>Ga0067045_1002358_pt1 | contig 399840 bp, 345 predicted proteins | sample TerdegcTABiofilm_FD_59184 | JGI IMG/M metagenome (GOLD analysis project Ga0067045, IMG submission 59184) | Combined Assembly of (Gp0054472, Gp0054536) Wastewater bioreactor microbial communities from Singapore -Terephthalate degrading...
CTGTCCCGAGTACTCGGGAGGGTCAGGGGGATGTTAATTATTGCGGATTTCGGATTGCGGATTTAGGATTTTGACGAACGTAGTGAGTCAATCCCGATCAACTATCGGGATCGGATTGCGGATTTTTAATACAAAGAGATTAAGTTATTGTAGAACAGCTGCATAGCAGCGACATGTTTTTAATACCCGAACCGTAATTTAATTACATCTACGTAGCAGCGATAAGTTTTTAGTACCCAAACCGTCATTTAATTATAGCTGCGTAGCAGCGACATGTTTGTAGAAATACAGACGCCTCCCCTCCATAGCGCCGGAACGGAAAGAATATTTTTTCTCATAATTTCAAATTCCGGCGCAATTAATGCAAAGAACTCTCTTCCTTAGAAGGTACTTGGGCGAAGGGCAAAGGGCGAAGGGCGAAGAATTGATTTGGGTTCCGCGTTCAAGATTTCAAGTTCCAGAGTTTCAGGGTTCCAGGGTTCCGTGTTCGAGCTAATAGGGTTCCGCGTTCCGCGTTAATCAGCGTTTGAAAATCAATGATGAGAAGGAGGTTTCCCCCTTTGAAGAGCCTGTCCCGAGTACTCGGGAGGGTTAGGGGGATGTTAATTATTGCAGATTGCGGATTTCGGATTTGGGATTGCGGATTTTTACCGTGTAACAGTTAAGATGTAGTGTAAATTTCCCACTTTGAAGAACCTGTCCCGAGTACTCGGGAGGGTCAGGGGGATGTTAATTATTGCGGATTTCGGATTGCGGATTTAGGATTTTGACGAACGTAGTGAGTCAATCCCGATCAACTATCGGGATCGGATTGCGGATTTTTTGGCACAAAGAGATTAAGTTATTGAAGAACAACTGCGTAGCAGCGACATGTTTTTAATACCCGAACCGTAATTTAATTACATCTACGTGGTAGCGATATGTTTGTATTACCCGAACCGTCATTTAATTATAGCTGCGTAGCAGCGACATGTTTATAGAAATACAGACGCCTCCCCTCTTTAGCGCCGGAACGGAAAGAATATTTATTCCCGTAATTTCAAAATCCGGCGCTATTGATGCAAAGAACTCTCTTCCTTTGAAGATGCTTGGGCGAAGGGCAAAGGGCGAAGGGCTGAGAGTTGATTTCGGAAGGCGGATTTCGGATTGCATATTTTGGGATTTTGACGAACATAGTGAATCTTCCTCGACCATGGTGTTGACAACCTTTTTACCAACCGGGGTTATGACGTTTTAAAATAAATCCAGAATAGTGTAATTGTTATATAACCGGGAAGAAGCCGCACAGGTGGAATCTTAAAACTCCAGTCTGGTATTAAAAATTTTTATTACACTTGACACGTTGCAGTTATTTTTTTTTAAACTTGACTGTGGAATAAGACACAATAAGGTTACGGGTATAAGTAAGGAGAGATCTGGAAGTTGTGAGAGGTATTATAAAGGATATAAAGAAATTATAGGCAATTGGCGAAAAGGCATTGACTCAGCAAATTGACAATGAGAATGTAATATTAAACTTTATATAAAAAAGGATATTGACAGATAAATAACCCGATAATTTTAACGACTCTTTTAGTATCTTTGATAATTGTTAATTTAACAGATATGTTCAGAATTATTTGGGACAAAGATATTAATGGAGTGTTGCTTACAACTAACGGAAGCAGCGATGTCTTAAATGTTTCACCTAGACCTGTTTTTCACGAAGAATTAAACCTGCTTGGCTTTAATAAAAACTGGAATTGGGAATACCCCGAATCAAATGAACCTTTGCTATGGGCGTTAGATAGAAGATATTATTACAACGGGGAATTAGTTGCAGAAGTTAAAGGGGGTAATATATTTGATGATCCGAAAATTGAAATTACAGACGCAGGGAAAGACTTAAAATTAAAGCCGATTAACATCCAAAAGGTAGTTGAAAAGAATCAAAAGTTACTTTTTTTACTTGAGCAGGAAGCTATTGAATTTATTGAACAAACTTATCGCACATACAACTTTAAAAAAATTAGAGGAAAATCTAAAGCAAATGAAGAATTTGATTGGACTTTGCTTGCAGAGAGGCTTGAATTGACCACAAAGAGAAAGCATGCTGTTGTCAAACGAGACTGTGGTAATTTTGACATTATGCCTATTGATTTGGCAAAGCAAAACAATAAGACAATTTATCTGAGTACAAAGATAGAAAATTTCGTTGTGTCTTTTAGTGGTGGTAAAGATTCTCTGGTGACGCTTGACCTTGTGAGCCGTGTGATACCGCCTGATGATTTTATAGTGATGTATGCAGATACTGGTATGGAAATACCACCATCCCTTGAAATGTGGAAACAAACCAAAAAATTCTATAATTCACTTTATCCCCAATTGAAATTTCATTTATCGCAAAATCCACAAAAAGATACGGTTGAACTTTGGGAAAAGTTTGGCTTGCCAAGCCGCATTCATAGGTGGTGCTGTACAGTAGTTAAAACAGCCCCAATATATCGTGATTTAAAATATCTTAATGGTAATGGAAGGCAGCCAAATATATTAGTTTTTGAAGGTGTGAGAGCTGAAGAAAGTAGCAAAAGAGAATCCTATGATAGAATTGGAAAACAAGTTAAACATAATAATGTTATTAACGCCCGTCCAATATTTTCTTGGAATCTTACAGAGACTTTTCTTTATTTATTTTTTAGAAATTTATCTATAAACCAAGGTTACAGATATGGACTTTCAAGGGTTGGGTGTATTATCTGTCCATTTTCTTCTGAATGGAATGAATTAATTTCAAGGAAAGTTTATCCAGAAAAGATGGAACCTTTTTTAAATGTTATTAAGAAAGCAACTATCGAATCAGGAGTTATTGATATTCTGGATTACATTAAAGAGGGTCGATGGAAAAGGAGATCTGGTTCAAAAAGCAATTATACAGGTGTTTCAAGAGTTGATATTATTGATCAAAGTAGAGATCTTAAAGTCTTATTAACAAATCCTCAGGAAGATATTCTTGAATGGCTCAAAGTATTGGGCCCTTTTTTCTTTGATAAAAAAAATAATATTATTAAAGGTGAAATCAAATTTAAGGAAGTAGTTTGTGCTTTTACCATAGAGACACTTATAAATAATGATAATAAAATAATTATAATTTTTGAAAATCTTTGTAGTTATCCAACACTACTTAGCAATGTAAAAAAAGTAATTAATAAAGCAACATATTGTAATCATTGCTTGGCTTGTGAAGTTGAATGTCCAACTGGAGCGTTGGTTGTAGAACCAAGAGTTAAAATTGACTCTAAAAAGTGCATTCACTGTGGAAAATGTTTTGATTTCATTGAAAAAGGGTGTATGATGGCAAAATCTTTAAACATATTAGAAGGAGGGAAAAATATGACTACAAAAATTACAAGTATTGACCGGTATAACAGATTTGGATTAAGAGAAAAATGGCTTAATCAATATTTTATGAATCCCGACAATTATTTTCATGGTGAAAATGATTTAGGAATAAAAATGATTCCAGCATTCCTTAATTGGTTAAAAGATTCTGAAATAATAAATAATTCTAGCAAAAGAATTAGTGATATTGGAATGATACTACAAAAGCAATATCAAAATAATAAAGATTTAGTATGGGAAATCATTTGGATTAATCTAATTTATAATTCGACAATTGTAAAGTGGTATTGTCAAAATATTGAATGGAACTCTGCTTTGAAAAGAGAAGATTTAGAATCAATTTTAAAGAACTCTTTTCCAGACATAAAAGACAGCACAAAACTAAATGGTTTGGCATCTTTAATTAACATGTTCATAGAAAGTCCTTTGGGCTTAAAATTCAAATTTTGGGAAATGCAAAAAAGAAATTCTGAAATAATTATCAGAAAAACTCCATTTGAAAATGTATCTTCAATCTCTGTTGTTTATTCCTTATATCGTTATGCAAATAATAAGAATAGGTATAGTTTAACCGTTTCCGAATTATACGCACCAGAGCAAAAGGAAGGAATTTATAAGGAGTTTGGAGTTTCAAAAGAAAGATTTCAAAATATATTAAGAACATTGCAGGAAAATAAGTATGGAATTGTAAAAGTTGATCTGGTGATGGGTCTTGATAATATCTCACTACGGGAAGATTTGACTTATGTAGAAGTACTAAAACTCTTGATAGAAGGAAAATAGTAATATCATGAAATATTCAGAAATCATTGGGTTACAGGAGTATTTTCATCCTGTTTTTAATTTAGAAAATGAAACCACAAATTATTGGAAACAGTTTATTCCAAACGATCAATTTTATGAGGTATTACGTAAAACACTTTCTGCGATTGATTCAAATGATCCAAGTTTAAGAAAATCAATCTGGGTACAAGGGACTTTCGGTACTGGCAAAAGTCATGCTGCTTCAGTAATTAAACATTTGCTTTCAGATGATTATGAAAATATTTTAGAATATGTAAATAATAACATCGATGAATCCAGTTTAAAATCTAAATTGATCAATTTCAGGAAAAACAAGAAAGTCCTTCCGGTTGTTATAAAAGGTGTTCCAGGCAGTGTTTCCAGTATTCGTTCATTTGCATTACAAATTGAAAAAGCAATTAAAAAGAGTTCTTGGTTTAATGAGTTAGATATAGTAACCACCAGTGATTTTGAACTGTTAATTGAAAAGGTAAACAGCCCACTTTTCGATTGGGATTCATTTATCAAGAAACATGATGAGGTAAATATCTATGTGTCGAATAAAGATGAAATTCTTAAAAAACTTAATGCGTATGATGTTGACTTTTTTCAGGTATTAGAAGATACACTAATAACAAAAGAAGGTTGGACATTTGTACATTCTGAGATTACAGAATGGCTCACAGAAGTTTATAATGAGGTTATTTCTCAAAAGAAAGCAGATGGGATTATCATCATCTGGGATGAATTTACTTCTGTAATGGATTCTATTAATTCAGGAATAATTAACCAACTACAAAATATTGCCGAATTAAGTGAGAAAAATAACATTTTTTTGTACTTAATCAGCCATAGAACACCCCACCAACATTCTATACCTAAAGAAGATTTATCACGAATGAATGACAGGTTTCATATTATTCAGTATCACATGGAACCTATAACGACCTATCATATTATTGCAGCAACCATTAAAAAAATTAATATTGAAGAATGGCGCCGTCGCCAAGCAGAAATATTTGAGGGTTCGACACAATGGGATGATTTAATTAATTTACTCACAAATAATGATAATGCGTCTGCAAAATCAAAAATTAAAGACCTTTTCCCTATACATCCCTATTCAGCCTACTTAGCGACATTTATTGCCAGAAATTTAGGTTCTACCAATAGAAGCATTTTTGGTTTCTTATATGATAAAGAATTCGGGTTTTTACATTATTTAGACAAGAATTTAAATGGAGAGCGTTTACTTACAGCTGATTATTTATGGGATTTCTTTGCTAATGCATTTGAAAATGATCAGGATGCAAGATTTAATCAGGTGCTTGATAAGTATCGTCTAAACATTCAAAAAGTTCAGGAGCATGGAGTGAATTGCACAAAGGTATTTAAAGGAATCCTGCTTTTAAATGTTCTTTACAAAGTAACAGCAAGAGATGAGGAAAGTTTGGTTAATCCTTCAACCAAGAATATAACCTCACTTTTTTATGGCACTGGTTTTGAGCAGGAAATTCCTGAAATACTTTCGTTTATTGATGAAAAAGGTATAATCACAAAAACACCGGGGGACGATTTTTTAATTGAGTTTTCCTCATTACCGAGTCGTGAAATTGAGCAAGCAAAAGAAAGCGTTAGGAATCAGTTTAAAGATATAATCAATGTACTAAAGTATGCTCAAGTTGATAAGGATATAGAGAAAAGTATTTTTAAGGACAATATTTACAGAGAATCTGAAATTAAGTTGTTTCCAACTAATGTAGAGAATGTACACATTTTAAGGAATCGTTTAAACAAAGAATTTCAGAAACCATACAGTTTGAAATGTGCGGTTTTTTTAGCGAATGAAGAAAATGACCTTTTGGCGACCATTCCAAAAATTAAAGAATTAGCGAAGGATGAAGATTTTCAGAACATAATATTTGTTATCGTTGAAGAACCATTCTCTGAAAGAAATTACGAAAAGTTTATAGATTATATTGCCAAGAAGCAGGTTAGCGACAATCATAGCTATGAAGAACAGTCCGCTAATTATGAAAACTACGCAAAAGATATAGTAAAAGAGTGGTATTCCAGAATAAAAAACGGATTAATGCAAATTATTTTTAGGGATAAAGATGAAAAACATCTTGCCACTAAAATTGGAAATGTGATCAATTGTTCATACAGTCCAGTAATTTTTTCAAAAGGTATCGATAAAATTTCTGACCTATACAGGAACGCTAACGTATGGAAATTTCAAACAGCTATAAGGGCAGCAGAGATTTTTATCTTTGCTGATAACCGCACTGAACTTGAAGAAAAAACATCAACTGGACCAAAAGTCTATCTTAAATATTTAGTTAAAGACAAGAAAGGCGAATATATCGTTGCTGATAATTTAACGATAAAGCCTAATAGTGACCCTAATCACCCTTTAAATATTATACAAAGCGAAATTGATTCAAAATTTTCGAAACTAAAACAGAGATCGTTTTTTAATATCGGTGAAGAATTAAAATTTTTAATAGAGGCCCCTTTTGGACTTTATACAAATATGCCTAATATGGCACTAATGGGTTTTGTCCTCAGAAAATACATTGGAGAGCTGAACTTAGCCGATGTAGGAAAACCTATTGAAAAAGAAGAAATGCGAGATTTAATCAGCTATATCTTTAGTTTCTGGCAGAATAGTAAAAATCAAAATAAATTGAATGTACGATTTGGATCTAAAGAAGAAAGAGAACTTAAAGATATTCTATGCGAAATTTTTCAGATTTCTAATCCTAATAGTATCACTGATGCACGTTGGGCCATTTTGAATTATGTAAAGGATCATGGAAAATATCCATTATGGACATTAAAATATATTGAAGAAACTGAAAAATTTAAACATGTTATTGATGAGTTAATTAAGCTAACATTATCTTTTACAAATGAATTGGATCTTAAACTCATTAATACGACATTAGATGTTGTGAAAAATTACAAATATGATTTAAAACTAATAAATAAACCTGAAAATTATAAAAAAGGATTTTTACGATTTCTACAAAATATAGATGACAAGATTATTGTTGATGAAAATAATTTTAATGAAATTGAGAAATACATTTTAGAGAATCTGCAAGAAGAAAAAGGAAGGTGGAAAGAGGAGGATGTGAGGGATAAAGTTTATAAATGGTACATACATAAAAATCAAGTTCCACCAACACCAGAACCACCAACACCAGAACCACCAAAACCAGAACCGCCAAATAAACCAGAAATTGATAAAATCATTTTAAAAATCAAGAACTTTAATCATGGTGAACAAGAGCTTAAAAACAGAATTGTGAGAATGATTGAAGAAAACGAACAATTTTATCAACTCTTAAGCTTGATTGACAAATATTTTAGTTAGTGACATACATGAAATTAGTAGAAAAAATAAAAGAATTTTATAGCATCGAAGGATTGATTTCAGAAATTAATTCTGATAAAGTTACAAATGATATACTGGCAAGAAGATATCCTGTTAGATTAATTTTTTTGCAACGATTTGAAACTTTTAGGTTTTTGATTGAAAGACTTGCTTCTATTGGAATCGAAAACTATCATCTTGAAAGGCATTTACCTCATCCGGATGGGTGGATTACAAAAGATGAATTAATAAACATTGTTAAAAACTTATCGAAGGATACAGTGGTTGTCCCTTTTTCAGAAATTGTAAGATTTTATTCAAATGAAGACTTTAAAAATTTTTTCAATCAGTTGCTATTGATTGAAAATGTTGAATTATCAAGACGGATTTATTTACCATTAATAGGAATTGAAGAAAGATTTGAGAAAGAATTTTTTCAGGGTTTTACAAGAAAAAATGAGTCTGCTCCCTATTGGAAGATATCAAGAGAAACTCCAAATTCAATAAAACTTTATTTGACCTCACATATACTCACGAAAAAGATTGACGATTATGAAACTATTGTCAACACTGAAGAATGGCTCAAGTTTTGGAAGAAAAAAAGCCCCTGTGATGTCATATGCCATTCTAAGCCACTAAACTTATTCTACAAAAACACTTTACCTGATACTATTTTTACTATTGAACAGGTTGAAAACCCGAAGACTTTGATTGAAAAAATCTACAATATTGAAGTTCCTATTCCTTTCATTAACTCTGAAATGTCATTCTGGGAAAAACTTCTCAATTGTATAAATAAAGACTTTACAACCTTTGAAGTTTTTGTAAAAGATTATTTCAAAGTTACCACATTAACAATTTACTCAATACTGGAGTATTGGCTAAAGACAAAAGATGATTTTGAGAAATGGCTTTTGAAACATTTCGTATTATCTCAAAATTGTTTAGCTAAAAAATACATCTTTAAGGTTTTTGAAACATTACCTGATTATTCTGATCATACATTACTAAAATGTATCTACCAAAGAATATTTAGTCTGGAAATCAATGAAGAATTTGTAAATGATCGATTAAAGTTAATTCAACAGTTCTCAAGACATAAACCAACTAAACTTTCTGATGAAACTCTTACCGAATTAAATTCAAATATTCAGTCTATTTCTGATTATAAACAGGCTTTGTTGCTCACCACAGGATTGTTCCAGTTTGAGAAAGTATATATTCTTGAATTATTTGCAAAAGGTAAAATTGATGATTTAGGTTTATTGAACCAACGATTTCCTGAGATTTTATATTACAATTCAGAATGTTCATTTGACAATCTTAAAAATGAAAATAAATGGATTATTGAATATTTTAACGAATATAAGAAATCAAAACTTTACAATTCTCCAACCAAACGTTTAAATGAAATATTGCTTGAAAAGAATGCCAATGATCAATCCTTTTACAACTGGTACCACAATTTTGAATCAATTCACAGCATATTTCATTCAATTAAAGTTGATAAAGTAATATGGATTGATGCAATAGGGATTGAATGGGTGTCTTTTATTGAAAATTATATTATCAATAAAAAGAATGATTTAAATGTAATAAAAAAACTCATTGGAGTTGCAAATCTTCCAACAAGTACCGACCAAAATAAATTTCCTAATGTCAAGTATATTCAAGATTTTGATAGTCTAATCCACTCAGATTTATATTCTTTTCCCGACTCAATCATTAAACAATTTGATGAAATAAAAAGAATAATTGAAACTTACATTATTCTTGATTCAGAGCAAACTATTGCGATTGTTTCTGATCATGGATTAACCGCTTTGTCTAGATTTGCAGCATCTAAAAAATATGATAAAGACGATAGTCATGAGGGGCGTTTTATTGAAGTTAAGGATAAAGATCATGTTCCTGATACTGATTACATTATTTATAAGTCAGAAATTGACCAAAAAAACTATTTAATTGCATTAAAACATAATTCACTAGGTAAAAAACCAACAAGAGAAGTTCATGGAGGAGTAACTCCTGAAGAAGTGTTAGTTCCATTTATTGTAATTTCTAACAAGAAAGATATTGCAAAAATTGATTATTCTATTACAATAGAAAAGACAGAAATACCTAAAAAGCAACCTATTATTTCATTTACCATAACTCCTAAACCAGATAAGGCAAATATTGAAATAAAGGGTAAAATAACAAAACTTAGTTTTAATAAAACAACACAAAAGTGGGAAACAACACTTGATAAAAATTTATCAGGAAAAATTCCAATTAAAGTTATCGCAGACAATAGTGAAAAAGAATTCACAATTAATATAATTTCAGGTTTTAAAGAGGAGGATTTATTTTGAGCACACTTGACAATAAAATAAAACAAGTATTTCCTGATGAATCGGTTATAAAGATTCCTCAGAATTATAGCGTTTTTGCAGGTAAAAACCTTCCTTCATTCATTAAGGATTTTTTAATAAAACGCTATACAGATAATTATGGAAATTTAGACAGAAATGGGATCTTAAAATTCCTAGATGACCATATACCTAGTAAAGATAATAATCTTAAAAATCGTCTAAGAACACATAGAGAAGAAGTTACTGTATTATCTAGATTAATTATTGAGACAGATTTAAAAAATGACAGATTACTTTTTTCAATTCCTGATTTAGGAATAAAACCAAATGAAGGTAGAATACCTGATCATATAGCAAAAAAACATAAAGAGTTAAAAGATGGTGAACTTTGGGGAGTTATTACTTTAATATATCAACCACCCAAAGACAATGAAAAAGGTTATATTGAGCTTGTTAATTACAAGGCGTTCAAACCCTATAAAGTAGATTTAGAATATTTCAGGGAAGCACGAAAAGAATTTAGTACAACTGAGTGGATAGACTTATTAATAAGATCAATGGAATATAATCCTGATGGGTTTGATTCAATATCTCAAAAGCTGATGTTTTTGAGTCGCTTATTAATATTTGTTGAGCCAAGATTAAATTTAATTGAATTAGCTCCAAAAGGCACGGGTAAATCTTATGTATTTGGGAATCTAAGCAAATATGGTTGGCTTATAAGTGGTGGCGTGGTTTCAAGAGCTAAGTTGTTTTATGATATGCAAAGAAAATCTATGGGGATGATTACTTTGTATGATTTTATTACCCTTGATGAAATTCAAACAATAAAATTTACCGACTCCGCAGAACTAAGAGCAGCATTGAAAAGCTTTCTAGAACAGGGATATACAAATATAATGGGAACTCGTATTGAGTCTTTAGCTGGTTTTCTAATTATGGGCAATATCTCATTATCTATAGATAATAGGCCTGTGGGTAAAAAATACTTTTCTGAATTGCCTGAAACCTTTCAAGAATCTGCATTATTGGAAAGATTCCATGGCTTTATTGAAGGTTGGCGTTTACCAAGATTTAATACCAGTTTGTTAGTACATGGCTATACTTTAAATGTTGAATATTTTTCTGAGATATTGCATGAACTTAGAAATGTTTCTTTATATGCTGCAATTGTTGATGATTTATTAGAAATTCCTCAAAAATCTGATGGTAGACACGTCACTGCTATTAAAAGGTTAGCTACAGCATATTTAAAATTATTGTTTCCAAATATATCTAGTGCAAATGATATTAATAAAGAAGATTTTCATCGTTACTGTTTAGAACCTGCAATTGAAAAAAGAAAGATTATTTTGGAACAATTAAGACTAATTGATCCAGAATATTTACAAGAGAAATATAATATTCCTGAATTTAAAATAAAATAAAATGCATTTCCAAACACTGTCAAACCTCTCTCAAGCCCAAGCACAGACTAAAAGTTTCAAGAGTGAATAATCACTCCCTGTTTGTAAATAGAATGTAGCAATAATGATGTGAAGCACTGTAGAATCAATCTGTTTATTTTATCCATTCAAAAAAATAACCAGGAAACTTATACCGAGCAAACAAAAGAAATTCAACATTGAAAACATCTGCCTCCATTTTACCGCCTGACTGTTTTTTAAATAGAGTTCGCCGCTCCCCCGCCTAAAACATTAAAAACAATAATTTCCCTTCATCGGCTGCAATGCAAATAAAACTGAGTCCATCCTGGTTTAACTTAAATTTAATAAATTGGACACTCTGAAAAAAATCACATGAGAACGAAAAAGAATTTATCATTTCTTTTTTTTCTGCTGGTTGTAACCAGTCTGGCAACAAACCACACCACATTTGAAGCGCCTCTGCTGGTTATACGGCAAAGCTTATCACAACATACTACCGGACCATCTGAAGGGAACAATAAAACCCATATCCATTCCCTAAGCGGGCACTCCGGCTTAACACAATCTCTGTCTGCAGGTCTTCAGAAACCTCAGACTCCTGCTCCACGCCAGATGGAATACCTCAACCGCGGACTTATCGCCCTTCGCATGCCGGGCGACTCGGTCTTTATTAGCTGGCGATTGCTGGGGACTGAGCCTGACAATATCGCTTTCAATATCTACCGGCAAACAGGCAGCGAAAAGCCGGTGAGACTTAATAAAACTCCGATAACCGAATGCACCAACTTCATTGACGGCACTGCAAATCTCAGCTACGATAATACATATTTCGTAAAACCGGTGCTGAAAGGAAAAGAAATTGCACCTGACAAACCGTTCACACTTAAGGCAAATTCTCCTGTAAGGCAGTACATTGAAATTCCGCTCAGGACTCCTGCCGGCTATACCCCCAACGATGCATCAGTGGGAGACCTCGATGGTGACGGAGAGTACGAAATAATACTGCACCAGACCGGCAGAAGCATTGACAATGCATCACCCGGCATTTCAGACATACCAATCTTCCAGGCATATAAGATGGATGGAACTTTTCTGTGGGAAATCAACCTTGGAAGAAATATACGCGAAGGAGCACACTATACCCAGTTCATGGTTTACGACCTTGATGGTGACGGCATTTCGGAGTTTGCCTGCAAGACAGCTGACGGAACTATAGACGGTACAGGCAGGGTGATAGGTGATTCCACCAAAGACTGGCGCAATCTTGATAAAAGCAGCGGACAGAAATACGGCAAGATACTCGACGGTCCGGAATACTTTACAATTTTCTCGGGCAGAACAGGTGAAGCTCTTGTCACTACCGACTATATCCCCAACCGATATCCCCTTTACGGCTGGAACGGTCCCGGAGGAAACGGAGGCAGCGACAGCACAGGCAACCGTGTTGACCGTTTCCTTGCCTGCATTGCCTATCTCGACGGTGTAAGGCCCAGCGTGGTGATGTGCCGTGGATACTACGGACGCTCGGTGCTTGCAGCATGGGATTGGCGCGAAGGCAGACTGACTCTCCGCTGGGTGTTCGACAGCAGGGACGGCAAAAACCCATATTCGGGCCAGGGTAACCACAACCTGGTCGTTGCCGATGTTGACGGCGACGGGAAGGATGAAATAGTTTACGGAGCAATGGTTGTTGATGACGACGGCAAGGGTCTCTTCTCCACCGGCTACCGGCACGGCGATGCTATGCACGTAGGGGCTTTTATACCGGGCAGACCCGGTCTCCAGGTGTTCGGCATCCACGAGATTGAAGACAAAACAACCGGCCCCGGCGTCACAGTGTTCGATGCAGCAACAGGAGAAACTATCTTTCGGGGCTTTGAAAACATTGACGTCGGTGCAGGTGTCGCCGCCGATATCTACCCCGGCAACCCCGGCGGCGAAATGTGGTGGTCGGGCTCTGACGGACTCTATACCATGACAGGCAAAAAAATCGGTGAAATGCCTCCTTCAATTAACTTCCTGATCTGGTGGGACGGAGATCTCTCAAGAGAGTTGCTCACCAGAAATTACATCGAGAAATACGGTACTGGGCGTATTTTCACTGCCGAGGGATGCCTCTCCAACAACGGGTCAAAAGCTACTCCTGTCCTGAGCGCCGACCTCTTCGGCGACTGGCGCGAAGAAGTCATCTTCCGTACATCCGATAATAAAAACCTCAGAATTTATACAACCACCATACCAACGCAATACCGTATTTATACCCTGATGCACGATCCCCAGTACCGGCTTTCAATAGCCACACAGAACGTGGCTTATAACCAGCCCCCCAACACAGGCTTTTTTCTCGGAACGGGAATGGATGTCCCTCCGAAACCCAATATCGTTACCATTATCCGGAAAAGGAAACAATAATGCAATAATTTTTCTAGGGCATACTTCTAAACCAGCGGCATCACTTTTAAACATAGATGTCATAACTTTGTTTTATAATTAAAATTAAACTACCATGAGTGAGCTTATTAATAATTCCGCTGAGCGCAAAAGAAAGCTTAAAGAGCTGATACTGAAGCTACATAAGGGAGAATCTGAGCAACAGGTACGCCTTGAACTGATGTCCGCTTTACGGAGTATTCCTTACGGCGAAGTGGTGGAAGTTGAACAGGAACTAATCAATGAAGGCTTACCCGAACAGGAGGTTCTGAGACTTTGCGATGTGCATTCAGCCGTACTTAAAGATAGTATTGACCTTTCAGCGGTAAAGGGTTATCCTGAGGGTCATCCTGTTGATGTTCTTGTCAAAGAGAATCAGGAGCTGAAAAAAGTTGCATCGGAAATAGAGAAAGCCATATCTGAAATTGACAGGGGTGGCGACCCCGTTGACGAAAAACTCATCCACCGTCTGCTCCAGATGTTCAATAACCTCTTTGATGCAGATAAACATTACCGGCGAAAGGAATACCTCATCTTCCCTTATCTCGAAAAAAAGGGGATAACCGGACCGCCAAAGGTAATGTGGGGTAAGCACGACGAAATCCGGGAACTGATTAAGGGGAGTATCGAATTGCTGAAGGCGAAAGAGATTTCAAAAGAAGAACTGCTTGCCGCATCTGATCTTATTCTTCTACCTGCAGCCAGGGGTGTTGTTGATATGACTGTCAAGGAAGAAAGAATCTTATTACCCATGGCTCTTGACACACTTAACGAAAAGGAGTGGTATGAGATTCACCGGCAGTCGCCGGAAATAGGCTATTGCCTCTACGACCCACCTGTGGATTGGAAACCCGATTTTGTGATGCAGGAAAAATCTGATGAATTGAACAAAACTGCAGAGAACATACAGCTTCCGTCGGGAAGCATGACTGTCGAAGAATTAAATGCCATACTTAATACCTTACCAATCGATATTACATTTGTTGACAGAAACGATAAGGTAAAGTATTTCTCCCAGGGAGAAGAGCGCATCTTCCAGAGGAACAGGGCTATCCTTAACAGGGATGTCCGTCATTGCCATCCACCGTCAAGTGTACATATCGTTGAAAAAATAATTGATGACTTCAGAACAGGAAAAGCCTCGCGGGCTCCCTTCTGGATCAACATGGGCGGTAAGATGATACATATAGAATATTTTGCACTCCGTAACGCGAAAGGAGAATATCTGGGTACTCTGGAAGTCTCACACAATATCAGTGTCTACAGGGAACTGGAAGGCGAAAAGCGTATCTTATCATACTCAAAATAACCATGAATCCGGAAAAATTAATAATAACACCCAAAACCCGGGTACTTCAGCTTCTTGAAGCCTACCCGCAGCTTGAAGAGGTTCTGATAAATTATGTCCCGGCATTCAGAAAACTGAAAAATCCCTTTCTGAGAAACACCGTCGCCAGGATAACGACACTTCAGCAGGCAGCAACCATTGGCAATGTAAAGACAGCAGACCTAATTAACCGGCTGCGCAGGGAAGTCGGGCAGGAGTTGGTCTCAGTCTCAGAGGAAAGCGCATACAATACAGATCAGCCAGATTGGTTTGATGAATCGAAAATAAGCAACGAACTTGACATCCGCAGATTGCTTGAAGCAGGTGAACAGCCGGTGAACCGGATCATGGCCGACCTGAATAAACTGGAACCGGACAAGATATATAAAGTGATAGCTCCGTTCATCCCGGCACCATTAATAGATAAAGCCTCAAGCCTGGGTTTCGAACACTGGCTAAAGAAGGAAGGCGATGAGTTGTTTTTTATATGTTTTAAAAGAAGACCTGTCTGACATTTTCCGGAAGCTTACTGTTTTTTCGACTGTCTCATCCCCTCCTTTTCCAGTTGTGAAAGCGGAAAGATGAGGCAAGCTGTACCGTCCATTGTCGGTTCATTGGTGCTGTAATCACCAATATCATCATGATAAACGACCTGACCCCTGTTAAACTTTTCATAGGAATCCTGACGCAGGAGTCTGATGCCTATCAGACTTTTATATATCCTGCTGTAAACCGGACCGTCAACGAGTCCGCCTTCGGTTGTAACTCCAAGATGAAGAGTAAACGCAGAATGAGGCAGCTGGGGGTAGTCTCCTCCCTGAGGAAGTCCGCATATCATTGATGTGCCCCATGGATTGCATCCGAAAAGCCAGTCGCGCAAGGCAGCTTCCTGATATCTGAACGAATTGTCACCTGTTGCCTCACGATAGAAAATATGCATTGCAAGAGCTGCCGTAACATAATTGTTTGAACACCAGATAAACGGAATCTTAACCTGAAAGGGATCATCCTTCCGCCGACTGTCGAGGATGTTCAGAGCTTTGCGGATGAAATATCTGTACCTCGGGGCAAAGCGGGTATCAGAAAGAGCCATATTAACATGACCCATATTCAGGAAAGGGTAAAACTGGTAGTGGCGTGCCGTATCTTTTTCTATCCATGGTGAAACCGGTTCCAGTGAGCCCCAGTAATCGGCTTTTGCCAGGTATGCCGAATCGCCGGTAAGCCTGAAAAGCTCCCATGCAGCCAGTTCAAGATCATCAGTGTAGTTATCCTCCTCATAGAAATATGGCGACAGATAACAGGCTGTCTGGGTTGTTCCTATATCGGTGAGGCCAAATTTATAAGCCTCGGCTGCCTTTTCTGAAAGTTTATGCGAAAGATTGGCATCAGTATCTTTAAAAACCTGAGCTGCGAGGGCAAATGCTGATGCAAATTTTCCTGCTGTTGATGAGACCCCTTCTGTACGGTTTTTATAACGGCCGAGTCCCTGGGGTTTACCTGTCACAAAATAAACCGGTCTGTATCTCCCGAAACCGTACGTGGCTGTATCTTCGTTCGGGAGCCTGAAGCCTCTGTGGTCGCGGTCATCAGCAATCTGATTGTACATCTCTCCGCTGTCGGGGTTCATCTTTAAAAGCCAGTCGAGGCCCCATTTTGCTTCGTCGAGAACGTCAGGAATTCCGTTGCTGCCGGGATTCCCGTTTGCATCGTAATTATCGCCAAAAACTTCCGGCGCGTTCTTATAAGCATAAAGCATCTGGTAAACAGCATTGGCTGAAGTAGGAAGGTACTGAAGATAATCGCTTGCATCATGCCACCCGCCCGTTACATCAATTATTTCACCCGTTCTTGAAGGGTGGTCAACGATGAAGCCATCGTGTGTATGGCACGAGTCTTTCAGCCATGGATTATAACCACACCTCTGCTGACGCATATAACGAAGAATATAGTCAGAAGTGCCTTTGTAAACGTCATGCCCGATTCTGAATACCGGTGATTCAGTATTTCCTGCTCTGATAAAATACCTTCCGGGTTTTTCAAACCTTGAGAAGTCGAGCCGTGCCGCTCTCTTCATGCCCCAGAAATCTCCGCTGTACATCACAGCATTCCCTCTGAAAACTACTTTCCTGCACTCAGCATCACAGAGAGAAAAGCTGTTAATCTTCACTTCATTTTCGGAAATGAATACTGCAACCTTAACTGATTCGGGAAGATAACCGAGCTGGTTAACCCTGATCCACGATTGCGAAAAGGAGAAAACACTCCAAAAAACAAAGAAAATGGTCAAAAACATTATACGTCCTGAATTCATAAATAATCATTTCATGATGGATAATATTATAAAATTATAAAATCAAATTAATTAAATTAGCAATGATTAAAAACACATAATAAAATCAAAAAACAGGAACGGTTTGTACCGGAAGCTTCAATGTTGATGTAGTTAATAACAAGTTACTTATTAATTATAAACTAAAAAGTTATGAAAAAGATTACCCGAGAAATACTGAAACAAACCTCTCATCCGGAAGGTCGTCGTGAATTTCTGAAATATGTTGCGATGGGGGCGGCCGGGCTTTCACTGACAGCTTTTTCAGAGGATCCTGACCAGCAAACCAGAAAGAAGCTTAAAATACGGACGAGGGAGGAAAAGCTCAGGCAGATTTCATCGAACAGTTACGCTGTTAACCAGCTGTTTAAGCGTCGTACTTCAGGACAGATGGTTGAAAGGCCTGAGACCCGGCAGCTGAAAGAAAAATACGGAGAGATTACGCTTCTTGATTTTCCAGGGTTTACAAAAAAGACTTATCCGGGCGTAAACACAATGGACCTCTGGTCGTCGCTTTTCGGCGACTTTTCGGATGATTCGATGTTTACACGCATTGAAAGGAACAATCAGGTGAGGCCCGGGGAGTTTGATCCTTCAACAACCTCAGGTAAACAATGGCTTGATAAACTTGTGAAGAACATGGTTTCGACAGGAGTAATGGCCGTGCATATTTCAAACAATGCCCCGCGCAATCTTGCCGATCTCGACGATGAACTGAGAAAAGAAGGAATAAAAGTGGGGAAAATATGGCTTGATGCGGCAAAGCAGATAGGAGCAAAATCAATGCGGGTAAATACCGGAGGTCCTCAGATAATACCGGCTTCAAAAATTGAAGGCGGTTATCCGCGTAATACCGAAATTGTTCCATTCCTTAAAAATGCAATTGAATCATTCAAGGAACTGGCTGATTACGGCGGAAAGGTTGGCGTTAAGTTGACGATAGAGAATCACTGGGGACTGGCGGCTGACCCGGTAAATATTATCATAATTCTTAACGAAGTAAACAGCCCATGGTGCGAAGCATCTCCCGACTTCTGCAACTGGGAACACGAATACATGCTTTATAACGGACTCGACATCCTGGTTCCGCGGGCAACAACGATGGTTCACGCAAAACGCTGGACAAGATTTCCGGATGTTGACATTGCAAGGTGTGTAAATATCCTGAATAAATACGGTTATAAAGGCTGGATTTCGCTGGAGTATGAAGCCGGCGGCGACCCTGTGGAGGGAACATTGAAACTGATGAACGATGTTGTAGACGCACTCGCCTGAAAAGTAACCCGTAACAGCCAATAGAACCACAAATATGATCAGGTTCATTCCTGTACCGGTTGAGAGTTATTCAGGTTACAAAGCCGATGAATATCCAAAAGCATTTACCATTGACAATAAAAGATACGAAGTTAAAGAAGTGATTGACAGATGGTATCAGGGGGATCTGAATCCTGAATTTCCTTTAACCAATTATTTCAGGATTGAAACTACATGCGGAAACAGGTTCATACTTAAGCATGATCTGGAAGATGACAGGTGGTATGTCTGTGAAAAATGATTAATTGTTTCAGTCCATATAATCGCATCCGGCACCCGTCAATTTAAGCTAATTAATTTAAAACGTTCTCTTTATTTAAAAACATCTGATATGTATCTTATTAACTTATCCTGAAATATCCCAGATACCAGCTGCTCTTTCAAGTTCAATCAGGGCCTTTGTATAATTGAACAATGCTTCTATATAATTTAACTGAAGTTCAATATAGCTTCTCTGTGCATTCAAAACATCTGTAAGGCCGCTTTCTCCACGCTGGTACGAAAAAATCCTTCCTTTCAGTATTTTACCTGCATCTTCAATAAGACCAAGATTATAATGTTCAATTTCCCCGTAACTGGCAAGATATGTATTATATGCCATGATAACCTCTGAAGTAATCTGAAGTTTTGCTTCCTCATAATAAACCTGACTCTGTTTTATTGCATTTTCAGCAGCAAGAATTTCTCCTCTGTTAATGTTTGATAATTTCAGCGGAAACGAAATTCCGGCACTTAGTGCATTATAAGCCGGAGCAGGAGCTATTTCATTCTTTACGATGGAATTATATGAATAGCCCGTTTCAAGACTGAATTCAAATGCACGGTTTGCTTTTAACAGATTCAGACTTTTTTCATTCACTTCCATATTCTTTAATGCAACCAGCAGTTCAGCTCTTTTCTCAATGGCATTATTAATGAGCTTATCAAGTTGAAAATCTCGTTTTTTTAAAGGAAAAGTGTCGGAAGGAATACCAAGTGTATCCTGATTTTTTTTACCCTGAAGTACTGAAAGTGTTACCAATGAATTCTGAAAACTGGTATAACTCTGAATTACCTTAAGCTTTTGCGAACGTGCCTCCAGAGAAGATTGCATGGCATCGAGTACTGTTGCTTCCCCTGTCTTAAGCCTTATACTGTCAGCTCTGGCCAGAGCTATTAACTGCCGGTAAATATCTTCCTGTAGCATATAAATTTTCTGATCTTTTAAACAGGCAAAATAACTTAGTGCTGCATCGGCTCTCAGATTCTGAAAATAAGCATCAAGCATAAACCGCGTGAGTTCATATTGAGATTTTGCAAGCGCTATTCCTGCTCCGCGTTTGTTACCCAGATTAATCGGGTAACTAAAACCTACTTCAACAGATTGTCCCATCTGGAGGGTACGATCTTCGTTGTTTGTATATAATATTGAAATCTCCGGGTCCGGAAATACTTTTGCAGCCTTCAGCATTGCTTCAGCAATACTGACATTAAACTGTCCTGCAATATAACCCAGATTACCTGTTACAACCCCCGAAAGGTATTCAGATAATGAAAGGGATTTAACATTTTTAGTTATCTCCTGCTGGGAAAATCCTATTCTTAAAACTGATATAAAAACCAGGATAATAAGAATCGCTGTTTTTACAATCCTTTTCATGATAATATCTGATTTACCCATTATTACTTCTGTCAAGAAACTTTTTCTCCAGCATATAATATAGAGCAGGGAGAACCGTAAGTGTTATTACCGAACCAAATGCAAGTCCGTATACAATTACTGTAGCCAGCGGACGTTGAACGTCTGAACCGATATTAGTTGAAAGAGAAGCGGGAACAAGTCCGAGTATTGCAACGGTTGATGTCATAAGAATCTGACGGAAACGGTGGGTTGAACCTTTAACAACTGCATCATTCAGACTGTAGCCTGCACTCCTGAGGTGATTTATATGAGAAATCATCAAAACACCGTTCATTGTAAACACACCAAAAAGTGCTATGAATCCTACTGCTGAGGAAACATTGAAACTCATGCCTGCAACATTCAGGGCAACCATACCGCCGAAAACGGGAAAGGGCAGGGTTGCCATCTGCAGCCATGCCTGCCGGAAATTGCCAAAACTCCAGAAAAGAAGAATGAATATCAGTGCAAGGGAAAGCGGCACTATCAGAATAAGCCGTGCGAAAGCTCTTTTCTGATTATCGAACTGCCCGCTCCATTTAAGAAAAAAATCATTATGGTTATATGTGACATTACTCTCTATTTTCTTATTGGCCTCTTTATAAAATGATGTAATATCCCTGTTGCGCATATTTATTCTGACGGTAAGAAACCTGTTATTATCTTCGCGATTAATTATTCCCGGTCCTGTCGTTGTTTTTATTTCAGCCACTTGCGAAAGAGGTATTTTCGCTCCTGTTGACGAAGTAAGAAATAAAGAGCCTATTTTTTCGGGTGTTTCACGCGATTGCTCATTGTAACGACAGATTACGTCATATACCTTATTACCTGTAAAAACCTGAGCAACAGCTTTACCGCCAATTGCGACCTCAATCAGTTCAGCCACATCTGAGACATTAAGTCCGTAAAGTGCAACTTTATCGCGGTTAACATGTATCTGAAGCTGTGGTAAGGGAGGTTCCTGTTCAATGTTGACATCCCCGGCACCTCTAATATCCTTTACTTCATTTACAATATCCTCTGCTATTCTTCGGGCTTCATCCAGGTTGTCACCAAATATTTTTATGGCTAGATCGCTATGGGAACCGGCTATCTGATCCATAACCATATCAATTATTGGCTGGGAAAAACCGACACTATAACCGGGTATCTTCGCAATATCATTTGTGAGGTCATTTATCAGATCTGATTTTTTTCTGCCTCTCTTCCATTCTTTATATGGAATCAGACCGACCCCGCATTCAGCATGGGAAGTCGAAAAAGGATCAGCTCCCTGGTCATCCCTGCCTACCTGAGTCATCACATATTTTACCTCTTCATATTTCATTATGTGCGCCCTCAATGTGTCAGCCATTTCTCTTGCTTTATTAAGAGCTATACCAGGCGGCATCTGAACCTGAATCCAGAGCGAACCCTCATCAAGAGAAGGAAGAAAATCTTTCCCTACAGTAAATGATAAAATAATTGTAAGTGCCAGTATTAATGCCAGAGGCAAAAATACCTTTCTGGGCTTTTCAATAATCTTCCTGGTAAACCAGCTGTACATCACGGTAAGTTTTTCAAGCCATCGGTTCCTGTAAACCCTCTGAGGCTTACGGTAAATAATAAATGCCAGTCCAGGTATAAGCAACAATGCTACAGCCAGTGCACCAAGAATGGCATACCCCACAGTATATGCCATCGGGGCAAACATTTTTCTCTCAATTCTCTCAAATGTAAAAAGAGGCATATATGCCATAATGATGATGAGCATTGAGAAAAAAATAGGCTTACCCATTTCAACACAGCGTTTTACAATATTTTCGGTATTCAGCTCTGCGGCCGGGTCTTCTTCCCTTTTTCTGAGAATAGTTTCGAGAATAACAATTGACCCTTCAACAATTATTCCAAAATCAATTGCTCCGATGGATAGCAAATTAGCCTGAATATTCGAGAAATGCATAAAAATAAAAGCTATCAGCAGGGAAAGAGGTATTGTGACAGCTATGACAAGGGCACTTCGCAAACGGCCAAGAAAAATTATCAAAACCCCAACGACCAATAAAACTCCGAAAAGTAATGTGTGAGAAACCGTGTTTAGTGTGGCATTGACAAGCTCGGTACGGTCGAGAAAAACATGAATTTTAACATGTTCGGGCAATATTTTTTTATTAAGTTCATCTATTGCCTTATGAACTTCACGGAGCACCTTTGATGGATTCTCATAACGAAGCAATTGAACAATCCCTTCGACACTTTCACTGTAATTTCTTTCCCTGTCGGTATATCCGAATACTCCTTTCCTTTCATAACTGCCATATTTAAGGGTGCCCAGATCACTTAAATAAACAGGAGTCCCATCAATGCTCTTGACAACTATTTTTCCGAGGTCGTCAAGGTCTTTTATCAGGCCGACCCCTCTTATTATATAGGTAATATCACCGCGATCGAGCAGGCTTCCGCCCGCATTTGCATTGTTTCTGGTAATACTTTCAGTAACTTCATTCAGAGTAAGATCATATTTTTCAAGTTTTTTCGGATCAATTTCAATCTGATACTGTGTGGTTATCCCTCCGAAATTCTGGACATCAGCAACACCCATCACCTGTTTGAGCCTCGGAATTATTACCCACTTATGAAGGTCAGTCAGTTGCCTGAGGCTGTATCCCGGGCCTTCAATAATATACCTGCATACCTCTCCGGTTGGCGAAGTAAGAGGATTTAACTCAGGTACGGCTCCGAAAGGCAACTCAATGCCGTTTATTCTTTCCTGTACCCGCTGACGAGCCCAGTAATCATCAACACCATCTTTGAATACAAGAAGTATGGATGAAATGCCAAACAGACTCTTGCTTCTCATCGTCTGAAGACCAGGCATTCCGTTCAGCTCACGTTCAAGTGGAATGGTGATCTGCTGTTCGATCTCTTCAGCGGCCAGACCCGGAACCTGTGTAATAACCTGCACTGTAACATCTGCTATATCGGGGTAAGCATCTACAGGAAGCTGAAACCATGAATAAACTCCTATCGCAGCAACAAGAACAAAAATTGTTGCAATCAACAGTCTTCTGCGAAGAACAAGCCGGAACAATTTTTCCATACAGATGTTTTTTACCTGAGATAAATAGCTCCTTCAGATACAATGGTCATTCCTGGCTGAAGACCGGAACGGACCATCAGCTTTCCTCCTTCAGTTGATGTTACAGAGATGTCCCTCTTAATAAATATTCCGGGTCTTATCTGTTCATAGAGAAAGCTTCTGTTGAAATCCTGCATAACTGAGCTTGCCGGAATAAGAATGGCATTTTCAACCTGTTGATAAAACCTGACTGTTACAAACATTCCCAGCTTCAGGATCTTATCCTCATTCCGGCACTCTATATTCACATCTATCGAGCGGGTTTGTTCATTCATCACATCTCCTATATAAGTTATTTCTCCTTTAATTACCTGCTCAGGCGTATTTTCTGTAAACACCTCTACCCTGCTGTTCTGACTTATTGATCCGATATCTGTTTGTTTAACCCGCGCTACAACCCAGACTTTTGAGAGATCAGCTACAGTCACAATAGGCTCTGAATCCGAAGTAATATATTGACCAACAGTAATATCATTTCTGACAATCTCTCCTGCTATGGGAGAACGTACAATCAAAGGCCGCGTAATATCTGCCTCCGTGGGATCTATATTAAAAATTTTCATTATGGCATTTGTCTTTTCACACTCTTTCTGTGCCAGTTCCAGTGCAAGTCTTGCTTCGTCCAGCTCCTTTGCCGAACTTATGCCTTTCTCTTCAAGCTCCTTCTTACGTAAATAGTTTCTTTCAGCAATTTCCCTTTCACGCTGTGCCTGAATACACATCTTTACCGCTTCAAGATATTCCGACGAACTCATTTCAAACAAAGGAGAACCTGCTGTTACCTTCTGTCCAAATTTTATAAATGACCTTACTATTCGTCCGTTAAAAGGTGCTGCAATTTCTGCAAGATGTCCGGACAGAGGCTTTACAACGCCGGTGGTTGTAACCATTAAAAAATGCTGACGGGGTTCAACAGTCTCAACTTTCAACTTCGCAAATACATTGGAGCCTTCAGGAACATATACTGTATCACCCCTTATTATAATGTTTACAGACTCCTGAACATTGCGCCTGCCCCTGATACGCTTGCGGTTCTGCCGCAAATGAATATCCTTCGACTGATTAACTGCAGGTTCAGGTGACTCTGAATTATGGCATGCTGAAAAAAGTAATATAATTAATAAGAAAATAAGCTTTTTCATTTTTGTAATATTCAATTTTGAATAACAAATTGAGATTAAGCACTATACATGAAAGCTTAATCTGTTCTTTTAAAAAAAGCAACTAAAGATTATAACTGAATATCTGAAGGGGGGCCCCTGAGATGAAAAAGATATCTGTAATTTTCTGATCGGAAGTTAACTATTGTTTCAGGTGTGATTCTTTGTAATGCCGTATAAAAAAAACTGAAAAGGGAAAAAACCAGAATTACATTTGCGATTATAGTATTAAGACAATATACAAGCACGTAACTCCTTTCAGAATGGTTATGAGCCGGTTTTCCTTCTCTGTCAGGCTTAAATGGGTGTGAATGAACAATTATGCTCCCGTCGTAAATATGGGCATGATCAAAAAAAGTATTACTTGCGAAAAAACCCAGAAAAATAATAAGGAAAAAGTATTTTGACATCCTTATTGGCACTTTGTTCCTCATTATTTCTGCTTGTAAAATTGATGTTCCAAAAATAGAATTTTTTCCACAATTCTTTGGTTATTTTAGAAAATAGTTATAAATCTCAATAACTATTTAAAATATATTAAAATAATCCTGACCTATTTTCCGAAAAACAAATAAGCCACTAAAATAGCCGTTACAATTCCTGCAAAGTCAGCAAGCAGACTGCATCCAACTGCATGACGGGTGTTCTTTATTCCTACCGACCCGAAATAAACCGCAATTATATAAAAGGTTGTATCTGTTGCACCCTGCATGGTACAGGCAAGGCGGCCAACAAATGAGTCTGCCCCGTAGGTAGTCATGGCATCAACCATAAGTCCGCGCGCACCGCTGCCGCTGAGAGGCTTCATAAAAGCTACAGGTAAAGCTTTCGTGAATTCCGTATCAACCCCCAGCCAGCCGAAGAAGGCCGCAAATCCTGAAATAATGAAATCCATCGCACCCGATGCTCTGAAAATGCCAATCGCTACAAGTATGGCAACAAGGAAAGGTATTATCTTGACGGCAATGGTGAACCCTTCTTTCGCACCTTCAATAAAAGCTTCATAAACATTCACTTTTCTGACCATCGCAAGCACTATAAAGACGATAATAATCAGAATGAGAGTTAAATTTGCAGCCAGTGTTGAGACCTCAGTTATCTGATCCTTCGAAAGAGTACTGAAATAAACTATGATTCCGACTATTATTGCCGTAAGACCTCCGAGATAAGCCAGTACAACACGGTCGAGAAGATTGATTTTCTGCACAACAGCCACACTGATCAGCCCTGTAATAGTTGAAGCAAACGTGGCTATGAGTATCGGGATAAAGATGTCAGCAGGATTGGCAGCACCCAGCTGAAACCTGTAAACCATAATGCTCACAGGTATAACCGTCAGCCCCGATGCATTAAGTACCAGAAACATTATCTGAGCATTGCTGGCCGTTTCTTTATTGCGATTGACTTCCTGCATTTCACTCATTGCTTTGAGTCCGACAGGTGTTGCAGCATTATCGAGCCCAAGCATATTAGCTGCTATGTTCAGGGTAATTGAACCGTAAGCGGGGTGGCCATGTGGTAACTCAGGAAAAAGCCTCCTGAAAAGCGGACCTGTTATCTTTGCCAGAATAGCCACAACACCCCCCTTCTCTCCCACCTTCATTAATCCCATCCATAACGTGAGGGCACCTGTAAGCCCGAGCGAAATTTCAAAGCCGGTCTTTGCATTTGTGAAAGCGGCATTAACCAGTTCGTTGAATATCTGTGTATTACCTCCGAAAATCAGCTGACCCAGCGCCACCAGGAAGCCGATAAGGAAAAATGCTATCCAGATATAATTTAATGCCATTGGTCTGCATTAAGCAGGTGAAGCTGTAAAGATAAAAAAATATCATTACCTGATAACGAGAGTCCCTTCCGGCAGATACATAACCAATCAGCAGGCTACCCGGCACCCGGAACCGACAACCGGCACCCATATCCATGATTTAATTATAAAGTAATAAAGTATTGAAAGGTGCCATGTTCTTATCCGCGCCAATCTGCGAAATCTGCGGGAGATTTGTTATATTCCCCGAAGGTTACGCTGAGACAGATAGCCATCGGCACGAAGAATTGACCAGTGTGCTATGATGAACTTAACAAAACACGACCTTTGCTTTTATCACGATTTTAGATACATTTGCAAATAACTTCGGTTTTATGGCACGGTTTACAAGAATAAATGTTATTTTAAAAATGCGTGAGACGGGCATTGTGCCTATCTTCTATCACAAAGACCCTGATATCTGCAGAAACGTTATAAAGGCAATTTACGACGGTGGAATAAAAGTCTTTGAATTTACCAACCGGGGCGATTTTGCCGGTGAGATGTTCAGCGACCTTAATAAATGGGCCGCAAAAGAGGTTCCTGATATGATTATGGGTGCCGGCTCGGTTGTTGACCCTGCCACAGCAGCTTTTTTTATACAGGCCGGAGCAAATTTTATCGTCTCGCCCATTCTTAATCCTGAGATGGCAAAAGTATGCAACCGCCGTAAAATTCTCTGGATACCCGGCTGCGGATCGCTGTCGGAAATCAATCAGGCAGAAGAACTTGGCGCAGAAATAGTTAAAATCTTTCCCGGACTTGCCACCGGAGGACCAGATTTTGTCAGGGCAATAAAAGGTCCCTGCCCGTGGACAAGCATCATGCCGACAGGCGGCGTTGAACCAACCCTCGAAAACCTCAGGGAATGGTTCGAGGCAGGCGTAACATGCGTGGGTATAGGCTCCAACCTCATCACAAAGGAAATTATCCAGAAAAAAGACTGGAAAGCCCTCACTGCTAAAGTTGCAGGAGTGGTGAAAATCGCAAAAATGTTCAGAATTGAAGAATGAAATACCCTGAACAAATCAGGGTTAAAACATATCTTTCTTCAAAAACCTAAAAAACAGAGCCATGAAGAATGTAATTTTTAATAAACTGTTGCCACTATTGCTGTTAAGTTTTGCTACGGCAGGCATTTTTGCACAGGATATCACCTTGCCTGCACCTGTAAAACAGGGAGGAAAACCTTTGATGCAGGCTCTCAACGAACGGCAGACCACCCGCTCTTTTACCGCCGATAATCTGACACTTCAGCAGTTGTCTGACCTTTTATGGGCTGCCTGGGGCATAAACAGGCCGGATGAAAAGAAACGCACAGCCCCTTCAGCAAGAAACATGCAGGAGATAGACGTGTATGTTTCAATGCAGAGTGGTTTGTATGTTTATGATGCTGAAAACAACAAGCTGAAACAGATTCATAACAGAGACATCAGGAGCCTGACCGGCACACAGGATTTCGTGGGCAAAGCGCCCGTAAACCTCATATACGTCGCCGATATGGGCAAACTGGGTAAAAAAGAAGGAGATAAGATTGCTGATGCGGATCTGTGGTGGTCGTATGCAAACTGCGGATTCATTGCCCAGAACGTCTACCTCTACTGCGCTTCGGCAAACCTCGGATGCGTTATTAGAGGCCTTGTTCCGAAAGAAAAACTGGCTCCTGAAATGGGACTAAGAGCAAACCAGGTGATACTACTCTCGCAGACAGTAGGTGTACCTCAGAAGTAAAACCGGTATCTACACCCTGAGAAGTATCTTCAGGTGTTTTTCAGGCTCATTTTCAAGATATTCAAATCCCTTTTGAACATCCTCAATATCGAGGATGCCGGTAATCATCTTTTCAGGATTCAGAGTGCCCTTTCCTAAGGCATCAATAACCTTTGAAAACTCCCCATGACTGACACGGGAAGAAATTATTACAGCTTCCTTCCAGATAAGTTCCTTCATCAGTACATCTACAGGATGATCCGATAATCCCAGAACACAAACCTTCCCTGCACCCCGTATTGCCTTTATACACAGACGCACAGGATTAAACCTTCCTTCCACTTTCCTTTCATGCCCCACAGCCTCAAAAGCTATGTCAACTCCCCTTCCACCTGTTACTTCCATAATAAAATCAACAGGGTCATCCCGCATCACATTTACCGTGTAAACATCACTGAAGGCAGATCTGGCAAAATCAAGCCTTTCATCCAGAACATCAGCCATAATGATTTTACCCGATGTGATAGTTTTTGCAGCATGAAGAATTGAGTTTCCAACCTTCCCCGAACCGACTATCAGTATATCATCATTTGCTGATAAGCCCGACCTTGCTGATGCATGAAAACCGATTGAAAGTATTTCAGTAAGTGCGGCATTCTCATCGCTGACATTTTCAGGTATTTTATAAACCATATTTACTGGCACCGAAACATATTCAGCAAAGCCGCCGTCAAGATCAATTCCTGCAAGTTTCAGTGAAGTGCATGCAGGGTAGTGGCCTTTTAAGCACGCTGCACATTTGCCGCACCATATAATCGGATCAACGGTTACCTTATCCCCCGGAACTATATTCTTCACATTTTTCCCTACCATTTCCGCAACTCCTGCAAATTCATGCCCCGGAATAAGCGGTAGTTTTGTCCTTGGATGAAACTCCCCTCTGAAGATATGCTGGTCGGAACCGCATATACTGGCATATTTTATTCTTATGAGTACATCATTGTCACCTGGCACCGGCTTTTCAACTTCTTCAATGGATATCGTCCCATACTTTCTTATTACCGCGGCTTTCATACAGACTTTTTTTCAGATTATTGAAAAATCATGAATTAAAAGATACCTCTGATTTTGATACAGTACCAAATTAGTTAAAATCTCCTCCGGGCGATACACCTGACACCATTTTCAGGTTGTCAGGAATAACAGCCACCCATGCAGTACTTAATGTACCATTTTATTTTCAATTCTCCGGAGCCCTGTAAAGTTCAATATTTGATATAACCGGACAAGCCTTGGCCTGAACTATGTCAACACGTATTTTCGATGCTTTAATCACGGGAAACTTCCTGATTATTTTGTACCCAATGGTTGTTCCCTCCAGAACCTTTTTCCATTCATTATTTACAAGAGCATGTACAGCGAATTTCTGCACCCTCTGTCCCAATCTTATATATTCCTGTATCAGTATTCTGTTAACTTCAGTTTCTTTACCTAAATCTATAGTTATACTTGCAGATGTGACATTATCATTTGCAGCCCAGTAAGTATCAGGATTTCCGTCGTTAACATTTCCGGCAGCAAATTTTCTTCCTCTGACATCGGAGGCTGTAACCTTTTTACCCCGCGCAACCTCATTAGCGAACTCCCTGTCGAGCAATGCCTTAAAACCAAGAAGGGCTTTCACATCATTTTCATGAATAAGCCCGCGTCTGTCGGGAGGCACATTCAGTATCAGATTGCAGTTCCTGCCGACAGAAGTATAATAAATATCCAGCAGCTTTTCGGGTGATTTTACGAGTGAATCTTCCTTCTGGTGCCAGAACCAGCCCGGACGTATGGATACATCCACTTCTGCAGGTACCCAGTATTTACCGTTTTCATGGCCCTGACCGAGAATCTTTGCAAAGGGTCCGCCCGGATACATGTCATCCCTGTTGAGCAGGCACCAGTTTGTTTCACTGCCTACACCTCTTTCGTTACCAACCCACCTTACATCAGGTCCCGCATCGCTGAACATAACTGCACCCGGCTGCAGGTCTCTTACTATCTGTATGGTATTAGGCCAGTCGTAATAGGTACGGTTGTCTATTCTCCTTGTTTCCCTGGCTCCGCCGTAATAACCGTCACCCCCGTTTGCACCGTCAAACCACACTTCAAAAATTTCACCGTACTCCGTAAGAAGTTCCCTGAGCTGGTTCCTGTAATAAATAATATATTCAGGAGTACCGTACACCGCGCTGTTGCGATCCCACGGGGAAAGATATATTCCAAGTTTCAGACCGTATTCATCACATGCCTGCCGAAGCTCCTTTATCAGGTCGCCTTTTCCGTTTCTCCATGGAGAATTTTTAACCGAATGTTCAGTATATGCCGAAGGCCACAGGCAGAATCCGTCGTGATGTTTTGCGGTAATCACAATTCCTTTCATGCCGGCTTCCTTTGCAACCCTTGCCCACTGTCGGCAGTCTAGTTGCGAGGGGTTGAAAAGCGCAGGTGATTCATCACCATAACCCCACTCCTTATCGGTGAAAGTGTTTATCGAGAAATGCACAAACATATAATACCCGAGGTCATGCCATGCAAGCTGACGTTCCGAAGGCAAAGGACCAAATGGTTCAGGTTCCTTTTCGCTAATACTTAACGAAATTAACGCAATCAAAAAGACGGCAACAAAATTTTTCATAAAGTCAGATTTCTTTTATTCTGATATTTCTGAATTTCACCTCCGACCCATGCCCGAGAAATCCGATATGTCCCGATTTGTTTTTCAGTCCGGGATGGTCTCTGTGGTCCATTGTGCCTTTATCCCGGGCTTCGGCAATATCGCCGTCAACAATGACTGTTCCGTTCAGAATCACCCTTATTTTTGTTCCCTGCACTACCACCTCTTCGTAATTCCATTCTCCCACAGGTTTCAGATACCCTCTTTTTGCCGGAATAACTCCATAAACCGAACCATGGTACTGGTAAGGCTGGAGGTTGGCATAAACAGGTGCGGTGTCGTCGAGTATCTGTATTTCCATTCCGACGTATGCGGCATCTCCTGTAAGCGGAGCGCGGATACCCAGACCATTATTGGCGGCCGGTGTAAGCTGAAACTCGAACCTGAAAATAAAATCGGAGTACTCTTTTTCGGTGTAAAGGTTACCGCCTTTGCCTCTGCCGGGCTTGATTACAATCACTCCGTCTTCCACGACGTATGACTCCTTATCACCAACCCAGCCATCAAGGTTTCTGCCGTTAAAAAGAGAAACAAAACCCTGTTCGCGCTCTTCAGGTGTAAGATTATAAACCTTTTCATTTATCTCCCTTATGTAGATATCTCTGAATGCAAGGTCGGTTCCGTGAGCCTGCAGTTCTATCGGTCCTTTCGGAAAGATAGGTATTGAACGGTCCCAGTAGTTTTCAAGAACCACATCATCAACAACAAGAATACCGTTGAGCCAGACCGATACTTTTTCCCCTATCATGATTATTCTGAATGTGTTCCACTCGCCCACTGGATTATCGGCAACAACCAGCGGTTTTGAAGGGTTTTTCTGGTTGTTGTACAATCCACCCGAGCCTACCTGAGCCCCGACATCTGTTCTTGATGTATCCCATATCTGAACCTGCGGTGAACCTCTGAGGTAAATTCCGCTGTCTCCGCCCTTTGTAATCTTCCAGTCAACAAGCAACTCAAAGTCGCCGTATTCCTTAACCGAACAAAGATTATCGCCCTTTCCGCTGAAATAGATGCATCCATCCCTTACACTCCAGTTCTCAAGCATCTTCTTATTTGCTTCAATCTGTAACTTTGCAAGTTCAGCCGGGGACATTTTTGCACGTGTGATTGGATTCCCCACCAGTCCCTGCCAGCCTGTCAGATCCTTGCCGTTAAACATAGGTACAAATCCTTCGTCGGGTGGCATTGAAGCAAGATATTTCCTGATAAGTTCACGCTCATACTCAATTTCCGAGCCTGTAAGTTTTGTAATTACTTTTCCGAGTATCTCTCTCACCAGTGTTCCATACATACCGTCTTTACCTTCAGTCGAAGGAAGTGCAATATACATGGCAGCACGGGCTGCAGTAGCACCTGTCTCCGGATCATCAAGATAACGGGCAACGAAAAAGAGAGCCTGATAGGTTTTTATTTTCCCCAGCTCCGCCAGAATCTGATTCTTCCGTTCCGCAGTCAAAGCATAAGGCATTATTTTTCGGTACAGAAGAAGTCTTTGCTCCGGCGTTACAGGAGCAGATTTTACAAGCCTTACGTAAGCATTGAAAGCAGGCGCTTCATAGGTTTTGTTGCCTGATGCACATATCTCGTACAGAGCCGACGAAGCTGTATAATCTTTCCAGGAAGTGAGTGCTCTGAAGCATATTTCACGCATTTCCGGACTTCCGTTTTCAAATTCATTCAGCACATAATTCAGAGCTTCCCTGCCTCCTGTGCTGGCTAAAACCGGAATAATTTTCTCCCTGTTGTTTTTCAGGAGAGGAGAACGCAAAATCAGTTCCGACCTTTTTTCGGGGTCTTTTACCTGGTTTGCCGCATTTGCAAGAGCCAGCTGGAGATCTGCTATATACGAAGGGTTGTCGGACTGAGATAACAATTCAAGTATTTTTTCCTGGTCGGTTGCCGAAACAAGCTCAGGAAGGGCTTTATGGGCCGTAGCTTTCACAGCCTCATTATGAAAATTAACATATTGAAGAACTGTTGCGAAATATTCAGGCTGACGGCTCCATCCAAGTATCTCTATTACCGTCCTTCTCGCTTCATCCGGACCTGTCTCAAGTGTCGGCAGAAGATGCGGCAGCCTTTTACTGTCAAGAACCGTCATAAGGGCGCTCCTGACTGCCTCCTGGTCTGCGGTTCCTTTAGTGTTCCTCATAAACGTAACCAGTTCAGGAATAGCTTCCTGTCCCTTAATCTTTACCACAGCCCTGACTGCTTCCCTCCTTACGGCAGCATCAGGATTGCTGAACGATGAAACAATTAAAGGCACAGCAGTCTCATCCTTCCTCTCACCCAGCATTGCAATGATTTCAGGTCTTGAAAATGCAGGTGCTTTTGTGAAGTAGTCCATCCATTTTCTGGTAATCTGTACGCCGGGAAGCGTAAGTGAGAGTTGTAATGCTTTGTTTCTGTAACTGTTATCAGGATGTGATGCTGCATCGAGTAAAAAGTTCATTGCATCAGTGCCTTTATACTTAACCAGTGTTTCAAGTGCACCCGATTTAAACTGTATATTTGTGCGCGAGTTGCATTTGCCAATAAGTGTTTTACATATCTTTTCCATTGTGGCGATGTCGCCCTTTTCAGCTACCCTGTTCGCATAAGCAAGCAGCGAGGCTGTTGCTCCTGTGTACTCCCATTTATACGCTACAGCTTTTGCCGCCTTGCTCAGAATGGGATAAGCCGCGGGATTTCCGCTCCACGCAAGCGCCCTGTATGCTGCTGCTTTAATCTGAATATCTTTATTCTGTGACCATGTGATAAATTGATTCACTGCAAGCTCAGAATTCATCGAAGCAAGAGTATTCATTACGGAAGCAGCACATGGCAGGTTTGCATCCGACAATGCATCAGAAAGTATTTTCTCGGCAGTTGCTCCTTTCACCGAAGCAAGCACGCCTACGGCGGGCGAACACAAATTCCTGTCGGTCAGGTAAACTTTTACTGCCTGTACCGAAGATTCGCCTCCGACAAGCTGTAGCTGCTTCATGAAGAAATCTTTAACAGTGTAATCTTTTGAAGATTCCACCATACCTATGCATATCTTCTCCCATCTCATCCTTTCTGTTTCATTTCCATAACCGGAAAGGTGCCGTGAAAGGCTCTCAACGGCAAACCTTGGTCTGACATCATCACCACCCCCCGCCGGAAGAATCTGATTACAAATCATTTTCAAACCCACATCACCGAGCGATAGCATTTCATTCATCAGTCGCTCGGTTGTAACTCTATCCCTTGCAGGCATCTGAGCCAGAAGATCTGCAACTTTTGTCTCAAGCGTGCGAAGATCCTGTGAACTGGCAGTAAAAACCAGCAGAAACAGGATAAATTCGAATATAAAAAATCTCAAATATCTCATATTCAATTGTTTTTCATTAAATAGTCCATGGTTCGCGCATCGGCTGGTTTATAAGCCTGTTTGCACCTTCATCATCAATAAATCTTTGTTTTACAGGGTCATATTTGAGGTTTCGTCCCAGACGCAGGGCTATTACCCCCAGATTGACAATTGTGCATGACCTGTGTCCGTTCTCCTCATTCAGTGCAAATTTCTTTCGTGTAAGCACCGATTCAGTGAAGGTTGTTATCTGCGGCTCAGGATCAGGCAGAGAGTCGATCAGTTTCTGCAGGTTGGGTATATCCGACCTGAGACCCTTAAAGATTTTTCCATAGGGTCCTTCAATATATGCTGCATCTTTGTCGCGGTTTTCGCCATCGAGAACTATTTTACAGCCGTCAGCATAGGTATATGTTATCCTGCGCCATGAGCCCACAGCATCCCAGTGTTGCTGGGGTGCGTCAATTTCGATATAGACCGGACTCGTATTGTCTTTTCCGAGCAGATACTGCACAGGATCAAGGTAGTGCTGTCCCATATCACCAAGTCCTCCGCCGTCGTAATCCCAGTAGCCTCTGAACTTTGCATGTACCCTTTCAGGATTATAGGGTTTCCATGGGGCAGGACCAAGCCAGAAGTCGTAGTCGAGTTCGGGCGGTACAGGCTCAGGCTTGAGATTATGCAGACCCGACCAGTAAAACTTCCAGTCGAAACCGGTAATACCGCTTACCGTTACCTTGAGAGGCCACCCGAGAACGCCGCTGTCAACAATCTTTTTCAAAGGTTTTACGGTTGTTCCCATTCCATAAAAATTGTCTTTAAACCGGAACCATGTGTTAAGGCGAAACATACGCCCGTGTTTCCTTACGGCTTCAACAACCTTAATTCCCTCCCCTATGGTCCTTGTCATGGGCTTTTCACACCATATATCTTTTCCGGCTTCGGCTGCCATTTTTGCCATAATGCCGTGCCAGTGGGGCGGTGTGGCAATATGTACTATATCAATGTCGGAGCGGGCTAGCAATTCACGGAAATCGTGGTAAGCTTCCACCTTTCCTCCGGCTAATGCCACTGCCTCTTCGAGGTGTTTCCTGTCGACGTCGCAAACAGCAAGTAAACGTGTACCTTCGTAGCCAAAGTGCCCTTTGCCCATACTCCCCACTCCTATGATACCTTTTGTAAGTTGCTCACTGGGAGGCGTATAACCTCTACCTCCCAGCACATGCCGGGGAACAATTGTAAAAGCAACAACAGTCATTCCCGCCTTCTTTAAAAATGAGCGTCTGCCTGATTTTTTCATAAATCTGATGTTTGATTCAAAAATAAGCAAAAAATGAAAGGTGTAATGTTACCAATAAAATTGAATCTGAATCTGCATAGATATAGATAAAGAATGAAGGCACACGGGATGCATTCACTCCATAGCTCTGGCAACCTTTAAGTTATACACCGCAACTGCCAGAATATATGCCAGGCATACTATAAGCACCGACATACCAAATACGATATTACTTATGTCGCTCACCCATCCAATGAGAAACGGTATTGGTGCCCCTCCCGATACAGCCATAATCATCAAACCAGATATTTCGCTGCTGCGGGCAGGGTATTTACTTACTGTAATTGAAAAAATAAGCGGCCAGATATTAGCAACTGCCAGTCCGGTAACAAAAACCAGTACCCATGCAACCAGCTTTGAAGGAATTAACAAAAGAACTGCAACGGCTGCAATGGAAAGAACCGTGGTCCACATCAGAAATTCTGGTGCTTTTATTCTGGTTAGCATAATGGCTCCAAGGAACGTCCCCAGCATGCGGCCAAAGAAATAAACACTGCGGCCCGATTCAGCTGCGGTCTGCTCAATACCGAAATGTTTCATGAGAAACTGCCCGGAATTGGAATTAAAACCGACATCAACACCCACAACAAGAAAAATAGAAATCACCATCATGAGAATAAATCCGTTGCCGAGCAGGCCGAACGATGTTTTAAGTGTTGCTCTGTGTCCTTCTTCCTTCCTCTCTTCTATTTTTGTCGCTCCCAGCCACAAAACAGCAATCAGCGATACAATGCCGAAAACAAGAAATTCCAGTTTCCAGTCGCCAAACTGTGAAGCAAATAGTGCCGCAAGCGGTGCACCAATCATCGAACCTATGGCTTTTATAAACTGTGAGAAACTCAGGAAGCTCGATGCTCTGTTCTCCGGCACCACGTCTATAAGCAACGGATTTGCCGAAACCTGCACAATGGTATTTCCTATTCCTATAAGAGCAAAGCCTGCAAGAACCATCCCGAAAGTATAAAAAAGAAAAGGAATCGTTAGCCCCAGGGCGGTGAGAATCATCCCCGCATTGAGTACAAATCTTTTACCATATCTTGCCTGCACTATCCCGACAGGTACAGATAACAGGAAAAACCACAGAAAGGTGGCCATCGGAATAAGCTGGGCAAGAGTTGCACTCAGTTTCATGTCGGAACTGACGCGGTCAACGCTGATGCCTACAAGGTCAACAAAACTCATCACAAAAAATGACATAAGAACAGGGAGAATCCTGGACAGGCTGATTTTGGAATTCATGATGATATTTTTTTAATTACCGGTTACATAATTTTCAACATGCAGTTGCACGATAAATGTTTTGCCTTACCTGATTAATTTAACTTTAACACCCTTCCATGAACGCGGAACGCGAAACGCGGAACCCGGAACGCGAAACGCGGAACGCTATAAGTTTACATCAAAGGCAATGCATGCTGTACGGCTTTCCAGAAGTGATCGTCAAAGAGATAAGCGCTCCCGAGTAATGCGGCATCTTCCTTAAGTTCCGAGATACCCACCTCTCCTTTCCAGCTTTCTTTCTTAAGCCTCTCTTCAAAAACCTTTCCGAAAAGATGATATGCATTTGATATATTACCTCCGATAACCAGTATTTCAGCGCCGAACTTCTTTAACCATGGGGCCAGAAAAGCTGCAAGGTCATTGCCAAACTTTGTAAATAAACCCTGAACAATTTTATCATTTGGCGCCAGTTCCGATAATTCCTTAACGCCTTCTGTTTCCTTTCCTGTAGCTTCTTTATAACTCTTAAGAAACCAGCGGGTTGAAAAATAATCATCAGCAATGCTTTCTCCATAAGGGAGATGGTATACGCATCCTATCTTAGGAACATCGGGACCATCAACTACAGGTATCCGGTCGTGTATGAAGGCTGAGCCCAGACCCGTACCAAGGGTAATGCACATGGATTTACGGTAGTTTTTAGCTTTTCCTGCCCATGCTTCACCAACGGCAAAAGCCGAGGCATCATTTATAAAACGAATCCCAAAATCATCAGGTAACTCCAGTTTACTCCTCACCGCATCTCCGATATTGAAACCGTAAAGATTTTCGTACTTCGACACGCCCTTTATGTAACATATTCCGTTAACGTAATCAAACGGACCTGGCATGGCAAAACCGATACCCCTTAAATCATCAAGGTTAAAATGATCCATAACCTCTTTAAGGCATAAACTCCACACATTAATTATCTCAAAAGCCTGGGCCTGATTGTTTACCGGCTTTTCCGACACGGTGTTTTTTAATACCTGGCCTGATGTCATATCAATAGCAGCCGACGTGATATGGCTCCCGCCTATATCAGCAGCTATCGCATATTTCTTAATCATACACCGAAAACGATTAATTCAAAAACGGAAATTTTTTAAAACTGGCTGAAAATATTCAAAATAGTTAAGAATTCAAAATACGATTCCGTATAAAAATTAAAAATATTCGAAAAAATGTATATATTAAGCTGAATTACAGATAAATATAAAATTTTATACCTCAACCCTTTATAACTGCCAGAGGCGAAAGTCCTGTCACTATATTAACCAGATCCGATTGCTGGGCCATCACCTCTTCAATATTCTTGTAAGCTGAAGGGGCCTCTTCAAGATCGTTTTTTGTACGTATTGAATGCAGTATATCCAGTTTGTCGAGTCTGCGCTTTTCTTCCTCAAGGTTTAGTGTACGTATAGCCTGATTGCGGCCCATAACCCTTCCGGCACCGTGGGAGCAACTTTCAAAACTGTCAGGATTCCCCTTCCCTTCAACAATATAGCTTCTTGTTCCCTGCGAACCGGGAATAATACCTTTCAGACCTTTCGTCGCTTTTGTGGCACCTTTGCGGTGAATAACCAGCTCTTCGCCGAAATGCTTTTCGATTGCTGCGTAATTATGGGCTATATTGATAATCTCATCATGCGAAAATTTCGAACCGAAATAATTGCTGAAGACGCCGATTATTCTGTCCATCATCAGATAACGGTTGCACATGGCGAATTCTATGCAATACTGCATTTCCTTCAGATAATCCTGTCCTGTTTTTGAATCTAGTCTCAGCCATGCAAGTTCAGTTTTCGGGCCGTATTCCTCTCCTGCTTCCCTGTTAAGACTGATAGCTTTTTTATTGTAATAATCAGCTACCTGCTTGCCGATGTTCCTGCTTCCCGAATGAATCATTATCCATATTGCACCGTCGTCACCTTTCTGAATCTCAATGAAATGATTTCCTCCTCCGAGAGTACCTACCTGATGCAAAGCACTGTCGTACTCCCTCGACACAACCGGCAACTCAAACGGATCAAACCCAAGCTTATCAGGGTCCGGCATCTTATCGTGACCCTGTGATTTTTTATGATGTTTGAACCCAAGGGGAATGAGTTCCCTGATCTCACTCATAATCTTTTTCAAATCGTTCTTGTTAATGCCTGTCAAACTGGTTCTTACTGCCGACATACCGCATCCTATGTCCACTCCTACAGCATTCGGTATAATCACCTCGCTTGTTGCCAGAACTCCCCCTATAGGCATCCCGAAACCTTCATGACAATCAGGCATTATCGCAATATGCTTTCTTGCATACGGATGCCTTGCAAGATTCAGTATCTGCCTGTATGCACCCGGTTCAATGTCATCGGTCCAGAGTAAAACATCAAGCCCGTCTGTTTCTATCTTCTTTATCATACTCCGGCTTTTTTGGCAAAATTACTTAATTTTTACCAGTTGCCATAGAAAGAAAGGCAACCATAAGGTTTCAGACTTCTGATATCTGAAAACAAAAATGAAATTTGGTTGTAAATTCTATCAATTTTTACATAATTTACCAAACATAAAAACAAATTAATTTTTTATGAAAAACTTAATGATAAGCAAAATTTTATCTCTTTTATTTTTAGCATTTTCAGGGATTTTCTCAACTCTCTATTCCCAGACAATTCCTTCTCCCGGTGAGCATTTTGGCTTTAACATAGGCGACGATTACATGCTTGCCACTTACACTCAGACCGAAGCATATTTCAAAAAGCTTGAAGCCTCTGAGCGTGTCAGGCTTGTGGATATTGGCATGACCGAGGAAGGAAGGCATCAGTATATGTTAATCATTTCATCGCCGGACAATATCAGGAATCTTGAGCGTTACAGGCAGATATCCGTTAAGCTTGCAAGAGCTGAAGGTTTAACCGATGAAGAAGCGCGCAGGCTTGCTGATGAAGGCAGGGTAGTAGTATGGATTGACGGCGGACTGCATGCTACAGAGGTAGTAGGAACACATCAGCTTATCGAAACGGCATGGCAGCTTGCAAGCCGCAACGACAAAGAAACACTGGAGATACTCGATAATGTCATAGTGCTGCTTGTCCATGCCAACCCCGACGGGCAGGAGCTGGTCTCATCATGGTATATGCAGGAGTCTGATCCTCAGAAAAGAAGGATGAATATCCCAAGGCTTTATCAGAAATATATCGGTCACGACAATAACAGGGATTTTTATATGCTTGCCATGAAGGAGACCCGCAATATGGCACGTCAGTTATTCATTGAATGGATACCTCAGATCCTGTACAATCATCATCAGAGCGGGCCTGCCGGTACAGTCCTTGCCGGGCCTCCCTACCGTGACCCGTTTAATTACCTTTTCGACCCCCTGCTTGTCACAAGTATAGATGCCCTCGGAGCCGCAATGAATAACCGTCTGAATGCCGAAGGCAAACCCGGCGCCACACAACGAACAGGTGCCTCATTTTCTACCTGGTACAACGGCGGACTTCGTACTACCGCATATTTTCACAATATAGTCGGACTACTAACGGAAATCACGGGTAGCCCGACTCCTTCCGAAATACCGCTTGTTGTTGACCGGCTTCTCCCGTCCGGCGCAACTCCAAACCCTGTGACACCCCGGAAATGGCATTTCAGACAATCAATAGATTACTCTGTTTCACTTAATTATGCTGTTCTTGATTATGCCAGCCGGCACCGCAACGAAGTCCTTTACAATATTTACCTGATGGGAAAAAATTCCATCGAACGCGGAAGCAGGGACAATGTAACAATTACCCCCCGCATCATTGACTACATAAAAAAACTTTCTGAAAATGATACTGCTGTTGCAAGGTCTTTTTCGGGTACAGGCGAAGGCCGGAGCCAGCAGCAGTCAAGAAACCCCATGAAATATTATGAACAGGTGATAAACGACCCCGCCCTTAAGGATGCTCGGGTATATATAATACCTTCTGACCAGGTTGATTTTCCAACGGCAGTCAGATTTGTCAATGCACTTATACTCACTGGCATAGAGGTACATAAGGCTTCAGCGGGTTTTTCCGTAAAAGGTAAGACCTATCCCCCGGGAACGTATGTGATTAAAACTGCACAGGCTTTCCGGCCTCATATTATTGACATGTTCGAACCTCAGGATCACCCTAACGACCTGCAGTATCCGGGCGGACCGCCAATCCCGCCATACGATGCAGCCGGATGGACACTTGCATTGCAGATGGGAATAAAATTCGACCGCTTTACAGACGACATTGACGGACCCTTCATCAAATTACCGATAGGAGTCACCGAACCATTTCCTGCACAAACCCTGCCGGCAGGAGCAAAAGCCGGATATATCCTTACTCCGGCAATAAATAATTCATTCAGGATTGTAAATGATTTGCTTGCAGGAGGAGTTGAAGTCTTCAGAGTGGTTAAGGAAGAAAAAAACAAAAGTAATGTCTGTCCCGGAGATTTCTTCGTACCCGCATCGGCTGAAGCAAGGAGACTACTTGCCAGACTGGTCGCAGAATACGGCGTAAAGGTTAAGCCGGCATTGAAGAGACCTGCAGTTGCCGGGAAAATAACTTCTGCCCGTATCGCAATCTGGGACAGATACGGAGGTTCGATGCAGTCAGGGTGGATAAAGTGGATACTTGAGCAGTACAATTTCCCGTACCGTGTTGTGTTTTCACAGGGAATTGACTCAGGCAACCTTAAACAAAAATTTGATGTGATTATCTTTCCGTCCGGTGCCATACCGGCTTACAGAGGAACTGTTCAGGAAAGTCAGCGTGCTTCTCAGTTCCAGCAACCCGATGAAAATATTCCGGAGCCTTACAGAAGCTGGACAGGCGTAATTACTGCCGAAAAATCCATTCCGCAACTGAAACAGTTTATTGAGGAAGGAGGAACAGTGATTGTTACCGGTTCAAGCACAAATCTCGCATACCATCTTCAATTACCTGTCAGAAATGCGCTTGTCAAAACATCAGACGACGGTCGTGAAACCCCGCTTAGCAACAGTGAGTTCTTTATCCCGGGCAGTCTGTTATCGGTGGCAGTTGACTCAACCCTGGCTGAAGCTTATGGTATGACTTCACGGGGAATAATTTTCTTTGACAGAAGCCCGGTCTTCAGACCCGGAGAAGATGCTGAAGCTAAAGGCATAAAAAAGCTCTTATGGTTCACTGATGATAAACCTCTCGTTAGCGGATGGGCTCTCGGACAACAATACCTGAAAGATAATATGGCCGGATTTACCGCTGCTGTCGGTAAAGGAAAACTTGTTGCATACGGTCCCGATATAACATTCCGAAGCCAATCGCAGGGTAATTTCCGACTTCTTTTTAATCAGCTTTACAGCTATCAGATTGAAAGATAGGAATTATATTGAATTACAATAAAAATAATGACTTTCATTAGTAATTTTTTTTAATTTTAATTATAAATTGTAACTGTTTTTCATTTAAAAAACAGTAAATACTTAAACCTTATTCATATGCCTAAAGTCACAAAGGAAGATGCTCTTCTTTACCACAGCAGGGGTCGAAAAGGAAAACTTGAGGTGATCCCCACAAAACCATACGGAACCCAGTTTGACCTCAGTCTGGCCTACACGCCGGGGGTTGCTTTTCCATGTATTGAAATTGAGAATAACCCCGAAGATGTTTATCAGTATACCGCAAAAGGTAATCTTGTTGCCGTGATATCAAACGGTACTGCCGTACTTGGACTTGGCGATATAGGAGCAATGGCAGGCAAGCCGGTTATGGAAGGAAAAGGGCTTCTTTTCAAAGTGTTTGCCGACATAGACGTATTCGACATTGAGATTGACGAAAAGGATCCCGACAGGCTCATAGATATATGTTTCAAAATAGCACCGACATTCGGAGGTATAAACCTTGAAGATATTAAGGCTCCCGAATGTTTTGAGGTTGAGCAGCGTCTGAAAGAGTTGCTCGACATACCGGTTTTTCACGACGACCAGCACGGCACCGCAATAATTTCGGGAGCAGGGTTGCTTAATGCCCTCGAGATAACCGGTAAAAAAATTGAAGATCTGAAAGTAGTCGTAAGCGGAGCAGGTGCAGGTGCAATTGCCTGTGCTAAATTCTACATTTCGCTAGGTGTCAGAAAGGAAAACATCGTTATGACAGATAGTAAAGGGGTTCTGAACAAAAAGCGCAAAGACCTGAATAAATACAAGCAGGAATTTGTAACTGACAGGGATGTTGACACTCTTGCCGAAGCCATGAAAGATGCCGACATGTTTCTGGGGCTTTCGGTTGCCAATGTTGTCACAAAGGAAATGCTTGCATCAATGGCTCCGGAACCGATCGTGTTTGCTATGGCAAATCCTGTTCCTGAAATATCTTATGAGGATGCAATGGCAACCCGCAACGACATGATTTTTGCCACAGGCAGGTCAGATTATCCTAACCAGATCAATAATGTGCTCGGCTTTCCATATATCTTCAGAGGTGCACTTGACGTGAGGTCTTCAGTAATAAACGAAGAGATGAAACTTGCCGCCTCCAGAGCACTTGCAGATCTTGCAAAAGAACCTGTGATACCAGAAGTTCTGAAAGCCTATAATCTGAAAGAACTGAAGTTCGGCAGAGATTATATAATTCCCAAGCCATTGGATCCCAGACTGATATCAACTGTATCGCCTGCTGTGGCAAAAGCAGCAATGGATACAGGGGTGGCAAAGTTCCCGATTACCGACTGGAATGCTTATAAAAACAGCCTCGACAGGAGACTTAAAGATCATATACAGAAAGTTGCGGAAATGATAGGTATCTAAAAATTACCCGAAAGAATATCAGACAGTTGCAGCTAAACGCTTTGCAATTTTCATCTCATACATTGAAGTAATAAGGTCTGCAATTTCGGGTATGGTAAAAGAACTGCGGTTAATAATTGCATCAAACAGATAATCAATTGATGAAGGCTTTTTGTCAAGAAAAGTCTCTATAAGGGAGTATCTTTTTTCGTCCATATCTACAACATATTCTTCAGCTGTTTCAATATCCATTTCTTTCTTTCTCATTACATTCTCAACCCTCCAGTAAAAAGGGGCAATAAGCCTGACATGTAATGCATTGCGCAAATCCCTCGCAATTGCCACACTGGCCCTGCCCACAAAAACAATATATCCGTCTTTACACATGGACAATACAACATCCCTTATTGCTTTTTTAATCCTTAAATCGCTCACAAAATTTCCTGAAAAAGCCATTATCATTTCCGAAAGGTCCGAAAGCTCAATACCCTTGTAAAAATTTTCTATCCGGTTAGGGTCTGTGTTAAGTTCCTCGGCAACATTGTAAATAATGTCCTTGTCAATCCATCTCCACTTATTTGTGTAATATTTCTTATTGAGATTATCCACTACCAGTTCAGCAACCTGGCGTGCATCACATCCGGTCTGCCTTGATATTGTTATTACAGGCCCCTCCTGCGAAACAGGTTTACTCATTATAGATTCCCTGTAACGGTGGTCGAAATAATCAAATATCTTTTTCATAGCTCTTAATTTTGTACCTTTTTATAAGGTAATGTTTAAAATGTTTACTATCAACCACTTATCCCGTATAAAAAACGGCAATAATACAGGGCAATTACAAAATAACCCGTTTGATTCACTTGCCTTAATTTACGAAAAAAAATTAAAATCCTGAAATTTATTTTTCTAAAAATATACAGTTTTAATTAAGATAACCGTTTTGGATTCGTGGAAAAATTTCAACAACCTTCCCTGACAGTAAAAATATGAATGGTCTGATTTTTGTATATTTGCATAAACCGGCATGAAAACCTTAATAAAATACACATTTTTCATTTTCAGTATATTGCTCTTCATTTCATGTAAAAAAATTCATGTTGTAAGCGAAGGGCAAAAAATCTTTTTTCAGTACGAATACGTTAATTATTCTTCAGATTTCAGACATTACGGATTTATTATCGACCATGAGGGAAACATACTGACCTTCAACAAACCGGAAAAATGGAATTTTCCGGGACCGGATAAAATTCTTTCCCAGGCAGAAATAGAAGAAAATATTTCATCGTGCATTCCGACAGGTAAAAAGATTCCAGAAACCGAGCTTAAGAAATTCGTAAATTATATTCAAAACATTGCGGCAAGCAAGGTTTCCGCACCACGAACCAGGCACAGAGCGTCAAAAGCTGGCACTCTGAGTTATTATTGCTTCCTTTATTCTGAAAGTAAAGCTGAATACAAAGTTATTACTGTTAAAACTGAAGGAGAAGTTGAATGCGAAAACCTTAACTTCTTCTCCAGAAGAGTAATCGAATGGATGAGAGACATAAACAGGTCTCTGAATAAATGAACTTCAAACTTTCTGTTTAACCTTCTGAAATTACCCGCTGAAAAAATTCTTCATATCCTGTAAAACCAGAGCATTTTGTTCTATCTTTACCAATCATTGTAATAACACTAAAAATTTAGTGACAAAACATTCTGAATTATGATAGATTTTATTCTTTCGACCCCCGAATTATTATGGTTTATAGTGGGTCTTCTGTTGTTCCTTCTGGAACTTGTTCTTCCCGGATTTGTAATCTTCTTCTTCGGAGTCGGGGCGTGGGCAACCGCGTTTGTTTGTCTTCTGTTTAATCCCGGTGTTAATATTCAGATTCTGATATTTGCGGTAGTATCTGTTCTGTCACTGGTTACACTTCGCCGTATAATACAGAAAAAATTTTTTTACGGCAGAAACAACTCAAGCGAGCTGATTGAAGATGAGTTTACGGGAAAAGAAGCCATTGTTCTTTCCCAAATCAAGCCAGGTAAAAAGGGCAGGATTGAGTTCAAAGGGACTGTCTGGACGGCTGAATCAGATACTGAAATTGATGAGGGTGAAACAGTAATCATTGTAAGTAAAGACAATTTTAATCTTAAGGTAAAACCCAAAAAATAATTATTTATGTCAGCAACAACCACAACTTTTATTTTACTCGGGTTAATTCTTCTCGGGTTTATTCTTATTGTTAATGCGGTGAAAATTGTACCGCAGAGAACCGCAATAATAGTTGAACGCCTCGGAAAATATAAAGCTACTTATACCGCAGGTTTTCAGATTATCATTCCTTTCATTGATAAGGTAAGGTATAGACACACCCTGAAGGAACAGGCTATGGATGTTGCACCTCAGGTTTGTATCACCAAAGACAATATTGCCGTTGAAGTTGATGGTATCCTTTATCTGCAGGTTCTCGACCCCATGAAGGCTTCATACGGAATAGACAACTACAAATTCGCTTCGATACAGATAGCGCAGACCACCATGAGAAGCGTCATAGGCAGACTTGAACTTGACAAAACTTTTGAGGAAAGGGAAGCCATAAACAATGCCATAGTGGAGGCAGTTGACAAAGCCAGTGAACCATGGGGTGTAAAGGTAACTCGCTACGAGGTTAAAAACATTTCTCCCCCGCAAAGCATCAGGGACGCAATGGAAAAGCAGATGAGGGCTGAAAGGGAAAAGAGGGCTATCATTGCCGAATCGGAAGGCACAAAACAGGCAAAAATAAATGTTGCCGAAGGCGAGAAACAGGAACTGATCAAAAAATCGGAAGGCGAGATGCAGAAGAGAATTAATGAGGCTGCCGGACGTGCATCGGAGATAGAGCAGATAGCAAGGGCAACAGCAAACGGATTGAGAGCAATTGCTCAGGCAATATCCGAAGAAAACGGACTCAACGCTGTAAACCTCAGAATCGCCGAACAATACCTTTCCGAATTTGGTAAACTGGCAAAACAAAATAACACCATTATTTTACCTTCAAACCTGACAGATGTAGCAGGAATTATCGCAACAGCAACATCGGTTTTCAACGAAGTAAAGGATAAGCAGAAGAAATAGACCCCTCCCTTCCCCCTCCCCAGATGGGGAGGGGTTTTTTATTTTATAATCAATCTTTTAATAAACATCTTTATCATTATATTTCTTCGTGTGCAGTGCGACGGATGATCTCATTCTGCAGGTCTTCGCCCAGATCGTTGAAATAATCGCTGTAACCCGCAACACGCACGATAAGGTCTCTGTATTTCTCTGGATGCTTCTGGGCATCCCTGAGGGTTTCCGTTGAGACAACATTAAACTGTATATGGTGACCATCAAGACTGAAATAACTTCTTATAAGTGCCGTGAGATTTGCATAACTGTTTTCATCATTGAAGAAAGAAGGTGAAAACCTCTGGTTCAAAAGTGTTCCGCCTGTTTTCAGGTGGTCAATCTTTGACACTGATTTAATGACTGCCGTTGGTCCTTCATGATCAGCCCCCTGAACAGGAGAAATACCTTCCGACAGAGGCTGCCACGCATTCCGCCCGTCGGGCGTAGCACCTGTAATACTTCCAAAGTAAATATGTGAAGTGGTCGGAAGCAGATTGATCCTGTGAACACCTCCCCGCAAATCAGGCCGCCCGTTTACCGCATCATAAAAAATCTCAAAAACGGTAACAGCCTGCCTGTCGGCATAATCATCATCGTTGCCATATCTGGGCGTCTCATATAAAAAGTCATATTGCATCTGCTCAAACCCCCTGAAATCGGCTTTAAGTGCCTCCTTGACCTCTTTCCATGAATATTTGCCGGTATCGTAAATATTATATTTCACCGAAGTAAGTATGTCAGCCATACTGCCCAGCCCTACTCCCTGTATATAAGTTGTATTATATCTCGCCCCTCCGTTGTTGTAGTCTTTCCCGTTTGCTATACAATCTTCAATAAGAAGCGACAGAAAAGGTACAGGCAGAAATTCGGCAAAAGTCTTACTGATAACATTATTGCCACGTATCTTAATATCAATGAAATAGTTAACCTGTTTTTTAAAGGCTTCAACAAGTTCATTAAAGGTTCTGAACGATTCGATATTCCCTGTCTTAAGTCCGATCTGTTTTCCTGTGCGCGGATCCACTCCGTTATTAATTGTTATTTCAAATACTTTAGGCATATTAAAATAACCTGTAAGCCAGTAACATTCCGTTCCGAAAGCTCCGGTCTCGACACAACCCGAAGCACCTCCGTTGCGGGCATCTGTAATATCTTTACCCTGCCTCAGAAGCTCCTGTATTATGGCATCGGTGTTAAATACCGATGGCTGTCCGAACCCTGTCTTTATAATGTCAAGAGCCTTATGTATGAACCTGTCGGGTGATTTCTTACTCACCTGAATCATGGAACTCGGCTGTACGAGTCTCATCTCCTTTATCACATCGAGCAATATATATGTTACTTCATTTACCCCGTCACTGCCGTCAGGTCTGACTCCTCCGAGGTTAATAAGGCAGAAATCGGTATATGTGTTGCTTTCCTGTGCCGTAACGCCCACTTTAGGCGGAGCCGGATGATTATTGAATTTTATCCAGAAGCAGCAGAGCAATTCATAAATCTCGTCCCAGGTGGCATTTCCCGATTCGATGTCTTTCTTAAATACCGGCAGCAGATGCTGGTCAAGACGGCCCGGATTAAAAGAATCCCATGGATTCAATTCAGTAATAACTCCGAGATGAATAAACCAGTAATGCTGAAGCATCTCGTGTACCGTTTCAGGAGCATGTGCAGGGACTTTACGGCAAATTGCCGCCATTTTTTCCAGTTCTTTCTTCCTGTGCGGTTCACTCTCCTTCTCGGCCATCATTTCAAGTAATTCGGCATGGCGGTGTGCATACATAATAATTGCATCACATGCAATATCCATTGCTTTTAATTCCTCCATCTTCATCAGAACCTCAGGGTCTCTGTAAAAATCAATCCTCGCCATGCTTTCCTTTATCTCTTCCTTCAGCTGAAGAAAACCTGTTCTGAACATCCTGTATCCCAGTACCGTGTGCCCCGGTGCCCGCTGCTCCTGAAACTCCGTAAAAATACCGGCTTCATAGGCATCGAGCCACTCCGGCGTCATAAGATTCATTATCCTGTCGCGGTTGCTCTTACCTTTCCAGAACGGAATAATCTCTTTTTCATAAACCTCAAAAACCTCCCTGCTCACCTTAAACGACACTTTCGGCCTGCTGTTAAGAATCTCCAGGTCCCTGATGCTGTGAACGCATATCTCAGGATATGTAGGAGTGGCTTTCGGAGCAGGACCTCTCTCGCCAACAATAAGTTCACCGTCGTTGATACATATCTGTTTGTTACGTAACACGTACTCAAAGGCCCTGGCTCTGAGTACCGGTGCCGAAAGCCCACGTGCCTCATCGCTCTTATAAAACTGCGTTATAAGTATCGCCCTCTCTGCTGAAATCGTCTCCTCAGCATTAAGACTCTGTTCCCTCAGTTTTCTTACACGTTCAGTCATAGCTGTTTAAGATTTTTTCAAATTATAAAATTAAATTACCCGCCTATCTTAACCCTTATTCCGGTTTCAGAAAAAAAATTCTTCAGTTCTTTCATTCTCTCAGGTGAAGGTGTTCTGTATTCCTTCATTCTGTCCTCACGATTAAGTTTCCTGTATTTCGAGGCTCCTATTTTATGATAAGGAAGAAGATTAATCATCTTGATCTTTCCTTTTTTTAATTCATTGATATAGTTTCTAAGCTCAGCAAGATGTTTATCATCGTCGTTTATTCCGGGTATCACAGGTATCCTGAGCATTATATCGGCGTCCGAATTTAGCAGCAACCTGAGGTTTTTAAGGATAAGAGCATTTGTAACACCTGTAAATTTCTCGTGCTTCAGGGGATCCATATGCTTTAGATCGTACAGAAAGAGTGAGGTATAAGGCAATATTTCACCAATCAGTTCTGAAGGAAAATACCCTGAAGTGTCTATTGCCGTATGAAAGCCGGCTCTTCTGCACTTCTTAAGTGTTTCGAGAATAAAATCAGGTTGCATCAGTGGTTCGCCTCCTGAAAAAGTAACTCCGCCTCCCGAGCGTTCTATAAAGACTCTGTCCCTTTCAAGCAGTTCGACGATATCATCCGGCTCATAATATTCACCGGCCATCTTTTTTACAGCAAATTCTTTCTTCCCTATACGTTTTATCTCAGCAACTTCTTCAGGCTCGTTTGATATTCCCTCCGGATTATGGCACCACCAACACGAAAGCGGACAACCTTTCATAAAAACGGTAACTCTTATACCCGGACCGTCATGTATTGAATAACGTTTTATACTGAAAATAAGACCTTTCATATTTTTAACCTGAAAATTAAAACAAGGAAATAATACAGCGAAAAACGTTGAATTAACAGCCGTAAAACATCAGACAGCAATAGAGTCTGCGTCCGAGACGACACATCATAAAACTGTATCTGAGTTTTTCAAGCAAAGTCTTACCGTTGAATTGAGACTGCAAGATAATAACAATTTTAACAGGTTGTGATTAAAGAAAAATATAAAAATTTAACATTTTTTTATGCAACCCTGGCTTATTTTTTGCGTATTTATATCGGTTGACAATATGTTACACTTCTACAAGCCAACCGGCAGATTCTATCAGGTTTTAGTTTGACAGGAGGGTAGAAAAGGCGCCGCCCGGCGCCTTCCTCTTTTATATACCCGAACCATCAACCAAGGACAGTCTCAAAACTGGTAATTTAATCCAAGATACAGACCCGATGTTCCGTCCTGGCGACTGAACGGAACGGCATACTCGGCAGAAAGCACAAAATTTTCGTTCATAGCCAGTTTTAAACCTCCCCCTGCCGACTTATGGATTGATTTATCATCCGGCCTGAAATAATCGTTAAATTCTTCCGGGGGAACATTTGTAAAATTCACCTTTACTGGTTTTATTATTTTTCCCATGTCGGAGAAAACTACCGCACCGATATACCAGTTCTGGTTTATAAACCTGAAATTTATTAAACGCGACCTCAATTCAGCCGTACCAAGCAGAAAATTGTCTGTTACAATTCGTTGCATAAGCACCCCTCTCAGGGTCGAATAGCCTCCGTAACCTTCGTTACCTGAAAAACCGGGAAGAAGCTGACGGGCATAAAACGGATGGGAGCCATATAAATTAACATTAAGCCAGATCCTGTATGCAAAAATAAGTCTCCTTTCCATAATTGTCAGATAATGACGGTGTACCAAACCCATATTAATGCATGATTTAGCGCTCTGCGAAATAAACGAAGGCGTCCATCGAAGACTGACTTCAGTGAATAAACCTTTGTCGGGACACGTCAGTTTATTTCTTGAGTCATAAATCAGCCCCAGAAGTATATTTGATATCAATCCTCCGTTTTTTTCAGAATCTTCTATTATTCCCCATTCGCAATACTTCTCATAAAGTGTAGTGGTATCAGGCAGTTCTCTGTCGGCCGGAAGCTTACGGTTCATCTTTTCAACATCAACGGCCGATACCCTGTATTTATTTATTGAAATGCCTGCATGCCACTGAAACCTGCTGTCACCAATTGTATCCTGAATATCTGACATTAATCTGAAATTCTTACGGGCAACCCTGTAAAAAACACGTGTTTTATAAGCAGGATCGTCTTCATCTTCCCATCCCCTGTTATAAAAAGCTGCGTTACCGTTAAAACCGTAGAACGGATAGGCTTTGTAACCCTGGTATTTCATTTTTACAGAAAATTTGGCACCCGGAAGAAACGTGTATGACTCGTATTCCAGAATATGTTCCGAACTCCCTCCGGAATAGCCTGACACCTGCAGAAAAACCGACTGAAGATAATTTGGGTATACTGACCCGTCACCGTAATCGAATGGATTAATAATTATTCCGTAGTATATTCCGAGGTCTGAATCATATGCCACAGCAGGCAGAAAACCAAAATTCCATCCTCTTTTAATTTCATTATTCTGGCTCTGAGGAAAAGATAAAATTGAAGCACACAGTAAGACAAAACTTGTAAGTATCTTTCTCATTTCATGCACTTTTTCATCTTAAAGATAGTATAATAATAATTACCTGTACTGGAGCTTTAAAAATTTTAAATCGGTTATCATTTAAATATGGTATTCTGATATTTTATATCAGAAAAAAAACTATGATATTTGAAAATCTTTAAAAAGAGCTTTCTATGAGTCTTAATGATAGTTTATTTCAGGAAAAAGTTTTTAAAAAACATAACACCATGAAAAAGATATTTATAATTTTTACAGCAATTTCTATGATTCTTAGCGGATGTGCAAAAAAAGAGTTAAGCGAAAATCCTTTACTTGACAAAAAATTCGGGACACCCTTTGAGGTGCCGCCTTTTGACAGAATAAAAGCCGAGCATTATAAACCGGCTTACCTGAAAGGCTTTGAAGAGCAGAAAAAAATTATAAAAGAGATTATCAATAATCCTGAAACGCCCACATTCGAAAACACTATAAAGGCACTGGAATACAGTGGTGAATTGCTCGGAAAGGTATCGCGTATTTTCGGAGCACTCAATTCCGCACATACTAACGACACGCTTCAGGCCATAAATAAGGAGATTGCTCCGCTGATGGCAAGACATCGGGATGATATTAACTTGAATGACAGTCTTTTTCAGCGTATAAAATATATATATGATAACAGGGATAAATTTTCCCTCACAGAAGAAGAAAAGAAAGTTCTTGATGATACCTACAAGTCATTTGTTCGCAATGGTGCTGCACTTTCACCTGAAGATAAGGAGAAGCTAAGAAAAATAAACGAGGAGTTGTCACTGCTGTCAGTTCGTTTCGGAGAAAATCTGCTTGCCGAGACAAATGCCTTTAAACTTGTGCTGGAAAAGGAAGAAGATCTGACGGGTCTTCCTGAAGGGGTGAGAGCTCAGGCAGCTTCCCTTGCAAAAAGCATGGGCCTCGACGGTAAATATGTCTTTACCCTACAGGTACCTTCAATGACACCTTTCCTGCAGTATTCCGACCGCAGAGACCTGCGGGAAAAATTGTTTACCGCTTACTTCATGAGAGGCGATAACGATAATGAGCGCGACAATAAGGAAATAATCGCACGCATTGCAAAACTCAGGGCAGAAAGGGCAAAACTGCTTGGCTATGAAAATTATGCTTCATATGCACTGGAAAGGAACATGGCTAAAACTCCCGATAAAGTCTTTGAACTCTTACTTCAGATCTGGGATGCAGCCCTGCCGGTAGCAAAAAGTGAAGCTGCAGCCCAGCAACAAATTATTGACAGAGAAGGAGGCAAATTCAAACTTCAGCCGTGGGACTGGTGGTATTATACCGAAAAAATAAAAAAGGAAAAGTTCGACCTGGATGATGAAATCACCCGACCCTATTTCCGGATAGAAAATGTAATCAACGGAATGTTTTATGTTGCAAACCGCCTATATAACCTCGAATTCACGGAAAGAAACGACATTCCCAGATATCATCCCGACGTTAAGACGTTTGAAGTTACAAGAAATAAAAAACATATAGGCATTCTTTATATTGACAACTACCCGCGTGCATCTAAACGAGGCGGTGCATGGTGCGGAGCCTTCAGAAGCCAGTACAGGGACCCCGACGGAAAATTTATTACACCCGTGGTTTATATCGTAACCAATTCAACCCCGCCATCCGAAGGAAAACCTTCCTTGCTTACGGTGGAAGAAGCAACAACACTGTTCCATGAATTCGGACATGCACTTCATCAACTGCTGTCAAATTCAACATATCCCGGTGTATCGGGAACTTCCGTTCCGCGCGACTTTGTGGAACTTCCTTCGCAGATAATGGAACACTGGGTGCTCGAACCTGAAGTGCTGAAAGTGTATGCAAAACACTACCAGACAGGCGAAGTTATATCGCAGGAGCTTGTAGATAAACTGGATAAAGCAAGTAAATTCAATATGGGCTTCATCACTGTCGAATACCTTGCAGCAGCACTTCTGGATATGGAATACCACATTATTAATGAACCCGTTGACCTAAATATCAGAGTCTTCGAAAAAAAGGCAATGGACAAATACGGACTTATCCCTGAAATTAAGCCAAGGTACCGGTCAACATATTTCAACCACATCTGGGCAGGTGGTTATGCAGCAGGCTATTACAGTTATATCTGGTGCGAAATACTCGACTGTGACGCCTTCCAGGCCTTCAAGGAGACAGGCGATATCTTCAACAAAGAAGTCGCTTCAAGGTTTGAGAAAGAGATACTTTCCAGAGGTGGTACAAGGGATCCTTACGACATGTATATAGCTTTCAGAGGCAAAGAACCGGGCGTGGACGCTTTACTGGAAAACAGAGGACTGAAACAGACAAAATAATTGAAAATTAAAAGCTCTTTACAGGCAGGTTTATTGTTAATCTGCCTACCTTTTACCTGCAATGATATTGCCCTGGGAAAAGATCCTGTGGCAGTGAAAGGTGTTATTGACCTCCGGGAAGCAGGTGCCGGAGAAAATTTTTTACTTAAACTGAATGGCGAATGGGAATTCTACTGGAAAAAGTTCATTTATCCTTCCGATTTCAGAAAAACTGAAAAACCATTGCCCGACCTCTTTGCAAAAGTCCCTGCCTACTGGACCGAATACAAAAAAAGCATTGGAACGACCAGATACGGATATGCCACTTACCGGCTCATGATTTTGTTGCCTGAAAAGAAACATAAGGCCTATGGCTTTGACATTCCTGTATTTGATTCCTCATTCGAAATGTGGATTGATGATACATTGCTCTATTCCAATGGCCGGCCGGGCACATCAGAAGAGACAACTGTCCCTCTTTACAGACGGGGTATAATTAAAATAACGCCCCGTTCCGATACGATGACCGTTACCATCAATGTTGCAAATTTTCACCACCGAAGGGGAGGCTTCTGGCTGCCGATGAAATTCGGAACTTTTGAAAAAATTCAACACTCACTCGCCCACAAATGGGCCGGAAACTTTGCATCGGTAAGTATCCTGACAGGTTTTGCCATCTTCTTCCTGATATTTTTCCTTTTGTATACTAAAGATAAATTATTACTCAGTTACAGCCTTGTACTCATTGGTCTTGCCTTGCGACCTTTCTTTACGTCAGATTTTCTCATCTATGAATTCACCAACCTGAGCTGGAACTGGACAATAAAAATGGAATATATCAGTTCATTTATCGCAATTTTCGGATGGACATGGTACAATTTCCTGACATTCCCTCTTAAAATAAACAATTATGTCGCCATTTCCCTTTCAGTACTCATTGGCACATCAATTCTTCTTTGTCTTCTCACTCCTGTTAAAATATTCAGCTATACTGTATTTGTTATTTACATAAGTCTTGTATCGCTTCTCTTACTCGCTTTCTATTCTTCAATAAGAGGTCTCCTGAGAAAAAATACAATTGATGCATTTTACCTGGGACTATTTATTTTGATCTCTTCAGGAGTCATCCACGATGTACTTGTTTCGCTTGGAAAAGCCTATTCTTCAACAGGTTACATTATGCCATACATACTTGTTGTTTTTATCTTTCTGAATTCAATACTAATAATTTACAGATGGGTACAGGAATTTAAGGAAAAAGAGAAACTCCGCATTAAACTCGAGGAACTCAACAAAAATCTGGAAGAAATAGTAGCTGTAAGAACAGCTGAGCTGAAGGCAAGAAACGAAGAAATCGAGGCTAAAAACCTCATGATAGAAAAACAGAATATTCAGCTCACCAGGACGATAAATCTTAAGAACAAAATTTTCTCAGTTATTGCACATGACCTTAGAGGACCGGTAGTGAATATTCTTTATATCCTTAACCTATTAAAAGACAAAGAGTTTAAAGAGAATTACGAGAAATTTGCCGAATCGAGTATTAACTACGCCCAGATGGTTATTAACCTGATTGAAAACATGCTGGTATGGGGCAGAAGCCAGGAGGATATGATAAAATATGACCCGGGAATCCACGAACTCTCCGGATTGATTCTCTCAAACATAGGTATCTTTAAAGAGAGTGCCGACAGGAAAAATATTTCAATAAATTATACACAGAGAGGATATTCAGCGGCATATTTTGACAGAGCACTTGTTGATATCATTATAAGGAATCTGATTTCGAATGCTGTGAAATATACGCGTGAAAACGGAAAAATAGATATAGTACTTGATGAAAATAAGGAACAGGGCATTGTTTCTGTGAAAGTTTGCGATAACGGGATAGGAATTCCGGAGCACAGGTTAAAGACTCTTTTCACTTACGGAGAGCTGGAAACCACTCCCGGCACTGATGATGAAAAAGGAACAGGAATAGGACTGAAATTGTGCCACGAACTCATAACCATTAATAAAGGCACCATTACCGCTGAAAGCAAAGAGGGAGAAGGGTCATGTTTTGAAATAACCCTTCCTGCCAGACCACCGCATGAAAATCAGAATGAAATTTAGCATTTGCCATTCTGTTTCACCGCAAATCCCAGTTCATTTAAAATTTCTGCTGCTTTCTTACTTGCCCCCCTCAGCTTCACAGTGTAAGCCTGAAACTCCCTCCTTACCGGATAATCACCGCGGTGTTTTTCAAAATCAGCAGGAGCAAAACGAAGTTTCATGTCGTCGTTGGAAATATTATATGTATGGAAAACCGCTTCCCTGATGATATCTTCCGGATCTTTCCCGCAGCAGTCAATCTCTATTATCGGTTTTTCAGGTGCCGGAACTTCAGAAGGGTACCAGTCCCTGAGCGGTAGTCCAAAGAATTCAGCCAGACTCTTTACGACCATGGCTGTTCCGTTTGCCTTTCCATCGGTTGAATAACCGGCAATATGTGGAGTTGCAATAAATGCTTTTTGAAGAAGTGAAATATCTATATCAGGTTCATTTTCCCACACATCGAGTATTAATCCGGCAATACGACCTGAGCCGGTTAGTTCATGAAGAATTGATGTGTCGGCCACTTCACCTCTCGACGTATTAATCAGCCACACTCCTTTTTTAATTTTTTTTGCTGTAAGTTCGTCAATCAGATGCCATGTTGCATCTTCCCCCACCACCTGCAGAGGTACATGAAGAGTAATGATATCCGATTGTTCAAGCAACATATCAAGAGTACAAAAATTTTCAGGACCTTCCCTCCTTTCCCTCGGCGGATCATTCAGCAAAACATTCATACCCATGAGGCGGGCAAATTTTTCAACCTTTGAACCTACATTTCCAACTCCTATAATTCCGATGGTTTTATCTCTCAGCCTGAATCTGAACTCCTGCGACATTTTTAATAAGGCAGCTGCCATATACTGCTGAACAGAGGATGAATTGCATCCGGGAGCATTAACCCATTTTATGCCGTGCGACTCACAGAAACGTGTGTCAATATGGTCAAAGCCTATCGTGGCAGTACCGATAAACTTAACAGCACTTTTTTCCAGCAACTCAGGTGTGCATTTTGTACGGGTGCGTATAATAAGCGCATCAACATCTTTAATTACCTCGCGTGTAATTTTACTGCCTGGCAGGTACCTGACATCTGCATACGGCTCAAGTACACCTTTCAGAAACGGTATCTTATCATCAGCAACAACTTTTAACATGGCAGAAAAAATGTTTGGGAAAGATAATGAAAATCGGATATTTCCTTTTTTATTTAATTCACTAAAATAAAATAAGCATTTTCTTATTTTACTTTCATGGAATATTAAACTTATCTGGTGTCGTCCTGAAGAACCCTTGATCCACACGGGATAACAGGAAATCTTTATACGACAGACCATTGACAGTATCCGAAAATAATCGTGGCCATCTCAGCCTTTGACCTTAAATCAGGAAAGAACTGATTGTTCTGTCTTCTTTCCTCAGTAAGGCAAAACTTTTTTAGTATATTCGTCGCTTAATTTTAATCATGAAAAAAGAGAGATTCCTTTTGCCGTTACTTTTTTCAATCTTTCCTTTAATACTATGTGCACAGTCTGAAATCAGAATAGTATTCACTGATAATCCTCCGGTTATTGACGGGAAAATTACTGACAGGCAGTGGGAACAAGCAGCTTCAGTTACAGAGCTTTACCAGCGTGAGCCGCACACGGGTGAACCGGTTTCAGAGAAAACCGAATTTCTTTTTCTGTACGACCATCATAATATCTATATCGGAATTAAATGTTTCGACCAGCCGGGAGGTATCACAGCCAAGGAACTTGCGAGAGATGTGAGCCTCAGTGAAGACGACAGGGTGCAGATAATTTTCGACACTTTCCTTGATGGCAGAAACGGATACTGGTTTCAGATAGGACCAAGAGGAAGCATAGGTGATGCCCTTATAGGACAAAACGGCAAAGATTTCAATAAATCGTGGGACGGTATCTGGGACGGCAAAGCAACTATAACAGCAGAAGGATGGGAAGCTGAGCTGATAATTCCCTTCAAAACCATGGCATTTAAAAAAGGACTCGATACATGGGGTCTTAAATTGATAAGGCATATCAAAAGAAAATCAGAATCTTCATACTGGCCGGCTACAACACTTGACGCAGACAGGTTCGCATTATCTGATGCCGGCCGGATAACGGGACTCACAGGCATCACCCAGGGTATTGGGCTCGACATAGTTCCTTACCTTACCGGAGGATTCAGTAAAAAGAATGAATCAGATACCAAACCGGTTGCCGACGGAGGTGTTGATGCCTTCTGGCAGATAACTCCATCCCTGAAAGCTGCCGCTACCGTCAATACCGATTTTGCCCAGACCGAAGTTGACGAAAGACAGATTAACCTCACCCGCTTCAGCCTCTATTTCCCTGAAAAAAGAGATTTCTTCCTCGATGGTTCAGGTTATTTCACCTTCGGAATCAACGGTGACCGCGAAAATTCACAGGCAACCCAGATGATTCCTTTCTTTTCAAGAAGAATAGGACTCGACAATATCGGCAATCCTGTGCAACTGAAATACGGCGGCAAGTTTACTGGGAAAACAGGTAACATGAATATAGGCATGCTCCATATTAAAGACGATAATGAATGGAATAAACAGGGCTACTCAGTTTTACGTTTATCATACAACTTCGGCAGCCAGTCATCAGCAGGCATAATAGGCACAGGAGGTAATGCATTATCAGGAGACGAAAATTTCCTTGCCGGTGCTGACCTGCGACTGGCCACTTCCCGATTCCTTAACAATAAAAATGTTATTTTCAATATCTACGGAGTAAAATCCTTCACCGAGGGACTTAAGAACAATGACTTCTCCTTTGGTGCAGAAATTAATTACCCTAATGATTTTCTTAACTTCAGATTCGGATATCTCACCATCGGAGAAAACTTTATTGCCGGACTCGGATTTGTGCCAAGAAAAAATATCAACGATTATTACGGAGGAATTACATTGGGGCCAAGACCTTTAAACTCTCCGGTACTTCAGATTAAAACAGGTGTTAATTATACACTTATAACAAACAAAACCAGCGGGGAAACTGAGACAGGACAAATAGATATCAACTATGCAGGTATAACCTTTGTTTCAGGTGATATTATTGCATTGTCGTCCCAGTATCAGTATGAAAGCCTCAGCAAAGGATTTAATATATTCGATACAATTGTTATACCCGAAGGCAATTATGAATTCTGGCGTCATTCCATCACAATCACATCTGCCAAAAGGCGTAACCTGTGGGTTATGAACAAACTCTCTGCCGGCACATTTTATTCAGGTCACCGCACCGACTGGCAAATTCAGGCAGGCTATAAAATATGTGTTCCGGTATACCTCGGACTTGAATCGGACAGACGCTGGATTAATTTGAAAGAAGGTAACTTCACAGCACAGATTTACAGAATAAACCTTAACTTCCTCTTCGGACCAAACCTTACATGGTATAACTATGCCCAGTATGATAATAAGACTGAAAGAATAGGCCTTCAGTCGAGGCTTCAGTGGATTATAAAACCCGGTAAAACTATATTCTTTACATGGAACTCACCCTCAATAGATCCTGCAGAAAGATACAATCCCGAAATCTACGAAACAAGATTAAAAATAAAATATACTGTAAGGTTCTGACCAGGAAAACCTGAATCTACTTTATTCTATCAGTGTCATTTCCTTCAGCAAATAGCCTGCCCCCGCAAACTTATCAATAATAAAAAGTGCAAATCTGATGTCGAGACTTATATTCCTGCTCTGCTCCGGATTGAAAGCCATGTCACTTGCCACTCCTTCCCATGCCCTGTCGAAATTAACACCTATAAGGTGCCCTTCGGCATTGATAACCGGACTGCCCGAATTTCCGCCTGTAGTGTGATTGTCGGCCACAAAGCAGACCGGAACCTCACCATCCTGCGTGTAACGCCCGAAGTCCCTGTTTCTGTATAGCTCCTTGAGTTTCGAAGGGACATTATAATCATAAATTTCAGGATTATCTTTTTCCATAATACCTTTCAGAGTTGTATAATGAGTAAAATATACGGCATCTCTCGAAAAATAACCTTTAACCTGGCCGTATGTGACACGGAGTGTTGAGTTGGCATCAGGATAAAAAACCCTGTCAGGTTCAAACTCCATCTGGGCAGCCATGTATATACGGTTAAGATGTTGTATCTCACTGTTCAGACGAGTCAACTCGTCTCTCACATTCTGCGAAAGGAATTCGGCAATATCGTTTGAGAGCATATAAAAGAGGTCGCTCTTCGCTTTCCTTATCGAATTTTTGCTGAAACCGCTAACAAAAGAAACAAATCTTTCTTTCGAAGTAAACGGACTTTTCGGATAGATTTTTTCGGCCAGCGATTTAAAATCTCCCCTGCACATCTCCCTTATTTTTTTATATTCCGGTGAAAGCCATTTGTCTTCAAGATTTTTACCATACATCTCCATCATGGCTATAAAAAGTTTCTGATCGGTTGATATATCATAATCCCTGAAGATTGATTCAGCCGATGAAACCAGTCTTTCTTTAACTTCGTTAATCTGTTCGGTTTCTGTACCTGACTCGTACAGCCTTACAAGTTGATTTATATATCTTGAGATGCCCATCGCCTCAACTCCGTTAACCACCTCATTCGTATAACTGTTAATAAAATAATATTCACGGAATTTTTCGTAAAGCTCCCTGTAACGGGGCAGTATATTTCCATACCTGGCAACCCTCGATTTATCCTGGTTTACCCAATCCGTAAACCTCTTTTCATATTCCTGTTTCCTTGCTATTACATTCATTCTCTCCAGTCCCTGATTCTCCCCAATCCATCTTTTCCATGAATTTGCAATACCTGATTTCTTGGCTGAATACTGAATCCTGATAAGCGGATCTGAAGCCATTGCCGTTTCCATTATCTCAATCTTCTTCGTTCTTATTTCAATCATTTTCGGATTCACATAATTTTTAATCATATCGATGTGGTACGACGGGACATATTGGGAGGTTGAACCCGGATACCCGAATACCATGGTAAAATCGCCCTCCTTCACACCTTTGAGGGATATCGGAAAATAATATGCCGGCCTGTAAGGGACATTATCTTTTGAGTAATCGGCCGGTTTGTTGTTTTTGTCAGCATACACCCTGAATAATGAAAAGTCGCCGGTATGCCTCGGCCATATCCAGTTATCAGTCTCTCCGCCGAACTTGCCTATTGCAGAAGGAGGTGCACCCACAAGGCGAACATCCCGGAAAGTTTCGTTAACGAAAAGGAAATACTGATTCCCCATGAAAAACGGCCGCACAACGGCAGAATAATCCGTACCTTCAACAGCTTTTCTTCTTACCTCATTTATGTTCTGGTTGATTATCTTATCTCTCTCTTCAGGCGACATGTTGTCGGTTACGCCTTTTAAGACCTGGTCGGTCACATCCGCCATCCATTTCAGAAAAGTAACCGTCAGGCCGGGATTCGGGAGTTCCTCATCACGACTCATTGCCCAGAATCCGTTGGTAAGATAATCATGTTCAAGCGTTGAATGTCTCTGTATCTGGCCGTAGCCGCAGTGATGATTCGTTATCAGAAGTCCTTCGGGTGAAATCATTTCTCCGGTGCAGCCACCTCCGAAAATTACAATAGCATCTTTCATGCATGCCCTGTTCACACTGTATATATCCTCTGCAGTAAGTTTAAAACCTTTCTCCTGCATAATCTTTATGTTGTACTTCTCAATCAGTAGGGGTATCCACATCCCTTCATCAGCCCTTAGAAAAGTGCTGACGAAAACTGCCAGAATAAGAGTAATAAAAACTATTCTTTTCATATTATCATTATTTTTTGTCAATAATTTTCCCGAGTTCTTTCAGCAACCGATTTACAGGCATACCTACTACATTAAAGTACGAGCCCTCTATGGCTGCATTACCAACCAGCCCTATCCATTCCTGTATTCCGTATGCTCCGGCTTTATCGAAAGGATTAAAATTCTTAATGTAATAATCTATTATTTCATCAGGCAAGACATCAAATACGACTCTGGTGGTTTCGGAGAAAACATGGTACAATGAACCTTTTTTCAGGCATATTCCGGTTATAACCTCATGTGTATTCCCGGATATGGCTTTAAGAATTCTGAAAGCACTCTCATAATCAACCGGTTTGCCAAGAACTTCTTCATTACACCATACCACCGTATCGGCAGTTATGAGTACTGTGTCGTCTTCAGTAAATTCTCCGGCAAGCTGGTTTGCTTTTGAACGGGCTAAATATTCGGCAATTTCCCTCCCGGTTAACCCTTCAGGATACGATTCATCAAAGTCTCTTTCGATAATATCAAATTTCAGACCCGCTTCAAGTAAAAGCTGCTGCCTGCGAGGCGATTTTGACGCAAGTACCAGCCTGTAATTACGGGGAAGATGAAGCATAATCTCCAGATATAATCAGTAAAGGTTGTATGAAATTATGATTTTAGCAACAACTGAATAACAGAGCCCTAAAAGCATAACCAATTTCATCATTGTGCTTGCTTTGTGAAACTTTGCAGTGTCGTATGCTGTAATCACAAGATATAAAACATAACATAACGGTAAAGAAATCGCAATTGTGGCATAAATAAATGTAATCCAATCATTTATAAAAAAATACCATATCAGGTAAATCATTATCATAGTAATAATTATAAGAGACACCACGACTGTTCTCGTTACAGGTATACCAAGCACTACCGGAAGGGTATTTCTGCCGTAGGCGGTGTCACCTTTAAAGTCTTCAATATCTTTTATTATTTCCCTCGTGAGAGTTGTCAGAAATGCAAACAGGGAAAATCCTCCTGTCCACCAGATAATCATTCTGAAGTCAGGCATTCTGATGGCGTTGACGGCATAGTAATCGCGCAGAGGAATCCATTCGTAAAACAAAACCAGAAGCGGCAACATGGCAGTAAGAATTGCCACCATCAGATTTCCTATCAGAAACTGACGTTTATATGTTGCTGAATAGAAATAAAACAAGCCTGTAACAAGCAGGAACATGATCCCGGCCCAGAAATATCCAATACGCCACGATACATAAAAGCCTCCTGCTACACCGAGAATATTAAAAATATTGTGCCACATAAGTGCCTTTTTACGCGGAATTGCTGTTCCTACAATTACTTTACCTTTATTGATAAGATCTGTCCTGACATCGAAATAATCGTTGATTACGTAACCTGCCGCTGTAATAAACACAGTTGCCAGTACCAGTACTGCAAAATCATACCACGGCAGCTGAAGGGTCATGGTTTTTGCATATCCGGCTATCGAATAAAGAGTAACTTCAACCTTGCTGAGCAAAGCACCTATGATCGCATAACGCATAAGAATCATTGTAAGGGCAACAATGAGCAGGTTCTGAAATCTTATCAGTTTTAAAAAATCTTTCATATTTCTACCAGCTGAAAGCATCTGAATCCATCCATTTGTTGTGCAGTCTCATAACCTGTTCAATTATATCTCTGACACACCCTTCACCACCCCTCTTATCAGAGATATAGACTGCCAGTTCCTTTATTTCACTGTCGGCATCCGAAGGACAAACAGGTACCCCTGCTTCTTTCATAACTTCACAATCGGGTATGTCGTCTCCCATGTAAACCACCTCCGAAGCATCAAGTCCGTTTTTCTTAAGGAATTCCCTGAAATGTACCACCTTCGATTTACTGTTAAAATATACATCCGTTACTCCGAGCTGCTTAAGCCTTTTCAAATACCCTTTTGGACGTGCTCCTGAAATAACTCCTATCTTGTATCCTTTCTTAACCGCAAGCTGAATCGCATATCCGTCACGCAAATTTACTGTCCGGTTAGGTATGCCCGACCTGGTCAGGCTTATTGTCTGAAGCGACAACACACCATCAATGTCAAAAACAAATCCCCTTATTCCTGCCAGCTTTTCTTTATAATTATTCATTTGTTTTATAATATTTTGATATTGAATCAGTTATTTCTGAATATATTTTCTGCATTTCCTCCGAGAAAGATAATAATTCCAGATGCTTTTTTATCGTCAAAGTATCATTTCTTATTGCGGGTCCGGTTTGCGACACTTCAGGGCCTATTTCAACAGCTTTATTGACGGTTTCTTTTATCAGGGGAAAAAGAACCTCGGGGTTATATGGAGTTTTTCTGCATATCTGGCTGGCAAGGGTAAACATGTGATTTGTGAAATTGCATGCAAAAACGGCTGCCAGATGGAGCATTCTCCTGTGTTCCGTAACTGATTCATAAATCCTTGAAGTAATAACTGAGGCTAGTCCCTTCAACTCTGCCATTACATTACTGTCGGAGGCCTCGAGAAACACAGGTACTTCATCTAAATTGATTTTCCTGCCTGCCGTAAATGTCTGCAAAGGGTAAAAAACCCCACAGTTCCTTAAATGTGCAGGAAAAACATCGAGTCCATAACTGCCGGCTGTATGAACAATAATAGCACCGGAAGGGCATTTTATTTTCTGCAGAACTTCACCCAGCTGATTGTCGGGAACAGCTACAATAATAAAATCAGCAGGAGAACTGAAATTCAGGTTATCGAGCCATTCCGCATCACAGCTTGAAGCCAGTGCAGGGCCATTTTTTCTTCCTGCCGATGCAATCTGTACTATTTTATGTCCCTTTGAGAAAAATTCGCCACATAATATACCCGCCACCCTTCCTGCTCCTGCAAATGATATTCTGTAGAAATGCATCTGATTTTTTCTGAAAGTTACAAAAAAGGCGGAAAAAACATATTCGTCCTGAATTTAATATGTGATAATGAATAAAGAAAGGAAGAAAGAATCAGAAATAATTATTTCTTACCGTAGTTATCTTCTCTGACTGATGTAACAATTACCTGATAAACGGGAGGAGTGTAAGTATAATAGCTTCCGCTCATGTACATGTAATTGCATTCGTAAAAGACTTCTCCGCTCAGAAGGAGGTATTCTTTTGTATTCATTTTCCTGATGGTATCAATCCATTTGCTCGGATTGCAGAAATAATATGTTGCCATCGGATTATAAGGGTTACTGAACATTATGTTGGTCCCGCTTTCGTTGTATTGAACCAGCACCTGTGCATCCGTAAGTGTGTAAATGACATCTCCGCCGCATCCGCAACGAACCTGCTTTTTACATTCGCTGTTAAAAATGAGCGGTAAAATAATCATTGTTAATGCCAGAACCCTGTGTAATTTAATTCTCATATTATGAACTCCGGTACTTTCTAATTATAACTTCAAAATTAGGTTTTTATTACGTATTATACAAAAAACGAGCACAGAAACTGTCTTTAATTTCCCCGCTTTACTCTCCCGCACAACCAACTTAATATAAAAGACAGTTTCTGTGCTTTTGTACGTTTGATATCCTATGCCTGGGCAGTCGGTCCTCCGAAGCTTATGGGCATTACAGGTCCTGTCTCCTTGACCTCTTTAATTACACCGTGAACCGCCTCGTATTTGGCAATGTTATCCTGCAATGCTGCTACCAGCCTCTTGGCATGTTCAGGTGTAAGTATGATTCTTGATTTTACCTGTGCCTTCGGAATACCCGGCATCAGCCTGATAAAATCAATAACAAACTCCGACGAGGAATGAGTTATTACTGCCAGGTTTGAATAGATACCCTGTGCCACCTCCTCGTTCAGTTCAATACTGATATGGTTTGGGTTTTTCTGTTCTGACATATTTATCCTCGTTTATTGTTTTTTGTTTCTGCAGGTTCCATCTGCGGTTCTTTTTCGGTTGAGAGTTTTTCAAAATCCTCTTTCGAACCGACAATTATGCTGCTGTATTCTCTTACTCCGGTACCGGCCGGAATAAGATGTCCGACAATCACGTTCTCTTTCAGACCCTCAAGCTTATCTACTTTACCGAGTATTGCTGCTTCGCTGAGCACTTTTGTTGTCTCCTGGAATGATGCGGCTGAGAAGAAGCTTGTAGTCTGAAGAGCTGCCTTGGTAATACCCTGAAGCACCTGGCATGAAGTTGCGGGAACGGCATCCCTCGCAGTAACCGTTTTCATGTCACGTCTCTTAAGCAGTGAGTTTTCGTCACGCAGCTTACGTGCCGTTATTATCATGCCAGGACGTAATGTCTGCGAATCACCCGCGTCAACAACAACCTTCTTACCATAGATCCAGTCGTTCTCTTCCATGAACTCCAATTTGTCCACAACCTGTCTTTCAAGGAATTTTGTATCACCCGGATCAATGATTTCAACCTTACGCATCATCTGGCGGACTATAATCTCAAAGTGCTTGTCGTTAATTTTCACACCCTGCATTCTGTAAACCTCCTGTATCTCATTAACGATATATTCCTGCACTTTGGTCGGACCTTTAATTGCAAGAATATCCGACGGAGTTATGGCGCCATCCGACAGAGGTGTTCCTGCTTTCACATAGTCATTTTCCTGAACAAGTATCTGTTTTGATAGGGGTACAAGATATTTCTTAACTTCTCCCGATTTTGACGTAATTGTTATTTCCCTGTTACCTCTCTTTACTTTACCGAAGGTCACTTCACCATCAATTTCTGCTACTATTGCGGGGTTGGATGGATTACGTGCCTCAAAGAGCTCGGTCACACGTGGCAAACCGCCGGTTATATCGCCCGATTTACCTACGGCACGAGGTATCTTTGCAATGATATCACCGGCCTCAACCATCTTGTTGTAATCGGTAGCAAGATGCGCACCTACGGGCAGGTTATAGTTCCTTAATTCGTTACCATCCTTGTCGAGGATACGTATTGCAGGGTTCTTTGTCTTGTCCCTGCTTTCAATTATGACTTTCTCCTTGAAACCGGTCTGTTCGTCCGACTCTTCACGGAATGTCACACCTTCAATAAGGTAATCGAAAGCGACCTTACCCGATACTTCCGATACGATTACTGCATTAAACGGATCCCACTCGCAGATGAGGGTACCCTTCTCCACTTCCTGTCCGGGTTTGACATAAAGTTTTGAACCGTAAGGAACAGAATGTGTTGTAAGGGCTATACCTGTCTTTTTATCCACTATCCTGAGTTCGGCAAGTCGGCCGATTACAACATCGATTTCTCCTCTTTCGGGATCATTTTTGGATACTGTTTTAAGTTCTTCAAATTCTGCTATTCCGCTGTATTTGGCAACCAGACTCGACTCGGTAGTGATATTCGATGCCGTACCTCCCACGTGGAATGTACGGAGGGTTAGCTGTGTACCCGGTTCACCGATACTCTGTGCAGCAATAACACCCACGGCTTCTCCTATCTGAACCATGTGGCCTGTTGCCAGATTACGTCCGTAGCACTTTGCACATACTCCTTTCTTCGACTCACATGTGAGAACCGACCTTATCTCAACCTGTTCAATAGGTGAATCCTCAATAACCGATGCAATTTCTTCTGTTATCTCTTCTCCGGCTGCCACAATCAGTTCACCTGTGAGCGGATGGAACACATCGTGCACTGCAGTTCTTCCGAGAATTCTCTCGTAAAGTGTTTCAACAACTTCCTCATTTTTCTTTATTGCCGTTGCCACAAGACCACGGAGGGTACCGCAGTCTTCTTCGGTTATGATAACATCCTGTGCCACATCAACAAGTCTTCTTGTTAGGTATCCGGCATCTGCCGTCTTCAGGGCAGTGTCGGCAAGACCTTTACGGGCACCGTGAGTGGATATGAAGTATTCCAGAACCGACAAACCTTCCTTAAAGTTCGAAAGGATCGGGTTTTCAATGATTTCCGAACCCGTTGCACCAGATTTCTGAGGCTTCGCCATAAGTCCCCTCATACCCGAGAGCTGACGTATCTGCTCTTTTGAACCTCTAGCACCGGAATCGAGCATCATGTATATTGAATTGAATCCCTGCTTATCGGCTGAAAGCTGGTGCAAAAGTGCCTGTGTAAGCCTTGCGTTAACATGGGTCCATATATCAATTATCTGATTGTAACGCTCATTGTTCGTAATGAACCCCATGTTATAATTATTCAGAACTTCCTCAACCTGTTCGTAACCCTCTTCAACAATTTTCAACTTTTCTTCCGGAATAATCACATCATCAAGGTTAAAGGAGAGCCCACCTTTGAATGCCATCATAAATCCCATCTCCTTTATGGCATCAAGGAACTCTGCTGTTTTGGCAATACCTGAAACCTTAAGAACCTTTCCGATGATTTCACGTAGTGATTTCTTTGTAAGAAGCTCATTTATGAAGCCCATCTCTTTCGGAACACACTGATTGAAGATAACCCTTCCGACAGTGGTTTCAATGATTCTTTTAACAGGTTTGCCGTCAACTACATCGTCTACTTTAACTTTAATCCATGCATGAAGATCGGCTTTACCTTCATTATGGGCTATAATTACTTCTTCTGGTGAATAGAATACAGAACCTTCCCCTTTAACCTTTTCATTTTCTGTACTCTTCTTTCCCTTTGTCATGTAATAGAGTCCGAGAACCATGTCCTGGGAAGGAACAGTTATCGGAGCACCGTTTGCAGGGTTAAGGATGTTGTGTGAAGCCAGCATCAGTATCTGGGCTTCAAGTATGGCAGTATTTCCCAGTGGCACATGAACTGCCATCTGGTCACCGTCGAAGTCGGCGTTAAATGCCGTACAAACCAGCGGGTGAAGCTGTATCGCTTTTCCTTCAATAAGTTTTGGCTGGAAAGCCTGAATACCCAGTCGGTGCAATGTAGGTGCCCGGTTCAGCAGCACCGGGTGACCCTTGAGTACATTTTCAAGGATATCCCATACAACAGGGTCTCTTCTGTCAACTATCTTTTTAGCCGATTTAACGGTTTTTACTATACCGCGTTCAATAAGCTTCCTGATAATGAAAGGTTTATAAAGCTCGGCCGCCATGTCCTTCGGCAGACCGCACTCATGAAGCTTAAGCTCAGGACCAACAACTATAACTGATCGTGCCGAGTAGTCAACACGTTTTCCGAGCAGATTCTGACGGAACCTGCCCTGCTTACCTTTAAGGCTGTCGCTCAACGACTTCAGCGGCCTGTTGGCTTCAGTCTTTACCGCATTGACCTTTCGTGAGTTATCAAAAAGCGAATCAACAGCTTCCTGAAGCATCCTCTTTTCATTGCGAAGGATTACTTCGGGAGCCTTTATTTCGATAAGTCTTTTCAGACGGTTATTCCTGATTATTACTCTCCTGTACAGGTCGTTAAGGTCGCTGGTTGCAAACCTTCCGCCGTCGAGAGGAACAAGCGGACGTAGTTCGGGAGGAATAACGGGCAGCACCTTGATAATCATCCATTCCGGACGGTTAACATGCTTCGATTCCCTGAATGCTTCAACCACCTGGAGGCGCTTGAGAGCTTCACTCTTTCTCTGCTGCGATGTCTCAATACTTGCCCTGTGACGCAATGAATAAGACAACTCGTCAAGATCAAGTCTGCTCAGAAGCTTGTAAAGAGCCTCGCCCCCCATTTCGGCTATAAACTTATCCGGATGTGAATCATCCAGCAGCTGGTTTTCCTTCGGAAGAGACTCCATTATTTCGAGATACTCTTCTTCCGTTAGAAAATCGAGATATTTGATTCCGTCAGCTGCCTTTATTCCGGGATTGACAACCACATACCTTTCGTAGTATATTATCGAGTCGAGCTTCTTTGACGGCAGCCCGAGCAGATAGCCTATCTTGTTCGGTATTGACCTGAAATACCAGATGTGTGCCACCGGTACCACAAGGGTAATATGTCCCATCCTCTCGCGTCTGACTTTCTTCTCGGTAACTTCCACACCGCAACGGTCGCACACAATGCCCTTGTATCGTATCCTTTTGTATTTCCCGCAGTGGCATTCATAATCTTTTACAGGCCCGAAAATCCTCTCACAGAACAAACCATCACGTTCAGGCTTGTAAGTGCGGTAGTTGATTGTTTCAGGTTTAAGAACCTCTCCGCTTGAGCGGTCAAGAATTTCTTCAGGCGAAGCAAGCGCTATCGAAATCCTTGAGTAACTTGTTTTTACTTTAGTGTCCTTTCTGAATGACATATATTGTATTTTTAAAGTTCAGATTAAATTGACTTTTTGTATCAGTCAAGCATAATACTCAATCCCAGGCCTCTCAGTTCATGGAGAAGCACATTGAGCGACTCGGGTATACCCGGTACCGGCATAGGCTCGCCTTTTACGATAGCTTCATAGGCTTTTGCCCTGCCAACCACATCATCCGACTTGATGGTAAGTATTTCCTGAAGTATATGAGCAGCACCGAATGCTTCGAGCGCCCATACCTCCATTTCTCCAAACCTCTGACCACCAAATTGTGCTTTTCCACCGAGCGGCTGCTGGGTAATCAGCGAATAAGGACCAATTGACCTTGCATGCATCTTGTCGTCGACCATATGGCCGAGTTTCATCATATAAATAACGCCAACAGTTGCAGGCTGGTCAAACCTTTCACCCGTTCCGCCATCGTACAGATAAGTAGTACCGTTTTTCGGAAGACCTGCCTTTTCAACATACTCATTAATCTGGTCAAGCGTGGCACCGTCAAAAATCGGACTCGAAAACTTGATACCCAGTTTCTGACCGGCCCACGAAAGAACAGTCTCATAAATCTGTCCAAGATTCATTCGCGACGGTACACCAAGAGGATTGAGAACAATGTCAACAGGCGTCCCGTCTTCAAGGAATGGCATGTCCTCAACACGCACAATTTTTGCCACTATACCCTTGTTCCCATGCCTTCCTGCCAGCTTATCCCCAACCTTTATCTTGCGCTTTTTGGCAATATAAACCTTTGCCAGCTGAACAATTCCGGCAGGCAGTTCGTCTCCTATAGTAATATTGTACTTCTTTCGCTTATATATGCCATCAATTTCCTTGTACTTAATGATATAATTGTGTATCAGTTTTTTAATGCTCTCATTCTTCTTCTTGTCTGTCGTCCACTTATTGGGATTGATATTCAGATAATCAATCTCCTGAAGCTGTTTCAGAGTAAATTTGGCCCCTTTGGGAATGATATCAACATTGAGATAATCCTTTACGCCCTGAGATGTTTTACCGTTTACCAGGATAAATAGTTTATCAACTAACCGACTCTTTAGTTCTTCTACATTTTTATTGAACTCAGCCTCGATTTTTTCGAGCATCGGCTTTTCAACGGTTTTAGCCTTACGGTCTTTTATGGCTCTTGTAAAGAGTTTCTTATCAATAACGACTCCTTCAAGTGAGGGCCCTGCTTTCAGTGAAGCGTCCTTTACGTCACCGGCTTTGTCGCCAAAGATAGCTCGGAGAAGTTTTTCCTCTGGTGAAGGATCAGACTCACCTTTGGGTGTAATTTTTCCTATCAGAATATCGCCCGGTTTAACGTGGGCACCTATCCTGATGATACCATTTTCATCCAGGTCTTTTGTTGCTTCCTCGCTCACGTTGGGAATATCGGAGGTAAGTTCCTCGAGACCTCTCTTCGTGTCCCTCACCTCCAGAAGGTATTCGTCAATATGTATCGAAGTGAACAGGTCTTCCTGCACAACCCTTTCCGAAATCACTATGGCGTCCTCAAAGTTGTATCCTTTCCAGGGCATGAAAGCAACCATAAGGTTTCTCCCTAACGCCAGTTCTCCGTCTTTTGTGCCAAAGCCTTCGGTAAGAACCTGCCCTTTTCTAACCTTTTCACCCTTTCTGACTATAGGTATCAGGTTGATACATGTATTCTGGTTTGTCTTTCTGTATTTCGGCAAATAATAATGTTTCACGTCTTCATCGAAGCTGACGAATTTTTCTTCGTCGGTACGTGTGTATCTGATAACTATTTCGTTGGCATCCACATATTCAACCACTCCGTCTCCTTCAGCCACTATAAGTATCCTGCTGTCCTGTATAACCTGCTTTTCAAGTCCGGTACCTACTATAGGTGTTTCGGGTCTGATAAGCGGCACAGCCTGACGCATCATGTTCGAACCCATGAGTGCCCTGTTAGCATCGTCATGTTCCAGGAACGGAATCAGAGATGCAGCTATTGAAGCAATCTGGTTCGGTGCAATATCTATATAGTCGACGTTTGAGGGTTCTTCATTTGTATAATCGGCTCCCATACGGCATTTTACCCTCTGTTCCCTGAATGTACCGTCCTCATTGAGCGGAGCGTTTGCCTGTGCAATTCTCTTTCCTTCCTCTTCTTCGGCGCTGAGCCATACAATGCCTTCATCACTGAAATCAACCTTTCCGTTAACGACCCTGCGATATGGTGTCTCAATAAATCCAAGGTCATTTATCTTGGCATAGACGCAGAGTGAGGATATAAGTCCGATATTCGGACCTTCGGGTGTCTCAATGGGGCAGAGACGACCGTAATGTGTATAATGAACGTCGCGTACTTCAAAACCTGCTCTTTCACGTGACAGACCGCCCGGACCGAGTGCTGAAACACGTCTTTTGTGCGTCATTTCAGCCAGAGGGTTGGTCTGGTCCATGAACTGCGATAACTGGTTTGTACCGAAGAATGAATTAATGACCGACGAAAGTGTCTTGGAGTTAATAAGGTCAATCGGCGTAAAGACCTCATTATCCCTGACATTCATTCTTTCCCTGATGGTACGTGCCATACGGGCAAGTCCAACGCTGAACTGTGCATAGAGTTGTTCACCTACGGTCCTTACCCTCCTGTTACTCAGGTGGTCAATATCATCAACCTCGGTTTTGGAATTTATCAGTTCGATAAGGTAAATGATAATCTTGATAATATCTTCTTTTGTGAGAACCTTTATGTTCGGATCTATATCGAGATTGAGCTTTTTGTTTATCCTGTATCTTCCTACATCTCCGAGATCGTAGCGTTTGTCGGAGAAGAAAAGTTTTTCTATTACGTCTCTTGCGGTTGCTTCATCAGGTGGTTCTGCATTGCGAAGCTGCCTGTATATGTAAACGACAGCTTCTTTTTCAGAGTTACATGGGTCTTTCTGCAGAGTATTATAAATAATTGCATAATCGGAAAGGCTCACATCTTCTCTGTGAAGAAGAATTGTCTTTGCTCCCGATTCGACTATAAGGTCAATATGTTCAGGTTCAATAACTGTTTCCCTGTCGAGAATTATTTCGTTACGTTCAATTGATACTACTTCACCGGTATCTTCATCAACGAAGTCTTCTATCCATGTTCTGAGAACCCTGGCTGCCAGTTTACGTCCCACAAATTTCTTAAGGCTTGCTTTTGATACCTTCTGTTCTTCCGCCAGGTTAAATATTTCAAGGATTTGCTTGTCTGTTTCGAAACCAATTGCCCTCAGGAGTGTTGTGACAGGCAGTTTCTTTTTCCTGTCGATATAGGCATACATGACATTATTAATGTCGGTGGCAAATTCTATCCATGAACCTTTGAAAGGTATAATTCTTGCCGAATAGAGTTTTGTGCCATTGGGATGAATACTCTGGCCGAAGAATACACCCGGTGAGCGGTGCAGCTGTGAAACCACGACTCGTTCGGCTCCGTTAATTATGAATGTCCCCCTGTCGGTCATGTACGGTATTGTACCCAGATAGACGTCCTGGATAACAGTGTCAAAATCTTCATGTTCCGGATCGGTGCAGTAAAGTTTCAGTTTCGCCTTCAGCGGTACGCTGTAGGTAAGTCCTCTTTCAATGCATTCCTCAACCGTGTATCTTGGAGGGTCGATCGAGTAGTCGAGGAATTCCAGCACAAAGTTATTCCTTGTGTCTGTTATCGGGAAGTTTTCACTGAAGACCTTGTACAGGCCTTCTTTTTTCCTGTTTTCAGGTGTTGTTCCGAGCTGAAAGAATTCCCTGAAGGATTTGAGCTGCACCTCCAGAAAATCAGGGTAGCTCGGTTGTTCTTTCCTGGATGCAAAACTAATTCTTTCGGTAACTTTCGAGGACATTTATTTTATATTTTAATGAACAATAATAAATAAGTGACAGGCTTAGTCCCGATTCAGATCGGGACTAAACCTGTAAACCGGCAATCCGGTATTAGTTTTATTTAATCTCAACTTCAGCTCCTACTTCAGCCAGTTTATTTTTGATATTTTCGGCTTCTTCTTTAGTAACGCCTTCCTTGATGGGGCCCGGAGCTTTGTCAACCAGTTCCTTGGCCTCTTTAAGTCCGAGACCTGTAAGGTCTTTAACAAGTTTTACGACCTGTAATTTCTGTCCGCCAGCCGCTTTAAGAATAACATCGAACGATGTTTTTTCCTCTGCGGCAGGGGCTGCAGGACCTGCTCCTGCTGCTACCGGTGCTGCAACGGCTGCTACTGCTGCTGCAGGCTCAATACCATACTCTTCCTTAAGTATTTTAGCAAGTTCATTTACATCTTTAACCGATAGATTTACCAGTTCTTCTGCCAGTTTTTTAAGATCTGCCATTTTCATTGATTTTAAATTGATTTAACTCTGATTTTATTATTCTTCTTTTTTAGAGAGTGTTTCAAGAACACCGTGTAATTTCGTACTGCCTGATTGAAGGGCGGATATGACGTTTCTTACGGGCGACTGCAGAAGCAGTATCAGTTCACCCAGAAGTTCTTCTTTCGATTTAATTGAGACGAGCACATCAAGCATCTTGTCTCCTATATAAACCGATTCCTGAACATATGCGCCTTTCAGAACAGGCTTGTCATGCTGCTTGCGGAACTCCTTGATAACTTTGGCCGGAACAGTGGCCGAGTTAGCAAACATGACAGACGTAGGGCCTTCGAGAATCTTATACAGTTCTTCGAAGTTACCGTTAACCTGCTCAAGTGCCCTTTTCAGAAGAGTATTCTTCACCACAATCAGTTTTATCTGATTTTCGAAACATTTTCTCCTGAGAGCACTTGTGTCAGCAGCGTTAAGCTGGGCTATATCAGTCAGGTAAAAATGGTTGTATTCCCTGATATAATTAGCAAGGCTTTCTACAATTGCATTTTTCTCTTCGCGTTTCATAATTTCTCCTTTTCATTTCAGGTTACTCATCTATGCTTTTCGGGTCGACTTTAACGCCAATGCTCATTGTGCTTGAAAGGAAAATACTTTTAATGTAAGTTCCCTTTGCAGCAGGTGGTTTAAGTTTATTAACCATTGAGATAAATTCCCTGGCGTTATCGACAATCTTTGAAGGCTCAAAAGAGACCTTTCCGATTGATGCATGGATGATTCCGTTTTTATCGACTTTAAAATCGATTTTACCCTGTTTTACTTCTCTTACAGCCTTACCAATATCCATGGTTACTGTACCATTTTTCGGGTTCGGCATCAATCCGCGAGGACCGAGTATTTTACCCAGCTGACCAATTTTACCCATTACAGATGGCATGGTTATGATCACATCCACATCAGTCCAGCCTCCCTTAATTTTCTCGATGTAGTCATCGAGTCCGATATAATCAGCCCCTGCTTCGCGTGCTTCGGCTTCTTTATCAGGAGTGCAAAGAACCAGAACGCGTGTTTGTTTTCCCGTTCCATGTGGGAGGGAAACAACACCGCGAACCATCTGGTTTGACTTACGTGGATCTATTCCTAACCTTATATCAATATCGACAGAAGCATCAAATTTGGTTCTGGTTATCTCTTTCACAAGCTTTGCAGCCTCCGAAAGGGTATACATTCTGGTTCTGTCGACTTTTTCAAGTGCAAACTTCTGATTCTTGGTAAGTTTAGCCATTTCTGTTTCATTTTATTTGATTTCAGGGAATTCACCTTTAATGGTTATTCCCATGCTCCTGGCGGTTCCCGCCACCATCTTCATTGCCGATTCAAGAGTGTAACAGTTAAGATCCTGCATTTTTTCCTGGGCAATAGCTTTTACCTGATCCCAGGTTACTGTAGCCACTTTGTTCCTGTTGGGTTCCGAACTTCCCTTTTGAATTTTTGCAGCTTCGAGAAGCTGAACCGATACAGGAGGAGTCTTGGTGACAAAATCGAATGATTTATCAGTATATACAGTAATTATTACCGGGATGATTTTTCCGGCCTTGTCCTGGGTTCTGGCATTGAATTGCTTGCAGAATTCCATAATGTTAACACCCTTTGAGCCCAGAGCCGGACCCACGGGTGGTGATGGATTGGCTGCTCCGCCACGAATCTGTAATTTAATAATTCCAGCAACTTCTTTTGCCATAGTTAAATATTTGCTTGTTTATTGCACGAGTATGACAACCACTCAGGAAGCATTATGGTTATTGCAGTTGTCAATTTCTTTATATTCAATTCTTTTTTAACTTTCTTTTTCAACCTGCATAAAGCTGAGTTCAAGGGGGGTTTTTCGTCCGAATATCTTGACCATTACTTTAAGCTTTTTCTTCTCCTCATTTACTTCTTCAATTACACCGGTAAAGCTGTTGAACGGACCGTCGATCACTTTTACTGTTTCGCCTACGAAGAACGGAACATTGAGTTCTTCGTCGCTTGCATTGAGTTCATCAACTTTACCAAGGATTCTGTTTATTTCCGATTTTCTCAGGGGTACCGGTTCACCGTCTTTTGAGCCGAGAAAACCAAGCACATTTGGTGCATGCCTCAGCAGGTGCGGTACTTCACCTACAAGTGCAGCTTCAACAAGTACATAACCGGGGAAGAAGGTTCTTTCTTTACTTATCTTTTTCCCGGATCTTATCTGATAAACCTTTTCGGTAGGGATAAGAACCTGTGAAACAAGGTCGCCGAGATTGCGTCTGGCAACCTCATGTTCTATGTACTCCTTTACCTTCTTCTCCTTGCCCCCTATAGCACGGAGTACATACCATTTCTTCACAACTTCGGTCATCGAAAACCAGCTCCCTCTTTAATATTTTTAATACAGCAAATTATAGATAAAACTCATTAAGTTACTGAAAGCCAAATCCATAACTGCAACAATTATTGCAATTATCAAAGTGGCAATCATCACCAGGGCAGCACTATCCTGAAGCTCGCTCCAGGTGGGCCATGTAACTTTATGAAAAAGTTCCGTAAACGATTCCTTGATATATCCTTTAATCTTCATCACTCCGGTCTTTGGCACGGGAGGAGAGACTCGAACTCCCGACACCTGGTTTTGGAGACCAGTGCTCTACCAACTGAGCTACACCCGTGTTTCAGATATTTTCATAGTGCATTGCACCATGAAATATCTTATTATTTTATTCAAGTATTTCAGTAATGGTACCAGCACCAACTGTTCTGCCTCCCTCACGAATTGCAAAACGTAATCCCACGTTAATAGCAACGGGGTAAATAAGCTCCACGGTAAGATTGACATTATCACCAGGCATAACCATTTCCCTTCCTTCCGGCAGGATAATTTCACCGGTAACGTCAAGTGTTCTGATATAGAACTGCGGACGGTACTTGTTATGGAATGGGGTATGGCGTCCGCCTTCTTCTTTCTTAAGAACGTAAACCTCTGCCTTGAATTTGGTGTGCGGGGTTATAGTACCGGGTTTTGCCAGCACCATACCTCTTTTAATTTCCTTCTTGTCAATACCTCTGAGCAGCAGACCAACGTTATCACCGGCTTCGCCTCTGTCGAGAATCTTTCTGAACATTTCAACTCCGGTGCAAACAGTCTTTTTCCTTGCGCCAAGCCCTACAATTTCAACCTCATCGCCTGTCTGAACAACACCTGTCTCAATACGTCCTGTTGCAACAGTACCACGTCCGGTTATTGAGAAGATATCCTCAATGGGCATGAGGAAAGGCTTATCAATGTCGCGCTGAGGAATCGGAATATATTCATCAACGGCATTCATTAGCTCAATAACTTTTTCTTCCCACTTTGGTTCACCGTTCATGGCACCGAGTGCTGAACCCCGTATAACAGGACAATGGTCGCCGTCGTATTTGTAGAAATTAAGAAGTTCGCGAACTTCCATTTCCACAAGGTCGAGGAGTTCTTCATCCTGAACAAGGTCGACCTTATTAAGGAATACGACTATTGCAGGCACATTAACCTGATGTGCAAGAAGGATATGTTCACGTGTTTGTGGCATTGGACCATCATCGGCAGCAACAACCAGTATTGCACCGTCCATCTGTGCGGCGCCGGTAATCATGTTCTTGATGTAGTCGGCATGACCCGGGCAGTCGACATGTGCATAGTGCCTCTTATCCGTCTGATATTCAACATGAGCAGTATTGATTGTAATACCCCTTTCTTTTTCCTCAGGAGCGTTATCAATCTGATCGAAAGTTTTTACTTCTGCCAGACCTTTTTTATTAAGCACCATTGTGATGGCTGCTGTAAGGGTAGTTTTACCGTGGTCGATGTGACCGATAGTACCAATATTTACGTGCGGTTTTGTCCTTTCAAATTTTTCTTTAGCCATAATTTAAGCTTTAATTTTAGTTAAGTTAATTAATATAAAATTTTATATCTGTTTTTTCTCTTTGTTTTCTGTTGAGCCGGAGAGGGGAATTGAACCCCTGACCCCTTCCTTACCAAGGAAGTGCTCTACCCCTGAGCTACTCTGGCCTCAAAAATAGAGCGGGAGACGGAATTCGAATCCGCGACCCTCAGCTTGGAAGGCTGATGCTCTGCCAACTGAGCTACTCCCGCATTTTATTCCTGACTGGGCCCAGCCGTTTTATTTACAGCTGATTCTCTGTATCGTGTGGGGAGAGCAGGATTCGAACCTACGAAGGCAATAGCCAGCAGATTTACAGTCTGCCCCAGTTGACCGCTTTGGTATCTCCCCTGCTGATAACAGAGTATTTACCTCTGTAAGTCTCACTGTATCCACCTATCAGGAGCCGATGAAGGGATTCGAACCCCCGACCTGCAGATTACAAATCAGCTGCTCTGACCAACTGAGCTACATCGGCATTTTAAAGAACTTATTTCAGGTTAATCAAATACCCCCTGAAAATCGGTTTGCAAATGTATGAAATTTAATTATTATTTAATAAAAATATCAAAAATATTTTTATATTTTTATGAACTAAATTCCTTTCATCTTTTCTTTCTGCTTGACTATCTGTTTTTTAATCGCATCAAGCGCCAGATCCATCGCCTCCTCGAATGTTTTACTTTGCTTCTTCGCAAATAACGGTCCGCCCGGATATTCTATCTTAATTTCAGCTATTTTGTTTTCCTTATCCTCATCATTATCAAGTCTTAAATAGACTTCAGCACTCACTATGCCATCACTGAAATGATTCAGCTTCTCTATTTTCTGATTCACAAACTGCTTTAGCTTTCTGTCGGCATCAAACCTTACCGAATGAACCTTTATATTCATAAATTACCTCCTTGCTTTTTAAGCTCTTGGATGAGCACGTTTATAAATTTCCTTTAGCTTTTCAAATGTATTATGTGTGTAAACCTGTGTGGCTGAGAGATTTGCATGGCCAAGAAACTCTTTTATCGAATTCAGGTCTGCCCCCCTGTTCAGCATGTGCGTTGCGAAAGTATGACGCAACACATGCGGACTCTTCTTCTCAACAGTGGTAACCAGCGACAGATAAGACTTCACAATATTGTAAACAATCTTATCATACATCTTTTTACCTGAATCGGTCAGAAAAAGCCATTCTTCACACCCGCTTCCGAATTCTTCCCCCCTATTCCTTATATAACTTTTAAGCCTCTCGGCAAACGAAGGCAAAATGGGAATAATCCTCTGCTTGTTCCTCTTACCCGTAACCTTAACTGTATTATTCAACAAATCAACATCTTCACACCTGAGCCCCGTCAGTTCAGCCCTCCTCATTCCGGTAGTATATAACATCTCAATTATCATCCTGTTTCTCAATCCTTTGAAATCATCGCCAAAATCAAAAGTGTCGAGCAGTATTCTCAATGCCTCCTCATCAACAAATACCGGCAGTGATTTTTTCCGTTTGGGCAATGCTACCCTCTCAAGCGGATTACTCTTAACAATTCCCTGCTTTATCAAATAACGGTAAAAACCCCTCAGACATGAAATCTTTCTGTGTACCGATACCGCCGAAAATCCTTTATCCATCATATCCACAATCCAGGCTCTTATATCCTGTGCCGTTACCCCGGTCAGATCGCCGGTATGTCCAACCGACCCGAGAAATTCCAGAAACTTGTCCAGATCATTTTCATACGACGACAGTGTATGAGGAGAATATCGCTTCTCTGACTTAAGATACTGCAAAAATGACTCCTTGTAATCCATGAAGGAACCGGAATAACTTAATTACTTAAACGCAGCAGTAATTTTACTCCTCGCGCTGCTGCAACTTCTGAATATAAATAGCCCTTTTAATTTGCTCCCTGCGGCGATCTGAAGGTTTAACATAAGCCTGACGGGCTCTGAGTTCACGAATAATTCCTGTCTTTTCAAATTTCCTCTTGAACTTTTTTAAAGCCCTGTCAATATTTTCACCATCTTTTATCGATACAATAATCATAACTACTACTTTTGAATTGAGCCGCAAAGATAATCAAAATTTGATTTTTTTCAAAATGTTCATAATAATATTTTTATCTCCATTTTTCCTGATAAAATCCCCACTGCTGTAAAACATTAATCAAATTATCAAAACATAATACACTAAATAACAGTGTTTCTAATATACAAATTTCCGGTTAAAAATCTAAATTAATTCCATCAATTTTAATCCTGCCCCTTTTAAATGTCTTAAATATTTTATCCAATATTACTTAATGTGCCAATTTTTTATTAGCTTTAAATTTTTATTTTAACTCTTAAACTTTATTAGAACAATATAATGAAAAAATATTTTTTTGTTTTTCTGATATTTCTGACCCTCTCTGCTATTAAACCCTCAGTTTGCTACCCACAGACTGTTATTGCAGCTTCAGCCGGCGGGTCAACAGGCACAGGTGGTTCAGAAAGCCATACGGTCGGACAGATTGTATGGGCCGAAGTATCCGGAACAAATGTAACTCTGCTCCAGGGTATCCAACACTTTTTCGGAAACCCGGCTGTCGGAATCCAGAAATATTTCGCTACAATTCCCGAAATCATTGTTCATCCGAATCCTGCTGATGATTTCATTAAGCTTAAATTAACAGATTACACCCAGGGTAACTTTATTTTCAGGCTTTACAATCCGGGAGGGAACCTGTTCCTTGAAAATAAAATTGAATCAATAGAAACTGAAATAGTAATGAAACATTTTACACCGGGAACATATCTCCTGATTATTTTACGAAACGGAGTACCGGTAAAAACATTCAAAATAATAAAAAACTGAAATAACTTATGAAAAAGCTTTTTTTATTTACTTTCATCCTGTTTCTGGGCATACATATATTCTCTCAGGTGCCACAGAGATTGAGTTACCAGGCAGTTATACGAAACAGCAATAACGCACTGGCTTCAAATCAGACAGTTAAATTGAGAATAAGTATTCTTAAAGGTTCTCCAACGGGTGAAGCAGTGTATATCGAAACGCATGTTGCAACAACGAATGCCAATGGAGTTGTAGCTATTGAGATCGGAGGTGGTACCGTCGTAAGCGGAAGTTTTACTAATATCAACTGGACAGATGGACCGAGTTTTATCAAGACAGAAACGGATCCGACAGGTGGCGATAACTATACCCTTATCAGTACTAACCAGATATTGAGCGTTCCCTATGCACTGGTTGCAGATAAGCTCAGTGGTCCTTTGCCCAAACTGGAAGTAAAAGGCACTACTGAAAATATGGAAGAGCCATTATTCGAGATAAAGAACAAAAATGGCCAGACAGTTTTTGCAGTATATAACGAAGGCGTCAGAATTTATGTTAGCGATGGTTCAAAAGGCACAAAAGGAGGCTTCGCTATCGGTGGATTCGGTGATAAAAAAGAAGATTACCAGGACTTGTTAGTTGTCAGTCCCGACAGTATCAGAGCCTATGTTGATCCCGGGGATGAAGGAAAAGGCACGAAAGGCGGGTTTGCTATAGGCAGCTTCAGCGATTCAAAATCCACCAGAAAAGAATATTTCAGGGTAACTGACGATAGCACACGGATATATATCACAGACAGCGACACCAAAGGAACAAAAGGAGGCTTTGCTATCGGAGGATTAAGTGAAAATAAAGGAGGTTACAACGATTTGTTTGTAGTTAGCCCCGACAGTATCAGGGCCTATATTTCTTCAGTAGACGAAGGAAAAGGAACAAAAGGTGGTTTTGCAATCGGTACTTTCAGTGCGGCAAAATCACTACCATATAATTTAATGTTTATCAACCAGGATAGTTCAATGTTCTATCTTAGAACATCTGAAACCAGTTCCTCAACAAAATTCGATATTGTAGCAATTAACGAAAATAATGAAAGAGCATCACTTTTCTTAGCAAGTTCAGATACACTTAAAATACAAGGAATTCTTAATCTTCAGAATAATCTGATTGTCAGGGGTAATATCAACATCGGAGGAAGTATCAGGCAGGATGCGGTACCTGTTACTGATATTGACGGCAACGTTTATAGAACAGTTCTTATTGGCCAGCAGGTATGGATGGCAGAAAACCTCAGAACTACCAGGTACAGAAACGGAGATTTAATAGGTACAACAGCAAACCCGAATGATGACATAAACGGAGAGAACGAGCCAAAATATCAGTGGGCTTACGACGCAAATGAAGACTATGTTCCGGTTCATGGAAGATTGTATACGTGGTATGCAGCAACTGACCAGCGTAATATTTGCCCTGAAGGATTTCATGTTCCAACCGGCGAAGAATTTTATGAACTGACATGGTATCTGCAGGAAAATAATTTTGGTTACGAAATGGACCCTTATGCAATAGCCAAGGCTCTTGCATCAAATATTCTCTGGACAATTTATGATTATCCTGAAATCCCGTTCGCAGTAGGTAATAACCAGGAAACAAATAATGCAACCGGTTTCAGTGCCCTTCCCTCAGGGTTACGCGACAATTTCAGCAGTTCATTTATTGAGATGGGCACCTCGGCAAATTTCTGGACTTCTACTACTTTTTATGAGGATCAATTTGCGGCATTTGCAAATTCACTATACTACGACAACAGTTATGTTCAGGAAAACCCGAGAAATAAATCTGCAGGCATTTCAGTACGTTGCATAAAGGACAGGTAGATAATTTAAAAAAATAAAATAGGAAAATATCTTTCCGGGTTTTGAATCTGATAACAGTTTCTCATGTAATCTCTTGAATAAGAGGGATATAAAAATAAGGGAGTTTGGTTTAATATATCAGTACGAGAAATCAAAATAATGTCTCAATTTTTCGGCTTTCTCGCCGGATATTATTTTCCTTGAAACAAGGTCTGAAACTGATCTGAACCTTACCCCGGCTTTTCTAAACTTACGAATTGCAATTGCTTCTTCAGGTATCAGATAGGGATGCCTGATATAATCAAGCATATTAATATAAATCTTTCTCACAGCAGAAGTATCGACAGTAATTCTTCCTGACAGATTATTAAACAGAAAAGAGTCTATGCCATAAACCTCCCTGAGCTGGTTAGTCGAAACAAAACCTCCCAGCAGGTTTCTGTATTTTATTATTCTTGACGCAAGTACCGGTCCAATTCCCGGCAGACTAACAAGATCAGCTGAATCTGACAGATTAAGATCTGTCTTTTCAACTACGGCATTTCCTTTTCTCCCTGACATATGCGGGTTTTTACCTGCTATTTTAATCTCCGGCATAATCATTCTGACTGTCATTGAGTCCATTGTATATAACCTGTATAAATCCTCAGGCTTTCTGAAAACGCCCCCTGCCTCCCTATAACTGATTATATTCAATGCCTGGTCGGGGCTAAACCCGGCCGAAATCAGCAACTCATACCCTGCCGTGTTGGGATCAATAAATCCGGAATCAGTATATACTGAATCAGAAGTACCAACCGGGAAACCACTCATACCTGAAAAAGTGTAAAATTCAAGAGGAATCTTCTTTTCAGGCATAAAAATTCGTAAAGCTATGACAATAAAAATTATGCAGGCAAGAAACAGGTTTGCCCTTCTCTCACTTCTGTTCAAACTGAAAAATTCTTTTAAAATCCTCATTTCACGAAACAGAAATGCAGCAAAATGTTGAATGCAAGATAAAAAATCCGTGAAAATTACTGCTTTAAAACAAATAGAAAAATAAAAAAGTTTTCCACAGATATCAGAACGGATAACCGATTGCTATTACAAGTGCCATATTGTTTCCGGTTCTTTCCTGCCGGGTAAGCAGCCATCTTTCGCTTCCGGTGTATCTGGGATCCCGGAATTTAAATCCGAGGTCAGCCCTCAGCAGTACAAATTTCAGGTCAAATCTCATTCCAAACCCTGTACCGATTGCAATATCATCATAAAACTTGTTAAAACTGAATTTTGCGCCCGGACGGTCGGGGTCTTCCTTTATTGCCCATATATTACCGGCATCAACAAAAACCGCTCCTTCGAGAATCCAGAAGAGTTTAAAGCGGTATTCAACGTTTGCTTCAAGCTTTATGTCACCCGTCTGGTTAATGTATTTCGACTCCGGAGGGGAATAGGAGCCCGGGCCCAGGGACCTTACCTGCCATCCTCTGACCCCGTTGGCACCTCCTTCGAAATATTGCTTTTCAAAAGGCATTGCAAGCGAATTCCTGAACGGTACCCCGACACCGGCAAAGCCCCGGAAGACAATTGAGCTTATATCGTTAATTATTCTGGTATACCTTATATCAATATCACCCTTTACAAACTGTGCAAAGGGTTGTCCAAAAATATTATAGTGCGAATATATTGAATCCGCAACAGGTTTTACGCCGGCAAGTTTCATTGCGGTTCTCAGAAGATTTCCTGAGGCTTCGGCATTGATTCTCAGAAACCAGTTATCTCTCGACCTTCTTATATTCTGCCGGCTGAAAATAAATGAGTAGCTACCACCGGCTATAAACACGTCTTTATAGCTGTTAATCAGGTAAGAAGATTTTTCTATTACATTTCTGTAGTATTCTTCCTCAATTGAAGGAATTTTAACCAGGTTCATCTGAACGGGATAAACTATGTGGGTGCGGTAATTATCCTGATTCCACTGATAGCCGAATGATGCATTTGCTATGGTACGTGTATAGACAGGAAGATTCTGGTAATTATATGCTGCCTGTATTGTGGTGGATGGGGTATATTTTCTGATGAAATTCTCGCTTCCTAAGAAAGGCAGCAGAAATTTCGGGAGACGAAGGCTCGTTTCGGCTCCAAACTCCTGAGTACTTTTTATCCCGGTGGTGGTCTGGGAGAAGGTTTCGTATGCACCTTTCAGTTTTAGGCTAAACTGCTCGGCACCGTGAAAAAGATTTCTGTTCAGGTAAATGAAATTAAGTGCTCCTCCGAGGTTACCTCCCGAGTTTGTGCCTTCGAGTTCTACCGAAAACGACTGTCTGCTTACTGGTGTCAACTGAATAATACAGTCGAGATACCTGTTGTCTCCTTCTTCCGTATCTCTCTCGACTTCATTATAAAGAATATTTACCAGCCTGAAAGTTCTGAGTGACATAAGCCTTGCATGCGTTCTTTCGGTGCTGGTCTGGTTGAAAGTATAACCCGGCCGCAAATAAAGTGACTGAATCAGCAGATCATAGTTTATTAAAGGCTTTCTCTGAGTATTACTGGTAATAAAATAGTATCCTTTATATTCGACGGTATCCAGACTTCTCTTATACTCTTCCCCTCCTGCAAGAAAATCGCGCGGGTTATAATCCGGATAAATATAAATATTTCCTAATTTGTATTGCATATGCGGAACAAGAACAGGTTTGTTTCCCGGACCGATTCTTACGAAATTTCTCAGACCATAAGTTATATCCACCTGCCTTCCGGGAACAGTACTGTCAACCCTGAAGTAAATATGCTCAGCTGAAAAATTGTAAAATCCGTGATCACGGATAAAACGCTCCTGCCTTGATCTTTCTTCCTGAAGAGTCTCAACATCATAAGGTTTACCCCTCTCAATCATGCATGCCGATGAATCGAAATAGACAATCATGGCAATTGTGGTATCCTCTATCTCGTACTTAATGTTCCGGACAGTATAGGGCTTATTCAGGATTACATCGTAGTATACCTTAGTGTGTTTCTTGACAGTCTCGATTGTTTCAGAAACCTTGCTGTCGAAATAGCCTTTTGATACAAGATACGCCCTTATCTGCTCTACCGATTTATCCACAGCATTCCTGTCGAATATCACCGGTTCTTCTCCGATGTTTCTGAGCCAGTTGTGAGGCCATTTTTCTTTTTCGATATTCGAAAGGTTATACAGACCAAGATGGAAACGGGTACCGAAAATTCTTTTATTAGGTTTCTGCCGGATATAAGGGTATAGTTCGCTTTTCTTTATACTTTCGTTATTTATTTTAATATAATTCCTGTCGAGAAGGGTTTCTCCGTCAGGAACATATTTTGTCGGATTGCAGGCAAAAACGAAAGACAGAAGTGACACCAGAAATATCCGGTATTTTTTAAAATTCTTACTTTTATCGGAAATTAAGTAATTCAAGATTCGTCCAGAAAGTAATTTCACAAATATATCTAATAATACTTCAAAATTAAGTGTTAAATGCTCAGTAAAAACAATCAAAAGTTTATAATCTCGCTCCGGAAGAAAAAGGTGAGAGAAGAGAAGGGAATGTTTGTTATAGAAGGAGATAAAATGGTAAGGGAGTTCATTTCGGCCGGTGCTGAAATTGTTATGCTGGTAGCAAAACCTGAATACATCGGAGATCTGGAGAAAAAGAAAATGGTTCCGGATTGTAATGTGGTACAGGTCTCTTTTGATGAGTTGAGAAAGGTGAGTACCCTGAAAACACCTCATAATGCGCTGGCTGTTGTAAAAATACCCGATAAAGAATTTATTACAGATAAAATACTCGATGATCTGTGCGTTGCGCTCGACACAATACAGGATCCGGGAAATCTGGGTACTATTATCCGGGCTGCAGCATGGTTCGGAATAAAAAACATCATTTGTTCGGAAAATAGTGTGGATGTTTACAATCCGAAAGTAGTACAGGCTACCATGGGAGCTCTGCTCAATGTAAATGTCTTTTACAGGCATCTTGATGAATTTCTGGAAAATGCGCGCAAGAGAGGGGTAGAAGTGTTCGGTGCCTACCTCGACGGTTGCCCGATTTATGAACATCCTCTTGGTAAAAAGGGTATTATACTTCTTGGAAATGAATCGAGAGGCATATCAGAAAATCTTAGCTCTTATGTGACTGCGAGGCTTTTTATTCCGGGGTACAGAACGGTGAAATACGGTGTAGAGTCACTTAATGCGGGAATGGCCGCATCAATAGTTTTTTACGAATTCAGGAGAAGGAAATGAAACTATCCGGCTTTCACTCCCGGACTTTTATTCTATGGGCTATTGCTTCTGCTACTCTCATGCCATCTACTGCTGAAGAGACAATGCCACCTGCATATCCGGCCCCTTCACCGCAGGGATAAAGGCCCGAAATTCTGACATGTTCCAGAGTATTTTCATCTCTCATGATTCTGATCGGCGAAGATGTTCTGGATTCTACCGCCAGAACCACTGCTTCGTTTGTAAGAAAACCCTTCATAATTTTTCCGAAATATCTTATGCCCTCCCGAAGTCTTCTGCTTATGAAACCGGGCAGCAGTTCGTGTACCGGAGAGCTAATAACTCCCGGAAAATACGACACCTCGGGCAGCGTTGAAGAGACTCTGCCTTCAACAAAATCGGTAACTCTCTGAGCAGGTGCCTTCTGCGTTCTCCCACCGTACTCCCATGCCTTGCTCTCAATTTCTTTCTGAAACATTATACCCGCAAATGCCCCAAACTTAATGTATTCTGAAAGGTCATCACCCCTGACCTCCACAACTATGCCCGAGTTCGAAAACTTTGAATTTCTGGATGAAGGAGACATGCCGTTCAACACAATCTCATCCCCGGATGTTGCGGAAGGAATAATAAATCCGCCCGGACACATACAGAACGAGTATACCCCCCGGCCATCAATCTGACGAACAAGATTATACGATGCAGCAGGAAGATATTTAACCAACGGCGAACCATGATATTGAATGGCGTCAATAAGTTCCCGGGGGTGTTCAATCCTTATTCCCACAGCGAAATTTTTTAATTGCATTTCAATCTTTTTCTTCAGAAGAACTTCATAAACATCCCTCGCCGAATGGCCGGTTGCAAGAATAACAAACCGTGCCAACATCCTGGTGCCGTCGCGCGTTATGACGCCTTCAATTTTATTACCTTTAATTATAATATCGCTCACGGCAGTTCCGAACAGAATAACACCTCCGGCTTCAGTTATGGATTTTCTGATTTGCCGGATTATTCCGGGCAGTTTATCCGACCCAATATGCGGATGAGACTCATAAAGAATATTTCTGTTTGTCCCGTGGTAACAAAGCAGTTCAAAAACCCTGAGGTTATTTCCTCTTTTGTGCGAGCGCGTATATAATTTGCCGTCAGAAAATGTTCCAGCCCCTCCCTCACCGAAGCAGTAATTGCTGTCGGGGTTAACGATGTGCCGTCTGCTTATCATTGCAATGTCTCTCTTCCTCAGTGAAACTTCATTGCCGCGTTCAAGCACAATGGGTTTAAGTCCCAGTTCTATCAGCCGTAATGCTGCAAAAAGTCCTGCAGGACCGGAACCCACAATCAACACCTCGGGTTTTCCTTCTACTTTCTGTGGTCTGAAAGGCGTTATTTCAGGCGCAAGGAAATCTCCGCCCGTGGCAATCAGTATTCTGAAGTGAACCTTTATGTTTTTCTGTCGTGCATCTATTGACCGGTGAATAATTCTCCATCCGGCCATATCCTGAAGGGTTACACCGGCCGCCTTTGCCGCCAGTCGTTTTATTACAGTCTCATCAACCGAAGATTCGGGGTCAAGTGTCAGTGCGACTTCTCTGATCACGGTTATTCGAAATGAAATGATAAAACCCAGATCTGTGACCTCATCTTTTCTATAGCCCTTGCGTACTGAGGATGACCAGGGGCCGGTTCATGAACAAGAACATCTCGCAAGCCGTTCGATAACTTCAGCTCAACCGAAAGTTTGAAATAGGGCAGGTAAAAATCAAGCCCCGGACCAAATTCAAAATAGAGATCCGACCGCTTTATTCTAAGGTAAACAGGTTTTTCCTCGTCATATTCCTTTTTTCCGGCCAGGTCGTAACGATAGTTCAGCCCACCTATAATATAAGGTCTCACGTTGTTCAGCCTTTCACCCTTGAACTTAAGAAGAAGGGGAAACTCAATAAAGGATGATTCAAGCCGTTGTTTCTCGTTTTCAAGCACTTTGTTTTTATAGAATCTTACATTTCTTTGCCCGAAAGCCACACCCGGAAGAAACCTTATATCAAAATATTCAGCCGGCCTGATATCAGTCACTATCTGAATATTTATCCCGGGATTCAGTATTGAGACTTCAGGGTAGAGAGAATCAGACTCAAGGTATTTCTGAGAAGGTGTAATAACAAAATCCATGGTGTTGAATCCGAGGCAGAAACCGAAATGGAGAAATTTATCATCGTACCACGATACATTTTTCGGTTTTGCTCTCTGACCGGAAAGGTCTCCAACGGATGAAAGCAATATAAAAATAGTTATAAATATGGCAGTTAATCTGTTCACAGGTAAAAAAATAATATCCGATATCTTATTCCGGAACATCTTTAAAACTGTACTGCGGTACAAATATTGCATTTTTCTCCTGACCTTAATGTCTGTTTTTATCCAGAAATTTTATTATTCTTTTTAAATCCGAGGTAAAATGCCACTATGCCACCTGTGAATAAAGAAGTTCTGACATCGGTAAAGCCTGCCTCATTCATTATTCCGGAAAATTCTTCCTTTGAAGGAAAAGCATAAACGGACTCAGGAAGATATCTGTATGCGTAGGAACTTCCCGATATCAGTCTCCCTAAAAAAGGAAGTATTCTGAAAAAATAAATTTCAAATATCTTTGCGAATATCTTCCCTTCCGGTTTTGAAAATTCCAGAATCATCACCACACCATCATTTCTGAGCACTCTTGACATTTCTTTCAGGCTTTTCATTCTGTCACTGAAATTTCTTACTCCAAAGGCACACATAACAAGATCGAACTGATTGTCACCGAAAGGAAGGTTTTCGGAATCACCCCGAAGAAGTTCTATTTTATGGGAAAGCCCTTTGCTGTTTATCTTCTTCCTTCCGGTTTCAAGCATTTTTTCAGAGATATCTATGCCTGTAATTTTCTCAGGATCAAGTTTCGAGGCTTCTATTGCAAGGTCGCCTGTTCCGCATGCAACATCGAGTATATGCGAAGGCCTGAGAAACCTTTTAATAATCCTTATTGCCTTTCTGCGCCAGTAAATATCGGCTCCGAATGATAAAAGACGGTTCAGAAAATCGTAATGCCCTGCAATTGAATCAAACATTGATTCTACTTCCTTCTTATTTATTGTTGCCCCCTTTTTCATAATTTACCAGGCATGGCAAATATAGTTACATTTAACAGGCATAAAAAATAAATGGAGTGCCAGTTGAGGATATAAAATTTTTGATTCACATTTATTCTTAATTTTAATCCGTTTTAAAAATTAAAAAAATCATGAATAAAATAATTATGATTACAGGTGCCACTGCCGGTTTTGGCAGGGCAACGGCAAGAAAGTTCGCAACAAACGGGTATGATGTAATTATTACGGGCAGAAGAACAGAACGGCTGGAGGAGCTGAAAAGAGAATTAAGCAAAAACAAAGGCATCAAGGTACTCCCTCTTAATTTTGACGTAAGAAAAAGGTATGAAGTTGAAGACATCATCAATTCAATGCCTGATGAATGGAAAAATATTGATATTCTTGTTAATAATGCAGGTCTGGCTGCAGGCCTCGATCCTATTGATAAAGGTAATATTGATGACTGGGACAGGATGGTTGATACTAACATTAAGGGTATTCTTTATGTTACAAGGGCTGTTGTTCCTTTCATGGTGGCGCGGAGTTCGGGTCATATTTTCAACATCTCATCCATTGCAGGCAAGCAGGAATATGAAAACGGGAATGTATACTGTGCAACCAAACATGCTGTTGATTCATTATCGAGGTCAATGAGGATTGACCTTTTGAAGCACAATATTAAAGTTACGAATGTTGCACCGGGAATGGCTGAAACCGAGTTTTCACTTGTGAGGTTCAGGCACGACAGAAAGAAGGCGAAAGAGGTTTACAGGGGGGTCGATCCGCTTACCGCTGAAGACATTGCTGAAGTTATCTACTGGTGTGCAACCCTGCCTCCGCATGTATGTATCAATGATATCACTATTACGCCTCTGCAGCAGGCTAATGTATATCATATCAACAGAAGAGAGAAATAACGCCGGAGAGGCTATGTGGATATTTACTGGTTCATAAATCCCTGATCTTCGAGAACTTTAAGCAACATTCTTGAGAAATAGACGTTATCGTCCTTTTTATATCTCACATCTGTAAAGACCTGTGCGAGGGTCTCCTTGTTGTTTTCCCTGATATATTGCTGCGAATCGGCTCTTTGCTCTTTTTCGCTGTAAATTCTTTCAATATCTTCAGCGGAATAGTCGTGATAAGTTTCACGATGAATTACAGCTTCGAGGGGTAGTCGGTCGACCTGGTCGGGTATATCAGCCGGCCAGCCCAGTGTAATTGTTGTAACAGGTACCACACCACGGGGCAGTTTAAGTACTTCGATAATCTTGTGTGCCATATAGGTTGTTGTACCCAGATAGCAGATTCCCAGACCAGAAGCTTCAGCGGCTATGCAAACTGTCTGGGCAACCAGAAGAGCATCAATGGCTGCTGTCATGAATGAAAGGAAATTGTCATAGCCGGGTTCTGCTTTCCGCAACCGGCACCATTTGCTGAACCTGTTGAAATCGGCGCAGAAAGTGAGAAGCACCGGTGCTTCCGTAACCATTTTCTGATTGAAATGCAAAGGCAGAAGCTCTTTTTTCTTTTCCCTGTCGCGGGTAACTATTATGCTGTAAACCTGCATATTGCCTGTTGTAGATGTCCGTAAGCCTGCAGCCAGAATTTTCTTCAGCAATGAATCGTCAATATCTTTGTCTGAGTAATTTCTGATTGTCCTTCTGTTTAGCAGAATATCAAATATCTGATCCATCGTTTGGTAATTTTGAATTAATGAAAGAAAGACCGGTCAGTTTAACCGGTGGGTAAAGATAATAATCTTTTCAGAACCGTTTTGTGTAACCGTGGCAGTAAGGCAGTTTACCTGTTTTGAAGTAATAGTCCTGATGGTAATCCTCTGCCTCGTAAAATTCTGATGCTTTTGTTATACGGGTGGCCACTTTGAGTCCCTTATTTTTCAGTATTTGTATATATTTCTCTGCCAGTGCTTTCTGCTCGCTGTTAAGCCAGAATATTTCAGAGCGATATTGTTCGCCGACATCCGGTCCCTGGCGGTTTACCTGTGTGGGGTCGTGAATCTCAAGGAAGAGTTTCAGAAGTTTTTCGTATGAAGTTTTACGGGTGTCGTAAAATACTTTTACTGCTTCCGCATGGCCGGTTTTACCTGTACATATCTCACGGTAAGAGGGGTTTTTGACGTTACCGCCGGTATAACCTGATACAACTGCCGCAACACCCGGTTCTTTCTGAAGGAAATATTCCACTCCCCAGAAGCAACCGCCCGCGAAGATTGCGGTACCATATCTGCCGGGTTCAAGTTTTGCCGGAACAAAATCGAGTGAAAGAGAGTTAACGCAATGACGGGTATTAAGAGGCGTAAAACCCTCACCTGTAAATACATGGCCAAGGTGAGCGCCGCAATAACTGCATGTAATTTCTGTTCGTTTACCGTCAGGGTCAGGCCTGCGTGTAACTGTTCCGGGAATTTCGCTGTCAAAGCTGGGCCAGCCGCAGTGTGCATCAAACTTGCTGTCGGAATAAAACAGGGCCAATCCGCACTGTTTGCAAATGTAAGTACCCTCCTGGAAGAGTTTTACGAATTTCCCTGAAAACGGAGGCTCTGTCCCTTTTCCGATAATTACAGCTGATTCTATGGGCAAAAGGTCATTCAGAGGTGGCTGTTTCTGGGCGAAATTTTCCGGGTTCATATTAATCAAAATAAATATAAATAAAACTATTTTTCTGTGCATAAGCTTTTAAAAATGCTTTTCATCATTTTAACAATTTCCTTCCGAAATGGTTCAGAAAAACACAATTAAAAGAAAAAGAATTCGTTAAATTAATTGTAAAAATAGACTGCTAAAATCAGGCCATGAACATTTAAATAATAAAAATGTTTTACTGATACTTGTTTTTAACATTAAAAACTTATTTTTGTCATAGAAATTTAAAGAATAATTTACCAATGAAAAAAGTTGTTTTTATTCTGCTTCTGGCTGTTGTGATTGTATTTGCAACAAGTTCATGCACAAAAAAGACATGTCCTGCCTACAGCAAAGCAGAGACTGAAAATACATTGAGGAGGGGATAAAATCCCCTTTGTTTTGACTTCACCTTCCGGAAATATCTTTATGAGGAAGCTGTACATATCAGCGGTTTTAATTTTTCTTTACGGATTGCAACTTTCCGGACAGGGTGAAATTGATGAACAGCCAAGAATAGTTTTCAGGAATGAGTTTACATTTGGTCTCTTTTTAAGTACTGATGGTTACGGGATAAGCTACAGGGAGGGTAAGAGGCTTGATTTTTTCAACAGAAAGCTTCTTGAGTTTGATATTGCATTCCTTAAGCATCCTAAAGAGGTTAGGCTCTCTAATCCTGCTTTCCAGACACCCGGGTCTTTTGTGTTTGGCAAGAAAAATTCCGTACTTGTTTTCAGGGGTGGAATCGGACATCAGAAAGAAATCTTTGAGAAAGGAGACCTGGGAGGGGTAGCCGTAAGATATTTCTATAGCGCCGGGCCTGCGTTAGCATTCTATAAGCCGATATATTACAAAATACTCAAGTTTGTAAGTTCTTACGAAGCAGAGATTATTGAGGAAAAATTTGACGTAAAGAAGCATGATCCCACGATGATTTACGGGAAATGTTCGTTTTTCAGGGGTATAGAAGAAGGAAAGTTTCTTCCGGGGCTTTACGGCAAGGCGGGGTTCAGTTTTGAATACAGCAGGCAGGAGAAAGTGATTCATGCAATTGAGATAGGAGCGCAGATAGATGCTTTTCCAAAAGCAATTCCTATAATGGATGTGGCAAAAAACAAGGCAGTATATTTTTCACTTTTTGCCAGTTACCGTTTCGGTATGATAATTGATCCCCTGAATCCTGAAGCCAACAAGCTATCAAATATTTTCAGAGTCAGACGTTAATATTTCAAATTAAAACTGCCGGTTTGTTAAATAATTAATTTTTTATACTTTTGGCAGTTCATTGTAGTATTAACCATTAAAATTTACTGATATGTCGAAAATTAAAGTTGCCATTAACGGATTCGGTAGAATAGGGCGAAATGTTTTCAAAATTGCTCTCGAACGTGATAATATTGAAATTGTAGGTATCAATGATGTTACAGATACCAAGACACTTGCGCATCTGTTGAAGTATGACTCGACACAGGGTAAGTTTGAAGGAGTAACCTGTGATGAGGAAAATATTATTGTCAAGGGGAAGAAGTACAGGGTTACTGCAGAAAAAAATCCGGCTGTTATTCCGTGGGCAGAACAACCTGATGTTGTAATTGAATCAACCGGGGTATTCACCTCAAGGGAAAGTTCAAAAGGAGGTTACGGTGATCATCTGAAGAACGGTGCGAAAAAAGTTATTCTTTGTGTTCCGGCAAAGGATGAAATTGATGCAATGATAATTATAGGTGTTAATGAGAAGGATCTCAAGCCTGAACACAAATGTATATCCAATGCATCCTGCACAACTAACTGTCTTGCTCCCGTTGTTAAAGTTCTGAACGATAATTTCGGAATTGAGATGGGGTATATGACCACCATCCACTCCTACACAAATGACCAGAGAATTCTGGATCTTCCGCACAAGGATCTCAGGCGTGCACGTGCTGCTGCCCTTTCACAGATACCAACAACAACCGGTGCCGCAAAATCAATTGGCAAGATTATACCTGAACTTAAAGGCAAGCTCGACGGTGTTGCAGTAAGGGTTCCCACACCTACCGGTTCGCTTGTTGATCTTGTTGCCGTACTCAAACGGGAAGTTACCAGGGAAGAAATTAATGCTGCAATGAAAGCAGCAGCTGAAGGCCCGATGAAGGGTATTCTGGAATATACCGAAGATCCGATCGTATCGTGTGATGTTATCCATAACCCGGCTTCCTCAATTTTTGATGCTCTCAGCACAATGGTCAACGGCAGGATGGTCAAGGTATTTTCATGGTATGATAACGAATGGGGTTATTCATGCCGTGTTGTGGATCTGATTCCGCTTGTTATGAAATAATTGGAAGATAAATAACTCTGTTAAAATAAAAAGGGGCTTTTGATGCAGCCCCTTTTTATTTTATAACCCATGAAAACAGACAGGTAAATCAGAACCTCAGACTCTGTTTAGCTGACACTGTTTTGTTGCTCTGCCTTCGGAATAAACTTTTAGCACGGTCTTCTGAACCTAATATCATCAGCAATTAAGATAAAGAAGACATAATGATATCATGTATAATTTAAATTATCATTTCAATTGAGAGGGGGATTCCGGCAGCATCACGGTAATGTTCGCCGAGTTCGAGCATGGCTTCATCATCTTCCTCGTAGAGCCATCTGATGTTTATCTTTTTGCCGGAATCAATGTAGTAAGAAAGTTTCCTCAGAATTTCATACAGGTATTTTGATGATCCGCTATTGATATACTCAAGCATAATATCCACATCGAGTGAATCATTTTTTTCAAAATGATTTGTAATCCATTCGTCAAGTTTCCTGAAAATCAGTTCAGGATTTTCCGGAATTGAACGGCCTTTTACTTCCAGTTTATTAACATCCGGATAATAATTTATTGCAGGGCAGTTCTTAAGTTCTTCCTGAATGACTAATTTTTCCATATAGAAAAACATTAAAATTATTCATATCTCAGAGCCTCAATCGGGTCGACATTAGCCGCCCTTACAGCCGGTGCATAACCCGATACAACACCAACTATAAAACAAACAACAATTCCTGTTCCAACCCAGAACCATGGAATAACAAAGCTCGATTTCAGCATTGAAGATACAACATTTCCGATAATTACGCCCAGAATTATGCCAAAAAATCCGCCCATCTGTCCTATCAGTATCGATTCAAAGAGGAACTGATTCTTTATTGTTGAAGGTTTGGCTCCCACTGCCTTACGTGTCCCTATCTCCCGGGTACGCTCTGTTACAGACACAAGCATAATATTCATAAGTCCGACCGAGGCACCGAAGAGAGTAATTATTCCTATCAGGGTAGCTGCAAGGGTAACATATCTGATATTCTGAAGCAAAAGTGTAACAATGTTGTCGCTTTTGGTAATATTGAAATCCGATTCATCTTTCGGGTTAAGATTGCGTACTATTCTGAAAACAGCTTCCGCAGCACCTGCAATAACTTCAAGGTTGGCAGGTTTATGGGGCATTACGGTTATATTGAAAGACATATTCGGTCTCGAAAAATACTGCCTTGCTGTCGTAACAGGTATAAGGCAGACATTATCTGTGCTAACGGCACTGGCTCCCCTTGACTTCAGAACACCAATGACTCTCAGTTTCATGCCTGCCACGTTTATCTCGGTACCCACCGGGTCTGTTCCCGCAGGATAAAGGCTTTTCACAATATCAGAACCTAACACAACATAATGGCGGACCATTTTGACTTCATCGGGTGAAAAATTTCTCCCGGATTCAATTTCATAGCCTGATACGGTGAGATAATCCTCATCAACACCTAAAAGTGAAACATTCGGATTGGTCTTTTCCGAACCATATTTAACGGTTGCCATTCCGGACGCATTATAGGATATTGACACCCATGCCGGTTCATCAAATATCCTTTTAAACTCCTCCGCCTCACGGTAAGATATCCTCGAATAATTCCTGGCTCTGTATCTCGAATTTCCTATCTGAATATTCATCCCCCTCGATGATATAGTGAAAGAATTGGCTCCCATCATTGTAAACTGTTCGGTGAGAGAGGTTTTAATGGCATCAATGGCTGTGAGTATTCCTATCAGAGCCATGATACCGAATGCTATAATGCAGATAGTGAGTATAGTTCTAACCCGGTTTGATTTTATTGCCCTTACCGCAATCCTTAGATTTTCCCTGAAAATACTGAATCTGAACATAATAACAGGATTAGCCGATTAACCCGCGGTTTTATTCCGAAAAATACAAAATTTTTGAGAACCATCAAAACAAGCATTTTTTTAAAAAATAATTAACAATTTAGTAGGAAAACTAAAAATTTCGTTTTATATTTGTTAAGTATTAACCATAAAAAACATTTATTATGAGGCTAACAAGAGCAGAAGAAGAAGTAATGCAGGTACTCTGGAAAATAAAAAAAGGATTTGTAAAAGACATTCTTGAACATTTCCCCGAACCAAAACCTGCTTATACAACAATCAGTACCATTGTAAGAATCCTCCAGGACAAAGGGTTTGTCAGCCACAAGGCCTATGGCCGGTCGCACGAATACTTCCCCCTGATATCAAAGGAAGAGTATACCAAAAACCATATTAAAAGTTTTGTCCGCGATTATTTTTCCAACTCTTTCAAAAACATGGTGAGCTTTTTTACTGAATCAAAAAGCATCTCATTGAAAGAAATGGAAGAAATTATGAAAATCATGCAGAATGAAGTAAAAAAACGCAAGAAAAAGCAAAGAAAATGAATCCGTTTCTTGAACATATGGCAGAGTCGGCTGTTTATATGGCAGGGTTTTACCTTGTATATTTTATATTTCTCAGCCTCGACACCCGGTATCTCCGCAACAGAATATACCTGCTTGTGTCAGTAACATCCTCTCTCCTGCTACCTGTAGTTTCGGTCAATATAAGGGATAACAGCACCATGAGCTACATTGGTAAAGTTATGTCAGAAATAATTATAACAGACAACCGTGAAACTGTCAGGCTCTCAGGAGAGTTACCTGCTTCAGCCGGAATTGCCGGACTTTTATTCAAAATCTACCTGACCGGAATTGCACTCATCGGCCTTAAGTTCATTGCAAACATATTTGCTCTTCTGATTATTATTGCAAGGAAAGGGAATAATGACGAACGGATAATCAGGTACAAAAGGTTAAATAGTCCGGGCTTCTCTGCATTCGGTTACATTTTCATCCGCGATTCCCTCACAAGGAAGGAAGAAGAAAAGATTCTACTTCATGAGCATATCCATCTGAAACATTATCATTTTCTGGATATTCTTTTTATTGAAGTTGTAAAGATTCTGCAATGGTTTAATCCTTTTATTTATATGATTGACAAATCACTGCGCGCAGTTCATGAATACCAGGCCGATGAGGAATGCATTGCTGCAGGAACGGAAGTAAAAGACTACTGGAACCTGCTTATGAGCACTCTCTTAAACACGCGTACCTTTGCAACTTCGAATTCTTTCGCAAACCCATCAATCATAAGGAAGAGAATGTTGATGATGGTACGCAGGAAATCGGCAGTAATAACAAACATTAAAACTGTCCTTACTGTTCCTGTGGTCTTTTTTCTAATTATGCTGATTTCATCGTGTGAAAAAGCTGTTTCAACAAGGAACGGGACGGAGAAAAAGACAGCAAATGAATCCGTAACCACTTATAAAACTCAGATTAATGATGTAATACCTGAAGAAGTGTTCGTTATAGTTGAAGATATGCCCGGTTTTCCGGGAGGAGAAAAGGCTCTGATGGAATTCATTTACGAAAATATACGATACCCCGAAGAGGCAAGGCAGGCAGGTATTGAAGGCAGGGTGGTAATAAGGTTCTGTGTTAATTACAATGGAGCCGTTGACAGGGTATCTGTAATTAAAGGTGTTCATCCGCTTCTCGACAACGAAGCGATAAGGGTTGTAAGCCTGCTTCCACCATGGGAACCCGGAAAACAGGGAGGCAAACCTGTCAATGTATGGTACTCTGTTCCAATTAATTTCCAGCTGAGATAGACTCTCCTGCAAATTAAATAATTTCAAAATCTTACATTGTTTTTCTTCCTTGGCTGAAATAACTAATTTTGCATCGAGGAAGAAAACATAAAATGAAATTATCAGAAAGAATTTCATGCTTTGCCCAGCTGGGAGATATCCTAAGGGAAGCTCTTGAAGGGAAGGGAAAGCATGCGGAAAAAATTGAAAATCTTATTAACCGCCAGCAGTTTGTAAATCCATGGTTTACACCCGGGAACGTCCGGATGGCTCTCAAAGCCATTTCAGTAAACCTCACTGAAGAAAAACTGAAAAAGTGGACAGACAGGTACCCTGAATTGAATCTGGACTATACCCCTGTAAATGTGGGGGTTATCATGGCAGGTAATATACCACTGGTAGGCTTTCACGATTTTCTTTCGGTTCTCATCACAGGCAACAGGGTTATTGCACGCACAAGTTCAAAGGATCCGGAGCTGCCGGTTGCGGTTGCCGAAATACTTTATGACATAAACGGTGAATTCAGGGATTTAATAGAGTTCAGCGATGGTATCATCAAAGGTTTCGATGCTGTGATTGCAACCGGAAGCAACAACACATCGAGGTATTTTGAATATTATTTCGGAAAATATTACAGCCTGATAAGGAAAAACCGCAACAGCGTCGCCATCATAACCGGTAATGAAAACGAAAGCGAACTCGAAAGGTTGGGAGACGATATTTTTTCATATTTCGGGCTCGGATGCAGAAACGTTTCGAAAATCTTCATTCCCGAATATTTTGATCCTGATTCCTTCAACAAATACTGGAAAAAATATTCAGACCTCATCAATCACACAAAATACGGCAACAATTATGATTATTACAAAGCCGTATATCTGGTCAATAAGGAGCCTTTCATTGATAGCGGCTTTTACCTGATGAAGGAAGAGAGCGCTTATGCCTCGCCCGTTTCCGTAATTTATTATGAATATTACAGAAGGGATGAGGATTTTTCGTTCCTTTTCGGGCCGGAAAAACAGAAAATACAATGCATTGTGGGAAGAGGTCTGGTGGAATTCGGTAAAACACAATGGCCTGAATTATGGGATTATGCCGATGATATTGACACAATTGAATTTATTTTAAAAAAAAATCTGGAAAAAGAATTGTAAAAACAAAAAAATATTATATTGCACCGCCTCAATCAGCTAAATTAACAAATAGTTATGGTTTACAAATTTGTTGTATTATCGGATGAAGATGACTCATTTGTGAGGGAGTTTGAGTTGCTGGATCGGCAGACCCTTCTCGATTTTCACAACATTCTTCAGGAAGAACTGGAGTTTGACAAATCGCAGATGGCTTCTTTTTATCTTGCATCGAACAACTGGGAAAAAGAAGAGGAATTTACCCTTATAGACATGGGTGCAGGTTCTTCGACCATGGAGGATGCAGTGCTTGAAGAAATAATTTATAAAAAGAATCAAAAGTTGCTATACGTCTTCGATTTCTTTAATGAAAGGGCTCTTTTCATTGAATATGTGGGTGATGCAAAAGAAGTGGAAGGCAGGCAATATCCGGTTTGTACAAACTCCAAAGGCTTACCGCCGAAGCAAATCGTTTTCGGGACCACTAAAAGGAGAAACCTGAGCCCCCTTACAATTGATGATGAGGAAGAAGTGGAAGATATTGATGTAGATGATGTATTCTTCAACGGCGACGAAGAAGAAGGACTTGACGATTTTGAAAACTTCGGGCAGACAGAAGAAGATGAAGAATAGACATCTTCAAGTCCAGGTTTTTCATGCAGAACACCCTGATTGTTATTTTAGGCCCGACAGGTGTCGGGAAAACGGAACTCTCGATTGAATTAGCCGAACACTTTACGACTGAAATCATCTCATGTGATTCCCGGCAGTTTTACAGGGAGATGGTCATTGGTACATCCGCCCCTTCGGAAGAACAGCTCAGGAGAGTGAAGCATCATTTTGTAAGGTTCATCCCGGTTACCGAATATTACAGTGCCAGCATATATGAAAGGGATGTACTGAAACTGCTGCCCGAACTTTTTTCCCGTTACCCTGTGGTCATAATGACCGGTGGATCAGGTTTATATGCCGATGCCGTATGCAGAGGCATAGACGACATACCGGATGTTGATCCTGCAGCAAGGGAAAAATACTGGAACCTTTATAAAGAGGAAGGAATTGAAAGCCTTAGAATTGCTCTCCGTATGCTCGATCCTGATTATTACAGGGTAGTGGATCTGAAAAATCACAGAAGGATAATCAGGGCACTGGAAATATGCGAAACCACAGGCAGGCCTTATTCTTCGTTCCTGAAAAAAGAAAAGCCCCGCAGGGACTTCAGGATTGTAAAAATAGGCCTCGAAAGGCCCCGCTCTGAGCTCTACAGAAGAATCAACGACAGAGTTGACAGAATGATCAGTGAAGGACTTGTGGAAGAAGCACATACTCTTTTAAAATACAGGCATCTGAATGCTCTCCAGACACTCGGATACAAAGAACTGTTCGAATATTTTGACGGGAAAATACCACTTGAAACCGCGGTTGATCTGATAAAACGCAACAGCAGGAGGTATGCCAAAAGACAGATTACATGGTGGGCAAGGGACAAAGAAATTAAATGGTTTAATCCTTCACAGAAAGATCATATAATTATGTATCTTGAATCAGAAACTGGTTTAAAAAATCAGGAAGAGGGCTGAAAGTTTTTAAGTTTGTAGATTGTTCCTGCAGGGTCATCAGAACTGAATACTGTATTTCCGACAACCAGAACATCCACGCCTGTTTCAACAAGTTTTGCAGCATTAGTAAGGTCCACTCCCCCGTCAACCTGTATCAGTACGTTATATCCCGAGTTATCTATCATTTTTCGCATTTCCGCGATTTTGTTCCAGCTTTCTTCAATAAATGTCTGCCCTCCGTAACCCGGATTTACTGTCATTATAAGAACCATATCTATGTAAGGCAGAATATTTTTAAGCAGGATTACCGGATTATGCGGATTCAGAGCCACTCCAGCCTTCATTCCGAGGGATCTTATTTCAGTGACCGTGCGCTGAAGGTGGGTACATGCCTCATAATGCACTGTTAGTATGTCTGCCCCCGCCTTTCTAAATTGTTTAAGATAACGGTCGGCATCTGCAATCATCAGGTGAACGTCGAGTGGCTTTGCTGCAATTTTTTTCACACTTTCAAGTACGGGAAAACCGAAAGAAATATTCGGAACATAAACGCCATCCATTATATCGAGGTGTATCCAGTCGGCAACGCTGTTATTCAGCATGTTTATTTCCCTTTCAAGGTTGCCAAAATCGGCCGTCAGAATTGAAGGGGCAATAAGATGTTTCATAGATAAAGATTTAAGGCATTAAATTTTGCTAACAATTTTGAAAAAACATCAACCCAGATAAGTTTTAAGGATTTTGCAACGGGTTGTATACTGGATTTTCTTAATGGCTTTTTCCTTTATCTGCCTGACTCTTTCGCGGGTTAGCTTCATAACTTCACCTATTTCCTCGAGGGTATAAGGATGTTTCATGTTGATTCCGAAGTAAAGTTTCAGGACTTTTGCTTCGCGGGGTGAGAGGGTATTTAAAGCTCTTTCGATTTCAAACGAAAGTGATTCTTTGATTAGTTCTCTGTCGGGGCTCACCGAGTCGGTATTTTGAATGACGTCATACATTGTATTTTCCTCGTCGGGGCTGATGGGGGCATCCATACTGATTGTCCGGCCGTTTGTTTTTAGTGCATCCTTGACCTCATCAGGGGCCATTTCGAGCATATCGGCAATTTCCTGGTCGGAAGGTTCTCTTTCATACTTCTGTTCAAGTCTGGCAAATGCTTTGTTGATTCTGTTGAGTGAACCGATTTTGTTTACAGGAAGCCTGATGATACGTGCCTGTTCAGCAAGAGCCTGAAGGATTGACTGGCGTATCCACCATACGGCATACGAAATGAACTTAAACCCCCTTGTTTCGTCAAACCGCTGGGCTGCTTTCATAAGACCGAGGTTGCCTTCGTTTATCAGGTCCGGCAAAGTCATGCCCTGGTTCTGATACTGTTTTGCAACGGATACAACAAACCTGAGATTTGCCTTTACAAGTTTTGCAAGAGCCTCATTATCTCCCGATTTAATACGTCTTGCCAGAATTACTTCATCTTCAGGAGACAATAAATCAACCTTCCCTATCTCCTGAAGATATTTGTCAAGAGATGGCGTATCACGGTTCGTGACCTGTTTTGTTATTTTAAGCTGTCGCATATACAGGTCAAAGGAATAAATAAAAAAATGAAAAACCAGACAAACCTTACAATTTTAATAAAAAAATATTTTTCATCAATATCATTGCGTAAAATATTTTTTCTAATATTTTTTTTTGCTAATTTTGTCACGTCGTTGCCGTTGATAAAATCAATTTTATAAGACAATTACTTACTTTTTAACTTTTATTAGGAAATTTATAAGCAATTTTATTTAATATTGCACGTGTTTTTAAATATAGTTCGTTCGGGTTTATTGGTCTTCTCTGAACCCATGTCATCACATGAAAATTAAAAAATCAGTTTTACACATCGCAGAAACAGATTATGTACGACATTCTAGAATTAAGTAAGAAACTGGTTCCCGAATTAAGGGAAATTGCCAGGTCTCTCAACATCAAAAGAGTTGAATCTCTTAAAAAGCAGGATCTTATATATAAGATTCTGGATCAGCAGGCGTTGAAAGCAATTGAAAACAAGCCTTTGCCTGAAACGAAAGCTGATGAGGAAAAAGATTCCGGAGCAAAAGCAGGTTCATCCTCAAGACGCGGGAAAAGACCACGCTTCATAAAGAGTGCGGGAAACTCACGGGAATCGATCATAACCGTCACTCCTGATGATTTAACAAGGTCCGAAACTACCTCAAAAGAGTGGAATGATTACCGGCGTGATGGTGAAAATTATGAAGAATCCGGAAGGAAGAAAAAGAAAAGCATGGAGTTATTCAAAGCTCCGGAAATTATAGTTTCGAAAGCAGACCCGGGTAAATATAAGAGGGAAAATGAACCTTTTATAAAAGAAGAGCCTCCGGTTGAGAAAAAGAAGGAACTTCTGGATGATTCACTGCTTTCCATTCCGAACGGAGAGCTTCTGGACGAAGAGCTGAAAGCTGAAATTGAGGCTTCGGAGAAAGAACTTTCAGAAGAGAGAATTGTAAGTGAAGAGGTCATTGCTCCCCCTGAACCCAGAGAAAAAGAGGAGAAAAAAGAAAGGTTCTACGATTTTGAAGGTGTCATATATACAACAGGTGTACTTGAAATAATGCCTGACGGTTACGGCTTTCTGAGGTCGGCCGACTACAACTATCTGAGTTCACCCGACGATGTATATGTTTCACAATCGCAGATCAAGCTTTTTGGTCTCAAGACAGGCGACACAGTAACCGGAACAATTAGACCTCCGAAGGAAGGTGAAAAATATTTTCCGCTAATCAAGATAGAAGAAATCAACGGCAGGAGTCCGGATTTCATAAGGGACAGGGTTCCATTTGATTATCTCACGCCTTTGTTTCCAAATGAGAAATTCACCCTTTGCACTCCGGGTGAAGGTTCACTTTCGGTGAGAATAATTGATATGTTCTGTCCTATCGGTAAAGGACAGAGAGGTCTGATAGTAGCCCAGCCAAAAACAGGAAAAACCATTCTGCTTCAGGAGATTGCAAATGCCATTGCAAAGTATCATCCTGAGGTGTATCTGATAATTCTGCTTGTGGATGAGAGACCTGAGGAGGTTACCGACATGGCAAGAAACGTAAAGGCAGAAGTAATTGCCTCAACATTTGATGAACCGGCAGAGAGACACTGCAGGGTTGCAAACATTGTTCTGGAGAAAGCGAAGAGGCTTGTTGAGTGCGGGCATGATGTGGTAATACTTCTCGATTCCATTACAAGGCTGGCAAGGGCATTCAACACCATTGCCCCTGCATCGGGAAAGGTGCTCTCGGGCGGTGTGGATTCAAACGCACTGCACAAGCCCAAAAGGTTCTTCGGTGCCGCACGTAACATTGAAAATGGTGGTTCACTTACAATAATTGCAACTGCTCTTATTGACACAGGTTCGAAGATGGATGAGGTTATATTTGAGGAGTTTAAAGGAACCGGTAATATGGAGTTGCAGCTCGACCGCAAGCTTGCCAACAGGAGGATTTTCCCGGCAATAGATATTCCTGCTTCCAGCACAAGAAGAGAAGACCTGCTTCTTAACAAAACGATTCTGCAGAAGATCTGGGTTCTGCGTAATTATCTGAGCGACATGAACTCAGTGGAAGCTATGGAATTTCTTCGCGACAGGTTGATGCAGACAAAGTCGAATGAAGAATTTCTTTTCTCGATGAACGGAGGTTAAATAATAACCTTTTTTATTTCTGAAGGAAAAAAACTTTATATCTGAAACTAAATAACTAAAAATAACCAGGTAATTTAAATTAAAAAATGAAAACAAAAAAAACCATAGTATGTGACGGTAACCAGGCTGCATCGCACATAGCATACATGTTCAGTGAAGTAGCCTGCATTTATCCCATTACCCCATCGTCAACCATGGCTGAATTTGTTGATGAGTGGGCAGCTTCGGGATTAAAAAACATGTTCGGTGAAACAGTTAAAGTAGTAGAAATGCAATCGGAAGCAGGAGCTGCAGGTGCTGTTCACGGCGCTCTTCAGTCGGGAGCTCTTTGTACAACTTTTACTGCTTCGCAGGGATTGCTGCTGATGATACCAAATATGTACAAGATAGCTGCAGAGCTTTTACCGGCCGTATTTCACGTTAGTGCCCGTACTGTTGCAGCTCATGCACTTTCAATATTCGGTGATCACAGCGATATCTATGCAACACGCCAGACCGGCTTTGCTTTGCTGGCAAGCGGAAGTGTCCAGGAAATAATGGACCTGGCCGGTGTTGCACACCTTTCAGCAATTAAATCAAGGCTTCCGTTCCTTCATTTCTTCGATGGTTTCCGTACGTCTGCGGAAGTTCAGAAGATTGAACTTATGGAAATGGAAGACCTGAAGAAACTGGTTGATTGGGAGGCACTTGCAACATTCAGAAACAATGCTCTCAATCCTGAAAAACCTGTTACAAGAGGTACCGCCCAGAATCCTGATATATTCTTCCAGGCAAAAGAATCTATTAACAGATTCTATGAACCTGTTGCCGACATAGTTGCCGGTTACATGGCTGAGATATCAAAGATTACGGGCAGAACATATAAACCTTTTGATTATTACGGAGATCCGGAAGCTGACCGTATAATTGTTGCAATGGGCTCTATTACAGACACAACGAAAGAAACTATAGACTATCTTAGCGCAAAGGGTGAAAAAGTTGGTCTGATAGCAGTTCACCTTTACAGGCCGTTCTCGGCAAAATATTTCTTTGATGTTCTTCCCAAAACAGTAAAAGTTATTTCTGTTCTGGACAGAACCAAAGAACCCGGAGCACTCGGAGATCCTCTGTATCTTGATGTAAAATCACTCTTTTATGACAGCGAATTAAAACCTCTGATTCTTGCGGGTCGTTACGGGCTAAGTTCCAAGGACACAACTCCGGCAATGATTCTGTCGGTATTTGAGAATATGAAAAAGAAAGAGCCGAAGAATCATTTTACAATCGGCATAATTGATGATGTAACACATACTTCTCTGCCTTTTTTACCCGATATAGATGTTGACTATCCCGGTACATATTCGGCAAAATTCTATGGTATCGGCTCGGATGGTACTGTTGGTGCCAATAAGAATTCAATCAAGATTATTGGTGAGACTACCGATAAATACTGCCAGGCATACTTTGCCTATGACTCGAAGAAATCGGGTGGTCTGACAATCTCACATCTTCGTTTCGGGGATAAACCTATCCGTTCGCCATATTACGTTAATAATCCTGATTTCGTTGCATGTCATGTCCCGGCATATCTTAACAAATATGATATGCTTAAGGGTCTGAAGAAAGGCGGAACGTTTCTTTTCAACTCTATATGGGATGTTGAAGAAACAAAGAAGCGTCTTCCCGACCATATGAAAAAATACCTTGCCGAAAACAAGATTAACTTTTACATAATAAATGCAACTGCAATTGCAGAGGAACTCGGCCTTGGAACACGTACCAACACAATAATGCAATCGGCTTTCTTCAGGGTTTCGAATGTGATACCTTACGAAAAAGCCGTGGAAGAGATGAAGAAAGCTGTTTACAAAACTTATGGCCGAAAGGGAGAAGATGTTGTGAAACAGAATTACGATGCCATTGATAAAGGCGGTGAGGTAATAAAAGTAGAAATCCCCGAAGAGTGGGCTAATATTAAGATCGTTCAGGAACCTGTAAAAGAGGATGTTCCTGAATTTATACGGAAGGTTTTTGAGCCTATTAATCGCATGGAAGGTGACACTATTCCGGTAAGTGCATTTATCGGACGTGAAGACGGCACCTTCCCTCCGGGAACCACTGCCTATGAAAAGCGTGGTGTTGCTATACACGTACCGGAATGGCAACCTGAAAACTGCATACAGTGCAACCAGTGTTCTTACGTGTGTCCTCATGCAGCCATAAGGCCATTCCTTCTTACAGAAGAGGAAGCAGCAAACGCTCCGGAAGGCACCAGGGTTCTTCAGGCTATCCCGGGTTCGCTAAAGGCTTATAAATTCAGAATACAGGTAAGTGTTTACGACTGCGTGGGATGCGGCAACTGTGCCGATATATGTCCGGCCAAGACAAAGGCTCTTGTAATGAAACCTCTGGAATCGCAGCTTGCCGAAGCAGAACGCTGGAAATACATGCACGAAAAAGTGGGGTATAAAGATTATGTTGTTGACAAGTTCCTTAATGTCAAGAACAGTCAGTTTGCCCAGCCATTATTCGAGTTTTCAGGTGCATGCGCAGGTTGCGGTGAAACACCTTACATCAAACTTATTACCCAGCTTTTCGGCGACAGGATGACCATTGCCAATGCGACAGGCTGTTCATCAATATACGGAGGTTCAGCTCCTTCCACTCCTTACACAATAAACAAAAACGGCCACGGACCGGCATGGGCAAATTCACTGTTCGAAGACAATGCTGAATACGGATTCGGAATGGCACTCGGAACGAACAAACTGAGAGAGCGCATAGCAAGAAAGATGGAAGAAGCTCTCAGCAACGGAAAGGTGAAACCGGAAACAAAGGCAGCATTCGAAGAGTGGCTCGCCTCAAAAAACAATGCAGAAGCTTCAAAGTCTGCCTCGGCAAAAGTTGTTGAAGCATGCGAAAAGGACGGCTCCGAAATCGCCAGAGAGATACTCTCTCTAAAACAATACCTTGTAAAGAAGTCCCACTGGATAATAGGCGGTGACGGCTGGGCATACGATATAGGTTTTGGCGGACTCGACCATGTTCTTGCACAGGGTGAAGACGTAAATTTACTGGTGCTCGATACAGAAGTTTACTCCAATACCGGAGGACAGGCATCCAAAGCTACTCCTGCAGCAGCGGTGGCAAAATTTGCCGCAGCAGGTAAAAAGATCAGAAAGAAAGACCTTGGTCTTATGGCAATCAGCTACGGTTACATCTATGTTGCACAGGTTGCTATGGGTGCAAACAATGCTCAACTGCTTAAAGCTGTCAGGGAGGCTGAGGCATACCCGGGCCCGTCGCTGATTATTGCCTATGCTCCATGTATTAACCACGGATTAAAATACGGAATGGGCAAATCGCAGGAGCAGGAAGAGAGAGCTGTTAAAGCAGGTTACTGGCATCTTTACAGATATAATCCGATGCTTGAAGCCGAAGGAAAGAATCCATTCATTCTCGATTCAAAAGAACCCGACTGGTCACTCTTCCAGGAATTCCTGCGTTCAGAAGTACGTTATACATCTCTGCTCAAAACAAATCCAAAAGAAGCTGAAGCCCTATTCAAAGCTGCCGAAGAGAATGCAAAATGGAGATATAAAACCTATAAACGGCTTGCAGAAATGCAGTATTGAAAGCTTCAGATCTTTTAGTAATAGATAAATATAAAGGGGGGGTAACCCCCTTTTGTTTTTTATTTGTATATTTGCAATTGATTTTCAATGGGTCGTATACTTGCCATAGATTACGGAAAGAAACGAGTGGGTCTCGCAGTTACTGACCCCATGCAGATTATTGCATCACCGCTTGAAACTGTTTCAGTTAAAGAAATTGAAAGCTTTCTGTCGGATTACTTTAAAAAAGAAGATGTTGAGGCAATAGTTGTAGGATATCCCTTACAGATGAACAATAAGCCCAGTGAAGCTGTTAAATATATAGAGCCTTTTGTTAAAAGAATAAGGAAACTCTACCCGGATAAATCAATTTATCTGGCTGATGAAAGATTCACTTCAGTAATGAGTCAGCAGGCTCTGATTGAAGGAGGCGTTAAAAAGAAAAAGAGGATGGATAAATCTCTGGTTGACAAAATAAGTGCTTCACTTATTCTCCGGTCGTTTATGGAGAAAAGATCTTTTTTAAATGCAAAAAAATAATCGAATGATATATCCGGTTGTTGTTTACGGACACCCTGTTTTAAAAAAAGTTGCTGAGGAAGTTAACAAAGACTATCCCGGACTCAGGCAGCTTATTGACGACATGTTTGAAACCATGTATAACGCTGAAGGAGTCGGACTCGCGGCTCCTCAGATAGGAAAATCCATAAGAGTCTTTGTTATTGACGGCGCTCCACTGGCAGATGATGAACCCGAATTTGCCGGTTTTAAAAAAGTATTCATTAACCCCAGGATAATTGAAAAAAACGGGGAACTGGTTGCCATGAACGAAGGTTGCCTCAGCATCCCCAACATCCGTGAAGAAGTTAAAAGAGAATCACATATAAGGGTCAGGTATTACGATGAGAACTGGAACTTTTACGATGAGGTTTATGAAGGATATAAAGCAAGGGTCTTTCTACATGAATATGATCATCTCGATGGCATACTTTTCGTTGAAAAGATTAACCCTCTGAGAAAAAGACTTATAAAAGGAAAACTGAACGATATAAGCAAAGGCAAATTCGAAGCCGACTATAAAACCCTTGTATATACACCGAGAAAAAAATAATTTTTTATTATATTTATGCAGTCTCAATAGCTGCATATCGTGCTTTTCAAGGAAGTACCATTTTTACGGATATTAATCCCCTATTGTCTGGGCATTGGTGCCAGCCTCTGCGTGGAAACCAGCCTTAAAGTCATAATTCTGCTGCTGGTATTTTTCGCCATAATACTTTTTACAGGATATTTCACGATTAAGTCATACAATAATACATCTTTCGGAATAATCCTGACTGTTGTATTATTTATTTCCGGTTTGCTTCTTGCCAGGTATGAGAAAAGGAGCCTTACTACTCTTGAGCAGAAAGAGCAGGTATTTTATTCCGTTGTTCTCGACTATCCCGAAGAAAAGGAAAATTCTTTCATGATAAAATCAAAGCTGAAGTATATCCTGGGGAATAGTACTGCAAAGAGGATAAAAGGTTCAATAGTACTTTATCAAAGCAAGGATAATCAGAAATATAAATTTTTACCCGGCGATGTGCTTGTGTTCAGAACCTCACCCGTGGAAATAAAAAACAAAGGGAATCCGTGTGAATTTGACTACAGGTTTTATATGGAATCGAAGGGCTTCAGATATTTCGGATTTATAGGGTATAATGATGTATTGTATTCCATGAAACCATTAAAGCGTACCTTAAGAGAAAAAGCCCTCATTTTCCGGGAGAAGATTATTAACACATACCGCGAAAGAGGCTCAAAGGGAAAGAGTCTGGCACTTGCTGCCGCAATTACACTGGGAGAAAAAGGTATGCTTGACGAGAATAAAAAAGAATCCTTTTCAAGAACCGGTGTAATGCATGTAATGGCAGTTTCGGGACTTCATGCCGGCATACTCAGCCTGTTCATTTTCAATATTCTGTTCTTTTTACGAAGAAGGTTAAATGTTATCAGAATCTTAATCACAATTGCGGTTTTATGGCTTTTTGCCTTTACGGCAGGGTTATCTCCTTCGGTCATCAGAGCATCTCTCATGTTCTCATTTCTATATTCCGGTCAGCTGTTTAACAGAAAAATCAACTCGTTAAACTCCCTGCTGGCATCAGCCTTTATTCTTTCCTTAATAAGTCCCAGGGTCATTTTCGACCCGGCTTTTCAGCTTTCGTATGCAGCAGTACTTTTTATAATACTGTTTTACAGAGGTTTTTACAGAACATTGTCTTTCAACAACTTTTTACTCAAAAAATTATGGCAGCTTATTTCGGTGTCATTTGTGGCTCAGGCAGGAACATTTCCGCTGACACTGGCAATGTTCAATCGTTTTTCGGTTCTATTTCTGCTGTCAAATATTTTAATTGTTCCTCTTGCCTCGGTAATTGTAATATCGGGCTTTCTTTCAGTTATTACGGCTCCGGTAGAGTTTATTTCATCACTTTTTGTTACCGTAATGGACAGGGCGGCATTACTTGCCGGATATTTAACAGAAAAGACTTCCATGCTTCCGTTCTCATCGCTTGAAAATACAGGGATAACACAATCTGAATGTTTCTTTCTGACTGTTTTAATGGCAATTATCCTTTATTATTTGTTTGCAGAAAAAAAGATAAGTGTGGTACCTCTGCTTACGGTTTTTCTGTTTTTTTTCACTGTCGTTACTTCAAAAAAGATAATTTCGGGATTTAATAATGAACTGATAGTATACAGCACGCAGTCAGTTCCAGTTGTTGGAATAAAAGCCGGCAACACATTGAATCTGTTTTACAATGGTGAAAAAGTGCCACGCGAAGCATTGCGTCACAGCGCCGTAATGGGATTGCATACTAAGCCGGTTGAAATTAAGGGCAAAATGCCGTTACTGGTAAAAGCAGGGAAAAAAAGAATCCTTATCTCGGACAATTTGCTGCCGGAAAATGCAGACAAAAAGTCTGACATAGTGATTTTTACCGGAGCAAGTCCTTTTCTTTTGCCCCAAAAGGAATATCCGGAGATTACTATATTCGCTTCAGATTACCCGGGCAGGGTTGTTGAAAACAGGATAAGAAACAGCGGAAGCACCGGTTTATGGGTTGTGAAAAGCAGGGGATGCTTCAGAATGAAGCTTGAATGACAACAAATATTCAAACAAACTTGAGTATTAAATATTTTATAACTTATTTTGTGTTGTTTTTCAATAATTCTTCATATGAGAATTATAATTGCAGGAGCCGGTGAGGTTGGAACCCATCTGGCCAAAATGTTATCGAATGAAAATCATGAAATCCTCATTATTGACCCTGATGAGGAAAGGTTGAAGCCTATAGATTCGACACTTGATGTACTGACGCTTCATGGTTCTGCTACTTCAGTAAGCCTGCTTCAGAATGCTATGAAGAAAAAGACGGACCTGTTCATTGCGGTTACACATTCTGAAGACACCAATATTACAGCTTCGATTCTTGCAAGAAGGCTGGGTGCAGGAAAAACAATTGCAAGGATTGAGAATCTGGAGTATCTGAACCGGGAGAACGAGGAGTTCTTCAGGTCATTAGGGATTGATTCGCTTATCTATCCCGAACTTATTGCCGCCAGAGAGGTTCTTATGCTTCTGCATGAAACAGGAACGACTGATTTTATGGAATTCTCGGGCGGACAGCTTGTGATGTACGTTCAGAAACTTGATGAGAAAGCCCAGGTACTGAATAAGAGCTTAAAAGAAATTACCAGGCAGTACAGGACTGACCAGTTCAGGGCAATAGCCATAAAACGAAACGATAAAACCATTATTCCGGGGTCTGAAGAAGTTTTTCAGCTTGGTGACGTGGTGTATATAATTTCAACCCGTGAAGGGATAGACGAAATAATGAAGACTTCGGGCAAAGAGAGTTTTGAAGCAAAAAGTATAATGATAGTGGGTGGAAGCAGAATCGGGAAGCATGTTGCATTGTATATGCAGAAAAACAGTGCGGTCAAACTCATTGATTCGGACTATGAAAAATGTCAGGCTCTCGCTGAGCTGCTTGAGCAGACTCTGATTATCAACGGTGATTGCCGCGATGCTGATCTTCTGAGCCGTGAAGGTATAAGCAACATGGATTGTTTTGTTGCGGTAACCGGTAATTCCGAAACGAATATCCTTTCGTGTCTCCTTGCCAAGAAAATGGGAGTAAAGAAAACGATTGCCGAAGTTGAGAATACCGAATACATCCATCTTGCCGAGAATATCGGAATTGACACCATTATCAACAAGAAGATAGCAGCAGCCAGCAGAATTTTCAGATATACGACAAACCCGAATGTTACTCAGGTTAAATATATTGCAGGTGCCGAAGGTGAAGTTATAGAATTCATTGTGCCGGTAAATGCCAGAATAACAAGGGGAACTCTCCGTAGCATTGATTTCCCCGATGAAGCAATAGTTGGCGGAGGAACAAGGGATGGGGTACCATTCATAGCTACAGGAGATACCATCATAAAGGCTAACGACAGAGTCGTGGTATTTACCCTGCCTTCTGCATTTGAGAAAGTATCCAAATTCTTTATCTGATCGTGTATGATCAATTTCAGGATCATAGCACGTACATACGGTCTGATGCTTATTTTCGAGGGAATAATGATGTTTGCTGCTGCGGGTATATCTTATTTTCTCAATGATTCAGCGGCTTCATCTCTTCTTTTTTCAGGATTAATTACAATTACAATCGGCGTATTTGTTTATACTCCGGTAAAGGATGAGGAGCAAATCTACAGCAACCGGGAAGGATATCTGATAATTACCGGCACATTTTTGCTTTACGTTTTAACCGGTATGCTTCCTTTCCTTCTAAGCGGTACAATAAATAATCTCACTGAAGCATTTTTCGAATCGGCTTCAGGCTTCACAACCACCGGAGCTACCATTTTAAACAATATTGACTCACTGCCCCGCGGAATTATTTTATGGCGAAGCCTTACCCAGTGGATTGGAGGGCTGGGAATAATTTTTCTCTCACTTTACATCCTGCCGGTTTTCAGGGATAATATCATTCAGCTTACAACCACTGAATTTTCGGGACAGTCTCAGGATAAAATTTATCCGAGGTGGATTGATGCTACAAAGAGACTGATTTCATTATATATATTTCTGACCGTTATTGAAATTATTTTTCTGGCAGCCGGAGGGATGAACCTGTTTGATGCTGCATGTATCTCATTAAGCACTCTTTCGACAGGCGGTTTTTCCCCGCACGATTACAGTCTTACAATTCTCACCTCACCGTATGCAAAAATAGTTATCACAATATTTATGTTTCTGGGCGGAACCAACATGGTTATAATATATTACCTGTATAAGAGAAACATACAAAAAATCAAAGAAAACAGCGAGTTTATTTTTTATTTTGTGTTATGTCTGGTTTTCTGCAGTGTGGTGTCTGGTCTTTTGCTGGCTCAGAAGAATTCTTTTTCCGAATCAATCATAAATGGTTCTTTTCACGTTATATCAATAATAACCACTACCGGATTTTACACTAACGATTTCACCCTCTGGGGGAACCTGATACTGCTGCTGTTTTTTATTCTGATGTTTACAGGCGGTACGGTTGGTTCAGCAAGCGGAGGAGTAAAAATTGCAAGGCTGATGATACTAAGTATGAATACCCGGATGGAAATTAAAAGGCTTATTCATCCCGATGCCTATCTGCCGGTAAGGATTAACCACAAAATCATCCCACAGGAAATAGTTTACAATATTCTGTTGTTCGTAATAATTTACTTAATAACAATTTCCTGCAGCGCATTCATAATTTCACTGATGAATTACGACATAATTACTTCTTTCAGTACTGCAGTGTCAATACTTGGCAACATCGGACCGGCCATCGGAAACTTTGGTCCAATGACCACTTATTCATCCCTGCCGGTTGCGGGAAAGTGGTTTATTTCACTTCTGATGATTCTCGGAAGGCTCGAATTACTTGCAGTTTTTGTTCTTTTTGCCCGGAGCTTTTTCAGAAAATAACTGGTTTTCAATACTCGAGCACACCCAGTCCCTGCCTTATTACCACGGGTTCTTCTCCCGTACAGTCAATTACAGTTGAAGGCTGGTTATTGCCATAACCTCCGTTAATCACGACATCAACCAGATCCCTGTATCTTTCGTATATCAGTTCAGGGTCTGTTGTATATTCCACGATTTCGTTACGGTCGTGAATTGATGCAGTTATAAGAGGCCTGCCCAGTTCCTTTACAATTTCAAGTACGATGTTATTTTTCGGTATTCTTATACCTACAGTCTTTTTTCTGTTTCTGAACATTTTCGGGATCTGATTATTGGCTTTAACTATAAATGTAAACGGCCCGGGAAGGTTTCTTTTCAGGAGTTTGAAAATATTGTTGTCTTTTATTATAGTGTACTCGCTCAGTTGACTCATGTCGTGAAAAATCAATGACATATCAGGGTTTTTGGGGTCTGTCCCTTTAAACCTTGCAATTTTTTCGATTGCCTGGGTTGCTTTTATATCGCATCCCATAGCATAAACGGTATCGGTAGGGCAGATAATTATGCCGCCCCGTTCAAGAACCTCTACAACTCTTCGGATTTGTCGGGTTCCTGGATTCTCCGGATGAATCTTTAGCAACATGGCAACTACTTTTTTCAAATATACAAAATGAGTGATAACTATAAAAATGACAGCTGAATTTCCTCTCTCAGATGTTAATAAAAAAAGGGTAAGTTACTTATATCGCACCGCTACAACCGCCTACCCTTGCTACCTTCCGATCCTGGGGGAGTTTGGCAGGAGCTGGTCGTATAAGACTTACCCCGTGCAAAATTAATAAAATTTATGCACTGCCCAAATGATGATAAAATTGGTTTTTTTAAATTATATTTGCCTGTAAGTCAAACTTAAAATTTATATTCATGGAAGAAAAAGTATCTGTCTGGAAAGCAAACATTACAAATGGTTTGATATTCGGGCTAATATACATAGTATACACCCTTATTATGTATTTTCTCGACCTTTCGCTTAACAGAACACAGGGCTATGTATTTTTGGCAGCAGAGGTGATAATACTCTATCTGATGGTAAAATCATACCGCGACAGTTATCTTCACGGGTACATTAAGTACGGGCAAAGTGTCGGAGCAGGTGTGGTAATATTTCTGTATTTTTCAGTTATTGTGGCTGTTTTTACGTATATCCTCTACAAATTTATAGACCCGGGGCTTATAGACAGGCAGCTGACAATGGCAGAAGAGATTTTAAGCCGCCGAGGCATGAACCAGGAAATGATAGATGCCAGTATGAATATACAGAAAAAGATTATGATTCCTGAATTTATTGCCCTGGCAAGCATAGTAAACAACATGTTTATGGGTACAATCATGTCGTTGCTTGTCAGTATTTTTACAAGGAAAGAGGGCAACCCCCTGATAGATATTCCTGAAAATCAATAGAAACAGATGGACATTTCCATAGTCATACCTGTTTATAACGAAGAAGAATCTTTACCGGAGCTGGCTGAATGGATTGTAAAGGTTTGCCGCAATTCCGGGCTGACCTTTGAGGTAATATTTGTGGATGACGGAAGCAGTGATTCATCATGGAAGGTAATCGGTGAACTGTGCCGTTCGGACAGTAATATTAAAGGTATCAGCTTCAGGAGGAATTACGGCAAAGCGGCTGCACTGCATACCGGATTCGGTCTTGCCTCGGGCGATGTCGTAATAACCATGGACGCCGACCTGCAGGATAGTCCCGATGAAATTCCTGAGTTATACCGAATGATTAAGGAAGAGGGTTATGATCTAGTTTCGGGATGGAAGAAAAAAAGATATGATCCTTTCGTAAAGAGAGTGACCAGCAGGTTTTACAACTTCACTGCAAGGATATGGTCAGGCATCAGGCTGCATGATTTCAACTGCGGGCTAAAGGCGTACCGGAATGAGGTTATTAAGAGTATTGAGGTTTTCGGGGAGATGCACCGCTACATACCTATTCTTGTAAAAGAGGCCGGCTTCAAAAAAATCGGTGAGAAGGTTGTACAGCACCGGCCAAGGAAATACGGAACCACAAAATACGGGCTTGACAGGTTTATTAAAGGTTACCTGGATCTGCTGACCATAGGTTTTATAACACGGTTCGGAAAGAGCCCGATGCATCTTTTCGGACTTCTTGGCACTCTGATGTTTCTGGCAGGCTTCATAATGGCTGGGTACCTCGGGGGAAGAAAACTCTGGTACGTCTCCCATAATATGAGGGCTCCTCTTGTAACCGATAGTCCCTGGTTTTACATAGCCCTTACTGTAATGATAATTGGTACACTGTTGTTTTTAACGGGATTCCTTGGTGAACTCGTTAACAGAAATTCACCTGAAAGAAATAAATATTTACTGAAAGACAAAATAAACACCTGAATATCAGCCAACGGGTGGGAGTTCTCCGGCTGCCCTGTAATAATCTTCAGGAATTCCGATATCAATAAAATAGACGTCGGATACATATCCGGTAATCAGAAAATCTGATATTTTCTTTTCAAGGATATCTTTTTCAAGGGAAAATTTTCCGCCAGGGGCATTTTCCTGAAACCAATTTTTATTTACGATATATACCCCACCGTTTATAAGACCTTCTTCTGCGCCGGTTTTTTCCCTGAAAGCCACGATCTTATTTTCATGGATAATTACTGTTCCGTAACGAAAAGGATTTTTCACCGGATGGAGGGCAACTGACATTACTGCACCGGTTGAAACAAAGAAATTCTCAAAATCACGAAAATCAACTTCAAAATAAGTATCACCATTCAGAAGAAAAAAATTTTCGCCCTTTATTTTTTGCAAAGCCAGAAGCACTGCACCGCCTGTTCCGAGGGGTTCTTTCTCAATTGAATATTCGATACTGAGGTTTTTATATCTGTTACCGAAGCAGGAAGTTATTTTCTCATGTTTATATCCAACGGCAAGGACAACTTTTTCAACTCCCTGTTTTTCAATTAAATCGAGCAACCATGTAAGAAACGGCACTCCCCTGACCGGAGCCATTGGTTTAGGGAGGTCTTCAACCACACTGCGTAACCGTGTTCCAAGTCCTCCTGCAAGAATTATGGCTTCTTTTATCATCGTTCAGACAGTCCAGGTTTCAAGGCCGCGTTTTGTGAACTCGTACTTTTGTTCATGCCCGCCAAACTGTTCCAGTGCCCTGATAACATTGTACCTTGTATTACGCGGGCAATAGAAGAACATATAGCCTCCTCCTCCTGCCCCGCTTATTTTCCCTCCGGTAGCACCTGCACTGAGGGCTGTTTCATAAATTTTATCGATGTAAGGATTGGTTATTCCCCCTGCCATCTGTTTCTTGTATTTCCACGAAAGGTCGAGTAGTTCCCCTATCGAATCGAGCTCCCCCTTAAGCAGAACTTCTTTCATGCCAATAGCCAGTTCCTTAAGCCTGTGCATTGCCTCAACCGATTCGGTAACTCCTTCCTTTACATTTCTCTGTTGATTTTCGATAATGCTCGATGACAATCTGCTTGTTTCAGTATAATAGAGTACTATGTTGTTCGAGAGTTCATTAAGAATCTGTTCTTTAATGCGGAGGGGGTTTACAATCACTTTATCGTTTTTATAGAATTCCATAAAATTGATTCCGCCGAAAGTAGCGGCATACTGGTCCTGTTTACCTCCGGCCATACCCAGATCATTACGCTCGATATCGCAGGCGAGCCAGGCAATGTCATATTCTCCGAGAGGGAGCCTGAACCATTCTACAAATGCCCCGAGCACCGCAACAACAAGTGTTGAGGAAGATCCAAGTCCGGAACCCGGCGGTGCATCTACAAAAGCAGAAAGCCTGAAGGGCTGCGGAGAGAGCTTGAATTCCTTAAAGATTCTGTTATATACACCCTTAATCAGATCCGTGTTGCCATCAGTGTCGAGATAGTCCGTAACAGGGTATCTGAATTCCAGATTCTTATCTTCAAGTCTTATGGTAATTTCATCGTTATCTCCGGGTTCAATCGAGGCATGAGCATACAGGTTGATTGTTGCGTTAAGGATCGCTCCTCCATATATATCAGAATAAGGCGACACATCTGTTCCGCCTCCGGCAAGTCCGATTCTAAGGGGGGCTTTACTTCTTACTATCATCTCCGGTAATTTTGCTGTAAATATCTAAAATTCCTGCTGTCATCTTATCCCATGAGTACTTTTTCTTTTCCTCAATTATATAACGGGTAAAATCAATTGAAAATCTTTCAGATAAATAACGCATTATTGCCTGAGCAAGGTCGAGCGGGTCGGGTCTGACAACATACCCGCATTTCCCATCGAGCACCATTTCCTTCAATCCTCCAACATCTGTCACAATCATAGGTTTCTCGAAGTGATAGGCTATCTGTGTAACACCGCTCTGGGTTGCATTCCTGTACGGCTGCACAACCAGATCGCAACAGGAAAAAAATGCAGCCACTTCATCATTATTTATAAACCTGTCGAACAGAATTATATGGTCTTTAAGGTTATTTTCCTCTATCATTTTAATGTAAGGTCTCTTTTCTTCATAAAACTCGCCTGCAATAATCAGTCTTGTATCAGCGTATTCTTCTCTGACCCATCTGAAAGCTCTGATAAGAATATCGAGTCCTTTGTAAGGTCTTACAAAACCGAAGAACAGGATGTAAGTAAAGTTTGAGTCAAGACCGAGGCGAGCGAGGGCTTCCTTTTTATCCAGTTTTTGTCCGAAGTGGTCGAAAAGCGGATGCGGTGTAAGAAACAACGGAATGTCGCTTCTGAACCTTAACAGATCAGCCTTTACTGTTTCAGACATTACAACGGCTCCATCAATTGAATTAACGAAATATTTAGTTAATATTGTGTCACCTGGACGTTTTTCATGGGGAATGACATTGTCGAAAATTGAGATAATGACAGTATGGCGGTTGGTTCGGGCAATGCGGGCAATGGTGCTGAAGCATGGTGACATAAAGGGTATCCAGTACTTAAAAATCAGAATATCCGGCTTTTCTTTTTTAATTTTCAGTCCTGTGGAAAGCCATGTAAACGGGTTTACGGAGCTAATTTTTCTCCTGATGTCCAGCCCTGAAGGTGCCGGTCCGTTAAGGTACTGAGATTTACCGGGAAAAAGGAATGAGGGATACTGGGTCGTAAAAGTTATAATTGATACATTATGTCCTTCTGCCTGAAACTGGCTGGCAAGTCTTTCGTTGTATGCCGCCAGGCCGCCTCTGAAAGGGTAAGCTGTTCCTGCAATTGCAATTTTCATGATATAAAAATACAAAAAAGGAAAGGTGGACCAAACTTAATTGTGGAAAGCTTTATTTTAAATTGTCATTTATTGTCATTGATTGTCATTTATAGTCATTGATAGTCATTGATAGTCATTGATAGTCATTGATTGTCATTGATAGTCATTGATAGTCATTGATAGTCATTGATAGTCATTGATTGTCATTGATTGTCATTGATTGTCATTGATAGTCATTGATTGTCATTGATAGTCATTGATAGTCATTGATTGTCATTGATTGTCATTTGCTTCTTGCTGCGCCCGGGGTGTCATCTGGCTTTGCCGGAATTAAGATTTTATTTTGAATTCATGTTATCATATTTTGCCTGGAATCTTCTGGTAAGTTGTTTATGTTTATTATCGAGGCTGATATTTCGGCCTGTGATGAATGCAAGTTCTATGTTGTTTGTTTTCATGTCGAGGATATCGCCTGTTGAAACAACGATATTTGCATCTTTGCCGGGCTCGAGTGAACCGGTTAAATCATCTATGCCGAGTATTTTTGCATTGTTAAGTGTGACAAGCTGCAATGCCTCTTCTTTAGTAAGGCCGTAAGCCACGGTCTGGCCTGACGCAAAAGGCAGGTTGCCGTAGGCCATAGACGAATAAGTAAGGCCTGTAAGAATGCCTTCTTTCATAAACAATGCTGCCAGTTTGAATGGCATTCTCACGTCGCTGTGCTCATAGAGTGGAAGGCTTAATGAATTGGCAACTATAACCGGGATATTGTTTTCTTTCAGGAAATCTTTCACTTCCCACGCTGATTCGTTCGCATTTGTAAGGACTATTTTTTTCACTCCATAGCGTTTTGCAAACGACACTGCTGCGATTATCCCTTTTGCGTCCTGAGCGTTGATAAACAGTGTCTTTGAACCATCGAACAGTCCTCGCATTGCTTCAAGCCTGAGATTCGTCTTTTCAGGTTTTTCAATGGCTGCATAGGCAACAGCATCAGTAAATATTTTTTCCAGTTGTTCGATGTTTCTTTCATAAGATGATTGTGCCGGGCCTCCTGCAATCTGCGTTTCCACTGGCAGGTTTGACTGCCTGCCCGCTCTTGCACCTGCCCGTACAGGCCATCCGAGAATAAGGCCGTTATCGGGCCGGTATGCAGCATCTTTCCAGTTCCATGCATCAAGCTGGACAACGCTTGCCGTGCCCGGAAGCAGAGTGCCCTGAGGTACTACCTGAGCTATCAGAGTTCCGTTTGAGCGAATAACAGGAATAACATGTGAATCGGTATTATAAGCCACAATTGCCCTGACATTCGGATTCAGGTCCCCCAGTTCCCTGCTGTCAACAGTAACATCCACTCCGCTTATTTCAATCAGACCGAGGGTGGTATTCGGAAGAATCAGTCCGGGATAAACATGCTTGCCGGTCACGTCAATTACTTCATAATCACGTTTATTCAGGGTGCTTTCAGAAGCCTTTCCCACAAAAGTTATTTTGCCTGCCGTAAAAGCGATTACGCCATTTTCAATAACTTCTCCGGTTCCGGTATGTATGGTTCCACCCGTCAGCATTACCGGTTTTTTCTGAGCCGGTGCAACAACAGGGCTTTGTGCTGTTCCTATTGTAAAGGTTGCAGCAAATATGATTATTAAAAGTAATATTCTTGTTTTCATCGTCTTGGGAAATTTGAGGTTACTGATTGTGATGGCTGCTGTGATTCTCTCAGTATGTTAGCTATTATTCTGTTTCTGTCACTGGCTATCTGTTCTCTTATTCTGGCATCGGTTTCTTCATCGAAATAGATTACGCCGTCAACCATTGTTTTGCTTGCCCGTGCGTATATTGAAAGCGGATTATCGGTCCACAGTACAAGATCGGCGTCTTTGCCAACTTTTATACTTCCTATTCTGTGGTCGAGATGAAGAATTTTTGCCGGATTAAGGGTGACCAGCTTAAGGGCTTCTTCTTCCGGGATGTTCCCGTATTTAATCACTTTTGCTGCCTCCTGATTAAGCCGGCGACCCATTTCCGCATCGTCGGAGTGGAGACATGTGAGTACTCCCTGACTTAAAAGCAAAGGAGCATTGTATGTGGTTCCTTCGTAAACTTCGTATTTATAATCCCACCAGTCGGAGAAAACTGAAGCTGCTGCCCCGTGTTCCTTAATCTGGTCGGCAATTTTATAGCCTTCATTAAAATGGATAAGTGTATTTACCTTTACTCCGAACTCCTGAGCAAGGTTCATTATCATTGCACCTTCCGACTGCACGTATGTATGGCATACTATAAAACTTCTTCCTTCGAGTACGTCAACAAGTGCATCGAGTTCGAGGTCACGTCGGGGAGGTATTTTTCCTGCTCTTTCAGAGGGTTTTAATGCATTCCATGCTGTCCATTCCCTGTTATAGTCAACAGCCCGCTGGTACGCATCCCTGATAATCTGTTCCACGCCCATCCTGGTATTGGGATAACGTGTGGTAGTACGTTTTACATTTTCACCCAGGGCATGCTTTAAAAAACCGACCTGTCCGTCAACTTTAAGTTCGTCGGCCGATTTGCCCCACCGGTGTTTGATAATAACTGATTGTCCTCCTATCGGATTAGCTGACCCGTGTAAAATATGTGCGGCTGTAACACCGCCGGCAAGCTGCCGGTATATTGAGATATCTTCGGGATCAATTACATCGCTGCAACGAACCTCAGAAGTTATTGCCTGTCCCATTTCATTTGTGGCATCGAGGGCAATATGGGAATGCTCATCAATAATTCCGGGAGTCAGATGCATTCCGGTTGCATCTATGACCTTCACACCCTGAGCTGAAAGGTTTTTCCCCACTGCAGCAATCTTGCCATTTCTGACCAGTACATCAGTATTTTTAAGAATACCTTCTTTTTCATTTGTCCATACTGTGGCATTTCTGAACAGTACATCTTCCTGTTTCGGAGGTTCAATCCAGCCATAGGGAGAAAACGGATAGGGAATCGGGCCGGGTTTTACCACTGGCGGTGATGGTCTTTTCTGCCTTGTGTCTGGTTCATATTCTTTGCTCACAAATGTTGCCTTCCAGCTGACCCACTTTCCGTTATCGAGTTGACCTCTGCCCTGTAAATCATTACCTGAGATATATCCCGGGAGTCTGTACCTGACCTTCAACCTCTCAAAGGTTATATTTACAAGATCCTTATCAATCGTGAAGGTTGCACCTCTGATTTCTGTGGTATCAATAAGAAGTTTAACAGAGGGTTTGTCAAACGTGCCCGATAGAATCATCTTATATTTTGCAGTATCCACAGTAAGGCTGTATGTTCCTCGTAAATCTTTCAGGCGCAGATCTACGAACCTGTAGGGAATACCCTGCACCCAGTGTTCATATATCACACAGTCGTCGCTGAAAATATTTCCCGAAGTAATTATAAAGCTGGCTATATAGTCTTTTTTTACAGCACCTATCAGGTTCCCGGCCCCAACCATTGAAGCCGGCGTAAATGTCAGTGCTTTAAGTGCTTCATTCTCGGGCAGGCCATATTTTACAGCTTTTCTCAGGTTAGAAAGGAAAGATGAACGCTGGCGTAAATCCGAGGAGGTAATGGCAAAGGGTATACCTGCCGAAGCTACCATTGAAAGGTTTGCCGGTGCTGTTTCGTAATGTTTGAGTGTTGTATAGGGAACACTTAATGCATCATACGGATCTTTTACATCGGGGGCTTCCGGAAAATTAACCGGTATAATCAGTTTCATACCTGTTTTCTTTATATCATTCAGCGCCTGATACTCATCACCGGCACCTTTGATTATATAATTTATTCCGAACTCCTTCCCTATTTTATCGGCTCTCATTATTTCGAGTTTGTTTCTAACTTCCAGAACCTGAGGGAGGGACAGATTGGAAAGATAAGCTTCAATATCCTCATCGTGGAAATAACCCGGTGGAAGCTGTTTATACCATTGAGCGTCGTAGTTAAACTGTCTCAGCAGGGCAATTATGCCGAATAGAGAGGCAGGATAGAGGTCGGACGAGCGGCCTCTGGTGAAGGAATAATTTGCAGTGGCTTTGTTTCTGATGATGACGCTGTTTGATTTTCCATCGGCGGTTGTGACAATGGCTGATGTCCCTCTGGCAATTCCGTCAGCTTTAAAGGTTACAACGGCCCCGAATCCTGCCTGGCGGTATTCACCTGCGGTGCGTGAATCAGGAACAAACTCATCCGTAACATTGTACGATGCCTTTATACCTTCGTTCCAGTAGCCGGCTACACGCGGCTCAGGTTCGGCAGATGCCGCTGCCTGCCTGCCGGTCTGGGGAGTCGCTACCAGTGCGGCAAAAGGATTTGTTTCGGAAGAAGTTGTTTGTGTTTTTACACCGTAATTGCCTGCATAAATATCCACAAACGACGGATAAACAGTTTTGCCTGTGAGGTCAATTACTACCGTTCCTCTCGGAAAAGAGAGATTTTTTCCGATTGAAATAAACCTGCCTTCAGAGACAAGGAAATCGGTGTTATCCAGAACGGTCTGGTAATCGACAACCACCCTGGCATTCTTAAAACCATATATTTCCGGTCTTCTGTCGCTGACGCCAACAACAGGAGCGTTGTCAACCTGCGCAGCCATCCGGAATGAAATGAACAAAATCAAAAAGATGTTTATTTTCCGCATGAGCATAAATTTTAAATATTGCATGAACCAGATTTTGAAGATTAAAAATATATAATGCGATAAAATTAAAAAGATAATGACACTTATATTTTATGAATGTGTTAAAAAGATTTAAACAGATTCAGGCGTGGAGACCATATCAACCAGATAGACTATTGATTTAAATGATATTCCCGAATGAAGGCTCAGTCCGATTTCACATGTGCGGCTGGTTGAATATCCGTTTATAACATCTTCAGGAATCTGGTTTTTAAGATTTCTGAGTCCGTGTTTGTTAAGTTCAGGGACAAAGAAACCTTTATCGCCGGCAAAACCGCAACAGTTTGATTCAGCCAATATGACTTCCCTTGCACATATACGGGCAAGTTCAAGAAGTTTTCCATCAAGTCCCATTTTTTTCATGCTGCACACCGGGAATACTGTTACCTTTTCCTTCAGAGGAGAAATATCAAGGTAAGGAAGCAGATATTCGAGGATGAATTCTACAGGTTCGTATAATTTCAATTTATTTCCGAAGTTTTCTCTCATTGTAAAAAGGCATGGGCTCATATCACATACAACAGGATAAAAGCCGTTATTGCTTGCTTTAAGTAGTGCTTCTTCAAGCTCCTGTGATTTCATCATCCCGGCATCTATAAAACCTTTGCTCAGGAAGGGCATTCCGCAGCACAGGTTTTGCATGTTATCCGGGAAGATCACATCATAACCGGCCTTCTCCATAAGTGAAATCATTTTTTCGGTCAGTTGTTTCTCATTGCGATAATCGGCAGATACGCCCATCGTTCTGTTAATGCACGAAGGGAAATAGACTGCCTTCCTGTTATTGTCATCTGATTTTAAAACGGGTCGTCTGATTTTACCCGCACCGCGTGGCAGAAACGGATTCCATGCAGGAATGCGATTACCGGATAATCTCCTGATTGTGCCGGCAATAAATTTAAAAACAGGAGTTCCAAGAATTTTATGTATAAAGTAAATGAAGTTAAGAAATTTTCTTCCGGCAGCGGTTATTTTATCAAGGTTTTTTGCTATAAATAAAGCTCTTTTCTGTGCTGGTCCAGACCTGGCGGAACGCAGTTTTTTAATCAGTTTTCCGGTATCTATTTTAACCGGACAATTTATTGAACAGAGTCCGTCGGCTGCGCAGGTTATTTTTCCGGAATATTCAAAAGATTTCGTGAGTGAAGCAAGGATATGCGGCTGGTGGCCTGATTTCCGGAGTTGAAACATCTCTCTGAAGACGACTATTCTCTGGCGGGGTGTTAGGGTCAGACCGGCTGAAACACACGACGGCTCACAAAAGCCGCATTCAATACATCTATCAATGGTTTCGTCAGCTTCCGGTGTGATTTTCAGGTTTTTCAGATGAATTTCCGGATCATCGTTGATTATAACACCCGGGTTAAGGATACCATGAGGGTCGAAAATATTTTTAATTCTTTTCATTATCTCATAAGCCTCCCTCCCCCACTCCATCTGAACGAAAGGAGCCATATTCCTTCCCGTACCGTGCTCTGCCTTAAGTGAACCTTCGTATTTTTCAACAATAAGGTGCACCACTTCATTCATCAGGTTACGGTAATGTAAAGTTTCCTTTTCATCTGCAAAATTCTGACTGAGGACAAAATGGAGATTTCCTTCAAGGGCATGCCCGTAAACCACACAGTTTTCATAACCGTATTTTGAAAGGATCATATGAAGGTCTGACACTGCCTCTGCAAGGCGGTCAACAGGTACAGCCACATCCTCAATAATCGCAGTTGTCCCGGATTTTCTCATTGCTCCGGCAGAAGGAAAAAGGCCTTTGCGTATGCTCCATAATTTTTCATAATCCTGCGGAATATCCGTAAAGCTTAACGGCAGTTCCACCGGAAGATTACTAACTGAGTTAAGGATATCATGGATTTGACTGTGAAGTTCATCAGCTGACCATGCTGAAGTCTCCACCAGCAGGGCAGATGCATTCGGACTAAGTTTTTTCAGGAAATCAGGCATACCGGGTTCATTTTCTACTGAGCGCAGTCCGTTACGGTCGATAAATTCGACTGCTTCTACAGGCATTTTTTCAAGCAGAGTCACCGCCCTGCAGGTGTTTCCAATATCTGAGAATACCATTAAAGAACTGGCTCTTAATGGTTTAACCGGCACTGTTTTAAGGGTTATTTCCGAAATAAAACCAAGGGTTCCTTCGGAGCCGATCATAAGGTGTTTGATAATATCGAAAAGGTCGTCAAAATCAGTAAGAGCGTTTAGCGAGTATCCGGTTGTGTTTTTAAGCCTGTATTTATGTTTTATTTTTCCGGCAAGGCTTTTATTTTCCTTTACCGATTTTGCGAGATGCAAAATCTCTTCAGCCATTTTCCGGTGTGAACCGAGAAAGTCTGTTTTGCTTTTTTCGTCGCCGGTATCAAGTATTGTTCCGTCGGCAAGTATTATTCTCAGGTTTTCAACGGTGCTGAAGCTGGTTCCTGACGACCTGCTCCGGAGTCCGCTTGCATTATTTGCGACAATTCCTCCAATTGTTGCGGCGTCAATTGAGGCGGGGTCGGGGCCAATTTTTCTGCGATAGGGAGCCAGAATGGAATTGAGTTTGCCGCCTGTTACACCAGGTTTAACTATAATTTCAGTTATATCGTCAGAAATTCTGTATTTAGCCCAGTTGTCGCCTGCAACCATAAGTAAAACCGAATCAGTAACTGCCTGTCCGGATAGGCTGGTTCCTGCAGCTCTGAAAGTAACGGGGATTTTGTTTTCAGATGCAGTTTTGAGGATGAAAGAGACTTCATCCTCGCAGTCGGGCAGGATTACAAGACGCGGGATTAACCTGTAAAGGCTGGCATCGGTTCCGAATGCGAGGGTATGCAGGGGGTCGTCAAAAACCTTTGATTTTCCGCATCTGCTTATGATTGAGTTGTAAAATTTCTGGTAGTTGTCAGGCATGCTAAATAGAATGTTTCTGCTCCGGTTGAAAAACCGGGTATTACAAAAATAATTTTTATTTACTATTATGACTTTAGTATAGTAGTTTCTTTTGTTTGGCCGGTAAAAGTATCCTGATTACCTTTTTGAATGGATAAAATAAACAGGTCGCTCCTACGGGGCCGATTTGTTGGCAAATTGGGTGTCTGGACATAGCTGCGTAGCAGCGACCTATTTTAAAAATAGGTCACCCCTACGGGGCTTTAGAGGATTTATTGTTTTATTTCTACAAATAGGTCGCTCTTACAGAGCTTAATATGGTTTTTATAATAATTCATCTACAAGTAGGTCGCTCCTACGGAGCTTAATATTCGTACAGTAATATTCAATCAACAGACGGATCTGAACCGTCTCCAAAGATGGTTTTGAAGAAAGAGAAATTAAAACTCTGAAAGCTCAATTATTGTATATCTTATTCACTATCACAGGATTCAGGAATGAAAACTAAAAAGAAGTCATTTAATACCGCCTCTGATATTACGATGCAAAACGTATATCATTGAAAAAGCCGCGTAGCGGCAACCTGTTTGTAGATACTGCTGATGAAAATTTTTTAAATTTGTTTCAAAGAAAGGTGAAAAAATAATATTTAACTGGTATGATTTATTTGAGTAATTTAACTATATATAATGTCCGAGTTGTGAAGGAAATAATAATTCTCCGGATTTTCCTGCTTGTAATTTCAGTGGTTTTGTTTACTGTCGGGTGTGAATGTGAAAAAGAGAGTGGTTTACCGGTAGATGGAGACGGGAATGTTTATGACACGGTAGTTATAGGTACTCAGGTGTGGCTGAAAGAAAATCTGAAAACCACAAGATACAGAGATGGGACTCCTATTCCTCTTGTAACCGACAACGACAAATGGGCTTCAATGACAACAGGGGCGTATTGCTGGTATAATAATAACCCTGGTTATAAAGAGAATTATGGTGCTTTGTATAATTGGTATGCTGCAGGCTATGCATGTCCTGTGGGCTGGCATGTACCTACAAAGGAAGAGTGGGAGACACTGATTAACTACGTAGGGAATGATGCAGGAAAACTTAAAGAACCACGATTCTGGTCTTGTCCTTCAGGGTATGTTATGGATTGTCAAGGTAACAATGAATCTGGTTTTTCTGCCCGGCCTGGAAGCAGAAGAGCTGCTGATGGAACTTTTAATTACATTGGACACCTCGCTGTCTGGTGGTCTACTACTTCCTACCTTCTCCCTGACGGGCGGACTACTACTTACTACGTTGTTAGTTTTACGAGTACGGATCTTAGTATATATACCACATATTGTGAAAAAAATGCAGGATTTTCAGTGCGTTGTATAAAGAATTCTAATTAACTCAATTTACTACATGCTTATGAAAAATCTTTTTTATGCAGAATTATTTTCTTTATCACCGTTTGTAGTAATTTAGCAAGAACCAAAATACAACACAGGGGATAATCTTAAGGGAATTCCCCTTTTTGCATAATTTTAAAATAAACAGGTCGCCCTTACGTGGCCGATTTGTTGGCAAATTGGGTGTCTGGACATAGCTGCGTAGCAGCGATCTATTTGTAGCAATATCGGAACCGTCGACATGCTATTAGCTGCGTAGCTGCGACCTATTTTAAAAATAGGTCACCCCTACGGGGCTTTAGAGGATTTATTGTTTTATTTCTACAAATAGGTCGCTCTTAAAGAGCTTAATATGGTTTTTATAATAATTCATCTACTGAAGTGGCAAAGAAATATTAAAATAATACCTGCGAAGAAGTATTCAATCCATGAGAGATTGAATACTTTTTTTATTTTAGTGTTATGAAATTTCAGACATGGATTTAAAATCACGCTATAGTAGAAGAGGCGTCTCCTCCTCAAAAGAGGATGTTCACAAAGCAATTTCCGCCCTTGATAAAGGAATTTTCCCCAACGCTTTTTGCAAGATCGTTCCTGACATTCTGGGAGGAGATCCGGAATATTGCAACATCATGCATGCCGACGGTGCCGGGACAAAATCATCACTTGCCTATGTATACTGGAAAGAAACGGGCGACATGTCGGTGTGGAAGGGCATAGCCCAGGACGCCGTGGTAATGAACCTTGACGACCTCCTGTGCGTTGGAGCTTATGATAATATTCTTCTCTCATCAACAGTCGGAAGAAACAAAAACCTTATCCCGGGTGAGGTTATATCAGCTATTATCAGTGGCACCGAAGAATTCCTCGAAAAACTCCGCTCGCTTGGCATTGGTATATGGTCAACCGGCGGCGAAACAGCCGACGTGGGCGACCTTGTGAGAACCGTCATCGTTGATTCAACTGTTACTGCCCGGATGAAGAGAAGCAAGGTTGTGTCAGAAAATATTCAGCCGGGAGATGTAATTGTAGGACTGGCATCGTTCGGGCAAACCACATATGAAGATGAGTACAACGGAGGGATGGGCAGTAACGGACTCACCTCGGCACGGCATGATGTTTTTGCAAATTACCTTGCTGAAAAGTACCCCGAAAGCTACGACCCTTCTGTACCGGAAGATCTGGTGTATTCAGGTAAACTTAAGCTTACTGATATAGTTGAAGGAGTTAATGTGACGGCAGGAAAACTGCTGCTCTCGCCAACACGCACTTATGCACCGGTGATTAAACAGGTTCTCGGGGAGTTGCGCGGAGAAATACACGGGATGATCCACTGCACAGGTGGTGGTCAGACAAAAGTCCTCCATTTTATTGATAAACTGCATGTTGTAAAAGATAATCTCTTCCCGCTTCCGCCTCTCTTCAGGCTGATTCAGGAACAATCGGGCACGCCATGGCAAGAAATGTACAGGGTTTTCAATATGGGTCACCGGTTCGAAATCTATACAACCGAAAAAACCGTAGAAAGAATTATTGAGATTGCTTCAGGTTTCAGCCTCGAAGTCCGCATCGTAGGTTATTGTGAGTCGTCTGAAAAAAAGAGACTTTCAATTAAGACAGAGGAAGGGGTTTTTGAGTATTAGAAGAAAGTCATTTGCGCCTCGTTTCACCCGGCGCGGAAAAAGTCATTTACCCCTCACTGCGCCCGGGGTGTCATTTGCTTCGCGGAAATTAAAATAGTTTATTGTCACTGGCAGTTACTATGCACTCCGCTCACTACTCATAACTCATGGCTCATCGCTCCTTACCCTATGCTCCATGCCCCATGCTCCATGCTCTTGTCCTTTGCCCTCTGCCTTCTGCCTTAACGACCTTGCACCTTTCCGTCTTTTTATTATCTTTGCAGCCTGAAAATTCAGAATCCATTGACCGGGAACAATATAATACTGGAGAAGCTCGAAGGAGTGAAAAAGAAATTCCTTGAAGTCGGCGAAATGCTGACGAAGGAGGAAGTTCTTTCAGATATGAAAAAGTACATAAAGCTGAACAAGGAATATAAAGAGCTCAAACCGGTTGTGGATGCATATCAGGAATACAGACTGATACTTGACAATATTGACAGTGCCAGGGAAATACTGGCAACGGAGAAGGATGAGGAATTGCGGGGGATGGCAAAGGAGGAGCTTGAACAGCTTGAAGTGAAACTCGCTGAACTGGAAGAGAAGATTAAGATTCTTCTTTTACCTGCTGATCCCGAGGATAGTAAAAATGCAATAGTTGAAATAAGGGCCGGTACAGGAGGCGATGAAGCATGCCTTTTTGCAGGTGATCTTTTCAGAATGTATACCAAATTTTTCGAAAGCAAAGGATGGAAGGTTGAGATTACCCGGTTTACCGAAGGTACTGCAGGCGGATACAAAGAGATTGTGATGAGAGTAATAGGTGAGGGCGTGTACGGAATTATGAAATATGAATCGGGAGTACACCGTGTTCAAAGGGTACCCCAGACTGAAACACAGGGACGTATTCACACCTCTGCGGCCTCTGTGGTGGTGTTACCTGAAGCTGATGAAGTTGACGTCGAAATCAGGAATGAGGATATAAGAAAAGATACTTACTGCTCTTCGGGTCCGGGCGGACAATCGGTTAATACAACCTACTCAGCCGTAAGGCTTACACATATACCTACAGGAATAGTGGTGACATGCCAGGATGAGAAATCGCAGATAAAAAACTACGAGAAAGCCCTGAAGGAACTGCGTACCCGGCTTTATAACCTCGAGTACCAGAAGTATCTTGACGAGGTTGCGAAAAAGCGAAAAACAATGGTTTCTACCGGAGACCGTTCGGCCAAAATAAGAACATATAACTTCCCCCAGGGCAGAATGACCGACCACAGAATAAACTATACAGTATATAACCTTTCATCCATTCTCGACGGTAATATCCAGGAGGTGATAGACAGACTTCAGATGGCGGAAAATGCTGAAAGGTTGAAAGCCAGTAATTCCTAAAACACTTTCAGATGACAAGCCTTGAACTTTTTGAAAATATACGAAAGAAAAAATCTTTTCTATGCGTCGGACTCGATTCGGAAATTGAAAAACTGCCTCAGTCAGTTCTCTCTGCCTCCGATCCTGTCTTTGAGTTTAACCGCAGGATAATTGATGCAACTCACCAATACTCCGTGGCATACAAACCAAATGTCGCTTTTTACGAGGCTAACGGAGTAAAGGGCTGGGAATCACTTGATAAAACTGTCAGATACATAAGGGAGAATTATCCCGGCATTTTTATAATTGCCGATGCCAAAAGAGGTGACATCGGTAATACTTCCCGCCTCTACGCAAAAGCTTTTCTCGAAAATATGCCTTTCGACGCTGTTACGGTGGTTCCTTATATGGGTGAAGATTCTGTTACGCCGTTTCTTTCGGTGCCCGGTAAATGGGCAGTCATTCTTGCCGTAACATCCAACAAAGGTTCTGCCGATTTTCAGTATCACAACGAAGACGGAATAAAGCTTTTTGAAAGGGTTATTTCTGTTTCCCAGAAATGGGGAACTGTTGATAATATAATGTATGTGGTTGGTGCCACAAAGCCTGAGGTATTGAAGGATGTAAGGAAGATAGCACCTGATCATTTCCTCCTTGTACCGGGAGTGGGAGCCCAGGGCGGTAGCCTGGAGGAAGTTGCAAAATACGGAATGAACCATACCTGTGGACTTCTGGTAAATTCATCAAGAGCAATTATTTTTGCCAGTGATGCCCCTGATTTCGATAAGACCGCCGGGGAAAAGGCCAGAGAGATGCAGGCTGAAATGGAAAAATACCTCGCGCAGAAAAAACTGATATAGGGAATCCGGAATTCAGAATTATTTTCTATCTTTACTTTGCTGCATTTAACTCGTGCTGAAAATGAAAGAAGAATTCCTGCATTTCATCTGGAAATATGGTCTTTATTACAAATCGAAGCTTAGGACCGCTTCGGGAGAGCCTGTTGAGGTTATCCATCCCGGAGAATATAATCGTGATGCCGGCCCCGACTTTTTCAATGCCAGAATAAAATACAGAGGTATTGAATGGGCCGGTAATGTTGAAATACATACAAAAGCTTCACATTTCGACCTGCATGGTCATAACAGGGACCATGCTTTCGACAATGTGATACTGCATGTAGTGGCCGAAAACGATCGTAAGGTATTTAACGCATCGGGCATTGAGATAACCACGGCAGAAATCTCCTTTGATGAGAAAATATTTGAAAGGTATGTCAACCTGATAAACAATCCCTGCACCATAGCCTGCCAGAATGATATACACGGTATTGACAGATTCCGTTTCAGGCACTGGATTGGTGTTCTGGTGATTGAGCGTTTGAGCGAAAAATATGAAATGATCAGAAAAATGCTGGAGGATACCGGAAATGACTGGGAAGAAGTTTTTTACAGGATTATTTCCCGTTATTTCGGTTTTAAAGTTAATGCCGAACCTTTTGAAATGCTTGCTTCGGCTCTACCCTTGAGGATAATAAGAAAACATACCGACAACAGGCTTCAGGTTGAAGCCCTCTTGTTCGGCACCTCCGGAATGCTCGACGAGCGCCTTTTCAGAGAAGCTTTGAACGACAGATATTATACCGACCTTATCAGGGAATTCAGGGTCTTGAAGGCCAAATATTCTATTAAACCCATACACGGATGGCTCTGGAAGCTCAGCAAATTGAGGCCGGCCAATTTCCCCACAGTAAGAATTTCCCAGCTTGCAGCCATGCTTTCAACAACGGGCGGACTATTTTCTAAAGTTGTGGAAACAAAAAGTATCACGGAGTTAAGGGATGTTTTTAATGTCTCCGCATCGGAATACTGGGACACCCATTACATTTTCGGAAAGAAATGCAGGAAGAGCATAAAGAATACAGGCGAAACGGCAACAGACATATTCCTGATAAATGCCGTTGTTCCCGTTCTTTTCACTTATGGTAAGGTAAAAGACAATAATCGTTATTGTTTGAGGGCAATTGATTTCCTTGAAGAAGTGTCGCCGGAAGATAATAGAATTATAAAAGAGTGGCGGGAGGCAGGAATAGAAGCATTTTCGGCTTTTGACACACAGGGGCTTCTGCAACTGCGGAATGAATACTGCCGTAAAAGAAAATGCCTGAAATGCAGGGTGGGCGGTGAACTTATTGCCCGGGGAATTGTTCTTAAGAATGAAGATGAGATTATGCTCGAACCCGGTTAACGTAGAGATTTTTTCAGAGACTTGTGGCAGAAGCTGTTGAAGAGATGAAAAAATTATGAAATAAAACAGAGGTTTCAGATTAAAAATATCAACATGAATTTTCAGAGGCTTATAAAATTTAAGAAAAAAGTTTTGGTTTAAATCATTTTGATAAACAGTGCAAATTATTTGATAAACAGTTGATTTATTTCATAGTTTATACGCAACCCGGGGCATGCTTTTTGCGTCTTTATTAAAAAAGGATTAAAAATTATTGTTGTAAAAATATCTGAAAGAAAAAACTTATAAAAAAATATTAAAAAAAGTGCGATTGTTTGAAAGATTAAATAAAAAAGTCTTATTTTTGCGTTCCAAATTAAGTGATACGATTTACATTTGGATTAACAATATTTTTGTAAAGAACATGTATTTGACATCAGAAAAGAAAAAGGAACTGTTTAAGACTTACGGGAAGTCGGAACTGGATACCGGTTCAACGGAAGGGCAGATTGCACTTTTTTCATACCGTATTAATTTTCTCACCGAACATCTGAAGAAGAACAAGAAAGATTTCAGTACGCAGCGTGCTCTTTTAAAGCTCGTGGGTAAACGCAGGAAACTTCTCGATTATCTTCGTGAGAAAGATATAAACCGGTATCGTGAAATCATCAAAGCGCTTAATATCCGCAAATAGGTAAAAAGGCAATGTCAGATTGCCTTTTTTTTTGCTTTTTATTTAGTAACTTCGCATTTTATTAAATCATTATTAGATCAGTATCATGTTTAACATTTACAGGAAAGTTATAGACCTTGGTGACGGGCGTACTATAACACTCGAAAGCGGTAAACTTGCAAGGCAATCCGACGGAGCTGTAATGCTCACAATGGGCAAAACAATGCTTCTGGCGACTGTTGTTGCCGCTAAGGAAGTCAAAGAGGATACAGATTTTATGCCTCTTTCGGTAGAGTACAGGGAAAAGTATGCATCTACGGGTCGAATACCGGGAGGTTTTCTGAAGAGAGAATCCAAACCATCGGATAATGAGATACTTGTTGCACGCCTTGTTGACAGGGCTTTAAGGCCTTTGTTCCCTGACGATTTTCATGCGGAGACGTTTGTAAATATATACCTGGTTTCAGCCGACAAGGAGGTATTGCCCGATGCACTGGCAGGTCTGGCCGCTTCGGCTGCTCTGACTCTTTCGGATATTCCTTTTAAAGGACCTATCTCGGAGGTAAGGGTGGCAAGAATAAACGGTCAGTTTGTTATTAACCCGACTGCTTCACAGGTTAAGGAAGCAGATATGGATCTGATTGTCGGAGCCACCTACGATAATATCATTATGGTTGAAGGGGAGATGAAAGAGGTTTCTGAGGCCGAAATGCTTGAAGCCTTAAAAGTTGCACACGAGGCCATAAAGGTTCACTGCAAGGCCCAGATGGAATTTGCCGTTGAAGCCGGAGCACCTCCGAAAAGAGAATATGTAAGCGAAGAAAATGAGGAACTGAGAAAGAAAGTGTGGGATGAAACCTACGAGAAATGCTATCAGGTGGCCAGGAGTCTGATACCTGTCAAGCAGAAAAGATCTGAAGCTTTTGAGTCCGTACTGAATGAGTTTCTTTCTCAGTTTACGGAAGAAGATGAGATCAATGAAGCTCTTGTAAAGAAATATTACAGCGAAGTTCACAGGGAAGTTGCCCGCAGACTTGTTCTTGACGAAGGTGTCAGGCTCGACGGCAGAAAGCCCGATGAAATCAGGCCGATTTACTGCGAGATAGATCCTCTGCCAGCCACACACGGCTCAGCACTTTTTACAAGAGGAGAGACACAGTCCCTCACAACAGTTACCCTCGGAACCAAACTGGATGAAAAAATAATTGATGAAGTTCTTAACCAGGGTACTGAAAAATTTACCCTTCACTATAATTTCCCACCATTTTCTACCGGCGAAGCAAAACCTGTAAGAGGCATCAGCCGAAGGGAGATCGGACACGGTAATCTGGCTCACAGAGCACTCAAAAATATGCTTCCGCCTGAAGAGGAAAACCCATATACCATAAGGGTTGTATCAGATATTCTTGAATCAAACGGATCATCTTCAATGGCTACAGTATGTGCGGGCTCTCTCGCACTGATGGATGCAGGGATAAAAATCCGCAAGTCAGTATCAGGTATTGCAATGGGATTAATCACCGACACTAAAACCGGAAAATATGCCATCCTCTCCGATATTCTGGGTGATGAGGACCATATAGGTGATATGGACTTCAAGGTCGCTGGCACACGCGATGGTATTACTGCAACCCAGATGGATATCAAGGTGGAAGGACTTTCGTATGAAATACTTGCAAAAGCCCTTGAACAGGCAAGAATAGGAAGGTTGCACATTCTTGATATCATGGACCGGACAATTGCTGAGCCTCGTCCTGAACTTAAACCGCACGCTCCGAGAATCGAAATGGTTACTATACCACGCGAAATGATAGGTGCCCTGATAGGACCGGGCGGAAAAATCATCCAGGAAATACAGCGTGAAACCGGAACAACAATTATTGTGGAAGAAAAGAACGGAGTAGGCGAGGTGGAAATTTTCGGTGAGAATAAGGAAGCTCTGCTCGATGCAGTTGAAAGAGTAAAGAGAATTGTCGCAGTTCCTGAAATCGGACACGTTTATAAGGGAATAGTGAAATCGGTAATGCAGTATGGCGCATTTGTCGAAATACTGCCTAACAGGGATGGACTGCTACATATTTCGGAAATTGACTGGAAAAAAACCAATAAAGTAGAAGATATCCTTAAAGAGGGTCAGGAAGTTGAAGTGAAGCTGATTGATATTGATGAGAAAACAGGAAAACTGAGACTTTCAAGAAAAGCACTCCTGCCACAGCCATCCGACAGTGAACAGGAGAAAAACCTTCCACGACCGGAGAGAGGACACCAACAGAGAAGAAATCAACCCCGGAGAAATTTCAGAAGAGAAAGAGAGTAACTCTTTACCGGCTTTGGAATTTTAACCGCCAGTTTATAAATTTGATATAGAAACTTCACTCTGCTTATCTTCCGGGGATGATAAAATATAACTATATCGTTATCGAAGGTAATATAGGTGCCGGCAAAACCACCCTCGCAACAAAAATCGCAAACGATTTCAATGCTAAACTCATCCTTGAACGGTTTGCGGATAATGCCTTTCTGCCAAAATTCTATGCCGACCCCGAAAGATATGCTTTCCCGCTTGAGCTCTCTTTTCTTGCTGACCGCTACAAACAACTCAAGGAAGAGCTCATGAAACAGGACATGTTCAGAACATTTACGATTGCCGATTATTATTTTACAAAATCACTGATTTTCGCTGCTGCAACCCTGTCGGGAGATGAATTCAATCTATACAGGCAGATATTTTACATTATTTATGGTATGTTGCCCAGGCCCGACCTGTATGTTTATCTTCACCTCGAACCCGACAGACTTATATATAATATTCAGAAACGGGGCCGTGAATACGAAAAATCAATATCAGGTGAGTACCTGAAAAAAATTCAGGATAATTATTTTTTGTTCTTCAGGCAAAATCCTGAAAATAAATATCTTATTATGGATATTAATAATTTAGATTTCGTTGAAAATGAAGAGCATTATACAATGATAATCGATAGGATCTTTAATTATGAATACCCTTCCGGAATGAATAAAATAGTCTTTTAGAGTATTTTTAGTCAGAGAAAACTTTGTTATTAACGTTTTTTTATTAGATTTGCAGAAGGATAAAAGTTTTAATATATTGTAACAGAAATTAATATTGCTTATAAAAACATAAACTATTTGACTATGAAAAAGTTTGGAACCTTATTTTTAATTATTATTGCGGCCATTGCATTCACCGGCTGCAGCGGGCTGAACAAAATGAAAAAGAATGCCAGCCTTGTAAAATATGAAGTTACTCCTAAAGTACTGGAGACTCATGCCGGTCTGGTGGATGTAACAATTAAAGGCACTTACCCGCAGAAGTACTTCGATAAGAAGACTATACTTGAAATTACCCCTGTACTTGTCTATCAGGGAGGAGAAACAGCATTTAAACCCGTTAAAGTCCAGGGCGAGAGTGTTCAGGCAAATAATGAAGTTATCTCATATAACGGTGATAGCTTCACATACAGCGATAAGGTACAGTATAAACCAGAGATGAAAAAGTCAGAGCTCTATGTGAGGATTAAAGCCACAAGAGGAAGCACAACACTTGATTTTGATCCGGTTAAAATCGCCGATGGAGTAATAGCTACTTCAACACTGGTTGATGTTCACGGGAAACCGGTATTTATGCCAGACAAATACCAGAGGATTATACCGGAAAGCGTGATGGCAGATATTCATTACCTGATAAACAAGTATGATCTCCGCAATACTGAACTGAAGGCAGAAGACATTACTCTTTTGAAAGAATATATTGCTAAAGTTAATGCAGACCCGAGAAAACAGTTCAAAGGAGTGGAAGTAAGCTCATATGCTTCTCCCGATGGCCCGTTTAATTTCAATGAAAAATTGTCCGGGAAAAGAGGTGAAACTGCTGACAAGTTCCTGAAGAGCGAATTTGCAAAGATTGAAGCTGCAAAAGCTGCAGGTTTCTTCAGTGCAAAAACTACTGCCGAAGACTGGGATGGTTTCAGGGAAGAGCTTCAGAAATCTAATATAAAGGATAAAGATCTCATTCTCAGAGTGCTTTCAATGTATTCAGATCCTGAAGTGCGGGAGAAGGAAATCAAAAATATGGCTGAAGCATTTGAAGTTCTTAAAACAGACGTCCTGCCAAGGCTGAGAAGGTCAAAAATGGCAGTTAATGTTGACCTGATCGGAAGAAGTGATGAAGAAATAGTTGCCCAGTATAAAGCCGATCCCGGCGTCCTTTCACTTGAAGAACTTATGCGTGCAGGAAGCCTTGTTACCGACATGAATGAGAAGTTAGCGGTATTCCAGAAAACTGCCCAGATGTTTCCTAACTGTATAAGGGCTCATAACAACGTAGGTTGCTGCTTTATTGCACTCGGTAAAGCCGATGAAGCAATAGCTGCACTGGAAAAAGCCAGAGCAATCGATAATAACGATGTTGTAAAGAATAATATGGCAGCAGCTTATCTGCTTAAGGGTGATCATGCAAAGGCAGAAGAAATTTATAACTCAATGTCGGCTGCTACCGCTGAGTCGAAAATGGGTCTCGGAGCTCTGGCAATAAAGAAAGGACAGTACGATGCAGCAGTAAATTATCTTACCGGAGAGCCATGCTTCAACCTTGCACTCGCACAGGTACTTAAAGGTGATGCTGCAAGGGCAAAAGTGACCCTCGACGGCATGAAAGAACTCTGCAAATGCGGTAAGCCTTCATACCTGAAAGCAGTTGTAGGTGCAAGACTCGACGACAGAAATTATGCCATGAACGGACTTCGTGAAGCAGCAGGTTTCAATGCTTCGTGGAAAGAGTACGCCAAAACCGATCTCGAACTGGCTAAATACTGGAATGACGACACATTCAAATCTATAGTCCAGTAGTACAATAGAGGAAAAATAAATTATAAAAACTGCCCCGGATGCTAAGTCCGGGGCTTTTTTTATTGTGAGGATAATTTCCTGTTAAATTCCCATAATACAATTCCTGCACTTACGGCGATATTAAATGAATGTTTGGTTCCAAACTGGGGTATCTCGATGCAGGCATCACATATATCAACAACATCCTGTGAGACTCCGCTTATTTCATGTCCGAAAATAAGAGCATATTTTTTGTCTCTGTCAACAGGGAAATCCTGCAGTTCATAAGAACCTTCAACCTGTTCCACCGCCACAATTGTGTATCCGTCCCTTTTGAGTTCTTTTACTGCTTCGAGGGTTTCATGAATATAGACCCAGTCGACCGACTCGGTTGCCCCGAGTGCAGTTTTCTGAATATCCCTGTGCGGAGGAGTGGCGGTTATTCCGCAAAGGATTATTTTTTTAACAAGAAAAGCATCTGCAGTCCTGAATACAGAACCAATGTTGTAGTGGCTTCTTACATTGTCGAGAACAATTATTACGGGAAGCTTATCGGATTTTTTGAATTCACTTATGCTTTTTCTTCCGAGTTCCTCGTTAAGCCTTTTTCTCATAAAAAAATGTTTGCATAAAATTAATTAATAAGATAAATCAGATTTCTGTTTTTGTTTCTTATCTTTTCATCATAATTAAAATCGGGTACCGGATATGAATTTGCACGAATATCAGGCAAAGTCTTTGCTGAAAAAGTATGGAGTTGATATTCAGGAAGGTTTTGTAGCTGAAACCCCTGCTCAGGCTGTTATAGCCGCAAAAGAGCTTAAGGAAAAATTCGGGTCGGAGTATTTTGTCATAAAGGCGCAGATACATGCCGGTGGCAGGGGAAAGGCAGGCGGGGTAAAGCTTGCAAGGTCAGTAGAAGAGGCAGGGGAGATTGCCGGCAGGATTATAGGTATGCAACTTGTTACTCCGCAAACCGGACCAGCGGGGAAAAAAGTTAATAAGGTACTGGTGGCTCAGGATGTTTACTATAAAGGTGAAACGGAACCTGAAGAATACTACATAAGCATACTACTTAACCGGAGCAGTTCGAAATATGAGGTTGTATATTCCCCCAGGGGCGGAACGGATATCGAGGAAATTGCCGGGCAATCTCCCGGGCTGATTTTCAGGGAAGAAATTGACCCGGCATTTGGACTTCAGGATTTTCAGGTAAGAAACATTGCTTTCAGACTGGGAGTTCAAGGTGAAGCATATAAGAACATGTTAAGGTTTCTGCGGGGTATCCATGAGACTGCGGTCAGGTGCGACACACTCCTGCTGGAGATAAATCCGGTACTTAAAACCAGCGATAACAGGGTTCTTGCAGTGGACGCAAAAGTAACAGTTGATGATAATGCTCTGTTCAAACACCCTGATATTGCCGGGATGCGCGATATAAGTGAAGAAGATCCATTTGAAGTGGAAGCCGGTGAACAAAAACTCAATTTTGTCAAACTCAGCGGTAATGTCGGATGTATGGTAAATGGTGCAGGCCTGGCAATGGCTACCATGGACCTTATAAAATTGTCGGGTGGTGAACCCGCAAATTTTCTGGATGTGGGAGGTGGTGCCAATGCAAAAACTGTGGAAGCCGGTTTCAGGCTGATACTTAAGGATCCGAATGTGAAGGCAATACTTATTAATATATTCGGTGGGATTGTACGTTGCGACCGTGTTGCAAACGGTGTGGTGGAAGCATACAGGGCAGCAGGAGAAATAAAAGTTCCGATTGTATTAAGACTACAGGGGACGAATGCGGAAGAGGCCCGCGAGATAATAAACAAATCAGGGCTTAAAGTCTATCCGGTGGTTTCGTTCCTAGAAGCAGCAGAAAAGATCAGGGAACTGATAGGTTATTTTTCATGAGAGCCGTCACAGTAAGGCTTGTTTTTTGAACGCCCGCACCTGCAGAGATAGATTTCATCAGCAGGAGTCTCAAAAATATCTCTTTTTTTATCACTGAGTATAATGTTCCCCTTTATCTTCAGGGGGCCTCCGGGTATAACTTCTATTTCAGCCTGAGGTTTAAGTCTGCTTTTATTTTCTTCCGTGTTTTTATTCATCGTTAAAGTCTGATTTTCTGTGATTACCATCGCAGAATGGCATGCGACTGCTTGCTCCGCACCTGCACAACGATACGGCACTTTCTTCGACATCTTTAATTTTACTGTCATACTTCAAAGTAAATGTGCCGCTTATAATAAGTGGTCCCTGTGGCATAACCCTTACCAGTACAGGCTCGGACGATGCTTCAGTCTCATCCTTTAACAAATCGGGTCTGCGGAAATTCACATGATTTGTATGGGAAGGATCCACATTTTTATTTTTTTCATCATCGTTCCACTTCCATGTAAGAGCATCAGTAGGGCACATATCAACGGTTCTTATTATCTCTGCCGTGGTAGCGCCATACATGTCAACCCATGGCCTGCGGCTCGGATCAAAAACCTCTATTAATTCACGGTAACAAAAAGAGGCATGAATGCATGATTCGGGTTTCCAGAATACCGTAATCTCACCGTTGGTATATTTTCTGCCTCTGCCGGATTTAATACTGTCCTCCATAAAAAAGCCGGTTTATTTTATGATCCAAAAGCTGGAACAGTAAATTTTCTACAACACGAAATTAACAATTAAAAATAATTAAAGTTTAAGATATAAATACAGCGGTGATTTAAAAAGCTATACTATCCTGCTGATTTTTGTTGTTTTTTCCTCACGGCTTTTTTATAAATTGTTACTTTGCATTAATAAACCCTGAAATGACAGATCTTTTTGCCGATATAATTCTTCCGCTTGCGGTAAAAGGCTATTATACATACCGTGTACCTGAATCTTTGCGTGAAAAAGTGATTCCCGGTATAAGGGTTATTGTACCTTTCGGAGCAAAAAGACTGTATACAGGGATAGTGTGCAGAGTTCATAATATAAAGCCTGATTATAAGGAAATTAAGGGTATATCGGATGTTGTTGACACCTCGCCTGTTGTAACTGAAACACAATTAAAGTTCTGGGAATGGATGGCAGGATATTATTTATGTTATGAAGGTGAGGTTATGAAGGCTGCTCTTCCCTCCTCCCTCTTTCCTGAGAGCGAGACCCTTTTTCAGGTAAATCCTGAATTTGCCGATTTTGAGTCTCTTGATGAGCCTTCACGGTGTCTGGTGAATATTATAGAGAAAAAGAAATTTGTAAGGCTTAAAGGACTTCCTATGGTAATCGGCGATCAGAACACTGCAAGGCTTGTTAATAGGCTGATAACCAAAAATGTATTGATGGCAGGGGAGAAAGTAAGAATCAAACCGGAGAGGCCTTCTGAAAAGTATATTGTTCTTGCCCGCAAATTTACACTTCAGGAAATAGACTGTTTTCTCGGAAATCTAAAAAGATCTCCGCGTCAGCATGCTTTGCTGTCGGCCTGGCTTGAAATTACGGGTTACAGAAAGAACTGTGAGATTACGCCTGTCAGAAAAGAAGTTCTTCTAAGAAAAGCAGGGACCGTAAACTCTGTTATTTCATCACTTGAGAAAAAAGGTATCTTTCTTGTTGTGGATTTTGAGGATAAAAAGAATGAGAAAGAAGGGTGTAACACGGAAATACCCGAACAACTCACAGATGCACAGAGCATTGTTTATAAATCAATAAATGAGCAGCTGAATAAAAAGAAAACAATACTGCTGCATGGGGTTACATCCTGTGGCAAGACGCAGATTTACATTCATCTGATAAGGGATTGCCTTTGTAAAGGGAAACAGGTGCTTTACCTGCTTCCGGAGATAGCACTTACAGAACAGATTATTGAGAGGCTGCGGAGGTATTTTGGCTCCGTGGTTGGAGTTTACCATTCTAAGTCGGGCGAGGCTCAGAAGGTTGAAATCTGGAAGGGTGTGATGGAGAAAAAATACAGCATAATTCTGGGGGTTAGGTCATCGGTTTTTCTGCCCTTTGCTGAGCCCGGGCTTATAATTGTTGATGAGGAGCATGACAGTTCCTATAAACAACAGGATCCTGCCCCGAGGTATCATGCAAGGGATGCTGCAGTGATGCTGGGTGCACTTACCGGGGCGGTAACGGTACTTGGTTCAGCTACACCATCGGTGGAGAGTTATTTCAATGCAATGGCAGGAAAGTACGGTTTCGCGGAACTGAGAGAGCGTTATGGAAAAGTAAACCTCCCTGAGATTATTCTGGTAAATACGCGTGAGACCTACAGAAAAAAATTAATGATTTCACATTTTTCCCCGCAGCTGTACGAAGCCATACAGGAGGCACTTAGTAAGAAAGAGCAGGTTCTTCTCTTTCGCAACCGGAGAGGGTTTGCACCATACCTTCAATGCCCGGAGTGCGGATGGATTCCCTCCTGTGCGAACTGTGCCGTAAATCTGACATATCATAAGGAAATAAACAGGCTGGTATGTCACTACTGCGGGCGGGCGATGAGCGTTCCGCAGCAATGCAGCAGGTGCAGCTCTCCATCGCTTGAGACGAAAGGTTTCGGGACAGAAAAAATTGAAGAGGAGATAAGAATACTGTTCCCGGGCGTACGCGTTGCCAGAATGGACCATGATACGGCGAAAAGCCCAGATTCAATCCGCAGTATTATTAAAGATTTTGAGTCTCACAATATTGACATTCTGGTTGGCACACAAATGATTTCAAAAGGTCTCGATTTTGAAAATCTTACGGTTGTTGGTATAATGAATGCCGACAGCTTGCTGAATTACCCTGATTTCAGAGCCCATGAAAGAGCATTTCAGCTGATGGCACAGGTAAGCGGCAGGGCAGGACGGCGGTCGAAACAGGGGAAAGTAATAATTCAGACATCTAACCCGGAACACAAAATAATGAGGCTGGTCCTTAAAAACGATTACAGAGGATTTTATGAATCGCAGATTTCAGAGCGAAAGACATTCAATTATCCTCCATTCTGCCGGCTGGTTAAAATAACCCTTAAACACAGGAAAAAAGAAACACTTGATGAATTTGCCGGTTACCTGGGCGAACTGTTGAGAAAAGAATTCGGTGCAGGGGTTCTTGGTCCCGAATATCCGGTGATACCGAAAATTCAGATGTGGTACCTCAAGGAAATACTGGTAAAAATTGAAAGGGATAAACCGTTACCGGCTGCAAAAGAAGCAATCAGGTTTGCAGTCGAAAAGACAAGGGTACTTCAGGGGGCAGCCGCACTGAAAATTATAACGGATGTTGACCCGTATTAAACCGTATGCTATCCCGGGAGATTGATTAAACACATGATATTTACTGGCATAAATCACAGAAACCATTGTGTGCGGAATTATTTTGAAATTTCTACTTTTGAAGGAAATAATAGGTCATGAAGATTGAAGTATCGAACGGAGAAATTATCGACAAACTAACCATTCTGATGATAAAACTCGAAAGGATCAAGGATGAGACGAAGCTTGCCAATATCAGAAAGGAGTATGAAATTCTGCGGGAAGCAGCGGAGACTATAATCAGTCTTGACGACCCGCTTGTAAAAGCTTTGTATCAGGTGAACAGCGAACTCTGGGACATTGAAGATCACATCCGTGATCTTGAAAGGAGAAAAGACTTTGGTGAGGATTTTATAAATACGGCCCGTTCGGTTTATTTTAAAAATGACAGAAGAGCCGAACTTAAACGGGAAATAAATATCAAAACATCCTCCGGCCTGATGGAAGAAAAATCATACGAAAAATACTGATGCGGATTCTCGTCATACGTCTTTCGGCAATGGGCGATGTGGCTCTTACTTTGCCTGTTGTTAAATCTTTTACGGAAAGATATCCGGGCTATGAGCTTGTATTTCTTACCAGACCGGTTTATAATGCATTCTTCCGTGAGATTCAGGGTATAAGGCTCGTGACACCCGATCTTAATAAATATAAAGGATTGACAGGTATATGGAGGATTTACCGTGAACTGAGAAAGTCGGGCCATTTCGATATTGTTCTTGACCTTCATGACGTTATCAGGTCGAAGGTTTTAAGGTTTTTATTTCGTATTGCCGGTACTCCGGTTTTTATTATTGATAAGGGCAGAAAAGAAAAGAGAGCGCTGGTGTCGGGTAGGAACAGGAAGAAATTGAAGCATACGGTTGAACGTTATGCTGATGTTTTCCGAAGGGCAGGTTTTGAAATAGATCCGGTTGCGGGCAGGTGTATTGAAGCCGGTGCCGGGGCTAAGGCAAAAGCTGCTGAGCTCTTTTCTGACCGCAAAGGGTTAAATATCGGAATAGCTCCCTTTGCCAGGCATGAACTTAAACAATGGCCGGTTGAATATATGGTAAAACTGATGGAGATGATTTCTTCAGTAACCGGTGTCAGGTTCTGGCTTTTCGGAGGTGCTGATGAGTGCGAAAGGCTTGCCGGTATTGAAAAAATCATCGGAAACAGTGTCAATCTCTGCGGGAAGCTTTATCTCGAAGAGGAAATTGCGGTAATGGCGAGGCTCGATTTCATGATTGCAATGGATTCTTCGAACATGCATATGGCAGCACTTGCCGGAACAAAAGTCGTTTCAATATGGGGAGGGACAGACCCGCTTACAGGTTTCAGCGCATGGGGGCAGCCGGAAAATTATTCAATAAGAATCCCCTGCACAGAACTCGGATGCAGACCATGTACGGTTTACGGAAAGGGCAAATGCAAAAGGGCCGATCTTGCCTGCCTTTACCGCCTTACACCCGAAATCGTCTCCGGAGAAATAAGCAAACTCGGTCTGCTGAATGTTGATTACACAAAATAATGCTGGCAGAATTGGTTCATTTTTAAGTTCTTTAATAATTTTGTTTTTAATCGGTTATATCAGATAAATGATTTTAAACGTATGAGATCAAGAAACATTCTATTATCTGCGGTTTTCTTTATTCTTTTTGTTTTTTCGGGCTGTATGGCCCCGGAAGATAAGGAGTCATTAGAACCTGCCGGGATGGTAAATCCGCTCATGGGGACAGATTCCGACTACCGTTTGTCACATGGTAACACATATCCTGCCGTAGCAATGCCATGGGGTATGAACTTCTGGACACCCCAGACAGGCCGTATGGGAAATGGATGGATATACACCTACGATGCCACGAAAATTAACGGAATCAAACAGACTCATCAGCCGAGTCCGTGGATAAATGACTATGCTGCTTTTGCTCTCATGGCTGTCACGGGAAAGGAGACTTTCAGGGAAGATGACAGGGCATCATGGTTTTCGCATAAAGCCGAAACGGCAAAACCTTATTACTACAGTGTTTATCTTGCCGACTATGATGTAACCGTTGAAGTAACCCCGACGAAACGTGCGGCAATTTTCAGGTTCACTTTCCCTGAAAGCGATTCATCTTATGTTATTCTTGATGCATTTAATATGGGCTCGGGAGTGAAAATAAACCCCGGCGAAAGGAAAATAGAAGGATACTGCAGAAACAATCGCGGCGGTGTGCCTGAAAATTTCACCAGCTGGTTTGTGGCAGTCTTTGACAGAGACTTTGACTCATACGCAACATGGTGCAATGATACTCTTTACAGAGACAAACTTTCGGCCGACGGAGAACATACAGGTGTCATGTTAAGGTTCAAAACAAAAAGAGGCGACAGGATAAATGTACGTGTTGCATCATCATTTATCAGCAGTGAGCAGGCGATGCTAAATCTTGAAAGGGAGACAGGCAGCAAGAATTTCGAACAGATTAAGGAAGAATGCAGGGCGGAATGGAACCGGCAGCTTGGCAGAATAACGGTTGAAGGCGGAACAGACGACCAGATAAGGACTTTTTATTCGTGCCTCTACAGGATGTTATTGTTCCCCAGAGACCTTCACGAAATAAATGATAAAAATGAGAAGGTACATTACAGTCCATATAACGGGCAGGTTCTTCCCGGTGAGATGTTTACAGATAACGGTTTCTGGGACACCTTCAGGGCACAGTTCCCGTTCCTTACTCTTGTGTTTCCTGAACTGAACAGCAGGATTATGAACGGGCTGGTTAATACATATCTTGAAAGCGGCTGGCTTCCCGAATGGGCAAGTCCGGGTCACCGCGACTGTATGATTGGCTCCAATTCGGCATCAATTATTGCCGATTCCTATCTTAAAGGAATAAGGGGATATAATATAGATACACTTTATAAGGCAATCATAAAGAATACTTTCGGACCGGGTCCGGTCAGTTCGGTCGGCAGGCTTGGAGCGGAGTATTACAACCGTCTCGGATATATTCCTTATGATGTGGGTATAAGGGAAAGTGTGGCGCGAACGCTTGAATATGCGTATGCTGATTTCTGTATTTCTCGTCTTGCAAAAGCATTGGGCAGGCCGGAAGAAGAAATAAAACTTTACGAGAGCAGGGCAATGAATTATAAAAATGTCTTCGACCCCGGGAGAAAACTTATGCGCGGGAGAAATCAGGACGGCACGTTTCAGTCGCCTTTCAACCCGTTCAAATGGGGAGATGCCTTTACCGAAGGCAACAGCTGGCATTACACATGGAGTGTTTTTCAGGATATAGAAGGGCTGATAAATCTTATGGGAGGACGGGAAGCTTTTATTGCTAAACTTGATTCGGTTTTCAACCTGCCTCCGGTTTTTGATTATTCGTATTACAGACAGGTTATCCACGAAATACGTGAGATGCAGATAATGAACATGGGAAATTATGCCCACGGCAACCAGCCTATTCAGCATATGATTTATCTGTACAACTATGCCGGTCAGCCATGGAAAGCTCAGTACCATGTACGGGATGTAATGAACAGGCTTTATAACTACACCCCCGACGGATATTGCGGTGATGAGGATAATGGTCAGACATCGGCATGGTATGTTTTTTCAGCCCTTGGTTTTTATCCCGTCACTCCAGGTACCGACCAGTATGTATTCGGTTCACCACTTTTTAAAAAAGCAATAATCAGGTTCGAAAACGGAAAAGTACTTGCTATACTTGCTCCCAGAAACTCGATGAAAAATGTATATGTCAGTAAAATAAGGCTAAACGGTATTAAGATCAAAAGGAATTATATTACCCATGCACAGCTTCAGAAAGGGGGTAAGCTGATTTTCCGGATGAACTCCGAGCCGGAAATGAAAAGAGGCACTGATGAGAAAGCTTTCCCCTTTTCGATGAGCCGAGAAAGATAACCTGTCAGAATTTGAGCCTTATACCGGCTTTTGCCAGCCGGGAAGTAATGAATAGTATGATAAGGGAAAAAATAAATGAACCTGCAGCTCTGACCAGAAGGATATCTGATGTTTTATAAATCAGGATGTTTAATTTGCTCAGGCTTATCAAACCCGATAAAAGGAAAAAAATTATATAAGCGGTAAAGAAGTTTTTTCCGGCTGTTTCGGTAACCGGTAGCCGTAATGGAATTTTTCGCAGGTCGGTCAGCCACAGAAGTATAACGAAAAGCACTGAAGCAGTTCCCATTGCGATTAAAGCCCAGGCAGGGTTGTTAAATGTACCTTTATCAGTGAAAAGTTTCAAAGTAAAAATGCCTGCGACTATCAGAATCAATGCGGTTAAAAGAAGAATTAACGACAGTTTCGGGTATTCCGATTCAGGAGTTCTTTTAAATAACACGCCTGTAATATGCCCGGCGAAAATTATTGCGGGTACAAATCCGTCGATAAGGATGCCGGCAAATTTTCTGGCTGGATCGAGAAAATGATTGAGTCCGAGGGCACCAATAATGTTAAGTGAAAAGAAGAATAGCAAAGCCATGAACGTTCCTGCGATTGAGTTACGTAGAGCCATCCATATAAGTGCAGATACTAAAAATCCCCATCCGAGCATACCGGGCAGTTCCCAGCATCCGGGTACCAGCGAACCGTTGTTTTCGTAGGATCCGGAGTTGAATTTCAGCACAAGAATAACCAGTATTGCCAGACCCAGTATTCTTAATCCGCTAACTGTGAAAAAAATATTATCTCTTTCAGGGTATCTGTTCCACACCAGTAATATTGCGACCACAAGCAGGACCAGCCACAATGAGCCGCTGAAACCTGTGAGATCTGCATTAACCCTTTCATAATTTGCCAGCATCATTCCCACTACAATTAATATAAGTGTGCGGGCAAAGATCATTCTGATTATTTCCGGGCCCGAATGTCCTTCGTTGACCTTTTTAGAAACGAAGAACGGGATGGTTATACCGGAAAGATAAAAGAAGGTGCCGAATGAAAGCATTGCAAGAACGTTCAATGCAGGGTTTGGAAGCTTTAAGTTGAACCATTCTTTTATAATTCCGGGATAATAGTCGGTGAGTGCTATTATCAAAAAAAGGGTAATTCCCTTTGCAATGTCAACGGCTCCTATGCGGTCGGTATGAGTCATGCGTTAAATAAAAGGACTCAAAAATACGAAATAAATTAATCATGGTGGAAGTCTGGTTGCAGATTAATAATGATTGCAGCTACCGGAGAAAAAATTTTTATTACTTTTGGCGCGGAATAATTATTTGCGGGTAAGGCACCTATTGACAATTCCGCAAATAATTGCCGGGTTCTTCGGAGAGTAGCGCAGCCCGGTAGCGCACTACGTTCGGGACGTAGGGGTCGCGGGTTCAAATCCCGCCTCTCCGACAATTATATCAGGATTCGGGACATGGAAGTCGCTTGTTCCCTGTCCGGCTGCCCTCCGTCAGGCGGAAAATTCAATTACCCCGACTAAGTGAAGTAAATTTCTTTGTAAATCACTTATTTACAGAGTTATTTTATTTTTAAGCTGAAAGTATAGTACTGAATATTAATCATTATTAAACAGATACATCTTTTCAACATGTTCACTGTAAATTAAAAACTTTATTGCGGGGATAAGTTAAATTATAAGGTGAACTCTCTGAGATTTTATGTCTGACAATAATTTTATTTAGTTTATCATTTTGTAGATAAAATGAAATAGTTATATTTATTATTGATTTTAAACTAATAACAACAATTCCATGTTTTATTTCACCGGATTTGTTATTGTTTTATTTTTTAATCACGGTCAGCCCTCTCCTGATCCTTACCAGCAATCATAATGAACTTTGTTAAACATCTTCCACTATGAGTCCTAAATCTAATCTGAAATCATGTTATTTGGTAGGTTTACTGCTTTTTATCGGCATTATGACCTTTGGTCAACGTCCCGGCATCGAATGCGGCTGTACAAAATTCGATAACTATGTTGAACCATCCAGTAAGAGTATCCTGGTAGAACAGGGAACAACTGTTCAGGAAGGGTATTCATCGAAAAAAAAATATTTTGTTGTAGTGGAGGATGCTATCCCGCCTAACATTGTAAATATTTCGGTGCTTTATAATAATAAAGTGATTTTTAATGAATCGAACAGGGCAACCGGGTGGGGATTCAGCCCGGATGAAGATAAATTTGTGATGCATGGTCTCGCACAGGATGGTAAACACTGGTGCCGTCTTGTGAATCTCGATCCCGATCCAACCCGTGATGGAGAACAGGGAGTTTTATTTAATGTAATACCTCCCATGTGGGTATCCTCATCGAGTATACGTTTTAGCCCTAATGGTAAATATCTTTTATATGCTGCTATAACCGGTTCGAATCAGGGACTTTTTCTGAATGTTTTTGATGCTTCTAACGGACAGGTTGTTTATGATGGTTCAACGGGTAACCTTGTAGGATCACCCTCGGGTAAAAGTATAGCCGGCTGGGGATTCAGCCCGGATAAAAAGGATGCCACTTTTGTACATGCTTATTTAACGGATGTGAACAGGTATACACTGATTGTAAAAAATCTCAAATCACCTGCCGGCGAGTATGTTCTGTATTCGGCAAATAATCAGGGAGAAGCACAATGGTTCTTCAGCCCCTGCGGAGATTATTTCGCGTGGATTATTGATTCACCAAATTCAGATATTACATGCAGACTTTACAGAACAGACAGTGAAGATACTTATGTAACAGTCAGTGCAGCAGCATGGTGGAAATTATTTTCCACTGCCGACGGTCATTATATACGTTACAAGGACAACTCTGTATACAAGATTGTGGATAACACTTCCGATGAAACATGTCCGGATAAAACAAAACCTACATGGGTGAATGCCGTACTCGACACAGGACATGTGGAAGGCACGAAAATAGAACTTCGCTGGGATGGTGCCAAAGACAATATAGAGGTTACTGCTTACAGGATTTATATTGATAACAGCCTTTACAAAGAAGTTAAAGCCGTAAAAAGATTTACGGTTACAGGTCTGAAACCTACTACTGAATATGAATTTAAAATTGAAGCTGGAGATGAAGCAGGCAACTGGAGTAATACAGGGCCAGTAAAAGAATTTACAACTTTTGATGATTTACCTCCTGCATGGCCTGATCCCATATTGATTTCCAGAAACACTACCGAAACACGTACAACCCTTGAGTGGAAAGCAGCTGTCGATGACTACGGTATTGATTATTATAGGATTAAGAAGAACGGGGAAGTGGTTGAGAAAATAGATGGCGCTTTATTGTCATATACTATCAGCGAACTGACTGCAGGAGAAACAAATATTTTCCGGATTGAAGCCGGAGATGCTGCCGGACACTGGGTAGCAGCCTCAGATCTGACTGTAATAATGCCTCCTTCTTTGCCTCCTTACTGGCCCACAGGAGCCAGAATTACAGATACATGTGTGACAGAAACCAGCATGACTATCCGCTGGCCAATGGCACTTGATCAGTTTAATGCCATAATCGGATACAAGGTTTTCATGAACGGCAAATTTATTGATTACATAAAATTTCATGAATATCCTTTTACAGGCCTCGAAGAGGGAACATTTTACAATTTCAGCATTGTTGCCTATGACGAATCAAAAAATGCGAGCGATACCTTAAAAGCTTCCCTGTCAACATTGCCTTCTCATATTGCTATGCCTCTCATACAACATCCTGCCAACCAGACCAATCCTGATATAAGTGACAGGTATGTGGTATGGGAGGATGACCGCAATGACCCTGGCGATATATACGCATACGACCTGCAGGTGGATTCAGTAATTCGTATTACTTCCGACCCGCATAAGCAGTTTGAGCCTGTGGTCAGCGGCAGCAGAATAGTATGGACCGATACGCGAAACGGAAATTATGATATTTATATGTGGGACCCATGGAATGGAGAAACTGCCGTATGCATAGCGCCCGGTGACCAGAACATGCCTGCAATTGACGATAACCGGGGTATTATTGTATGGAGTGATAACAGAAACGGGAACTATGATATCTACTGCTATCATATTGCATTTAAGCAGGAAGCTCCTGTTGTTACCAGTCCGTCAAACCAGAAATGGCCTGATATTGAAGGAGATTATATAGTCTATACCGATGACCGCAACGGGAACCTGGACATTTATATGACTGATTATCTTAATAATCATGAATACCAGATATGTGTAAAATCAGGTGATCAGTCTCATCCTGCTGTTTACAGAGCCGTAAGGAAATATCCGCAGGTTTATTATTCTTTATATATAGTATATGAGGATCAGGGGGACCTTTACCTGTGTGCACCATTCTATTATGAAGGAGAGATCTATAAAAGAAAGTTGCCTCTTGATGAAACAATGATGTGGACCAGACAAACTCAACCTCATATCGAAAATAAACAGGTTGTTTATGTTGATGACAGGCCTTTTAATGATGATACCCATCACAGCATTTATGTTTATCAGTTCTCAGGTATACTGCCAACATCAGAAGGTAAAATAAAGCTTGTGGGTTCGGAAAGTTATACAGATCAGACTAATCCCCGCACATGGGGAGGAAATATTGTATGGCAATACACGAAAGGAACTGATTCTGATATTTATATATGGAAACGTTCTCCGGGATCTGACCTGCAGATATCGGTAAAAGAGTCAGGAGACCCTGTGGCAACAGGTGATACGCTTAAATATGTGCTTACCGTTTTTAATAACGGCCCGGATAAAAACGTATCGGTTGAAACTGAATGCAACCTTCCTCTTGAGGCCAGGCTGATTTCAACCTTCCCGGAAAAAGGAACTGTAACGCAGTCGGGTCAAAAAATTATATGGAGAACAGATACTTTAAAGTATAATTCGGAAGTGAACCTTGAGATTGTTATGTTGACTTATACAGATTGTATTCTTGAATTTACCGCAAAAGTCAACGGCATTGCTTTTGATCCTGATCCTTCAAATAATACAGTCAGCGAAAAAACAAAAGTTAAAACTGTGGTTCCGCGTACAGTTGATGAAGGTTATAATACTGGCATGCTGGTAGAGAACGACGGGACAGTTCATCTGGTATATCGCAAAGGTTCTGATCCGGGTAAAGAAGGAGACCTGATGTATGCTTCCAAAACCCGCACAGGCAAGTGGGAGTACCACAGGATAGGAACATGCCCGCCGTATTTATCAGGTAACATCCGACTGGCAATGACCAGCCACAGAAGCTTACATGTTGTTTATTCCGACGAAAACTGGGACCTCTATCCGAAATGCAGGCTTTATCATGGAGTCCTGACATCTGATCTTAAATGGAAACCGAGGATCATTGCGGTTTCTGACACGGCATTCAGGAGTCTTTCTCTTGATGTAACAACAAACGATGAACTGTATCTTGCTTATATTAAGGCGAATAGGTTGTCGGGACAGGTAATGATAATGAAAACTCTGAACGGTGTCTGGCAGCGCGGGCAGGAATCGGGTGAAGGATACTGCAGTGTTGCAATAGCCCTTGATGAAGCTGATAACCTGCACCTCTGTACATATGACGTTAACCTGGGAATACTTTACCGGAAATTCACCAATAATATTCCGGGTCCGTTTGAGCAGGTGGAGCCCCAATGGAAGGGCGGACAGAAGGAAAGTATTTGGACGTCAATCATGCTTGATAAACTTAATCAGCCACACATTTCCTATGTCGGCCAGGTGCAAAATGACAACAGGGAGAATATTAAACATGCATGGAAACAAAATGGAGAATGGCATTACGAAAAAGTTGATGACGGTCAATATTACAACTCTTTTTATAATAAAGTTGATAAGGATCCATATGGTGCCGTCAGTTTCGGATATTTCCATATTCCTTCGGGAAAAACACGATACGCTTCTGATTTTATGGGACATTGGATAAAGTTGCCGGTCGATGGATCTTTATGCGACTTTGGTATGGACGGAGCAGGCAATGGTCATATGATATTGGATAACATCAGTTATGTAATGATTCCACCTCTGGATTATATAAACACAGACCCTGATGTTCTTGATTTTGGGGCAGTACAACCCGGATCTCAACGCACTCTTTCACTTGTACTTTTAAATCCTGCAATGAAAGAATTAAGTATCGACAGCGTAAAAATCAATGACGAAAGGTTTAGTTTCAATAAAACTTCATTTGTACTGAAAGGATTTAGCTCTGATACGCTTGAAGTTACATTCAAACAGAACAGTACAGGAGAAAAAGCGGAGGATCTTATTACAATAGTTTACAACAGCCCGACAGGATTAATTATGGATGTACCTGTAAGAGCAGCTTCCCTGACCCCTCATCTCCAGGCAGACCAGGAGAGTGTTGATTTCGGATCCGTACCTTTAAACACCATTGTGAAAAAGAAAGTTACATTGAAAAATACTGGAGCTACAGATCTGGTATTCAGTAATATAGATGTTAAATATGAAATTTTCCCGGGAATTCCATGGCCGACTGATTTTCAGCTTTCAGGTCATGACTGCACAACACTTCATTATGGCGAGACATGTGAAGTGGAATTAAGCTTCCAGCCGCAAACCGAAGGAGACCAACTCTCCTACCTGAATATTTATTCAAACGATCCGGAGTCTCCGGTGAAAAAAATAATGATAACCGGTAGTACTACCTATCCGGTAATCATGCCCGACAGGGATATAATGAATTTTAGTTATGTTGAACCCGGACATACACGAAAGGATACATTGAGAATAAAGAACAATGGCGAGGCTGTTCTTAATTTTTACGGCATGATTGTCACCGGTACAAACAAAGAACTGTTCAGCATTGCCGCCAATTGTACTTCATTGCAGCCCGGTGATTCATGCATTGTGGAGGTCACTTTTGCTCCTGTCACAGCAGGTGATTTTCAAGCTATCCTTTTTATCAACTCTAACTCATTTGTAAACAATCCATTAAATGTTTCATTAAGGGGATCGAGCATCCTGAGGAGTCTTACACCATCAGATACTCATATCGTTTTCGGTAATCTTCCAGTGGGAAATAAAGCTGCTTTCAGGCTGATTCTCAGCAATAACGGAACAAACAGCGTATCAATAACCGGAATCCGTACAGGAGGTGCTGATATGTATGAATTTGCTCACAACTACAACTCTTCATTATGCAATGTTATCCAGCCAGGTGCTGCCTGCACAGACACTGTCTGGTTCATACCACTGTATGAGGGGGCAAAAACAGCCACACTGGTCATTTGCTCAAACGATTCCTACAAACCTGAACAGACTGTGATGCTCTCAGGAACAGCCATACTAAATGATAACAGCATCGCAGGCAGAATATGGGATGAAACAGGGCTTGTAAGCATTGCTAAATCCCAGGTTGTACTTATTCCTCAATCAGATATTTCAGATACAACGCTTGTAAAACTTATCGGAACAAACAGTTACCTTTTTTCGGAATTACCGCAGGAGAAATTTACAGTACTTGCAATACCTGACCCTGCTGATTATTCTGAAGAGCTTCCAACATATTATGGAGATAATATACTACTTAACAATGCTCTCTGGATACAGGCATCGGGATACCTGGAAGGGAAAGACATAAAACTTATTAAAAAACCGCCTGCTGGTTCAGGTTCCGGAATAATAAGCGGTGATCTGATAACAGGTTCAGGTAAAGGACTTACTGTTACGGAGAATAAAGGTGATATAAAAGGCGATCCGTTACCTGGAGTTTATGTTTACCTAAAGGGATCGGATGACGGAAAGCTGAAGGCCTATAATATAACAGGTTCAGGCGGACAGTTTGTTTTTACAGGTCTTGAGAATGGATCATACTATTTCCTTGCAGATTATATGGGTAAGGCAATGGATCCAGCTAATGACCCTCTTGAAATAAGCGATTCGAGGAAAGAAATTGAAATTGTGGCAATTGCGGGAAGTGACAGGATCACGGTTAAGGATTTAACTACTGGCATCAATGACGCTGGGAATAATGTAATCAAGGTTTATCCTGTTCCTTCACGTGATTATATCACAGTTGTGATACCTCAGGGAATGTTTCCGGGTAAAACTGTCAGGATCAGGATAATGGACTTCTCAGGAAAGGTTATTTATATTGATAATGAATATGATTTATCAGGAAATCCGGCAATAATTGATGTTAAATCCTTCAGGGAGGGGCTTTACCTTCTGGAGTTAAGTGGTCAAGGGATCAGTCAGCGTATAAAATTAGTGAAACTAAGATAATAACCGTCTTCACGGTATATTTGACATAAGAATAAAAAGTGGTATAATTTCGTAAACGTAATCCCACTCAAGCTCCGGTACGGGTCAACAGAGCCCCCGGCAAGCCGGGCTAGGTTTTGTACCGCCGGAGACAATCAAAAAAAATAGTTCTATCGATTTCATTATTACACGTTTAATGATAAAAAACATTTATTTATTGAAAATTAATATATTATTCCATTTATTTAATGTATCTTTGCGCCACATTAATTAATTTATATCATGAAAAAAGGAATAGTTAAATTTTTCAATGAATCAAAAGGATTCGGTTTTATCAGGGATGAAGATTCACTTAAGGAGTATTTTGTACATGCTTCGGGATTAAATGATGTCATTAAGGATAATGATGAAGTGACTTTTGATCTTGAAATGGGTAAAAAAGGATTAAATGCGGTAAATGTTAAACTTGCATAGTTTACTATTATAGACATTTAATGTTTTGGTCCCGCTTACAGGCGGGACTTTTTGTTTTAAAAAACCACAGATGATGCGATTTTTTGCTTTTTTTAACAATTCTTTAAAATTTCTTTAAAAAAAACAAAAAGCAATTAAGATAAATTTGCTGTCGCTAAATTGTCAGCTATAATTACGGGGTTTTTATTATTTCAGGTAAATTTTTCATATTTACCCCGGTTTGAGAAAATTAAAAAAATACTGGGAGGATTTAATATGTCAAAACGTATTACAGGGTCTTTGCTTTTTATTTTGATTCTGGCAGTAACTGCTTTTAATCTGAAAGCAGGTGAGGCTGATAGTGTAAAGCTTTTCACTCCGTATCCGAGAGTCTCGGTTTCACCGGGTGAATCACTCGATTACACTATCACTGTTATCAATAACAGTAGTGAAATAAGGACTATGGATGTTTCAGTGTCAGGTATTCCGAACAGCTGGACCTACACATTGAAATCAGGCACATGGAACGTGAAGCAGATTTCGGTACTGCCCAAAGAGAAACAGCTTATTTCCCTGGTAATAAATGTGCCTTATAATGTTAATAAAGGTACGTATCGTTTTACTTTTACTGCTTCGGGTTACGGTTCTCTTCCCATTGAAGTGATTGTAACCAAGCAGGGAAGTCAGAATACCGAATTTACGACCGACCAGAACAATCTGCAGGGAACACCCAGTTCGAGTTTCACATTCAATGCAACACTTCGGAACCGTACTCCGGAAAAACAGCTTTATGCATTTTCGTCTTATGCTCCCCGCGGTTGGATAGTTACTTTCAGGGCAAACTACCAGGCAGTAACCTCTGTTAACGTGGAGCCAAATGCAAACCAGTCAGTTACAATTGAAGTCAAGCCGCCTGAGAGGGTTGAAGCGGGTAAATATAAAATACCTGTAACTGCTTCAACCGGAAGCAGTTCGGCATCACTGGAACTCGAAGTGGTTATTACGGGTACCTACGGTATTGAGCTCTCAACTCCTACAGGCCTTCTGAGCACAAAGATGACGGCCGGCAGGGAGAAGAATATAGACCTGATTGTAAGAAACACCGGAACGGCAGAGCTTACAAGTATTGCTATGAATTATTCGGGACCTGTTAACTGGACGTGCGATTTTGAGCCGAAAAAAATTGACAGGCTGGCTCCCAATGATACTGCCAGAGTGGTGGCTAAGCTGAAGACAGACAAAAAAGCAATTCCCGGTGATTATGTGGCTTATATAGATTCCACAACACCCGAGGCTACATCAAAGATAACTTACAGGGTTACAATTGAAACACCCCTGTTGTGGGGCTGGGTAGGAATTGGAATAATCGCAGCAGCAATAGGTAGTGTATATTATCTGTTCAGGAAATACGGAAGGAGGTAACACGTGAACGGAAAGATTATTGAACTGGTTAATCTCACAAAGAAGTACGGGAATTTTACGGCAGTTGATCAGCTTGATCTTACCATTTGGAAGGGAGAGGTATTCGGGCTCCTGGGTCCTAACGGTGCCGGCAAATCAACTACCATCCTCATGCTTCTCGGGCTTACAGAGCCCACTTCCGGTTCAGTAAGAGTTTGTGATGTTGATCCTGTAACAAATCCTATTGAAGTCAAGAAGAAAGTCGGATATCTCCCTGAAGATGTGGGGTTTTACTATAATCTCAGCGGATGGGAAAACCTGATGTTTACCGCACGCCTCAACAGGATGTCGGGTAAAGAAGCATCCATGAAAGTGGATCTGCTTCTTGAAAGGGTAGGACTTACTGAGGCTGCAGGTAAAAAAACAGGCAAATATTCGAGAGGTATGCTTCAGAGGCTTGGCCTAGCGGAAGTACTGATCAAAAACCCGGAGGTGATAATTCTTGATGAGCCTACCCTCGGCATTGACCCTTCGGGAGTGGCTGAGTTCCTTGAACTGATTGCAAAATTAAGCAGGGAAGACGGCATTACAGTACTGCTTTCTTCTCACGACCTGCATCAGGTTCAGAAAATATGCGACAGAGTAGGTATATTCGTGGAAGGAAAACTGTTAGCCCAGGGAGACCTGAAAACATTGTCACAAACTCTCTTCGAAGGTAATCCCTACATTGTTGAAGCAGGGATAAACTTTAATTCGTCAGAATTGCAGACAGCTGACAGCAAGACACAGGAGGAGAATGTAAAAGGAATCCTGGCTCCTATCGAAGGAATACAGGCTGTCAGTAAAAACGGCAATCTTTTCAGAATACACTGCACACGCGATGCAACCGGAGAAATAGCCAGAGCTATTGTCGAATCAGGAGCTGTATTATTCTACCTGAATAAAAAAGAATACGGCCTTGATGAAATTTATTACAGGTATTTTGAAGGAGGAAAAGGTAATGGAAGAAAAGAAAAATAACCTGATAGTCAGAATTCAGCAATACCTTTCAAGAACAAAAGGACCTGGCTTCTACAGTGCAGATGACAGGGTTTACCACCCCTTCAGCGTTATTGTTCAAAAGGAGATTTCCGACCATGTAAGAAGCTGGAGGTTTATCATACTTCTGGTTATTATTTCCCTCACGTGCCTTGGTTCGATGTATACTGCCATGTCGAGTATCAAGGAGACAATAAAACCCAACGACCCCGAAGGTTCTTTTGTTTTTCTGAAGCTGTTTACTTCATCCGATGGCATTCTTCCTTCATTTGTTGTATTCCTTGGATTTCTTGGTCCGTTGCTTGGAATAAGCCTCGGCTTTGATGCTGTTAATTCAGAACAGACCAAAGGAACGCTCAGCAGGATAATCTCACAGCCCATTCATCGCGACTACATTCTGAACGCAAAATTTACTGCATCATTGGTAGTTATAAGTGTTATGTTTTTTGCGCTGGGATTCCTTGTTCTCGGTTTTGGGCTGATTTCAATAGGTATTCCACCTACACCAGGTGAGTTTCTCAGGATAATAATATTCATTCTTATAAGCATTATATATGTTGCCTTCTGGCTTAACCTTTCGATAGTATTTTCGGTCAAGTTCCGCCAGCCCGCCACAGCTGCACTGTCGGGTATCGCAATATGGCTTTTCTTTGCCATATTTTATGAGATGATTGTTGATTTAATAATGAAAGGCCTGGTTCCGCCTTCCGGACTGGTGACAGAAGCTCAGATGATTAATTTTGAAAATTTCAGGCTGAATCTTTTAAGAATTTCTCCGAGTCAGCTGTTCAGTGATGCCACCACAACTCTTCTTATGCCCAATGTTAGAAGTCTCGGGCCTCTATCCCTTATCCAGGTAATAGGTACAATACCAAACCCTCTGTCCCTGAGCCAGAGTCTCATACTGGTGTGGCCTCAGGTTACGGGACTTATAGCTGCTACAATTGTATGCTTTGTTATCTCCTACGTCTCGTTTATGAGGAAGGAGATACGTTCAAGGTAAGATGATAAGGAATCTGTATTAGGCTCCCAGGAGTGCTTTGACTTTTGCTGAAATTTCCTTGCCGTCGGCTTTCCCGACAAGTTCTTTCATTGCTACTCCCATTACCTTTCCCAGATCGGACGGTGTTTTTGCGCCAACTCGTTCAATTATTTCCCTGAGAATTGAGGTTAATTCTTCATCGCTGATTTTTGCAGGGAGATATTTTTCGAGAATCCTGGCTTCTGAAATCTCTTTTTCGTAAAGCTCTGTCCGGTTGTTCTGTTTGTAAATTTCAGCCGACTCATAACGCTGTTTTACCAGCTTCTGAATCACCTTGATCTCTTCATCGGGTGTCAGAACTGAATCTGCACCTTTTTCGGCACGGGCAAGCGTAAAGGCTGTCTTGGCAGCCCTTAAAGCATCGAGAACGACATTGTCTTTCGACTTCATTGCTGCCATCAGGTCGTTCGAAATTTTTTCCGCAAGTGACATAGCTCTGAATCTTTAAGATTATTGTAAAGTTATATTAAACCGGTTCAATGTGTATTGTAACGTTGAGGTTTTTAAACTGCTCATTCAGTTTTGCTTCGATCATATCGCAATATTTATGTGAGTTTTCTACCGATTCGTTTTTAGGCACTTCTACATGCAGGTCAACAAACAGGTAGTTACCTGCTACACGTGTCCTGACTTCATGATAGCTGACTCCCATTTCATCAAGTGTTTTATTAAGCGTCAGAAGGTCTTTTTCGGGCCACGCCTCATCCATAAGAGGTGTAAAAGCTTTTTTCAGAATGCGGTACGATTCATAGAGAATAATTATTGCAACCAGGATGGCAACCAGTGAATCGATCCATTTTATGCGGGTAATAATAATCAGGGCCAGACCGGCTGCCACACCGAGTGATGTATAGACATCCGTTTTTAGGTGAAGGGCATCTGCCTCGAGAGCTACAGAGCCTGTTCTTCTTGCCGTTTTATAAAGAAATGACGACACAATAGTATTAACAATGCCGGAAATTATCATAATGAGTAATCCGAGCCATACCATATCAAGTTCGGGTGAACCGGCAATCATTCGTTTGACAGCTTCATAGACAATCCATGCTGCAGCGATAAAGATAAGTATAGCTTCTATTACACCTGAAATATTTTCAATTTTACCGTGTCCGTAAGGATGTCTTTTATCAGGCGGGTTGTCGGACATTTTGACGGCGAAAAATGCGATAACCGCTGCTATCAGGTCCATTAATGAGTGTATTGCTTCCGATATGATACTCACCGAGCCGCTTACCAGCCCTGCCGTAAGTTTAAGGATGATAAGGAGGGTATTTGATATGACCGATAATCTTGCTACCTGTACCTTTTCGTTCATTTGGCCTGGGCGGATTAAAAAATAATAAACGAAATAAATAGTTATACTTCCGTTATTTCGTACTTCCTGCTTCCGAGTCCTATTTTTTCGGCATGTTCGAGAGCGGTCTGCCAGTAAGTACCCGGGTGAGTTATTTTAAACCGGTCCTGTTTCTCATCTTTATGTTTTTCTGCTTTGCCTGATATTCTGCTTCCGGGCAGTATAGGTGCGGCGTTGACCATATCGGCTGATGCCTGGTCGAGAGCCACCGGGTCGAACGAGGCAGCTATCCCGATATCGGGGACGATCGGATAATCGTTGAAATCCCAGCAATCGCAATCGGGTGATATATCAATCAGAAAGTTGATGTGAAAAGCAGGCTTATCCTTTAGTGCTGCAAGAGCATATTCGGCTGTTTTTTTATTCACGGTTTCCGAAGCGTTCTGCCATACAACCCTTGCCGCATCGAACTGGCATACGGCGATGCATTGGCCGCAACCTGTGCATAATTCAACGTTGATGTGTGCAATTCTGTCTTTCCCGACTTTTATTGCGCCGTAATTACAGTATTTTTCACATATCCTGCATCCGGTGCAGTTCTCTTCATAAATTTCCGGGGAGGAGCCGGAATGGAGAAACAGCTTACCGCCAACGGAAGCACATCCCATTCCGAGGTTTTTAATTGCACCTCCAAAGCCCGTCAGTTCATGGCCTTTGAAGTGATTCACCGAGATGATTATATCTGCATCGGCTATAGCAGCTCCTATTTTTGCACTTTTACAGTATTCAAGATTAAGTTCTATTTCACGGTATTCTGTACCCTTAATGCCATCGGCGATTATTACAGGGCAATCAACAGCCAGCGGGTTGTATCCGTTCTCGAAAGCTGCCTCCAGATGCCATGGAGCATTGGATCTTCTGCCGTGATAAAGCGTATTGCAATCGGTCAGGAACGGGATAGCATCCCTTTCTTTAAGCAGCTTTACAAGTCGTGCCGCAAAATTTGGCCTCAGATAGGCAAGATTTCCGGGTTCACCGAAATGAATCTTTATAGCTGTAAACTTTCGTTTGAAATCAATTGTTTCGATTCCTGCTCTGCGGATAAGGTTTTCAAATTTTTTAAGCAGGTTTACTGATGAGCTGGCTCTGAGGTTGGTAAAGAATACTTTTGAACCTGCCATAGTTATGGATAATTAGATTGAAAGCATTTTTGCCAGTGTCAGAAGTTCCCGGTTGACGTCTTTATGCAATTTTATTGCCTTGCTGAAAGGCACAAGAACGATTTCGTCGTTCTGAAGACCCACCATAACGCTTTTCTGGTCGTCGAGGAGTGCTTCCACAGCTGCGCTTCCCAGCCGGCTGGCATTAACCCTGTCGATGGCTGTCGGGGAGCCGCCCCGCTGGAGATGCCCAAGAATCGTTACTCTTATGTCTATGTCAGGAAATTCTTTTTTGAACTTCTCAGCCCAGACCATAGCCCCTCCTTCCTCATCGCCTTCGGCAACAATTATCAGGTTGCTCGATTTCTTCCTTCTGTTTCCGTCGAAGAGCAGCTTCTTAAGATCGCGTTCCTCTCCTTTGACCTCAGGAATAATAATTGCCTCAGCGCCGGTTGCAATTCCGCTGTAGAGAGCAATGAAACCGGCTTCGGCACCCATCACCTCAATAAAGAATATCCGGTTATGGGCACTTGCCGTATCCCTTATTTTATCAACTGCCTGTACAACGGTATTTAGAGCTGTGTCGTAACCAATGGTGTAATCAGTCCCGTAGATGTCATTATCAATTGTTCCCGGTACACCTACAAAGGGAATATCATATTCTTCGTTGAAGAGTCTTGCACCCGTGAAAGAGCCATCCCCTCCTATAACCACCACACCATTTATCTCCGCAGCCTTTAGATTCTCATAAGCCTTCAGCCTTCCTTCAGGTGTTTTAAATTCCTCGCATCTTGCCGTTTTCAGTATTGTCCCGCCTTTCTGGATAATATCACTAACACTGCTTGATACAAGCGGAATGAAATCTGCATTTATCAGTCCTGCATAACCATGCCGTATGCCAACAACCTCAAGCCCATGATATATTGCTGTTCTTACGACTGCCCTTATGGCAGCATTCATACCCGGAGCATCTCCTCCTGAAGTCAGAACTCCTATTTTCTTTATTTTCCCCATAATGGAATTAATTATGATTCAGCCGGCAAAGGTAATGTTTTTCTGCTTTGGTTTTTTAAAATAATGGATTAAACGTTAAATGAAGATATTACCTCTTTTACTTTTTTAATCAGCCATCCGGGCGTTGATGTTGCCCCGCATATACCTGCGTTGTTCTTTCCTTCAAACCATTCTTTTTTTATTTCTTCGGGCGACGAAACAAAATATGAATCTGGATTAACCTTCTTGCAGATTGAAAAGAGCATTTTACCGTTTGAGCTTTCTTTTCCGCTTACGAAAATTATTACATCATGCGACCTTGCAAAATTTTCCAGATGTGGCTGGCGATGTGAGACCTGGGTGCAGATTGTCTGATAAACTTTAAGAATGTTTTCAGGATTGGGTGTGCCACTGGCTCTGATTTTTTCTATTATTTTTTCAGCCAGTGCTCTGTATGCTTCCAGATTCATGGTTGTCTGGGAGAAAAGATGTATCTCCCTGCTGAAATCTATCCTGTCGAGATTGATTTCTCCGTCAGTAAGGATTGCATTATTGCCGGTTTGCCCGATAAGGCCGAGCACTTCGGCATGACCTGATTTGCCGAATATAACAACCTGACCGCCCTTTGTTTTTGTTTCCTCCCACTTTTGCCGGATCTTTTGCTGAAGCTTTTTCACTGTGGGGCATGTGGCATCAATCAGAGTGATGTTGTTTTCCTTTGCGATTTTATATGTTTCGGGGGGTTCTCCGTGGGCTCTTATCAGAACTTTACAATTTCGCAGTTTTCTGAACTCATCGTAATTTATGGTCTCGAGACCCAATTTACTCAGCCGGTCAATTTCCATATCGTTGTGCACAATCTGTCCGAGAGAATAAATCTTTTCACCGGCAAGCAGTTCCTTTTCGGCTTTCTCGACGGCATTCCTTACTCCAAAACAGAAACCTGAATTCTCATCTATTTCTACCACCATGTAGTTTTTCCTTAATTATTCCTCTTATCCATTCCATCTGTTCATCAACAGTCATATTGGTGTTATCGAGTATTATGGCATCTTTAGCTTTTCGTAACGGACTAATTTCGCGGTTTTCGTCGGCCACATCCCGTTCTATGATGTTTTTTTTGATATCTCTGTAATCCACAGGTTGCCCTTTGGCCTGCAACTCGTCAAAACGCCTCTGTGCTCTCGTGTCAACCGATGCAGTCATGAATATTTTTATATCGGCATCCGGAAAAACAACAGTTCCTATGTCGCGTCCGTCCATCACTATACCCTTAAGAACACCGATCTGCCTCTGAAGTTCAACCATTCTTGTCCTGACCTCCGGAATCTGACTTATCCTGCTTACGAAGTTTGAAACCTCAATACTCCTGATTTCATTTTCCACATTTTCAGAGTTAAGCCATGTTTCATATTCTCCTTTATCGGGGTTATAAATGAAGGTTATATGGATGTCTTTAAGTGCATTTTTAATGCCTTCAGTATCAATACCGTTTTTGGTAATGAACCCTTTCCTCAGGCAGTAGAGGGTGACGGCCCTGTACATGGCTCCGCTGTCAATGTATATGTAATTCAGTTCTCTGGCTATAGCCTTTGCAAAAGTGCTTTTGCCGCATGACGAGTAGCCGTCGATTGCTATTATCAGTTTCTTTTCCATTATTGTGGCGTCAAAAATACCTTATCAGGTGTTGTAAAAAAAGAGTGGGTTAATAATCTTCTCTCCGTCATGATTTGAACCGTTTTGAATATAAAATTAGCCGAAGATAAAAAAAACCTGAAAAGAAATTACTGACATATGCCATGATTCCGGATACATGATTAGCCTTTACATTAAGTTTATATCTTTCCTTATGTTTAACCTGAAGCCGGTCGACATGCAGTTATGCCCTGGATTATCTGAGTTATTAACTTGGAATCGAATTATTCTTCAGTTCATTATTTTTTTAAAGAGTTGATCGGGGCGGAGTACAAGGGTAAAGTGATTTGATGCACCGGCAAGATGGTACGTTGCCCTGCCGAAGCCGAAATTTAAAAAGGTTGTATTGATTCCAAATCCCCATGAAAAGCCTACGGTAGAAACTCTCGATTCAACCTGCAGTTCTTTTCTGCGCTGGTAATTATATCCTGCTGAAAAATAAAAGTTTCTGTGCGGGATGAATTCTGCACCTGCAATAATGTGCCTCAGTACATTTTCAGTAAAACCTGTCTCTTCATTTTCATTTGAGTTTTGATTGTTGTAAGAATGAATGAGGTTAAATTTTTCGAGGTGTCGCATAGTAAGTGAAAATCTGAAGGGTCCATGGGCAAGGCGGTGTGATATGCCGGCCTGTAACTCAAAAGGAAGCTTTTCGCGCGTTTCACCTGTATATGTGGTAATCTGAAGACCGGCATTCTTAACCACAATTCCGGCTGATGTTAGATTGTCACGCGAATGCCATGTCAGGCCTATGTCAAAGGCAACGCCGAAAGAAGTGTATTTTTCAAGATGCGACAGAAGCGGTTTAAAACATATTCCTGCCGAAAAGATGGTGTCATATGTTAGCGACCACAGCATTGGCATGCTATATTCGGCTGCTGAAAATGAGCCTGTTATATTACCTGATTCGTCGGCTTCCCTGAAAGTGCCGTAATTAAGGTATGTAAGTCCGGCAGCAAAATTGCCTGCCCGCGGAAATGACATCGAGTACATCGTCATTCCGTAATTAATGCCTGCAAGATAATTTATATAGTTGAGAGTCAGACTTTTATTCATTCCCGTGGAAAGCAGGGCCGGGTTACTGTATGCCATATTGAGGTCATCGTCAAAAACGGATACGTTTACGCCGCCAAGTGATGCAACGCGGCTTGAATAGGTAAGGTTAAGGAATTCATAGGTATTGTCACCGCCGGTCTGCGATTTCAGAGGCTGAATCACCGCAATCAGCAAAATGGCTGCGTATATGGCCCGGAATCTCATGCTTTAATAAAAAATGTCCGATATATTTTAACGGAATTCACAATATAAAAGTATCAGAAAATCTTAAGATTATGCTGTTTTACCTGTAAGAACCAGTGCCTCATCGGTTTTCTTCCTCCTGCCATTTATCTGGGTAAGAAAAATTCCGCAGATGACAATTATCATTCCTATTATGTTCTGAAGGCTGAGCACGTTTCCGAATATAATATATGAAAAAACAGCTGTGAATATCGGGATGATGTTTGTAAATGGATTTACTCTCGAAACGCCTATCTGTTTTAATGAATAGGCAAAAAATATGAATGCGCCGCATGAAGCAAATAATGCCAGTTCAATAATTGGAATAAAAGAAACCAGCGAGTGAGGTGTATTTATGAATTCTTTCAGGTCGGAAAACATAAATACCGGAAGAAACAGAATTACTCCGATTATATTCTGTACGTTAACTATAAATACCGGGCTGTATGAACCGACAAGTTTGCTCAGGGTGATGTTAAAACCTGCTGCCGAAATTACGGCAAGCCCCAGCAGCAATAACCCCCTGACGTTGAATGTAAGGGCGCCGTTTTTGTCAACAACAAATACAATTATTCCCGCAAAAGAGAGCAGAATACCGGCATAATTTATCAGTTTCAGCTTTTCCCCGAAGAAAAGCCAGGCAGAAAGAGCAACCACTGCAGGAATGGTTGAAATTACCACTGAGCCTGTGGTTGAAGTGACATAAGTAAGCCCGTGACTCTCACCGATAAAATAAAGAAAAGGTTCAAACACGGCAAGAATAAGAAACAGCTTCCTATCCTCTTTTTTTATTGAAACAAATTCCTTTCTGACAGTCAGGTATGCTGTTAGAAATAATGTGGCAAAAATAAGACGGAGAAAAATAATTGTCATCGGAGGATAATTTTCATTGGCCATTTTAAACCAGATGAAAGAAAATGACCAGAAAATCATCGCAAAAAAGACGGCACCATAGGTTTTTAAAAGTTTCATTATTGACTTTTAAGAGCAATGTTCAAAAAAACGGGGTGAATTTACAGCATATTTTCAATATTTCTGAAACGGATTTGATGAATATCCCAAACCCGGTTTCGAACGGCTATTTTATCTTTGAATAATCTCCTTGTTAATAATTTGAAATTCAGGGTTATAATAATTGAATATGTTTCGAACAGACGAAAAAAATGGTTAAAGGATGGTTTGAAGGTGTATCATTAATTATTATATTTGCCGCCTCTGAATTTAGTAATAACCAAAAAAACGAATAATGAAAATTCTGGTTTGTATCAGTAATGTGCCTGACACAACTACTAAAATTAAGTTGTCTGCAGCTGGCAAAAGCATTGAGACTGCCGGTATACAATGGGTAATAAATCCGTGGGATGAATTATCCCTTACCAGAGCACTGGAGTTGAAGGATGACCCTGCCTCCGGAGTTACTGCAGTTACTGTAGCACATGTCGGGCTGGCTTCTTCGGAACCCACAATACGTAAGGCATTGGCTATTGGTGCCGACGACGCCATAAGGGTCAATGCCGAACCTCTCGATGCTTTCTTCGTCGCAGCCCAGATTGCCGAAGTACTGCAGAAGGAAAATTACGATATTATAATGTGCGGTATTGAGTCGAGCGATTACAACGGTTCACTTACGGGCGGCATGATTGCTGAATTTCTGAATATACCTTCAGTATCTTCGGTATCATCACTCAGGATTGAAAACGGTAAAGCGCTGATGACAAGAGAGATAGACGGAGGTAAAGAGACTCTGACTGTTCCCGTGCCGTTTGTTGCTGTCGTACAGAAAGGTATTGCAAAAGAACCAAGAATAGCATCAATGCGAGGTATTATGACAGCACGCACAAAACAAATAAGAGTATATGAACCTGCCGATGTTAAGCCGCTCACCGAAATCATTATATACGAAAAGCCTGCACCGAAAGTCTCATGCAAATTTGTCAGCCCCGACAACCCCGCTGAACTAATATATCTGCTTCAGAATGAGGCAAAAGTTATTTAATTGTCAAACTAAACAAAAAAGATATCATGTCAGTTTTGGTTTATACAGAAAACTGGGACGGAAAGTTTAAGAAACTTTCATTCGAACTTGTGTCATACTCCGCAACACTCGCGGAAATGATGAATACCGGAGTTGTTGCCCTGACTATAGGTCAAGTTGAGGATGAAGAACTTAAAAAGCTCGGAAACTACGGAGCAAAGAAAATAATATGTGTTACGGGAGAACAGTTGAAATATCTCGATAATAAGGTATATACCTCGATTATTGCAGGGTATGCCGTAAAGGAAAACGCAAAGATTGTTGTGTTCTCCAACAACAATTCAGGAAAAGCTCTTGCACCCGGAGTGGCTGTAAGATTGAAAGCCGGAGTCGGAGCAGCCGTAAACAGCCTTCCCCTCAGCATGGAACCCTTTACCGTACGTAAAAAAGTTTATTCGGGAAATGCTTTTGCACATACAGTGATTAAATCTGATATAAAGATTATCACACTTCTTCAGAATTCGTATGAGATTAAAGAAACTCCGGTTCAACCTGAGATTGAAAAGATTACCTGGGATTCTGAACAGGGGCAGGTGCAGACTGAAGTTCTTGATGTGCAGAAACAAACAGGAAAAATTTTGCTTACCGATGCCGAGATAGTTGTTTCGGGCGGGAGGGGAATGAAGTCGCCTGATAACTGGGGTCCTCTGTTAGAACTTGCTGAACTTCTCGGCGCTGCTACTGCATGTTCAAGACCTGTTTCGGACGAAGGATGGAGACCTCATGAAGAACATACAGGACAAACCGGAAAAATAATTGCACCAAACCTCTATATAGCTGTGGGAATTTCCGGAGCAACCCAGCACCTTGCAGGTGTAAGTTCATCTAAATATATCGTGGCAATCAATACCGACAAAGATGCTCCTATTTTCGAGGCAGCACAGTACGGAATTGTAGGAGACGCAATGAAAGTCCTTCCGAAACTTGTGGAAGCAGTAAGGGAATTTAAAAAATAATCCGTTAGTAAAACCAATGAAATAGCCTTTAAATGACTGGTCAGATTGTTTTTATTTCAGCTCTTATCATTACTTTTGGTGTCTTTTTTTATACAATCAGCCGTATTGCAGCACTTTTTCGTCTTACAAAGCCGGCTTTCGCGGTAAAGGATATCGGTAAAAGATTCATACTGGTACTTAAAGTAGCTTTCGGGCAGACAAAGATTTTAAGAAGGCCTGTTGTCGGATTTCTTCATGCAATGGTTTTCTGGGGATTTTGCATAATACTTCTCGGGAGCATTGAAATGGTTATCGATGGTATTTCAGGTACTGAAAAGGCTCTGAGGTTTCTCGGGCCTGTCCACGATTTCATTATGGCTGCCGGCGATATCTTTGCATTGCTGGTTTTAATTTCAGTGGTGGTCTTCCTTCTGAGGCGACTTTTCCTGAAAATAAGACGTTTTGAGGGAATTGAAATGAAAAAGAAATCCCATATTGATGCCATAATTTCCCTGTCGCTGATACTTTTTCTGATGATAACCCTGCTCGGGATGAATGCAGGCTATATAAAGAATGCCGAACTGACCAGGCAGACAATCCACGGAGCATATCCCGTAAGCCGGCTGATAGCAGGGTTTCTGAATGGCTCAGAAGTCGAACCCTTCAGACTTCTTTACAGGGTTTCGTGGTGGTCGCACATCCTCACGATTTTCTTCTTTGCCAATTACCTTCCCTATTCAAAACACTTTCATGTTTTCATGTCAATACCAAATGTGTTTCTATCCAGGCTTGACCCGCTCGGAAAAATAACAAACATGGAAAACGTTACCAGGGAGGTGAAGCTGATGATGAATCCTGAAACGGCATTCTCTCAGGCCGCGACGGAGACAGTTCCGGAGCGTTTCGGAATAAAGGATGTTGAGGATGTTACATGGAAGAATTACCTCGACTCGCTCTCGTGTACCGAGTGCGGAAGATGCACATCAGTATGTCCGGCAAATATTACGGGGAAAAGACTTTCGCCAAGGAAAATCATGATGGATCTCAGGGCAAGGATGAAAGAGAAAGGCCCCGGGCTGGTTAACAGGGGAAAGGAATACACCGACGGGAAATCGCTTCTCCGGGATTATATCTCGGAAGAAGAACTGTGGGCATGCACAACCTGCAACGCATGTGCAAGGGAATGCCCGGTAAACATTAATCATCCTTCGGTTATTATTGACATGCGAAGATACCTTGTAATGGAAGAAGGTTCAGCACCGGGACAGATAAAGGCAATGTTCAGCAATATCGAAAACAACGGTGCACCATGGCAGTATTCACCGGAAGACCGTCTTAACTGGGCAAAAGATATTGAAATAAGTATTAACTGATAATCCGTTAAAACGTATAGAATTTTATGCAGACACGGAAAATTGAAGTACCTGTAATGTCGGAACTCTTTAGCAGAGGCATAAGGCCGGAATACCTGCTGTGGGTCGGCTGTGCGGGAGCTTACGACGACAGGTACAAAAAAGTGGTTAGAGCCTTTGTGAAGATTCTCGAATATCTTAATGTCAGCTATGCAGTGCTCGGGAAGGAGGAAACCTGTAACGGGGATCCGGCCCGCAGGGCAGGAAATGAGATGCTGTTTCAAATGCAGGCACTTCAGGTTATAGATACCCTTAACCGTTATGAAATTAAAAAAATACTGACCCTGTGCCCGCATTGCTATAATGTGTTCAAAAATGAATACCCCGATCTGGGAGGATACTACGAAGTGGTGAACTACACTCAGTTTTTAATGAAGTGCATAGAAGACGGGAAACTTAAACCGGGTAAAGAGATCTTTAAAAATCATATTATTACATATCATGATCCTTGTTACCTCGGGAGAGCGAATGAAATTTATGAGGAACCAAGAGAAGTTTTAAACTCTCTTAAGGTAGATTTAAGGGAGATGAAAAGAAACAGGAGCTTTTCACTGTGCTGCGGTGCCGGAGGAGCTCAGATGTTCAAGGAAGCAGAAAAAGGAGAAAAAGAAATTTTTATTGAACGGACAGAAGAAGCCCTTGAAACGGGTGCTGATGTAATTGCAACTGCCTGCCCCTTCTGCATGACAATGATAACAGATGGTCTTAAGTATAAAAACCGCGAACAGGATGTAAGAAATCTTGATATTGCTGAGATTATAGCACAATCACTTGAACTATAATTTGAAACATGTATTGATTAAGAATAACGTTGAAAATCCTCCCTTCCCGGTTTGTCATGGCTGTATTTCGTGGATAACATTCATATAACTGCCGGGCAGGAGAAAGTAAAGACTGAAAAAGATAACGAAACAATGTTGATATTCAAACATATACAAAATTTTCACGTAAAAATCTAACAATTCTGAAAAAATGGAAAAAGAAAGACTGTTAAAAAGCGGAGAGTTTCTGGTCAGGGAAACTTCAGCAGATAATATTTTCATTCCCGAAGAATTTAACGAGGAACAAATAATGATTGCCCAGACATGCCGTGATTTTCTTGCCGCAGAAGTTTATCCTTCCATACCTCAGCTTGAAAAAGGCGACAGGGAGCTTATGAAGAGTATTCTGAAGAAATCAGGAGAACTGGGGTTGATGGGGATTGCTATTCCTGAGGAATATGGTGGCTTCGGGCAGTCATTTGTAACACAGATGCTTGCGGCTGAAACAACCGGTGCAGGTTTCTCATTCTCTGTTGCGTTTATGGCTCATTGCGGAATCGGTACCATGCCGATAGTATATTATGGTAACGAAGATCAGCGCCAGAGGTACGTTCCGAAACTGGCTTCGGGAGAACTTCTTGGTGCGTATTGTCTTACGGAGCCCGGTGCAGGCAGCGACGCCAATTCTGGAAAAACAAACGCCCGCCTCAGCGAAGACGGAAAATATTATATCCTGAACGGCCAGAAAATGTGGATTACAAACGCAGGCTTTGCCGATACGCTGATAGTCTTTGCAAAGGTCGAAAATGACAGGGTACTCAGTGCATTTATTGTAGAATCAAAATGGCCCGGTGTCGTTATCGGTGCCGATGAACACAAGATGGGGATAAAAGGCTCCTCCACTGCTCAGATCTTTTTTAATGACGTAAAGGTACCCGCTGAAAATATGCTTGGTAAGAGAGGTGAAGGGTTCAGAATAGCACTTTCAATACTTCACATGGGAAGGATAAAACTCGGTGCCAACGTCCTTGGGGCTGCAAAGAAGTCAATTAACGATTCGGTTAAATATGCCAACGAAAGGAAACAGTTCGGGGTTCTTATTTCAACCTTTGGTGCAATAAAATACAAACTTGCCGAACAGGTTATAAGGTGTTTTGCCGCTGAATCGGCCGTTTACAGGGTTAGTAAGGATATTGATGACATGATGGAAATCCTTAAGGCTGAAATGCCTGATAAAGGGCGGGCAGCTATAGAGGCAATAAGCCATTATGCCGTGGAAGCAGCTCTTCTTAAAGTTGCCGGTTCTGAAATGCTTGATTATGTTGTGGATGAGGCCGTACAGATTCACGGAGGGATGGGCTACTCTGCCGAAATGGATGTTGAACGGAGTTACCGCGACTCAAGAATTAACAGGATATTCGAAGGTACCAACGAAATCAATAGGCTCCTCGTTTCAGATACCGCAATGAAGAAAGCTATGAAGGGGGAATTTGAACTCTTCGGTCATGCAGAAAAGATTTATAACAAACCGGATGAGTCGTACGAAAATCCTTTCAGTGTTGAAGATTATTTCAACCGTAAGAAAACAATTATCAGGAACATGAAAAAGGCTGCCCTGCTTTGCATTCACGGTGCAACCAAAAAGTTCGAAAAGTCTCTTGTGAACGAGCAGGAAATCCTGAACAATATTACTGACATAATGATTGATATTTACCTCGCTGAGTCACTGGCTCTGAGGGTTGAGAAACGCGAAGGAATGAAAGGACCTGACCCGGTTTACAGAGACATCCTCGATGTGTTTGTATACGATTCAGCCTACAGGGTAAAAAAATCGGCTTCGGATGCAATTTGTTCATTTGCCGATCCCGGTGAGGCCGGTCGGCTGCTTGATGCCGTGGAGAAATTTACCGCAACAGGTTGCCTGAATGTTAAAGATGCCAGAAGAAGAATAGCCGACAAACTTATTGGCGATAACGAATATAAATTTTGATTTTTTCGGTTTATGGGTTAAATTTGCCTGAAACAGAAGTGACTATGAAAAGAAAAAGGACCTTTCTTCCGGTTTTATTGCTTCTGTTGTTAGTATATCAGTCGTGTTCAACAGTTCCGCTTACTGGAAGAAGGCAGGTAACCATCCTGCCGGAATCGGAACTGATAGCAATGGGACTTACAAATTATTCCGAATTCCTCAAAGAGAATCCACCCTCAACGGATGCTGTCAATTCACTTGTTGTTAAAGAGGTAGGAAACAATATTGCATCGGCAGTACAGAAATACTTTGCAGATAATAAAATTGAGAGCCAGCTCGAGGGTTATACCTGGGAATTTAACCTTGTTGATAACCAGGAAGCCAATGCATGGTGTATGCCTGGCGGAAAAGTAGTTGTTTATAAAGGTATTCTACCGTATACAATTGATAAAAACGGATTGGCAGTAGTTATAAGCCATGAGATAGCTCATGCTGTTGCAAGGCATGGCAATGAGAGAATGAGTCAGCAACTTCTTGCACAGCTTGGCGGAATAGCTCTTAGCGAAGCATTGAAAACCAAACCCGAGGAGACACGCAGTATTTTTCTTACAGCATATGGCCTTGGTTCACAGGTCGGAGTACTGCTTCCTTATTCACGCAGGCATGAGCTCGAAGCTGACAGGCTGGGGCTTATCTTCATGGCTATGGCCGGGTACGATCCGCAATCAGCTGTTTCATTCTGGGAGAGAATGGCTTCAATGGGTGGCACCAGACCACCGGAATTTCTAAGCACACACCCATCCGATGAAACAAGAATTGCAAAAATAAAAGAGGCTATCCCAGAGGCAATGAAATACTATATTAAGAAGTAATTTTTCCCGGGCAGAAGCAGAATGTTCTATTATGCTCTATGAGTCGGGGTTAAGATAAGACTTAAGAAATCAATCCTTAATCTTTTTTCTCAGGATAAAAATCAGAGAAAAGGATGGGTAAACACTTTTCATGTTAAAGACTTTTTATTTAAATTTAGCATCCATAAACTAAAATTGAATCTTATGGTGTCATTTAAAAGGTTGATTATTATTTCTCTCGTCCTTTTTATTCCTGTTCTGGTATATGCTCAAAAGAAGCCGGGACCATGGCCGGTGCCTGAAGAATATAAAAATATGGTCAATCCTGTTCCAAAAGATGAAGCAAGCATTAAGGAGGGTCAGGTGCTTTACACAAAATATTGTGCATCCTGCCACGGCAAAACCGGTCTGGGAGATGGCGTAAAGTCAAGAGCACTCCAGACATTTTCCGGAGATTTTTCCGGACCCGAATACCAGAATCAGACCGACGGTGAACATTTTTACAAAACGAAATTTGGACGCGGGGAGATGCCAAAGTACGAAGGAAGACTTACAGATGAACAGATCTGGCAAATTGTTCATTATATGAGAACTTTCAAAAAGTAAATGTTTGATTCATTCCTGGCAGAGACTTATCCATAAACTTTTTTTGTCTTTTTTATTAGAAACAGGTTGTTATATTTTTGATTAACAATATTTTATTGCAGGCCGGTAAAATCCGGAAAAGTTGTATATTGTTTTGAATTTTTTAAAGAGGATACAATGAAAATTATAAAATTTCTTTTCTCTCCTGTTCTGATGACGATACTTTTTTTTCTATTTGCCCTGGCTATGGCTGTGGCAACATTTGTTGAAAATGATTACGGGAGGGAGGCAGCTTATGGTGCTGTTTACGGAACAAAGTGGTTTGAGCTTATTTTTATTCTTCTTGCTGTTAATCTTGCAGGGCAGGTTTTTCAGTACAGGCTTTACAGAAAAGAGAAAGTGACCGTTCTGGGATTTCATCTGGCTTTTATTATTATGATAGCAGGTGCCGGATTTACAAGATATACAGGTTTTGAAGGCACAATTCATATAAGGGAGGGGGAGGAAGAGAGCAGGGTATTTTCGGCAGAAAAGTATCTGGGGTATGCATTGACTGATGAAAGTGGCAACACCATTGTTGAAAATTATGAAAAATTTTCCCCTGCTCTGGACGGAACCGGTTTCGAAAGGAAAATCACAGAAAATCTGATTCTTCGACTTCAGCAGGTTATTCCATATGCTGTTGAGTCGGTCGAGGAATCTCCGTCGGGTACACCGGTAATAATGTTTATGGTGAGTCTACCTGGCGGCAATATGAAAAGCCTTATCTTAAAGAAAGGCGACTCATCGGCTGCAGGTCCAATGCTTGTAAGCTTTTCCGGCAATGCAGGGGCAGACGTGAAAATAGAAGCTGATACTACAGGTTTTTACTTTATATCTGCCCGCGAAACATCAGTGACAAACATGATGGGAGGGGAAAAAATTACATATAAGCCGGGAGATAAGATATTAATAAAACAGATGCAGGTGTTTTCTACCGGAGATGTGAAATTTGTTCCCCAGAAATTTACCCTGAGTGGAGTAATATCCGTTAAACCGGCGGATATTGAAGGGTTCGGGCAGGAAAGGAGTGCTATGATTTTTCACGTATTTGTGGAGACACAATCTCGCCCGGTTACTCTCTGGATCAATCGCGATGAGAATATCTCCGAAACATCTGTAACTACCGGAGGAAAAACTCTCAGAATCTCTTACGGTTCAAAAGTGATAAATCTGCCTTTCTCACTTAAACTCAATGATTTTATTCTTGAGAGGTATCCGGGTTCAAACACCCCTTCGGGATATAAAAGTGATGTCATTCTCACCGATAATCAAACCGGATTTTCTAAGTCTTTTCTTATTTATATGAACAAAATCCTGAAGTACAGAGGATATAGATTTTATCAGGCATCATACGATCCTGACGAGAAAGGAACAATCCTGTCGGTTAACCATGATGTTGCCGGAATATTTATTACATACACAGGCTACAGTATTCTTTTTCTTTTTATTCTTTTATCGCTGCTGAATAAAAACACACTTTTCCGGAAGGCTAATATCAGCTACTGGCACTCGCCGTTCAGCCGGAAAATATCAGTTATGGCCCTCTTTATTGCTATGTCAGGCTTTTCAACGGTTAACGCACAACAAGGTTTTATCCCCGACAGGAAGGCTGCCGAGGAATTCGGTATGGTTCTGGTACAGGATCAGAAGGGTCGCACCGAGCCGCTTTACACCCTCAGTAACGATATACTGAGAAAGGTATCACATAAAACCAGACTTAATGGACTCACTTCAATGCAGGTATTTCTGGGCATCTATTATGATTTTCAGAACTGGCAGAACGTACCATTAATAAGGATTTCAAACAGGAATATTGCAAGGAAAATCGGTATAAGCGGCAGGATGGCTGCTTTCAGTGACATAGTTGATTTCACCGGAGACGGTAACTACAAACTTGCAAGCGACGTTGAAAGGGCTTATTCCAGAAGACCGGCCGAAAGAAACAAATATGATAAGGAAATAATCAAAACCGATGAACGGGTAAACATAGTTTATATGATTTATACGGGAGAATTCATGAGGCTGTTTCCGTTGAGAGACAGTCTTGGCTCGTGGGGAAATGTTGAAGCGGCATTGAACAATATACGCAGAAAGGAAGATTCTCTTTATATCAGCAATATTCTTCCGGCCTTCTATAATGCTGCGGGCACGGGAAATGTCGTACAGGCAAAGCTTGTTGCCCGTTCATTGCTGGAATACCAGCGCCGTTTCGCCGGTTATACACTGCCTTCTGACAGAAAAATAAAGGCGGAGGTCTTTTTTGTAAAAGCAAATTTCTTTGAAAAACTCTTTCCTTTTTATGCTGCTACAGGTATCTTAATGCTAGCAATTTTAATTGTCAGACTTATAAGAGGAAGCGGAAGCGGTGCACAAATTAACAATGTGGCATTCTGGCTTCTGTTTGCCGGTTTCGTTATACATACATCCAGTATTGCACTCAGATGGTATGTTTCGGGTCATGCACCGCTGAGTAACGGCTATGAATCAATGATATTCATTTCATGGGTTACCCTTCTGGCAGGTTTTATCTTCAGCAGAAAATCTTACTTTACCCTGCCTGCTACTGCTGTTCTTGCGGCAATGACACTTCTTGTAGCCCACATGAGCTTTATGGACCCTGAGATAACAAACCTGGTACCTGTTCTTAAATCTTACTGGCTCACACTTCACGTTTCGGTGATAACAAGCAGCTATGCATTTCTGGGATTGGGTGCGGTTCTGGGGCTGATAGTGATGATTCTGCTGATCTTTTCCAATGGAAAAAACATCTCAACTGTCGGGAGTTCCGTTGAATCACTGACAGTTGTAAATTACCGGACTCTCATAATCGGACTCTACCTTCTTACAATCGGAACCTTTCTTGGAGCTATCTGGGCTAACGAATCGTGGGGACGTTACTGGGGCTGGGACCCAAAGGAGACTTGGTCCCTTATCACAATTATTGTGTACAGCTTTGTTGTGCATTCACGAATGATACCAACTCTAAGGAATATTTATGCGTTAAATCTACTGTCGGTTCTGGCAATTTCATCGGTATTAATGACTTATTTTGGAGTTAATTATTACCTCTCAGGACTCCATTCTTATGCCGGCGGCGACCCCGTATCAGTGCCTGTATTTGTTTACATAGCAGTTATTACTGTTCTGCTTCTGGCATATGCCGCATACGTAAAATACAAAAAGTGGAATAGAATTAATTAAAAGTTTTTTTAATCACTTCGCTCAGGCGAGCCTGGCTCGTTTTAAAAAAATAAGGCCGGCCTTTCAGGCACAGCCTGAGAAAAAGAAAAACATATAATGGATTGCCTCAGTCGCATAGCTCCTTCGGCGATCCGCAGGGGAGCCCTTCCGTCAAAAAGGCTGTTTTTACCTTTGGCAAAATCGGCCTTATTTTTTATTAATCACTCGCTCAGGCAAGCCTGGCTCGTTCAAAAAAAATAAGGCCGGCCTTACAGGCACAGCCTGAGAAAAAGAAAAACATATAANGGATTGCCTCAGTCGCATAGCTCCTTCGGCGATCCGCAGGGGAGCCCTTCCGTCAAAAAGGCTGTTTTTGCCTTCGGCAAAATCGGCCTTCTTTTTTTAATCACTTCGCTCAGGCGAGCCTGGCTCGTTCAAAAAAATAAGGCCGGCCTTACAGGCACAGCCTGAGAAAAAGAAAAACATATAATGGATTGCCTCAGTCGCATAGCTCCTTCGGCGATCCGCAGGGGAGCCCTTCCGTCAAAAAGGCTGTTTTTGCCTTCGGCAAAATCGGCCTTCTTTTTTTAATCACTTCGCTCAGGCAAGCCTGGCTCGTTTAAAAAAAATAAGGCCGGCCTTACAGGCACAGCCTTTTTGACGGGTGGAAGACCGGATTCGAACCGGCGACCTCCAGAGCCACAATCTGGCGCTCTGACCAACTAAGCTACATCCACCGTATCCGGCATGCAAAATTATATCCAAAAAAAGAGAATACAAAATTTTCAACATTTTTAACCTGAGCCTTCCTGTCATTTTTTAACTTTGCCCTGTTTATAAAATGAATACAGCGAATACAATTTTTTTACATCATAGAAGTTTTATATTTAATTTTTTAACTCCTTATGAACTCGTCTTTTCTGCAAAATCGACCGATTGCTTTTTATTTATCTGGTTCGGTAACCTTTTAAATTAGAACAATATAAAAGATGCAGTTCAGGGGAGCAACATGTTTTAACAGAAAGGCTTGAAGAAAATAAAATTCATAGATAATATCTCCGGGCTCCAGCTGTTTCAGTTGCTGAGGTTTACTATTTTCCTGATTATCAGCATTGTTTTTACCAAAAGTCACCTTACAAAGGCTGAAATAGGAGATTGGGAGATGTTTCTTTTCATCGCCAGCCTTGTGAGTTTCTTCTGGGTTACCGGAATAATTCAGTCTCTGTTACCCATTTATCACCGCAACCGTACATACAGCAAAACGGGTGAGAATATCGATGAAAAATCACCGGAAATATTCAATGCTTTTCTTCTTCTTACATTCTTCAGCCTTCTGGTTTTTCTTCTTGGATTTTCAGTTAAAGGTTTTATATCTGTTTTCGGTTTTTCAGGTAAAGACCCATTCATGAGACTGTTGCTCTGGTATATACTGCTGAGTAATCCGGTCTGTCTCATAGAATATATTTACCTTCTTAAAAACAGAGCCCATCGCATAGTTCAGTATGGAGTATATACTTTTACGGCACAGTTGCTGATGATAATCGGTCCTATCGTTGCCGGGAAAGACCTTATATGGGCATTTTATGGACTTCTTGCCATAACGGCAGTGAGGTGGGTGTGGCTGATAATACTTCTGAAACGGTATTCTGAAATGAAGATTTCCTTTGAATTCATGAAGGAACATCTGTATCTCGGAGCACCCCTGATTATTACATCTTTGATAAGTGGCTCAGCTCAATATATTGACGGAATAATCATCTCAGCTTATTTTAAAAATCCGGAAATCTTTGCTCACTTCAGATACGGTGCCAAGGAGTTTCCGCTCGTTCTGATGCTGGCCAACGGACTCAGCAATGCTATGTTGCCCGAATTTTCGACCAGAAGCCGTATGAAGGAAGCTCTCGAGAAAATTAAAGTCAGATCGAAAAAATTGATGCATCTTCTTTTCCCTTCGAGCATGGTTGTGATGCTCTTCACCCGCTGGCTTTTCCCGAGAATCTTTACTCCGGAATTCATAAGAAGTGCAGATATCTTTCTCATTTACCTGCTTCTGATAATTCCACGCCTTGTATTTCCACAGACTATCGTAATAGGAAGGAAAAAAACTCATATTACACTTATCGCGGCAGTAATTGAACTGGCAATAAATATACCCCTGAGTCTCATTCTGATAGTACCTTACGGAACAGTGGGTGTGGCACTGGCAACTTTCATTGTTTATTGTGTGGAAAAAATCTTTCTGGTATGGTATGTGTGGTCAAAAATGAAAATAAATCCGGCAGAATATATACCTCTGAAAGAATATATTACATATTCCGTTATGATTACAATCCTGTTCGTGCTGATTGACCACAGAATTATCGATATTCATTAAACAGGTCTTTATTAGTATTTATCTTATATTTACATATCTTTGTGAAACACACAGGGAATTTTTAACCGTAAGGTCTGTAAAAATTTTCAAAAGTGGATAATATGTCCTTCAGAGCCATTGAAGTCAGGACCAGAGCTGACAGGAAAGCATTCATTTGTTTTCCGAAAGAACTCTACAGGGATGATCCCAACTGGGTCTGTCCTCTCGATTACGAGGTTGAAGCAGTTTTCGATCCTGCCAGAAATCCAGCCTTCCGGCATGGTGAAGCCTCGAGATGGATTCTCGTTGATGACAGAGGTAAAGTTTCAGGCAGGGTGGCTGCTTTTATCGATTATGTTAGGTCAAAGGCAAATACTCAACCTACAGGGGGGTTAGGCTATTTTGAGGTAATTGATAACCGTGATGCGGCGTTTATGTTGTTCGACACGGCAAAGGAGTGGCTCGCTCAGAGAGGGATGGAAGCAATGGACGGCCCTATAAATTTCGGGGAAAATGATACCAACTGGGGATTGCTGGTTGAGGGATTCATGCAACAGGGTTTCGGGATGCCTTATAATAAGCAATATTACAGGAAGTTTTTCGAAGATTACGGATTTCAGAAATATTTTGAACAGTATTCTTACCACTGTACCGTCCGTGGACCTGATAACAAAATTGTTATGTTCCCCGAACGAATGGTAAAAATAGCCGAATGGATTTCAAAACGCCCGGGATACTCTTTCAGACATTTCGAATTCAGTAACCCTGAAAAATACATATCTGACCTTATAGATGTATATAATTCAACATGGTCTTCTTTTAAAGAAGACTTTACGCCTCTTGAGCCGCAGTTTCTGAGGGAGACTTTCCAGAAGATCAAAGTTTTCGTAGATGAAGAACTTATATGGTTTGCTTATTACAAAGATAAACCCGTGGCATTTTTCATTCTATATCCGGATCTTAACCAGATTTTAAAACACTTCAATGGCAAACTTCATCTATGGAATAAACTACGGTTCCTGTGGTACAGGGCAACTCATGAAATGACACGAATGAGAGCAGTGGTCGGAGGTGTTAACCCCTCACACCAGAACAGCGGAATAGAATCGGCTATATTCCTCCAGCTATATAATGTGTTCAAAAAGAAAAAATGGTTTAAGGAACTTGAGCTTTCATGGGTCGGTGATTTTAATCCCAAGATGATCGCAATCTACGAAGCTCTCGGGGCCAAAAGGGCCAAAACTCATTATACATACCGGTACATGATTAATAAAAATATTCCCTTTGTCAGATATAAAGAGGAAATTGCAATAAAACTGAGCCGTAAAAAAGAGTCACAGGAAGGGTGATGGATTTACCACAGGGGTGAATCTGTAAATATTTACAGATGAATGCTTTGAATGGTGTGACATAAAATATTGTTTTAATAATCTTTTTTATTTGAAATAAAATAAATAAATTTGCAACCCTGTTTTAAATAATTAAAATTGATACGATGAAGAAAGGTATACATCCGGCTAATTACAGGCTTGTTGTGTTTCAGGATATGTCGAACGGCTATGCTTTTCTGGGTAAATCCACGGCCCCCTCGAAGGAAACCATAAAATGGGAAGACGGAAAGGAGTATCCCTTGATTAAACTTGAAATATCAAATACCTCCCATCCGTTTTATACGGGCAAGATGAAACTGGTTGACTCGGCAGGCCGTGTTGACAGATATATGAGCCGCTATAAAAGCCATCTTGACAAAAAGAAACAATAAAAGCTTTTCCATAATAACAAAGGGGGCTGACGGTTATGGTTAGCCCCTTTTTTGCGTTATTTATGAAGAAACTGGTATGAATTTTGAACATGTTGATAACCTGAACTCTTTAAAGGTTAATTGCCAGAAAAATAATGTGTAATTTTAAACCTATTATAACAGGGATATGGACGAAAAGCAAAAGAAACCGTTGATACATGGTTTTTTCTTTCATGAGATGCTTAACGGAGAAGGTGAGATAATTCCTATTATCACCGACGGTGATGACCGGGAGCTTGAAGAGATAGATGTACCCGAAGTGGTGCCTGTGCTTTCACTTCGTAATACGGTTCTGTTTCCGGGTGTTGTTCTGCCGATTTCCATAGCACGTCCACGTTCCATTCAGCTTATCAGAGATGCTTACCGTACCGACAAGATAGTTGCCACCGTAGCACAGAAAGATCCTGATATAGAAAATCCTGCCTTTGAAGACCTTCATACTGTTGGTACGCTTGGCCAGATTATCAAACTTCTGGAGATGCCTGACGGTTCGACAACAGCAATAATTCAGGGCAGAAAACGGATTACCCTTGAGTCACTCGTTTCATCTGACCCTTATTTTATGGCAAGGGTTAAAGCTGTTCCGGAAATAAAACCTGAACCCGATAACAGGGAATTTGAAACCATTGTCGGTTCCCTGCGCGACCTTTCACTGAAAATAATCAAGCTTAACCCCAACATAACGCCCGAAGCAACATTCGCAATAAAGAATATTGAAAACAGTTATTACCTGATTAATTTCATCTGCTCCAATACTGATATTAAAATGCAGGATAAGCAGAAACTCCTGGAGGCTAACAATATGCGCGACAGGGGTTATATGCTGCTTCAGTATCTTGTGGAAGAGATCCAGATGCTGGAGTTAAAGACCGAGCTTCAGATGAAGGTAAAGAGCGACCTGGAACAGCAGCAGAGGGAATATCTTCTGCATCAGCAGATGAAGAAGATACAGGATGAACTGGGCGTAAACCCGCTTGAGAAGGAAATTGAAGAATTTAAGAAAAAGGCGGATGAGAAGAAGTGGTCTCAGGAAGTAAGGAAGATATTTGACAAGGAACTCGATAAACTTTACCGCCTTAATCCGGCTGCAGCAGAATATTCGGTACAGGTGAATTACATCCAGACACTTCTCGACCTTCCATGGGGAGAATACACCGAAGACAATCTCGACCTGGCTAACGCCCGCAGGGTACTCGATGAGGATCATTACGGACTTGAGGAGGTCAAGGAAAGAATTCTTGAGCACCTTGCGGTTCTGAAGCTTAAAGGCGACATGAAGTCTCCCATTCTGTGTCTTTATGGACCACCGGGAGTGGGTAAGACCTCACTGGGCAGGTCAATAGCCAGGGCACTTGGCCGTAAATATGTAAGGATGTCACTCGGCGGGTTACACGATGAGGCTGAAATCAGAGGACATCGTAAAACTTATATAGGGGCAATGCCCGGCCGGATAATTCAGAATATAAAACGGGCAGGCTCATCTAACCCCGTTTTTATACTTGATGAGGTTGATAAAGTGGGCCAGGATTTCAGAGGAGACCCCTCATCCGCTCTGCTCGAAGTCCTTGACCCGGAACAGAATAATACTTTTTATGATAACTTTCTCGAAATGGAATACGACCTGTCGAGAGTTATGTTCATTGCCACTGCAAATACCGTGGCAACAATAAGCCCTGCTCTGCGCGACAGGATGGAACTTATTGAAATTACCGGTTATCTCCCTGAAGAGAAAGTAGAAATTGCCCTTCGCCATCTGCTGCCTAAACAGCTCGAAAACCATGGCGTTAAACCGGGAGAGCTGAAGATCAGCCGGAAACTGATGGAAGTAATTATCGAGAAATATACAAGAGAATCGGGTGTGAGGGAACTCGATAAGCGTCTTGCCAAGATTGTGAGGGTAAGAGCTAAAGATATAGCTTCAGGCAAAAAGTTTGAACCGGAACTGACAGAAGTGGAACTGACTGAAATACTTGGGCCGCCCAAATACAGCCGCGACCTCTATACCGACAACGAAAAGGCGGGAGTAGTTACCGGCCTTGCATGGACAGCATCCGGAGGTGAAATACTTTTCGTAGAAACAAGCCTTAGCAGGGGAAACGGGAAACTGACACTAACCGGAAACCTCGGCGATGTGATGAAAGAGTCGGCAGTGCTTGCTCTGGAGTATCTCAAATCCAATGCTGATTTGCTTGAACTGCCGGATAACTTCGCAGAAAAATGGAACATACATATTCATGTGCCCGAAGGAGCAATACCAAAAGATGGCCCTTCAGCCGGTATTACAATGGCAGTCTCTATCGCTTCAGCGTTTACGCAGAGGAAGGTAAAAAAATATCTGGCAATGACGGGAGAAATAACCCTTCGCGGCAAGGTGCTTCCGGTGGGCGGTATAAAAGAAAAAATACTGGCCGCTAAAAGAGCTGGTATCAGGGAAATCATTTTATCTTCGGATAACCGAAAAGATGTGGAAGCTATCGATAAAATATATCTGAAAGGACTGAAATTACATTACGTCGATACAATAATGGAAGCCCTTCAGATATCACTCCTGAAACAAAAGGTAAAGAACCCTAAAAAAATAACCTTTGACTGAAAATGAAAAAAATTGCTGTTTTCCCGGGGACTTTTGACCCTTTTACCGTCGGACACGAAGGTGTTGTAAGACGCGGACTGGAAATCTTTGATGAAATAATCATTGCCGTTGGAGCTAACCCTCTTAAGAAGTGTCTTTTCTCGGTTGAGACAAGAAAAGATATGATCTCAAAAGTTTTTTGTAATGAACCAAGAATAAAGGTAGACCATTATGAAGGACTAACGGTAGATTACTGCAAAAAACACAACGCAAAGTTTATTCTGAGAGGTTTGCGTACTTCTGCCGATTTTGAATTCGAACGTGCTATTGCCCAGATGAACCGCATAATGGCACCTGATATTGAATCAGTTTTTATTCTTACAGTTCCTGAACATACCCCTGTAAATTCAACGATAATCCGGGATATCATAAGAAGCGGGGGAGATGCTTCGATGTTTGTCCCCTCTGCCATAAAACTGTCAGATTACAAGCCTGATGAATAGTCCTGGTATTCTTATCCGACTGCTTTTATTTTTTATTTTTATCAATACCTCTGCTCGGCCGGTTACAGTTAAAGGCATGGGAGAAGGTTACAACGGGGTGAAACTTGCATTCTATCTGCAGTCCGATCCGGTTTCGCGTAAACTCATACCCCTCTTTTTGACAGAGTGTAACGAAAAGGGAGAATTCTCCGCTGAAGTGCCGGTACAGGGTAATGCAGAAATCATTATTAAATCAGGTATATACCGCTTTGTGCTTTTAGTCCGCGAAGGACGTGAATATGAGTTAAAACTGCCGGCCTTTGAGCCGGCAACCCTGGCCGAAGAGAGTAACCCGTTCATTCCCGGGATAACAATAATTCCTGAAGTAATAAATGACCCGAATGACATAAACAATCTTATCAGGTCATTTGATGCCCGGTATAATACTGTATTCAACAGAGTTTCGGAGCGGGTTGAAAAGGGAATTAAAAAAGATGAAATACCCGGTTTAATCGAAAGCCTTAATAAAGTAACCGGTTTTTCGGAAGATCCTTTCTTTAAGGATTTTGTCAATTACAGGATCATTATGCTAAATGTGGTTGCTTATGGAGAATATACAGGTCGTCGGGAAGATTCGATTCTCATCAACCGGAAATTCGTACCTGAAAACCCTGCTTACACCGACCTGGTAGAACAGATGTACGGGAACTATTTTAAGATGCTGCTTTCAGGATCAATGAGAGAAGAATTTTCCAGGTCTGTTAACAGGGCATCCCCTTCGGAAATAATGAAAATAATGCTCCGTGACGGGAAAGCAGTAAATCCGTTGCTTCAACAATATGTTATTCTGATGAATACATATTATGGCTATTTCAATGGTTTGATAAAGGAAGAAAATGCAATTGCATTATTTGATTCACTCAGAATTGGCGGTAAAAGCGATTATATACGGAACCTGGCAACCCTTTTGAAGCAGCATGCAACGGCACTGAGTCAGGGCACATTCCCGCCTCCGTTTTTTCTTCCCGACACTTCAGGCAAAAAAATATCAGCTGATGAATTCAGGGGACGGTATCTGCTCCTTGTTTTTATAAAAGAAACCGACTATGCCTCCCTGGGTGAACTTGCCCTGCTTAAATCATGGTCCGACAATTTTAAGGATGATGTTTCGGTAGTTGCAATAATTACAGGGAAAAACTTCAGGGAGATATCCTCATATTTCATAAAGAGGAAGTACAACTGGATTTTCCTTGACGGTACTGATAATCCGTTTATTGCCGATTTGTATGACCTCCGGATTTATCCTTCCTTCATACTGCTCGACAGAGAGGGGAGGATAGCAGTGAGGTATTGTCCTTTGCCATCTGAAAATCTGGAAGGTTTTCTTAAAAGCATTCTGGACAAAGAAAAACGGGATAAATAATCAGTCGGCGAGTATATATTTGTTAATCAGGTCAGTAAGAGACAGCCACAAATCGGGTTTTATTTCCGGTATCTCTTCTGGCAATAGCCATACAACATCAGTGATATGTTCTTTTTCTTCCGGCTTGCTTATCATTTCCCCGTCGTAATCCATCAGGAACCAGCTGGTTTTTTTCAGATATGAGATTCCCTCTGCGGTATAAGTATGATAACTTGGTTCGAGCGGTTTCACTATACGACAGCCTTTTATGCCGCATTCTTCTTTAACTTCACGGAGTGCACACTCTTCGGGTGTTTCGTTTTTATCAATATGTCCTTTCGGCAAATCCCATTTTCCGCGCTTTTTTATAAATAGATATCTGCCTGAAGTGTGCCTGACCAGTCCCCCGGCTGCCTGAACCTCGGAAAAGTATATTCTGAACAGCCTCCAGATGTGAGTAATGTCGTGGCCGTATATATTCACCGAATGGATGCTCCTGTCTTCCTGAAATCTGGCAATGAGCTTATAAAGTTCTGGTGTTGTACTGTAATTATGGAATAAACTGTACTTTTGTAACCGGTCGGGTTCACGGCTCAGTACAATGAACCTGTTCTCAAAATGAACCTTATAAGTAGTCATATGGAAAATGTTTCAAAGAAAATTGCCGAATATTTACTACAAATTAAAGCAATAAAATTGCAACCGTCAAATCCTTTTACATGGGCTTCAGGTTGGAAATCTCCTATTTATTGTGATAACAGGAAAACCCTCTCGTACCCTGAAGTCAGAACCTTTATCTGTGAGTCGTTTATTCAGGCAGTCAGGAATTATTATCCTGATGTAGAGGTCATTGCAGGAGTTGCCACCGGGGCTATTGCCCATGGAGTCCTTGTTGCACAAAAAATGGGGCTTCCTTTTATTTATGTAAGGTCTGAAGCCAAAAGTCATGGACTGGGTAATCAGATAGAGGGTTATTATGAAAAGGGACAGAAGGTGGTAGTAATTGAAGATCTTATCTCAACTGGAGGTACGAGTCTCGGGGCAGTGAGGGCACTGAGGGATGCCGGCTGTGAAGTCCTCGGCATGGTTGCAATTTTTACTTACGGATTCCAGAAGGCTGAAGAAGGATTCATCTCAGAAAACTGTGAACTTCATACCCTCAGCGATTATAACACCCTTATAAATTGTGCCCTGGAAACCGGATATATAGAACAGTCTGATATGGAAACACTTAAAGAGTGGAGAAAAGATCCATCAAAGTGGGGAGTTTAAGACGATGAAGTATTTTAATGAGAGAAAAGTTAAAGTCTCCTGCCGAAAGGAGCAGTTTTACAACTTTGTGAATGATGTAAGAAATTTGGGCAGATTTATTCCGGAGTCGCTCAAAGGGGGATGGAGTGCATCGGCAGATAAATGCTCATTTCTGGTTCCGGGTATAGGTGAAATAAATTTTGTCATTAAGGAAAAAATACCAAACACGAAGGTTGTTTTCAGTGGTTATGCACTTTCGAGGATAAATTTTGATTTTGAGACCCTGATTTCCGGGGAAAATGAAAATACCTGCGAGGTAGATATTATTTTAAAGGCAGAAACTGACATGATTACAGGTACTATTGTAAAGCCTCAGCTCGATGCGCTGTTCGGGTCAATAGCAAATGAAATGGAAAAATTTTCGGAGTGGAATGTCTAAAGAAAGTCTACTTCATTGAATCCGTATTCATAAATCCTTCCTCTTCTGTCTTCAATCTGAATCCTGCCTGTATCGGTAACCGAAATGATTTTTCCTTCAAAAATGCCCCTGTTATCGCTGAATTCCGTGAACTGCCCGAAACGGTAAAGTGAGTTTTTATAATCTTCTTCTATTCTGCCAATGCGGTTATACAGAAGAAGTTTATACCGTGCATCGAGTTTTGCTGCTAATTCATTCAGGCACTGTTCAAGGTCATAATCCTTTCCGGTGAGGATTTTAAGCGAAGTGGGGTTGGGCAGGTGGCGGGGGAAATGCTGCTGATTAATGTTTATCCCTATGCCGGCTATTGTGTGGTCAATTTCGTTTCTGATTATTGAGTTTTCAATAAGGATTCCGGCAATCTTTTCATTTTTTACATAGATATCGTTAGGCCATTTGATTGTAACGTCATAAACATAAGTCTTAAGAAAATCGCTTACGCCAAGTGATATGACCTTTGATATAAGGAATTGTCTGTCGGCCCTGATTGTTGTGGGATAGAGAATAACACTAAGCAGCAGGTTTTTATCCTTTTCGCTTTCCCATTTGTTTCCTCCCTGGCCTTTACCCGCAGACTGATAACCGGTATAAACGATTGTCCCCTCAAGTACTCTGCCTTTTCTCAGCATTGCCGCAGCATGAGTATTGGTTGAGGATAGTTTTTCAAAATATACTTTTCTGGAGCCGATAATCATAATAACACTTGTTTGGTTGTAAAAGTTAATGTTTTTACAGTTAATTTTATACAATACGGTAATAATCTTGCAAAAATTGGCAGGCTTTTACAAAAATACTGATAATTGTTTGTACTTTTGCATTTGCAAAATAAAGATAATTTTTTAATGAAAAAAAAGTCTGACGGTACAAATTCGCTTATAAAAAGTGTAGTGAAGGGTATTTTTGAGAAGCAGGGGAAGGATGTGGTAAAAATTGACTTAAGGACTTTTGAAAACAGAATCACGGATTATTTTATAATTTGTCACGGAAATTCTGTAACTCAGGTCGACTCCATTACGAGTTCGGTTGAGGAAACAGTAAGAAAGGAGACAGGTGAAAAACCAGCTCATATTGAAGGACTGGAGAATTGTTTCTGGGTGCTTCTTGATTATATTGATGTTGTAGTACATATTTTTCAGGAAGAATACAGAAATTTTTACAGTCTGGAATCTTTATGGGCTGATGCGGAAATTGAGAAACTCGAAGATGTTAAGGTAAAAAAGAATTATGGCGGAAGAAAGAAAAAATAATCAGGAACAGAAGAGCCAGGATGGCAAAAGTCAAAGATCCGGATTTAATTCCAACTGGATTTTTGCCATTATTGCTATATCTATTTTATTGTTTCAGATAATATATGGCGGCAGGAGTATTGAGAAGATCAATACGGGTAAGCTCAGAGAATTGCTTACTGAGCGGGAAATTGATAAGATAATTGTTGTCAATAAAGATCAGGCTGAAATTTATCTGAATGAAAAAGCTCTTGAATCGGATAAACATTCAAAAGTTGCAAAAAGCTCGAACCGTACAGGTTTTTCAACTCCGAAGCCTCATTATATTTACAACATTGGTGATCTGAGCCGGTTTGAGGCATTTATAATTGAAACCCAGAAAGCAGCAGGTTATACCGAAAATGAACTGATTTATCCTGAATATATTAACCGTAAAAATTATCTGGGAGATATACTCGGATGGATGTTACCCTTTGTTTTTCTGCTTATTCTCTGGATTTTTATCATGAAAAGGGTTACCGGCGGTGCAGGCGGGGGTGCAGGTGGGATTTTCAGTGTAGGGAAATCAAGGCCGCAGATATTTGACAAAGACACCAGCGTAAAGGTTAATTTCAATGATGTCGCAGGCCTTGAGGAAGCAAAGACTGAAGTGATGGAGATTGTTGATTTTCTGAAGAATCCGAAAAAATATACCCAGCTTGGGGGAAAAATTCCCAAAGGAGCTCTGCTGGTTGGACCGCCGGGTACAGGTAAAACTCTTCTGGCTAAGGCAGTAGCCGGAGAGGCCAATGTACCTTTCTTTTCAATTTCAGGTTCGGAATTTGTTGAGATGTTTGTCGGGGTAGGTGCCTCACGTGTCAGGGATCTTTTCAAACAGGCAAAAGAAAAAGCCCCATGCATAGTATTCATTGACGAGATTGATGCCATAGGAAGGGCTAGGGGGCGTAATCCGAACTTCGGTGCAAATGATGAAAGGGAAAGCACATTAAATCAGTTGCTTACCGAGATGGACGGATTCGGTACAAACATGGGGGTTATTATCCTTGCCGCAACTAACCGTGCCGACATTCTCGACAGAGCACTTCTGCGTGCAGGAAGGTTCGACAGACAAATACATGTTGAACTGCCCGACCTCAAGGAGAGGGAGGCAATTTTCAAGGTTCACATGCGTCCGCTAAAACTCAGTAAAGAAATTGATGTCTCGTTCCTTGCACGGCAGACCCCCGGTTTTTCGGGAGCCGATATCGCAAACGTATGCAATGAAGCTGCTCTGATAGCTGCCAGGAAAAACAAAACAGTTATCGAAAAACAGGACTTTCTTGATGCAATAGACAGAATAATCGGCGGACTCGAAAAGAAAAACAAGATAATCTCATACGAAGAGAAAAAAACCATTGCATACCACGAAGCTGGTCATGCAACAGTAAGCTGGCTTCTCGAACATGCAAGCCCTCTGGTGAAGGTGACCATTATCCCTCGCGGAAAAGCTCTCGGAGCAGCATGGTATCTGCCCGAAGAGCGTCAGCTGACTACACGGGAACAAATACTTGACGAGATGGCATACGCCATGGGAGGAAGAGCAGCAGAACAACTGATTTTCGGCAAAATCTCAACAGGAGCCCTCAGCGACCTCGAAAAAGTTACAAAACAGGCTTATGCCATGGTAGCTTATTTCGGAATGAGTGAAAAAATCGGAAATATAAGCTTCTACGACTCAACAGGACAATCAGACTTCAACTTTACAAAACCTTACAGTGAAAAGACAGCCGAACTGATAGACAAAGAGGTTAAAAAGATAGTGGACGAAGCCTATCAGAGAGCACTTAATGTCCTGGAAAAGAATAAAGAAGGACTTGTTAAGCTCGCTGAACTGCTTCTTGAAAAAGAAGTCATTTATTGCGAAGACCTCGAGAAAATATTCGGAAAACGAAAAGCCGAAATCGTAAAAACTCTTGCGGAAGTTAATTCAGAGGAACAGGAAAAGAAAAATAAAGAAGAAAGCAGGACGGAAATCTCCTTAAAGTCTGAAAAAAAGCAAAAAGCTAAAAACAGAAAAGCTAAAAGTTCCGAGGTAAAAACTACTGCTGATGCAGCAGCCGTAGAGAATAAACCGAAAAATAAAAATGGAGAAGGATTGGGTTAAAATCTACGAGACAGCAGAGGATGTAAAAATTGAAATTGCGAGAATTTTACTCGAGGAAAAAGGTATTGATTCTGTCATTATCAATAAAAAAGACAGAAGTTACCGTTTTGGCGAGATTGAACTCTATGTTCATCGCGATAACATATTAAAAGCTAAACAGTTACTAAAAAATTTGTAGTTTGAACGAATTCTTTAAGAGAACTTTTACAGGTATATTTATCGTAATCTTCGTACTGGGTGGTTTCTGGCTGCACCCTGTTTCTTTTTTCATAACAGGACTTTTTATTCTCTTCGGTACCCAGTATGAATACTATAAACTGATAATTAAAAGCGGAACAAACCCTCAGATGATACCGGGGTTAATAACAGGCATAATTGCATATCTGCTTTCCACTCTTATAGCCATGGGGAAGATAGATGTCAGGTGGTTTTTTCTGCTTATACCTCTGATTACAATAATAATTATTGCGGAACTCTTTCGTTACCAGGAACGTCCGTTTGATTCTCTCGCCCACACACTTTTCCCGCTCCTGTATATCGTACTGCCTTTTTCTCTCTTCCCGCATTCTGCATTTTCGCATTCAGGTATAAATTCACTTCTCAGACACAATATTGAATTTTCACCGGGAATCATAATTGGATTTCTTTTACTTCTGTGGGTCAATGATACTTTTGCATACCTTGTCGGAATTACCTTCGGCCGGCACCGGTTGTGCGAAAGGATTTCCCCGAAGAAATCGTGGGAGGGCTTTTTCGGAGGACTTTTGTTTAGTGTGCTGACCGGATACCTTATTTCGGGATGGCTGGGCATGGTAAGCAGGTATGAATGGATTGTTATTGCCGTAGTTGTTTCAATATTAAGTACATTTGGCGACCTTGCCGAATCAATTCTGAAAAGAAGCATTGGACTTAAAGATTCAGGTAAAATTATGCCCGGACATGGCGGATTTCTCGACAGATTTGATAGTGTACTGCTGTCGTTTCCGATTGTTTTTCTTTATTTTATACTTTTTGGATGATTCGTCAGACTTAATTAAGTTTGTGCAAATTTTCTGAAATGAGCATACATAAGGAAGGTTATAAAATACTCTTTTTCGGATTAATTATTCTTGCGGGGCTCAATCTGTTAGTCGGTATCTTATGGCCGGATCTGTCCGTTTTAAAATGGGGATTTCTGATTTTTTCATTGCTTCTTTATGTTTTTCTGCTCTTCTTCTTTCGCCTTCCTGAAAGAAAAATAGACCCGGTTCACGGATTGGTTTATTCCCCGGCCGACGGAAAAGTTGTTGTAATTGAAGAAGCAATTGAAAAAGAATATTTTAAGGACACAAGACTGCAGGTCTCGATTTTCATGTCTCCGTTCAACATGCACAGTAACAGGTATCCCGTGTCGGGTACAGTGAAATATGTAAGTCATACACCGGGAAGAAATATTGTTGCATGGCATCCGAAATCATCTGAACTAAATGAACGGACAAGTGTTGTAATAGAAACACCCGACGGGAAGGAGATTCTGGTCAGGCAGATTGCCGGTGCGGTGGCAAGAAGAATTGTCACGTACGCAAAACTGGGTCAGACCGTGCGACAGGGTGATGAACTTGGATTTATCAAGTTCGGTTCGAGGGTTGACATTTTCCTGCCTGTTGGGACAGAAGTTGAAGTACCCATACTTCAACACGTCAGAGCCAACAAAAGTATAATTGCACGACTATGAAAACCGGAAATGTTAAAGGAAACAGGAAACCTGATGACAGAATTATTGAAATTACACCTGATGTAAAATGGATCGGTGTGCTCGATTATGATATTGTTACCTTTGATATAGTGATGGAGACTGAGTTCGGGACAACATATAATTCGTATTTTATCAACGCCGAAAAGAAGGCAGTGGTTGAGGCTGCAAAGGAAACATTCAGTGATGTCCAGATTAATAAGTTAAAAAGACTTTGCGATCCTTCTGAAATTCAATATATTATTATTGATCACACTGAGCCAGACCATTCAGGAAATACCGGAAAATTGCTCGAACTGGCACCTGATGCCACGGTTGTAGGCACAGGAAATATGATAAGATATCTTTCCGACATCATAAACCGGCCTTTCAAATCAATCGCAGTTAAAGATGGAGATACAATCAGTCTGGGTAACAAAACACTCCGGTTTATAGCTGCACCAAATCTCCACTGGCCCGATTCAATGTTTACATGGCTCGAAGAAGACAGAGTACTTTTTACCTGTGACATGTTCGGAGCTCACTATTGTTCGGAAGAAATGTTCAATGATTTTTCGGAAAATTACTTCAAGTCGTTCAGGTACTACTTTGATGTAATCCTCAGGCCATTCAGCAAATTCGCACTAAAAGCAATCGAAAAAATCAAGCCGCTGGATATAAAATTTATCTGCCCCGGTCATGGCCCTGTACACCACAGGGATATTGATAAAATAATATCACTTACCGAAGAAATGTCGAGGGAATACGTTGAAATTATATCCGCCGGTGAAGTGAAGAATATCCTTATTGCCTATGTATCGGCATACGGTTTTACAGGGAAAATGGCTGAAATAATTTCCGACGGGATAAAAGAAATTCCGGGATTGAAAACAACGATTCTTGACATAATTGACATGCCTGCTGAGGAACTGGAGAAAGAACTGATGAAAGCCGATGCATTGCTTGTGGGTTCACCGACAATTAATCAAAATACCCTCTTGCCTGTTTACAGGCTCTTTTCACTCGTAAACCCCTTACGCGACAGAGGCAAACCTGCAGGTTCTTTTGGTTCTTTCGGATGGAGCGGTGAAGCATCCGGCATAATAGCATCTGTTCTGAAAAGCTTGAAATTCACTTATTTTGAAAATCCTCTCACAGTAAAGTTTTCTCCGGCAAACGATAAAATAAATATACTGAGGGAATACGGAAAAAGATTCGGAGAGTTTGTTGTTTCTGAATATGCCAGCAGGAAATCAGAGTAATAAAAATAAAAGAAAGAGGGCTGTTTAAAGCCCTCTTTCTCAATTCTGACACTCCCTTCAGACTTACGATATCTTGATCTGCCTCGTCACCTTCGATTTCTCCTCATGCATTTTTGGAAGAGTCACTGTGAGTATGCCATCTTTATAGTTGGCCTCAATTTTTTCTTTGTCAACATTTTCAGGCAGAGAGAAGCTTCTGCAGAATGATGCATAGCTGAACTCTCTTCTCTTATAATCCTCACGGTTCTCTTCCTTTTCCTCCTTACGCTCTGAAGAGATTGTCAGAACATCCTCATTCAGCTCGATCTTGAGATCCTTCTTGTCAATGCCGGGAACTGCAAGATCAAGCACGAATTTCTTCTCATCCTCTTTGATGTTTACAGCAGGCATCGAATGATACCTGGTTGTAAAGAACGGGAAGAAGAAATCATCATCAAAGAGATCTGACCATAAGAACGGTTTGTCACTTCTTCTTGTCAGCATCGGTAACATAGTTCAGCCCTCCTTTCTTTTATTTAATTTTTTTGGTTAGACATAATTTCAAATATTTTTCACTATACATTTTGCAATTTCTATTCCATTAGATAAAATATGACAATATGGCATATTTTTTAAATGAAATATGTCACAATGGCAGTTTCTGTCAAATTTTAACATCGTTATGAGTTCTCATAATTTTGAATTAGGTTTGTAAAAAATATTCTGATGAAGAATTTTATCAGGAATATTCTCATACTTGCCGGAATAGCATTTATTGTTTTCTGCGTCTGGTACTTCAGGGAAATAGTTATATACATACTTGTATCAGGGGTTCTTTCCATAATGGGCAGGCCCCTTGTTGACCTGTTTGACCATATCAGATATAAAAAGTTTGCTATGCCGAAGCCGGTTTCTGCATTACTGGCACTTTTAGTAATTTGGGGACTGATATTTCTTTTCTTCTATATTTTTATACCATTAATAGCCAATCAGATACAACAGCTTTCGTCTATTGATAGCAACAAACTTGTTCAGATTATTGAAACTCCGGTAAGGAAAGCTGAAAATCTTTTACGCTCACTGAATCCCGACCTTGAGGAAATTTCTATCAGGGAATTTCTGGCTTCAAAAATATCCGATATACTTAACATTGAATTTATTCAGGACATTATCAGTTCCGTGGCAAAGACCATTGGCAGCCTTGCCGTGGCAATATTTTCAATCAGTTTTATCACATTTTTCTTTTTAAAAGACCAGCATCTGTTTTTCGAGTCTATAATAATGTGGGTACCCGACAGATATGTTGAAAACGTAAAGCGTGCCCTTTATTCGATTAAGAGTCTGCTTACCAGATATTTTGTGGGAATAGTGATTCAAAGTACCTGCATAATGATAATGATGACAACCGGTATGACGATAGTAGGAATTGACTTTAAGCAGGCACTGGTGATGGGACTTATTGCAGGCATACTGAATGTTATCCCGTATGTAGGACCATGGCTGGGATTTTTCATCACGGTAACAATGGGAATAGCTTCACACCTTGATTACGATTTTCAAATGGTGGTTGTCCCGCTGGTATGGAAAATGGCTTTAGTGGTTGCTATTACCCAGTTAACGGATAATGTTGTCTTTCAGCCGGTAATTTTCTCCAACAGTGTCAGGGCGCACCCGCTTGAAATTTTTGTTGTTGTTCTTGCCTCGGGCTTTGCAGCCGGAATACCCGGAATGATTCTGGGAATACCTGCATACACCGTTTTGAGAGTATTTGCACGTGAATTTTTCTACAACCTTAAGGCAGTTCAGAAGATTACTTCAAGTCTCCCCGACAGTGAAGAAATAATGGAGAAACTAAAAGAAGAAGAAAAACAGAGGGATAAAGGCGATTAACAATTTTTTATGTCAATTATGACATTTCTGAACATTTTAAAAAAGATTTACGTTTTTTACTTTGAAGGTTTCAGGAATATGTCAGATTGGGGCCGTCAGGTCTGGATAATAATCCTGATAAAATTGTTTGTTATTTTTTTGATTCTCCGTCTTTTCTTTTTTCCGGATGTTTTAAAGAAAAACTTTAAAGACGAGCGCAGCAGAAGCAATTATATAAGGGAACAATTATTAAAGTAGTATTCAATGATTGAAAACATTGATCTGAGTCTTGTAAACTGGTCGAGGGCACAATTTGCCCTGACGGCGATTTATCACTGGCTTTTTGTTCCTCTTACCCTTGGACTCTCCTTCATCATTGCCATGATGGAAACTATCTATTATAAAACTGGCAGTGAGACGTGGAAGAGGATTACGAAGTTCTGGATGAAACTTTTCGGGATCAATTTTGCAATAGGCGTTGCAACGGGTATAATACTTGAGTTTGAGTTCGGAACCAACTGGTCGGCTTATTCATGGTTTGTAGGTGATATTTTTGGAACTCCGCTGGCCATAGAGGGCATTATGGCCTTTTTCCTCGAATCAACTTTCATAGCCGTGATGTTTTTCGGCTGGAACAGAGTCAGTAAGCGATTTCATCTTATTTCGACATGGCTTGTTGCCATCGGGGCAAACCTGTCAGCTTTGTGGATACTCGTTGCCAACGCATGGATGCAGAATCCTGTCGGAATGACCTTTAATCCCGAAACGGCCCGTAATGAGATGAACAGCTTCCTGGAAGTGCTTTTTAACCCTGTTGCGGCCGATAAATTCCTGCATACTATAACTTCAGGTTTTGTTCTTGCTTCAGTGTTTGTTTCAGGAATAAGCGGATGGTTTCTGCTCAGGAAAAGAGAAATTTATCTGGCCACAAGGAGTATGCTTATAGCGGGCATATTCGGTTTCCTTTCAGCTGTTCTGCTTGCTATAACTGGCGATATGTCGGCACGTTCTGTGGCCAGGTACCAGCCAGCCAAGTTTGCTTCGTTCGAAGCACTATATGAGGGACGGAGCAGGGCCCCCCTTGTTGCTTTAGGCATACTAAAAAAAGGCTCCCGTGAAGAAGGCAGAAAAAATATTCCGGAATTTGTTTTTTCCATTGAGATCCCCAACCTGCTCTCAATAATGACAGGCGGAAACAAAGATGCTTACGTGCCGGGTATATCCGACATGATTGACGGAAACTCCCGGGCAGGTATCCTGTCGTTTGCAGAAAAAAAGGAAAGAGGTCAGAAGGCACGCGAAGCATTGCTTGAATACAAGAAAGCAAGAGAGGCGGGAGATGAGGCGAAAGCATCAGAGATTGCCGCAAAATTTAACGATAAGGATTTCAGGGAAAACTACTTCAGATACTTCGGTTATGCATACATAAATAATCCTGAGGAGATTATCCCTGATATACGGATATCATTTTACAGTTTTCACCTGATGGTTATCCTTGGTTTCTTTTTTATACTTCTTTTTGCTCTTTCGTTATGGTTTTTATTTCGCAACAGGATACAGCAACAAAGGTGGTTTTTATGGATTTTGCTTCTTTCAATCCCCCTGCCGTATCTTGCCGGCGAACTGGGATGGGTGCTGGCTGAAATGGGTCGCCAGCCATGGATAATTCAGGATCTTATGCCGGTGTCAGTGGGGGTTACCAATCTTAAGTCAGTTCATGTACAGACCACCTTCTGGCTTTTCGCTGTTTTGTTTACCGTACTCCTTGTTGCCGAAATTTCAATTATGGTGAAACAGGTAAAGAACGGACCTGAAAAAGTGGAGACAAAATTATGATTTCACATGCATTTCTTCAGCAATACTGGTGGGTTATAATCTCACTGCTCGGCGGACTGCTCGGTTTTCTGATGTTTGTCCAGGGAGGCCAGACATTTATTTATTCATTGCCTTTAAACGGCATGCAAAGGAAAATAATTGTCAATGCGCTGGGCAGGAAATGGGAATTTACTTTTACTACCCTTGTTACCTTCGGTGGTGCATTTTTTGCTTCCTTCCCCCTCTTCTATGCAACGAGCTTCGGAGGTGCTTACTGGTTGTGGATGCTGATACTATTCAGTTTTATCATCCAGGCCATAGCATATGAATACAGGTCAAAACCTTCAAATGTTCTTGGAAGTAATACCTATGATATTTTTCTTCTTATTAACGGTTCGCTGGGGCCATTTCTTACAGGCGTGGCAGTGGCTACTTTTTTTACCGGTGCACATTTTTCCCTCGACAACCTTAACAGAGTCATATGGCAATCCCCTGCACACGGACTTGAAGCAATAGCCGATATAAGGAACATGGCGCTGGGTTTTGCACTTTTGTTTCTTGCCAGAGTAAACGGATTGCTTTTTATTATCAATACGGTTGGAGATGAGGATCTGCTGTCAAAGGCCAGAAGCAAGGTTCCTCTCAACTCACTCTTTTTCCTGGTTTTTTTCCTGTATTTTGTTTTGATGATTTTACTGAAGGAAGGACCTGCAATTGAACCTTCAAAGGGAGAAATATTCATGCAGAAATTCAAATACATGCATAATTTTCTTCAGATGTTTCCTGTACTTATTATGTTTCTTGCAGGTGTTGCAGGGGTGCTTTACGGTATCTATGTTACAGTGTTCATGGAAAGCAGAAAAGGGATATGGTTTTCCGGTTCCGGTGCAATACTTACGGTTTTCGCTCTTTTCCTTGTTGCAGGGCTGAATAATACGGCATTTTATCCCTCCCTCGACGACCTGCAGAGCTCCCTTACAATTTACAGAGCCTCTTCAAGCCGGTTTACCCTTGAAACCATGATGTATGTGTCATTCATCATACCGTTTGTCATTGCATACATATGGTACGCATGGAGAGCAATAACAAACCGGAAAATTTCTTACGAAGAAATTGAAAGTAGCGGACATGCTTATTAAAATGAAAAAATATAATCTGTAATAAAATGTACCTTGATCAACTGGTGATATATCTTACATGGCCGGCATTTATTATGATAAGCTGGATAATTATCAAATCGGCCCTTATTTTATATGAGAGGAAACACCCGTTCAGGGATGATGACATACCTCATTCTTCAGAAAAGGAGCCCAGACAAGAGAAAGGATAATATAACCCGGTATTATCAGAACAAAACCTTCAGCACCGAACAACGCAACAAACAGGATACTCATAACCGCAAGGATATACCTTGCTTCATTGCCTTTGATTTTCAGGTTTTTTATTTTCAACGACAGCATAGGTAACCTGCTTATCATCAGCAGAGATATAAAGAGGATAAAAACAGCCGTTATCACTTTGTATTTAGTGAAAAATGCCGCAAAATAGCCGTCAGAACAGGTTGCAGCCAGGCAAAGAGAAACAACGGAAAGTGCTGCAGCGGGTGTGGGAAGCCCCCTGAATACAACCGACTGGGTAGTATCAATATTGAATTTTGCAAGACGAAGTCCTGCACAAACAGCATAAATAGCCGTAACCGCTGCATAAATTATATCGTATGCCGGATTATTACTTAAAATTGTTCCGGTCCTATATACAATAATTCCCGGTGCTATACCAAAGCTGACAACGTCGGCAAGGCTGTCGAGTTCTTTACCAAGACTGGAATAGGCGTTCAGAATTCGTGACGCAAATCCGTCGAGAAAATCAAAAACCATCGCGGCAAATATCATCCAGCATGCTGCAGCCGTATAACCTTTAATAATTAAAATTATCGAAAAAAAACCGGCTGCAAGGTTCAGTGAGGTGATTATGTTTGGTATATGTTTCATTGCTGAGTATTTGAAAACAAAAGTATTGAAAAATCAGTAACATCTCTTTTTTAATTTGAAACAAACATTTTTTTCACTGGCATTCATTATAAGATAAGTGAAATCAGTTTTATCTTTGGGAAGAGCTTTGAAAAAATGTTTAATCAGTTTGACCTGCTTAACTTAAGAATAGCCGTTGATTTTGACGGGACTATTGTGGAGAATGCTTATCCCGCAATAGGAAAGGAGAAGCTATTTGCCTTCAGCACCCTGAAGGAACTTGAAAAAAGAGGGGCCAAACTTATTCTCTGGACATTCCGCACGGGTAAAGAACTGCAGGAAGCAGTTGAGTTCTGCCGTCAGCATGGTATCGAATTTTATGCCGTGAATAAAAATTACCCGGAAGAAATATTTGATGAACAATCGGTTAGCCGTAAGATTGATGTGGATATTTATATTGACGATAAAAATCTGGGCGGCTTTCCCGGCTGGAGCCAGGTGTGGCAGATGCTTTTCCCTTATGAAATCCAGGAAGAAATGGCTAAAAGAAAAATATTGAGCGCCGGAAATATTTTCAGAAGAATTTTCAAAAGAAAGAGAAGAAAAAATGATGAAGAGAAAATGTCATAATTGTTTTGTCCTGCTTTTTCTTATTTTATTTGTAACATGGTTTTTTGCATGCTCGGGTCGTTCCGGCAAAAAAGTTGTTGAAAATGAGCCTGTTAAAGAGATGACGGAACCTGAAGAAGTGGCAGAACTGATAAGACTTGTTTCACCATCAGAAAATGACGAATTCAGGTTGAATGATAAAATCAGAGTCGTAATAGAACCGGAAGCAAAAGCATTGCCCGACTCGGTAATGGTATGGTTCGACGGGAAGGAGGCTGGCGTGCTTAAGAATAATCTCTGGGAGATTAATATCCCTTCCTCTTTAAATACGAAAACAGGGAAAAAAGCGATTAAAATTGTTGCATACAAACGGCGACATAAACCTCAGACAATCAGTTGCTTTGTAACAATTCTTTCGGATGTAGTGCCACGACGTAATGGTTATAAAGTAATAAATGTCTATCCTCATGACAGTGATGCATTTACGCAGGGTCTTGTATATTACGGGGGATACCTTTATGAGGGGACGGGACAGGAGACAAAGTCGAATCTGAGAAAAGTAAACCTTACCACCGGCGAAATACTAAGTCAGCATAACCTCGATTCAAAGCTTTTCGGAGAAGGTATAACCATATTTGACGGGAAAATATATCAGCTCACGTGGCAATCACGGATAGGATTCGTATATGACCTTGAATCGTTCAGAATGATAAATAAGTTTTATTATCAGACTGAGGGTTGGGGGCTTACAACCATGGGTGATAAACTGGTAATGAGCGACGGTTCAAACATTTTATACATCATTGATCCGGCCATGTTTTTGCCGGTGGCCCAGCTTGAGGTTTACGATAATAAGTCAATGGTAAAGGATCTGAACGAACTGGAATTCATAAGGGGAGAGATATGGGCCAATATATGGATGACTGACCTTATTGCGAGGATTGATCCGGTCAGCGGCAAGGTGCTGGCATACATTGATTTAAAAGGAATAATGAACGATCCTTCGTTTGATACTTCAGTAAATGTTCTGAACGGGATAGCCTACGACAATGAAAATGACAGGATCTTTGTCACGGGAAAGAACTGGCCCAGACTTTTTGAAATCAAAATTATTGAATAAGCTTTGTTCCGTATACTATTTTTATGCCTGCCGGTATAACTGAGAATTCGGCAGGTATATGTCCCAGCAGTTCGCCATCGGCTTCAATCATCAGTTGCTGGGCCGATTCAACTCTGAAGTTTTTTACTCTGTATCCATCAACTTTCGGATGGCTGAGTATAGTTCCGTCGTAAAGTATCTTAAGATTTTTGATTATTTCAATCCTTCCTATTTCTTTTATAACTGTAACATCAAGAAATCCATCGTCTGGCAGAGCATCAGGTGTCTGACGCATACCTCCTCCGCAATATCTGCCGTTTCCTGCATTTATTGAAAAAATGCGATTTTTAATTGTTTGATTTTCAATGAATAAAGTCACTTCGGCATGTTTGTAACTGATCAGGCTCGAGAATAAATTATACAGGTATATTGCTCTGTTGCTTTTACCTTTCTCCTTCTGTCTATTTGCCTTTTTAACCACCACTGCCTCAAATCCGAGTCCTGCTATGTTGATAAAATAACGTGTGAGGAATTGTTCGCCGCTGGTGTAATTTACCACGCCCACATCATGCAGCATGGTTCTGCCCTGTTTGATTATTTCTACGGCTCCATCGTAAATGAGGGGAATTCCGAACATTTTTCCCCAGTCGTTTCCCGTTCCCACAGGGATCATGCCAAGGGTAATTTCCTGCGGGTTGCATGAGTTCTGTATATATGCGCCGTTAAGTACCTCGTTCAGTGTACCGTCACCTCCCACTGTTACTATTTTCCTGAAGCCCTGGTCGATACTTTCCTTTGAAATCATAATTGCATGGCCCCGCCGCTCTGTAAAACGCACCGAAAAGTGTATGCCCGCTTTTATCAGGAGGGCAGCAATTCTTTCCCAGTCCTTACCGCCTTTACCGTTTCCGGCATTGGGATTGACAATTACAAGCCAGTGATTATTACTTTCTTCAGTAGTCATAAATTTATTTAAAGCGCGATAAAGGTATGAAGATTTTTATTTCCGGTTTCTAAAAACCTGTTTTCTTTCAGGTATATTTAAGACTGTTGATATATTCCGGAACAATCCTGACAGGACCCTCTGAAAAAGAATACATTTTTAAAAATTTGTCTTTAAAAACATAATCAGCAGTTCAGCTTATCAACAATTTTATTGTTAATATCGTGTTGATAACCGCACTAAAAATGTTTACAATTACAATGTTGATATTCTGCTGCAATGGTTCATAAATAGTAAATTTGGAACGCTGAAGGAAAAAGAAAAAACAGAAAAGATGGGAAGAATAATTGCTCTGGCAAATCAGAAAGGCGGAGTTGGTAAGACAACCACGGCAATCAATCTTGCTGCAAGTCTGGCTGCCCTTGAAAAGAGGGTTCTTGTTGTTGACAATGATCCCCAGGCAAATGCCACTTCGGGGATCGGGGTTGATTTGAAGAAGGTGAATGTTACGATATACGACTGTCTTATTGATGGCAAGGATCCAAGGGAAGCCTTAATGCCGTGCGGAATTGATAATCTGATGGTTATTCCTTCAAATATTGACCTTGTGGGAGCAGAGATTGAGATGCTTGAGATGCCCGAGAGGGAAAAAGTTCTCAAAAAGGTGCTGGAAGGGATAAAGGATGATTTCGAGTACGTACTGATTGACTGTTCACCATCCCTTGGTCTGCTCACAGTCAACGCCCTTACCGCAGCCAATTCGGTAATAATTCCCGTTCAGTGTGAGTACTTTGCTCTGGAGGGACTGGGGAAGCTTCTGAATACCATTAAAATTATCCAGTCGAATTTAAATCCTTCTCTCGAAATAGAAGGGTTTTTGCTGACGATGTACGATTCAAGGCTACGTCTTTCAAATCAGGTGGTAGAGGAAGTTAACAAGCATTTCCAGCAGATGGTTTTCAAAACCATTATTCAGCGCAATGTAAAACTTTCGGAAGCACCCAGCTTCGGACAACCTGCGATTTTATATGATGCAGAGTCGAGAGGCACTGTAAACTATCTGAATCTTGCTCAGGAACTTATTGATAAGCATAATAATACGGTGAAACAGGTACAGGCTAACTGATTTATGGATGATATGGCAAAGAAAAATGCTTTAGGCAGAGGACTGGGAGCACTTATTGAAGGTATTGACAAAGAAATACTCGAAAAAAAGGTTGAACCGAATCTTCAGATACCTGTTGAGCTCATTGACAGTAATCCCTTTCAGCCTCGCACAAGGTTTGACGAAGAATCACTCGAGGAACTTGCAGCTTCAATCAGACAGCTTGGAATTGTCCAGCCCCTTACGGTGAGAGAAACAGGAACCGGAAGATACCAGCTAATAGCAGGTGAAAGACGACTCAGAGCAGCCCGCATGGCAGGTCTGACTCATGTTCCGGCATTTGTCAGAACAGCCGACGACCAGGCAATGCTTGAACTGGCCCTTGTCGAAAACATTCAACGCGAAGACCTTGATGCCATCGACATCGCAATCAGTTATTCCAGACTGGTGGAAGAATGCAAACTTACCCAGGAGCAGCTGAGCGAAAGAGTGGGCAAACAACGTTCAACCGTAGCCAACTATCTGAGATTATTAAAACTTCCGCCTGAGATTCAACTTGGTATCAAAAATAAACAGATTACAATGGGTCATGCCCGGACTCTCATCAATATCGAGGACCCTAAAAGACAGATAAAAATCTACTATAAAATTATTGACGAAGACCTTTCGGTAAGAGCAACCGAAGAACTGGTCAGAACTTTGCAATCGGAAAGCCTTAAAGACCCGTCGAAAGCAATGAAAAAAAAGAAGCTTAACGAGGATTTTATGCAGCTTTCCGCACATCTTGAAAAAATATTTTCATCAAAGGTCATCTTCCGGATTAATGAAAAAGGAAAAGGCAAAATAGTTATCCAGTTCAACTCACCCGAGGAGATGGAACGTATTTTAAGCCTTTTCGACCGTCTCAACTCCTGAAAATAAAATTATCTTTGCTGCTGTATTTTATGCAGGGGCCGTCTCAAAAGAAGACTTTTGAGACAGTCCGGATAAATTTTTTATACTTGAAAGGGAAAATTCATAGATATTTATTATGTGCTTTATTCCTTGCAATTCTGGCTGCAGAACAGATTTCAGCCCAGGATTCTGTTTCTGTGGTTGTAAGGAAAAAAAGAAATTTTATCCCTGACCCCACCAAAGCTACCATGCTCGCGGCAACATTTCCCGGATTGGGCCAGATTTATAACAGAAAATACTGGAAAGTACCATTCGTGTATGCAGGTTTTGCCGGGGTGGGCTATGCAGTATATTACAATACCAGATGGTATAATACTTATATCAAAGCATATCAGGATTTTACCGACGAGATACCGGAAACAGACAGTTACATAAAACTAATACCAAACATAAAACCGGAGGAGTATGACCCGGTTCTTCATCCTTCAACATATAATCTTTCAACCGCTACATGGATAAAGGATCAGATGATGAGACAGATAGATTATTTCAGAAAATACCGCGACCTTTCTTATATAGGCATTGCGGCCTGGTACCTTGTTACAATACTTGATGCCAGTGTTGATGCAAGCCTTTTTGACTATGATATCAGCGAAAGCCTTGCAATAAAAGTAGAGCCGTTTAATATTCCTTTATATAACTTTGCAGGTGCCGGTTTAAATGTTAAACTTTTAATAAACTTTTAGTTATGCGAAAATTGCTAAGCATTGCCGTAATATTACTTTTTCCGGCAATAATGTGCGGGGCCGGTGTAAATGATACCATTATAATAAAACCTGACAGCACAGACATTGAGCGGGTTGCAGGGGATCTTGACAGTCTGCTGCATACATGGTATGTCCAGATGGCATTGATGAACCTGCCGGCAGATTCAGCAGCAGAAGTAATTCCGGAATTTCCCGATTCAGTATATGATGAGCGCCTTTCGAAAATAAGCACACTGATTAACCTTCCATATAACAGTATAATCAGAAACCATATTCATGTTTATACCAGCAGAAAAAGAGAGGTTCTTAGAGTTATTCTGAGCCTAATGGATTATTATTTTCCCATGATTGAAGACATTTTTGAGTCATACGGACTTCCGGTTGAACTTAAATATATGGCTATTATTGAATCAGCTCTTAATCCCAATGCTGTATCGAGGGCAGGAGCAACCGGATTGTGGCAGTTTCTAGCAAGTACCGGACGGATGTACGGGCTCACTATAAACTCTCTTGTGGATGAGCGAAGAGATCCCGTCAAAGCAACTCATGCGGCAGCCCGTTATCTGAAAGACATGTATAATATTTATGGTGATTGGGTTCTTGTAATTGCAGCTTATAATTGCGGACCCGGTAATGTGAACAAAGCCATTGCACGGTCAGGTAACAGGAAAGACTACTGGGAAATATATTACAGGTTACCAAGGGAGACCAGAGGATATATACCCCAGTTTGTGGCCGCAACTTACGCAATAAATTATTACAGGGAACATAATATCAGCCCCCTGCCTGTAAAACTCCCTATAGCAGCCGACACGATAATGGTAAATAAAGACATACATCTGAATCAGATCTCTGAAGTAATGGGAATCAGTCTTGATGAACTCCGTTACCTGAATCCCCAATATCGGACAGGACTTATTCCGGGCAATACCAGACCATATCCTCTGAGACTTCCGCTTTCGGCTCTTGGCGAATTCATTATGCTCCGGGATTCAATAGTAAAATATAAAGCAGATGTTTACCTTAACAGGGCTACCGCAAAGGTCTATCCTGTCAGATCATATCATGCACCGACAAGTGTTGCGGGCAAAACAAAAATATATTACACCGTGAAAGAAGGAGATAACCTCGGATATATAGCAGAATGGTACAGGGTCAGGCTTTCCGATTTGAGATACTGGAATGATTTATATTCCAATACGATAAGAATAGGACAGAAAATCGCCGTATTTGTTGATCCTTCAAAAGTCGAATATTTTTCAAGGATTAATGACATGACTTTTGCCGAGAAACAGTCGTTGAGAGGACAACCTGTTCCTGAAAGCAGGACAGACACCCCTTCATCCAGAGGCAGTGAAATGACTGATGGCGATTATTTTATTTATACCGTGAAGAAGGGAGATACAATATGGGATATCGTAAAACAGTATGAAGGAGTAACCGTTATGGAGGTCATCAGGCTCAATGATATCAGTAATCCATCGAAAATACAGGCCGGGCAAAAGCTGAAGATCCCGAAGAAGACCTGATAGTTGCAGTAATTCTTATGATTTTTCTTTTACAGTTTAAGACCTGAAATAGGATGTGCGTAGGCGATTACATCTTTTCCTGTAATCCTGTCTTTACACAGTATTATTAAACGTTCCAGTACATTTCTGAACTCCCTTACGTTGCCTCTCCATTGTATTTTCTGAAGTTCCTCTATTGCGTCATTTGTTATTACCTTTTTGCTCATCCCGTATTCGTTACAGATAAGTGTGTTGAAATGGTCGGCCAGAAGCGGGATATCTTCAAGGCGTTCGTTAAGGGTAGGCACGTGGATAAGTATTACGCTCAAACGATGGTAAAGGTCTTCCCTGAAAGTGTTGTTTTCGATTTCTTTAAGCAGGTTTTTATTTGTTGCGGCAATTACTCTTACATTTACGTGTATGTCTTTGTCTGAACCCACCCGGGTGATTTTGTTTTCCTGCAGTGCTCTTAGCACTTTTGATTGGGCAGACAGGCTCATGTCTCCAATTTCGTCAAGAAAAAGAGTGCCGCCGTTTGCCTGCTCGAATTTTCCTATTCTTTGCCTTATTGCGGAAGTAAAGGATCCTTTCTCATGCCCGAAAAGCTCACTTTCGATAAGCTCCGAAGGTATCGCAGCACAGTTTACTTCAACAAACGGACCTTTTGCCCTGCTGCTCTTTTCGTGAATCTGATGTGCTACAAGTTCTTTGCCTGTACCGCTTGCACCTGTAATCAACACCCTTGCTTCTGTAGGAGCAACCCTGTCAATCATCTCCTTAACCTGCATTATGGCAGGCGATTTTCCAACAATTTCATACATTCTGCTCACCTTGTTTTTAAGAACTTTTGCCTGGGTTACCAGCCTCGATTTGTCTGTGGCATTTCTTAAGGTAATGAGCAGACGGTTGAGATCAAGAGGTTTTTCAAGATAATCGTATGCCCCCTTCTTGATTGATTCAACTGCAGTATCAATTGTGCCGTGTCCTGAGATCATTATTACCGGTGTATCCGGGGAGATTTCAAGTATCTTTTCCAGTACCTCAATCCCGTCCATTTTTGCCATCTTGATATCGCACAGTACAATATCATATGCATTACCGGAAAAAAGCTCTATGCCGGAAGGCCCGTCCTCTGCAAGGTCAACCTCATGATTTTCATATTCCAGAACTTCTTTCAGAGTGTTCCGGATAGCTTTTTCATCATCGATAACAAGAATTTTCGACATTGAATATCAATGATTAGATTACCCTCTGTAAGTTAACCATTTCCACATTTCTTTCCAGGAAGATTTTTTACCATACATAAGAATTCCGGTGCGGTAAATTTTTGCCGCCATCCATACAAAGATAATAAATGTCACAGCCATAAGAAACATTGAAAGGGCAATTTCCCAGAGAGGTACACCAAAGGGTATTCTTGCCATCATAACAATCGGAGAGGTGAAGGGTATAATTGAGAACCAGAACGCCAGTGAGCTTTCAGGATTCTGCATTGTACTCATGGCTACAAACAATCCAAGTATAACGGGCAATGTTACCGGAAGCATGAACTGTTGCGTTTCTGTTTCATTGTCGACAGCCGAGCCTATTGCTGCAAATATTGATGCATAAAGAAGATAACCTGTAATAAAGTAATACACAAAGCAGAATATAATAATCCCCCACGGCTGATTAAGTGCAGAGTTGAAAATCTTAACAAATTCCGGCGTTACTGCAGGCTCTGATTGTGTAACTTTTTCAGTCTGTATAATTTCAGCGGCATTCTGCGACATGATGTCCTGAGGGATGCTCTGTACTGCTTCCGTGATGGTCTTATCGGGCAGAATAGCCGATTTTACAAAATATACAATTGCTAAAGTGAGAAATATCCATATTATGAATTGTGTCAATCCCACAAGTGCCAGACCAATAATTTTACCCATCATAAGCTGAACGGGCTTCACAGATGAGATGATTACTTCTACCACCCTGTTTGTCTTTTCTTCAATAACACCTCTCATTACCTGGGTGCCAAACACGAAAACCAGAAAATACATTACAAAGCTGGTTATATATGCCAGAACCATTGCCACTCCGGTGCTTGTCTCCTTTACATTTCCTGTTTCATCTATTTTTATAGTCTGAACAGAAACTTTTGTTCTGACTTTTTTCATTATATTATCGAGATTTTCAATGTTATACGAAAGCAGTTTCTGGCGTTCAATCTCTTTTTCAAGCGAATTATTGATATGTTCGAGAAGTAATATTGGGGGTTGCTTCCTTGAGATAAGCTGCACTGCTTCCGGAACGTGAATTACTTCGGGAGAAATATAAAGAATGCCGTAATAACCGGCCTGTTCAAAATTCTTTTTCAGATCTTCTATATTCACATCTCCGAGATACACAAACTCGGTATTCTTTATGTCAGGAATGGCATTCTTAAAAAGGTCTGTTCCATCTTCAACGATTGCGATTTTTTTCATTTCGGTGTCCTGGTTAAGCATTATAAGTGACGGAACAACGATGAATAGTGCAAGGAGGACAGGAGCCAGTATTGTCATGATAATAAACGACTTTTTCCTGACTCTTGTAATATATTCGCGTTCAATTATAACCGAAATTTTGCTCATGACTTTTTATTTTGCAGTGTTTAATTGACGGGGATTCCGCTGCGTGATTTTACTACCCTTATAAAGATATCATTCATGGAAGGAAGGGCCGGATTGAAGGATATGATATTGCCTGATTTTATCAGCTCGGTTAGTATTTCGTTTGTCGGGATGTTTTTCATGCATCTGATTCTGACAATTGTTTTATTATTCTCATTACCGGAAGAAAGTATCTGAAAGTTGCCGTTTTCAGGCAGTTGTATATTACCCTCGAAGGTTACAGTATATTCATTGCCTGCCCATGCACGGCGTATTTCGTCAACTTTTCCCTCAAGCATTGATTTTCCGTGGTCAATAAGTGTAATGTTATCACATAATTCTTCGACCGATGCCATATCGTGTGTTGAAAGAAGAACTGTAGCTCCTCTCTCTCTTAGGAAAAGGATCTCGTTTTTAATGATACTGGCATTTACAGGATCGAAGCCCGTAAACGGTTCATCGAGAATGATAAGCTTCGGCTCGTGCAGGACGGTAATTACAAACTGGACCTTTTGGGCCATACCTTTTGAAAGTTCCTCCACTTTTTTATTCCACCAGTCGGTCATTTCAAGTTTTCTGAACCAGTATCTGAGTCTTTTCATTGCTTCGGCCTTTGAAAGGCCTTTAAGCCTTGCGAAATAGAGTGCCTGTTCGCCCACCTTCATTTTTTTGTAAAGCCCTCTTTCTTCAGGAAGGTACCCGATTTCATAGATGTCATCAAGCCGGAGTTTCCTTCCTTCGAGGAACAGCTCTCCCGAATCGGGCCCGGTTATCTGATTGATAATACGTATAAGAGTGGTTTTACCAGCCCCGTTGGGACCCAGAAGTCCGTAAATAGACTGTTTCGGGACCGAGAGGCTTAAATTGTCCAGAGCCACTGTACTCCCGAACTGTTTTGATACATCTCTTGCTTCAAAAAGTGTCATAAAATGTTAAAATGCATTTTAAAAGAAAGCCTAAATATAGTTAAAATCTTAAAAAACAAGTTTCTTAAAATTGTTTAAGATTCAGAAGAATAGTTAAACTCCGGTTCTGCAAAAGACTGAAATATTTTTCATTTGCTGCTTTTTGAAATCGGGTGGCTATTTATTGAAATAGCTTTTCATTCTCTCGAAGAAGCTCTTATCGTCTTTGTCGGGTCGGGGTGTGAAAGCGTCCGATTCTTTAAGTTTTTCGATTATTTTCATGTCTTCCCTGCTCAGGTTTTTCGGTATCCAGACATTGACATTTACGAGCAGGTCGCCCCTGCCGTAGCCGTTTACTTCGGGTAGCCCTTTTCCGCGAAGACGAAGTATTTTACCGGGCTGGGTTCCGGGTTCTATTTTTATTTTTACATGTCCGTCTATGGTAGGTATTTCGGCATGGCATCCGGTTATGGCATCGGGTATACTGATGAAGAGGTTGTAAATCAGATCGTTTCCTTCTCTTATAAGTTCGGAATGAGGTTCTTCTTCAATAACTACGTAAAGATCGCCCGGTATACCGCCTCTGCGGGCAGCATTTCCCTTACCGCTGATAGTGAGTTGCATTCCTTTGGATACGCCAGCAGGGATATTTATAGTAATGATTTCTTCTTTTTCGACTATACCTTCACCGTAGCATGAGGTACACTTTCTGGAAATTATTTTTCCTTCGCCGCCGCAGGAAGGGCAAACGGTTGTTGTTTGCATTTGCCCGAGGAATGTGTTTGTTATCCGGGTAACATGCCCGGTACCGCGGCATGTGGGGCAATCGGAATAGCTTCTTGAATCGGCTGCACCTGTGCCGTCACAGGCCGGGCAGGATACGTACTTTCTTACCTTAAGCTTTTTTTCAGCGCCGTAGGCTATTTCGTTCAGGGTAAGCTTTACCTTAACCCTGAGGTTGGTCCCTTTATTCACCCGCTTCGATCTTCTGCTGCCGGTCCCGAACCCTCCGAAACCTGCAAATGCATCTTCAAAAATGTCACCAAAGGATGCAAAGATATCCTCAATAGTCATCCCTCCGCTGAAGCCACTCCCCGGAGAACCCAGACCGGCATGACCGTACTGGTCGTAAATCCTTCTCTTCTCATCATCCGACAATACCTCATAGGCTTCTGCTGCCTCCTTAAATTTCTCCTCAGCATCCTTGTTGCCGGGGTTTCTGTCGGGATGATACTTCAGCGCAAGCTTCCTGTAAGCCTTTTTTATCTCCTCCTTGGAAGCATTTCGCGGAACACCCAGTATTTCATAATAATCTTTCTTTGTCATCCTTCCCTGATACTATTCTCCTACAATAACTTTTGAGAACCTTATAACTTTGTCATTAAGATAATATCCTTTTTGCAGAACCTCAATAACCTTGCCTTTTAACGTTTCATCCTCAACTGCCACCTTGTTAACAGCTTCGTGAAGGTCAACGTTAAAATCGCTGTTAAGGGCATCGATCTCCTTTATCCCCTGTTGTTTAAGAAAATTAATGAACTTGTTGTATATGAGTTCTATGCCCTCTTTCATTGTTTTACAGTCGGGTGAATTTTCAAAAGATTTCAAGGCTCTTTCAAAATCGTCCACAATGGGCAGAAGTCCGATAATTATTTTTTCCCCTGCACTTTTCGTCAGGTCTATTTTTTCTTTCAGTATCCTTTTGCGGTAATTATCGAATTCTGCCATCAGCCGGATATAATCGTCTTTCCATTTTGCAACCTCTTCAAGAAGCTCGGCTTCTCTTGATTTTGCTTCTTCCCCGGTCACGGCTTCTTCTGCAGCTTTCTCCGTTTTGGACGTAACCTCGGGCGCAGGTTGTTCAAAAGCAGTTTCAACCGCCTCACCGGCAGGTTGTTCCTTTATTTCAGTTTTTTCCTTTTCTGAAGTATTGTTTTTTTCGGCTGATTTTTCTTTTTGTAATTCGGTTTCCTTTTTCCCTTCGGTATGCTTTCTCTTTGTCATTTCTAAAAGGTTTAAAAATGTATGTGGTTTTAATAATCGTCTTTCATCAAATAACCTGCCAATTGCAGACAATTGCCAATTTGACAGTAAAAACTGTTGATAAATTTAAAAATTAATTTTTTCAGATTCTCCGGATGTCAGCTCCCAGTGAATTAAGCCTTTTGTCAATGTTTTCGTAGCCTCTGTCAATTTGTTCGACATTATGGATTATACTTGTGCCCTCGGCAGACATGGCAGCAATTAGAAGGGCAATTCCGGCCCTTATGTCAGGTGATGACATTACTGTAGGCCGTAATCTGACTTTTCGGTTGAGTCCTATAACAATAGCCCGGTGCGGGTCGCACAGGATTATTTGCGCACCCATATCTATCAGACGGTCAACAAAGAACAACCTGCTTTCAAACATTTTCTGATGGATCAGAACTGCACCTTCGGCCTGGGTTGCCGTTACCAGAAAAACGCTCAGCAGGTCGGGAGTAAGTCCGGGCCATATGGCATCTGAAATTGTCATTATTGAACCGTCCATGAAGCTTTCAATTCTGTAATGCTCATGGCGGGGTATGAAAATGTCATCGTTTCTTCTTTCAAGTGTTATTCCGAGTTTGCGGAACGAATCGGGTATTATGCCGAGATTATCCCAGGAAACATTTTTAATTGTCAGTTCCGATTCGGTCATTACAGCTATGCCTATGAATGAGCCGGTTTCAATCATGTCGGGCAGCAAGGTATGGGTGCATCCTCCTAGTTTTTTAACTCCTTCAATGGTAAGAAGGTTTGACCCTATTCCTTCGATTTTTGCACCCATCCTCACCAGCATCCTGCATAGTTGCTGAATGTAAGGCTCACAGGCGGCATTATAGATTGTGGTCTTTCCTTCAGCGAGAACCGCTGCCATAATTATATTGGCGGTACCGGTAACGGAAGCTTCATCAAGAAGAATATATGTACCCTTTAACTTTTTTGCTTCAATGGTATAATATTTGTCTGCATGGCAGCAGCTTACGGTTGCTCCCAGTTTATTGAAGCCATTAAAGTGAGTATCGAGGCGCCGTCTTCCGATTTTATCGCCGCCGGGCCTCGGAACAAAAACCTTACCGCAGCGCGCCAGCAAAGGGCCTGCTATCATTATGGAACCGCGTATACGCTGGCTTTTCTCAATGAAATCCGGATTTGTTAAGTTATCCAGACTGACAGAAGCCGCTTCAAATGTTACAGTGGAACCAGATGCCTCTTTTATGATTCTTACTCCCAGCGAACCGATAAGGTCAATAAGATTTTCAACATCAAGTATTTTAGGAATATTATGAATGGTAACCTTTTCCGTGGTAAGAAGGGTGGCACATATTACCTGCAGAGCTTCATTTTTAGCTCCCTGAGGTGTAATTTCACCTCTAAGAGACCTGCCACCATTGACAACAAAAGAACTCATTAATGCCGGTTGAACCCCTTTTTCTTCTGTGAATGTTTGTTCTGTTGCTTATTATATTTGTTTGCCTGTTGTTTTTTCTTATTCTGGGCCATAAGTTCTTTTGTCTCAGGTATTTTCATGCCTTCCGGAATTGTAAGCCTGCCGCCCGAGAGAAACTTCAGATCACTGAGAATAATGTCATCCGATACCTGGGGACGGTTCCATGTGATGTAAAGTTTCTTCATTTGATTGATAATGAGATAGGTAAGATAGTCCTTCTCTTCACCGTCCGGCATTTTTGCAACGGCATCAATCATCATCTCAATATTTTTGCCGTAATGCAGAAATCTGATGCCCCCCTGAGGATACGGTATTCTTTTGGGCTTTTCCTCCAGTTTCGACTTTTCAGGCGGGGGATAAGGAGAATCAATGTCGAGATCACAATCAGCAATCAGAGCCAGATGATCCCATAATTTATGCTTAAAATCCTCAACATCCCTGAGCTGGGGATTCAGATTACCCATTATGTGGATTATAGTCGCTGCAGCTCTGTTTCTCTCGTCACGGTCTTTGATTGTCTTAAGATAATCAACCATCTTCTGGATATTCCTGCCGTATTCGGGAAGAACCATCCTTTTGCGCTGAGTATTATAATCAAACCCCATCAGATATTTTTTACTTCACAAAACTAATAATTAAATGTCAATAAATAAAAGAATTAATTGCCGCAGATTGTTGATCGCGTGCTTATTGTTATCATTTAATTGATAATTAATACATTATAAGATTGAAGCTGTTTTTTCATTTAAAAAATACTACAAATTTTACTGTAAAATTCAGGCTGCAGTTTATTCTCTTTTATATTTTTGAAAGATATCTGGTTAAAAAGATTTATCATGAAAAAATACCTTTTGCTGGTTTCTGTTATTCTCTGTTCTTATTCTCCGGCCTTTCCCTCAAAACCTGACGGTAAAACAGATGTTATCAGATATGAATTCACCATCCGGGTAAGCGATACGACCGATTTAATTAATGTTGAGGCTTTATCCGAGGTGAAATTTATTGATGTATCCGGATTTATTGAGTTTGATTTCAGAAATGCTGATTCAACGGGGAGGGGGATGAAAGTTCATTCCGTCACCCTTCAGGGAAATGAGGTTAAGTGGAGTCATGCTGATAATAAATTGAAGATCTATACGGGAAAATCTTTTCCGGCAGGTTCGGTGGCGGAGATAAAAATTGTTTATTCAGGTATTCCTGCCGATGGTCTCATTATTTCAAAAAACAAATACGGAAGCCGGACATTTTTTTCTGACCACTGGCCCAACCGGGCTTCGTATTACCTGCCGGTTACGGATCATCCTTCCGACAAGGCTAAAGTGGATTTTGTGATTATTGCACCTTTTCATTATAAGGTTGTGGCGAACGGAAGGCTGATGGAGGAAAGCAATATTGACAGATATAACAGGCTTACCCACTGGCGCGAAGAGGTGCCTTTGCCGGTTAAGGTAATGGCGTTCGGTGCTGCACCTTTTGCAACACGGCTGGCAGGTTATGCGGGGGATGTAGCCGTATGGAGCTGGGTTTATCCCGAAAACCGTAATGAGGGATTCAGTGATTATTCGGTTGCCGTTAAGGCTGTGGAGTTTTATCAGAAGCTTATAGGGCCTTATCCTTATGAAAAGCTTGCAAATGTACAGTCCAAAACCATCTTTGGCGGTCTCGAAAATGCCTCATGCATCTTTTACAGTGAAAACTCTGTGACAGGTAAAGGCAGAGCAGACGGACTAATAGCACATGAAACGGCACACCAGTGGTTTGGAAATTCAGTTACTGAAAAGGATTGGAACCATATATGGTTGAGTGAGGGTTTTGCAACTTACCTTACAGCCGTATATATGGAAATGAATTATGGCAGGGAACGGCTTGAGTCGGAGATGAAACAGGCACGGGAAAGAGTTTTGAGATACCACGACAGAAACCCGGCTCCCGTCATAGTTCCGTCGGTTACAAACCTGATGGATCTGCTTAATCCAAATTCTTACCAGAAAGGAGCATGGGTACTGCATATGCTGAGGCATGATGTGGGTGAAGAGAATTTCTGGAAAGGGATGAGACTTTATTATGAAAGATTCAGGGATAGCATTGCTGAAACAAATGACTTCATGAATGTAATGCAGGAGGTTTCAGGCAGGAACCTGCAGCCGTTTTTTCATCAGTGGCTCGAAATATCCGGCCAGCCTGAAATAAAGATATCAAAACAAAAGAGAGAAAAAGGTTATACCGATATTGTAATAGAGCAGAAACAGGCTGTTCCTTTTAGCTTTACCCTCGACCTGCTGATTAAGGCAAACGGCCAGGAAAGAACTGAAACTGTTCGTGTTACAGACAGGAAAACAGTTGTCAGCATAAAAGCCGGAGAGATTTCAGAAATCGTTCCTGACCCGCATACGTGGTTACTTTTCCGGCTTGCAGGAAATTAAAGCCCCAGAAATTGTATTGCTACTCCTGAGAGAAGAATTACCGCACCTGCAATTACATGATTGTATTTCTCCAGAGGCTTCAGATTAATTTTTGTAAAACCGAGCCTGAAAGCGAGAACTGTTGACATCATTGTTGCAATTGTGACAATTGAAAAAAGGATTGCAACAACAACTGCACCGGTAATGTTGCTTTCAGCTGCAGGATACATCAGAAGAGGTATCAGAGGCTCACACGGGCCGAAGACAAAAATCAGAAAAAGTATCCAGGGCGTGGCCGAAACAATTTTTTCATCGTGCAAATGTATATGCTCATTCTGATGGTTATGTTCATGTTCATGCTCCAGTCCACCCGGATGAAAATGCCTGTGTGTATGTTTTTTCTTCCTCACCAGATTTCTGATGCTGATTATTGTGTAAACGAGTCCGAATGCAATGAAAAGCCACCCTGCAATGCTACCCCTGACTGACTCAACTGATACGAGCTTGTTAACCGAAATCCCTATTCCTATTCCTATAAGGCCCAGAATCACGGAACTGAGTACATGCCCGAGCCCGCATAGAAAAGTAATAAACATTGTCTTTCTGATGCTCCATTTTCTTGCCTGGCTCAGAACAATAAAAGGTAAATAATGGTCAGGACCCATCAGAGTATGAAAAAACCCGAGCGATACTGCAGTTACTGCCAGAATTGTTATTGAATTTTCCATTCAGTGATTTTATGACTGCAAATTAAATCAAAAAAAGCAGATTTACCGTATGTTAATTACATAAAAAACTTCTGAAGGCAATCAGGTGGATTCAGAATAGCAAGGGAATTAGGTCCGAAATTCCTGAATCTGTAGCCGTTTCTTTCAAGCAGTTCCCTGCATTCTTTTTTCTGTTCTTCCGTAAGATGGAGGTTCTCATATACTATTACGCGGGGCCTTGTTTTTTCCACTTTGAACATTTTAATTATTTCATAGTCATACCCTTCAGTATCAATTTGCAGCCAGTCGATCCGGTCGAGGTTATATCTGCTAATAAGAGTTTCAGGTGATATACACTCAACCTTTTCCTCAGTTATTAATTCAGAAGGGTCAGGAGGTATTTTCAAACCTTCTTTTTTTGCCTGGTTCTCAATATATCCTGAATTCAGCGCTTTTTCCAGGACTTCCCTGTTGAAACTTGTTAGCCCGGTTGCCCATCTCGAATTACTTACTGATATTTTGTAAACAGATTTATAACCGTCGGTTTTATCGAGAGCAGCATTAACTGTTATTATTCCTCCGGTTTTTCTGTAAAGAGGCTGGAGGAATTTGTCAAAAACATATTTCTGAGGCTCGAGAAGAACACCCTCCCATCCGTCTCTTTTTATAAATTTATGTACAGGGTCATTGTTGATTCCATCGTTGGCACCTATTTGCACCACTTTGATTTTTCCCATGTGGCGCGAAAATATATCGGTAAATTCTTCTATTGTGCCTCCGGGTGGGCGATAGATATATTTATAGAAAAAAATGAACAGCGGGTTATTGTTTGCACTCATCCGGAAAATCATTTTCCGGTAAAGAGTTTTGAGTTTTGATCTGAAATTCACGAATCTGTAATTTTTGTTATCGGTGTAAATTTACATTTAATGTTTTAATTATTAATTTTGCGTTCCCTGAAAATTATATATCCGGCAACGCCGGAACAAAATTATGAAAGATTCAGAGCCACAGGAACAAAGCATTAAGAAACTTTCGCTTGCAGGACTGATACTGACTCTTGGTATTGTCTACGGGGATATTGGGACAAGCCCGCTTTATACTTTTAAGGCAATAATTCTGGGAGGCAAGGACAACTTTAATGACCTTCTTGTTTACGGGGGACTTTCAGCGATTTTCTGGACGCTCACCCTGCAGACCACAATAAAATATATTATCATAACCCTGAGGGCAGACAATAACGGGGTAGGAGGGATCTTCGCACTTTTTGCCCTGATAAGGAAGAGGTCGGTAGCGGCAGTGATTCTCACAATGATCGGAGGTTCAGCCCTTATCGCCGATGGTGTTCTGACGCCATCAATTACCGTAACGGCTTCTGTTGAAGGCCTGAAACTTTTAAAACCGACTTTTCCCGTTATTCCGGTAGTCCTGATAATTTTCGGTGTTCTCTTTTTCCTGCAACAGTTCGGCACGGATTACCTTGCAAAATGGTTCGGACCGGTTATGGTTATATGGTTTTCCCTGCTGGCAATTCTGGGATTTGCGCAGCTTGTTCACAATCCTGAAATACTCAAGGCAGTTAACCCTGAATATGCTTACAGATTTATTACGGAATACCCCGGAGGCTTCGTCTTGATGGGTGCTGTTTTCCTCTGTACAACAGGTGCTGAAGCATTATACTCCGATATGGGCCTTTGCGGAAGAAAAAACATCAGAGTCTCATGGATTTTTGTCAAGACGGCATTACTCCTTAATTATTTCGGACAGGGCGCATGGATAATATCAAACTATCATAATATTGACGATATCAACCCGTTTTATTCGATCATGCCGAAATGGTTTCTGCTGCCGGGTATTATTATTTCGACATGTGCGGCAATTGTAGCAAGCCAGGCAATAATAAGCGGTTCTTATACACTTATCGGAGAAGCTGTGCGGTTTAATTTCTGGCCCAAGATAAGAGTTCTTCATCCGACGATGTTCAGAAACCAGGTCTACCTGCCGTTTGTGAACTGGTTCCTCTGGATAGCATGCAGCTTTGTTGTGATATTCTTTCGTAACTCCACAAACATGGAGGCCGCCTATGGCCTTTCCATAACCATCACAATGATCATCACCACCCTGCTTCTTTCATTTTACCATTACGAAAAAGGTACCGACCACAGACTGATCTACCTTTTTATTATGGTATACCTGACGATTGAGGTCGGTTTTCTCGTTGCAAACCTCAATAAATTTGCATACGGAGGCTGGTTTACACTGCTTCTTGCCGCCTCGTTTTACATAATCATGTACGGGTGGTACTTCGGAAGAAAAATCAAGAACAGATACATCACGTTTGCAAACCTCGAGGATTACATTGAATTGTTCAAGGACCTCAGCAAGGATGAATCGGTTCCGAAAACCGCAACAAATCTCGTATATATTATCAAGGCAAACAATCCCGACCAGGTCGAGTCAAAAGTAATCTACTCAATTTTCAAAAAACAACCCAAGAGAGCAAATACATACTGGTTCCTTCACGTAAATACAGTGAATGACCCGAAGGTTTTCGAATACAAGGTGACACACATTATACCGGGGATCCTTATCAGGGTCGACTTCAATATCGGTTTCAAGGTGGAACCGAGAATAGACCTCTATTTCAAGGAAGTTCTTGAAGACCTTGTGAAGTCGGGAGAAATTACACTTGAAAGCAGCTACGATTCTCTCAAAAGGCATGATCTGCAGGGAGATTTCAAATTTGTACTCATCGACAGAGTGATGCCAATCGACAATCCTCTTTCAACACTTGAAAACATAACTCTTACCATTCATAACCTTGTTCGCAGGTTGAGTCAGTCTGAAGTAAGAGCCCTTCAGCTCGATTCAACAAATACTATAGAAGAACAGGTTCCTATCATTATAGACAAACCCGTAGAATCCCGCATCACAAGAGTGATGTAAAATTATCTGCATTTATCTCTGAACTGTTGCCTTATTCAGGCAAAAAATTTATCTTTCAGAACTTTTTTAATCGGATATCATGATATCGGCGTTTTCTGAAATAATGGATTTTTATTAATGATAATTTTTATGATCCCACATTGCGCGGCAAAAAGAAATTATCTGGGATTCAGACTCCAATCCCTGCATTAACCGGAAAGGAGGATCAGGACATGAATGAAAGAAAAAAAGAATAATACCTCAATACATTATAAATTAGTTGAAAATGAAAAGAAATTTTTTTGTTCTTGCAGTGATCGTTTCCATATTAATTGCAGGTTGCGATAATAAGCAGAAAGCAGAATGGAAAATTGCAGAGAATCCTCTACTGACAGAATGGGCTTTAAAGGTAGATCCGCTTAAACCATGGCCCGAATACCCCAGGCCTGATATGATAAGGGAGAAATGGATTAATCTTAATGGTCTGTGGGACTATGCCATTACTCAACGTGATGTTAAGCCTGATAAGTGGGACGGTAAAATACTGGTTCCTTACCCTGTCGAATCGGCTCTCTCGGGCGTGAGAAAAAGAGTTTCGGAAAACGAAAATCTATGGTACAGAACCACTTTTAAAGTGCCAAGGAGCTGGAAGAAAGGGAGAATTCTTCTGAATTTTGAAGCATGCGACTGGGAAACCAGAGTGTGGATTGACGGAAAAGAAGCCGGTTCACACAGAGGAGGATACGACCCGTTCTTTTTCGAAATTTCAGAGTTGCTTTCAGATAAGAATGAGCACGAACTTTTAGTTTGCGTCTGGGACCCGACGGATAAAGGACCTCAGCCCAGAGGTAAACAGGTGTCAAACCCGGGCGGAATATGGTATACACCTACGACGGGTATATGGCAGACGGTATGGCTTGAACCTGTGGACAAATCATACATAACTTCATTCAGAATTGTGCCTGATATTGACAGAAATACATTGACATTCAATGTGGTGACTTCAGATAATAAAGGCGATATTACGGTTAAAGTCCTCGACAGAGGTAAAATTATTTCTTCAGGCACAGGCAAAGCCGGCAACGATATTACTCTTGAAATTAAGAACCCGGTTCTGTGGGAACCTGAAAATCCATATCTGTACGATGTTACTATTGAAATGAGCTCTGAAGGAGTAAAAGACCTTGTCACTTCGGTTGCCGGCATGCGTAAGATTTCTCTCGGTAAAACAGAAGATGGTTTTACACGCATGATGCTCAACAACAGGTTTGTTTTCCAGCGAGGGCCGCTCGATCAGGGTTTCTGGCCCGACGGCATATATACTCCCCCTTCCGATGAAGCAATGGTGTTCGACCTTCAGATGACAAAAAAGATGGGCTACAATATGCTCAGAAAACACGTAAAGGTTGAGAACAGACGCTTTTATAACTGGTGCGACAGACTTGGCCTTCTGGTCTGGCAGGATATGCCTAGCGGCGACAGATACATCAGCGGATCGGCTCCCGACATAACAAAAACGGAAGAAGCGGGAAAACAGTTTGAATATGAGCTGAAAAGAATGATAGAGACAAAATATAACCATCCGTCTATCATAATGTGGGTGCCATATAATGAAGGATGGGGACAATGGGATACGGAAAGGATAACAGAACTGATCAAACAGTATGACCCTACAAGACTGGTAAACAGTGCCTCGGGATGGACCGACAGAGGCTGCGGCGATGTTAAGGATATACACAACTATCCCACGCCACGATGCCCTGAACCTGAAGAAAACAGGGCAATAGTGCTCGGAGAATACGGTGGACTGGGCTATCCTGTAAAAGGCCATACATGGGAAACTACATTCTGGGGATACAGAACGTTCGAAGATACCCTGCAACTGCTAACCACTTTCGAGACATACCTCGACCAGATATACAGATTCGTCAAAGAAAACGGTCTTAGCGCAATTATTTATACCCAGACGACTGATGTTGAAACCGAAACAAACGGACTGATGACATACGACCGGAAAATCGACAAGATGGGAGCAGAGAACGTTGCAAAGGCAAACCTCGGCATACTGCCACCGGTGCCCGAGCAGAAAATACTTGTATTTTACAACGAACTTGACCTTTCACTCACAAGCCATAATTCCGGGGCAAAATTTTACTATACACTCGATGGATCCGACCCTCTCAGGAATGGCATAATGTATTCTTCTCCCGTGAAAGTTAAAGAAACGTGTACGTTGAAAGCATTTGCTGTTCACGGAAGTGATACGAGCAGAACTGTATCGTATGAGCTGATAAAAAAGAATCTGATGCCGGGAATACAGGGAGGAAGATACAGTAAAGGTCTCAATGTGAATATTTATCAGGGGCAGTTTACCTCTCTGCCTGACTTTGGTTCTCTCCAACCGGTAAAAACTATTGTTACAAAGGTTATAAACGCGAGAATATCTGAAAACGACCGTAATTTTGCCCTCAGATTTACCGGTTTCCTGAATATTCCTGAAGAAGGTGTTTACGGTTTCTTTCTTAATTCCGATGACGGCAGCAGACTTTTGATAGACGATGTGGAAGTAGTTTTGAACGACGGCATTCACCCGAGAGCAGTGGAGAAATTCGATTATGTCGCGCTGGGCAGAGGATACCACAAACTGGTACTTGAATACTTTCAGGCAGACAGCCGCCGACCGGTACTAAGACTTATGATAGAACAATCGGGTAAACAAAGAATGGAAGTTCCCGAGGATTGGTTATATCATTAATAGTCAAGGTTATATCGCAACATAATAGTAAGTTTTGAATCAGGAACCAATGTTTTCTTTCAGGATAAAAGAAGTTATTAAAAGGTGATGAAATAATAAAATGAAATTCAACGATTTATTAAATTATAATCAAATGAAAAAATTCTGTTTTACAATCTTTCTGGTAATAGCGACATTAAAAGCTTACAGCCAGTCATCCGTTGCCATGGTTGTTGATGCAACGGCATCTCAGTATACCATAAGCAGGCATATCTACGGACATTTCTCGGAACATCTCGGAAGATGCATTTATGATGGCTACTGGGTTGATCCTTCAATGCCGGTACCGAAGTATGACAGAATTCGTCTTGATATCGTTGAGGCTCTGAAAAAGATTAAAATCCCCAATCTCAGGTGGCCCGGAGGCTGTTTTGCCGATGAGTACCACTGGCGTGACGGGATAGGACTCAGGGATCAGAGACCTACCATGGTCAACACGAACTGGGGAAATGTCACAGAAGATAACAGTTTCGGTACCCATGAGTATCTGACACTTTGCGAACTGCTCGGATGTGAGCCGTTTATTGTGGGCAATCTCGGCAGCGGGACGGTTGAGGAGATGTCGAAATGGGTGGAATATCTCAATTTTGACGGGATAAGTCCGATGACCAACCTGAGGAAACAGAACGGACGCGACAAGCCGTGGCGAGTCTCTTTCTTCGGCATTGGAAATGAGAACTGGGGTTGCGGCGGAAACATGACACCCGAATATTATGTGACCCAGTACAGGCAATATTCCACATTTCTTAAGAATTATCCGGGTGCTACTTTGCGGAAAATTGCATGTGGTGCGAGCGGTGGCAATTACACCTGGACGGATGTTGTTATGGCAGGTCTTGCCCCGGGAGGCAGAGGTGGAGTATGGGGTATTGATTTTCATTATTACACGCGCCCGCCCCGAGGAAACTTCGGTCAGGGACAACCCCCTTCAGGAGCCCGGGCTCAGGGACAACAGGCAGCCCAGGCCCAGCCTCAGCAACAGTTCCAGAGCCAGGCTTCAGCAACAAACTTCACTGAAGCAACATATTTCGGTACAATGCGAAACGCATTGCGGATAGAACAGTTCATCAAAGGACATGACTCGGTAATGACAAAATATGACCCGCAGAAAAGAGTTGCACTGGTCGTTGGAGAATGGGGTATCTGGTGCGACCCGGAACCCGGTACAAACCCGAGATTCCTGTTCCAGCAGAACAGCCTTCGCGATGCCCTGATAGCCGGCTCAACTCTCAATATATTCAACAATCACTGCGACAGGGTTAAAATGGCACAGCTGGCACAGACAATAAATGTACTTCAGGCACTTATCCTTACCGAAGGCCCGAAAATGCTCCTCACCCCTACATATCATGTTTTTGATATGTATAAAGTGCATCACGATGCAAAAATGATACCTGTAAATTTTACCAGCCCTGATTATGTGCTCGACAACCAGACACTTCCTGCACTTAATGCGTCTGCTTCTCAGGACTCCACAGGTGCTGTGCATATTACAATGGTCAATATCGACCCGAATAAACAGATAACTGTCAATATAACCCTGAATGGAATTAAATGGTCAACAGTTACGGGTCAGGTACTTACTTCCGACAAAATAACCGATATAAATACATTTGAAAAACCCAATACTGTTATTGTCAGAAAGTTTGAAGGAGCAAAAAAACAGGGGAACATGCTGAATGTTGTGATGCCTTCGAAATCGGTGGTTATGCTGGAGGTAAGGTAATTTTATCAGAAAGGATGTCTGACACTGGTTGATGGCAACATTGTAAACATCAGATTAGTAGTGACATGTGTAAAGTCTGTGACAGCTTTTCAATTATTTTTAAGAAATTATAATTATACCGTGCAGCAGGGAACAACCTAACAGGAACAAACAATTCCACGTAATTTAATTATACAATCTGATTAACATGGAAACTTTAATGTTAAAAAAAGTATTGTACTTAATACTTACGTTGTTTGTAATCTTTCTTGTTGCTGCAGGAAGACCTCACATTCAGCAACCGAAAGAGGTTTTAATACAAGCAGGTAAACCTGTTGCCGAAGTTCAGCCTACAATGTGGGGTGTTTTTTTCGAGGATATAAATTTTGCTGCCGATGGTGGTATCTATGCTGAACTTGTAAAGAACCGTTCATTTGAATTTTCACTTCCGTTAATGGGCTGGAGACAGGTACGTCAGAATGGAGACGGGAGGGTAGTACCAACATTTTATTCACCTTCACGCCCTGAAAATCCCAGATATGTTACCATTTATGTCAATGCTGAATCCGGAGCATACGGACTACTTAACGAGGGATTCCGTGGAATGGGAATCAGAAAGGATATGGTATACAATTTCTCAGTTATGGCAAGAGCCGGTGAGAACCAGAATATAAATGTGAGGGTTGAACTTTTAAGTCAGGGCAATGAAATTATAGGTTCAACTGATATTTCAGGGTTTACCTCTGAATGGAAAAAATATTCAGCTTCCCTGGTGGCTTCAAAGACGGAACCTAAAGGAGCGATGAGGATTCTTTTCTCAGGTAAAGGTTCAGTTGATATTGATATGGTATCACTTTTCCCATCTGATACATGGAAGGGGAGACCGGGTGGCCTGAGAAAAGATATTGTTCAGATGATTGCAGATCTGAAACCCGGGTTCATAAGGTTCCCCGGCGGATGCATAGTGGAAGGAAGGGATCTTTCAAACCGATATCAGTGGAAAACAACTGTTGGACCCGTTGATCAGAGGAAAGTTATTATGAACAGATGGAATGTTGAGATTCAGAACCGGCAGGCACCGGATTATTTCCAGTCGTTCGGTTTAGGTTTTTTTGAATATTTCCAGCTTGCTGAAGATATCGGAGCAGAACCTTTGCCAATACTCAATTGCGGGATGTCGTGTCAGTTCAATGCGGCCGAAGTGGTGCCATTGAGCGAACTCTATCCCTATATTCAGGATGCTCTTGACCTGATTGAGTTTGCAAATGGTCCGGTAACATCAAAATGGGGCGCTTTGCGGGCGTCGATGGGACACCCGGAGCCGTTTAACCTGAAGTACCTTGGAATTGGTAACGAGCAATGGGAAGAACAGTATATTGAACGTTACAGGGAATTTGAAAAAGTACTTAAATCAAAGCACCCTGAAATTAAGCTTGTATCGTGTGCTGGCCCTTATGCATCAGGAAGATATTTCGACTATGCATGGAGCGAACTTAAGAAACTTAACCCCGACCTTATAGATGAGCATTATTATATGCCCCCTGAGTGGTTTTTTCAGAATGCCGGAAGATACGACAATTACGCTCGTAATGGTATTAAGGTTTTTGCCGGTGAATATGCGGCACATGGAAAAGAAGGAACTGATCCCGAATCGCGTAATACATGGATCTCTGCTCTTGCCGAAGCAGCTTTTATGACCGGCCTTGAGAGAAATGCGCAGGTTGTTCATATGGCTTCCTATGCACCTCTTCTGGCACATGTCGATGCATGGCAATGGAGACCCGATCTGATATGGTTCGATAACCTCAATGTTGTCGGAACACCTAATTATTATGTACAGAAGATGTTTTCAACTCATAAGGGAACTCATGTTGTACATGCACTGTCTGATGGTAAACCCGTTACAGGGCAGGATAGCCTCTATGTAAGCTCAACTATCGACATAAAGGCCAGCAGGCTGTATATCAAAGTTGTAAATAGCTCGAGGACGACTATGCCGGTAAGATTCAATATTGAAGGGATTAACCCGGGAAGGGAGGGTATAATCCAGGTGCTTAAATCCGAAAATCCATACAGTTATAATACCATATCTGATCCGAAACTCATTTATCCTTCAGAGAAAACTATCAGTGTATCAGGCACAAGAATTGTTGCAGAACTCGAGCCATTGTCAGTGAATGTGATAACGATTCCTTATAAAAAATAATAAACTGTAATGAAATGCATTTCAATACCTCTGTTCTTGCTTCTGCTTGTTTATCAATCCGTTAAAAGTCAGAATACATCAATATCCGTCCACGATCCGGTTATCATAAAGCAAGATAGTATTTATTATATCTTCTGTACAGGTAATGGTATTTCGGTTTTCTCCTCTTCCGATATGACGAACTGGAAATCAGAAAAGCCTGTTTTTTCAGTGCCTCCTGAATGGGCTGTGAAAGAAATTCCGGGTTTCAGAGGATCAATATGGGCGCCCGACATATCATATTATAATGGCAATTATTACCTCTTCTATTCGGTTTCGGTTTTTGGCAGGAATACTTCCCTTATCGGGCTTGCAGTAAATAAAACACTGCACCCGGGATCTTCCGATTTCAAATGGATTGACATTGGTCCGATAATCCGGTCAGTTCCGGGAAGAGATAACTGGAATGCTATAGACCCAAACCTGATAGTGGATGAGAATGGCAGACCATGGTTAACTTTCGGATCGTTCTGGGGAGGCATAAAACTGGTACGACTGAAGGATGACATGAAAGGTCTTCATGAACCACAGGAGTGGTACACAATTGCACGGCGTTACCGGGATCCCTTCACCGACGACAGGGACGCCGGAAGCGCAGAAATTGAAGCTCCGTTTATTTTCAGAAAAGAAAACTTTTATTACCTGTTTGTGTCGTGGGATAAATGTTGCAGCGGCGTGAAGAGTACTTATAAAATTGCAGTAGGGCGGTCAGAAAAGGTTACAGGTCCGTATCTCGACAAAGACGGAACTGACATGGCAAAAGGAGGAGGGACAGTTATTGTTAGAGGGGACGAGAATTATGCAGGTGTGGGACACCAGGCAGTGGCGAGCTTCGATAGCTCATATTATATTGTTTATCATGGTTATGATCTTAAAAACAATGGACGTTCAAAACTTGTCATTAAAAAAATTAAATGGAGCATTGACGGATGGCCGATAGTTGATTAATTTACTTTTATTATTTTAGTCCGTGCATATTTATTACAATCGTTATACATCAAAATTTGCCAAATTTAAAATCATTCTATGGAAAACCACCGTCTGATTCCCAAGGGTATTTTATTTCCGTTTATTCTCCTTTCATCGCTGTTCTTCGCATGGGGTGTGCCCAACAACCTCACCGACACCATGCTGGCAGCCTTTAAGAGAATAATGAGTCTCAGCGATACGAAAACAGCATGGATTCAGGTTACATGCTATCTTTTCGGCTATGGCTGCTTTGCGATTCCGGGTGCATTGTTTATTAAGAAATATACTTATAAATCCGGGGTGCTGCTAGGTCTCGGAATGTATGCCACCGGCACATTTCTGTTTTATCCTGCAATGCTCGTGTCGGGCCATAGCAATGCAATCGGGTTTATGACATATCTCTTTGCTATCCTGATACTTTTTGCCGGACTGTCAATTCTTGAAACATCAGCCAACTCATATGTATGTGCCATAGGGCCTGAGCAAACCGCCACACGGCGACTTAACTTTGCCCAGTCGTTCAACCCTTTCGGAGCTATAACTGGAGTTGTTATCAGTCAGATATTTATCCTGTCAAACCTCAACAGGATGTCCGCTGCCGAAAGAGCCGCCCTGCCTCCTGAAGAACTGACAAGAATACAGGGACAGGAATTGCATGCCCTGACTTTTACCTACATGGTTATAGGTATGGTGATGGTCGGGCTGCTGCTGGCAATATATTTCACCAGAATGCCCGCACTTAAAGAGGATGATAAAAAGCTGGACCTTGCCGGAACTTTCCGCCGCCTGAAAAAAAATCCCAACTACGTCTGGGGAGTGATTGCCCAGTTCTTTTACGTGGGAGCTCAGATTGCGGTGTGGTCTTTTATTATAAGGTATGTGATGCAGCGACTGAAGTTTGATGACATTATCGCAGGTCTTGGTCCAAATGCCTCTACAGCGGATATCATTGAAAAACTCCGTAATGTTGAACCTGTGGCTGCCGGATTTTACAAATTCATTGAATGGACAGGATTGACGGGTCTGCTTCCGCGAACTGCCGAACAGGCCGGAGCTACTTATTATATAATGTCGTTGTGCCTCTTTGTCATCGGCAGATTCTCCTGTACAGGACTTATGAAATTTATCAAACCAAGAAACCTTCTGGCAATATTTGCTGCAATAGCAATAGTCTGCAGTCTGCTGACAATTTACGGAAAGGGCTTTGTTGGTGTCTATGCCCTTATGTTAATTTCGGGATGTATGTCACTAATGTTCCCGACAATTTATAGTCTGGGAATTCAGGGACTTGGAGAAGATACAAAAATAGGTGGCTCGGGAATGATTATGGCTATAGCCGGCGCTGCATTCCTTACACAGTTACAGGGCATAGTGTCAGACCTGTCGGGCAGTATAATTAAAGCTTACTGGATACCTGCAATAGCATTTATGGTGATATTCTACTATGCTGCAATTGTTGCCCGGAAACATGAAAAATTACTTTCCAGATAATACTGAATTTCTTTCCCGCAAAGTGGAAATGAAAAAATTTATCGGAAGGGAGTGATTTTTAACTTATTTTTGTGTAGCATGTTTTGCATGTTTTTAATAAAGGATTAAAATGATACGAAAAGTTTTTATTCAGGTTGTTATGATTACTTTAATCTCCGGATTTTCTGGCTGTAAAAACAGCAATGACCCTGCAACATGGAGTGATAAAAAAATCAATACATGGTTCAGCAAAGGTGAATGGCTTAACGGGTGGAATGTTACACCCGATAGTTCTATTGATAAAAAAACATTTGCCATTCAGTATTTTAAAAACAGGGAACGCTGGGAAAAGGCTTTCAGTTTTCTTGAAAACAGCAATCTTGCAGAGCTGACAACCGGAAGGCATAATATTGATGGGGATAATCTTTATGCATCGGTGAGTGAGTACCTTACAAAGGATGAGAATGAAGCCAGATTTGAGGCACATCGCAAATACGTTGATATACAGTATGTAATTAAAGGAAGGGAAACAATTCAGATTGCCCCGCTTGCAATGCGCGATTCTGTTTATCAGGAATATGACGAAACAAGGGATATTGAATTTTTTTCTGTAAAGGAACATAAATCGCTTCAGGCCACACCCGACAGGTTTTTTATCTTCTTTCCTTCCGACGCTCATAAACCGGGACTTAACGCAGAAACAGCCGACTCGGTAAAAAAGATAGTAATTAAACTAAGGATTGACTGAGAATGGAACTCATTCAATCCGTGCTTGAATGGTACATGAACCACCTGAATTATTTGACGGTGGCTCTGCTTATGACTATTGAAAGCTCATTCATACCATTTCCTTCTGAAGCAGTTATTCCTTTTGCAGCATGGAAGGCCGCGCAGGGTGAATTGAATGTATATCTGGTAATTCTTTCAGGCACTGTCGGTGCACTTGCGGGAGCTTTTATAAACTACTATCTGGCTTTATGGCTGGGACGTCCTCTCATATATCGCTTTGCACGTTCTGCAATAGGTAAAATGCTGCTTTTGTCGGAAGATAAGGTGCATAAAGCCGAAAATTTTTTCCTTCAATACGGTAAATCATCAACCTTTATCGGCAGACTTGTTCCTGCGGTCCGCCAGCTGATTTCTATTCCTGCCGGACTTGCGGAAATGGACCTGAGGTATTTTACATTATTTACCACTCTCGGGGCCGGCATATGGAATATAATCCTTGCGATAGTAGGGTATTTTCTCTATGATGTAAGAGAGCAGGTCTTCCCTTATATCGGCCACATACTGATAATCCTCGGCATTGCATTCCTGATTTTCCTTATTATAAGGTCAGTGAAAAGGAGAAAGAACAGCTGATTCCTCGGTATATTTTGCTTTTTACGCAGAGTTCTGATTTTATTATCTGGAAGAAAAAGGCAGGGAATAAACAATATCTTTAATCTCCTGAGCCCATTCGTAATGTGTTTTTTCCGGTGTTAACGATTGCCATGGAATAACCTTTCCTATTGTCAGTGTAACCTCGATATTTTTTTGATGCATCATTTCACGCGGAAGCAGTATTGTCTCAATATACAATTTGATTCCCAGAATCTTACGGATGGTTGCAACATTGTAAAAAAGATTTGAATTCCTTCCGCTTATATGAACTGGAATAATATCTCTTTTATGCTGGATTGCTTTGGTAACGAATGATTTTTGCCAGGGAACATCAGTTATTCTGCCCTTTATTCTTCTTGACACTTCCCCTGCAGGGAAAATCATAACCTGAGTATCAGAAGCATAGAGTTCATCAAGCTGTCTGGCAGTCTCCTTTGTTGCCCGCCCGAATACATCAAGTCCGATAATCAGGCAACGAAGATTTGGAATATAATTGAAAAGCTGATTTGAAGGTGATATTACATCAGGAAAATGGCGTGAAATGACGCTCAGAAATGATAATGCATCTATTCCTCCCAGAGGATGGTTGGCCACAAAAATATATCTTCCGCTAGCAGGAATATTCTCTTCTGCCCTGACAGTTATCTTTGTATTCCATTCCTTAAGAACATCATTTACAAAAGGTATACCTTCAAGATGCCGGTGAAGGTTAAATGAGTCATTAAGCTCATCCTCGCAAATAATTTTTCTGAGAGTATTTATTAAAAAACGTGGTAACGATTTCAGTAATCTGTTATCACTCTCTCTGATTGCTTTTTCGATATCAATTATTCTTTCGGTATGTCCCATTGCTGAAAGGTAAGTTAACCTTTGAGGGGGGAATTTATTCAATGATTTTCTTCAGCCATTTTTCTGCAAGTAAGGGCCATGTTTCGGCGGCTTCTTTGCCTGGGCGGAGTCCGTATCCGTGTCCTCCTGTGGGTAATATGTGAAGTTCAACGGGTATTTTTGCCATGCGCAGGGCACCGGCCATAACTATGGCGCTGTTGCCGTAGGTGTCGTCGGCTGTTTGAAAGATAAACATCGGTGGCGTTTCAGGTGTAAGAGTAAGTTCCGGTGTAAGGGTGTTTCCCGGACCCTGATCGAGGTATGCAGGGTAGATAAGCATTACGAAAGCGGGTCGGCATGATAGTGAGTCGGCAATATCGACGGGTGGATAGGTTCTTACATAAAACCTTGTTGCGCATCTGGCACTAAGGCTGCCGCCGGCCGAAAAACCCATTATTCCGATTTTGTCGCGATTGATATTCCATTTTCCGGCATTGGCTTTAACAAGGCGCAGTGCCCGCTGGGCATCCTGCAGGGCTCCTTCCCTCTTGTCGGGCACTCTGTACTGAAGAACAAAAGCAGTATACCCAAGTCGGTTAAGCCATTCGGCTATTTCAGTACCTTCTTTATTATAAGCCAGGATGCGGTAAGCACCGCCCGGGCATACCACAACTCCCACGCCCTTGTTAATGGATGGTTCAGGAGTATAAACTTCAATAAGCGGATTGGTAACCTCATCGTACCTGATAACATTATCGCTCCCGGCAGGGGTGATTACCGGAGCCGATTTATCCTTCGTTTCGCCGGGTACCTTGCCGGGCCAGAGGTAGATAATTTCCTTCTTCTGTGTGAAAGCATTCAATACAGGTAAAAACATTATAAAAATTGATACAATAATTTTCATTTCCTGATTTTTTTGGATTAACAGTTCAAAGTTGCATATCTTTAATGGTTTGGCTGATATATTTATGAATAATTTTTTTCAACCGTGGCATTTAAATTTTACGGAAGCGAAATTATTTAAAGTTATTTAAGTACTCGAAGATAATACCGAATTCAATCAGAGAGATCCTGACCAAAACGAAAAAAGCCTGAAATATATTGTTATTCCACAATCTCCGCCTCATCAAACCGGTCATTGTAGTTGCGGACAGTAACCCTTGTGCGATGGATTCTCCTTGCCCCCCGACCGCCGAAGAATCCCCAGCCACCGCTGCCGATGAGAAACCCCAGAGCGTAAAGGCCTCCGTTATTGTTCTGGGCATACATCGTGATTTCATCATTGAAAAGCATCCCGATAAAATCAAAAGGTGCAATGAAACCATGCCACAACCCGCCAAAGAAACCATAAGTGTGACCTTTAAGACATTCTTCAACATCCTCGCTCCGGGCACAACCTGAAATGATCAAAATCAGAAGAAGAAAAAATATCAATGCTGCTGACGAGAAATTTTTTGTTGTTTTCATTATTGTAAGAGTGTTGTTTCTAATTGTTTAACTGATACTTTGGAGATTTTATAAATCTTATATTCCTGAACCGTATAGCCGACCAGTTTTCATCTATTATCACCTGCCGTACCCTGTCAAAACCCCTTTCCAGCAATATCTCCCATCCATGAGAACTGTCGAGATCCGAATCAATCTTAGATGAACTTCTCCTGGCAGGATAAGCAAACCAGAGAACCCCATCGGAGACAAGATTATGAATCGCCTTTGGTGCTAATTCATCAACTTCTGAGAGAAACCTCACAAAAATTAGCATAAACTCATATGGGAATCGGGGATCTATTTCAGTATCAATTAACAAATCAGGTCTTGCGCTGCGTATCATTCTGAGAAACTTCTTTTCAGCATTCAGGATTGCAATTCTGCCCTGATTCCTGTAGTTCAGCTTTTGTAGAATATCACCCATTATGGCAGTTTTAAAATTTTAACCTGAAATAAATGAAATAATTCAGTGGTAAATTTTCATGGCTAAGTTAGTTAAATATATCAAAGCAAAAATCCGGTTACCGAAAAGAAAATTTTTAAAAATATTTATATATTTGTTCAGTCTTTAATGGGGTGCCTTAATACTACGGGCTGAGATCATACCCTTGAACCTGATCCGGGTAATGCCGGCGTAGGGAAAAAAGAGTATCATAATATCCAGCACTGTTTCACCTCATTAGTTAAAACAATTTTAACTGATGAATTTATGAAACCGAAATTATTTGTGTTTGTGACCTTCCTGGTCATCTTTCAGGTATTTGTATATGGCCAGGCAGTATCTGTTCACGGCAAAGTGACAGACGAAAACGGTTATCCTTTACCGGGAGCCGGAATAACGGTTCTTAATACCTATTCTGGAACATACTCGGGTGAAGATGGCAGCTATATGCTGAAATTACCCGCCCGGGGCAGGTACTCACTGAAATTTTCATTTACGGGTTATGAAACAGCAGTGTATGAAATTGATTTGCAGGGATATGAAACACTGGATGTCAGGATGAAACCTGCCACCTTTCTTACGGAGGAGGTACTGGTTACCGCTACCAGAGCAGACTACCGGACTCCGGTAACCTATTCGGTTGTGAAGGGAGAGGAACTGAAAAAGCTCAATCTGGGACAGGAACTTCCTTTTATGCTTGCTCTCACTCCGTCACTGGTTGAGACATCCGAAGCCGGAACCGGAATTGGTTATACTGCTTTCAGAATAAGAGGAACCGAACCGAGTCGCATCAATGTAACAATTGACGGAATACCGCTCAACGATGCTGAATCGCAACAGGTTTTCTGGGTCGACCTGCCTGATCTTACTTCTTCAATTGAAAATATACAGGTGCAGCGCGGTGCAGGGACTTCTGCAAACGGTGCAGGGGCTTTCGGAGCATCGGTGAATATAATGACAAAATCCCCTTCAAATGAACCGCTTGCTGAGATAACCGTTTCTGCCGGCTCATTCAATACCTACCGTAAGACCATTACAGCCGGTACAGGCCTGCTTCCGGGTAACTTTTCATTTCAGCTCAGATACTCCGACATAAAGAGTGAAGGGTATATAAGACGGACAGGATGCGATAACCGCTCTGCTTTTATAAGCGGTATCTGGAAAACCGGTAGCTCACTTGTTAAGGCAAATGTCATCATCGGTGAAGAACACACAGGCATCAGCTGGTGGGGAGTCCCTTCCGATATGCTGAATACCGACCGCAGATATAACCCGGCAGGAGAATATACTGATGATGAAGGTAAAGTACAGTATTATGATAATGAAACAGATAATTACTGGCAAAATCATTATCAGTTATTTTTCAGTACGAACATTTCCCGGAATATGAACCTGAATGCTGCTTTACATTATACGGCAGGAGAAGGCTATTACGAGGAGTTCAGGGAAGACCAGAAATATTCAAAATACGGATTGTCTCCGGTGAAGAGAGACACTTCCTTCATAACAAAAACCGACCTTGTGAGAAGGAAATGGATGAATAACGGTTTTTATGGTCTGATATATTCACTTAATTACTTTAAAGGCGATTTTAAAGCCACTATCGGAGGAGGTTTAAACAGATACGACGGAGACCATTTCGGAAAAATTATATGGATGAAATATGCAGGAAATACTCCGAAGGATTTTCAATGGTATTTTAACAATGGGAAAAAAGACGAATTCAGCATTTATGGCAAGATAAACCTGACACTTGCACCCGGCCTGAGTGGTTTCGGGGATCTTCAGTACCGGTTTATTAACTATGAAATCACCGGAAATGATTCAGATCTGAAAAATATTGCACAGTCCCATAAATTTTCGTTCTTCAATCCTAAGGCAGGACTCTTCTGGTCGGTGGCTGACAATCAGGATGCATATCTGTCGTTTTCTGTAGCACACCGGGAACCAACGCGCTCCGATTTCAAGGAAGCGGCAGGAGATGAATCAGCAACCCCCCGCCCCGAAACACTTTACGACCTCGAAGCAGGATACTCCGTAAGAAGCTCCCGCCTGCAGGCAGGAGTTAACTTTTTCGGCATGTTTTACAAAGATCAACTGGTTCCCACCGGCCAGCTGAGCAGTGTTGGCTATGCCATAATGACCAATGTGGAAAAAAGCTACAGAACCGGCATTGAACTTACAGCATCTGTAAAACCGTCGAAAATAATCGACTGGAACTTCAACCTTACCCTGAGCAGTAACAAAATAAAAAACTTTAAACTCTATTACATCGATTACAATACTTCCGACTGGAGCAAAGAATATAAAAGTAAAGATCTGGGAACAACCGATATAGCATATTCTCCGTCAATAATATCATCCGGTGATATCGGAATATTTTTAACGAAAAACCTTTCAGCCCATCTGATCAGCAAATATGTCGGCAGGCAATATTTTGACAACACGGGCAGCAGCAACAGGATGATAAATCCCTATTTTGTAAATAACCTGAGAATTGATATTTTCCCGGCAATAAAAGGCATAAAAAGCACGGGATTACACTTTCTCATTAACAATTTGCTAAATGTTAAATATGAAAGTAATGCTTACGGCGGATTATGGTATGAAGACGGTGTGGAGAAAACCTGGGCATATTATTTCCCGCAGGCAGGTATCAATTTTCTGGTTTCTGCCCGATTTGAATTTTAAATTATGAATTTTACAGTCTGGCTATCAAATAATTATATTGAAATTTTTGGTGCCGTCATAGGCATTTTGTATGTTTTCCTTGAGATAAAACAGAATCCTCTCCTGTGGCCGGTAGGGATTGTAACTTCCGGAGTTTATATCTATGTGTTCTTCACAGGAAAGCTGTATGCAGATATGGGATTGCAGACATATTATGTGGTAATAAGCATTCTCGGCTGGTATTGGTGGGTGAAGGGAGTAAGACACAAAGGACAAAATAATGAAACAGTTAGTGGGAATAAAACAGGTAACCCTGAAGAAGAAAAGACAGAAAAACTGAATGTTACAAGGTTAAGGTTTGATACGGGAATCAGGCTTGCATTTGTTTTCGTATTATTGTATTCAGCTATGTGGTTTTTACTAAGAAAATTTACAGATTCACCGGTACCGGCCGCCGACTCGTTTATTACGTCACTTTCAATAATTGCAACATGGATGCTTGCCCGGAAAATCTATGAACACTGGTACCTCTGGATTGTTGTCAATACCGCAATGGTAATCCTGTGTCTCTATCGCGGACTTTACCCGACCCTTGTGCTCTATGCAGTGTACGGAACCATGTCTTTTGCCGGTCTGAATGCATGGTCGAAAACAATAAGGCAAAACAGCAAATAACAAAACACAAAAAAAGCTATATTGCACCAATATTTTCCGGTATGAGAGGGGAGACAGTTATTCTTGCTGACGGAAAGTTTCCTGACCATGAAATTCCGCTCAAGTATCTCACGGAAGCTGAAAGGGTTGTGTGTTGTGATGGAGCAGCAAGGACACTTCTCGATTTCGGTATGGAACCTTTTGCAATAGTAGGTGATTGTGATTCACTTTCTGATGATATTCTTGAGAAATATCATGACAGGATTTTTAAAATTGATGAACAGGAGACAAACGATCTTACAAAATCGGTAAACTGGTGCGTGGAAAGGGGTTATAAGGATCTGGTAATTCTTGGCGCCACAGGAAAACGGGAAGACCATACAATAGGAAATATTTCACTTCTTGTGGAATATGCGAGACTGGCAAATGTGGTAATGATTACTGATACAGGTATTATCTATCCTGTTCTTGAAACAACAAACTTCAAATCTCATCCCGGTCAGTATGTGTCCGTCTTTTCAATTAATCCCGAAACTGAAATAACATCCGACGGGTTAAAATATCCTCTTATAAAAAGAAAACTCAGAAACTGGTGGGAAGCAACTCTCAATGAGACTTCTGGTGATAATTTCACACTGAAATTTTCAGGTGACCCGCTAATAGTTTTTATAAAATTTGATTAATGCCCGAATTGAATTTATTAATTTGTGCCCTTCCGGTTAGGGTTTGAAATTCTTTCCGTTTAAATTAACTTTTATTGTGCTATTTAGCAATAGTGATTAATTTTTAGCCAGGAAACAATATATTATGTAAGAAAAATTTTAACTTTATTTTCTAATTCTTGAAAATATGAAAACAAAGACTTTTATATTACTGATAACCATTGCAATAATCAGTACCCCGTCATTAACGGGGCAAATCGGCAATGTGCTGAAAAACAAAGCCGCGAAGGCTCTTGAAAATATTGGCAAAAAATCTGCAGGAAAAGCTGAAAAGGAAGCAGATTCGCTGGCGCAGGAAAAAGCAGAGGAAGCAATTGAGAAACAGGTAGAGGAGCAGGCCGGAAGAAAAACAGAAGGCAGGGAACAGAAAGGATTTAATTTTGGCGGGTTGATTGCAGGTAAAGTTGATCTCAAATATAACGAAGCATATACCTTTAATAATTATTTGTACATGCAGGTAGAAATTTATGGGGAAAAAGAACCTCTTAAAATGGATTATTACATTTATTTCAATAACGACAATCAAAACGGTGGTGTTGAGACAAGGATGGATGCATCGACAGATGAGGCCGATATTAAAAGTTCAATTGTCGTAGACGGTACAAACAAATGCATGATAATGCTCACGGATATGGGAAATACAAAATTCGGGATGATATCTGCAATCCCTGAAGAGACTGAGGAACAGAAGCCCCGTGAAACCGGCATAAAGGAGGAAATTACAAAAACAGGTAACACAAGAATTATTGCCGGATATAAATGTGATGAGTACCTCTATAGAGACCCCGAGGAAAAAAGCTATGGTAAGATATGGGTTACCCGCGACCTCAGGATGTTTTCCGACAGAAGGGCAATGAACAAATCCGGTCTGCCTTCATTTTACGGCAGCAAGGAACTTGAAGGCGGAGCAGTGCTGGCAACGGAAACGTATGATGAAAATAACAAATTGATAACCAGAACAGAAACGAAGGAAATAAAGACAAATATCAGTCACACAATCACTGTAAAAGGATACTCTTTGAGGCAGGTAAACTTCAACCAGATGGAAAGTCAGCAGCCTGGTAAAAAGTAAGTTAAAGAAAGGTCATAATTTCTTAAGTCTGGCAAACCTGAGCAGCAGCTTTTTGCGGCCGCTCTCTTCAAATTCCACAACAGCCGTTGTATTCGGAGGTTCGCCATCTATCTCAATTATTGTGCCGGTTCCGAAACGCTCGTGAGTCACAATATCTCCTTCCCTGAATGAGGAATTTCTGGCACTATTGGTTTCTTCACTTTGTTCATATCGGTTTTCGGTAATTTTCAGCAGTTTCTTATCTTTAGTCTTTACGGAATAATCAGTTTCATCTTCATCAAACCGATAACTCTTTGGTTTATTCTGCCTGTTGTTGAATCGTGCTGCAAGTTGCGGAAATTCAATAAACGAAGGATCTATTTCCTTCAGAAACCTGCTTGGCCTGCTGAATTCCAGATTGCCATATTTGTAACGGTTGAGAGCGTAGGTCAGGGTTGCCATTTTTTTTGCTCTGGTTACCGCAACATAAAACAAACGTCTCTCCTCCTCAAGTTCTCTGGGATTATCGAGCGACATGGGTGAAGGGAAAAGGGACTCCTCCATACCGGTAACGTAAACATGGTCGAACTCGAGTCCCTTTGCTGAATGCATGGTCATAAGAGTTACCTTGTCCCCACCCTTGCGGTCTTCGGTATCCTGGTCGGTGAGAAGAGCTACATTCTGCAGATAAGCACCGAGTGAATAGGGTTCCCCGTTGTTTTTTGCCGATTCGGTAAACTCCTTTATGGCATTCATCAATTCCTCAAAGTTCTCCAGACGGCTTACTTCTTCGGGTGACTGCCCCTCCTGAAGGTCTTTCATCATTCCCGAAGCAGAGGCTATCTCGCGCGCAGCCTGATATGCATCCATCTCCTGTGTCTTTGCGGCAAAACCGGTTATCATATCCCTGTATTCGGTGAGCTTTTTGCGCGTTGAAGCATTAAAGTATGAATCGAAATCATCAATCCTGCAAAGTATATTCCATGAAGAATCTCCGTATATCGAAGCAATATCAGTTATCTTTTTTACCGTCGTGTCACCTATACCCCGTTTAGGATAGTTTATTGTCCGTTTGAATGCTTCTTCGTCTTCAGGGTTAATAACCATCCTGAAATAAGCCAGTATGTCCTTTATCTCTTTCCTTTCGTAAAATGAAAGACCGCCATAGATACGGTATGGTATATTCTTTTTACGGAGCGTCTCTTCAAATATTCTCGATTGGGCATTTGTACGATACAATATGGCAAAATCATTCCATTTGAGCTGATATGTGTATTTCCTGTCAAATATATCGGAAGCCACCATAAAGCCTTCTTCTGTGTCGGTCATTGCCTGAAGAATCCTTATTTTTTCTCCCGGTTCATTCTTCGAAAAAACTTTTTTGTGTATCTGTCCGGTATTGTTGGCGATTATGGTATTTGCCGCATTAACAATAGTCTGTGTAGAACGATAATTCTGCTCCAGTTTAAATACCCTTGCTTCGGGATAATCATCCCGGAACTCGAGTATATTTTCAATTCGTGCACCCCTGAACGAATATATACTCTGTGCATCATCACCCACAACGCAGATATTTTTATGCCGTTCCGACAGCTTTTTTACGATCAGATACTGTGCATAATTTGTGTCCTGATACTCATCAACAAGTATATAGTCAAATTTTTTCTGATATTTTTCGAGCAGCTCCGGAAAATCCCTGAAGAGTATGTTTGTGTTGAGCAGGAGGTCGTCGAAGTCCATGGCATTGGCTTTAAAGCACCTTGCCGAGTAGGTTTTGTAGATTTCCGACAAAAGGGGCATCCTTACTGCTCTGTCGTATGATGTAAGTTCAGGATTGGCGGCATACATAGCCGCAGTAATCAGGTTGTTTTTTGCGGCGGATATCCTTGCGGCAATTACCCCGGGTTTGTAAACGTCATCACCCAGGTTCATCTCTTTTATGATGCTTCTTATCAGGCTTTTGGTGTCGGTTGCATCATAAATTGTATATGAAGGTTTGTAACCGAGCTTCTCTCCCTCTATTCGAAGTATACGTGCAAAGAAGGAATGGAAGGTGCCCATCCAGAGGTGCCTGGCTCTCTCTTCCCCGACAATTGCCGAAATCCGGTTTTTCATTTCACCGGCAGCTTTATTGGTAAATGTCAGGGCAAGGATACGGTTCGCCTTTACTCCCCTGCCGAGAAGGTAAGCAATGCGGTAAGTAAGCACTCTGGTTTTACCGGCACCGGCACCCGCAATTACAAGAGCAGGTCCTTCAGTGTTAATAACAGCTTCACGCTGAGCATCATTTAATTCTGCCAGAAAATCTTTTCCCATTTTTTTTCTCCTGTAATCTTATGAGTGCCGGTCAGGCAAAATTAAAAATAAGCATCCGATTACTTCATTTATTAACACGAAAAAGATAAATTTTTATAAACAACCGGGTTTAGTGAATATTTCATAATTAATCAGTTGCTTTTCAGCAGAATATTTTAATATCCCTTTCTTCGTAACCTTTAATTAGGCAGAATTTTATTATACTTGCCTGAAATAATAATAACAAAAAAAGCTCTGTACCGTTTTTACTTACAAAAACCTGTAGTTCTGTGCATAAATCATTAGCAATACATACATTATTAATTATATCCTTCGTCTGTGGAGCTCAGATCTCATCTCCCTCTGCCAGCGCAGTCAGGTTTACCCGGTATCCTTCACTGCCCGATATAAAACATCCTGTATTTATTTTCTGCAATACTTCGGGAAATGTTAAGGGTTCACTGGAGGCTCAAAGTCCGGGAGGATCAGGTACGTTTACTTTTACATGGCACAGGTGGGATGTTCAGAATAAGGATTTTTCCATATTCATAAAAACTGACCCGAATACCGTAAAATCTTCACTTAATAATCTTGAAGAAGGAGGATACAGGGTTCAGATTACCGATGCCGGAGGTTATGATACGTCGCTGGTTGCCTGGGTGCATCTCGACAGGCCGTACGCCGAGGCCAGGCTTCAGAATTTTACCTGCGACTATGTGGCATTGTCGGGTAAAGCAGTCGCAGATACCTTTTATTATTATGATCCTGTTAACGGTTTACCTGTGAGGCTGAAAAACGGAGTCTCATTTCTCTGGTCATCCATACCCGAATCTGCGATACCTTACCCGTCGCTTGAACTTAATCCGGTTACTTACAGCCCGCCCCTTGAAGATGTGGTTTACAGACTGCAGGTTGCAGACAGCTTCGGATGCACTTCATCTTCATCATTTCCCTATACCTCAATACACGTAAAAGCCGATTTTGAAGTAAATCCGACACAAGGCGAGGCTCCTCTCGAGGTAACCTTCACCGACAAATCAATAAGGGCTTCCAGATACCAGTGGAAATTCGGCGACGATTCAGTATCGTACTTGAAAAATCCACCCCCGCATATATATTATAGACCTGGAGAATATTATGCCACTCTCATTGTTGAAAGTCAACACTTGTGCATTGATTCGGTAAGGTCTGGAAAAATAACGGTTGACCCGTCCGAACTCTCCATACCCAATGTGTTTACACCCGACGGAGACGGAATTAACGATTTTTTTATCGTTAAGGGAAAATCGCTGAGGAACCTCAGTATCCAGATATACAGCCGCAGCGGAATGATGGTTTACAGTTTCCAGGGCGATGGGGAACAGCTTTCTGACTGGCAGGGATGGGACGGTTGCATTAACCGGACCTCCATTAAAGCTGCTCCGGGCATATATTTCTACATACTGAGAGCCAGAGGCTGGGACGACAAGATATACGACGGAAAAGAGTACCGGGGATTCTTCTACCTTTACCGGTAAAATAACAAAATGAGACCGGATACCATATTCTTCAAAACCGTCCTGATCATATTAATCCTCTTTATTCCTCATTGTTAAAGTAAATATTTATTCTCCATTCGCCGGTGTTTTTCAGTCATTTACTGATTTTAACAGTAATTTAACAGAAAAAACGTTTTAAACTAAAAAAGTTTTCTCATTTTTGTAGGGTTTTTTAAAATTATGGACTACAGAACCAAAATACTCGAAGGAGCGGCTGAGTTATTCCACAAATATGGTATCAGACCGGTAACAATGGATATGATTGCCTCACATCTCGGCATCTCAAAAAGAACTATTTATGAAATTTTTTCAGATAAGAATGAACTTCTTGCAGGTGTTTTGAGTTTGATGGCAGATAAACAGAAAAAACTTATTGAAAAAATTCTCTCTGAGTCTGAAAACATTATTGCTGCCATCTTCAAGCTGATGGAAATTCATATCGAGCACATACAGTCGATGAGCCCGGGATTCTTTGAGGATATGAAGAAATTTCATCAGGAAGTTGCCGGAACCAGGGGCATAAAATGTGAAATGCCTGACTATAGAAACAACAGGCAGGCAATCGAAAGAGGAGTAAGAGAAAAACTTTTCAGAAAAGATATCAATGTTGATATCGTGAACAGGACACTTTATAATATGATGTTCAGTGTAATGAACAATGAACTGTATCCGTTCGAAATGTTCACCAGACGAGAAGTTCTGAAAAATACAATTGTAATATATCTGAAAGGTATTTCAACGCCAGAAGGAGTAGAACTGATTAACAAATTTGAAAAAAATCTTTAAAATTCAATATATGAAAACTGCAAGATATTTATTTACATTGATTTGCGTTTTGGTTCCGTCACTGGCACTTTTATCCCAGAACAGCGGTACGCTGGAATTGAGTCTCACACTCAAAGATGCGCAGGATTATGCTATTAAAAGTAATAAGATGGTTACTGCGGCAAGGATGGATGTGCTTGCTTCAAAAGAAGCTTTGTGGGAAACTATCTCGAACGGTCTTCCGCAGATAAATGCCACAGGTTCTTTTACCGACAACCTTAAACTGGTTACAACTCTTTTACCTGGTGATTTTTTCGGGCAACCGGGTACAAAGGTTCCTGTCAGGTTCGGTTCACAGTTTACATCCGGAGCCACTTTTCAGGCAACAACTCTTATTTTCAATGCACCGTATCTGATTGGGGTCGAAACGTCAAAGCTGGCACGAAAACTCAGTGAACATAACCTGATGCGTACGGAACTCGATACCAAGGAATCAGTCAGTATTACCTATTTTCTGATACTTGTTTCTGAACGCTCTCTGCAAATTGTGGAAAGCAATCTGGCAAATCTCAACGAGACATTAAAAGCCACCAAAGCCATGCTGGCGGCTGGCATGGCAGAGCAGACCGACGTTGATCAGATGATGGCAAATCTGAAAATGGTTGAGAACACAAAAAGCCAGCTCGAGAGGACCATAGAATTGAACTACAATATGCTTCGTTTTCAGCTGGGTGTTCCGGCCGATTCCAAAATAATTCTTAAAGAAACTCTTGAAACAATTGAATCTCAGATTAATATCGAAGCATTGCTGTCGAAAGAATTTGATTACAGACAAAATGTAAATTATATACTTTCAGAAGATCAGGAAAGACTTTCGCTTCTGGCACTTAAAAGTCAGAAAGCTACTGTTTTACCATCTCTTACAGGTTTTTATAACTATGGTGTAAATGGAATGGGTGATAAAATAAGCGATCTGAGATGGTTCAAAAGCTCCATGACAGGACTGCAACTTTCTTTTCCGATCTTCTCAAGCGGACACCGTTATGCCGGAATCAGAAAGGCACAGATAAACCTTGAAAAGGCACGCACTACAAAAGATATGGTTACCGAGCAGCTTCTGATTCAGGAAAAACAACTCCGGTATAACCTTATAAACGCCAATATGCAGTATAAAACCCAGAAAGAAAACGTTGAATTGTCAAAAAAGGTTTATGAAAGCATGGAAAACAAATACCGTCATGGTATGGCTTCAAGCATTGAACTGACTCAGGCTAACAGTCTTTATTTGCAGGCTGAAAACAACTGCATATCGGCTCTGCTTAATCTTTTTCAGACAAAATTAGCACTGGATAAATTACTTAACAATTTATAAATTAATAATTTAAATAAACATTAAACCGTAACAGAATGAAACGCTTTGGAGAAATAACAGCTGTAATACTTGCAGGAGTTATTTTGGTTTCCTGCAATTCTACTCCAGCAGAAACAACTGGAGAAAGCAAAACAGCAGCACCTGTGAAGGTGACCCCGCTTACCAGAACAAAAATTGCCAGAACAGTTGATTATACTGCTACCATACAGGCTTTTGAGGAAGTAAATGTTGCACCCTCCGCTCCCGGAAGAATCGAAAAGATTTATGTTGAAGTAGGCGACAGGGTTAATAAAGGGGACAACCTTTTCCTGATGGATCGTACGCAACTTTACCAGCTGAAGCTTCAGCTCAGCAGCCTCGAAAAAGACCTGTGGAGGCTTGATACCCTGCTTAAGGCAGGCAGTGCAAAACAACAGCAGTACGACCAGCTAAAAACACAGTACGACGTAACAAAAACCAACGTGAACTTTCTTGAAGAGAACACCCTCCTGAAGGCACCTTTTCAGGGAATAGTAACGGGAAAATATTACGAAGACGGTGAGATGTACTCAGGCGCTCCGGCAATGAGCGGCAAACCGGCTGTTGTAACACTTATGCAGATAAATCCCCTGAAAGTGATAGTCAGCCTTTCAGAACAATACTATCCGTTGATAAAGAAAGGAATGGAAGCTGTGATTATTGCCGATGTTTATAAGAATGAGAAATTTATCGGCAGAGTTTACCGGATTGCTCCTACTGTAAATTCAGTTACCAGATCATTCAATGTCGAAATTGAGGTTCCCAACAGGAATGAAATGCTCAAACCCGGAATGTTTGTAAGGGTTTCAATGAATCTTGGTGAAGTGGAAACATTTGTCGTACCTGCCAGTACTGTATTAATGCAGGAGGGTACTAACAGGAGGTATGTAATGATTGCAGGTGACGGTGTTGCAAAAAGAGTGAATGTAGTTATCGGGAAAAGATTTGATGATAACCTCGAAATAATATCGGATATACTCAAGGAAGGTGATCTGCTGATTTCCGAAGGCCAGTCGAGGCTTTCAGATGGTGACAAAATTGAAATTGTTCAATAACTAATAATGAAGAAATAAAATGAGCATATACAGTTCATCAGTAAAAAGGCCTATTACAACAATCCTGGTTTTTGTGGCAATGATAGTTATAGGACTGTACTCGCTTGTGCAGCTTCCTGTGGATCTTTATCCTGAAATTGAATTGCCATTTATAACCGTATTGACTTCATATCCGGGTACAAGTGCTTCCGATGTCGAAACGAATGTAACACGGCCTATCGAGAATGCCCTGAACAGTGTCGGCAATCTGAAGGAGCTTACCTCCACCTCAAGTGACGGGTTATCGGTGGTTTTTCTGCAGTTTGAATACGGGAGCAATCTCGATGAGGCAATGAATGACATCCGAAGCAATCTGAACTTCGTAAAGCGTCTTCTTCCCGAAGGATGCGAGGAGCCAACCATCATCAAGTTCAATTCAAGCATGATGCCCATAATTTTTTATGCAATTACTGCTAAAGAGAGTTATGAAGGGCTTGAGAAAATACTTGATGAGAGGGTTGTTAACCCGCTCAACAGGATAGATGGCGTTGCAGCCGTGAATCTTTCAGGTGTTCCGGGCAGAAGAATCTATATTGATATTGACCCTCAAAAACTTGAAGCATACCACCTTACTCTCGAACAGGTAGGTAACGTACTGAGGTCGGAAAATATTAACATGCCTTCAGGTTCTCTGGAGATGGGTCAGACCGACTATGCACTGCGCGTACAGGGAGAGATACCTGAAAGCGACCTGCTCAGGGATCTTGTTATAAGTAATTATAACGGTGTAACGGTTTACCTGAAAGATATAGCCGAGGTAAGGGATACAATCAGGGAATCGAAATACGACACAAAGATAAACCGCAGCTTCGGAATGGGTCTTTATGTACAGAAGCAGTCGGGAGCCAACACGGTGAAAATTACAAAGGAGATTGAGAAGACCATTGAAAGTGTCAAAAAAGATCTGCCTCCGGATGTAAAAATCGAGAAACTTTTTGCCAGTGCCACATTTATTCAGGATTCGATACGCAACCTTTCGGAGACACTCCTTTTTGCAGCAATTTTTGTTGTGCTTGTTGTGCTTTTCTTCCTTGGAAGGTGGAGGGCTACATTTATTATAATTTTAACCATACCGGTTTCGCTTGTTGTTGCATTTATTTACCTGTTTGTTGCCAATGCCTCAATAAATATTATCTCGCTGGTATCTCTTTCGATTGCCATCGGTATGGTTGTTGACGATGCCATTGTGGTGCTCGAGAATATAACACGGCATATAGAGCGGGGCAGCCGGCCGCGCGAGGCGGCAATATATGCAACGAATGAAGTATGGCTGGCCGTTATAGTTACAACACTTACCGTTGTCGCTGTTTTCTTCCCGCTTACCTTTGTTAAAGGGCTTACCGGTGTTCTCTTCAAACAGCTCGGTATGAGCGTTACAATAGTAATTACCACATCCACACTGGCAGCCATCTCCCTTACTCCCACACTTAGCGCTCTTCTTCTCAAATATACCCCGATAAAACCTGATGCACCCTTCTGGACCTATGATGGTAGCATCAGAAAAGGGCTCGACTGGTTCGACAAATTCTATGAAAAAACCTTACGATGGGCTCTGAGACATAAAACTTTTGTGGTGGCAGCATCCTTCACATTATTTATTATGTCGATGGGGCTTTTCGTATTCATTGATACCGAATTCTTTCCTGATGCCGACGAATCGAGAATAATGACAACTGTCGAGTTGCAAACCGGAACACGGGTTGAAAATTCCATTAAGGTAGCCGATAAGCTCGATAGTATTTTCCTGACAAAATATCCTGAAGTAAAATTGATTTCGACCTCAACTGGTTCTGATGATCAGGGAGGCTGGGCTTCAATCTTCAGTGCCGGAGGTACCCATTTAATCAGGCAGAGTCTAAGTCTGACCCCAGTTGAGGAAAGACAACGTACTGTCTGGGACATTGCCGAGGAAATGAGGAAAGATATTTCAGCTTTCCCGGAAGTGATAAACTTTACAATTTCAACTACGGCAAGTATGGGAGGCTTCGGCGGTAATGCCGTTGAAGTTGAGGTTTATGGATACGATATTGCAGCAACCAATATTGTGGCAAATGAACTTGCAGAAAAAATCAAGAAGATACCCGGAGCCAAAGATGTGGCAATTAGCCGTGGAAAGTCAAAACCTGAGCTTCAGATTATTTTCGATCAGAACAAACTTAGTGCCAGCGGCCTTAATACAGCTATGGCAGCCGCTGCAATAAGGAACAGGATCAGCGGGCTTACAGCCACCCAGCTGCGTCAGTTTGGCGATGAATATGATATCATTGTCAGATTCAGGAAGGATGCAAGAAATACGCTTACTAAGATAGAAAACATTGGCATCCCCACACCAACAGGGCAGCTCGTACGGCTGGGTGAAGTAGCTCAGATTAAAGAATACTGGGCACCTCCAAGCATAGAAAGAAAACGAAAGGAAAGAGTTGTCAGAATATCGCTCACACCTTATAAACGTTCACTTACTGCACTTCAGATGGATATACAGAAAGCCATTGATTCGACACCAAAACCGGCAGGAGTGATGGTTCAGATTTCCGGCGCCATAAAAGAACAGATGGAAGCCTTTAAGGATCTAGCCATGCTCCTGGTCGTAAGCCTCATACTTGTTTACCTTGTGATGGCATCCCAGTTTGAATCCCTGAGAATGCCATTTATCATCATGTTTTCCATTCCTTTTGCATTTTCAGGTGTGGCGATTGCGCTTTTCCTTACAAATACTGCCCTTAATGTTATTTCAGGTATCGGTGCGGTACTTCTTATAGGTATCGTGGTAAAGAATGCAATCGTGCTGGTTGACTTTATAAATCTGATGCGTGGCAGAGGACTGGAACTTTACGAAGCTATTGCAGTCTCCGGAAGATCGAGGCTCAGGCCGGTATTCATGACTTCTGCAACCACGATTCTTGGTATGTTTCCTCTCGCCCTTGGACTCGGTTCAGGTTCTGAATTGTGGAGCCCTATGGGCGTGGCAGTCATCGGAGGTCTGATATTCTCGACCTTTGTAACACTTGTCCTCGTGCCGGTTGTATATGCCATCTTCGTAAAGAAAGGTGAGCAGAGATTAAAAAAGGCAGAATATGCCGACATTAATTTCCTGAACGGTAATGGTCAGGCCTGAAACAAAAAATTTAAACCATATTGACTATGAAAGCAGTAATGATAATATTTAACCAGGCCCTCACTGAGAAGGTCGAATATATGCTCGATAAATTGAATATCAGGGGCTATACCCTATGGGAAAATGTGCAGGGAAGGGGTAGTTCAACCGGTGTTCCGCATCTCGGAACACATGTCTGGCCCGAAATTAACAAAAGCCTCCTGACAGTGGTTGACGATGAAAAAGTTGACAAACTGCTTGAGGCGGTAAAAAAGATAGACCTCATAAATGAAGAAGTTGGTATAAGGGCTTTCGTATGGGATGTGATTAAAACCGTCTGATAAGGCAGAATATTTGAAACGAGAAGGCCGTTCAGTAAATGAACGGCCTTCTCGTTATAATAATATGCAGTTCCTCTATTCTTCTTCCTGTTCTGCCTGGTAAGCTTTGATAACTGCTTCCTGTACGTCGGGTGGAACCTGAGCATATTCAGCAAATTTCATGGTATAGAATGCCCTTCCGCCGGAAAGTGAACTCAGTGCGGTGGAGTATTTATTCATCTCGGCTAGCGGCACTCTTGCCTTTATAATCTCAAAACGTTTTTCGCTCGACATTCCCAGAACCATACCGCGTCGGCTCTGCAGATCACTGATTACATCTCCCATTCTGTCGGAAGGAACCATTATTTCCACGTCATAAATCGGTTCCAGAATCTTTGGAGCCGCATTTTTAAATGCAATGCTGAAAGCATTTCGCCCTGCCAGCCTGAAAGAGATATCATTTGAATCAACAGGGTGCATCTTGCCGTCATATACGTAAACTCTTATGTCTCTTGCGTAGGAACCTGTAAGAGGACCAACTTCCATTTTTTCCATTATTCCTTTCAGTATGGAAGGCATAAACCTTGCATCAATGGATCCGCCTACAATGCAGTTCACATATATAAGTTTACCGCCCCAGGGCAAATTAATCTCTTCTTTGTCACGTATTGAGAGACGATATTCTTTTCCGGCTATCTTAAAGTATGATGATTCTGTTGAACCTTCTTCGTAAGGCTCTATAATCAGATGTACTTCACCGAACTGGCCGGCACCACCCGATTGTTTTTTATGTCTGTAATCGGCCTGGGCTATTTTGGTTATGGTCTCACGGTAAGGGATTTTCGGGGGATTGAAAACAGCAGGAATCTTGAATATATTGTCGAGATGCCATTTAAGTATATTCAGATGATATTCACCCTGTCCATGAACTATAATCTGTTTGAGTTCCTTTGAATATTCAATTATTATTGTCGGGTCTTCAACATGCATCTTGTAGAGTGCTTCACCCAGTTTTTCATCATCCGCTTCTGATGCAGCCTTAATGGCGGTGCGGAATTTTGGTTCGGGAAATTCTATTCCTTTATATGTCCAGTCGTTCCCCGGTGCATTAAGTGTGTGGTTGGTTTTTGTGTTTTTGAGTTTTACAACGGCTCCTATATCTCCGGTATGCAATTCCGGCACTTTTGTCCTGTTTTTCCCCGCGCATACAAAAAGCTGGGCCAATCTCTCCTTAGCGCCGCTGCTTGTATTTATCATGTCTATGTTTTCAGTAAGCTTTCCCGAGTAAACTCTGAAAAAGTTGATTTCACCGATATGTTCTTCTATTGATGTCTTGAATACGAAAACTGAAGGAGGACCTGCCGGGTCAACTTTAACAGGCTGCCCGTTGCTGTTGAGTGGTGCAGGCACATCAAAAACCGAAGGTGCTTCCTGAGCTATAAAATCCATCAGGTCGTCAACACCGATATTGTTTTTTGCTGAAATGCAGAAAACGGGAAACATTGTACGGGCAATCAGACTCTTTGAGATGCCTTTTCTTATTTCTGCTTCTGAAAGGGTGTCGTTCGAAAAGAAGAGTTCCATGAGGGACTCATCGCACTCAGCTGCTTTTTCCACCAGTATGGAATGAAGTTCTTCTGCCCTCGCTGCCTGGTCGGCCGGTATGTCAAGAACCTCGGCTTTGCCTCCCTCTTTTGAATATTTCAGCATCTTCATCTTAAGCACGTCAATCACTGCATTGAACCCCGTGCCCTCATTAACCGGATATTGTACAATTACAACATCATTGCTGAGGCGCTCCTTCATCATTTCAATCGACTTTTCAAAATTTGCCTTTTCATGGTCAAGTCCGTTGATAACCATTATCACGGGCTTGTTGAGCTGTTCGGCATAGCGGAAATGGATTTCTGTTCCCACCTCAACGCCGTTCTGAACGTTAATAAGCATCACCGCACAGTCAGAGGCAAAAAGCGAGGAGATTACGCCTCCGCAGAAATCGTCGAGACCAGGTGCATCAAGTATATTGATTTTTTTATTCAGGTATTCGGTATAAAGAACTGTTGAGAAAATAGAGTTTCCACTTTCCTGTTCAACAAGACGGTAATCTGAAACTGTGTTTTTAGTTTCAACGGATCCCCTTCTGTCTATTATTCCTCCGTTATAAAGCATTGCTTCGGCGAGGGTCGTTTTTCCGGAATTCGAATTACCGATAAGTGCAATAGTTTTAATCTGGTCGGTTGTGTATGTTTTCATTCTGTAAAATTGTTATTTGGTGTTATACATTATTAATATTTATATCTGTCGGTAGAAATGAGGGGACAAAATTAATAATTTTTTAAAATCTTACCTTGTAATGTATTATAATTCGGGAAATTTTATTTTCTTTGCACCAGTTTTTTGAAAAGAAACAGGAGTACCGGTGTTTCCCTCCAATGTAAGTTTACAAAAAAATTCATCCGGGAAAGATCGGGAAGGAACCTGCTGAAGACTTACACAAGTAGTAAGTAAATAGTAGTTGAATCTATTGCAAATGCTTGGCTTCCGGTATTGAAGTGAGCTTTTGCATGATTTTTTAGTTGTTTTTGAAAATAGAAAAACGAAAAACGATTTGCAAAAAAGAAAATAAAATTAGTAACTTTGCAGCCCGTTTTTAACGAAAAATTAATGTTAAACAATTGAATTTATGCCGACAATACAGCAATTAGTAAGAAAAGGCAGGGAAAGGCTGATCGACAGAAGCAAAGCTCCGGCTCTGGATTCATGCCCGCAACGAAGAGGTGTATGTATCAGGGTTTATACCACGACACCTAAGAAACCTAACTCGGCTATGAGAAAGGTTGCCAGGGTGAGGCTGACCAACCAGAAGGAAGTTAATGCCTACATTCCGGGTGAAGGTCATAACCTTCAGGAGCACTCAATTGTACTTGTGAGGGGAGGCAGGGTAAAGGATTTGCCCGGAGTAAGATATCACATTGTTAGAGGTACTCTCGATGCTTCTGGCGTTGAAGGACGTTCCCAGCGCAGATCGAAATACGGTACAAAGAGACCCAAGAAACAGTAATAAAGTTTAAGATTTAAGATAAAGATAATGAGAAAAGCAAGAGCAAAGAGGAGAATATTGCCGCCGGATCCGAAATTCAACGATCCGCTTGTAACAAGGTTCGTAAATAACCTTATGAAAAACGGCAAGAAAACGGTTGCTTTTAAAATTTTCTACGATTCGCTCAACATAATCGGAGAAAAATTTAAGGTTGAGGGCAAAACACCTATCGAAATCTGGAAACAGGCACTTGAAAATATTACTCCTCAGGTTGAAGTTAAGAGTCGCAGGGTTGGCGGTGCCACTTTCCAGGTGCCGGTGGAAATCAGACCCGAGAGAAAGATTAGCGTCAGCATGAAAAACCTTATCTTCTTTGCACGCAAGAGACCGGGCCATTCAATGGCCGAAAAACTCGCTGCAGAAGTGATCGCCGCATATAACAACGAAGGCGGCGCCTTCAAGAAGAAGGAAGATACCCACAGGATGGCTGAAGCTAATAAAGCATTTGCACATTTCAGGTTCTGAAAACAGGCTGATTATACCAGAAAGTAATGGATAAAAACCTGAAATATACCAGAAACATCGGGATAATGGCCCACATCGATGCCGGTAAAACTACCACTACCGAAAGGATTCTCTTTTATACCGGCCGTACTCACCGTATGGGAGAAGTCGATGATGGTAATGCTCAGATGGACTGGATGGTTCAGGAACAGGAAAGAGGTATTACAATCACATCAGCCGCAACTACAACTTACTGGAAAGTTAACAACGAGGAATACAAAATAAATATCATAGATACGCCCGGGCACGTCGATTTTACAGTTGAAGTGGAAAGATCACTCAGAGTACTCGACGGAGCCGTGGCAATTTTCTGTGCTGTCGGAGGTGTTGAACCACAGTCGGAAACAGTGTGGAGGCAGGCAAATAAATATCACGTCCCGAGAATTGCGTTTGTTAACAAAATGGACAGAATCGGTGCCGATTTCTTTAATGTGGTCCACCAGATCCAGACCAAACTTGGAGCCAAACCGGTGCCGGTACAGATACCTGTCGGTGCAGAGGAAAACTTCATAGGCGTGGTTGACCTTATTGATATGAAATCCTATATATGGGACGATGATACTTCACTCGGAACAAAATTCAGTGTTGAAGATATCCCGGCAGAACTGGCTGAAGAAGCTGAAGAGTGGAGAATGAAAATGATAGAATCACTTGCCGAGGTAGATGATACAATTCTTGAAAGATATATTGAAGACCACTATTCAATTACGGAGAAGGAGCTTATTGATGCATTGAGAAAATGTACTATTTCGGGAATAGCTGTTCCTGTTTTGTGCGGAGCGGCTTTCAGGAATAAAGGGATTCAGAAACTTCTCGATGCTGTGGTTAACTTCCTTCCCTCACCCGCTGACATAGGTCCTGTTCAGGGCAAAGATCCGAGAACCAATGAAAGTATTACACGCGAGCCTGATAATGATGCGCCTCTGGCTGCACTTGCATTCAAAATAGCTACCGACCCTTATATGGGAAGGCTTGTGTTTATGAGAATTTATTCAGGTAGGCTCCGCACGGGTGATATGGTTCTGAATGTTCGTACAGGGAAAAAGGAACGCATCAGCAAACTTTTCCGCATGCATGCCAATAAACAGCAACCGGTGGAAGTCATGGAAGCCGGAGATATATGCGCATGCGTGGGGCTTAAAGACCTGCGAACAGGAGATACACTGTGTGCTATTCATAAACCAATAGTCCTTGAGTCAATGGACTTTCCGGAACCGGTCATAGGCGTTGCCATTGAACCTAAAACTCAGGCCGATATCGACCGTCTATCAATTGCTTTGAACAAACTTGCCGAAGAGGACCCGACATTCAGGGTAAAAATTGATCCCGACAGCGGACAGACTGTGATTCAGGGAATGGGTGAGCTGCATCTCGAGATACTCATCGACAGGCTCAGGAGAGAATTTCAGGTTGAATGTAATCAGGGAGTTCCTCAGGTTGCTTACAAGGAGGCTATTACTTCATCATGTGAATACAGGGAACTTTTCAGAAAGCAGACTGGTGGCAGGGGTAAGTATGCCGATATACTTGTAGAACTTATGCCCGCTGACGATGGGGTTAAAGGGCTTCAGTTTATAAATGAGGTAAGCGGGGGCAATATACCAAAGGAATTTATCCCGGCAGTTGAAAAAGGATTCCGCGAGGCAATGATGAACGGCCCGCTTGCCGGATTCCCTCTCGAAAGCCTTAAAGTTATTCTGAAAGACGGATCATACCATCCTGTCGATTCCGATTCACTTTCGTTCGAGATTGCTGCCCGTCAGGCTTTCAGGAATGCAGCAAAAAAATGCAACCCTGTGCTGCTCGAGCCAATTATGGCAGCCGAAGTTGTTACTCCCGAAGAATACGTCGGAGATATTATCAGCGACTTCAACAGACGAAGAGGAAAGATTGAAGGCATGGAAACAAGAGGGGGAGCACGCGTAATAAAGGCAAAAGTTCCCCTTGCCGAAAATTTCGGTTATGTTACAGTATTGAGAACGATTACATCGGGAAGAGCTACCTCAACAATGGAGTTTTCTCACTACGAGGAAGTACCCGAAGAAATTGCAAAAAGAATTGTGGAAATAACAAAAGGAATAATTCTATAATATATGAGTCAGAAAATTCGAATTAAGCTTAAATCTTACGATCATAATCTGGTGGACAAATCCGCCGAGAAGATCGTTAAGACTGTAAAATCAACGGGTGCCGTAGTAAGCGGTCCGATTCCGCTTCCTACCCATAAAAGGATTTTTACAGTAAACCGCTCACCCTTCGTTAACAAGAAGTCGAGGGAGCAGTTCCAGCTGTCGTCATATAAACGACTGCTCGACATTTACAGCTCGACACCAAAAACAATTGATGCATTGATGAAACTAGAACTGCCAAGCGGTGTTGAGGTTGAAATAAAAGTCTGAAAAAACAGGTAAAAATTTAAAATATGCAGGGATTAATTGGAAAAAAGGTGGGAATGACTTCCCTTTTCGATGAAAACGGGAAAAATGTTCCCTGTACGGTTCTGCAGGCCGGCCCTTGTGTTGTAACTCAAATAAAGACAGTGGAGAAGGATGGATATTCGGCAGTGCAGCTGGGTTTCGACGACAAGAAGGAGAAAAATACAAGTAAACCTGAACTTGGTCATTTTAAGAAAGCCGGAGTTACGCCTAAACGTATTCTGATTGAATTCACCGGTTTCGACGAAACTCAATTTAAGCCGGGCGATGTTCTGACAGCCGATATTTTCAAAACTGATAACTGGGTTGATGTCAGAGGCTGGTCAAAAGGAAAAGGATTTCAGGGTGTTGTGAAGCGCCATGGCTTTGCCGGTGTAGGCGGGCAGACCCACGGCCAGCATAACAGGGGCAGAGCACCCGGTTCACTCGGAGCTTCTTCATTCCCTTCCCGCGTTCTTCCGGGAATGAGAATGGCCGGCCGTACAGGCGGTAAAAAGGTTATGGCTATAAGCCTCAGAGTAATGAAACTTATTCCTGAGGAAAATATATTAATAGTGAAAGGATCAGTTCCTGGTCCGAAAGGTGGTTACGTAATAATTACAAAGTGATGGAAGTAAGTGTTTATAATATTAATGGTGAAGAAACCGGGAAGAAGGTAATTCTCGACGATTCCATATTCGGCATCCAACCGAATGACCATGCTATTTACCTCGATACCAAGCAGTATCTGGCAAATAACAGGCAGGGAACCGCAAAAGCCAAGGAGCGTAGCGAGGTGTCGGGCAGTACCCGGAAAATAAAACGTCAGAAGGGCACCGGAACCGCAAGATTCGGAGACATCAAGAACCCGTTGTTCCGGGGAGGCGGAAGAATTTTTGGGCCGAGACCGAGAGATTACAGTTTCAAACTTAACAAAAAAGTCAAGGAACTGGCCCGTAAATCGGCACTATCATATAAAGCCGCCTCAAATAGTATCATCGTGGTGGAGGACTTTAATATTGAAGTTCCGAAAACAAAAGAGATGAAGAAAATAAGCGATAACCTGAAGCTTTCAGATAAAAAATCGCTCTTTGTTTTACCGGAACAAAATAAAAATGTATATTTGTCCTCTCGTAATTTGCCGGGGGTTGAAGTTGTAACTGTCAATGAATTAACGACTTACAAGATTATGAATGCTTCAACTCTTGTGCTTGCGGAGAGCGCGGTTGAAGTTTTGCACGGGACTTTTAAAAACTAGTAACTGAAAAAGACAATGAGTATTTTACTTAGACCGATAGTAACAGAGAAAATGACAGGCCAGGGGGAAAAGCTGAACCGGTACGGATTTATCGTGGCTAAAAATGCCAATAAAATACAGATAAAGAAGGCCGTTGAAGAACTTTATGGCGTCACTGTTAAATCGGTTAATACCATGCGATGCCCTGGCAAAGAGAAAATAAGATACACCCGTTCGGGTATGATAAAAGGCAGGACTGCTTCCGTAAAGAAAGCAATTGTAACCCTTGCCGAAGGAAATACAATAGATTTTTATAGCAATATCTAAAAATGGGAGTAAAGAAATTAAAACCTGTCACACCGGGTCAGAGACACATGCTCATCAGTGCCTTTGATGACATCACCTGCACTGAACCTGAGAAATCTCTCCTTGTGCCCCTTAAAAAATCGGGCGGGAGGAACAATGATGGTAAGATGACCATGCGATATATTGGTGGCGGACATAAGAGAATGTACCGGCTTATTGATTTTGTGAGAGACAAGGATGGGATTCCGGCAACAGTAAAGACCATTGAATACGACCCTAACCGTTCGGCACGTATAGCTCTGGTGTGCTATGCCGACGGGGAAAAAAGATATATAATTGCTCCACAGGGACTTAAGGTGGGGCAGCAGATAATGTCGGGCAAAAATGCTCCGCCCGAAATAGGTAATACTCTTTTTCTCAGCGACCTGCCGATGGGTGCGATGATTCACAACATTGAGCTTAAACCCGGGAAGGGAGCGGCCCTGGCACGCAGTGCAGGTACTTATGCACAACTTATTGCACGCGAAGGTAAATATGCAACTATTAAACTTCCTTCGGGTGAAACCAGACTGGTTCTGGCGTCGTGCCGTGCAACAGTCGGAATTGTTTCAAATCCCGACCATAACCTTGAAAAATCAGGTAAGGCAGGCCGTTCACGCTGGCTCGGAAGAAGACCCCGTACCAGAGGCGTTGCAATGAACCCGATCGACCACCCGATGGGCGGCGGCGAAGGAAAAGCCTCCGGAGGTCATCCGCGCTCCAGAAAAGGTATCCCTGCAAAAGGTTATAAAACAAGGGATAAGAAGAAGTATTCAACTAAATATATCGTAGAAAGAAGAAAAAAATAACCAGTATATATTATGAGTAGATCACTCAAAAAAGGACCATTTATCGATTACAAGCTCCTTAAAAGGATTCTTGAAATGAACGAATCAGGTAAGAAAACGCTTATTAAAACCTGGTCGAGAAGATCGGTCATTTCACCCGATTTCGTGGGACATACTATTGCAGTGCATAACGGAAACAAATTCATTCCGATCTATATTTCCGAAAATATGGTAGGACATAAACTCGGTGAATTTGCGCCCACGCGTACTTTCAGAGGGCATTCCGGAAATAAATAATATTTATGGTATTAGTTTATTGATACAGTAAAAAAATGGGTGCGAGAAAAAGAAAAAGAGCCGAACAGATAAAGGAGGCAAGAGCAAGCCAGGCAAGGGCTATACTAAGAAACTGCCCTACCTCTCCACGCAAGATGCGCCTTGTAGCAGACCTTATTCGCGGAGTTGAAGTCAACAAAGCACTTGATATACTGAAATTCAGTAAAAAAGAAGCTTCAAGGCGGCTGGAAAAACTGCTCCTCTCTGCAATCTCAAACTGGCAGCAGAAAAACGAAGGAGCCAAAGTGGAAGAGAGCGGCCTGTATGTCAAGGAGATCTACGTTGACGGCGGGCGTACTCTCAAACGCCTCAGACCTGCCCCGCAGGGAAGAGCCTATAGAATCAGAAAACGCTCCAACCACGTAACAGTGGTATTGGGCAGCCGGCTCGAAGAACAACCTGAAACAGCTGAAGTAGTAGAAAACAGTTCAAATTAAAATAAATGGGACAAAAAGTAAATCCGATAAGTAACAGACTGGGTCTCATAAGAGGCTGGGATTCAAACTGGTATGGAGGAAAGGATTTTTCAGGCAAGCTCCTGGAGGATACTAAAATCAGAGAATACCTCAACGCAAGGCTTGCCAAAGCCAGTATCTCAAAGATTATCATCGAAAGAACCCTCAAGCTCATAACTATCACGGTTAATACCGCACGCCCGGGGATAATAATAGGTAAAGGAGGGCAGGAGGTTGATAAACTGAAAGAAGAGCTCAAGAAAATAACCAAAAAAGAGGTTCAGATAAATATCTTCGAAATAAAGAGACCCGAACTGGATGCCTGCATTGTCGCAAACAATATTGCGCGCCAGATTGAAGGCAAGATATCGTACCGCAGGGCTATAAAAATGGCTATCGCTTCTACCATGAGAATGGGAGCTGAAGGCATAAAGGTTCTGATATCCGGCAGGCTCGGAGGAGCAGAAATGGCACGCAGCGAAACGTACAAAGAAGGCCGGATACCTCTTCATACTTTCAGGGCCGACATTGATTACGCCCTTGCCGAAGCCCACACAAAAGTTGGACGTATCGGTATCAAAGTCTGGATATGCAACGGAGAGGTTTACGGGAAAAGAGACCTTGCCCCAAACATCGGTGCAAAAACAACCAAAGTGAAGGGATTGAAGAGAAAAGGAAAGAAATAAATGACAGCTGATTAAACATTTTATAAAATACTGCAATGTTACAACCGAAGAAGACAAAATACAGGAAACAGCAGAAAGGCAGAATGAAGGGCAATGCCCAGAAGGGCAATCAGCTTGCTTTCGGCTCGTTCGGAATCAAAGCCCTGGAGCAAGCCTGGATTACAAGCCGCCAGATTGAAGCTGCCCGTCAGGCCATAACACGCCATATGAAGCGTGAAGGTCAGATATGGATCCGAATTTTCCCTGATAAACCTATTACAAAGAAACCTGCTGAGGTGCGAATGGGTAAAGGGAAGGGTGCACCCGAAGGTTTCGTGGCACCTGTTACACCGGGCAGAATACTTATTGAAGCCGACGGTGTTCCTCTTGAAGTCGCAAGGGAAGCACTGCGCCTCGGAGCACACAAACTCCCGATAAAGACAAAATTTATTGTCAGACGCGATTACGTAACAGCTTAATATATATAAATATGAAAATGTCGGAAATAAGGGAATTGAGCACTCAGGACCTTCTGGAACGCCTTGATGCAGAAAGGCTGATGCTTACCCGCATGAAACTCAATCATGCGATATCCCCCATTGACAACCCGCAGAAAATTAAACAAACCAGAAAAAATATTGCACGTATCCTGACAGAACTGCGGGCAAGAGAACTTAATAAGAAAACAAAATAGACAGCTTCTGATCATGGAAAGGAAATTGAGAAAAGAAAGAACAGGCGTCGTAGTCAGTAATAAGATGGATAAATCTATTGTCGTGGCAATAAAGAGAAGGGTTAAACACCCGGTTTATGGAAAATATGTCACTAAGACAAAGAAAATTATGGCTCACGACGAAAATAATTCATGCAATATTGGAGACCTTGTCAGAATTGCTGAAACAAGGCCCCTCAGTAAAAATAAAAACTGGAGATTGGTTGAAATAATTGAAAAAGCCAGGTAATTATGATACAGCAGGAATCCAGACTTAACGTTGCCGACAATACAGGAGCCAAGGAAGTATTGTGCATCAGAGTATTGGGAGGCACTAAAAAACGCTATGCGACCGTAGGCGATCAGATTATTGTTACGGTTAAAAGCGCATTGCCTTCAGGTGAAGCTAAAAAAGGTATGGTCAGCAAAGCTGTTGTGGTAAGAACGCGGAAAGAAATACGCCGGCCCGACGGCTCTTATATAAGATTCGATGATAATGCCGTTGTGCTTCTTACCAACCAGGACGAAGTAAGGGGAACACGTATCTTCGGTCCGGTTGCAAGAGAATTGCGTGATAAATACATGAAAATTGTGTCCCTTGCGCCGGAAGTTTTATAATAGACTTTTAATCAAAGAATTATGCAGAAAAAGGTACATATTAAGAAAGGAGACACGGTAATTGTTATAACGGGTGAGTCGAAAGGACAGAAAGGCCGGGTGCTTGAAGTTGACCGTAAGAAAATGAGGGCAATTGTCGAGGGCGTAAATATGGTTCACAAACATACCAAGCCTAATGCAAAAGCCCCTCAGGGCGGCATCATAAAGAAAGAAGCCCCCATACATATTTCAAATCTTATGCTTATCGATCCGGCAACAGGGAAACCTACAAGGATCGGCAGAAGACTTAATGATAAAAATAAACTGGTTCGCTATTCTAAAAAATCAGGGGAGGAGATCAAATAATGTATATACCTGAGTTGAAAAAGAAATACAAGGAAGAGATTGTTCCTGCACTGATGAAGGAATTCAATTACAAGTCAGTGATGCAGGTACCGAGGCTTGAAAAAATTGTTATCAGCCAGGGTGTCGGAGCTGCTATTGCCGACAGGAAGATACTTGAAGCAGGTTTGAAGGAGATTACCGATATAGCAGGACAGAAAGCTGTGCCAACATATTCGAGAAAGGATATTTCTAACTTCAAACTGAGAAAGAATATGCCAATAGGCATTATGGTGACTCTGAGGCAGGACAGGATGTATGAGTTTCTTCAGAGGCTCATCTGTATTGCACTGCCGCGAATCAGGGATTTCAAAGGTATCAATCCGGTGCTTGACGGCCGCGGTAACTATACATTGGGAATTACCGAGCAGATTATCTTCCCGGAAATTGACCTTGACAAGGTTGTGAAAATCATGGGTCTTCAGGTAACTTTTGTAACATCGGCAAAGACTGATGAAGAAGCCCTTGCATTGCTAAAGCATTTTGGTTTACCATTTAAAAACATTAAAAACTGATAGTATATGGCGAAAGAGTCGATGAAGGCCCGCGAGGTGAAGCGCGCAAAACTGGCTCAGAAATATGCTGCAAAAAGAGCACAACTAAAGGCAGCAGGCGATTATATAGGGTTGAGCCGTTTACCCAGAAACTCTAATCCTATCCGCCTGAGAAACCGCTGCAAAATCACCGGAAGACCAAGAGGATATATGCGACAGTTCGGGCTGAGCAGAATAACCTTCAGGGAAATGGCATCAAAAGGCCTGATTCCCGGAGTAAGAAAAGCCAGCTGGTAAATTATAATAGTGTGAAAATAATTCAATATATGATGACTGATCCGATTTCAGATTTTTTGACAAGAATAAGGAACGCTGTAATGGCGGGACACAAAGTAGTTGAGGCGCCTTCGTCAAAGATGAAGAAGGAAATAGCACAGATCCTTCTCGATAAAGGCTACATCCGGGCCTACAAGATTGTGGAAGGTGAAGGCCCTTACGATGTGATAAAAATAGCTCTTAAGTATCACCCGCGTACCAAAATGCCCGCAATAAAAGGCATTGAAAGAGTAAGTACACCTGGATTAAGAAAATATACCAGCGTAAGAAATATGCCACGAGTCCTTAACGGCCTCGGTATTGCCATTATTTCCACCTCAAAAGGTCTTATGACCGATAAGGAAGCCAGAAAAGAAAATATTGGCGGTGAGGTGATTTGCTATGTTTATTAATAGAGGAGGATAAACAGATGTCACGTATCGGAAAAATACCGGTTAATCTGCCCAAAGGGGTAACCGTAAAAGTGGATGAGAATAATGTTGTACATGTACAGGGACCTCTGGGAAAACTGCAGCAGGCTGTTGACCCTGAGATCAAAATTGAAGTAGAGGATAATCAGGTCAGGGTCATAAGACCGTCCGACTCGAAGAGACATAAATCCCTTCACGGGCTTTACCGTGCCCTGATTGCAAATATGGTCGAGGGAGTTTCTAAGGGATATAAAAAAGAACTTGAGGTTGTGGGGGTCGGATACCGTGCTGAAGCTAAAGGGCAGAACCTTGAATTGTACCTTGGATATTCCCATGATATTATTTTCCAGTTGCCTCCTGAGGTTAAGGTGGAGACAAAAACCGAAAAACGAAGCAACCCTATCATTACCCTGACGAGTTATGACAAACAACTCATCGGACAGGTTGCCGCAAAAATAAGATCATTACGTCCGCCCGAACCTTTCAAAGGCAAAGGAATACGGTTTGTCGGGGAATACATCAGAAGAAAAGCTGGTAAATCAGCCAGCGCATAGTATCATTATAAGATAATTCTTGAAATTATGGCATTAACAAAACTGGAAAGAAGGATCAGAATAAGGAAAAGAATAAGAAAAAAGGTGAGCGGAACTGCCGAACGCCCGAGACTGTCTGTTTTTCGCAGTAACAGGCATATCTATGCTCAGCTGATAGATGATACCAGGGGCGTTACACTTGTTTCCGCCTGTTCGCGGGAAAAAGAAGTGGCAGAAAAAAAGAATATCAGGAAGACCGAACAGGCTTCACTCGTCGGAAAACTGCTTGCTTCAAAATGCCTTTCGAAAGGAATTGAAAAAGTAGTTTTTGACAGAGGAGGATATAAATATCACGGAAGAGTTAAATCGCTGGCAGAAGCTGCAAGAGAAGGTGGACTTAAATTTTAATGAAATTATGGCAAACGGAATACGCAAAGTAAAAACCACAGATATCCAGCTTAAGGACAGGCTTGTGAGTATCAACAGAGTGACTAAGGTCACTAAAGGTGGACGTACATTCAGTTTTTCGGCTATAGTGGTTGTTGGTAATGAAGACGGTATTGTGGGCTACGGGCTGGGGAAGGCCAGTGAGGTAACATCTGCAATAGCAAAGGGAATTGAGGATGCGAAGAAAAATCTCATCAGGGTACCTGTTATAAAGGGGACCATACCGCATGAGCAAAGTGCAAAATTCGGCGGTGCCAAGGTTTTTCTCAAACCTGCATCTGAAGGTACAGGAGTTAAGGCGGGAGGCGCAATGCGTGCCGTTCTTGAAAGTGTGGGAATTAAAAATGTTCTTGCAAAATCAAAAGGCTCATCAAACCCGCATAACCTTGTGAAAGCTACCATAAAAGCCCTCCTGCAGCTGAGGGATGCCTACACCATTGCCGAACACAGAGGAATACCTATTGAAAAAGTATTTAACGGTTAGACAGACTGCATATGGCAAAGATAAAGATTACACAGGTGAGAAGCAGGAACAGAAAACCTGAAAGACAGAAGAGAATTCTTGCGGCTCTCGGAATACACAGACTCCACCAGAGTGTGGTGCATGAAGCTACTCCCCAGATTCTCGGAATGGTTGAGAAGATAAGACATCTTGTCAGGACAGAAGAAGTTAAATAAAAATAAATTTAATCAACAGGGTATGGATCTTAGTAATTTGAAACCGGCAAAAGGCTCAGTAAAGGAAAGAAAAAGGATCGGACGCGGACAGGGTTCCGGGAAAGGTGGAACTTCCACCAGAGGACATAAAGGAGCCAAACAGAGATCCGGTTATGAGAGAAAACTGGGTTTTGAGGGCGGGCAGATGCCCTTGCAGAGAAGAATACCCAAATACGGATTTACAAACAGAAACCGTGTTGAATATAAAGCCATCAATATAGGCACCCTTCAAAACCTTGCGGAGAAACTCAATGTTGAAAAAATAGATATACCGACTCTTATGTCAGCCGGGTTAATATCTAAAAATCATCTTGTTAAAATACTGGCAAAGGGCGAACTGAACAGAAAGCTCGAAGTTCACGCCCATGCGTTCAGCAAAAAGGCAATTGAAGCCATAGAGGCAAAAAATGGTACAGTAGTAAAAATCTAACCAGATGAGGCTGATTCAGACCATAAAGAATATTTTCAAAATCGAGGACCTGAGAGCCCGGTTGTTATATACTCTCAGTATAATAATGATCTACCGGCTGGGTAAATACGTGGCGTTGCCGGGTATTGACCCCGACAAACTGGAAAATCTCAGGAAGCAGACCTCCTCAGGGCTTATGGGACTTCTTGATATGTTTTCGGGTGGAGCTTTTTCACAGGCTTCGATTTTTGCCCTGGGAATAATGCCTTATATTTCAGCTTCAATTGTGGTACAGCTTCTGGGAATTATATTTCCTTATTTTCAGAAACTTCAGAAAGAGGGTGAAAGCGGAAGAAGAAAACTGAATCAGTATACACGTTACCTTACAGTTATTATCCTTGTACTTCAGGCGCCTACATACCTTTTCAACCTTCAGTCACAGCTTCCGCCGGATGCATTTATCATTTCAGGAACATTCTTTATGGTTTCATCTGTGATTATTCTCACGGCAGGAACAATTTTTGTAATGTGGCTGGGTGAAAAAATAACAGATAAGGGTATTGGGAACGGAATTTCTCTCCTTATCATGATTGGTATCGTGGCTCGTCTGCCGGCGAACTTTATCTTTGAAGCAGGTGCAAGAATGAATGGTGCAGGTGGTGCTATTGCACTTGTTGTAGAACTGGTTTTACTGTTTGTGGTAATACTGGGTACAATACTTCTTGTACAGGGAACACGCCGGGTTCCGGTTCAATATGCGCGGCGTATTATTGGCAATAAACAGTACGGCGGCGTAAGACAATATATACCTCTTAAGGTAAACGCCGCAGGTGTTATGCCGATAATCTTTGCACAGGCAATAATGATGCTTCCGATTATTATTGCCGGGTATTCGAATTCGAGTTCTGGATTTGTCGTGGCATTTTCAAACATGTACGGTTTCTGGTATAACCTTGTGACCGGATTGCTCATAATCCTTTTCACATATTTTTATACAGCTATCACCATAAATCCGGTTCAGATAGCTGAAGACATGAAGAAAAACGGAGGCTTCATACCGGGTATCAAACCGGGAAGGAAAACGGTTGAATTTATAGATCAGATAATATCGAGAATAACATTACCGGGCTCCATTTTTCTTGCTATTATAGCTATTCTGCCGGCGATAGCTGTCAAGGTAGGTATTTCTCCTCAGTTTGCGCAGTTTTACGGTGGAACATCACTCCTTATACTTGTCGGAGTCGTTCTTGACACGCTGCAGCAAATTGAGAGCCATTTACTTATGAGGCATTATGATGGTCTGATGAAGTCAGGCAGGGTGAAAGGCAGAACAGGTGCTGTTGCAGCATATTAATCTGCTTAACGTTCTTTGATGTTGATTTGCAGAACAAAAGAAGAGATCGAACTGCTGAGGGAAAGCAACCTGCTGGTGTCGCGTACACTGGCTGAAATTGCAAAGCACATCGCCCCGGGAGTTACAACGAAGAGCCTCGACAGGATTGCCGAGACATTCATACGTGATCATGGCGCTATTCCTGCTTTCAAAGGCTATAACGGATTCCCGGCTACACTTTGCACTTCAATTAACGAGGAAGTGGTTCATGGAATACCGTCAGATTATGCTTTGAAGGAAGGAGACATTATCTCGGTTGATTGCGGCGTGATTCTTAACGGATATTATGGCGACGGTGCTTTTACTTTTGCTGTGGGGGAGATAAGCAGCGAAGTCAGAAAACTACTTGATTATACCCGTGCTTCGCTTGAAGAAGGAACAAAAGAAGCTGTTGCAGGGAATCGGGTGGGAGATATTTCGTTTGCTGTCCAGACCAAAGCAGAGAGCGGAGGCTTCTCAGTGGTAAGGGAACTAGTTGGCCATGGTCTGGGAACGAAGCTTCATGAACCCCCTGAAGTGCCCAATTTTGGTAAAAGGGGAACAGGACCGAAGCTTCTTAAGGGTGTGGTAATATGCATCGAGCCCATGATTAACATGGGAGTAAAGGAGACACTGCAAAAAAGCGATGGATGGACCATCGTTACAGCCGACGGCAAACCTTCGGCACATTTCGAATATGCCGTCGCAGTTGACATCGGGAAAGCCGATGTACTTACAACATTTAAATACATTGACGAAGTGTTAAACAAAAAATAAACCTATGGCCAAGCAACCCCCGATAGAACAGGACGGAACAATAATCGAGGCCCTGTCAAACGCAATGTTCAGGGTCGAACTCGAAAACGGGCATGTGATAACAGCTCATATATCCGGTAAAATGAGAATGCATTATATCAAAATTTTACCGGGCGACAAGGTCAGGGTTGAAATATCACCTTACGACCTGACAAAGGGAAGAATAACATTCAGATATAAATAGGATATATGAAAGTAAGGACATCAGTTAAAAAGCGCAGCGCCGACTGCAAGATTGTCAGGCGTAAAGGACGTTTATACGTTATTAACAAGAAAAATCCCAGATTTAAACAAAGACAGGGATAAATTGACTAACTTTGCAAACTTATAAAAAAGAGTTATGGCACGTATAGTTGGGGTAGATTTACCAAGAAACAAGAGGGGAGAGATAGCCCTCACATATATCTATGGTGTTGGACGGAGCACCGCTCAGAAAGTGCTTGACCAGGCAGGTGTTGACCGCAACATCAAGGTTAAAGACTGGACTGATGAACAGATTAATGCCATCAGGAAAATACTGAGCGAGAACTACAAACTCGAAGGTGAGCTTCGTTCGGAAATGCAGATGAATATCAAGAGGCTGATTGACATTAACTGTTACAGAGGTATTCGTCACCGCCTCGGCCTTCCGGTACGCGGACAGAGGACAAAAAACAATGCCCGTACGCGCAAGGGAAGGAGAAAAACTGTTGCAAACAAGAAAAAAGCTACTAAATAAGTACTGAATTATGGCCAAGAAGACAGGAGCTTTAAAGAGGAAAAATGTACGGATCGAACCGGCCGGACAGGCTCACATTCATTCATCATTTAATAACATAATAGTAACAATAACCAATAACTCGGGTCAGGTGATATCATGGTCATCTGCCGGGAAAATGGGCTTCAGGGGTTCAAAGAAAAATACCCCTTACGCTGCCCAGCTTGCTGCTGAAGACTGCAGTAAAGAGGCTTATGATCTTGGAGTCAGAAGAGTGAAGGTTTTTGTGAAGGGTCCGGGCGCCGGACGTGAATCAGCCATAAGGGCTATAGCCAATGCCGGTATTGAAATAACTGAAATAGTTGATGTTACACCACTTCCGCACAACGGCTGCCGTCCCCCCGGAAGAAGAAGAGTTTAATTAACAGTTTGATTAATAATTGTTTAAGTTAAAAATTTAATTTAATAATATAAATGGCTAGATATATAGGACCAAGAACAAAAGTTGCAAGAAAATTCGGTGAACCTATTTTTGGACCTGACAAATACCTGGAAAGGAAAAACTATCCTCCCGGGCAGCATGGTCAGAACAAGAAGAGAAGGAAAATATCTGAATACGGCCTACAGCTGAGGGAAAAAGTAAAGGTCAAATATCTTTACGGGTTGCTTGAGAGGCAGTTCCGTAATGCTTTTGAACGTGCTTCAAGAAGCAAAGGCGTTACCGGTGAAGTACTTCTTCAGATTCTGGAATCACGCCTTGACAATACAGTTTACCGTCTGGGTATTGCACCCTCAAGGGCTGCCGCACGCCAGCTTGTTTCACATCGTCATATCACCGTAAACGGAAAAGTTGTAAACATTCCTTCATATACACTTAAACCCGGTGATATTGTGGGTGTTCGTGAGAAATCAAAATCTCTCGAGGTTATTGTAAATTCCCTTTCAGACCGCAGGTATCAGAAAGTACCATGGCTGGAATGGGATGAAAACCTTATGGCCGGAAAATTTGTATCGATTCCGCAGCGCGCCGATATTCCAGAAAATATCAATGAACAGTTAATAGTTGAATTATATTCCAAATAATATTACCATGGCCATCTTAGCATTCCAGAAACCTGATAAAGTCATAATGCTTGAAGCGAACGACAAATTCGGCAAATTCGAATTTCGTCCGCTCGAACCGGGGTATGGCATAACAATAGGAAATGCCCTCAGAAGAATACTCCTTTCTTCTCTCGAGGGTTATGCAATTACACTGGTGAAAATTGAAGGAGTCGACCACGAGTTCTCGACCATAAAAGGTGTTATTGAGGATGTTACCGAAATAATACTTAATCTTAAACAGATAAGATTTAAAAGAAAAACAGAAGAGACCGACTCGGAAAAGGCATTGATTAAGATTACCGGAAAGGATACTTTTAAAGCAGGCGATCTTAATTCAGTACTTGCACACTTCGAGGTTCTGAATCCTGATCTTGTAATCTGCAGGATGGAACCTTCAGTCAAACTGAACGTGGAACTGACAATAAGCAAGGGAAGAGGTTATGTGCCTGCTGAGGAAAATGAACCGGCCAACCCCGAATTCGGACTGATTGCTATTGATTCCATTTTTACACCAATAAGAAATGTGAAATACACGGTTGAAAACTACCGTGTTGAACAGAAAACTGACTACGAAAAGCTTATCATAGAAATAGAGACAGACGGATCCATTCATCCGAAAGATGCATTAAAGGAAGCAGCAAAGATTCTCATTTACCACTTCATGCTCTTCTCGGATGAAAAGATTACACTCGATACGGGAGAGAGAATGGCAAGCGAGGAATTCGACGAGGAGATCCTTAAGATGCGCCAGCTGCTCAAGACAAAACTTGTTGACCTTGACCTGTCAGTCAGGGCCCTTAATTGTCTGAAAGCAGCAGAGGTTGAAACACTGGGCGACCTGGTGAAGTTCAACAAGAACGACCTCTTGAAATTCAGAAACTTCGGAAAAAAATCCCTTACCGAACTGGATGAGCTTCTCGAATCATTGAATCTCTCCTTCGGTATGGATGTGAGTAAGTATAAACTTGATAAAGAATAAATAAGCCATGCGACATCAGAGAGTAATTAACCATTTGGGAAGGACTAGTTCTCACAGGAAGGCTATGCTTGCGAACATGGCTGTGTCGCTTATTATGAATAAGAGAATTACTACAACAACGGCCAAGGCAAAAGCACTTCGCTCATATATTGAACCTCTAATAACAAGGTCCAAGGAAGATACAACTCATTCGAGAAGAATGGTTTTCAGGTATCTTCAGGATAAAAAGGCCGTTACCGAACTGTTCAGGGAAATATCGCCGAAAGTGGCAGAACGGCCTGGGGGCTACACCAGAATACTCAGGACCGGTAACAGGCTGGGAGATAATGCAGAGATGTGCATTATTGAACTGGTTGATTTCAATGAGGCCCGTCTGGCAGCTGAGACAAAACCGGCAAAGGCAACAACAAGACGCAGAAGGTCACCCAAAAAGAAACCTGCAGCTGCAGAAACGGGTGTAACAGAATCCGGATCACGTCCGGAAACAAAGGATGTCGCCTCAGCCGGAGAAGTTACTGATACTGCAAAATCTGACGAAGGAAACAATGCCGGCTCATCGGCCGGGGAAAATGAAAATAAGGCAGAATAAGCTGCTATCTCACTGACAATCATCTTATTATCAACAATTAAAGTTATTAACAATTGTTAATAACTTATGTTGATATTGCGTTTACAACAACACTGTTTTAAATTTTATTTTTTAAGATTCTTATTCTATTTTTGATTCAGCAGGCGAGAGATAAAAGGCTGTTCAAAGATGTGGAACCCGATAAAGGGTTGCTTAAGTGTGACTCTGAAGGGTTCGGACAGACCTCCGGGTCTGCGCATCGGAGAGCCGAAGTCTGAACTAAGGAACCCTGCTAAAGAGTTCCCCATGTTCAGTAGGTCGCTGAAAATGCTAACGCTCTTTCAACGACTGAGTCACAGGGTTGCAGGAGACAAAGGACTTCGGTCCGATGGAACCTGTAAACCGGAAAACCCTCCGGGGTTTACCGGCGCATACCTGAATGACGCTTCGTCCCGGAACCCCGAGCAATCGGGGGAAAGGACGGCTTGAAAGCATTGCCGTAAAAAGCAGTGCCGGAAAGCTCAGGGTTGCTTCCTTCAGATCGTAAGACCTGAAAGGCAGCCGGCCAGAATAACTGTAGCCTGCCACCGTTAGTGGCTTCGGCTGCAAACGGTGAGTGGGAACTAATCGAAAGAATAGTTCCCATTACTGTTTTTATACCCCCCATTTAATCATGAAACACCTGAATAAAATCAATCCCTTCCCCTAACTCCCCGCAGCTTCCAGAACCTTAAAAAATGCTATTTCACAGGAATCTTTACTAATTTAGCCGTATTCAAAAGATTAATCTTATATTTTAATGACAAAAAAAGGACTCGCTAAATTTATCAGTCTGCTTGAGCGGGAAGGTGAACTGAAAAGAATAACCGTTTTTGTTGATCCCGTTCTTGAAATGACGGAATTTGCCGACCGCGCAGCCGTTTCAGGCGGATCTGCAATGTTATTTGAAAACAACGGAACAGCCTTCCCGGTACTTATAAATGCTTTCGGCTCTGATAAAAGGTTAAACCTTGCACTGAAAACCGATTCACTCGAAAATATCTACAACGATATTGATAGAATCTCAGGATTTCTTTTATCGGAGCGAAAAAATCTGTTAGGTAAGCTTTATAGCCTGGTTAACCTGATGCAGTTTCAGAAATTCATACCTTTGAGAACCGGTAAAAGAGGGCGTTGTCACCAGGTAATTCTGAAAAATCCTGATCTTGGAATCCTTCCCGTACTGAAATGCTGGCCGTACGATGGAGGAAGATTCATAACCCTCCCTATCGTTCATACCTTTAACCCTTATACTCTTGCTCCCAATGCAGGGATGTACAGGATGCAAATCCTCGACAAATGCACTACGGCAATACACTGGCAGTTACATAAGACAGGAGCAAACCATTACCGGCTCTGGAAGGAGACAGGAAAAATCATGCCTGTTTCAGTCGTTCTCGGAGGCGATCCGGTATATACTTACGCAGCAACAGCTCCACTTCCTGAAAATATCGACGAATATATCCTTGCCGGATTTTTATCGCGTAGAAGAGTTAAGATGGTGAAATGCATTACAAACGACATATATGTTCCTGAAGATGCCGATATTGTAATCGAAGGATATGTAGACCCCTCGGAACCCTGTGTTGCCGAAGGCCCCTTCGGCGATCATACCGGATTTTATTCCCTGACCGATTTCTACCCGAAATTTCATGTTACATGTATTACTCATGCCCTCGATGCAGTATATCCGGCTACAGTGGTAGGTATACCGCCCAAAGAAGATCTTTATTTTACAAAAGCGACTGAAAAAATTTTCCTCAAGCCATTGCAGATAATGCTTAACAGTGAAATAACAGACCTTCATATGCCTGCAGCAGGGGTGGCTCACAACCTTGTAATAGTGAGTGTTAAGAAAAATTATCCCGGACAGGGGTTGAAGGTAATAAATTCCCTGCTGGGGGCAGGTCAGATGATGTTTTCAAAATACATAATAGCGATAAGCGATGGAGTTGATATCAGAAATTACAGTGAAGTTTTTGACGAAGTTATGAATAATACTGATTTTAATAAAGATGTGATTTTCTCCCGGGGTCCGCTGGATGTTCTCGATCATTCGTGCGACATTCCTGCATTTGGAGGTAAAGCAGGTATAGATGCAACAAGAAAACTGCCTTCCGAAACATTTACTGTAAAGGAACCAGGCGCTGGTTTTGATAAGATCGAAAATGTTCTTCGGGAGATGATAAAACAGCAACTGATTACAGCATATCATGTTTTAAAAAATAAATCCCCGTTACCGGCAGTTGTTTTTGCGGTTAAAAGAGAAGGAAAATATGTGAAAATTGAAAAAATTGTTCAATTTTTGAACAGCAGCGGAGCAGGAGATTTTTTTAAAGTTGTGCTTGCAGTTGATGAGGAAGTTGATGTGGAGGATTTGAATATGGTGGCATGGCAGTTACTGAGTAATTCGGATCCGGTGAGGGATCACTGGTATTTTGGCCGATCCTCGCTTCTTTTTGATGGTACTGTAAAAGCTTTCAGACCGGAAGGTTTTCCCAGGCCGTGGCCTGATATTGTTTGCTCCGACGAAAGCACTATAAGAACGGTTGATGATAAATGGACAGATGCGGTAAAAGGTGAATTCATAAGCTCTCCTTCTTTGAAATACCTGAGATTGAGAAAGGGAAATTCTGCGACAGTTACATTATAAAATTACTGGCATTTCTCTTTTCTGTCTTTGTTAAATAGTGTATTTTTAAGTTAGGATGATTTGTAATTTAATTAAATATACTGATGTTTTAGTTGATATCCGGGTTGAGGAAGAATTGTGTTCCTTTCTGAATATCGGTAAAGTGGTTGCAATAAGCACTTTATATTGTATTGTCTTTCTGTTGTTATTCATAGTTCTTTTAATATTCGGAGTTTACGTGTACAGGGAATTGGTTAAGAGCAGGAGAATCCTTACCGGTACAGCTTCAGAACTCGCCAAAACAAAGGAAAAACTGTCTGTACTTGAATATAAATTAAGGGATATTACCGACAGTCTTGTTTATGCACGTCATATTCAGAAAGTTCTTCTTCCTGCCGAATCATTTCTTGAGAATCATTTCAGGGATTATTTTATTTTTTACCAGCCGCGGGATATTGTAAGCGGAGATTTTTACTGGTTCGGAAAAGTAAATGGCAAAATTTGTATTGTCTCGGCCGACGGTACAGGTCATGGTGTACCCGGTGCACTGATATCTATTATTGGACAGAACCTTCTTAGTCAGGCTATTAATGATGGAAATGCGAACAATCCGGCTGAAATAGTTGAGCAACTCGATAAACTGGTTAGAACATTTTTTTTAAGGGAAGGGGAAAATTATATCAGAGACAGTATGGATATCGGAATATGTATGATCGATTATGCAAATAAAACAATTGAGTTTGCAGGGGCATTTTCATCAATGTATTTCATAAAAGACAACAAACTCAATGAAATAAAGGGAGATATCCAGATTCTGGGGATGAAATCTGACGGATTCAGGTTTTCGTGTAAGACTGAAAATTTCTCAGGAGGGGAAGTAATATATCTTTTTACCGACGGTTATGCCGACCAGTTCGGGGGAGAAGAAAATAAGAAATTTATGTTCCGGCGTTTCAGATATCTTCTGACAACTATCAATACGTTACCTCTTAAGGAACAAAAGAAAATTCTGGAAAAGACGTTCAATTCATGGAAAGGGAATAACAATCAGGTGGACGATATACTGGTAATAGGGTTAAGATTATAAAAGATGATTTTTAAAGATGTTTCTTTATTATATCAATTAGTGCGGATGGTTGAAAGGGTTTGCTGATATAATCATCCATTCCTGCTTCCAGGCAGCGTTCTTTATCTCCCAGCATGGCATTTGCCGTTATGGCTATAATCGGGGTATGTTTACTGGTACTTTTTTCAAGGGCTCTTATTTTTTCGGCTGCAATAATTCCGCTCATAACGGGCATCTGTACATCCATCAAAACAATATCATATGATGAGCTTCCGAACTTTTCGAGTGCCTCCCTGCCGTCAGAAGCAGTATCTATGCTGTTCACCAGTGGTTTAAGGGTCAGCAATGTAATTTTCTGATTTATCGGATTATCTTCAACAAGCAGGATATTGGCATCCTTCAACTCTTTTTTTCTTTTTTCTTTAATCCTGAATGCTTCGACGACGGGTTGTGGAGTTGTCTTTTTCTTTTCTTCGGTAATGTTTATAAACTTCTGTGTGAAAGAAAGTGCCGAATAATTCTCATTCAGTTCCTGTGCGTAACTTCCGTCAGCCCCAGTGATGAGTTTTATCATGTGGTTGCTAAATGCACTTCGGTCATCAACAAAAACAATTTTTCTGTCTGCCTGGATTCTGAATGAGACTATGCACTCCTGGTCTTTTTCTTTCTCTTTTTTTACACTGATGCTTACTTTTACCGTGGATTCCCGGCTCTGTTCTACAATAGTATTGAAAATATCAAGAAATATCTGTTTTAAAATTATCGGGTTTCCCGTAATTTCAATATTGGCGGCATCCTTTTTATGCAATATAAAATCAATTTTTTCAGGATTTTTTAATCTGAAAAGGTCGATGGTATTTTCAATTGCTGAACCGATATTAAACCGGATAGGTTTTCTTTCTTCATAACCGGCCACCGCACTCTGCATTGTTAAATCGTTCAGAATCTCGGCCATGTTATTTGTTGATGCTATTAATGTTTCGATAAGGTCCTTCTGTTTTTTGTTGAGTTCGGTATTGATAAGCATTTCGCCGATAACAACCAGATTGTTTAGGGGTTCCCTTATATGGTGTGAAAACCTGCTTATTACATCTCCCTTTTTTTCGTTCAGATCTGATATCTCTTCAATCTTTTTTTCAAGTTCACGGGTCTGTTTGAATGAATTCCGGAGCAGAACCACTTCAAGTGCACATACTGCAATCATCGTTGCTCCTGCAAGGAGAAATAGTCTTAAAAATATAAAGATAATTGAGGCTATTAGAAGCAGTAATATAACAGTGAACAGATTCTTTATGATAGATCTTTTTGAACCGGAGAGAATATTAATGCCTGGGTAGCCGTCCTTAAATTTGCTTTTCCCTCTGATTTTTAACATAACGGGATTCTTTATCATCCGTAAAATTATTATAATTTATTTTATCCATACCAAAATTCAGGTAAAAATAAATGCATGATAAAAACAGCTAATTTTGCAAAGAGTTAAAATTCAGGTTTTATTTCAATGTTATTGAAGCCTGCAAAGTTTATTCTCTTATTATGTTTTGCGGTGTTGCCTTTACGGACACTGGAAGGTCAGTTTACTGAATCGAGGATTACTCTTCCTTTCAGATTTAAAGATGGTATTTATGAGGATTTCAGCCAGGTGCGCAGGAATAATCCCGTTCCGAAGGAGAATCTGCTTATTGCGGAAGATTTTGCTGATCCTGAATTTTATAAAAGGATTTTAAAATCAAATAAAATAATATATTCAACTGCTGGAGGAAGTACAAAATATATAGATAACAGAAAAGTGTGGGGGTTTGCTTCGGACGGGATTCTACATGTACACTGGAAAGGATATTATAGTCCTGTTTATATGCTGGGGACCATCAGTTGTTTTTTTCTGCACGACCTGCAATTTGATATTTATAAAAATATAATTTTCATGCACTACGGATTTGAAAAAGAGATATCTGATGAAAACGGGAATACTGTTGTCCGATACAGGGATTTGAAAAAATATCTTCTTGATTTCAGGACGGGAAGAATCATGAAACTGAATGTCAGGAACCTCAGCAGATTAATTAATAGTGAGACGGAGCTTTTTTCAGAGTATCGGAAGCTTCCCAGGGCAGGAAGAGAAGCTCAGATCTTTTTGTACATCAGAAATTTTAATGAAAAAAACCCTTTATCTTTACTTTTGAATTAGATTTTTTATCTTTTATACGGTATAATTTTTGATATATGACCGGTGAAAGGAGGGAAGGAATATGAAGAAAATCAGCATAATATTCGGAAGGGCTCTGCAGTATTTCATTATTGTATTTTTAACAATACCTTTTGTCGTTGCTCAGGAAACTACTGAAGAAAAAGTAAAATATACTCCTGACTTTCGCTTTAAGGATGGTATTTACCTTAATTTTGAACAGGTTAAGGCTAACAATCCCATACCCAAAGCTAAAATTCTTACATCAGCCGATTATAACGACAGGGACTTTTTCAATAAGGTTTTTGCATCCGAGAAAATTTACTTTTACGACGAAATGGGGGTAAGACAGGAGGTTAAGAAGGAAGATATCTGGGGGTATGCGCGTAACGGTATCCTTTATGTAATGGTTCAGGGAAATTTCAACAGAATTACATTCTTCGGCAATATATGCCATTTTGTGGCAGACATTACAACTTATGATAACAGATACTATTCGCCATACGGTTATTACGATCCCTATTATTATCCCTATTCATATTATCCGTATTATTATCCATACGGAGGATATCCATACGGTTATTACCCTCCTTATTATTACCGGCCTTACACTACGAGCCGTACAGAGCTGAGGCAATATCTTATTGATTTTGAGACAGGCAGGGTATACGAGTTCGATGTGGAAAGCGTAAAGGTTCTGATAATGAGAGATCCTGAGCTTTATGAGGAATTTGTAAAACTGCCAAAGAAAAAACAGAAAGAACTCATGTTTGTTTACATAAGGAAGTTTAACGAAAGGAATCCTTTATATTTACCAGTTAAATAGAGACATTTTATGAAAAGACTTTTATTTCTTCTGATATTTTGTTCAGGGATTATTTTTCTCAAAGCACAGGCTCCCTTTCCAAGTGCTGAAGAGATTAAGCAATTTATGAATTCCAAAACATGCGTTGTTCTGGAGGATGATCCTTTTTCAGCATGGAATTCATATATTAAGAAAGCAGTTACATCTTTCTGGACAATTACTCCGTATGAGTTCATTGATATCGTTGAATTCAATAAGAGGAGAACGGATCCCTCATATTCTTTTATTGTTTTGACACAGACCCATTTTGAGAGAGACAAGACTGGGGGATTGTTTAATTTTATTAATCTTATCCAGGGGAAAAAAGTGCGGGATTTGAGTGATAATCCGGAAATATGCGCCGTTCCGCTTTCATTTGCAGACGAAGATGATATCGGGTACGGCTACAAGCTTGGCATAATACTGGCTTTTATTCAGAAACATGCAAAACTTATATCAGAAGATCCGTCCATAACGGGAAGAAGATATTTACGCTACTATAATGTTAATGCTCCGGAAGTGGTAAATAAAACTATTCTGGCAAAGAAGGAAGATCTGGAACCCGATATAAATACGATTGAGGCCATTAAAGCAATTTATCCCTTCCCGTTTAAGATTGTTGAGGAGGAAGAGATAGTAAAAGCAATAAATGAGAAAGCCCCTGCCACCCTTATTCTTCATAAGGTAGGCCCTTCCGACAACCGTACAGGTAGTTTCTGTTTTAAAATACTCATTGGCGCCGACGATTCGAATATGTATTATTTCGGACAGCATAAAATAAATAACAGCAATCCCAATGCTTTTCTCAAATCGGACCTGCAACGTCTGGCCAGGTATAAATGATGCAACAAAAAGGGATTATTGCCGTCTTTAATAAAAAAAAGAGATATCATGAAAGAAATCAGAGTTTTATCGGAGAGCGAACGCACATGGGCAATGTTCTGCCATCTGTCGGCTTTCGCTTGTTTTGTTTTCCCCTTTGGGAACATACTGGGTCCGCTAATCTGCTGGCTTTCCAGACGTGACGATTCAACCTGGGTGAATGAAAACGGAAAGGCTTCCCTGAATTTTCAGCTTTCCTTGCTGCTGTACACATTGCTTTTGATTCCGCTATGTATTATAATAATAGGTATCCCTCTTCTGATTGCCCTGTGGATTTTAAATATAGTTTGTGTAACAATAGCTTCCATAAAGGCTTCAAGGGGTGAAGAGTTCAGGTATCCTCTGGCAATCCCGTTCATTCAGTGATAAATTTGCATTCCGGGTATTGAAGACATATTCTTATTTTTCCTTTTAACAGGGGGGCTTTCATATTCAAACTCTTTTTAAATTCTAAAAAATTAGCTCAATAGCTATTTACCAATCATTTTCTTTTGATATTCCTGAAAAATTTTTTCTTATCGGGGCAGAAGTGTTTAAAAAATTATCTAACTTTCTGTTATTAAAATATTAATGCAATGGCTTCAAAGAAAAAAACAAAGGAAGAAGAACAGAAAGATGAAAAAGTTGAAGTATTTGATAAAGAAGAACTCTACCATGATGTAGAAGAGAAAAAGAAGAAGAAGATGAAAAAAAAGGTCTATTTCAAGGAGCTGAGAAAACTTGAAATAGAACTGATTAAGCTTCAGGAATGGGTTAAAGCAAAGAAACTCAAAGTTGTTGTTATTTTTGAAGGCAGGGATGCCGCAGGGAAGGGTGGAGTAATAAAAACAATAGCCGGATGTCTTAATCCCCGTATATGCCGGGTAGTTGCTCTCGGAGTTCCCACCGAGAAGGAAAAAACCCAGTGGTATTTTCAGAGATATGTTGCCCATTTACCGGCAGGCGGTGAAATTGTGCTTTTCGACAGAAGCTGGTATAACAGGGCAGGGGTTGAAAAAGTTATGGGCTTCTGTACCGACGAAGAATATGAGGAATTTCTAAGATCATGCCCCGAATTTGAAAAAATGCTGATACGTTCCGGTATAATACTGATAAAGTACTGGTTTTCAGTAAGTGATCATGAACAGGAAAAAAGATTTCAGGACAGAATAAAAGATCCGACCAAACGCTGGAAGATTAGCCCTATGGATATTGAATCGAGGAATAAGTGGGTTGAATATTCTATGGCTAAAGACAAAATGTTCGCTTATACCGATGTAAAACAGTCACCCTGGTATGTGGTAGAAGGAGATGATAAGAGAAGGGCAAGGCTAAACTGCATCCATCATCTTCTCTCGTTAATACCTTATGAAGACCTGACTCCCAAGCCATTTAAACTTCCTCCGCTTAAACACGATGTTGCTTATGTAAGACCCCCGAAAACGGAACAGACTTTCGTGCCTGAAATTTACTGATTTCTAACACTGAAGTTGTTTAATACCTTGCAGATTTGCTTTTTACTTTCAAAGTATATATATACTTTTGCCCGACATATTTAATGTAAAATGGCTCTAAAACCGTCAATACCCAGAGGTACCCGCGATTTTTCTCCGGGAGAAGTATTAAAAAGGGATTACATATTTAATACGATAAAAGAAGTTTTTAAACTCTACGGTTTCCAACCCATTGAGACACCGGCAATGGAAAATCTTTCAACATTGCTCGGAAAATACGGAACGGAAGGGGACAAATTACTTTTCAGAATACTTAATTCGGGTGATTTTTTGTCGGGTGTTTCCAGAAGTGACCTTGAGAACCCGGATTATACCGTTCTTTCATCGAAAATATGCGAAAAGGGATTAAGGTATGATCTTACAGTACCATTTGCAAGGTATGTGGTTCAGCACAGAAACGAAATTACCTTCCCCTTCAAGCGATACCAGATACAACCTGTTTGGAGAGCCGATAAACCACAGAAAGGAAGATACAGGGAATTTTACCAGTGCGATGCGGATATTATCGGAAGCGATTCACTTCTGAATGAATTTGAACTTATCAAAATAATTGATGATGTTTTTACAAAACTCAATATAGCGGTTATTATCCGTATCAATAACCGTAAGATTCTGATGGGAATTGCCGAAGTTACAGGTCTGGCCGACAGGTTCAATGATATTACGGTTGCCATTGATAAACTCGATAAAGCAGGTATGAAGGCAGTTGAGGAAGAGTTGATTGAAAGAGGCATTTCACGCGGTGCGGTTGAGAGTTTAAAAAACATTCTTGAAGCTGAAGGTTCAGATACCGGGGTGGCGGACACATTGAAACAGACCCTCTCCGGTTCGGAAACAGGAAAGAAAGGTATTGAGGAGATGGAAACATTGTTCCGGTATATAAACAGTGACCCGCTTCGTTCTAAAGTAGTTCTTGACCTGACTCTGGCAAGGGGGCTGGATTATTACACCGGCACCATAATTGAAGTTAAATCGGCCGATGTTAATATAGGAAGCATTTGCGGAGGAGGCCGTTATGATAATTTAACCGGTATTTTCGGTCTTGAAGGAGTCTCGGGTGTGGGCATCTCTTTCGGAGCCGACAGAATTTTTGATGTATTAACACTGAAAGAGGATTTTTTATCACCTCAAATGAATGCCTCGCAGGTATTGATTGTAAATTTCGGTGAAAAAGAATTGACATATGCATTTAAAATTTTAAGAATACTGCATAGTTACGGGATAAGTGCCCAGATTTATCCTGACCCGATTAAAATCGGTAAGCAGTTCGCCTATGCCAATTCATTGAAAATACCCTTTGTTATCGTTGCAGGGGAAGATGAAGTCAGGAGTAATGAAGTTACTTTAAAGAATATGGCAGCAGGCTCCCAGATAAGAATCAGTACCGGAAAACTTGGTGATTATTTTTCCGGAAAGGCTTTATAGTGAATCAGTTGTTTCGTAATCTGCGTTGCTGAACCTGATTTGCCGGTGCGGGAGGATTATTCCTTAATTCATTCAGCAGTATCATTCTGTATTGGTTTTCAGCCTGATACAATCTCACAACCTTTACAGGGGATAGAATCTCCCTGAATTTTTTATGATATTCTGCCGTAAGGTTGGCATCCTGCAACTCGAGTGACACAAGACGGTCTCCAGCTTCCGTAAATTCTTTTTCTGACATATTGAGCTCATTCTGTGCCACTTTTCTGAGGATTGAAGTTCTTTCCTTCTGGATTTCATTCTTTTTTCTTTGCAATTCGTTGTAAACGGGCCAGAATCGCTGTGCCTCATCAGGTGTGAGATTGAGTCTTTTAGTTAAGAAGGCTACCCTATAAGAATAAAGCCTTTCAGCCGGCAAATCATCCTGGGAATAAACATACTGAATCATTCCGGCTAAAAGTAACACCATCAATATTATTATCTTTTTCATATCCGTAATTTTTTACAGAAGTTCGTATATTTCAGCGGGATCAATATTTTCATTGATTAAAAAATCAATTATTTCCTCATTATTCATCTCTGTTACTCCAGTTTTAAACCATTTATCTTCAATTTCCTGTTCGAGAGTTGTAATGTCAACATAATAGATTATTGCTTCCATAATCTGTTCGGTAGTCATGTCAACTGAGTCAATATTCCGGCTCATGTTTTTATTCATATGCAATACGGTAATGCTCAGCATAGTAAGTATTGCAACAGATACCGCAATTGCAATTATTTCCCTGAGCCTGATAACCTTTTTGAAGGGAGTCCGGTTTTTTCCGGCTTCTGAAGTTGCGGCAACAATTTTTTCAGTGACTGCCTCAAAATAATTCTCAGGTACCCTGAAGGGATTCTCTTTTGGTATTTTATCCAGTTCTTTCATACTCAATTATTAGATATTTTAAATCCTCAAAAGTTTAAAAAGCCTGAAGATATTCTTCAATCTTTTTTACTGCATGATGATAAGAAGCTTTCAAAGCGCCAACCGATGTGTTAAGAATTTTACTCATTTCTTCATAAGGTATTTCGTCATAATACCTTAAATTGAATACTATTCTTTGTTTTTCCGGCAGTTTCAGAATAGCGTTCTGCAGTTTCTGCTGGGCTTCGTCGCCGTCAAACCATGTACTCCCCTCGATGGATCTGGCAAAAATGCCGGCAAGGTCGTCGAGTGATGCGGTACCGTTTTTGTTTCTTCGGTTGATTATTGCAAGGGCCTCGTTGGTGGCAATGGCATACAGCCATGTATATAATGAACTCTCATGCCTGAAATTGCCGAGGTTTTTCCACGCATTCATGAAGGTGTTCTGCAGGGCGTCATCGGCATCTTCGTGGAGAATAACCAGACGGCGGATATGCCAGTATAACTTCCGGCTGTAACGTTCAACCATCAGACGGAAGCCCTTACCGGTATCCTCTTTAAGAAGGTTAATGATATCCCTGTCCTGTTCTATGTTTGCCAAACCTGAGCCTGCTTTATTGTTTAGATTGCAATTTTCAAAAAAGTTTAAAAATATGTTATCCAAATTTCAGTAAAAATTTAGCCGCAAAGAAGGAAATTGTACCTTTGTATGTTCCATTAAATACATTTATGGCATTGCAATGTGGTATTATAGGGATTGCGAATGTTGGAAAGACAACTATTTTTAATTGTCTGTCAGGGACCAGGGTTAAGACGAGCACTGCAGCTTTCTCTGCGTCGAAATCCAATATCGGAGTAATTCATGTACCCGATTTCCGGCTTTATGAACTGAGAAAGTTTCAGGTAACGGAAAAAATTGTGCCCACAACAGTGACTATAGTGGACATACCGGGTCTGGTGCGCGGTTCGAGTAAGGGGGAAGGTGTTGGAAACAAATTCCTTGCTGATATAAGAAACACTGATGCCCTTATTCATGTTTTACGATGCTTCGATGATGAATTACTTCCTCATGTTGACGGGTCAGTGAATCCCGTTCGTGATATTGAAACGGTGGATCTTGAACTTCAGATAAAAGATCTCGAATCAGTTGAAAAGAAAATTGAGCGTCTGTCAAAACTTGCCCGCTCAGGGGATAAGGAGGCCAGGCGCGGAATTGATGTATTGTCACATCTGAAGGAGCATTTTGAAAACTTCGGTAATGCGCGAGATCTTGTTTTGACAGATGAAGAAAAAAAATATGTGAATGATCTTTTCCTTCTGACAGTTAAACCGGTGTTGTATGTATGCAACGTGGATGAAGAATCACTGCATAAAGGGAATCCGTATGTTGAACAGGTGAAAGAGTATCTCAGGGGAAAGGAAGCCGAAGTGCTCGTTATCGCAGGTAAAATGGAAGCTGAAATTGCTGAACTTGAGAATGATGAAGATCGAATGGCGTTCCTTCAGGATGCAGGACTTGATGAACCGGGTGTTAATAAGCTGATCAGGGCAGCGTACAGAATGCTTAATCTGATTACATTTTTTACCGTTGGGCCAAAAGAAATAAGGGCATGGACCATAAAGAAAGGAACTACAGCCCAGCAGGCAGCGGGTGTTATTCACAGTGATCTTGAGAGAGGATTTATCAGGGCTGAGGTGATGAAATACAACGACTTTGTAACACTCGGCTCTGAACATGCATGCAGGGAGGCAGGTAAATTTTATGTGGAAGGAAAAAATTATGTTGTAGAGGACGGAGATATACTTCATATCCGTTTTAACGTTTAAAGGATATGAAATCTCGTTTTGTAATATTATCCATAAAGATTTTTTTGCTGTCAGCTGTTTGTTTTTCACAGGTAAGCAGGGATGAAAAGCTTATTGAAGAGGTTAAAAAATACGGCCAGGCTGAAGTCGTTATCCCTTATCCGGGAAGAAATGCAATTGACCTGATTACAAGAAATGTTTCAATAACTTCAGTCAGGGATAAGAAAGTATATATTTCCTTATCGGCTGTTACGTTAAACTGGTTTTTATCTCAGAAGTTTGATTATGAGATTATTGAAAGAGAGCCTGCCAAAGGTATCGTGTCGGCAATGTCGGTAAGGCAGGCGATGGAGTGGAACAGCTATCCTGCTTATACACAGTATGATTCAATAATGAGGAAATTTCAGACAGACTATCCCGATTTATGCAGGCTTGATACTATTGGTATCAGTATAATGGGCAGGCTGGTTCTAGTGCTGAAGATTTCCGATAATGTAAACACTGATGAACCTGAACCTGAGGTGTTCTATTCGTCGACGATGCACGGTGATGAGCTGGGAGGTTTTGTTCTGATGTTAAGGCTTGCAGATTATATCCTCAGTAATTACAATACCGATTCAAGAATCCGGAATCTTGTCGATAACCTCGAAATATGGATTAATCCGCTTGCCAATCCCGACGGAACTTACAGGACGGGAAATGAAATAGTGTCCCCTACAAGGTATAATGCCAATGGTATAGACCTTAACCGCAATTTTCCCGATCCGATGAATCCGTCTATTGTTCCCGAGAAGGAAAACATCGACATGATGGCTTTTATGAGAAAAAGAAGATTTGTATTATCGGCAAACTTTCATTCGGGATTTGAGGTGGTTAACTATCCGTGGGACAGGTGGTTCAGCAAGTATCATGCAGATAATGACTGGTTTTATTACATAAGCAGAAAATACGCCGATACGGTTCACGTTTATTCAGGTCCGGCATATATGAACTATTATGATAACGGGGTTACAAGAGGTGCAGACTGGTATGTTATATACGGAGGGAGACAGGACTTCATTACATGGGAGTTGCAGGGAAGAGAAGTTACGATAGAAATTGATGATATAAAGCAGACTCCTGCGGCGCAGCTGGAACTGCTCTGGCTGTATAACCGGCAGTCACTGATTGGTTACTTCGAAAATGCTCTTTACGGGATTCACGGAAGAGTGGCAGATGCCGTGACTAAGAAACCTGTACCGGCAAAAATCTACATAGCGGGACACGATAAAGACAGCTCCCATGTTTATGCCGATACATTGACCGGATATTTCACCCGTTTCCTTTCACCGGGCAGCTGGAACCTGACTTTTTCCGCAAATGGATACAGGGACACCATTGTTACCGGTGTAAATGTAATCAATGGTCAACGTACCGATCTGTATATTGAAATGAAACAGTCTGATACATCAATTGATTCTGCAAGACCCGAAAAACCTCTTCTTTTTCCTAACCCTTCAAATGATTTGATTGAATGCCGGTTGCCTGATTTTATTACAGGTGCCGTGAAAGTCTCAATAATTGACAGCAAGGGTGTGAAAATGAAAGAATATTATACATCAGAACGTCCGGTAATATTAAATGTCTCGGATCTTGATGCCGGTGCCTATACAGTAGTCTTTAAGTCTTCTTTAACAGGGCTTTCAGTAAGCAGCCGCTTTGTGGTATACTCAAGGCATTATTAAAGGCGGCTTTTAAAATTTTTACAGATTTCAGCCTGGAAATTGCACCTGATTTTAAAAAAATTATTTTTGTTGCTTCGTCATTTTAAATCATAAGTAAGTTAAATCTAACAGGGGAAAAATGATTTTTTCAAAGATTATTAAGCAATTAGCAGGATTTTTGATTATTGTATTATTATCGTTTTTTTCTGCTGCAGGGCAAATTGCATACATACCACCTGAAAAGCCCAAGCTTGTTGTTGCAATAATTGTTGAACAGCTGAGGTATGATCAGATTGAAAAGCTGAAAAACAGATTCGGTGAAGACGGAATAAGAAGACTGATTAATGAAGGAACAACATTTAAAAATGCAGTCTTTAACTATGTTTTAACACAATCATCAGCAGGACATGCTACGATAGCTTCCGGCACGCTTCCTTCTTTTCATGGTATTACCTCGGATTACTGGTATGTTCCGCTCAAAAATGAAATATTTTATTGCACTCAGGATAATGAAGTCAGTCCCGTAGGCGGAAGTTATGAGCAGGGATTACATTCTCCTGTACAGCTTCTTACCTCAACATTTTCGGATGAACTCTTTTTAGCGACAAAAGGGAGGGCAAAGATTTTTTCCGTTGGGTTGAGGGAGAGTTCTGCAATTCTGTCGGCAGGGCATTCGGCAAACGGTGTTTACTGGTTTGATAATACAACCGGAACCTGGATGTCAAGTTCATATTACATGCAGGAGCTTCCGGGTTGGGTTAATGATTTCAATGCAATGAAACTCTCCGAGTCATATTTAAATAATGTATGGTTGCCGTTAAAGGAAGCAGAGGCGTATTCTGACTGTTTGCCCGATTCAAACAGTTTTGAGGCGGGGTTTGGGGGTGTTTGCTGGTTCCCGTATGATCTTAAAAAGATGCGTTCGAAAGGTATTCCTGATGGCAGGAAGGATTATTACCTGCTCAGGGAAACACCTTTTGGAAACAGCTTCACCAGGGATTTTGCTGTCAGGCTTATAAAGGAAGAAGGTCTCGGGCAGGATGATATAACAGATTATCTGTCAATATGTTTTTCTACAAATGACAATATAGGTCACCGTTTCGGGCCTTCGTCGGTCGAGGCTGCTGACGCTCTCCTGAGGCTTGATGCGGATATTGCAGAACTTATAAAATTTCTGAACGAAACCATTGGCAAGAAAAATGTTCTGGTTTATTTTACTTCATCGCATGGTGTATCCGAAATACCTGCTGTGCTCGAAAAAAACAGAATTCCTTCAGGATACTTCAGGTCGAATCAGGCAATCCAATTGCTGAAACTCTATCTTAATGCTGTTTATGGTCAGGGCGATTGGGTTAAAGGTTATTATCAGAATCAGGTATTTCTGAACCGCACATTTATTGAAGATGCCAGGATTTCTCTTGATGAGATGCAGAAGAGGGTGGCGAGGTTTCTTTCTCAGCATTCGGGTATAGCCGCAGCGGTACCTCTTTCGGTTTTTGAAGTGAATGAATTTGTTTCAAACAGCCTGCTCGGTAAAGTTTCCGGCAACTATATTCCCCAGCGTTCGGGTGATGTTCTTATTGTTTTAAGTCCGGGATGGATAGAGAAATCGGACAACAGGGTAACAGATCATAATTCTCATTATGATTACGACACGCATGTTCCTTTAATATGGTATGGCTGGACAGTTAACAGGTCAACGGTGACAAGAAGGGTAAATATGACGGATATAGCTCCCACTCTTTCAGTGATGTGCGGAATACCTTTACCGAATGCATGTACCGGAGAGCCAATTAATGAGTTGGTTATCAGATAGTGTTATTTCTTTTTCCTGAAGGAATCTCTTACCATGCATGCTTCTTTCAGGAGCGAGGGTCTTTTTTCACATCCGTTACCCAGTATAACCAGATCAGCTCCTGCGTCAAAAGCATCTTTCACCTGTTCGGCGGTTTTCAGTCCTCCGCCTGTTACCAGGGGCAAGGTTATGTTTTCTTTAACTGCTTTTATAACTTCGGGAGGTACCGGATTTTTTGCTCCGCTCCCGCCTTCGAGGTATATCATTTTCATTCCAAGCATTTCACCTGCAAGAGCGGTTGCAATTATTATATCTGGCTTGTCGGATGGTATCGCTTCCGTCTGGCTTAAATATTCAACCGAAGTTTTTGAACCGCAGTTAACCAGAATATATCCGACCGGTATCACCCTGTCGCGTATATTTTTGAGGTGGGGGGCAGCAACAACATGATTGCCTATCAGAAGTTCCGGGTTACGGCCTGAGATAAGTGAGATAAAATATATCCCATCAACCGATGTATTCAGCTGCAAAAGGTTTCCCGGCAGTAGAATAACGGGTATTGAGCATTTATTGCGGACGTGATTTATCAGGGGAGCAATGTCACAAAATGTCAGGCTTCCTCCTGTAAGTATGTAATCGGCACCTGCCGAAACTGCTGTCTCAATCATTCTGTCAAGAACTTTCCCCTTTGCTTTGTCGGGATCGAGAAGCAGAGCTACAGACTTATCGGATGGGAGTATATTTGTTTTCATAATATTTTCTTTTTAGTCCACACTATTGCGTAATTATCGTATTTTGTATAGAAAAGGTCGAACGTAATGTTTATTTTGTCGGTCCGGACGATTCCTTTTATTTCTCCTGAATCTTTAAGTTTAAAAGGTTGTATTATAATATTGTTTTTTAAACTTATTCCTTCTTTATCGCATATTTTATAAAGGGCTTCTTTTGCGCACCAGTGCAGGTAGAGATGATATTTTACCTTTGCCGGGTCTTTTACCACTTTTTCCTTTTTATTCATGAATTTTGAAGCGAATGCTGCAATATTTGCATTCATATATTCAAGGTCGATTCCCACCTGTTCGTTGGTGCTCAGCAATATTGCGGTGAGGCGGTATGAGTGTGATATACTGATGAAATGGCTTCCGTTTTTAAGAAAAGGTTTATTGTTTTTATTGTATACAATTCTGGCTTCTTTGCCGAGCAGTTCGGCAAGCAGTGCTCTCACACTGAGAAATTCGAGCTTCCGTGAGTTGCTTCTAAAATTGCGGAATTTTTTTCTCTCCTCGCTGTCGAGTTCAATCATTCCCAGCAGAGTATCAATATCTTCTTCAATTTTCCAGACACCCAGAACAGAATATTCGTTGAGATAATGTTTTGTTATGCATCCCATGCCTGTATTACTAATTTTTCCAGCGGAAAGATTCGATAAGGTGAACAATATCCTTTCGAAAAAATTCAATTACCGGTGCCAGTGAATCCTCATTGGGTTGAGCTGAGAAATATAGTGCTCCCCTGATAAAGTGATTCAGGCTGTCGGTGAGAACAAACTGAATTGCGGAAGCCGCATTGCCTTTTATTTCATACAATAATCCGTAAACTTTATCTTCCCTGTTATACCATGGTTGTTCGTTTATAGAGTTTGCCTTTATTGCATGGCTGTAAACAAAATCGTTTGCTTCTTTAAGAATAAGCGGCAGGTTACCTTTCAGTTTTTTGTAGCTTACATGCAAAGTTGCTCTGAAAGATGGAAAATCAAGATTAAACCAGCATGGTTCGGTTTTATCATTTATATCATATGAGATTTTTCCGTAAACCGGATATTCAAAAATAAAAGGACATGCAGTATCGTATACAATGTATTTCTTTTCGGGGAAATCTATTCTGAAATACCCTCTGGGCCTGGGTATCGTCTTTTCCCGGCATGATATTACCAGAGAGAATAATACCGCCAGAATGATGATTTCAGTCTTCCTTCTCTTCAATATTTTCTTTTTTTAATATTACCCTGATCTCTTTAATTCTTCTCTTATCAGAGGATTCCACAATGAAAGTGAACTTCCCGTAATTAATTTCTTTGTTTTTCGGAGGTATTTCACCGGTTATTTCAAGAATAAGGCCTGCAAGAGTCTCAGAATCACCTCTTATTTCACTGAAAGGATCATCTTCTATTTCAAATACTTTATAAAAGTCGTTCAGTAGAATCTTGCCTTCAAATATATAAGTCTGGTCATTTATTTTTTTATACAATGGAGCTTCTTCGTCGCTTTCATCGGTTATTTCCCCTACTATTTCCTCCAGAATATCTTCGAGTGTTACTATTCCTGAAGTACCTCCGTATTCATCGATGACAACAGCCATATGTATTTTCTTCATTTGAAATTCTTTAAGCAACTCATTTATTTTTTTTGTTTCGGGAACAAAATAGGGAGGCCTGAGCAGGGGTTGCCATTTAAACGAATCGGGATATCCGACGTACTGAAGAACGTCTTTTGCATAAAGGATACCGGTTATATTATCGAAAGTACCTGAATATACGGGAATACGCGAAAACCCCGATTCATTTATGACCCGGATTACTTCATTAAAACCAGTTTTTATATCGATGGCTGTAACATCTACCCGGGGGCACATTATTGCGCTGACATTTATATTGCCGAATTTAACTATACCTTTCAGTATTTTTTCTTCATCCTCCAGTTTACCTGACGTAAGTTCGAGTGCATCGGAAATGTCTTCCATGCTAATCGGTTGTTTTCGCCGGAGTTTTTTTCTTTTCAGGAAGAGTGTCGTTATTCTAAGGAATAAGTTTACAGGTCTTAGAATTTTAGAAAGAACATGAAGAGGATAGGCCATGAAAAGTGCTACGGAATAATGGTTCCTTGTAGCATATACTTTTGGAAGAATTTCCCCGAAGAGGAGAATCATAAAGGTAATAGCCACCACCTGAATGAGAAAACCGGCTAGCGGGTGGTTGCTGAAGTCGAACAACAAATCCGAAATAAATGCCGAAAGAATAACTATTCCGACATTTACAAGGTTATTGGCTACAAGAATAGTACTGAGAAGCTCTTCCGGCTGATTCAGAAAATTAAGTATTATTGACGATTTCCTGGTTTTTTCCGATTTAATTCTTTTTATGTCCTGAGGTCCGAAAGAGAAAAGGGCAACCTCGGAAGCCGATATGCAACCGGAAAGAATGAGCAATAAGAAAAGGATTACAAAGCCTGTAATAACTTTTACATCGGTTACTGATACCCCGACAGCTTCAAATTTCAATATATACAGAAGTGCCAAATCTGAGCCCAATGGTTTCTGGTTTTATTATTTTAAAACGGAAGGTCATCTTCCGTTTTTGACAGAAACTGTTCCTCGCTGAAAGGATCATTCAGGTTTTCAGGTTCGTTTATTATGTCAGGTGCTTTGTTGCTGGTATTGTTGTATAAAGGAGCAGCAGGGGGTTCTTCAAAATATGTCTCTGTTGCACCGTTAGCTGCCGGGGTGGCTGATGAAGAGGTTGCCGTACCCTGTTTGCGGTCAAGAACCATCATCGTATCAGCAATTATTTCCGTAATATATTTGTTGTTTCCATCTTTGTCAACGTACGACCTTGTCTTTATCTTCCCCACTATATATAGCTGTGTGCCTTTTTTGACTTTTTTTTCTGCTACTTCAGCAAGTGCTCTCCAGAGTACAATATTGTGCCATTCTGTTGTGGTGATTGTCTCACCCTGCAGGTTTGTGTATGTTTCACTGGTTGCAAGAGGAAATGTGGCTTTTGCAACCCCCTTGTCAAAATATCTGATTACCGGATCTTTTCCGACATTTCCGACCAGAATAACCCTGTTAAGTGACATAAATATAAATTAATAATTGATGAGGTAAAGTTAATAAAAAAAGAACTATGACGGAAAATTATTAATGCCTGAAACTGTATAAGAGTCGGTTTTATATCATAAACAGTTGAATGTAATCAGATTATTTATCTTTTAAATTTTGTCAGAATTGTTGTATTAATGAATATTATGTAATATTGTAACAGGTTTTTCATATAAAATTTTTGTTATAAATTAGTGACTCATTAACAGAGTGAAATAAAATTTCATGTAAGTATTTCAATTTAAATAAATTTTTATATTTGCAGGGTCGAAAATAACTAATTAACATAGATTGTTGAATTTAAAAACTTAGGAAACATGACAAAAGCAGACATTGTTAACGAAATTGCAAAGAACACCGGTATTGAGAAGGTAACGGTTCAGAAAACAGTTGAAGCCTTCATGGAAACCGTTAAGAACTCGATGGTAAATGGTAACAACGTGTATCTCCGGGGATTCGGAAGTTTTGTTATTAAGAAAAGAGCTAAAAAAACAGCCAGGAACATTTCAAAGAATACTACCATCATTATTCCGGCACACAACATTCCTGCATTCAAACCGGCTAAGTCGTTTATTACAAAAGTAAAAACTCACGTTAAGAAGTAGTTTTTATGCCAAGCGGTAAGAAGAGGAAGAGACATAAGATGGCCACGCACAAGCGTAAAAAACGCTTGAGAAAAAACAGACATAAGAAGAAATAATAGAAACAGATTGTGGTCTGAATTATTTGAGTAGTACCATGAACCTAAAGATCATATGGTCTTTAGGTTTCTTCTATTTTTCTCAATCATAGAATACGCGTTATAGATTAGCTTTATTAAACGTGGAAAGCAGGGATTTGATTATTGATGCAGGAGATGAGGAAATTTCTCTGGCTCTACTGGAAGACAAACAACTCGTAGAGTTACACAAGGAAAAGCGCAACATACGATTTTCGGTCGGGGATATTTACCTTGGCAAGGTGAAAAAAATTATGCCCGGCCTTAATGCTGCTTTTGTGGATGTGGGGTATGAAAAGGATGCTTTCCTTCATTATTTTGACCTCGGGCCCCAGTTCAGGACACTCCAGAAATATTATAATCATGCTGTTCAGAGAAAAGGGAAAATAACACCGGTATATAAATTTTCTCCTGAACCTGATATTGACAAAGATGGTAAGATAAATGAGGTTCTTTCAAACGGTCAGACAGTAATTGTCCAGATTACGAAAGAGCCTATTTCAACAAAAGGGCCAAGGCTGGCTTCGGAAATTTCAATAGCCGGTCGTAACCTTGTATTGATACCTTTCTCAAACAAGGTATCTGTTTCAACCAAAATCGAGAATGCTGATGAAAAGAACCGGTTGAAGACACTTGTCCAGAGTATTAAACCGAATAATTACGGTGTAATTGTAAGAACTGCAGCTGAAGGAAAAAAAGTGGCTGTTCTCGACGCCGAGCTCAAAGAATTGATAAGGAAGTGGGAAAGTGCATTTACTTCAATAAGGAGAGATATCAAATCACCCCGCCTGTTTATTGGTGAGATGAGCAGGATTAATGCCATTTTGCGCGACCTGCTCAATGTGTCGTTTAACAGTATCCATGTAAATGATGAAGCTCTTTTAATTGAAATAAAAAGGTATATATCGGAGATCGCTCCTGAGAAAGAAAATATCGTTAAACTCTACAAGGGTAATCTGCCGATATTTGACCATTTTGGTATTACAAAACAGATTAAGGCGCTTTTTGGCCGCACCGTATCATTCTGGCACGGAGCTTATCTGATAATAGAACATACAGAAGCACTACATGTAATAGACGTTAACAGCGGTAACAGAGCCAGAAAAGGATCTGACCAGGAAACAAATTCGCTGGAAGTTAACCTGGCTGCTACAAAAGAAATAGCCCGTCAGATTCGCCTCAGAGATATGGGTGGAATCATTGTAATCGATTTTATCGATATGCAATCTGCAGAAAATAAACAGCTTCTGTATGAAAAGATGAAAGAGGCGATGCAAAATGACAGATCCAAACATAACATCCTGCCTCTCACAAAGTTTGGAATAATGCAGATAACACGCCAGAGGGTAAGGCCGGAAATAACAGTGGAGACTACCGAAAAGTGTCCTTCCTGCAGAGGAACCGGAGAAGTCAGATCACCGCTGCTCCTGATTGATGAAATAGAAACAAGCCTTACCATAATACTGGAAAAGATCAAAACAAAAAAACTTATACTGAAAGTTCATCCATTTATAGAAGCTTATCTTAAAAAAGGATTCATATCAATCCGCCTCAAGTGGAACCTGAGATACCGGATATGCCTCAAAGTGACTGCAATACCTTCATACCATCTGCTCGAATACCACTTCTTCGACAGATATGAAGATGAAATTGACGTCACATGAATAATGAACCTTTTTTATCAGAAATCTGTTATATTGCCATTCCTGTATTGTAAATTTGTGAACGTTATATATTTATAAATCATGAGAAAAATCTCTCCGGTATTATTGTTATCTGTTCTGATGACATCGTCTGTTTATGCCCAGATATATGACCCGGTAAGGTGGAGTTTTGGCTTTGAGACGAAAGGTGATAAGAGGTATGAGATTGTAATCAGAGCTTCTATTGAGAAGGGCTCCCACATTTATTCCATGGATGTTCCTCCCGACGGACCGGTACCAACAACAATAAGACTCGATTCCTCTTCGGTGTATACCGCAACAGGTGAGCCTTTTGAAGTAACAAAACCTGTTGAAAAATTCGATGAGGCTTTTGGGTTTAAAATTAAAACATTCAGCGACAGTGCTGAATTCAGACAGGAAATTGTATCGGAAAAAGAGAATTTTACCGTTAAAGGAATTGTGACATACATGTCTTGTACTGATGCAGTGTGCCTTCCTCCCAGGGATGTTGAGTTTACTGTTTCAGTCGGTTCCGCAGGAGCAGAAAATGAAAATGCTGAAAGCATAAGCTCTCCGTATGTTTTCTCAGGCAAAAAAGGATTATTAAAATTTTTCCTTGCTTCATTTCTGCTTGGGCTCGTAGGGCTTCTTACTCCCTGCGTTTATCCGATGATACCGATGACCGTGGCATTTTTCACAAGAGACAGAGGCAGAAGGCAGGGGGCTGTTCTTAATGCACTTATTTTCGGAATATCAATAGTGATTATTTATACATTGCCCGGACTGATAATTACGCTTACCGGTGCAGGTGCAGGCTTTGCAGGCACCCTGAGCACACACTGGATACCCAACATCCTGTTCTTTCTGCTCTTCGTTGTTTTCGCCATATCATTTTTCGGTGTTTTCGAGATTATTTTACCAAATAAATGGGTCAACAATACCGACTCAAAGGTTGACAGAGGAGGAATTCTCGCTTCTTTTTTCCTTGCACTGACAACGGTTATAGTATCTTTTTCATGTACAGGTCCAATAGCCGGAAGCCTTCTTGTTGAAGCAGCATCAGGTGATATCATCAGACCCACGGTAGGCATGTTTGCTTTCGGTCTGGCTTTTGCTATTCCTTTCACACTCTTTGCATTGTTCCCTTCCGTAATGAACAAATTGCCAAAATCAGGCTCCTGGCTGAACTCTGTGAAAGTTGTGCTGGCCTTTCTTATGCTGGCTTTCAGCCTGAAATTCCTTTCAACTATAGATAGTGTTTATGGACTCAATATCATTTCAAGAGAGCTGTTTTTGTCTGTATGGATTGTTATCTTCTCTCTTACAGGTCTTTATCTTATGGGTAAAATTAAGTTTTATCACGATTCGGAAGTCAAACATATAGGAGTTTTCAGACTTTTTCTTATTGTTGCGACGTTTTCTTTCGTTTTATATATGATACCCGGTTTATTCGGGGCAGAGCTAAAGGGATTATCAGCCTTTCTGCCCGCAAAGAGATCAGTTTCATCTTCACTTAATGCCGGAATTCAGGTATATACCTCTGACATACAAAGCATTAAAGATACAGGCTTCAATTCAAACTGTTCACAACCCAAATACGCAGATAGATTTCAACTGCCTTATGGCCTTACCGGTTATTTTGATTATAATCAGGGACTTATGTGTGCAAAGCAACAGGGCCGACCTGTATTGATTGAGTTTAAAGGTCATGCATGTGCCAACTGTAAATTGATGGAAGCAAGAGTATGGTCAGACCCGAGGGTTCAGGAACGTCTCAGAAAGTTTGTAATTATTGCCCTGTACACCGATGATCGTACTCAGTTGCCTGAAGAAGATTGGATTACATCAGGTGTTGATGGAAAGGTAAAAAAGACCATAGGTAAAAAGAATGAAGACCTTGAAATATTGAAGTTTAAAACAAATGCCATCCCTCTTTATGTGATTGCCGATTCTAATGGGGAACCCGTCATAAAGCCTGTATCAACGACACTTAAAGTTGAAGATTATATTAAATGGCTTGATGATGGGTTGAGGCTTGCCGGTGTAAACTGATATATCTATCAGAATAAGTAGGATACAGATAGCCCCAGGTCAGCTGGCATGAGCCTTAAAAATGAGGGCAATCCAATTTCAATAAAGGGTTTAAGATTCAGACTCACCGTTAAGGGCATATCTCTGAATCGGTATTCCAGAATTCCCCAGGCATCAATACCGATTAAGGGGCAAAGTCTCCGAGAGGTGTAGTAATAATCTCTCTTTTCGTAAATAGTCACATATTCTGTAATAAATCCTGCATGGGCTCCATATCCCCAGCCCGCAAAAAGGTCGGGAATAATTTCGGATAGGGAGGTTGCATAAAAAATTTTCATTCCTGTAAGTTGAAGCCCGTTATTTCGAAACGACAGAAGAGCCATATAACCTGTTTCTGCAGTGCCTGAAGGACTTACAGCCTGAAAAAACAAACCTCCCGAATAACCGGCCCTGATTCCTGCCTGACGAAAACCTTCCTGACCTGATAAAAAGTAAATATTGAATACAATCAAAAAAACCGAGATGTAAACCTGTTTCATCCTTTTTAACTTCATAATAAAAATTTATATAATGACAAAACTTTTAGCTCCGGGTTGCATGTTTAAAAATTATCTGATTAAAATACTTCCTCTGGTGGCATTTATTTTTACCTTTCTGTTGCCGGGGTTCTTTCCCACAGTGCCTGTAAAAATATATTCTTTTTTTTCTTCATTTAATGTATCTTTTTTGATATCTGCATTTTCTGCCGGCAGCATAACGGATGTACTGGCATGCCTTATGTCGAGATTATAGGAGGCTGAAGGCTCGAAATTAAGAGTCAGGTCGTTGTAATTTGAAGTAATACTGACAGACTGGAAACGGTTTTCGATAGTTTCAAAATAAGTATCTCCGTATCTGACCGTCAGTTCTGCATCTGTCAGGAGTCTGTTTACACGTAACTGAGTGAAATAAGATTCACCTGTTATGGAACCGAGAGTTCCGATGTAAAATTTATCTCTTCTCGATTCAAGGAAAAGAGTTTTAACCTGTTTTATGTCGTATCTCGATGAAATTGATTTAAACCTTAGATAGCCCGCTTCGTCTATTATAAACTCTGAGAAGGAGGCATCAATATTGCAGTCGCCGGTATTTTTTATAACGACATCACCAAATGACACTTTCAGCTGAGAGGCTTTTGCAATATTGTTTGCTTTCAACGAACCGTTTGACAGGGAAATATTTACATCGCCACTGTTCTGATCAATGAAGATATCGCCGTATCTGTTATCCACTCTCAGATTCAGATAAGGAGGAGCCTGTATGTAATAATTAATCGCCACTTTCGAGTCGTAAGGAATAAGTTTATTCGTCATTCCCTTGAAATTTTCCAGTATCATATTCAATGTATTCTCGAATTCAGTTTGTGCCCGGATCAAATATTTTGTTGAGGATATTTCGATATTTATTCCTTTGATCATTTTATCCGTTCTTTCCTGATTGGGAGCCTGGGCTTCTATTTCAGCTCTAATGGAAACAGAATCCTTTCTCCAGATCGTTATTTCAACAGTTCCGTATTTATTGCCTATTTCAAGGGTTGTTTCTCTTGTGACCGGTTCTTTTCGTTCAAATATTCTTTTCTGAATAAACTGTGCAGGAGTATTAGCCGTCACACCGGTACACAGAAGTGTTATCAGCAGCTTTTTAAAGCAGATGGTCTTTATTTTTTTCATTTTCATTTTCGTTTTCATTTAGAATATCAAGCATATCCTCAAGCATCATAACCCTTGTCCGGTAATTCTGTATCAGGGCCTCGATTACTTCACTGTTTGCAACTCTGTCTTTCAGGTCTTTTCTGGTAAGGTTCATTATACTGTCGAGTTGCTCCATATCGTTGTTAAGTTCCTGGCGGAGTTCCGGCTGGTTATTCAGAAGAGAATTTGCTTTATTGAAAAGCTCAGTGTACCGGACGGAATAAAAAACGAATGCCTCGTTAAGTTCTTTTCTTGAATTGCTGATTATTTCGGATTTTTGTGTTTTGATAATTAAGTAAAGTGCAGATAATCCGGTTATCAGCAAAGCAATTGCCGCGGCTGACCGCCACTGAAAGGTAAAGATTCCGGTTTCACGCCTTATTTTTTTCCAGACTGAGCGGGGCGGATCATAAAAGTCAAGTCTGTCACGGTTTTCTTTTATGAATTTTTCAAGATTATCCATACATTTTATTTTTAAGCAGGTTCCTGAGCTTTGATTTAGCTCTTGAATACTGCGATTTTGAAGTTGATTCTGTTATACCCAGTATCCGGGCTATTTCACTGTGGTCATATCCTTCCAGAAGATACAGTGCAAGGACCACTCTGTAGCCGTCAGGAAGCATTTCGATGCATTTATGGACTGAAGTTATTTCGTAGTCAATTTTATCGTCATCAGTATTTTCGTCTTCAACATCGGGCAGGTTTTCGGAGAAAACAAGGGTCAGTTTTTTCTTTCGCATAAAGTTTATGCTTTTATTTATGAGTATTGTTTTGAGCCAGCTCCCGAATGTTGATTCAAATCTAAAGGAAGCAAGGTTTCTGAAGCATTCAATAAAAGTTTCCTGGAGGATGTCTTCGGCATCTTCCCTGCTGTTTGTTATCCGGTATGCAAGGTTATACATAGCTTTCGAGTATTGTTTATAAAGCTTGTACTGAGCCCTGCGGTTACCCTTTTTACATTCTTCGAGAAGAAAAGTAACCGACTCCTGCTCTTTATCATCAGCATTCCTTGTCATGATTTCTTATTATAATGACAAATTTTCATTTGCAGGGTTGCATTTTCGCCGTTGATGTTAAAAAAATAACATTTCCTTAGTTTTCAACAAGGCTGAAAATTAAAAAGAAAATTCGTTTGTCAACGATTTTTATCTGTTCATCCACACTTTTCAGCAATTAATGAAAATTATGCATAAAAAGTTGATTTTTGTTTTTTTATTGCTTATTTTTACTTATATCAAAAAAAGGATAACATGAAAAGGTTAATTTTTCTGTTAGTCTCTGTTAATCTTGTTTTTTCTTCGGTTGCTCAGGTAAAACAGGAAGTTATTGCCAGTGCCGGCGGATATAATAAGAGTGCAGATAACAGTATTTCAATCAGTTGGACTCTTGGAGAGACAATAGTACCTACCTATGTTTCGCAGGACGGGAGTCTGATACTCACCCACGGTTTTCAGCAGAAACTGATTATTACATCAATTGAAGAAAATATTGAGGTGCCAGTTACTGTGACCGTTTACCCGAATCCGACCAGCGAACTGGTAAATATCAAATTTGAGACTCCGGTTGATAAATTAATTCAGGTACAGATTATGGATAGCGAGGGGAGAATCGTAAAACATGACAGAATTGAAATGTCAGTTCTTCAGAAAACTATTAACCTTCAGGATTTACCCTCGGGAGTATATTTCATGAGACTTGTTAAAGGCTCGCTTATTAACGTGTACAAGATTGTAAAGCTTTAACTGGTGAAATCGAAAATATAAATTTTCGGAAAGGCATAATACAGCTGTCTGGAATGTGTAATACTTAAGATAAGCTCTCTTTAGGGCTTATTTTTTTTAACTTTTCTGCCGGATTAAATTGATTATTTCAATTTAAGGAAAAGAAAAAATACAGAATTTTTTATTTTTTTCTGAAAGGTTTAAAATGCTTCATATTTGAGCTTTTTTAAGTTTTTTTAAGTTTTTTATAATATTTAAAGCGATAATTTTAAAGGAATTAATGCGGGGGTTCATTTCACCGGATTAATTGATAGTTACAAGCTGGTCTTATATGAGAAAACTGGGTTATATACTTCTTTGTCTGATTGTATTTTCCGGTTGTGCCGACAGTGAGAAACGGCTTTTCAATAAAGCGGAAAAGATCCATAAAGCTATACTTACAATTGATACTCACTGTGATACGCCGATTAATTTAATGAAGCCAGGTTTTGATCCCGGTAAAAGGCAGGATTACGGGTGTGTTGATTTTTTGAGGATGAAGGAAGGTGGGCTCGATGCTGAGTTTTTTGCCGTGTTCATAGGGCAGGGGCCGCGTGACGATTCATCTTATTTAAAGGCGCATAAAAGGGCACTCAGCATTTTTGAAGTAATTCATAAAAGTGTTGAGAAAAATTCCGAAATGGCAGAGATTGCATATTCTTCGGATGATGCTTACCGTATTAAGCGGGATGGGAAAGTTGCAATATTTATCGGAGTGGAAAATGGTTATCCTGCAGGGAAAGACATTTCGAAAATCAGGCAATATTATGAGCTTGGAGCCAGATATATAACTCTTTGTCATTCAAAGAATAATGATATATGTGATTCTTCTACCGATCCTGCAGGTCCTGAACATAATGGCCTTTCGGAATTCGGAGAAGAAGTCGTTAAAGAAATGAACAGTCTGGGCATGCTGGTTGATGTTTCCCATATATCGGATGAAGCATTTTATGATGTTTTGAAAGTCACTAAAGTACCTGTAATAGCATCCCATTCATCATGCAGGGCATTATGTGAAAACCCGAGGAATTTAAGTGACGACATGTTACTTGCTCTTAAAGAAAACGGCGGGGTAATCCAGATCTGTTTCCTGAGTAATTACCTTAAATCACCTGAAGCTAATCCCGAGCTTGATTCGGTGATGAATGTCATCAGAAAAAAATACAGAAACCCTGATTCACTCGACAATGTACAAAAAGAAAGGTTGCTTGATGAGTTAAGGAGGGCAAGGAAAAAATACGAAAAACTGGCAACAGTTAAAGATGCTGTGAACCATATTGACCATGTAGTTCAGGTAATAGGTATAGATCATGTGGGCATCGGTACCGATTTTGACGGGGGCGGAGGAATTGAAGGGTGTCGCAGCGTTGCTGAAATGAAAAATATTACAGTTGAGCTTTTAAGGAGAGGATACTCAAAAAAAGATATAGAAAAAATCTGGGGAGGGAATTTTATGAGAGTTCTGCGCAAAGCTGAAGAATATGCAAGAAGGCAGTAGCTCTTAATAGGGTTGCAGAAATTTCACCGGAAATCCGTATCTGAATTAAATAATCTGTCAATTTCCCTTCGTTCCTTTTTTGTAGGCCGGCCCGTCCCTCTGGGTCTTTTGCCCTGTATTGTACCTCTTACAGAGTAAAGTTTTATTTTTTCTTCCTCAGGGGTCAGGTCGGTTATATACAGACTCACATTTTTTGCAGGAATGCGGTTAGCAGTAAGCTCATTTACCCGGTATGTGTATGAAACCGGAAGTTTTTTAACCGTTATGATGTCATTGACGGAAACGGGTCGGGACGGTTTAACCGGGAAATCATTTACGAAGACTCTTCCCTTTTTGCATGCATCAGTTGCAGCGGAACGTGATTTAAAAACCCTTATTGCCCACAGAAACTTGTCAATTCTTATGTCTTCGGGAGAGCTCATAAGATTGTTATATATGTTATTATACCGTATCCGGGTTTTCCCGGTTGTTGTTTTTCGGTGACTTTCTAACTGTACGCGGGGTATTGTATTTTGACATGGTTATGTCGGGTCCGGCAGTAACGAAAGATTTAATCATTTCCGTTACATAAGGGATTTTATCCTTTAAAATTTCTTTTTCTTCGGGGGTCCATGGGCTCAGCACATAATCTCTTTGCCTGCCTTTTGAGAAGTCATTTCCGATCCCGACTCTTATTCTGGCATATTCATTAGTACCCAGTACTGCAGTGATGTTTGCCAGGCCGTTGTGTCCGCCGTCACTTCCTTTGGGACGCATTCTGACGCTTCCGAGTGGCAGGGCAACGTCATCAACTATTACAAGGAGGTTTTGTATATCGATTTTTTCTTTTTTCAGCCAGTAATTTACGGCATTGCCGCTGAGATTCATGTATGTGGAAGGTTTCAGCAAAACCAGTTGTCTTCCCCTGAAATTCAGATAAGCAACAAAACCGTATCTTTTATCGGAAAATGTAATGTTAAATTCGCCGGCAAGTGCATCAATTACCAGGAATCCGATATTATGGCGGGTATCTTTATATTCCTCGCCAATATTTCCGAGACCTGCTATTAGATATTTCAAGTTATGCAGAGAATTGCCTGAGGAAATTTATTATTTTTTCTCTTCAGTAGCTTTTTCGGCAGTCTTTTCACCAGCTTTCTCACCGGCTTTTTCGGCTGTTCCTGCAGCAGCAGCTTCTCCTGCTACGGCCTCTTCAGCTTTCTGAGCCACCCTTGAGGTAGTCACATTCACAACCGTCACATTTTTCGGCTCGAGAATTTCAACTCCCGGTATTGAGATATCGCCAACCTTAATTGAATCATGTATTTTCAGATTGGTAATGTCAACAGTAATATGGTCGGGGATGTCATTGACCAAAGATTTAACGGTTAGATACCGTTTGTTGATTCTCAGCTTACCGCCCGCTTTTACTCCCACCGAATCTCCGGTAACTTTTACCGGCAGGGATACTGTTACCGGCTTATCTTCAGAAACTTCAATGAAATCGGCATGGATTATCCTGTCGGTAACCGGATGGAACTGAATATCTTTCAGCAGAGTATTATACTGCTTGCCATTAATGTTAAGATTTACAAGGTGGACATCTTCGGTATAAATCAGTTTGAGGAAACTGTTTTCGTGGGTGTAAAAATGAATGTTTTCTTTTCCTCCGTATAAAACGCAAGGCACATTATTTGCCTTTCTCAGTTTGACTGCATCTTTTTTTCCCAGTTCTTTCCTTGGAGTACCTGTTATCTGTAAAGTTTTCATTTTATTAATTATTGGTGTGCTACTCAATTCCGCAGGGCGGAATCCCATTACACGTTAACAATTTTCTTTCAAAATTGGCTGCAAATATATTACAAATTGATTAAAATACAAAACTGGTACTAATTGACTGGTTAGTTGTGACCGCATAGATGGTATTTGCCAGTATTTTGGCTATAGAGAGCACTTTTATTTTGGGAGAATCGGTATTGACGGGCAATGAGTCTGTTACGATAAGTTCTTCTATCGGTGATTCGTTTATTCTTTCCACGGCATTACCTGAGAGAACCGCGTGAGTTGCAAAGGCTCTTATACTTTTTGCACCTCTTTCTTTCATCATCTGGGCTGCAAGCACCATTGAACTTCCTGTATCTACCATGTCGTCGATTATTACGATGTTTTTACCTTCCACTTCTCCGATTATGGACATTTCTTCAACCACATTCGGTTTTTTTCTCAGTTTATAGCAGAGTACGAGGTCGGCTTGCAGGTGGCGGGCATAAGCATTGGCTCTTTTGGACCCACCCATATCGGGTGCTGCAATTGCAAGATGGTCGAGTTTGAGATTTGCAATATAAGGTGCGAAGATTGCTGAGCCGTATAGATGGTCGACAGGCACATTAAAGAAGCCCTGAATCTGGTCGGCATGGAGATCCATTGTTATTATACGGTCGACGCCGGCAGCGCTCAGAAGGTCTGCTGAAAGTTTTGAGCCTATAGAGACCCTTGGACGGTCTTTTCTGTCCTGGCGGGCAAAGCCATAATATGGAATAACCGCGATAACCTTGTATGCTGAAGCTCTCTTTGCGGCATCGATCATCAGAAGCAGTTCGAGAAGGTTTTCAGCGGGAGGATTGGTTGACTGAACGATGAATACAAGGCACCCCCTTACCGATTCATCATAACATGGTTGAAACTCACCATCGTTAAAAACTGTTACCGAACTTTTGCCAAGTTCAATTCCAAGTTCGGAAGCTATTTTTTCAGCAAGCGTTTTTGATGCCCTGCAGGCGAAAATTTTCATGGGTGCTTTACCAAACATAAGCAGTAATATTTTATTCGGTAATTAACTGGTGCTACAAAAGTAAAAAATCCGGCAGAATTCATTTGTTTTTTTTGAAAATGTTAATGGATTCTTCTATAAAGCTCAGTATTTCTTCTTTTCCGGCTTTTGTAACAGCTGATGTTATAAAAGAAACGGGCAATTCTTCCCATGTTTCGAGCATTACCTGGTTATACTCGTTAATATTTCTGTTAACCCGGTCGCGGGAAATTTTATCAGATTTTGTAAATACCCTTGCAAAGGGTACTTTGTTTCTTCCCAGCATCTCCATGAAATTCAGGTCTGCTTTCTGGGGTTTTATTCTTACATCGATAAGAACAAACAGACAGACAAGGGTTTCGCGTTTCAGGATATAATTTCCCGTTTCCATCAGCCATTTTTTCCTTTCACTGTAAGGCACTTTTGAATAACCATATCCGGGAAGGTCTACCAGATACCATTCATTATTTACCAGATAATGATTGATGGTTCTTGTTTTGCCGGGAGTCTGGGATATTTTTGCCAGTTTTCTGTTTCCCGCAAGCATGTTGATGAGTGATGATTTTCCCACGTTGGAGCGGCCGATGAATGCAAATTCAGGCTTCTCTGCGGGAGGACATTTTGAAATACTGCTGCTTGCAGAAAAAAATTTTACAGTCCGAATTATCATAAGAACCGGAAATGTTATCCTTATTTTTTTCAGCGAAGGTCGTTATATGGCAGTTCGATTTTTTTGTTTACCAGTAGTTTATTTCCGAGTGGCGTTGAAATTTCAGCAATAATCTCCACATAATTGTTACCACCCGTTCCGCTTTTTTTCAGGGAAAGGACTCCTGTATAATCAGTGTCATTTATTTTTGCCACTTTATCCGGATCGAAAAGTCCGTTAACATACCCACCTCTGTAGAAATTGGCTTTTACATTCTTTTTTGAGAGGCTGAGCAATATTTTGTATGTGCCGTTTTTACTGTAATTATCTTCGGTTTTTATCACAACCTCAGGGTAGTCGGTTATCTTTTTGCCGTCGCTTGTAAACTCTTCAAGGTAAGGTTTTCTCAGGCCTTTTTCAAATTCAAGTTTTGCTCTAATCTTTCCTGATCTGTAGTACTGGATCTGTATTCCATGAACTGTGTCTCTCCTGAAGGGTGTTTTGCGGAAGACCCTTCCGTCTTCATAGTACCAGACCGCGGTATCTTCCCTCAAACCGTTCTGATACCAGAATGTCTGACGCAGCTTACCCGAAGGATAATAATAGGTTTTCATCAGCCCGTGCCTGATGCCGTTTTTAAATTCAACTTCATATGAAAGAAAGTCACCGCTGTAATACTGCTTGATGCCTGTATATCCGGTATCAGGTACCGAAGCCACTTCCTGTGTCTCTTTTTCTTCTTGTTTTTGATTGCCTTTTTTAAGGCATCCGGTAAAATAAACCGCACTAAAAAGGGCAAGGAAAAAAATAGAAAGCTTTCTCATGATTCACTGATTTTTGGGGATTTAATAAAAGCTTCAAGTATTACTGCTTCCGGTTGGCCTTCAAGTATTACATCAGTTATTGCTGCCGGAATCAGTAATGTTTCTCCTTTATTTACCGTCTCAGTTCCTGTTTCAAAATGTACGGAAAATTTTCCTTCTGTACAAATATAAATAATGAATGAGTCTATAAGATTATAATCTTTTCGCAGAGCTCCTGTAAGGTGGATGATATTTGTAACGAAATAATCGCATGAAACCAGGTTGACCGTTTTATCTGGCACGGGATCTTTTCTTATAACTGCGCTGCCTGTGGCATTGTAATCAATAGCATCTATTGCATACTCGACATGGAGTTCTCTCGGTTTGCCGTCGAGTCCTTTTCTGTCCCAGTCGAAAATTCTGTAGGTAATATCTGATGTTTGCTGTATTTCGACAAGTGTTATGCCTCCTCCTATGGCATGGACTCTGCCTGCCGGTGTAAAAAATACATCTCCGGGCCTCGGATATTCTATGTTAAGAAGCTCGGGCAGGCTGTTCTGGGAAATAGCTGTCCGGAACTTTTCTTCGGTTAGGGGTTCCCTGAAGCCCGTGTATATTTTTGAGCCCGGAAGAGCTTTAAGAATATACCACATTTCAGTTTTTCCGTATGCATTATGTTTCTCTTTTGCAATCCTGTCATCAGGATGTACCTGTACCGAAAGGTCTGTGGAAGTATCTATAAATTTTATCAGAAGAGGGAACTCTATTCCGAATTTTTCGTAGACTGCCTCACCGGTAATATCGCTCATGTAAACTTCTATGATTTCTTCAATGTTATTCCCTGCAAGAAAACCATTGGATACTACCGACAGATGGTCGGCTACAGCAGAAATTTCCCAGCTCTCTCCTATAAGCTTAGACGGATCAGCCTTCTTCCCGTATTCAAGTACCAGCGATTTACCTCCCCACACTTTTTCTTTCAGAACAGGTTCGAATTTCAAAGGATACAGTTCGTGCATGTATTTAGTTTAAAATTAATAACTTGAAGTCAAATTATTTGAGTTGAAAATGATAGTTGCATAAACAATTTTGAAAGTAAGTCCATAATTTAATGATACTTATAAATATTAACATATTTACTCAGAATTTGCTTATTAATTTCTTTTTATTTTTGGTCAGCAAATTTCAGACAAAAATAGAAAAATTATGCTAATAGTTGGGATTGCAGGAGGAACCGGTTCCGGAAAAACTACAGTTGTGAGAAAGATAGTCAATGAGTTCCCGAACGGTGAGGTGGTGGTTCTTCCGCAGGATGCTTATTACAGGGATAACAGTCATATTCCTTTTGAGGAGAGGCAGAAGATAAATTTTGACCATCCCGATTCGGTAGAATTTCCTCTGCTGATTGAGCATATTAAAATGCTTAAATCGGGGCAGAAGATAAATATGCCCGTTTATTCATACATAACATGTCTGAGGTCGAAGGATACCATTGAGGTTGCTCCCGCACGGGTCATCATTGTTGAAGGCATTCTGATACTTGTTGATGCAGAACTAAGGAAGTTATTTGACATTAAGGTATTTGTTGATGCTGATGCCGATGACAGGCTGGGCAGGGTAATAATCAGAGATATAGCTGAAAGGGGAAGGTCGGTGATGCAGGTACTTGAGCGGTATCATGAAACTGTCAAACCGTCTCATCTGCAGTTTATTGAGCCCTCAAAGAGGTATGCAGATATTATTATACCGGGGGGTGGTGAAAACGATACCGGGATAGGGGTTCTGATTTCAATGATACGCCAGCATTTACAAAAAGAGACTTTAACTGATCATGCTTGAAAATATTAAACTGGAAAATGTCCTGTTTCTTGATATTGAGACAGTGCCGGCCGTTGCTTCTTTTGAGGATCTAACGCCTTTGATGCAATTGCTGTGGGACAAGAAGTCTGCCGGTTTCAGAACACCCGAACAGAGTGCAGCTGATGTTTATCAGCGTGCAGGGATATATGCTGAATTCGGTAAAATAATCTGTATTTCGGTAGGATTGATAAAGGAAAGAGAGCCTTTTGCCTTCAGGTTGAAATCGTTTTTCGGCGATGATGAAAAAACCATACTTGAGGACTTTGCTTCAACCCTCAGGAAATTTTCTGCGGGCAGGGATGTCATGTTGTGCGCCCATAACGGTAAGGAATTTGATTATCCGTATATTGCAAGAAGGATGATAGTGAACAGGATCCCTATACCCGATGTACTTGATAACGCAGGCAGAAAGCCGTGGGAGGTCAAACTGCTTGATACCATGGAATTATGGAAATTCGGGGATCACAAGAATTTTACTTCTCTTGAAGTTCTTGCGGCTATTCTCGGTATTTCATCGCCTAAGGAAGGAATTGACGGCAGTATGGTGGCAGACATCTACTGGAAGGAGCATGATCTTCCGCGTATCGTAAAATATTGTGAAAAAGACGTTTTATGTGTTGCACAGATACTGCTGCGCTTTATGAATGAACCGTCTATAAACCTTGATAAGATTGAATCTGTTACTCCTGTATAAGCAAGTTGAATTATGTACAGGTGGGGGAAAAGCTCATTTTACCAGGAGACGTTTGTACATCTGTATTGTGTTTTCAAGTCCGTAATAGAGTGCATCGGATATGAGTGCATGGCCAATTGATACTTCGGCCAGGTATGGAATATTTTCCGAGAGGTATCTGAGATTGTCCAGGTTCAGGTCATGGCCTGCATTTATTTCCAGACCTGATGCTTTTGCGGTTTCGGCGGCAATAATATAAGGTGCGATTGCCTTTTCGGGGTTGACGGGGTAATTTCTTGCATATGGTTCAGTATATAATTCTATCCTATCGGTTCCGGTTTTTGCGGCATATTCGATATTTTCGGGATTAGGGTCTACAAAAATGGAAGTCCGGATGCCTGCTTCTCTGAGTATTGAAACAATGTCTTTCAGAAACAAAAGGTTGGCTTTTGTGTCCCATCCGGCATTTGATGTGATGGCACCGGGAGGGTCGGGTACCAGTGTTACCTGGTCGGGTTTAACCGAGAGTACGAGATTCATGAATTTTTCTGACGGGTATCCTTCTATATTAAATTCGGTTGTGATAATAGGTTTTATCTCATAAACATCTGAATACCGGATATGTCTTTCATCGGGTCGGGGATGGACTGTTATTCCGTCGGCACCAAACTTCTGACAGTTAATAGCGGCAAGTTTTACGTCGGGGATGTTTCCGCCTCTGGCATTTCGCAGAGTAGCTATTTTATTGATATTTACGCTTAATTTTGTCATAAGTCTGGTATATGGTGAAATATTTATAAGACAAAAATATAATAAGTGAGCGTTTTTTTCGCTATTTTAGAAGAAAATTAGAGCCGAAAATTTTAATAGATGCTTGCGAAAGATTTGATATCAGAAACTGTACCTGCTCTGAAGACTTCCGATACCGGGCAAACAGCTCTTAACTGGATGGAAGTATTCAGGATTTCTCATCTTCCCATTGTAAACAATCAGGATTTTCTGGGTCTTATCTCTGATTCTGACATATATGATTTGAATCAGCCCGATGAACCGATAGGGAATCATAAACTTACGCTCCTGAAACCTTATGTAACGATGGAGCAGCATATTTTTGAGGTTATCGCTCTCGCAGCGCGGCTCAAGCTTACTGTAATTCCTGTGCTCGATGATAACGGTCATTACAGAGGTGTGATTACCGTAAATGATCTTATCCAGCATGTTGCAAAGTTTTCGTCGATGGACCAGCCGGGAGGAATAATTGTACTGGAAATGGCTGAGAGGGATTATTCACTTACCCAGATTGCCAATATAGCTGAAAGTAATAATCTTAAGATACTCAGTGTTTTTATCACATCTCCTCCCGATTCAACCAGGCTTGAAGTTACTCTCAAACTCAATTCTAATGATCTGACTTCAGCAATCAGAACTTATGAGAGGTACGGGTATGAAATCAAAAAATGGGTCTCGACTGATGACATGCTTGACAGGTTTTATGCTGAGCGGCTCGATATGCTGATAAAGTATATGAACATCTGATTTACTTATGCTGGGGAGTGTAGCAATATTCAGTTCAAGAGTAAATGAACGCACTGTGAGGGTGGTTAATCACCTGATTGAAGAGTTCTGCAAAAAGAACATCAAAATTTATCTTTATGACAAAGCGGAGGAATTAAGGAGATGCCATGATGAACATACAGTAGAAGTTATTGAAAATACCGGGGACATGAAAGAAAAGCCCGATCTTATTTTAAGCGTGGGGGGAGACGGGACATTTCTGGAAACAATGATGCTGGTTAAGGATCTTGAAGTGCCTGTGGCAGGAATTAATACAGGGCGACTCGGTTTTCTGGCGAATATATCTGAAGAAGAAGCATGCCATTCGCTGGAATTTATCTATAATGGCGATTTTGAGATTATCGAGAGGTCTCTTCTTGAAATAACAAAACCGGAAGGAAAATTCGGAGGTTATGATCCGGTTGCACTTAATGAAGTGACGATTCAAAAGTCGGGGCTCAGCATGATAACAGTCAATGTTTATGTTGACGGTGTCTATCTCAATACTTACAGGGCTGACGGGCTAATAGTATCAACAGCAACAGGTTCCACGGCATATAACCTGAGTGCCGGAGGTCCTATTCTGCAGCCGGGGGATGACAGCATAATAATTTCACCTCTTTCGGCACATAATCTGACGGTCAGGCCCATTGTTCTTCCGGGCACAAGCAGACTGAGAATGAATGTTGAAGGCAGAAGTGCCGGATACCTTGCAACCTGCGACTTTCGCTCTGAGAAACTTCCTTTCAGCCAGGAAATTGAGATAAGGCAGTTCACGAAGAAACTGAAGACGGTAATGCTCCGAGGGAAGGACTTTTACAGCACTCTCCGGGATAAACTGATGTGGGGCGCCGACAAAAGAAACTGAGAAACAGCAGATGAACTTTATAAAAATGAAACAGATATTTTTATATTTGTATTTTAATTTATTAATCAGAAGGTTATGAAAAGGATGCTTATTTTTGCATATATTCTGTGTTTTCTGGGGGGCTATAATTACGGGCAGTTATGGAAGACAAAGAGGTATGAAGCTGTGGCAGGAATCGGCACAACAAGCTTTTTCGGAGATATAGGGGGGTTTTCGCAGACCGAAAATATACTTGGCATTAGGGATTTCAGTTTTCTTCAGACAAGATTTAATGTTAGTGCAAGCATCCGGTACAGAGTAACACAGGACTTCAGTGCCAGGCTCAGTCTTTATACGGGGCTTTTTCATGCAACTGATAAAAGAGGCTCCAATGAAGAGAGGGAAATGGCTGCCAATACCACATTCTTTGAACCCGATCTTATTGCTGAGTACTGTTTCATAAAAAGCCAGATGGAGAACAGTTATCTTTTTACCAAGGGCCGCAGAACAAGGTTTAGAAGTATTCTTTCCTCCCTCGATTTATACGCTTTCGGAGGAATCGGAGGGCTGGCATACAGCGTTAAAGGCAACGAAGAACTTGTTGCCCATGGATTTGATAAAGGCGGTTTTACCGCAGTTATTCCGGCAGGTATAGGATTAAATCTGTATATTATGCCGGAATACAATGTGGGGATTGAACTGGGCGGCAGATATTCTTTCTCTGATTATCTTGACGGATATACGTCACAATATTCCCGTGCAAATGATGTATACTATTTCTTTAATGTGACCTTCACATATAAATTGCTTACAGGTGATAATGGACTGCCGGCCTTTTTAAGTGGCAGAAAATTCTGAAAAGGGATATATCTTTTAATGAAAAATACGTTTTTTATCAACTTGTTACTGCTAATTACCGTAGTTATGTACGGGCAGAGAAATGCAGATTATGGTGTAACGGGCGGTGTAACTTCGTATATAGGAGATATTAATCCGGGCCGGCTGCTTTATTCGGTTCGGCCGGCTGCAGGAGTTTTTTACAGGTATAATCTGCATCCCAGGCAGGCCTTCAGAATGAACCTGATGGCGGGAGGCCTTTCGGGCAATGACCTGGATTTCAGTAATAATTTTCAGCAGACACGTGCCAGCTCTTTTTCAGGGGTTGTAGGTGAATGGAGTGTGATGTTTGAATTTAACTTTTTCCCTTACAATACTCAGGGAAGAAGATGGAACTCGTCACCTTACATGGCTGCCGGAGCCGGAATTGCCTTTATCAATACAGAGGTTTTTACGTATACTCCGGTTATTCCTTTTTCGCTCGGATACAAAGTAAATATTTTCAGAAATTTCGGAATGGAAGTCGAATATGGTTTTCGTAAGAGTTTTTATGATAACTTTGACGGCTTAACTGACAATATTGACCCTGACGATCATGGATGGTATCATAATAACGATTGGTACACATATACAGGAGTTTCATTTACATGGAAAATATACAATAAACTTGCAGGTTGTCCGGTTTATGATGATATGAAGAATAACAAAAAGAAGAAGCATTAAGATGTCTCTCAGGGAGCAGATAGATATGAAAAAACTTCCGTTGCATGTGGCGATAATCATGGACGGGAACGGAAGATGGGCACGGCAGAGGGGCCTTGAAAGGAATATGGGCCATCAGGAGGGAGTCAAAGCCGTGAGGGAGGTAATTGAGTGTGCGGCAGAACTGGGAATAAAATATCTTACCCTTTATACTTTTTCGAAAGAAAACTGGAGCAGACCCGACAAGGAAGTAGCTACACTTATGGGTCTTATGGCTCAGGCACTTAATAATGAAACAGAAAATCTTGTTAAAAACAATATACGCCTCAGAGTGATAGGGGATATTAACAGGCTTGACAGTAATATCAGAAAAAAACTGATTGAAACAATAGAGCTTACCTCTAAGCTGGATGGACTTAACCTGATTGTGGCATTGAGTTACAGTTCGAGATGGGAAATTTTTCAGGCTGCTAAAAAATTTGCAGAAGATTATAAAAACAGGCAGATTGACCCTTCTCTTGACGATGAAAACATTTTCGGAAATTACCTGTCAACTGCGGGAATACCGGATCCGGAATTAATGATCAGAACAAGTGGTGAGATGAGGGTAAGCAATTTCCTGCTCTGGCAGATGGCATATACGGAATTGTATTTTACTGAAATACTTTGGCCCGATTTTCGCAAGGAACATTTTTACGAGGCTATCATAAATTACCAGAAAAGAGAAAGAAGATTCGGAAAAACAAGTGAGCAGATAATGAAAAACGGAGGAAGCGATGAGGATTAGAAAACCAAATATTTTTTTAGTTTTTGTTTTAATTGCGTTTTTCCCTTCTCTCGATGCCCAGGAGAAGAAAGCCGTAATCTATGATTACAGGGATATTGAAGAATATATTATCGGGGGGATTACAATTTCCGGTGTCAAATATCTTGATTCAAACGCTCTGATCAGTATTTCCGGCCTGAGGCCGGGACAGGAGATTACTGTTCCGGGGGAGGAAATAACTTCGGCAGCACAGAAACTCTGGAACCAGGGACTCTTTTCAGATGTCAGGATAAGTATTACCGAAACAAGAAATGATACGGTATTTCTCGATATTTTTCTCCAGGAACGCCCGAGATTATCAAACCTCAAAATTACAGGGCTATCAAGGAATGAAGTTCAGGATATAAGGGAGAAAATTAAGCTTCCCGTCGGCTCGCAGATTACGGCGTTCATACTTAACAATACAGAGAAAATTATAAAAGATCATTTTATTGAAAAAGGTTTCCACAATACCACAGTTGATTTTATTCAGAAAGACGACCCCGACAAGCCTAACAGTGTGATTCTGACAATCGAAGTAAATAAGAATGAGAAAGTCAAAATAGGTGAAATTAAGTTTATTGGCAATACGGCTTTTGACGAACGCAAACTGAAGAGGCAGATGAAGGGAACAAAGGAAAAGAACTGGAACTTTTTCAGAGCATCAAAGTTTATTGAAGACAAGTTCGCCGAAGACAAGGAAAAACTTTATACCTTTTATAATGATCACGGGTATAAGGATTTTACAATTCTTTCCGATTCGGTTTACAGAATATCACCCGACCGTTTAGGTCTGGTAATAAAAGTAGATGAAGGCAGGCAATATTTTATAAGGAATATTACCTGGGTTGGAAACAGCATATATCCTACCCGTTTACTTGACCAGGTTCTCAATATCGAAAAGGGTTCGGTTTATAATAAGAGTCTTCTTAACAAAAGACTCAGAATTGATGAAGATGCAGTAAGTTCTCTGTATCTTGACAACGGTTATCTTTTTTCGAATCTTACTCCGGTGGAGGTAAAAGTGGAAGGAGATTCGGTTGATATAGAAGTGAGAATATATGAAGGGGACCAGGCATATCTGAACGATGTAGTTATCAGCGGTAATACAAGGACAAATGAACATGTTGCAAGAAGGGAGCTTTATACATTGCCGGGAGATCTTTTCAGTAAGGAAAAAATATTACGTTCGGTAAGGCAGCTTGGTGTGCTTGGGCATTTTGATCCGGAAAAGATTAATCCCCAGCCGGTGCCGGATCCTTTGAACGGAACGGTAGATCTGCTTTATCCCCTGGAGGAAAGGGCAAACGATCAGTTTGAAATATCAGGCGGTTGGGGTGCAGGTATGCTGGTGGGAACCGTGGGGGTAAGATTCAACAACTTTGCGATGAAGAATTTCTTTAACCTTAATGAGTGGAGACCTTATCCTTCGGGTGACGGGCAGTCGTTGAGTATAAGAGCTCAGTCGAACGGACGCATTTACCAGTCATATAATTTATCTTTTGTTGAACCCTGGCTCGGAGGCAAAAACCCGAATACTTTTTCAGTTTCTTTTTACAGGTCTGTAATGACTAACGGGCGGAAGAGGAATGAAGACGGAAGGCAATCCATGATTATTGATGGGGCTTCAATCGGGCTCGGAAAAAGGCTTGAATGGCCGGATGATTATTTTTCACTCTACGGTGAGCTGAACTATCAGCGATACGACCTGAATAATTACAACGTATTCCGGTTCCTTTTTGAAAATGGTACCTCAAATTTGTTCAGTATTACAGGAAGACTGATGAGATTTTCAACGTCACCGAACCTCATTTACCCGAGAAGTGGTTCGAGTTTCTCAATTCAACTGCAGGTTACACCACCTTATTCGCTGATTAACGGGAGAAATTACAAAGATGCAACTGACCAGGTTAAATACAGATGGATTGAATTCCATAAATGGGTATTCAAAGCCGATTATTATTATCCTATAACAAGGAATGACAAACTTGTTCTAAATACAAAATTTGCATTCGGTTACCTTGGCTTCTATAACAAAGACATCGGACCTTCACCTTTTGAGAACTTCTATCTGGGTGGTGACGGAATGACGGGTTACAGTTTTTACGGGCGTGAAGTGATTGCATTGCGCGGTTATACAAATGGTTCCCTCACACCCAGTGATCCTGTAAAAGGCTCTCCTGCAGGAAATGTTTACTCTAAACTTACCTTTGAGATCAGGTATCCCATTACATTGAACCAGCAGGCAACAATTTATGCTCTGACATTCCTTGAGGCAGGTAAAGCATGGTATGAACTGAAAGAGTATAATCCCTTCAGGATGCACAGATCGGCCGGAATAGGATTGAGAGCAAACCTGCCAATGTTCGGACTTCTGGGCATTGACTGGGGCTACGGATTTGATGAAGTGCCCGGAAACCCGGATGCAAACGGATCGCAATTCCATTTCGTGATTGGCCAGCAATTCTGATTGTTTAACTTAAAAACAGAAAATTATGAAAAAGATAATTCTATTAACCGCAGCAATAGTTCTGGCTTCGGCTTTTGCCGCAGCACAGAAATATGCATTTGTTGATTCTGATTACATCAGAAAAAACATTCCTGCATTCAATACGGCACAGGAACAACTTGAAAAACTCTCGAAACAATGGGAACAGGAAGTTGCCAATGGATATGCCGAGGTCGAAAAAATGTATAAGGCATACCAGAACGAGGCAGTATTACTTTCCCAGGAAATGAAAGCAAAGCGTGAAGAAGCAATAATAAACAGGGAAAAGGAAGTAAAAGAACTGCAAAACAAATATTTCGGTATAGAGGGTGAACTCTTCAAAAAACGCGAAGAGCTTATCAAACCCATTCAGGATGAAATACTTAAAGCTATAAAGGAAATTGCAGTCGAAGGAAGCTATGCAGTAATATTCGACACAGCAGCAGGCGGAAATGTGCTCTATGCAAATCCGAAGTACGACATCAGCGACCAGGTACTTGAAAAACTCGGATACAGAAAATAATTAATAAAGGTAAATTTAACATAATATTAAGAAAATAGCGCACTTCAAAAGCAATTGATTCTGGATAAATAATTTATTTTTGCAAAAATTAATTTAATAAACTGTTAGTAATGAAAAAGTTTTCAGTAATCTTTTTGACAGGAGCATTATTCCTGATTACAGCTCAACTCTCCACAGGACAAACATTAAAGTTCGGACATATTAATACAGATGAACTTATCAGGGCCATGCCGGAATATGATACTGCACTTGCAAAACTGAACAGGTTGCAGAAAGAACTTACCAACGCGCTGGAACTTATGCAGGTTGAGCTGAACAATAAAATTGAGGCTTATAATAAAGAAAGCAAAATTTTATCTGACCTTGTCCGTCAGACAAAGGAGCAGGAAATTGCTGATATGAACAGACGTATACAGGATTTTCAGCTTCAGGCACAGTCACAACTTCAGGAAGAGCAGGCTAATCTTACCAGGCCTATTTTTGAAAAAGTTGACAAGGCCATCAGAGATGTCGGGAAAGAAGGTGGTTTTATCTATATTTTTGACGTTGCCAACAGGCAATTACTCTATTTTGACGAGACAAAAAGCGTCAATGTAATGGCCCAGGTAAAAGCCAAGCTCGGATTGAAATGAAAGGTTGTCAATTGACAGAGAGCATCCTTCGGGATTAAACTCCGGAAGGATGTTTTTTATTTTTTTCAGAAAAAGCTCATTTATTCTTTTTCAATGGATATTAAAAAGCGACCCATAGGGATATTCGATTCCGGAGTCGGAGGATTGACAGTTGCTCATGCAATAAAACAACTGATGCCTGGTGAAAGCCTGATTTATTTTGGCGATACTGCCCACCTGCCTTACGGAGATAAATCGGCTGAACTCATTTCCCAGTATTCTGAAAAGATTGTAGAATTTCTTCTCGGCCAGAATGCCAAGATGATTCTGATTGCATGCAATTCAGCCTCTGCATCGGCTTCTGATTTTCTGAAGGGGAAATTCGGCAGGGAAACAATCATTCTGGATGTTATATCACCTGTGATAGACTTTGTAAGCAGCAGGAATTATAAAAAAGTAGGCGTCATAGGAACCAAGCGGACCATTGCTTCGGGTGTATATGAAAGAATGATCACCCTTAAATCACCCGGAACAAGTGTGGTTTCACTCGCTACACCGTTGCTGGTTCCAATGATAGAGGAGGGATTTATTTTTGATGATGTGAGTAACCAGATTATAAGGACATACCTCTCGAATGAAATATTTGACGGAATCGATGCATTGATTCTCGGTTGCACACATTACCCGATAATACGCAACCAGATTAGTAAATTTTTTGACTTTCGGGTTGAAATAATTGATTCTTCCCATGTGGTCTCATCCATGGCCAGGGATATCCTTCTTAAAAACAAAATTCTTAATGATTCAGGGCAGCTCAGCGACAGGTTCCTTGTATCGGATTATACTGAATACTTCGGGAAGATTGCAAGGTTATTTTTCGAAAGAGAAATTAATCTGGAGAAAATAGATATATGGTCATAATTTTTTTCTGATGCCGGAAGGAAGTATGACCAAAATCATACGGGAAATCCGATATTTATCAGAATTTTCAATTGTTAAATCATTTAATTTTGTATTGGCAAAACAAAAGGAATGGTTCATTGTTAACAGATAAGTAGATTTTAACTTGTTTTTAGAACGGATGGGCAGGAAACCGCAATTTATAGAAAAGGATGAAGTCGTAATAAGGTTTTCGGGTGATTCAGGAGACGGAATGCAGTTAACCGGTACTCTCTTTTCTGACACTGCAGCGCTTTATGGAAATGATCTGGCAACTTTCCCGGATTATCCTGCAGAGATACGTGCTCCGCAGGGGACTGTAGGTGGTGTTTCGGGGTTTACCGTTCATCTGGGGCATTCCGAGGTTAATACTCCCGGAGATTATGCAGATGTGCTGGTGGCGATGAATCCTGCAGCCATAAAAGCCAATGCCAGGTGGCTTAAAGAGGGCAGTACAATTATTTACGACAGCGACAGTTTTACCGAAAAAAATATTCAGAAAGCAGGCTATATTTCTGACCCTATCAAGGAAGAAAACCTTCAGGACTACAACATCATAGCAGCTCCTATAACTTCAATGGTCAAAGAGGCCCTGAAGGATTTCGGACTTGATCCCAAAGCAGTTCTGAGAACCAAGAACATGTTTGCCCTGGGTATGGTTTACTGGATGTTCGACAGAAAGCTTTCATATACAGAAGATTATTGTGACAAGAAGTTCAGGAACCGTCCTGAAATTGCACAGGCGAACAAAATAGCACTCAGGGCCGGTTACTATTATGCCGAGACCATTGAAGCCCTTACACCCGTGAGAATTAATCCTGCTCCCATTGAGAAGGGCAAGTACAGAAACATTAATGGTAATACTGCTACTGCATGGGGTTTTGTTGCTGCTGCCGAGAAGGCCGGTTTAAAACTCTTTATAGGGTCATATCCCATAACGCCTGCAACAGGTATACTTGAAGAGCTTGCCGTACGTAAAGATTTGGGGGTCATAAGTTTTCAGGCAGAGGATGAGATTGCAGGAATATGTTCGGCTATAGGTGCCAGTTTTGCAGGATGTCTTGCGGTTACTTCAACATCAGGGCCAGGGCTTGCACTCAAGACAGAAGGAATCGGTCTTGCAGTTATGGCAGAGTTGCCTCTTGTAATTGTTGATGTTCAGAGAGGAGGTCCTTCCACGGGATTACCTACAAAAACAGAACAGGCCGACCTGATGCAGGCACTTTTCGGACGCAACGGGGAATGCCCGGTTGTTGTCATTGCAGCCAGTACACCTACCGACTGCTTTCATTATGCCTATCAGGCAGCAAAAATTGCCATCGAACACATGACTCCTGTTATACTCTTAACCGACAGTTATCTGGCAAACGGCTCCGAACCATGGCTTATACCGAAAATGTCAGAACTTCCCGATATAAGACCCCCTTATGCGCAAACAGGAAATGAACCTTATATACCTTATAAAAGAGAAGAAAAACGCCTGAACCGCTACTGGGCAATTCCCGGAACACCCGGTCTGGAACACAGAATAGGAGGACTTGAAAAAACAATTAAGGGCTCGGTATCGTATGTTCCGGAAAATCACGAGTATATGGTCAAAATGAGGGATGAGAAAGTGAAAAGAGTAGCGGAAAAAGTACCTCCTCTGACTGTTTACGGAGATGAAACAGGTGATTTACTTGTGGTTGGGTGGGGTAGTACTTACGGACATATGCTCACTGCCGTAAAAGAGCTTCGTGAAGACGGTTTTAAAGTAAGCCTGGCATGCTTTAACTATATATACCCCCTTCCGGCAAATGTCAGTGAGGTGTTCAGTAAGTTCAAAAAAATAGTGGTGTGTGAAATAAACCTCGGACAGTTTGCAAATTATTTGAGAATGAAATTTCAGCAGTTTCAGTTCTACCAGATTAACAAAGTGCAGGGACTGCCTATGACGGTAAAGGAAATCAAAGAAAATTGTCTAATGCTTCTGGATATTAAATAAAAATGGAAGAAAAAAGAGAAACGAAATACAGTCCGAAGGATTTTAAGAGTGACCAGGAAGTGAGATGGTGCCCCGGTTGCGGTAATCATGCCATTCTTGCATCAATCCAGAAGGCACTGTCGGAACTGGATTTGCCAAAGGAAAAATATGTTTTTGTATCAGGTATAGGATGCTCATCGAGACTCCCTTACTACATGAACACATACGGATTCCATGGCATTCACGGACGGGCTGCCGCAATTGCCACAGGAATAAAGACTGTAAATCCCGACCTTTCAGTGTGGGTTATCACAGGCGACGGAGATTCGCTGGCAATAGGAGGTAATCATTTTATACACACCATAAGAAGGAATGTTGATGTCAATATAATTCTCTTTAACAACGAAATATACGGACTGACTAAAGGTCAATATTCCCCTACATCCAATAAAGGACTTGTGACAAAAACATCGCCGTTCGGAACAGTAGAAGAACCATTTTCTATCGGGGAACTGGTAATAGGTGCAAAAGGAAAATTTTTTGCCAGAACAGTTGATAACAACATTAACCTTACAACGGAAATACTTATCGAGGCAGCCAGGCACAAAGGCACTTCAGTGGTTGAAGTTCTGCAGAACTGCGTAATTTTCAATGACGGCATACACGATGTTGTTACTGGAAAAGATGTAAGGGATGACAGGACAATAATCCTTAAGCATGGCGAACCGATGCTGTTCGGAAAGGACAGAAAAAGCGGACTGATTCTTGAAGGACTAAAACTTAAGGTAGTAAGGATTGGAGAGAAAGGAATAAAGGAAAAAGATATTCTTGTACACAATGCCCATGAAAGCAACCCGGGCATTCACTATTTCCTGGCCAATATGAGATACCCTGAATATCCTGTTGCTCTCGGGATTATCAGGTCAGTGGAAGGCGAGACATACGACTCGGCAGTTGCTGAACAGATAAAAAACGTCAGAGAAAAGGCGGAAATAAAATGTGTTGACGACCTTCTTCAGTCGGGTACTGTTTTCGTTGTGGAATGAAAACCCCGACCGAATTCTGACTGCAGCCTCACCCGGAGTTAAATCATATTGACATATTTAGTAATTTTATACTCATATTGAGAGTCACATTAATTAATTATACTTAAACAGGAAAGGTATTCTTTAATCTTTTAAAGATGGCAGTGATCGACGGAATACTGGATATGGAGAAGTATGATTTTACTGATACTTCTTTCGATCTCCTGATGCAGAAAAGAATTCATAGGGTCCTGATAATCTGCAGCAATTATGATAATTTCATGCTTGAGGAGGACGGGAGGATTGAGGAACAGATTTTCAATGAATATGTATCGCTTAACCTGAGGTACCCACCCACTTTTATCCAGACTGACAATGCAGAAGATGCTTTCAAAATTCTTGCCGGAGGCAATATTGACCTGGTAATAGCAATGCTTAGTGTTAAGGGTACTGATGTTTTCGGGCTTGCCAAACAGATTAAGAATCTCTATCCGAAAATACCTATAGTTGTTCTTACATATTTTTCCAGGGAAGTTTCTGTGCGGCTTGAGAAGGAAGACCTGAGTGCCATTGATTATGTGTTCTGCTGGCTTGGAGATGCATCTCTTATTCTGGCCATCATAAAACTGCTTGAAGACAGGATGAATGCCGACCATGATATTGAGCAGGTTGGGGTTCAGGCTATTATTCTGGTTGAAAACTCGCGCAGGTACATCTCGTCATATCTTCCAAGTCTTTACAGAATAATTCTTGCACAATCGCTCGACTTTCAGAGGGAAGCCCTTAACGAGCATCAGCGAATGCTCAAAATGAGGGGACGGCCTAAAATTTTGCTTGCCACAAATTATGAAGAGGCTGTTGAGCTTTATCAGAAATATAAATACAATGTACTGGGAATTATCTCTGATATAAGCTATAAACGCAATGGTGAGATTGATGAGAATGCCGGAATTGAACTCTGCAGGATGGTAAAAGCCGATGACGATCAGGTGCCTTTCCTGCTTCAATCGTCGAGCCTTGAACATAAAAAAATAGCAGAAGAACTTGGTGCTGGCTTTATTTATAAGTATTCCAAGTCACTTTCGCTTGAGTTGAGGAACTATCTTATCCAGAATCTTGCTTTCGGTCCGTTTGTATTCAGAAATCCCGATACGATGGAACCGATAGCCATTGCAACAGACCTTCAGAGTTTGCAGCAGAAGATTCTGACGGTTCCTGACAGGTCGCTTGAATATCACGCCAGCCGGAATCATTTTTCAAAGTGGCTGAACGCCAGAGCCCTTTTCCCTGTTGCACAGTTGTTCAAATATCTGCGCAAGGAAGATTTTGAGACTCTTGATGAGATGCGCAGGTTTCTTTATGTTGCTATATCCAGTTTCCGTCTCGGAAAAGGAAGAGGAGTAATCGCAAAATTTGACAGGTCTAACTTCGATGAATATCAGATTTTTTCGCGCATAGGTGAGGGATCTATCGGAGGGAAAGCAAGAGGACTGGCATTTATAAACAGCATTATCAAGAAAAATAAACTTTATAATAAGTTCCCCGATGTAATAATAACCATTCCCCGTACTATTGTGCTCAGCACCGATGTGTTCGACGAGTTTATGGAAACCAATAACCTTTACTCCATTGCGATGTCGGACCTTTCTGATGAGGATATTCTTGCACGTTTCATAAGTGCTGAGTTGCCCGGCTGGTTGTATCAGGATTTATATGCTTTTCTGTCGGTTTCGAGGAATTATCCACTCGCCGTAAGATCTTCAAGTAAACTGGAAGATTCATATTACCAGTCGTTTGCAGGAATATACTCAACCTACATGATTCCCAGGGTTCCGGATAACCGTTATATGGTGCAGCTGCTTGCCGATGCCATTAAAGAAGTTTATGCCTCTGTGTATTACCGGATGAGCAAAGCATATATGGCAGCTACCTCAAACGTAATTGATGAAGAGAAGATGGGAATAATAATACAGGAAGTTTGTGGTACGCGGCATGAAAATATATTCTATCCAACTTTTTCGGGAGTAGCAAGGTCGCTGAATTATTATCCCATTGGCTCGGAAAAGGCTGAGGACGGTATTGCCAATGTAGCGCTAGGCCTTGGAAGGCTGGTTGTGGAAGGTGGTCAGTCGTTACGTTTCTCTCCAAAGCATCCGAAGAAGATACTCCAGCTGAGTTCTCCTGAACTGGCACTCAGAGATACACAGAAATTTTTCTATGCACTTGACCTGAATGTAAGCCGTTTCGTTCCTTCAACTGATGACGGGGTTAACCTGCTTAAAATAAAGATAAGCGATGTAAACAATGATACGGCGATGCGATACCTTGCTTCAACCTACGACCGTAACAATAATATTCTTTATGACGGTATCGGCCGGCCGGGTGTTCGCATTATAACTTTTGCAAGTATATTGCAGTATAATCAGTTTCCGCTGGCGGAAATACTTCATACTCTTCTGGAAACAGGTTCGGAAGAAATGAATCATCCGATTGAGATTGAATTTGCCGCCAATCTTGAAACACCACCAGGAACCCCGAAAGTTTTCTATTTTCTGCAAATCAGACCTATTGTCCATAATGAACAGTTGTACAGTGTTGATATTGATAAGGTAAAGCCGGAGGATACAATAATCTATTCCGAATCGGCTCTGGGTAACGGCATTTTCAAAGATATAAGGGATCTGGTTTATCTGAAGCCTGAGACATTTAATCCGGCTTACAGTGAAAAGATTGCAACGGATATTGAAAAAATAAATGCTGCTTTTCAGCGTAACGGGGAGGGTTATATACTTATTGGTCCGGGGCGGTGGGGGTCAAATGACCCGTGGCTCGGAATACCCGTTAAATGGCCTCAGATATCCGCTGCAAGGGTTATTGTGGAGGCAGGTCTTAAAAATTACAGAATAGATCCCAGTCAGGGGACTCACTTTTTCCAGAACCTTACATCTTTCAGAGTAGGATACATAACAGTTAATCCTTACAACGGAGATGGGCATTTTGATGTTGACTGGCTCAATCAGCAACAGGTTGTGTTTGAGAATCAGTTTATCCGGCACGTAAGATTTGAAAAACCGCTCGAAATACTGATTGACGGCAGAAAGCACAAGGGGGTGGTGATTAAACCGCAGGATTAGATCAGCATGTTAACTATCTATCTTTCTTGATTCAAATAACAGCACCTGTAACTTCGATGTCTTTGTTTATTTTTTTTATCAGACCCTGCAGAATAGTACCCGGACCGGCTTCAACAAAAGATGTTGCGCCATCGTTGATCATGTTAACGATTGTCTGAGTCCATTTCACGGGTGAAGTTAACTGCATTACCAGATTAGTTTTTATTTCGCCGGGATCGGTTGAGGGTTTTGCGTTGACATTCTGATAGATGGGACAAACAGGTTTGTTGAAACAAGTGCTGTATATTGCTTCCTCGAGTTCTTTCCTTGCCGGCTCCATAAGGGGTGAATGGAATGCACCACCAACCTGAAGTTTCAATGCTCTTTTTGCTCCTTTTGTCTTAAGTATTTCAATAGCCCGGTCAACCGCCTCAAATGTGCCGGAGATGACTATCTGTCCCGGACTGTTGTAGTTTGCCGGGACCACAGCACCATTGAATTCGGAACATACTTCTTCCACTATATTATCTTCGAGGCCAAGTATTGCAGCCATTGTGGAAGGGTTCATTTCGCAGGCTTTCTGCATGGCGGCTGCACGCTTTGAAACAAGAACAAGCCCGTCTTCAAATGGTATCGTACGGTTGGCAACAAGTGCCGAAAACTCACCAAGTGAATGTCCGGCCACCATATCGGGGCGGAAAGCATCACCCATCACCTGAATGATTATTGTGGAATGCAGGAAAATAGCGGGCTGGGTTACCTTTGTCTGCTTCAGGTCTTCTTCCGTTCCGTTAAACATCAGGTCGGTAATTCTGAATCCGAGTATATTATTGGCTTTTTCGAACAGTTCTTTTGCAAGCGGATACTTTTCATAAAGGTCTTTACCCATTCCCGGATACTGAGAACCCTGGCCGGGGAAAACGTATGCTGTCATAATCTGGTATATTAACTTGTTGGTTAATGGTTTAAATTAAATACTGAGAAACTTAATGAAGTTTTGTTCCTATAAGATGCATGAATTCTTCTCTTGTGCGGAAGTTATCGAGAAAACATCCAGTAAATGCCGATGTTGTGGTAACTGAGTTCTGTTTTTGTACCCCTCTGATCATCATACACAGGTGTTGTGCTTCAATTACAACAGCAACACCGAGGGGTTCGAGGCATCCCTGGATGCAGTCTCTGATCTGGGTTGTGAGCCTTTCCTGTACCTGAAGCCTGCGGCTGAAAGCCTCAACAACACGTGCAATCTTGCTCAGTCCCGTTATATAACCGTTTGGTATATATGCCACATGTGCCTTGCCGAAGAAAGGCAGCATATGATGTTCACAAAGGGAGAAGATGTCAATATCCTTTACTAGAACCATCTGTTTGTACTCTTCACGGAATTTTGCCGAGTTAAGTATTTTACATGGGTTCTGATGGTATCCCGATGTCATGAAATAGAGAGATTTGGCAACTCTTTCAGGCGTTTTCAAGAGCCCTTCCCGGTCGGGATCTTCCCCCAGCAAGCCGAGAATCCTGTAATAATGTGATGCAAGTTCATCAACGTTCTCCTTGTTCCACTGTTCAATTTTGGTATAACCTTTAATGGTTTCTTCGATTCCGTTTTCCAGTTCTTTAATGATCTTTTTTGCCATAATATTCAATTGTATTATTTTCTGTTTCTTCGATTTTTACACAGTAAAGTTCGCAACCTGTTTTTCTGACAGCCTCTTCCAGTTCGTTCCATATTGCTATTGCCAGATTTTCGGTAGTAGCATTCAGCCCTTTCATGAAATCGACCTCCACATTGAGATTACGGTGATCAACCCTGTCTATTATCTTTTCCTTTATAATCTCTTTCAGCACATTCATATTTACAACGAGTCCGGTTTCTTCGGAGAGATTTCCTCTGACGGTTACATAAAGAACGTAATCATGCCCATGCCAGTTCGGATTGGAACATTTTCCGAAAACCTCAAAGTTCTGGTTATCGGTCCATTCCGGAACATACATTCTGTGGGCTGCACTGAATCTCTCCCTTCGGGTAAGGTATACTGTCTGAGCCATTAAACAGTTTAAATTTGTAAGATTAAACTTTTTCCCGGTAAAAACAATAACTTAGTCCTCACTTTAATGAACAGCAAAGATAATATTATTGTGAAGATTTTGATGGTTTTTGCCACTGCTCATGAAGCAGAATGTTTAAAAGAAGGAAAAGGTGAGGATCCTTTTCGGGTGGGATCCCATGAAGTTTCTGTATTGGTAACAGGAGTTGGTTCTGTGGCAACTGCATGGGCGATGAAGAAATGGCTTCAGAATAATGGTCACCCCGATATAGCTGTAAATGCAGGAATTGCAGGTACTTTCAATCAAAATATCAATTTGGGTGAAGTTGTTATGCCTGTTACCGACTGTTTTGCCGATATGGGTATTGAAACTGAAACGGGTTTTATACCCCTGAAGGATACATATTTAATGGAATCAGATAAATTTCCTTTTTCAGGAGGAAACATTATTTGTGATAATGAGTTTACTGCCAGGCTCAAGTCTTATTTCAGGCCTGTTAAGGCTGTAACAGTTAATATGTCGTCAGGCACTGAAAAGACGATAGAAAGGCTGAGGGCACATTTTGATCCCGACATAGAAACGATGGAAGGTGCGGCGTTTTTTTATGTCTGTTCAATGGAAAAGATTCCGTTTGTTGCCCTGAGGGCTATATCTAACAGGGTGGGAGCCGCCGAAAGGAGAAACTGGGATATACCTCTGGCAATCAGTAATCTTTCTGAAAAGTTAAAAGAACTCTTGACGATGTTACAGTAATTTATGAAGCTTACACTTGGTTTTACTCCGTGTCCGAACGACACTTTTGTATTTCATGCAATGGTCAACGGAAAGATTGACACAGAAGGTCTGGAATTTGATTATTTTCTTGCTGATGTTGAAGAACTTAACCGAAGGGCTTTTGAGGGCAGGACTGATATACTGAAAATCAGTTATCATGCGTATGCATACGCTGCAGCGAGGTATCTGGTTCTTGATTCGGGAAGCGCAATCGGGAGAGGCAATGGTCCTTTGCTTGTGTCAAAAAGGGAGATTTATGAGGATGAGATCAGGAATCTGACTATAGCAATTCCCGGAAAATATACAACCGCCAATCTTCTTTTCAGTATAAAATGGCCGGATGCCTTAAACAAAAAAGAATATGTTTTTTCTGAAATCGAAGATGCAATATTAAAAGGTGAAGTTGATGCAGGTATAATAATTCACGAAACGAGGTTTACATATTATAAGAAAGGTTTAAGAAAGATAACAGACCTGGGAAGGTACTGGGAAGAGGTTACAGGGTATCCGGTCCCGCTCGGGGCTATAGTAATAAACAGAATGGTGCCTGAAGATATTGCATTGAAAGTCAACAGAATACTGAAAAAGAGCATAGAATATGCATACACAGATCTTTATTCGACTTTTGATTTTGTGAGAAAATATGCCCGCGAGATGGAATCCGATGTACTTCACAGCCATATTGAAATGTATGTTAATGAGTTTACAGTTGATCTGGGTATTGAAGGTAGGTATGCAGTGGAGAAGCTATTTTCGATGGCATCGGAAGCAGGGGTGATACCACAACTACCAGACAGAATTTTTCTTACCCGGATTATCAGCGGGGATTAAAGGTTTAAAATGTGCTGGCATAAACTGAAAACAGATATCTTTATAATTAAAATATTGAGCTATGGATTTCTCTGAACTTGTGTTAAAATGCCGCAGTTACAGGAGGTTTGATGAATCTTTCAGGATTGATTATGAATTACTTAAGAAGCTCGTCGGTTATGCAAGGCTTTCGGCGTCGGCTGCAAACAGGCAGCCGTTGAAATACCTTATATATAATGAGCCCGGTGACTGCGAGCGAATTTTTCCCTGCCTGGCCTGGGCTGGTTATCTGGCTGATTGGCCTGGGCCGCAACCGGGAGAAAGACCGGCAGCATACATAATCATTCTTGGTGACACCTCAATAACCGGTTCGTTTGGTATTGACCCGGGCATAGCGGCACAATCAATTATGCTTGGAGCTGTTAATGAAGGTCTGGGGGGATGTATGATAGCATCCATAAAGAAAGATAAACTCCGGGAAGAGCTTAGAATACCTCTGCAATATGAGATATTGCTCGTTCTGGCGCTCGGTAAACCTGTTGAAAAGGTTGTTATTGAAGATATAGGAGGAGATGATGTTAAATACTGGCGCGACGAGCAAAATGTTCATCATGTTCCGAAAAGAACACTTGATGAACTGATTCTTAAACTTTAAAATTCATTTATGCGTTCAGGGCTGTTTTTCACATTAATTTTGATTGGTGTGACATTGATCTCCCATGCCCAGCAGCCTGGATTGTCAGGCCGGTCTGTGCTTTTCAGAGGGGTTGTGGTTGATGCTGAGACGCAGGCGAGGATTGCAGATACGAAGATTTATATAAACGGAAGCCAGAAGGCTTTATCGGGAGCCGACGGTACTTTCTCATTTTTTGCAGGACAAAACGATACGGTAGTTTTCAGCTCTATGGGGTACAGGCAGATCAGCTTTATTGTAAGTGATACCCTGAAAGCATCAGAATTTCTGACAGGAATATATCTGAAACCAGATACAATTAGCATAGGAGAAGTAATCATACTTCCGCATTACCGGTCATTGAAAACTGAGTTGATGAATTATCCTTCACAATCGGATATAAAGACAGAATATGCGCGTAACAATGTAAACGTTGCAGCTTATCAGGGAAGGACAGGACAGTTTAAGCTGGGAGATCCTGCAATGAATTATGAATTTCTACGGCAGAAACAAAAGACTGAAGCTTATGAGAAAGGTGGAATTCCTTCGGACCGGATAGCAGGAATAAGCCCTCTTCTTTTACTGCCGGCTGCTTATCTTATTCTGCATGGATTGCCTGAAGTACCGGAACCTCCGGAACCGAAAATAACACAAAAAGAACTGGATGATCTGAATAAAATCTTCCTGGAAAGGATTCGTAAAAACAGGTAATGGAAACCCTTTAATATAGAGAATCCTTATCCTTTGTAAAACAGTGCCTTTATGATGTGGCTTGCGATTTTTGGATTCTCTTTAAGTCGGCGGGTACAATAACCGAACCATTCTTTGCCAAAAGGCACATAAACACGCATTGTGTGGCCTTCATTTACTATACTTTCTCTTAGCTTTGGAGTTACTCCGTATAACATCTGAAATTCATACATATTCTTCGGCACATCGTATTTCTTAATCAGGTTATATGCGCCGTCTATCAAAGGTTTATCATGGGTGGCTATGCCGACATATATTTTATTCTTAAGCATAAGTTCAAGGTCATCAAGGAAATGCATGTTTATTTCCTCATATTTTTTATAGGAAATTGCCGCAGGTTCAATGTATATACCCTTGCACAGTCTGAAATTGAGGGGAGATTCCGGGCTATGAATTTCGAGGAGTTTTTCAATGTCATTGCGGGTTCTGCGTAAATAAGCCTGAAGGACAAGTCCGACATTTTTCGGAAATTCTGCCTTCAGTTTCCTGTAAAGATCAATCTCCAGGTCGGTGCATGATGAATCCTCCATATCAATTCGGATAAAATTGTTAACCGAAGCGGCTTTAGCGACTATTTCACGTACATGCTGGTAGCAAACTTCCCTGTCAATAAGCAGGCCGAAGCTGGATGGTTTAAGGGAAAAGTTCCCGTCAATCCCGTGGGCGGTTGCAACATCAATAAGATTAAGGTATTCTTCCTTGTTTTTCCGGGCTTCATCAAGGTTTTTTATGAACTCTCCCAGAATGTCTATTGTTACCTTAATTTTCCGGCTGTTAAAATCGGCCGATACCCGCATTGCATCTTCAATAGTCTCTCCGGATACATATGTTTTCGAAAAGAGCCATATGAATTTCTTCGGAAAGTAAGGCAACAGGGAAGCAATTAATTTGTTTAACATATCGTTCTTTTTTTCTTAAAGTCCAAAAATATCTAATAATGTTATAAACCTAACATGTATAAAGATTAAATTTGTGACAAAGTAAAGAATGTAACTTTAAAATATTTACTGATGTTTGTCATTAAAAAAACTTTAGAGCAAAATTCGTTTACTTTTTGAACAATTTTTGAACAATGCAACCATTCATAACTATAGATTGTCTTAAAAATGTCGTAGCATATGTTGAGCGAGAAGGAAATAATTGAAGGATGTGCACGGCACGACAGAAGAGCGCAACAAATGCTTTACGATAAGTATTCACGCTTTCTTTTTGGTGTATGTATGCGTTATGCAGGAGACAGGACAGAGGCGGAGGATATTTTACAGGAGAGTTTATTGAAAATATATTTCAGTATAAAGGATTATTTAGGGACGGGTTCTTTCTCAGGCTGGATGCGGAAAATTGTAGTAAATACTGCTATAACTTATTACCACAGGAATCTGAAGCATAAGTATTACATTGATATTGAGGAGTATGTCTCTATGGAGACGGGTGTAAGCAGTTTTGAAGAGGATTTTTTCACATCGGATGAACTTTTTAAAGTACTTCATGAGTTGCCGCCTGGATACAGGATGGTTTTTAACCTTTATGCCATTGAAGGCTACAAGCACAAGGAAATAGCTGAGATGCTGGGGATAGACATTAATACATCAAAATCTCAGTACAGCAGGGCGAAAGCCGCATTGAGAGAGAAACTGGAGACGCTCAGAAAACTTAAAGAAAAATATACTGTTGAGGATAATACAACTGGAGAACAGAAGTGATGGATGTTAAAAGAAATATGGAGCTGGAGGAATTGTTCAGGAGTAAGCTTGAAAATGCCGAGGTTATTCCTGACCTTTCGGTGAGAAAAAGCCTGATGAGGAAGCTGGCATGGAAGGAGTTTTTACGTTTCCATCCGGTAAGGTTTAACATTTATTATGCCGCAGGCATTGTTGCAGCAGGGATTGCTGCAGCAGTATTGATTTTCTCAGATAACAAGAAGGCAGACGGAATACCTGATTCAACAGAAATAAAAAGGGAAGTCAGTCCCGACACGGTATCAATGTTTTATTCTCCTGAAGTTATAAGGAAAGAGAGTTCTGAAAGGCAGGCAAAGCCGTCTGTATCACCTGCGGGAGTGGAGGCTTCAGGAAAGAAATATGAGTTTAAGGCACCGAAGGCAGATGATGGGATTGCATTACCGGTTGGTGACTCATTAAAGAAAATGGAGGTTTCAGCTGTTGTCACGGAGAAAATAACCGGAACTGCCATCCGGAAAATACCTGTTGCCTCATTCAGTGCATCTGTTCTTGAGGGTTGCATCCCGCTCAAAGTTGTATTCAGCAATACGTCGGTATTATATGATTCGTGCAAATGGATTTTCGGTGATGGCGGGTCATCAGTATCGGCTAATGCAGAGTGGATTTACGATAAGCCCGGAACATACAGGGTCGTGCTGAACGTTTACGGAGGGGGGCTGGTCTCTACTTCAACGGAAGTTATTACAGTATATCCGAAGCCATCCGCAGGTTTCGGGATTGAGCCGTTGAATCCGGCAGACGGGAGTTCCGGAGTTAAATTTATTAACTTTTCAAGTGATGCCGTCAGGTACAGATGGGATCTGGGAGACGGGACTGTTTCTACGGCCTTTGAACCCGTACACAAATATGATAAATCAGGAAAATACAATATAAAGCTTACAGTGTGGTCGAAACACGGCTGCGCCGATTCAATAACGTTAATAAACGCTTTTGGAGGTTCGGATTATTTCATAGAATTCCCCAATGCATTCATACCTAACAGGGATGGTCCTACCGGAGGTTATTACAGTGCCTCCAGTGATGCATCAGCCCATATCTTCCATCCGGTTGCCAGCGGTGTGGTTGAATACCAGCTCAGAATTTTCACCCGTACAGGTATTCTGATTTTTGAAAGCAACGATATTAATATCGGATGGGACGGATACAATAAGGGTAATCTGTGTGAACCCGGAGTATATATCTGGAAAGTGAGGGGGACATTTAAAAACGGCGAAACCTTCGTTAAAATGGGTGATGTAACACTTCTGAGGGGAAACTAAGTGAATATTTTTGTCACTCCTTAACAATATTTCGTCAATAATTTTGATGTTTTAGTCTAAATTTTTTTGAATATTTGTTAAAAATATTCTTATTTCTGCATCTTTTTGTGAAAAATTACGTTAAAAAAAGAAAGGTATTCTCGAAACAAATGTATATTTTTAGTGTAATAACTCACAGTTCATCCGTTTTGCTGAAGAAGTTTAAATATTTAACAATTTGTATTTTCCTGACATCTAATGCGTTCGGGCAAGATCCTACTTTCTCCCAGTTTTATGCCAATCCTCTTTACCTTTCACCGTCATTTGCAGGTGCTACGGAAGAATACCGGTTAGGGATAAATTATCGCAACCAGTGGCCTGCTATACCTGGAGTATTTGAGACATACAGTATTTCATTCGACAGGGCTATGCCTAATTTTAGTTCCGGAATAGGTGTGCTTGCAACGTATGATGTTGCAGGTTCAGGTGATTTAAGTACTACCAATATCGGATTACTATATTCTTATGATTTTAATATTACCCGAGAATGGCATGTAAGGCCCGGGGTACATTTTAAATTTTATTATCTGGGTCTGAATATTTACAAATTGATATTTAACAGTCAGATTACCGGATCCGGAACCACTCCGCCTGTAACGCCACCTCCTTTTGATAAAGTGGCAGATGTGGATTTTGCCACCTCGGCGCTGGTCTACAACGATGCAATATGGGCCGGTTTTACGCTCGACCATCTTTTCACTCCCAAGCAATCTTTTTACGGCGATGAGGCACAGTTGCCTGTAAAATTCAACCTTTTCGGCGGTGTAAGAATAGTTGGCACAACCCGGCTGAGAACAAAATTAATTGAATCACTGTCAGTTGCAATGAATTTCCAGACGCAATCGAGATATTACCAGACGGATATCGGTCTTTATTATTATAAAAGTCCGCTTATTTTCGGATTGTGGTATCGCGGAATACCGTTTATGACCTCACAGGCCGGTGATGCAATAATCGGGCTTATCGGAATAAAAACAGACAAACTTCACATAGGGTACAGTTACGATTTTACGATTTCTAACCTTATTTCTTCCACGGGCGGAGCGCATGAAATTTCAATAGTATACGAATTCACATCCTTCACTATAACCGGTGGCAAGAGGAGGATAAGGGCAATTCCGTGCCCCGAATTTTAATGATTATTAACCCGTATTTGACTTTTTCCTCTTAATTTAATTATATTTGCGCTGGGAAAATTTTAACAATAAAGATAAATATATTGTAATGAAGAATTTATCGACTATTCTACTGGTTGTACTTTTTCTTGCGGTAGCAGGGATATACGTACTTCATTTTACAGGAACCGGAAGAGGAAAAGAGACTGCAACTGCTGAAGGAACAGCAGAAAGCAAGTCGCATGGTATTGTTTATGTGAACATTGATACCATCATTTTTAATTTTGACATGTTTGCTGACAGGCGCAATGATCTGCTCACAAAACAGAAGAATGCCGAAGCGGAACTCAATTCAAAGACTTCCCAGTACGAAAAAGGTGTAAAAGATTTTCAGGAAAAAGTTAACAAAGGACTGGTTACCAGAGCAACTGCCGCCCAGATGGAACAGACTCTGCTTCAGCAGCAGCAGGATCTGATAGCCCTCAGGGATAAACTGCAGAGTGAATTAATTGAAGAAGAACAGGTTATGAACAGACAAATACTTGATTACATTACAAAGTTTCTCGAAGAAAACAAAAGCGAATATAACTACCAGTTTATACTGGGGAAAACTTTCGGAGGGCCTGTTCTTTACAGCGATTCAACCCTCGATATTACTTACAAGGTTCTTGATGCATTGAATAAAAAATACCGTTCGGAGAAAAAGTAACTTTCTGACCTTGAAAAGTGTGGTCACCGGATAAACGGCTGTTCCCTGTTCTGATAAAGGAACCTTCACACCCTGACACGGGAATAATTGTTGTTATACCTGCCTGCAATGAACCGGGTATTGCAAGGACGCTTGATTCACTTGCGTCCTGCTCATCTCCCGATTGCCGTACGGAGGTGATTGTAATTGTGAATGCCCCGCAGGATGCTTCCCACGAAATGATTGAAAATAATCGTCTTACAATAAAGAATATTGAGACCTGGCAAAAAGGTGCCGGGACTTTATTTTTCAGGCTGTATGTTGTTGACGTTGGACAACCTCCATACAGGAAGTGGGGTGTGGGTATGGCACGCAAAACCGGAATGGATGAGGCATTCTTAAGGTTTCAGTCGGCAGGGAATATGAACGGAGTTATCGTAAGTCTCGATGCTGATTGTACCGTTCAGCAAAATTATTTTAAAAGTATTGAGGATGAGCTCCTTAACCGTCAGGATCGGAGGGCGTGTTCGATTTATTTCGAACATCCTCTCCACGGAACGGAATATCCCGTGGAGTTATACAATGCAATTGCAAGGTATGAATTGCATCTGAGATACTATTATCAGGGGCTTTTACACACAGGTTATCCATGGGTTTTTCATACTGTAGGTTCGTGTATGGCAGTAAAGTCACATGCGTATGCCCATGCAGGTGGCATGAACCGGAGGCAGGCGGGTGAAGATTTTTATTTCATACAGAAACTGTTACCGGCAGGAGGGTATTTCAACCTTAACAGTACTACAGTCTATCCCTCTCCGCGGGTCTCGGACAGAGTCCCGTTTGGCACCGGGGCCGCAGTCAGAAATATGGTCGAAAAGGGAACGGGAAACTTTCTTACATATAACCCGCTTGCTTTTGAAGACCTGAGGATATTTTTCGAAAAAGTAAATAGATATTCCGGCGTTGGTCTGGACGAACTTCTGAGATTACATAATGAATTCTCTGGGACGGTGCGTGAATTTATTGATGTTAATGAGTGGAGGAGTAAAATCACTGAGATAAAGATGAACACATCATCAGAGATCTCTTTTATGAAAAGGTTCTTTGGATGGTTTAATATGTTCCGGATAATTAAGTTTCTGAACTATGTTCACGGCAGCGGATTTTACAATAAGATGTCACCCGGCGATGCGGTAACAGAACTTTTCAGGTTACAGGGTAAAAAGGATATTCCACGAGATGACACGGAGATTATTATTTATTTGAGAAACCTTGAACGCAATTTCAGGTAATTATCTACGGCTCTTTCTTGCTTCTTCGGGAGTCAGAACAATAAACAGGTCTTCATCTTTTTTCTTCATCAGATATTGTTCTCTTGCAAACTTTTCGAGGTAACCGTCGTCGGTTCGGAGCCGGTTCAGTTTTTCGCGTTCTTCTGCAATTTTTTTGATATAATATTCTTTTTCTTGTTTAAGTTTCCGCAGATTGTTCATCTGTTTTATTCTGTCGATCAGATTATTGGCATCGAAAATAATGATCCATAGAAGGAAGATGATTATTGCCAGAATGTATTTATTCCTCAGGAATGGAGGGATTCTGTCGGCATATCTGAACCGGATTTTCATGCTTCAAAATTACAATAAAATATTACAGGAAGTTTTTCATCCGCCGCTCATCAGATATATAATCTGAACGTTATCGCCGTCGTTAATTGTTGTTTTATCGTATTCCGACGGCGGCACATAACGACCGTTCACTTTAACGGTACGCATTCTGAAGCTGTATTTTTTGATATCGAGCAATTGCTGAACCGTAAGATTCGTAGCATCGAATTCTTCCATCCTGTTGTTGAGCGTTATTTTCATTGCATCATTATTTTTTACTGTTCATCAGGATTTCAATTGCAAGATTTGCCTGCATGGCGGCAACAATAGTTACCCTTGGCGCAAGCGGCGGATTTTCATCAGAAACCTCTTCCGACTCATCGCCGCAGACATAGAGGTTATTGTCAATTTTTCTGGTTCTGATGGTTTCATTTTTTCCCCATCCTGCCAGACCTGATGCAACGATAAGAGGGATGTCGGGCATTCTGGTCTGAACGGTTTCTATTATCATTTCTTTCATATCTGAGCTGTCGAAAGCCTCGATTATGACATCGCATCCGGCAAATATTTCCGGGATATTATGTCTGTCGAGCTTTATATCATGGGCAATTACATTGATATCTCCGTCAATCATTCTGATGTTTTCCCTGAGTGCTTCTGTTTTTTTCATTCCGCACTGATGCAGAAAATAAAACTGGCGGTTAAGATTATTTCTTTCAACAATATCATTATCGCAAACAATGATAGTTCCTACACCGGCTCTTGCAAGCAGCATGGCGCAGTTGGAACCCAGTCCGCCGGCACCTGCAATACCGACTCTGAATTTTTTCAAAAATTCCCTGATCTCCTGTGACTTCATAATAATTTAAATGAGTGATGATTAAGGCATACTTTGTTATTATCGTTCAGGAAATCTTTTGCCCCGTGTCCTGCGGCAATCATATCAAGTATTCTGTCTTCGTATTTTTCAAAAACCGAACCAAAAATCACCTTTATATTGTTATACATGAACATATCAGGATGCAGAATATTTGATGGACCAAGGAGAAATATGCTGCAGCCTGTCTGTGTTTTGCCTGTCAGGTCGCAGAAGGTATTGTTGGCTATTGTTGAACCGGTTATTATTACAGCGTCGGCCTCTTTTAATGCATCGTATAGTTCGTTCAGCGGAAATATGCCCTCGCCTTCGATGTTTTCATCTTTGTCAAAGACCCTGAAAAGAATTCCCTCGTTTCTCAGTTTCCTGACAAGAGATTCGAAATAACCTACGATAACGATATTACTGAAATTTCTCAGGTTCACCCTGTTTAAAATATCTGAATTACGCGGTAAATCAGCCGAATAGTTATAAAGGGCGTTATAATAGGCATTCAGCACTACCCTGTGGTCGTGGTTTAATATATCGGGTTTTTTTCTGTTCTTAAGAATTGACTCATCGGGGTGTGCGTCGAGCACGGCACAGATGCCTATTCTGCCGTCGGCAAGCATTATACCGGCGAATTTTTCGCCGAGGGCGTAACGTCTTATTAAAGACGGATCAAATCCTGCAGCTTCATAAAAGTGGCTTATGGGTTCCTTCATCTGGTTATGGCTGGTTTATTAATTACAAAGATAAAAAATCCCGGCACCTTATTGTTACCGGGATTCCAGAAGTAAAGCAATAATAAAAGAAGCTACCCGTTAATTTCATCGAGTATTGCCTGGATATCTTCCTGGCAACCTCCGCAACCTGTTCCGGCGAGAGTCTCCTCACCGACTTCTTCAACGGTTTTAAGCCCCTTTTCCTTTATAGCTTTAATTATTTCACTTTTATAAACTTCATTGCAATTGCAGATTAAAACATCATCTTCCATAATTTTAAAATTTAACAGGTTTCATTAAGTATTTATTTTTTTATTGTTCCGTAGAGTCATGCAAGTACCTTTGACAAATCTTCTTCAACGGAGGTGATTGTCTGTACTCCGAATTTTTCCCGGATGATCTTGAGTACATTGGGGGTCATGAATCCAGGGAGTGTTGGTCCGATGCGGGTCTTTTTAAATCCAAGGGACAGAAGTGCTAGATGTACAATTATAGCTTTTTGTTCATACCATGCAATATTAAATTCCAGAGGCAGTTTGTTGATATCATCCAGTCCGAGTATTTCTTTCAGTTTCAGGGCAACGAAAGCCCATGAGTATGAGTCGTTACACTGGCCTGCGTCCAGTACCCTCGGAATGCCGTTTATATCGCCCAGATTAAGTTTGTTATAACGGTATTTTGCGCATCCGGAAGTCAGAATTACCGTATCTTTCGGAAGCTTTGCAGCAAATTCGGTATAATATTCTCTTGATTTCATCCTGCCATCACATCCCGACATTACAATCATTTTTCTGATAGAACCGTCATTTATGGCTTCGAGTATTTTGCCGGCCAGGTTAAGTACCTGATTATGTGCAAACCCGATTGTTAATTCACCATCTTCCAATGGTTTTGGCGGAGGACATTTTCTGGCGAGCTCAATAATTTCAGAAAAATCTTTTTGTCCGTTCGGCAGTCTTTTGTCAATATATTTCCACTCCGGCATTCCGGTAGGTCCGGTTGTAAAGACCCTGTTGTTATATGTGCTGGTTTTACGTGGTGGAACCAGACAGTTGGTAGTAAAGAGTATCGGGCCGTTAAATGATTCGAATTCATCCTGTTGCCGGTGCCATGCGTTACCGTAATTGCCTCTCAGATGTTTGTACTTTTTAAGGCCAGGATAGGCGTGTGCCGGAAGCATTTCGGAGTGGGTATAAATATCAATTCCCTGACCTTCTGTCTGGATTAGAAGTTCTTCAAGATCTTTGAGATCATGTCCGCTCACCAGAATACCTGGATTATTACCGGTGCCAATACTAACTTTAGTAATTTCAGGATTGCCGAAGGCAGAAGTATTCGCTTTGTCGAGCAAAGCCATGACCTTTACGCCGTATTCCCCAGTGCGTACCAACAATTGAAGCATGTCTTCCACATTCGAAGGTTGTGTAATCATTATTAACGCCTGCTCTATAAAATCAAAAATTTCATGATCTTCGAAACCCAGATTGGAAGCATGTTCGGCATAAGCAGCCATCCCTTTCAATCCGAAAAGAACGTATTGCTTCAGAGATCTTACATCTTCATTCTTATCAAAGGTTAATATTCCTGTATGTTTTGCCTTCTCATAAAATTCATTTTCTGATGAGGCACTCCATCTTACCGATTCATGAATAGAAGGGACATTAATTCTGTTTTTCAGGTTATCCCTGTAAATAAAACAATCTTTTATAGCTTTTATTATCGCCCGGTCGTCGAAATTGGCATTGGTAATTGTCATAAACAGGGAATTGATAATGTGCCTGCTTTCAGCATCGGTTTTAATGCCTTTTTTACGTGCTTCCGTTGTTGCGAAGGCAAGGCCCTGGCATGCAAATACAAGAAGGTCCTGAAGATCTGAAGTTTTTTCCTTTTTACCGCAGACTCCGTTAATTGTACAGCCTGTGTTTTTTGCGGTTTCCTGACATTGATTACAATACATGCTCATAGTTTGTAATAATTTTTACTATGATTAAACTATTATTGACTGGTAATTGTTCAAATTTCTATCGAAAAAATTATTGCAGTACAAAACTGATTTTAGTCATTCATGAATAATTATTCATTTGATAATTTTGATATAAAGGTTTAAAATCCGGATTATGAGTATTGAAGTTAATGAAAAAAGGATTGTTCTGGCAAAGGAGTGGAATTATAAGTGGACTCCGCTCTGGAGAGGATATACCGACAAGATACTTTATATTAATGTTGGTACCGGAGAAATCAGGGAAAAGGATGTGCCTCCGTTGATGAAGGAGAAGTTTATTGGTGGGAGAGGTTATGGTTTGAAGCTTCTCTGGGATGCTACGAAGCCTGATACAAAATGGAATGATCCTGAGAATGAAATAATCATTTCATCGGGTCCCATTGGTGGTATCACCCAGTATTCGGGTGCAGGGAAATCACTGGTAGTAAGCATTTCTCCCACAACCGACCTTGTAATTGACAGTAATGTTGGAGGTTTTTTCGGGCCGTTTCTCAAGTTTGCAGGCTTTGATGCACTCGAGCTGCAGGGAAAGTGTGACAGGGACATTCTTATTTACATTGACGGTATAAATCATAAGGTGCAGATTTTTGATGTGTTAGATCTCGAAACCGACAGTCATCTCCTTGCCGAGCAGTTGACCGAGATGTTTTCCGATAATGAACAGGAGAAGAAGAACATTGGTGTGGTTACCACAGGGATAGCTGCCGAGCATGCTCTTTTCGGCATGCTTAATTTCAGTTTTTATGACCCTAAGCGTAAGAAAGTGCGTCTGAAACAAGCGGGAAGGGGAGGTATAGGTACCGTTTTCAGAAATAAAAAGATAAAGGCTCTGGTATGCAAGGTTCCGGGAGTGAAGGGCAACCTTAATAATGTGGTTGATCTTGAGGCAATTATTGAGCGTGGTCGAAGGTTTAACAGGGAGATTAGAGAGCTTGACGATAAACAGTCGAGGATGAGGCAGGTAGGAACCGCTCATCTTATGGAGATTATGAACGACCACGATCTGCTTCCGGTGATGAATTTTCAGTACGGAAGTCATCCCGATGCTTACAGAATAGATTCCAGTGTATGGAAGCAGAAGTTCACTCAGAACGTTTTTGACGGTTGCTGGTACGGTTGCAATATGTCGTGCTGCAAGGGGGTTGATAGTTTTGAAATAAGGACAGGACCATATAAGGGACACAGGGTGCTGGTTGATGGACCTGAGTATGAAAATGCAGCAGGGTTGGGTGCAAATGCAGCTATTTTCGACCCGGCATATGTGATTGAGGCAAATTTCTACTGCGACACATACGGCATCTGCACAATAACATGGAGTACGGTTACGGCATTTATCATGGAGTGTTTTCAGAGGGGCATACTCACAAAAGAGAGGGCAATGGGTTTTGAGGTTCATTTTGGTGAGGCAGAACGTGCACTCGAGTTGCTGCATATGACTGCCCACGGGGAGGGCTTCGGAAAAATAGCAGGTCTGGGAGTACGAAAGATGAAGCAGTTGTTTGTTGAAAAGGGTTGGGGTGATCCGCAGTTCCTTTTCGATATAGCCATGGAGAATAAGGGACTGGAGTATTCACAGTATATGTCGAAGGAGTCGCTTGCGCAGCAGGGCGGCTATGCTATGACAAATAAAGGTCCTCAGCACGATGAGGCATGGCTGATCTTTATGGACATGGTTAACAATCAGATTCCTACTTTTGAAGATAAAGCTGAGGCTCTGCATTATTTCCCGATGTTTCGCACATGGTTCGGACTTGTGGGATTGTGCAAGCTGCCATGGAACGATGTGGAACCTGAGGATAATGCCTTAACCGATGAACCTCATAAGGTGCCTGCTCATGTGGACAACTATGTGACCATTTATAAAGCAGTTACAGGCAGGCCATTCGACAAGCACCGCCTTATCGAGGATTCGGAAAGGGTTTACAATTATCAGAGGGTCTTTAATCTGAGGCGGGGTTACGGCTTGCGCATACACGACCGACAGCCTTACCGTGCTGCCGGTCCGGTAACGGTAGAAGAATACGAATCGAGAGCCGAACGATACGACAAGCAACTGATTGAGCAGGTGGGGATAAATCCGGAAGGTATGTCAACGGAAGAGAAGATAAAAGTCCTAAGGAAATACCGTGAGGAACAGTATGAACGGCTTCTGGATGCCGTTTACGAAAGAAGAGGCTGGAACAAAAACGGTGTGCCTAAAATGGAGTTCCTTAAAAAGATAGGTATGGACCTGCCTGAGGTGATTGAGGTAGTGAAGAAGTATCAGGACGAATGATTGCCATTCAGCACCTGGTGCGAATGACTTTTATAAAGCGTTTGAAAAGGGAACCGGTTTAAGAAAAAAATATTATTTTTGCGGGTGAGGAGGGACGTTAGCTCAGCTGGTTCAGAGCGCTTGCTTGACAGGCAAGAGGTCGGCAGTTCGATCCTGCCACGCCCCACAAAGAACTCGCTGAAAAATTTCGTTACGTAACATATTTCCTGCCTGATAAATCAGTATGATATGCCGCTTAAGTTGGGTGGAATGTTAATTAAATTCCAGTTAGAAAATTAACAGGTTGCTTCAGCACCTTGTTCAAGGTTCCTGTTTATTGCTGTTAAGATCGTAGTATCTAAGTACTGAAATACTGATATATTTGTAAATAATAATCTTTTGTCATGATTGCATTTTCTGATGCCTATAATATTGTAATGAGTTCCTGCTTTAATACCGGAACTGAACCGGTAAGCTTTGCCGATTCGCTAAACCGTGTACTGGCTGAGGACGTAAGAGCAGACCGCGACATTCCTCCTTTCAACCGTGCGGCCGTGGACGGCTATGCATGCAGTAGTAGTGACCTTGGTAAAACTCTGACAGTTAAAGGTTTAATCAAGGCGGGTGAAATGCCGCTTTTTAAGATTGAAGAAGGTGAGTGCTGTAAAATAATGACCGGTGCTATTGTACCCGACGGAGCCGATTTCGTGTTTATGGTTGAAGATTCTCAGGAGATAAGACCGGGTAAGGTAAAGTATACCGGAAAAACACTGAAAAATAATATCTCGTTTAAAGGCGAAGACATCAAACAGGGAGATATTGTGCTGAAAAAAGGTACAATAATAAAGCCGCAGGATATTGCAGTACTTGCTTCAGTAGGACATGTCACGGTGGAGGTGAGCTGTAAACCGTTCGTCGGTGTAATCAGTACAGGCGACGAGCTGGTGGAACCCGACGAAAAACCCCAACCTGCCGAAATCCGTAACAGCAACGCCTGGCAACTTCTTGCCCAGATAGAAAGAACAGGCGGAAGGGCGAAGTATTACGGAATAGCTCCTGATAATGAGGATATTACATACGAAATTATAAGTGAGGCAATTGCAGAAAACGATATTGTTATCCTTACCGGCGGCGTGTCGATGGGTGATTATGATTTTGTTCAGGATGTACTGAAAAGGGCCGGAGTAACAATTCTTTTTAACCAGGTCAGGGTACAACCCGGAAAGCCGACGACTTTCGGTAAACATAAAGGAGGGGTGGTGTTTGCATTGCCGGGAAACCCGGTATCGTGTTTCGTGCAGTTCGAGGTACTGGTCAGGCCTTTTATATATAAAATGTGCGGAGCGGGCTGGAAACCGCTTACTCATCCGGTGCCGATGGCAGACGGATATGAAAGAAAATCGGCAGAGCGTGCTGCCTGGGTGCCGGTAAGAATAACAGACGATTATAAGGCTGAACCGGTAGAATACCACGGCTCGGCTCACATAACGGCTATGCCTTACGCAGACGGCCTGGTCTTTATGGAACCCGGAGTGAAAGTGATTGAAAAGGATGAAATTGTGCAGGTGAGATATATTAATTTGTGAGATTATGCTTCCCGGCAAATATAAAATTCTGGTCATCACACTTAGCGACAGAGCATACAGGGGTGAGTATAGCGACCTCAGCGGGCCACGTATAGAGGAGATTTTAAAAAATTTTTTCGATAAAATCGATACCGGGTGCATTATTGAAAAAGTTCTTTTACCCGATAACGGCAGGATGCTTCATGATAAGCTTTCGGAGGCTGTTAAGGATTTCAATATAATTTTTACTACCGGCGGGACAGGTATTGGGCCGCGCGATATAACCGTGGAGACCGTCAGACCTTTTCTTTCAAAAGAGATACCGGGTATAATGGAATACATACGAGTAAAGTATGGAACTGAAAAGCCTGCTGCTCTTCTTAGCCGGGGTGTTGCAGGCGTAGCAGGCAGGTGTTTGATTTACACGCTTCCAGGGTCAGTAAAGGCCGTAGAAGAATATATGGCGGAAATATTAAAGACTCTTCAGCACACCATTGAAATGCTTCATGGTATTGATACACACAAAAATCATTGAAATAAAATCTCTTTTTTAGAAGAATTGGTTATAAGCGTACCAATGAGACGGTCGTAACGGTCACGGGGGTTACGGTAATAAACCATGATCAGGTAGTCATTTTCAGTTTCATAATGATTGCCTTCGAAGAATGATGGCGGAGCGCTGGTTGCCCCGTGCTTCAGATAAATGTACTCATAATTATACCATCCCTGTTTAAGAAGCATGGTGCACTGATACTGGGCCCTGCCGGGATCGTATATCATACGGTTTTCGGCAGTAAATGCCCAGTTGTTGAATGCTCCGGCTACATAAATATCTCCGCCTTCAATCTGGCTGTACGAAGGAAGCGTGAAGTACACATATACATAATCAGCCTCAATATCCATATCACGCCCTTCATTAACGGCAATATAATACTTGCCGTTAAAATCCTGCATGTAAAAATATGGCTTGAATTCCCTGTTTTCGGATGGAACAAGAAAAACATGATATCTGCCTTCGAAATAGTCTATTTTTCTGATGTTTTCACCTGTATAACGGATGCTCCTTATATCAAAATGGCGATACTCATTTCCTGCATAAAAAATATTTTCACGCGATAACAAATTGTATCTCACTTCATTGCCAGCTACAAAATCGGGTTTAAGGTTTACTTTTGCATCGTTGAAATTACCGTTCCTCAGTATAAAAGTAAAAATGTCGTTGTAAGGGTCCCTCACGGAAACCTTTGACAGCCTGACACTAATTTCAGCCTGCTGGCCGGTATTGTAGAATTCACCCGGTTGAGGCCTGCGAATAGCAGCACTTATCGCCACCGTTTCTTCTGTTACCATAAACCTTTTAGTAAAAGCCGGTTTATCGGGTTCGCCGGAAGGATATACCTTAACAATATAATTTCCGGAGAGTTTTATACCTATCCTTTCGTTCGGAATCACAATTTTATAATGGTAGTAATGGACTTTTGTGTTGAACGAAGGCCGGTAATCTTCCACCTGGTCTTCGAAAAAACCTGTCAGGTAGTCGGTTGTAAAAATCTGTGATTCGTTCCAGTCCTTGTCGCAATGGATGAAAGTGTAGTAGTACGATTCAGGCTGATCACCCAGAAGGTCGAAATGGAGTAAAAGTTTTTCATCGCTGTTAAGACGCAGAACCGGATAAGAAAGGTTCCATCCTTCGCGGTAAAGCTGAACGGTTTTAATCCTCGGATCATATATTCTGTCGCTGTAAGAAACCTCTGCACCTGAAGGGATAACCTGCAGCGTTAATAAAATGGCAACAGATATGAAAAATTTACCAGCAAAACTCATTATATCAATTCAAATCTTTAATTATTTTGGAGAACTAAAATATAAATCATTGGCGGTAAATCCCAAAAAGTATGCCTGAATAATTTTATATTTGCATCTTTCGGACTGAAATATATCTTACATGCATATTGTAGTTTCTTGTTTAATAACGAATTGAATGATATGGCCGGTACATATAAAATAAAAAAAGGTTTTGACATTAAAATATCGGGGAGTGCGAAACGGGTTATTGGTGGAGAACTTGTGTCGGATTATTATGGCATCAGGCCGACTGATTTTCCCGGGTTGATTCCCAGAATGGTTCTTAAGCCTGGCGAGAGGGTAAAGGCCGGAACGACGGTATTTATTGATAAACAGAAGCCGGATATCAGGTTTGCTTCACCGGTTAGCGGTTTTATTAAAGCAATTAACAGGGGTGAGCAGCGAAAGATTCTCGAAGTAGTGATAGAGCGTGAGGGTTTTGAATATGAGGATTTTGGAAAGAGTGACCCTTTAAAAGCCGGTCGCCAGGAAATAAAACAGAAGCTTTTGAGGGCGGGACTTTGGCCGGTAATCAGGCAGCGGCCTTATCACATAATTGCAAATCCTGCAGGAACTCCGAAATCAATCTTTATCTCGGGTTTTGATACTGCTCCTCTGGCACCCGACATGAATTTTATAATGGATAACAGTAATGCCCACCTGTTTCAGACGGGACTGAATGTACTGGCGCGGCTCACTGACGGAAAGGTTAATCTGGTTCTTAACGGAGCATGCGAACCATCGCCGGTTCTCAAGAATGCAGCTAATGTTGAGATTACATACTTTTCAGGTCCCCATCCCGCAGGTAATGTAGGTATACACATCCATCATCTCGACCCGGTAAACAAAGGCGAGGTGGTATGGTATGTGAATCTTCAGGATGTTATAGCCATAGGATGCCTTTTTGAGGAAGGCGTTTACCGGCATGACCGCATCATAGCACTGGCAGGCTCTGAAGTTATTAATCCGCAATACTATAAAGTACGTAGCGGGATTGCAGTAAAGAGGGTTGTTGATTCAAACCTGCGGGAAGGAGATATAAGAATAATCAGCGGAAACGTTCTTACCGGCTCAAACACCGGTTTTGGCGGCTTTCTGGGATTCTACGACTCACTGATAACCGTGATACCAGAAGGAAAGTACTTCGAATTTTTCGGATGGGCGAGACCCGGGATTAACAAATACAGCTTTTCGAAGACTTTTCTTTCATCATTATTCAGAAAAAAAGAGTACAGGCTTGATACCAACATGCATGGAGGACGAAGGGCATTTGTCCTGACAGGGATATATGAAAAAGTTGTGCCGATGGATATCCTTCCCATGCAACTTTTTAAAGCCATAATTGCCGAAGATATTGATTCAATGGAGAACCTTGGTATTTATGAGGTTGCTGAGGAAGATTTCGCCCTGTGCGAATTTATATGTCCTTCAAAGATTGATATCCAGGCAATTATCAGGCAAGGTATAGAACTGATGATAAGGGAAATGAGCTGATAATTAATATTGACTTCATAATGAAATCTTTACGTAAGAAGATTGACAGGTTAAAACCGCATTTCTCGGAAGGAGGAAAATTTGAAAAACTCCGTTCGGTATTTGAAGGATTTGAGACCTTTCTTTTCGTTCCGGATGAAGTGACTTCACGTGGAACTCATATCCGCGACAGTATTGACCTGAAAAGGACCATGACGGTGGTGATTATTGCCCTTGTGCCTGCAATGCTTTTCGGGATGTGGAACACAGGGCTTCAGCATTTCAGGTCAACAGGCACTGAAGCCGGTTTTCTGGAGATGTTCTGGTTTGGCTTTATCAAATTACTTCCGCTGATTGTAGTTACTTATGTTACAGGTCTGGGTATAGAGTTTATTGCGGCTCAGATAAGAGGGCATGAAATTAATGAAGGTTTCCTTGTGACGGGTCTGCTTATCCCGCTTATTGTCCCGATTGACGTGCCTCTGTGGATGCTTGCGCTTGCCACAGCTTTTGCGGTCATTCTTGGGAAGGAGGTTTTTGGCGGGACCGGAATGAATGTGTTTAATCCGGCACTGGTAGCACGGGCATTTCTGTTTTTCAGCTATCCGGGCTGGATGAGCGGTGACAGGGTGTGGATTGAAGGATTGACAGAAGGGAAGAACATAGTTGACGGTTTCAGCGGTGCAACGCCGCTCGGACTTCTGATGCAAAACCAGGTTGAGGCACTGCCTTCATTCAAAGAAATGTTTATAGGTACCATCCCGGGTTCGGTTGGGGAAACCTCAACCCTTGCAATACTGATAGGAGCAGCCATACTGATTGTTACCGGTATAGGAAGCTGGAAAATAATGACCGGAGTTTTTGCCGGGGGAATAGTGATGGGACTTCTTTTCAACCTGATAGGAGCGAATCAGTATATGGAGTTGCCTTTCTATTACCATCTGGTGATGGGAGGGTTTGCTTTCGGAGCCGTTTTCATGGCTACCGACCCGGTTACTGCTTCACAGACCGAAACAGGCAAATGGATTTACGGATTCATGATCGGATTGCTTTCCATCTTTATCAGAGTAGTCAATCCGGCTTACCCCGAAGGAGTTATGCTTGCAATACTGCTGATGAATGCATTTGCTCCCCTTATAGATTATTACGTGGTACAGGCAAATATTAAAAGAAGGCTTAAAAGAGCAAAGGTCTCACTTAATACAGGCACGAAATGAAAGAGTTCAGCAACAGATATATTTTTATTTTTTCCATGGTTATGGTTGTGATTGTTGCAACAATTCTATCGCTTGCTGCAACATTGCTGCAACCCCGGCAGGCAAGGAACCTTGAACTGGAAAAGAAAAAAAGTATTCTTGAATCTATAAATGTTCAGGCTGATTTTTCGAATGCAGACGAACTGTACAGAAAATATATCACTGAAAGTTTTGTTATTGATTATAAGGGAGATAAAAAAGAAGGTGAAGATGCTTTCAATGTGGAACTCAGGAATGAGCAGCGAAAACCCCTTGAGAAGCAAAATCTGCCAGTATTCGTTGCAGTTAACGATAGCAGTGAAAGGATTACCATAATACCTCTTGAAGGCAAAGGTTTGTGGGGTCCGATATACGGTTATATCTCTTTTAAGCCTGATATGAATACAGTTTACGGTGTAACATTCGATCATAAGGGCGAAACGCCGGGGCTTGGTGCAGAAATCAATACCCCCTGGTTTGAGAAACAGTTTATTGGGAAGCATATTTTTGAAGAAGGAAAGTTTGTTTCCATAAAGGTTATTAAATCTAAAGGCAAGAAACCTGAAGGCGAAGGTGTTGATGTAGTATCAGGAAGTTCATACGGGGTTGATGCTATTTCGGGAGGTACGATAACCAGCAAAGGGCTGGAAGCCATGCTGTACGACTGTCTTATAAAATATGAAGATTTTCTGAAAAAAAATGCAAAATAAGATATGAGCACATCAGAAAAAGAACCTCTTTTTTCAGCAAAGAACATAAAGTTGCTTACCGGGCCGCTAAGTAAGAACAATCCTATTACAGTTCAGGTGCTGGGTATATGTTCAGCGCTTGCAGTTACGGTTAAGCTTAAACCGGCGCTGGTTATGGCGCTCTCGGTAATTGCTGTGGTAGCAGTTTCCAATGTTGTCATTTCAGCTTTAAGATCACACATTCCCGAGAGAATTCGCATTATAGTCCAGCTTGTGGTTATAGCCACACTTGTAATAATTGTGGATCAATTGCTAAAAGCTTATGCTTTTGATGTGAGCAAGCAGCTTTCGATCTTTGTGGGGCTAATCATAACGAACTGTATCATAATGGGCCGGCTCGAGGCATTTGCTCTGTCAAACAGACCCTGGCAGTCGTTCCTCGATGGTGTTGGTAATGGTGCCGGTTATGGTATTATACTTATTGTTGTAGCATTTTTCAGGGAGTTGCTTGGTTCGGGTACCGTTATGGGATATCCTCTAATGCAAAAACTGGGATTTTATTCCATTGGTTATGAGAACAATGGTATGATGATTCTTCCGCCAATGGCCCTGATACTTGTCGGACTCATTATATGGTTCCAGAGAAGCCGCGATAAAAGTCTGATTGAGAAAAAGTAAAAACGGTTGAATATGGAAAATTTGCTCAATATTTTCATAAAGTCCATTTTCGTTGACAACATGATTTTTGCATACTTTCTCGGTATGTGTTCATATCTTGCTGTGTCGAAAAATGTTAAGACTGCCGTAGGGTTAGGATTTGCCGTAACATTCGTTTTAGTCATAACTGTTCCTGTCAATTATCTTATATATAATTACCTTCTTAAAAAAGGAGCCTTAGCATGGCTCGGGGAGGGATTTGCCGATGTTGACCTGAGTTTTCTTTCATTCATAATATTCATTGCTGTAATTGCCACAATGGTACAGATTGTTGAGATGATTATTGAAAAGTTCAGTCCGGTGCTTTATAATTCGCTCGGGATTTTTCTGCCGCTTATTGCAGTTAACTGCGCCATACTCGGAGCATCTCTCTTTATGCAGGAACGGGAATATCATGGCATTGGTGAAGTTACAGCCTTTGCACTGGGTTCAGGGATAGGATGGCTCCTTGCAATTGTATGTCTTGCAGCAATTCGCGAAAAACTACGGTACAGCAATGTACCCGGACCGCTTAAAGGCCTGGGCATTACATTTATACTTACAGGACTTATAGCAATAGCATTTATGGGATTGATGGGAATAAAACTTTAATCAAAACCTCTCTGCCGATATGATCTTAGCATTCACAACCGCAGGAACTGTTATAGCAAGCATAGTTGTATTTCTGTTTGTAACAATACTGCTTGTCATTGTTCTTATTTATGCCCGTGAAAAGCTTACTCCGAGGGGAAAAGTAAAGATTCAGATTAATGACAGGGTAATAGAGGTGTCGCCCGGATCGAATCTGCTTTTCACTCTGTCGTCGAACGGTATTTACCTCCCCTCGGCATGTGGTGGAGGGGGAACATGCGGGATGTGCAAATGCCAGGTTCTTTCCGGCGGAGGTGCAATACTGCCTACCGAAACAGGCTTCTTTACCCGCAGGGAACAATTGAACAACTGGCGATTGGGGTGCCAGGTTAAGGTAAGGCAGGACATGGTAGTTAAGGTACCGGAAGCCGTACTTGGAATCAGAAAATGGGAATGTGAAGTAATTTCAAACCGCAATGTTGCAACATTTATTAAGGAATTCGTTGTAAAACTACCCGATGGTGAATCACTTGAGTTTGAACCCGGCGGGTACATACAGATTGATGTTCCTAAATATGAGGCAAGTTTCAGAGACTTTGATATTGACGAAAAGTTCAGACCCGACTGGGATAAATACGGTATGTGGGATTTAAAGGTTAAAAACACCACTGAAACTTTCAGGGCTTACTCAATGGCTAATTATCCGGCCGAAAAGAATATTATTAAACTTAATATCAGAATAGCAACTCCTCCCTGGGACAATGAAAAGAAACGATTTAAAAATGTGCCGCCCGGGATTTGTTCGACATACATATTTTCAAGAAAACCGGGTGACAGGGTTATGATATCGGGCCCTTATGGTGAATTTCATATTAAACATACTGAAGCAGAGATGGTTTATATAGGCGGCGGGGCAGGCATGGCGCCTTTACGCTCGCATATTTTCCATCTTTTTAAAACACTCAGGACTACAAGGAAAGTTTCGTACTGGTATGGCGCACGTTCGCTGAGGGAGGTGTTTTATCAGGAAGAGTTTGAAGAGATCGCAAAGAATTTTCCGAATTTCAGTTTTTATCTAGCACTTTCAGAACCTTTACCAGAGGACAACTGGAAGGGTTATACCGGATTTATTCACCAGGTACTATATGACAATTATTTATCGAAACATGAAGCACCGGAGGATATTGAGTATTATTTTTGTGGACCGCCCCAGATGAACAATGCCGTTTTGAAGATGCTGAATGACCTCGGAGTCCCGAAAGAAAATATTGCATTTGACGATTTTGGAATATAAATAAAAAAGAAGCCCCGCCGGGCGGCGGGGACAATCAATTTAACAGGGGAAAGGGGAATGTTAAATCGAAGTCCGGTTTTATAACCGGTTCTCTGAAAACAAATATCAGACATATGCTGCAATTTTAAAAGATGTTTTTGACAAGCGGATGCATTTATTGACGAATGCCATTTTTTTGTTGAGGAAAATTTTTCAGGCATTCCGGATTTATGTTATAATAGAATAAATAATTGATAATGAACAAGTTGGTATTTTTTTCAATTTTTTGTTTATTAATCCTGATTTCATGCCGGGAAAAGGATCCTTTTATAAGAATAAAAGGTTCAACACAGGGTACTTCGTTCAGCATTATTTGTGAGAAAAGACACGGATTGAACGAAAAGAGGTTGAACAGGGGAATATCAGATATTCTTACTCGCATAGACAATTCATTGTCGGTATATAACAGTTCCTCTGTTATATCAAGGATGAACAGAAATGAAGATGTATTGGCCGACAGGTATTTCACGGAAGTATTTAATCTTTCCCGGGAGATTTCTGACCTGACCGGAGGAGCTTTTGATATAACGGTGGGTCCGCTGGTAAGAGCATGGGGTTTCGGCCCGGAAGCACGGGCAAAATTTGACACAACAAAACTCGACAGTCTGAAGCAACTGGTAGGATACTGGAAAGTGAAACTTGAAAATGGAAGACTGATAAAGGAGAAGCCTGAAATAATGCTGGATGTCAATGCCATTGCACAGGGTTATACTGTTGATGTCATCGGCAGATATTTTGATTCTCTTGGTGTTAAAAATTATCTTATTGAAGTAGGGGGGGAGGTAAAGGTTAAGGGTGCGAAAGAAGGAAAACCGTGGAGAATAGGAATTGACAGACCTTACGAAAATAATCTTTTACCGGGTGCCGACCTTCAGGCAGTGATTGAATTGAAGGACAGGGCGCTTGCCACGTCGGGGAATTACAGGAAATACTATGAGGAAAACGGAGTTAAATATTCGCATACTATTGATCCTCATACCGGGTATCCTGCGCGCAGCAGACTTCTGAGTGCAACAATATTAAGCAAAGAATGTGCGGTTGCTGATGCGATAGCAACGGCTTCTATGGTGATGGGTCTGGAAAAGACTATCGAATTTCTGGAGAATCATCCTGAATTTGAAGCATTTCTGATTTATTCCGACACTTCGGGTTATTTCAGAACATGGGCAAGTGAGACACTGAAAGCGAGTATTACTGAAGAGAAGTAGAAGTTAATTATCCTGCCTGCAGGCAGCACACATATCTTTCCTTGATGCGGAGGTATAACCTATATCGGTATTTTTAGCGCATGTAATTCCTCTTTTACGCATTTCAGGGTTGCTTCCGATGTGAAAATCCTTGAATCTTCCCATTCGGGTGAAAAAAATTCTTATTCCGAGAAAAATTATTGCAACAGCAACAAGGAGTAATGATATTATCAGCAGTTTCGGAAACATTATGTCAGAATTTTATTATACCATAGCAGTCCTATGACTTTAAGTTTGTTATTACTTTCAGCAGTTCTGTTGCTGCTTCCTGCGGTCCTGATGTTTCATATCCGGGTATTCCGAGTTTTGTTCTCATCTGGCCTACAAAGATACCCTTTTTAAAGAAAGCCTCGAAGTATCTGTTCGCGATTTCGTCGTGAAGGCTTTTATATTCGGTTGGTCCGAAAATATTTGCAAAATATGAACTGACTATTCCGCTTGATGTTGTGGTACCCTTACTCATGACTTTTCCTTCGCGGAAAACATTCAGTGCCTGTTCGGGGGTGCTGAAACGTTCGATTACCGGATGATCCAGATCAGTTTCTTCGTAATTATTTGCGTATAAAATACAATCTATTTTTTGTCCTTTGATAACTGTTTCGTATGTTGTTACCGGTATTATTATTCTGGCATTAACCTGGCTGGGATTCATTATTATTGATCTGTCGAGATGGCCATACGCATAACCTGGCTGCAGGTCGTCGAGTCTGAGGAAAGCGCCTATTTCTGTTCCGTAACCGATGGGATTATCATCATTGTCTAATTCGATGGAACCCATATCATCGGAAATAATTACCAGCTGCCTGATTGCTTTTTCGCCTAGGACTCTCAATGCCTCGAGAGTTTCCGACTTGCCTGCACCGGTATCGCCAATCATAAGTACAGTAGCTTCTTTCCCTCCCTGCAGAAGTATTTTCACAAGTGCTCCATGAAAAGGCATCTTTTTTTCTTTCATTATGATGGCATTATGCAGGGTAAGTATCATCTTCTTCAGGTATCCGAAATATCCGAACTCAGGTTTGGCCGGTACTGCACCTACAAATATTCCGTTTTCAACATCTTCGTAAAAGACGGTCTGGTAATCGGCAAGGCCGTTCAGTACATCGGGGGTTCCGTAAATGTAAACGGCATCGGGTTTTCTTTTCAGCTGTTCGTCGTTTGCTATCTCGAAGAGGTTGCAGAGCGAAAAACCAAGTTCAAAAAATGAGATGTGAAATACCACCATTATAAGGAGTTTTCCGACCATTGCCGGATAACAGAGGTATTCATTGCTGTCTATATGAAAAAGTTCCAGAGGATTGACCGCAACCTTTCGGAAATGGCCGGTTCTTTTGTTCATAGGCTGCTGTAATACGAGCGGGGGATAAATTAACATTTGCCGTATAATCTGGATATGGTCCAGTTTGCGGTAAATATCGCCTATATATTTAATTTTCTGAGGTATAGATATTACTGCCATTTCACCGCCCGCCGGTACCTGCCTGTATACCATCGGGTGCTTGCCTGTAATGTTTTCCTGAATATGCCTGTAGGTAGTCCTTACAAGATGTGTCAGATGTTCAATAGTCTCATTAAAGGTTCTGTAAGGTCTCTTATCCAGCCTGTCGCCTTCGGAATCGTTAATGATAAACCTGTCGAAATGGCGCCAGAAATCGTACAGGTATTCGATAAAACTGTTAAGAAGGTGCCTGTCGTGGATAAATTCTGCCGTGTCAGGTGATATATGCGGCAGAATATCGCATTTATACTTTTCAAGCAGGATAAGTGTTCTTATCAGCCGGTCAATTCCTTTATCAGTTACCGTGCTGTTCTCAAAGATGCCAAGCAGAGGTGAATTGTTCTTTCCAAGCCTCTCCAGACAAAGCTCAAGTATGCTCCTGAATTTGCTGCTGGTGAGCAGTTCCTCGGGCGTTTCGCACATCCTCTCACGGATATACAGAATTGCCTTGTTTCCTTCTATTCTTAATGTACTTCTTTCCATAATAAAAAGTCAGGCAAAAATACCACAAATTATGATATTTTACATCAAGTGATTAATAATATTTTTAAAAAAATTATTAAAAATTTTAATTTATAACAATTTTAATGTTAAATAAATAAAATGTTAAGTATTTGTATATATTTAAATGGTAATTTTTAAATTAATGATTATTTTTGTCGTTGATAAATTCAGGTGTTATACGCTTTGTCAGTATTTTATTGGGGTTAATAGCCGGATTATTTAGTTTAAAATTTGTTAATACATGGCTTTCGGATAACATTGGGGAATTTTTTTTGTTTTATATAAAGTAGTTAATATTAATTTTAAATTTGCATAAGGCATGCAGAAGAACATGAAGGACGATTTTGATTTTTTCAGTATATTACCGGAGGACAAGATACCTGAAAAAGGTTGTGTATTAATTTCTGAGCCTTTTCTTCCTGATACATTTTTTAACAGGACTATTGTTTTTCTTACAGAACATAATGATGACGGTTCGGTAGGGTTTATTCTTAACAAAAAGCTGGATCTTCGGGTATGCGATGCCATTGAAGGTTTCGATAATTGTGAAGATTATCTCAGTATGGGAGGTCCGGTGGCTCCCGACACGCTGCATTACATTCATACTCTTGGTGATACAATACCCAATAGTGTTCATGTATACAAAAGCATTTACTGGAGCGGTGATATTGAAACAATCCGCAAGATGTACAGTTTCAACAAGATAAAGGATCATCAGATCAGGTTTTTCCTGGGATATTCAGGCTGGGCGGCAGGGCAGCTGAAAAGAGAACTAAAGGAAAATTCATGGGTTATTGCAAGGATAAGTCCGGAGGTTATTATGACAAGCCGCGGGCCTGATACATGGAAAAAAGTATTGAGAAGCCTGAATAAGAAGTACCGAATATGGGCTGACTTTCCCGAATCGCCCGATATGAACTGAAGTTAAACGGATTATCAGGTTATCAATCCCGGATTTACAATCAGTTCCATCATGTTTCCGTTCTCAGGTATGAGTATACCTTTAATTCCCATTTTATCTGCAGCCAGAATATCAATATCGCTGTCGCCGATCATCCAGGATGATGAAGGGTCGATATTAAAATCCTTTATTGCTTTCTCAAACAGCAGTGTACCCGGTTTACGGCAATCGCAGGGTGAAACATCTGGATGGTGGGGGCAGTAATATATTCCCGAAATATTAACGCCGTACATCTTTAAGAGGTCTGTCATATATTTATGCACTTCCTGCAGTTGTTCTTCCGTGTAAATGCCTTTTGCAATGCCTCCCTGGTTGGTGATTATAATCAGTAAATAACCTTTATCCGCGAAATATTTCAGTGCTTCGGGCACTCCTTCATTGAGAATAAAATCTTCTATAAAATAGATGTAATAAGGTCCGCCTTTGCGGTTTATCACTCCGTCGCGGTCGAGAAATATTGCTTTATTCATTCAGGGGAGATGAATTATTTTGAATACAAGTTCTTTAAGAAGTTCGGCCTGCGGGGTTCCGGCATCACCAAAGCCTTTGGTTTTCATATCGTAAATTCTGAGAAGACTGATTATCTCAACAACCTTGCGCATATTATAGCTGGCTGCTGCGGTTTCGTATTCGCGCACGAAAAAAGGATGTATTCCAAGTGCTGCTGCAACATTGTTCTTTGATTTATCCTGAAGACAGTGATAGGTCAGAATTTTTGAAAAATAACTGAAAAGAGATGCTATGGTAAGATTTACCGGATTATCCCTCGGATTGCTTTCGAAATATTTAATAATCAGTGCAGCTTTGTATGCATTTTTTTCGCCTATGGCTTTCTGAAGTTCGAAATTGTTGAAATCCTTGCTTATGCCAATGTGTTTTTCAATGTGGCTGAGAGTAATAACCGGTTTATCTTTCGGAAGAGTTATTATCAGTTTTTCGAGTTCATTGACAATTTTATGGAGGTCTGTGCCAAGGTATTCGGTAAGCATCCTTCCTGCGTCAGGTTCAGTCTTAACACCTTTCTTTTTCAGGAAATTTTCTATCCATGCAGGTACTTCATAATCTCTAAGCCTGTTTGATTCAAAATAGACACCGGTTTCCACAACGGCTTTGTAAAATTTTGTCCGCTTATCCAGTGTTTTATACTTATAATTAATTACCAGAATTGTTGATTTCTGGGGATTCTGAACATACAATGCAAGGTCTTCTATTTTTTTTATCAGCTGAGCTTCTTTAACAATAACAACCAGATGTGCCGCCATCATCGGATACCGTCTTGCAACATCAATAATCTGGTAGGGGGTGATGCCATCCCCGTACATGATAATCTGATTGAAAGCTTTTTCCGTTTCGTCGAGAACCTTTTCCTCAATATAATCTGAAATCAGGTCAATATAATAGGGTTCATCCCCTGCCAGGAAATAAACAGGTTTATAGATTTTATTTTTCAGGTCCTGAAGTATTTCTTCGTGGTTTTCGGCTTTCATTATCAGAATCTTAAATGTTTAACTGACAGTTTCTTGTCTTTAATCTCCTTCATGGCATCTATGCCTATCCGGAGGTGTGTTTCAACATATTTCTCGGTTACAAGTTTATCGGTTTTTTCCGTTTTTATACCTGCTGCGATCATGGGCTGGTCCGATACCAGGAGGAGGGCTCCGACGGGTATTTCGTTTGCAAACCCCACCGTAAATATAGTTGCCGTCTCCATGTCAATGGCCATTGCTCTTGTTTTAACGAGATATTTTTTGAATCTGTCGTCGTATTCCCATACCCTGCGGTTTGTCGTGTAGACAGTACCTGTCCAGTAATCAAGGTTATAACGTGCAATAACTGATGACACCACTATCTGTATTTTGAATGCCGGCAATGCAGGAACTTCCTGAGGGAGGTAATCATTTGAAGTACCGTCGCTTCTGATTGCGGCAATGGGCAGGATGAGGTCGCCGAGTTTGTTCTTTTTCTTCAGTCCGCCGCATTTTCCAAGAAATAATGCTGCATGAGGTTTTGTTGCGCTCAGGAGATCCATTACAGTTGCGGCGTTCGGACTCCCCATCCCGAAGTTGATAATTGTAATGCCGTCAGCTGTTGCACTCGGCATATTTCTATCTTTCCCTTCAATTTTAACATTGTGCCACTTTGCAAACAGTTCGAGGTATACGTTAAAGTTGGTAAGAAGAATATATTTCCCGAAACTGTCAAGAGATTTTCCGGTATAACGCGGGAGCCAGTTGGTTACTATTTCGTCTTTGGTTTTCATGCAAGGGAGTTGTATAATTAAAAGTCAATATATTTGTTTAAGATAATCATTGGTATAAAAAGTAAAAAATACGGGATAAATGTAGTGAAAACATCGTGGTTGTAAAAATAATATGGTAAAGTGTATCTGAAAGAACTTAATCTGCCGCCGTACAGCTTCAAAATAACCGGGGTACCCGGAGAGGAGAAAATATTTGATATTATCAGGAGAAGGTATGTGAGGCTTACGCCTGAAGAATGGGTAAGGCAAAATTTTATAAGGTATCTTGCGGAAGAGGGAGGGTATCCGACCGGATTAATGGGGGTAGAGGTGACTTTCAGAATGAACAGGCTGAAAAAAAGGGCCGATATACTTATTCATAACCGTGAAGGTAAGCCGGTTATGATAGTCGAATGCAAATCGTACGATGTTGAACTCGATGAAAATGTTTTTGATCAGATTGTTACTTACAATATGCAGTTCAGAGTACCATATCTGGTTGTAACCAACGGGATGATAAATTACGCATGCCGGATTGATTTTGAGAATAATTCATGGGAATATCTGATGGTTATTCCGCAATACGAGGAACTGATAAAGGAGCAATGATTGAAGTAACCTGTGCAATAATAAGGAACAGAGAAGGGAAGGTGCTTATTGTGCAGAGGGGTGAGAAGAGTGACCATCCTTTCAAATGGGAGTTTCCGGGAGGGAAGACCCGACAGGGAGAGTCGCATGAAGAATGCATTGTCAGGGAGATAAAGGAGGAACTTGCTCTGGATATAGTTATTTGCAATCAGCTTGAACCTGTTGAATATAACTACGGTTTCAAACATATCAAACTGATACCTTTTGTGTGCGAAACGTTAAAGGATGAGATTGTTCTTAACGAGCATATTGCATACAGATGGGCCGATACACATGAGTTTTCAGGTATAGATTTTCAGGAAGCAGACAGTTTTGTGGCTGAAAAATATCTGAAATACCTGGAAAATTAACGTTAAAGGGGATTAATTCCGGGGTTCTGTCCCGGGACTGAGCAGTTGAAATCACTTCAGACTTTTAATCCACGAGGCGATAATATCAAGGACTTCGGGCGACATAGTTTCTTCTATCTGTCCATATTCTACAGGGAGGCCGGTTTTGCAGTGCTGGAACAGATGGTTCAGTTCCGGTATTTTCATTGATTTAATATTGGTATTACCTCCTGTCCGGAGGGCACTTTCTATAGCCGGCAGGTTAATGTCTGCAGCTATTTGTGTGTCTTTTTCTCCGTTAAGTGCCAGCACAGGGCATTTAACTTTTTTCCAGAACTCTGCCGGGTCGGTGGTAAGGAAATATCTGAACCAGGGGTAGGTGGCAGCACCGAAACTGTTACGCAGCTGGAGTACAAGGTCGTTGATTTCCTGAGGTGACTTCTTCTGTTTTCTCAGGATTTTTGCATACGTTGTCATCACTTTTTCTTCTGCTGCAAAATCGTCTGTTTCTTTTTTTACTATGTTATAGAGTTTACGGTTAATTTCTGCATTTTGTTTTATTATGGGTTCTTTGACACCTGAGAGTCTGGCTATGTCGGCCTGTTGTCTGAAAAGTATCTCTTCGCCCTTTACTCCCGGTCCGGCCAGGGATACTATAAATGCCACATCCGGATTGGCTGCAGCAGTTATGCATGCTATGAGTCCGCCTTCGCTGTGTCCGATTAATCCGATTGCTGATGTGTTGATGTTTTCATGTTTTTTCAGAAACTCAACAGCGGCTTCTGCGTCGGTTGCAAGGTCGGCGGTGGTAGCTTCGGCATAGACACCCTGTGATTTACCCACTCCGCGGTCGTCGTAGCGAAGGACGGCTATGCCGTTACGTGTCAGGTAATCGGCGAGTACCAGAAAAGGTTTATGACCCATTATTGTTTCGTCGCGGTTTTGCGGGCCGGAGCCGGTGATGAGTATGGCTGCAGGGAAGGGACCGCCATTTTCAGGCATGGTGAGTGTGCCCGAAAGGTAGATATTGAATTTCATATTAGGTATGGTCACTTCTTCGGTGCGGTAGGGAAAGGGTGGACGGGGTTCCTGCGGGCGGTTGAGCGAAAACCCTGAAGGCAGTTTCCGGAGGTTCACAGGAAATGACATCCCGCTCTGCGTCCACGTTCCGGTGATGGTAGTATCGGAAGTGATCTGCCCGGCATAGCGGCCGTTTATCAGTGGTGCCTCTATTTTAAGGCTGTCGGAAGTTGCTGTAACCTTTCCAAGAGGTATGTTTTTTGCACCCTGGTCGGGACTGTCGAGAGTAGCAGCAAGAGAGTCTGCCCCGGTAAGGGAGATGTTGAAAACAATTCTCAGAGTGATAGCTCCTGTCTCAATATTTCCCAGCCAGGAGCCGGCAAGGTTCCTCCTGTTAACCTGGGCAAAGGTGTTAAAGGTAATCAAGACAAGGATGATCAAAATTGATAATGTTATCCCTGATTTTAAACGGTATTCTTTCACAGTATTTTTGTTTTATCGGTTAGTCAGAATTACAGGCGTAAATGTACTTATTTCTGAAACAAATTGATATTGATGAAACGATAATCATGAGATCAGGTACCGGAGTACAGCATAACAGGCAAAGGTTGAATTAAATACTTTTCCTTCACTTTGCTGGTTGAGATTACAGCGGATATGGAAACAAATTATTGAATAATCTTTTATTTTTGCAGAAAGAGGGACGTTAGCTCAGCTGGTTCAGAGCGCTTGCTTCACACGCAAGAGGTCACTGGTTCGAATCCTGTACGTCCCACGAAAGGTAAAATATTGACATCAAGCTCTTTACAAAACAGTTATTTTAAAATTACATCTGCAGCTTCAGATATAAATTTCAAGTCATAATTTATCAGGTTTCTTTTTAATCATTCTGAAATGAAGAAAATCCTACGGCTTTTATTATGGATAGCGGCGCTGCTGCTGATAATTTTAGTTGTTATTACTTTATTTTTCAAATCACTGCAGGCTGACTTCGGTGAAGCTCCGGCAGTTGAATTCGGCACTGAAAGTGTTTTAAACCTTTCAGAAGCAGTAAGATATCCTACGGTATCCTATGCTGCGGATTCACCGGTTGACACTCTAGCTTTTCAGGGTTATATTGAGTTTATCAGAAAAAAATATCCGCTGATTGATTCACTTCTTCACCTTGAAGTTTTCAATAAATTCAGTCTGCTTTACCGCTGGGACGGAAAGGATACGTCACTTTTGCCAGTTATTCTTATGGCACATTACGATGTTGTTCCTCCGGGGGATACAGCGGAATGGGAGAGGGGTCCTTTTTCGGGTATAAACGACGGAACTTTCATCTGGGGGCGCGGCACCCTCGACGACAAGGCAGCAATGATATCAATTCTGGAGGCTGTGGAACGACTTCTGGCAGAGGGATTTAATCCACAAAGGACAATATATCTTTCTTTCGGTCACGATGAAGAGATAGGGGGTGAAAGAGGTGCAAGGGCTATAGCTTCATATTTAAAGGAGAATAACGTTAAAGCTGAATATGTGCTGGATGAGGGTATGGCAGTCACTGAAGGAATGGTGCCTATGATTAAAAAACCTGTGGCTCTGGTGGGTACTTCTGAAAAGGGTTATCTGTCGGTTAAACTGATTGCAGAAATGCCGGGAGGCCATTCGTCAACACCCGAGAAAGAATCAGCCCTTACTGTTATTGCAAAGGCTGTTGATGCTCTGGTAACGAAACAGGTAAAACCCCGCCTTTCCGGTCCGGTAAATGATTTTATCAGATATATCGGACCTGAGATGCCGGTTTTCGCCAGGGTGATTTTTGCCAACAAATGGCTTTTTAAACCGTTGATACTGAGCATATATACGGGAAGTGCTTCGGGCAATGCACTTGTAAGGACTACAACTGCTCCTACCATCATAAATTCAGGGATAAAAGACAATGTAATTCCAACCAGGGCAGAGGCGGTTGTTAATTTCAGGATTCTGCCCGGTGAGAATTCAACTGATGTTCTTGAGCATGTAAAGAAAGTAATAGATGATACCCGTATAAATATTGAACCGTTAAAGGATTTCATCAACGAACCTGCTCCTTTTTCACATACCGGTACGCCGGGTTTTCAGGTGATTTTTAAGACACTGAGGCAGGTATATCCCGAAGCTTTCGTAGCTCCAACTCTGACTTTGAGTGCTACCGACAGTCGTCATTTCTCTGCTGTTACGGAAAACATATACCGGTTTGCCCCCCTGAGGGTTACATCGGAAGATATGGAACGTATACACGGAGTGAACGAGCGGATTAAAATTGAAGATTACCTTCGCGGGATTCGTTTTTATTATGTACTGATCAAAAATTCACAATAGTTTTATTCCATATCTTCAGTGGTTTCTGCCTGTTCCCTTTGCCGTGTTCTTTTATCTTTCTCATTGACTGGGTTGGCGTCCATTACCCACATTCCGCGGCCGTGGGTGGCAATGACAATTATGTTATCGCGGGGGTGTATAATCAGGTCGTGGACATAGACATACGGCAATGTTCCAAGAACGTCCCATCTGTTTCCGCCATCTTTTGTCACATATACGGCACAGTCGGTGCCGGCATAAAGTATATCCGGATTTACGGGGTCTTCCCTTATAACATTGACAGGACCTAACGGAATATTGCCTGATATGTCTTTCCATGTAGTTCCAAAATCAGTTGATTTCCATATATAGACCTGAAAATCATCATCTCTTCTGCCTGATTGAGTCATGTAAACGGTACCGATATTATATTTTGAAGCAACGATTCGAGAGACGAATTTCTGAGGAACCTGTCCGCTCCGGATTTCGGTCCATGTTTTACCTCCGTCCTTAGTTCTCCATATTCTGCCGTCGTCGGTACCTGCATAGATGAGGCCGAATCTGAGGGGTGATTCATCGAGGACAGATATTGTCTGGTAATTGATGTCGCCACGTTTTTTCGGGTCGTTGTATGAGAGGTCGGGGCTGATTATTTCCCATGTATCTCCGCCGTCTTTTGACATCAGTACATATTGCATTCCGTGATAGATAATATTGGGGTTGTGAGGCGAAATTAAAGTTGGTGCGTTCCATTCTCCCCGCAGAGGTGTTTCATCGGGGTATGTATTGGGCAGCAGGCTTTTTGTATCTCTCGGGTAGGTGTCAATTTTACCCCTTTGAAGTCGTCCGTAGAATGAGCTTGCATAGATGGTATTATTATCGGCGAGGTTGATTGCGTGCATACTTCCTTCGGCTCCCAGAGTGTTTTTAAATTCCTGTGCGGGTATTCTGTCTCTTCCTCTTGAGAGGTCAACGGGGGCATAGAAGCTGTGATGATCCTGTATTGAACCGAACACTCTGAAAGGGGTGCTCATGTCGAATGCCACGTTATAGAATTGTGCGAGAGGCAGGGGTTCGATGGGATATTTCCAGGTTGCTCCTTTGTCGTAGGAGATTGTAAGTCCTCCGTCCTGTACATCGAGCAGGTAGTTTGGGTTTTCGGGGTCTATCCATAGTCCGTGGTGGTCGACGTGCGGACCGCGCAGCGGGTGGAAGGTTTTACCTCCGTCGGTTGACTGGTTAAGGTTTATGCCGAGGGTATACACTGTATTTTCATCCTGCGGGTCGACGCGGATTTGTCCGAAAACCCAGCCATAAGTACCTGAATGGCGTTCCATGTATGTTTTCTGTTCGGGTGTGAGTCCGCTAACCTGTTTCCATGATGCACCGGCATCATCGCTGCGGTAAACAGTGGCTCCTTTTATTACATCAGCTTTCTGCCTGCCGTATGAATCAAGTTCTCCGGGATTGGCTTTATAGGCGACTTCATAATTATCGACCAGTGCATATAGTACATCGGGTTTGGTCAGGCAGAGATCTATTCCGATTCTTCCCATTTTGTTTGGGGCAGGCAATCCTTCATTTATTTTTTTCCAGTTTCTGCCGCCGTCGGTTGACTTCCAGATACCGTTGTTTCTTGTTGTTTCGTATGTTCTGGGGTCGTTCCATTTAAGGCGTATACGTTCCCATGTGGTGCAATAGATGATATCGGGGTCTCTGGGGTCTAGGAGAAGGTCGAACACGCCGGTATTCTGGTCTATATAAAGAATTTTTTCCCAGTTTTTTCCACCGTCTGTGGTCTTAAAGAGGCCTCTTTCGGGGTTCGGTGTCCATTCATGGCCGGTAGCTGCTACATATACGATATTTGAGTTTTTCGGGTTAATTCTGATTCTACCTATTGTAAATGTATTTTCAAGACCCATGTTTGACCAGGTTTTACCGCCGTCGGTAGTTTTAAACACTCCGCAGCCGGCGTTTGAGCTTCTGAAGATATTTGCCTCGCCGGTGCCTACCCATACAACGTTAGGGTCGTTAGGGTCTATGGCTATATCTCCTATAGAGGCTGTTGGCATTGCATCGAAGACGGGGATGAATGTAGTTCCCTCGTTTACTGATTTCCATACTCCGCCTGAGGCTGAGGCAATCCAGATGGTATAGTTTTTCCCTCGGGGGGATATTGCTTCGACGTCGGTGCAGCGGCCGCTTATGTTAGTCGGGCCGAGGTATTGCCATACAAGGTCTTTGTACGGGGAGTTCTGCTGCATTGATTTGTGTTTTTCGAAAAGCTGTACTTTTTCGCTTCCGCTGGTCAGGGGTTGTTTTACCTGTGGGTATGCCTGCAAGGTTATTATTAATGCTGTAATGAGTATTGACAGCATTTTTTTGTAGGACAGGTTCATAGGGCATGTATTTTTATTAATACTGGAACTTTAAACACATAAAAATAAGATTAATTTCAGAAAGGCAGGCAATAATTTTTTAACAACCGGGTTAAAATTTGAGTTGGATGGGATGATTTTGCCGTGTGAATAAAATTATCAAATAGAAATATTTTTCAGATGAGATAGATTATCAAATAATAAGGATTTTCAAATAGTAAGGATTATTAAATAGAAAAGTTTATCAAGAAGTAAAGATTATTAAGAAGTAAAATTTATCAAATAATAAAATATTTCAAATAATAAATTTTATCAAATAGTAATAATTATCAGATAATAAAAATTATCAAATGAAAAATATTATCAAATAATAAAAAATATCAATTGATAAAATTTATCAGATAATAAAAAATATCATTTAGTATAAATTATCAGAAAAGAATCATTTCTGTTTAATAATGTTTCCGGAACCGATCAGACAAAATGTTACTTATTGAAATGTAAATAAATACAGAATATGAAACACACTTTTTCAATTGTGCCGCGGAAGTGAAAACAGAAATTCAATACCTCCACCCTGACGCTTCCTGACAGAAATCTCACCACGATGCAAAAGTATTGCATTCTTTACAATCGCAAGCCCTAAACCCGTGCCCCCGCTCTTCCTCGACCTCCCCGAATCAACCCTGTAAAACCTTTCAAAAACCCTCGGTAAATGCCGCTCAGGAATGCCAACACCATTATCTGAAAATGAAAAATAATAATACTTCTTGTCCCTGCTATATGCTTTTATCCATATGGTGGTGTTTTCACCTGCATAATTTATCGAGTTTTCCATAAGATTTTGAAATACAGAAAGAATAAGCGATTTGTCACCCTTAACAACCACATCATCATCAACCAGTGACTCAACTTTAATGTTTTTTGATCTGATCGCTGATTTGAAGTTATTTGTTACTTCCCTGATGACTTTCTTAACCTTCACTTTCTCAGGCGTGAACGAACCTACCGCTTCCTCGATTTTGTTCAGCAGCGAGATGTCATTGATAAGCGTATTGAGCCTGTCGGTCTGCGCCATCGCCTTCCTTAGAAAATATTTCCTGGTTTTCGTATCCATGCCGTCATCATTATACATGGTTTCAATATATCCTTTAATGGAAGAAACCGGGGTCTTAAGCTCATGCGCTATATTTGAGGTCATCTGCTGCTTGATTATCCTGTTTTTCTCAGTTTTCGTAATGTCACTTATTATGATTTCGAAAGTTTTATCATTAAAGACCACACACTGAATTCTGAAATACCTTCCGTTTATACTCACCTGGTATTCCGTTTTTGGTAATTCATCAGTAGGAGTAAAATCTGAAAAGACATGTTGAAGAAATGAGTTAACGTGTTCAAATTCAGATAATTTAAAAAGTGTTTCAGGAAGTAAACTCAACTCACCTGAAATCATATTCATGTAATAATTGAAATGATCATTCGAGAATATCAATTCCCTGTTCTCAGAGAAAAATGCTATTCCTTCATTCAGGGCATTCAGGTGACTGAAAAGCTTTTCCCTTTCATTTGCCAGATCATTTTTTGTTTTAAGCAAACTGTTGTATATATCAAGTATCCGGGACCCGATTACCCCCAGTTCATTTCTCGGAAATTCAGATTCAAAAGGTTTGTTGTTGCTTACATTCAGGGCAAAATCCCTCAATCTTGTGATTGACTCTGCAAAACGGTTTGTTACAACCATAAGAATAATCCCAAGTAAAATGAAAAATCCAAGAATAATAAACAGGAAATACAATCTCGCCCTAAGGAAATTTGCCAGATTTACATCGTAAATAACGGCTGTTCTTATAAAATAATTTCCGAAGTATCTTGCGAAATAATAATATTTGATTCCAGTTGTTTGTGATTTTCTGATAGCTGTACCATAGATTTTATTTTTAGATTCAGTAATTTCGGTTCTGTCAAGATGATTTTCCATCTGGCTCCAGTCAGGAACCGAACTGTCATAGAGAACTATGCCCGTTGAGTCAATTATTGTCAACCTGAGGTTTTTATCAGGGAAAAGAATTATAAGTGAGTCAATTTTTCTGTAATTGCCTGTTTCGCGTATCTTATTTATTTTAATATAATTGTTGGTAATAAGTGTAAGGTTTTGCAATTCATCGTTTAATGATGAAGTTCTGTAATCTTTTTCGCGTTCATACAGGTAAAAGATTATCATTAACGCAACTGTGAGGAATATTGCTGAATAAAAGAAAAGGAGATTGTTTCTGAATCTGTTCTTTCCGCTCATCCGTTTATTTCATGCTAATTCCATTCAAAATAGTAGCCGTAGCCCGATTTGTTCTTGATACTTGATGAATATTTACCGAGCTTTCCCCTCAGCCTGGTAATGTTAACATCTACTGTACGGTCTGTTACGATAACATTATTTCCCCAGACACGGCTTAGAATTTCTTCTCTGGAAAATATTTTTCCGGGATTATCAACAAGAAGCTTCAGAATTTCATATTCTTTTCTGGTAAGTTCAATTTTCTTATTGCTAATAATAAGCCTTTTTTTGCTCGTATCAATTTCAAAATCACCAACTTTTAAAATTTGACCCTGTTTTTTCTTACTGCTTTCTGACCGTTTAAGTACGGCTTTGACTCTGGCAGTGAGTTCATTTATCGAAAAAGGCTTTGTAATATAGTCATCAGCTCCAAGACTGAACCCTGTAAGGATATCATTTTCAGTATTTTTAACTGTCAGGAAAATAACTGGGGTTTCAATGTTCATTTCTTTTCTCATCATATCCGCAAGTTTAAAGCCTGAAATCTGACCCATCATTACATCAAGCAGAATAAGGTCAAATTCACCCAGAGGCTTTTTCAGAGCTTCCTCTGCAGAATGGGCAATTTCAGTCTGATATCCTTCATTCTGAAGATTATACTGAAGGATTTCACAGAGGTCTTCTTCATCGTCAACTATAAGGATTCTTTTTTCGTTTTTTTCCATATGTTTTAGGCTTCAGAGAGATTTAACAATTATTTTGTCGGCTATCAAAATCTGATTCAAAATTACGACATTTTAAGCCAAAAGATGTTAAAATATTGTTACAAAATGTAATAAATGGTTTATTGATAAAATCAAAAAAGGGGACCGTTGCGGTCCCCTATCACCGGATTAACTAATATTACCTGAAAGTAATGATTAGTTAATTTTTAAGAAAATTACTTAATGGTATAATTCAGAAAACAGAGTAGCTGAATCTAACCTGAAATGTAATTCCCGGTTCGAGTTTTGTAAAGAACGGGTCGGTAACATTAAATGATTTAAATACAGATTCTTTTTTATCATTAAGTATATTTTCTATTTTAAAGCCGACCTGCATCCTTTTATCTTTTCCGAAGCTTCTGGTTGCATTGAAGTTCAGGCTATGGAACGGTAACGAATAGATATCGGGTAAATCGGCGATGCCGACATATTGAAGTGTGATACCCTGAACGTTGTAGTAGAGCCCTGCTTCAAGTCCGTTAAGTACACCTTTTTTATTTCCGTAATATGATAATCCGAGATTGATTATATAGGGTGACTGACCTGCCATAACTCTGTATCTGCTTATTGCCTGACCGGTACGGGCATTTTCAACTCTGGATAAATATTCTGTTGAACTGAGTTCGATACGTGATCGGATGAAAGAGATATTGCCTGATATGTTCAGATTTGATAAGCCCGCGGCAATAAATCCGAAATTCTGACGCAGTTCAAGTTCTACGCCTAAAACAGTACCGTCACCCACGTTTCTTGGCTGGAATGAACCTGTCTGTGTGGCGAACTGAACAACTTCAATAGGATTCCGGAAGTCTTTGAAGAAACCGCTCACGGAAATCATCTGCCCTTCTTTCATAAATGCTTCCCACCTCAGGTCAATATTGCTTATATAGCTGCTTCTGAGGTTACCGTCCCAGTATTCTATTCCCATATTATTGTTAACATCTCTGAACATACCTCCTATAAAGGTTCTGCCGCTTACAGGATCGGAAATCTCTGCAAACGACATTTCCCTGAATGAAGGCCGTGCAATGGTTCTGGAATATGAGAGCCTTATATTCTGGTTGTTTTTCAGACTGTAGATAATGTTTAATGAAGGGAAGAGATTAATGTTATCCAGTACTTTATCATTATTCAATACTTTTATGCCAAGTTGATCCTGGCCTGTATATCTTTGTACAAAATGCTCAAGTCTCAGTCCGACTACGGTTTTAATGGATTTTGTCAATCCTATTTCACCTGAGAAATATGCTGCAATATTTGAAGATTTTGCTTCAAACTGATTGGGATTTACAGGTATAAAATTTGCCTCATAGGTTGTGCCGCTGGTTATTTCCGTACCATTCAAAGGCCAGATATTTTCAGGGAAGAAAATCTCGTCGGGATTGCCGGTGAGAGGTACATTTCGCACATTAAATGCGTATTTTCTTATTACAAAATCCCTTTCTTTCAGTGTATATCCGCCTCCAACCGATATTTTTGAATTATTTCCGTTAATTTTTAATTCTTTAGTTAAATGAATTACTCCGGCCAGATTGAATTCTGACAGGTTTCTCCAGATTCTTTCCGGGAATCCCCCTTCAGTGCCTATGCGGAGAGACTGACCGTCGGTCACATATCTGATGAAACGGGTATCGGGATCACTGATTTTTGAAATTGTCGGTGAAATTTTCCAGATGAGATTCAATCCATAAGCGCTGAAGGTCTTTCTGCCGTCAATAAGAATATTGGTCAGAGACCTTTGGTTATATTCAAGATTGTGTTGAATGCCTGTAAAGTTGCTCCCCTTATCGGCTCCGATATAATCGAATATACCTGCCTTTGATTCTCCGTTCTGAAGATGTATGAGATTTATACGGTATTTCGATTTATTTGTCTTTAATGCTATTCCTGCCAATCCGCCGACAAGAACACTTTTTACTCCGAAATTTCCCTTCTGAAATTCCCGTACTTCAAGCTCGTTAACATTCTTATCTGCCTGCAGTCCGTACCGTCCATATTCAGCATCCTGATAAAATTCGGTATTATTTTTATATGAAAGTCCGATATTATATCCCAGGGTAATTTTCTTAAAGGGGATTTGATTTCCTGCTGAAAATCCCAAACCATAATCCATAAAACTTGGTTGTTTTTCAGCCGCCATAACAGGATTGAATCCTTTCAGAATTTCCGTGTAACGGGATGCAGCTTCTCCTTCAGGATTACTGATTACGCTTGCAAACATCGGGATGTTGTCTACTGCCGGAATTTTCCTTGTTCCGTCATCAAAACCGAGGAAATCGAAACGTCCTCCTTTATAGGTAAGATAATCGTTTCTGAAATGATAGTCGGGGTTATACCCTGCCGACCAGGAGATTTCTATTTTTTTCTTTTCGGGAAAATCGCGGGTGGAAATATCAACTACACCACCCGTAAAATCTGCAGGGAGTTCTGCTGTAAAGGATTTATATACAATTATATTATCTAAAATGGAATTTGGTACCAGGTCCATCTGAAATGTGTTGCGGTCGGGGTCAAGGCCGGGAATGTCAATTCCGTTAATGATTGTCTTGGTATACCTGTCGCCCAGTCCACGTATATATACGTATTTACCGCTTTCAACCGAGACACCTGTAATACGTTTAATTGATGAAGCGGCATCGGAGTCTCCTGTTTTCTTAATGTTATGGGCAGATATTCCGTCAGTTACATTTGAAGATTTCATTTTTATGTCGAGCATGGCAATCTCGTTGTTCCTGACCATTTCTGCCGTTACGACCACCTCAGAGAGTTCAAGAGATGATTCTTTCATACGCAGGTTATCAAACAAAGTTACTTTTCCGGCCTGAACTTTTACATTCTGAATGACCAGAGTTTCGTAGGAGACAAAAGACAGCTTCAGATTGTAGGTACCCGGCGGAACATTAATATTAAAATTACCGTCAAGATCAGTCATTGCACCTTTTCCGGTTCCCTCGACAATTACTGTCACACTAATCATTGGTTCGCCCAGTTTGTCGTCATATACGGTTCCTCTGATAATACCGTTTTGTGAGAAGAGTATGTTAAAACTGGTAGTGATTGTCAGAATGAGGATTTGAATAATTTTTTTCATTTTTCAGGTAATATTAAATTTATTAAAAACAACCCGCAGCTCCGGCTGCTGCGGGTTGTTGATTATTTTAATTAAAATTCTGATAACTGATTGGAAACGGATGCCCATGTCCAGCCGTTGAATTTTGTTTTATCTGCGCCTGTTGTTTTCGATGTCATTGTAACCTCAGTGGCATGGACATGGGTTCCGTTGAGAAATATTTGATTTAATGGTGTTCCTGGAATAGCAGGTGTTACCTGGAGGTTGCTGAAAGTAAGTATTCCGTTAGCAAAATTATCCTGGGTTGCGGTTCCGCTGAGGGTCAGATCACCTTCACCATTGCTTGCCGTTGGATCGGGGAACCCGAAGAACCAGATGTTCTGGAACGAACCTCTTGCCCCGGCTCTGAAATCTCCAAGTTCGGCAGTGGCTGAACCTTTAACTGAACCGTTTTTCACAGTGTGCCCGGCCATCATGGTGCCTTCTGGTCCGTCAATTTCAAGTGCATGATCTGTAGCTGACCCGCAGATTACAATGAAATTGTCAAGAACTCCGGCCCAGGCCTGGTCGGTATCTACTCCGTCATCAAAAGGATTCCAGATAAGAACGTTTTTAACATTAACGGTACCACCAAACCACTCAATCCCATCATCGTCATTTGCTACGACTTCAATATTTTCAATAACGGTTCCGGATCCGACACCACCAAGTGTCAAACCGTTTATTTCATTTCCTTCTCCGATATTTGCACCACCGTGGCGGATTGATATATATTTAAGAACACCGGAGTTGTCGTCAGGAATGGAACCACCGTAACGTCCGTTAAGATCTGTTACAGGGATTCCTTCAATCTGCATCTCATCGGTTGAGGCAGAAATCGGAGCTTTTCCCAGTACCAGAAGTCCGCCCCACAGACCCGGAACATTTGGTGCAAGGTTGGGACTGGCGATTTCACCGGGTAAAATCTGATCTGCAACTGAGGTAAATATGATTGGTGATTCAGGAGTTCCTTCAGCTATCAGTTTTGCTCCACGGGCTATGATAAGAGCCGTTGCATTTGAACCCGTACCTTCACGGCCTTTAATTATTACCCCGGGCTGAATAGTAAGGGTAACCCCATCGAGCACGGCTATCCTGCCCTCAAGTATATAAATGTTACCTGTTGTCCATGTTGTGTTTGTTGTTATATTCCCCGTAACTGATATGGTAGGCCTGCTTATGACATTTATGACTGCCACACTCTGTCCTGACTTGTTATTATTATCTGTTATTGTAAGAGTAACAGAACCGGCTCCAATAGTTCTGGCCGCTGTGAATGTAATAACCACGTTTCCTGAATTCGCGCTGGCTGAAGGTTCAGTTTTAATTACTGCTGTACCATTTGTGGCATTAACGGTAGCAGATTTGTATCCACCTTCGGAAGTGAAGGCAAAGGTAATATCAACAGGTTTAAGCTGTTGAACCTCAGTATTGGCAGGTTGTGTTATAACAGGTGCTCCTTTTTCAAAAAGTGAAAGAATAGCTACAGCTTCCGCTGTCTGTCCCTTCACATCCGTAATCTTAAGTGTAACTGATCCTGCACCGATCGTGGTTCCGGCGGTGAAAGTGACAACAATATCACCCGAGATCGACCCTTTTGTTCCGTTTACTTTTATTACTGCTGTTCCACCAGATGCAGTGACAGCGGCACTTTCAAATCCTGCTTCAGCCCTAAAACTAAAGGTCAGGTCAATTTGTTTTCCTAATTCAACGTTTGCTGAGTTCGGCGCAATAAGCTCCGGCACAGCAAATTCCTCTTTACATCCGTAAAAAAGAGTTAAAACACTTAAAAATAAAACAATGAATTGCTTTTTCATATAAATATGGTTTAAAAGGTTTAAAATTGGTTTTCAAAATGCATTATTTTTTACGCTTCAAAAGTAAACCTGCAATGTTTCATATTGGTTAACAGAAGGTTAAAAAGTTGTTACCCTGCGGTTACGATAATGTTACATTGCAACAGTTAAATTTTGTATCTTTCGGGTAAACAGTAATTATAAATGATACTTAAACAGTGCTTTTTATTTCTGGCTTTTTGTGTTATTACAATAACAATACAGGGACAGGTTTTTCCGAAACCATTTTATGCTGCAAAAGATCCGGAAACTCTTGAAATACATAGAATTGAGCTAACTAATGAATCAACCATAATATATCTTTCGGTTGAAAACAGAATTACCGGAGGATATTTTTGTACCGACAGGCGCACATATTTATATTTACCAGATAATAAGAGATTAAGGCTTTTAAAGGCTGAAGGGATACCGTACTGTCCGGAGTTACATAAATTTGTTTCAGCCGGGGAGAAGCTTCATTTTGAACTTGTATTTCCTCCTCTGTCACCCGGAACGAAATGGATTGACCTGGTGGAACAGTGTGGAGCCAATTGCTTCTGGGTTTACGGTATAATACTGGATGAAGAACTTAACAGGAAGCTTGATGAAGTGTTCAGGATTACTTCCGGAGGCAAGCCTGAAGAAAACATACTTGTTTTTCGCAGGTTGCTCCAGGAAATTGACAGCGGGAATTACGGAATAGAAGGGATGCTTTATTACAATATTATCAATGCCGCTCTTGAGGCAGGAGACACAATTGAAGCCGGAGTATGGTACAAAAGACTCGGAGAATCAGATGCTCCCCGTAAGGAACAATATCTGAAACTTCTGAATGAGAGAGGGATTAAGTTTTAAATATATGACCTGAAAATAGTAATGAAAAGCGATAAAAAACAGAGGGTGCCGGGAATTCATTTATTCCGGCACCCTCTGTTTTTTAAGTGTTTGGCTAATTTTTTTCCTGATGTTGCGAATTAAAAGCTCAAATCCACACCTACACCAATAACCAGGGCGTTTTTATGATAGGTTTCATCGGGCTGGAATATTATTCCATTAATAGCTTTATGATTTACGGTGACACGGTCTTTCATGTAGAAAGTATAACTGGCACCTGCATTAATCAGAAGGTTATCCATCAATTTCAGGCCAACTCCGGCCCCGAGGGTGTGAGTGGCAAGGCCGAAAGTGAGGTCACTCTGATATTTATCGTTAACTCCTTTATTGGCAAATGAATATCCACCGCTCAGCATAAGTTTTTCCGAAAGATTGTATTCAGCACCACACATAAAAGACCATCCGTTATGTTTGATAATTTCCTTATTTGAAATAAATACTGAAGGTGTGGTAGATTTAAGGTCGTGGTCTATTTTATGGCCATAGTCTGCAGTCTTGTCGAAAAAGTAGTTAAGTCCGCATGACAGTCTTAAATTATCGGCGGCTGAATAATCAAGTCCCAGCGACAGCATTGCAGGCATATCTGAAGGTGTCAGATCTCCGTCGGGGAACATTGTGATGGGTGTTCCGGTTTCGGTGAAACCTACGAGGAAATCTTTTGTAGTTTTGTTCTCGAGCTGCATGCTGGTCTTCATTTCATACCTTATGCCGATGTTAAGATTTTCGGAAGGGGAAATGTTAACACTGAAGATTGGTGAGATTCCCGAGCCGGTTTGTTTAACATCAGCTTCCTGGTCGCCGAGCAGGGTTGCGCTGGCAGTGTATTTTGCCTGAGCTTCGTAATAAGCCGTCTGGCACTGGGATATTGTAAGGGATGAAGCGTTTGATACACTTAAGGATACAAGGCCGTTGACAATAGCATCGCGCTGTGCTGTAGTTATCAGGCCGAGTGCAGCTGCCTGGGCAGGTGTAAGGCTTCCTGCACCACCTGCAATAAGAGGCTGAAGCTGGTCCCCGCCAGTTTTCGCAGCATTTGCAATTCCGGTCATAATGGCATCAGCCCTAACCCAGTTTGTTCCCTGCCGCAACTCGATATCCTTCAGGTGACCCAGATAAGAGTTGCTACCTATTACATAACGCAATCCTGCTGCTACGGAGAGCCAGTCGTTAATCTTGAATGAGACACCTCCCTGAATACCGAAATAGACTGATGAACCTTTAAGATAAGAGTTGAGTCGGTACCCTGTCACACCCTGTGAAGCAAGTGCAGGAACCAGGTCGGAGATGCTAAGTTCGAAGGAAGGAAGTCCTTCTTTATATTCAGCACCACCTCCGCCGCCAATCGGATTGAAGCCTGCCCATATTGCAAGCCTTTCCATCTTGTATGCGGCATAGATGCCCGGAAAGACAGGAGCTTTTACATCTCCGGTAAAAAGTGTATCATTCAGCAATCTGTAAAAGTTCTCAACTTTCCTTTTCTGAAAAATTGTCTGATTGGAAACCGAAAGATGGAAACCATTTTCAAGTTTCATAAGTCCAGCAGGGTTGTAATATACAGCATCAATGCCTGTTGAAGCATTTCTCGACGGCATTCGTACCCATGCTGCACTCTGGTTAGTATTGGTCACAAGACCGCCGGCAATAAGTATGCCAGGTACAACCAAACCGATAAAAAACATCAGCAGTTTTTTCATAAATTAAATTTTTAGTTTAAAGGTTATTTTCATTCATCAATCAGTTCAATTGGTCAGGATACTTAGAAAAATAAGTATCAGATCGTTGAACAATTGCCGTAAATGTAGAAAAATATTTTGTTTCTGCAATAGTCTATATCTGAAATATGTTAACAGGCAAATCATTGGGATGAAAGGACTGTTTGCAAGGTTTAATTTCTGTTTATAAGATTAAAATCATCTGATAATCCGTATTCTTTCAGTCGGTATTCATTGCCTGAAGGATAAGACTTGATGTTTCTCCAGCTCCATGGAGAAGCTATTCCTGCCGGCGGATTGTTATGATGAGGTCCGAGAAGATTTCTCAGACTGCCGATAATCTTAAGGTCAATTCTGTTTTTTCCGGCCAAGATAAATGGTGTTATTTCTGCTTCATAAGGAGGAAATGCAATTATTCCGGCTTTTTTACCGTTTACATGAACCTCTGCAACGGTTCCTTCCCATGAGGCTGCTTTAAGAAAATATTTTCCGACGGGCGATTCGATGGTGTAATCTTTCGAATAGGTTATACCCCATGAATAGAACGGCAATCCCTGTTTAACCCATGGGCCGGTGGTAAGTTCATCCGGTGGGGCAGTTATAACCCATCCTTTTCCCGCGGGTTCGACCGAGAAGTTTCCGAGTATATAAACAGGTTCAATTTCGGCATGGACTTTCATCGGTGCCACTGAAAGCGTAAGGCGGTTTTCTCCCTCTCTAACAAGATCACCGATATGAAAGACTTTGAACGAACGATCGAGCCACCAGCGGCCGGGGTCGGGGTTGATCTCTGTTCCGTTAAGGGTCACCTGCCAGAGATCCGGGCGTTCAACTACAGCCATAAGTGAAGATTTATCCTGCAGCCCTTTTACGGTGAATTTATAAGTTGCCCTGAAACCTGTATTTGCACCGAAAGTATCCCTTTCAACTATAGCCCTTTTGTACTGAACCGAATGATTCCATGGATTACCCGAAGAAAATCCGTAGTTTTTAAATACCTTATCGGTTGCATTATATACATGCATGTCGGCTTCCGTTTTACCTTCCAGTTCCAGATCGCAGAAGTCAATCATCAGTACATTGGGTTCGTCTCTTGTTACAGTCATCTCACCGGCAGTATCTATAACTTTTTCGTTTTTTCCGCCTCCGGAAAAGGCAGCAGGAATTTTAATTTTACCCGATGGGAAGAAAAGCAGAAGACTCCCTGCAGGCGGCAGACTGAATTGTGTTTCAACCGTTTTTTCCTTTCTCTCTGCAGGATAACCTATTATTTTTCCTTCGATTGTATTGAGTTCAACAGCGGAAACACCTGGTGCTGTGATTTGACCGGAAACACTGTTTCCGAGGCTTGAATTTGCAAGGAACACTATAATGCCGTCTTTCAGCACACGTGTGTGATGATATAATCCGTCTCCTTCGACTGATATGAATGTAACATATCTGTTTGCAAGTTGAGATTTTATCAGTTCATCGTTAAGCGACTCACATTTAATTATATTATTGCGCGGAGAATTCAGAAACTCTTTCAGTTCATCGTTTTCCGAGCCGTCAACAAGGGCAGGAGATGAGAAAAGCAGAATTTTTCCCCCCTCTTCGGCAAATTGCCGGAGAAGCGTAAAAGTTTTAAGATTAAGATTTTCTGTAAGGGGAGGTATTACGACAGTTTTATATGCACATTTCCCGACAATAAATTTTCCTCTTTTTACCGACCCGAGGTCTTTTATAATGTTTTCAGAACCAAGATCATACTCAACCTGTTGTTTTTCAAGCTTTGTGATAAACTTCTGGAAGGTTTGTCCGATTACATCCAGATATGGTTCGGGTTTGATGTATGAGTCATACATCCATGCGGTAGTTGTAGGTTCAATTACAAGTATTTCGTTAACCTGTCTTCCTGAGGAAAGGGCAAGAGAGAGTCTGGCGTAATGGTCGGCCAGGAGTTTGTAGTTGTTCCACCATGGTTCATGGTAGTCGAATGTAGGCGGGTAGTCGTATTTTCTTGCACCAGCCATTGTGAAGAAGGTGAGGTGCTGATTCATGAGGTTTACTCCGAGAGCATATTCCCAGTCGCCGTTACGTTTCATTTCCCTGAATGTCAGGTCCCAGCCTGAGCCCCCATAAGTTTCGCTGAGTTTTCTGTTCCATCCTGCCTGGTTAGCAGCGCTCGCAAGTTCTTTCACTGAACGGACATTGCCGAACTGTGCTCTTGATGATGTGTCGTTCCACTGGTTGAAAAGCATGTCAATACCCGGAACATGGTGCCATGCATACATTGCCATATTATCACCTCCGTGGCGCATATTGGGCCATTCGTGTTCCCAGTAGTGTCCGGTGAATTTCAATCCTGCACTGTCGCAGTATTCTTTCCAAGGTTTTGCCCAGCGGTCGATAAACATCTGAAGAAGCGTGCAGGTATAGTTGTGTCTGACTTTTTTCCAGTCTCCTGTTTTCTCGAAAAGTGACGGCAGAACCGTTTTAAGGTCATAATTCCACATGTTCCGGAATACATAGAAAAGATCAGGGGTAAAACGTATGCCGCCTGATGTGTGGATATGGGGTTCGTCGGTGAAGGTTCCGGGTATGGTTTTGCCGAACTCTTCTCCTGCTGTTTTTTCGTAACCTTTCATGGTGAGTTCAATAAATTTCCGGGTTACGCCGGGATAGAGAAGGTCAACATACGAAAAGCCACCGTACCATTCCGAAGGGCTGTAAAATGTTTTCGAGAACAGGCAATATTTTCCCGTTTTGCCCTTTTCCGTCTGATATGAGCCGGTGATATCTGTAAATGAACCGTTTTCTTCTTTCAGTATCAGGAAGAATTTGCCCGCTGTGTCGGGTAATGTTTCAACTCGTGTCATCCTGAGACCCTGTCCCTGATTGAACGATTCGGGCATATTTGCAGGTACATGTCCACCGGCGAAACCGCTCGGATAAGAGTTTTCATCGTATATCCACACTTTCATACCTGATTCTTTTCCCCTGTCAACAGTATATTTGAACAATTCAAACCATTCATCCGAGAGATATTCTGTAATAAGTCCGGGCCGTGGATGAACAAAAACCTGCTTTATGCCCTGCCGGTAAAATTCATCCATGAAGTTATCAATCTCCCCCCGGGTTATCTCTCCGTTCCAGACAAAGAAAGGTGCTGTGGTGTATTCTGCAGGCGGTTCTCTGAACTGAGAAGATAATGTTTTAAAATCATTAACAACTGCAATCTTTCCTTTTTTGGTGCTGCAGGAATAACCCAACAGCAGAACGGAAAAAATTATTACCGCGAATAGGAAATTTTTTAAGGGTTTTTTCATGATAGTAAGGATTTTAATTATTATCTCATTTTTTCAAAATCAGTTGAGTCAACCCACCCGGCTGACGTAGTATTTAGTTCTCCCTTCATGAATCTGTTGTAGAAATTCCTTACTTTTTCATCGGAATAGGTATATTTATCGAAGATATCACCTTTTCCAAGTATTCTTGGATCTTCCTGTTCGGTTAGCAGGTCGAACATTGTCTCCCTGAGTTTTTGCCATATTGAATTGTAGCCGGGGTTATTAATCAGGTTATTTACGCAGTCAGGGTCATTTCCGATTCTGTATAATTCTTCTGCGCCTCTCAGTCCGAATGACAGATTCCAGTATGAAGGGTCAATGCCGGAGCGGCGCAGGCTCAGAATCCATGATTTTGTTGGGCTTCCGTCACAATTGAGATAACCTGTCTCCGGGTTCCCTGCAGGCCATCTGCCTGGTTTGAAATTTCTGATATAAAGGAAGTTATTATGTATAATGGCTCTTATAGGGTAACCTGTATCATCAGGCCGTCCGACATCATGCCGCTCTTTACCGATAAGTATATATTTTCGTGATTTATCAATCACTTTGTTTTTTCTTGTGAAAAAAATGTTGGTCAGGCTTTTCCCTTCGACAGGCTGCATTCCGCAGTTTTCAGGGCTGATTCCGGCAACTTCCAGAAGTGTTGGAGCAAAGTCAATAAAACTTACCAGATCATAAACAATTCTTCCGGGATTTTTTATTCCCTTTTTCCACATTATTGCAAGAGGGATATGGTTTGAATAATCGTATGTCTGTCCTTTTGCGCGGGGGAATGGCATACCGTTATCTGCTGTAACAATGACGATTGTATTATCGAGTTCACCTTTCCGGTCAAGTATTTCGAGCATTTTAACGAGGTGACTGTCGAAGTGTTCTATTTCAAAGGCATAATCGAGAAGGTCGGTTCTGACGATCTCATTATCGGGGAGAAATTTGGGTACAGAGGGGATATCTTTCAGTTGTTTGCCTCCCTTTGTTATTCCTGACCCGTACTCATATCTGCGGTGAGGTTCCATGGAACCGTACCAGAAGCAGAATGGCACATCGCCGGGTCTGGAATTCAGGAAGTCCTCAAAATTTCCTGCGTAGTCAATATTGGAAATGCCTTTTGCAGGCGGGACAAGCCGTTTTGAATTAAAAGCCTTACCGGTCAGGGCTCTCGGGTTACCGGTGCTGTCGAGTGCTACGCCGGGTGCCCATCCCTTTGCCGTATAACCCGTATAGTACCCGTTTTCTCCCAGTATTTCAATAAATGACCTGAATTTCTGAGGAAAGTAAGGAACGTGGTTTGCTGCCTCTTCCAGTTGCCATGAATTTCTGCCCGTCAGAAAGCATGCTCTTGAGGGTGATGATTTTGAGTTAGGGGTATAGGCATTGTAAAAGAGGAGTCCGTTTTTTGCAACTCTGTCAAAACCGGGTGTTTTTATCCATGAGGTGCCGTATGCCCCCATATGAGGGTATGATATATCGTCACCCATGGCAATAAGAATATTGGGTTTTCTTTCAGGTGTTTTTTTGCCGGAACCATCTCCACATCCCGCTAGCAGTAATGGAGAAACCAGAAATAAAGTTCCTATGTTTGCAGTTTTCATTATTTTAAGTTTCAGAATTTTCCCGATAGTCTTATACTTATGTTTCTGGGCGGCTGAATATCTGCAGGCCTGCCCATATATTCCGTGTTTGTGGCATTTTTCAATGCAAGGGAGAGTTTCAGAAACCGGTTGAGGTTATAACAAAGGCTCAGATCTGCTGCAAAATAACCGGTATTGTGGGTAGTCCAGTAGTCGTAGAATCCCGGCAAAATAGCTTCCCTTGTCATCGGATTAACAAAAACATCATCTATATTGAGGATTCTGGATCTCATGTAAATAGTTATCTCTGATTCGAATCTTTTCCATGCAGTGTTATAGTTCAGTTTTAATGCATGTTTTCTTCTGTATTTCAGATATGTAATCTCCTCATCAGAGGTCCCTTTTCTAAGGTCGACGGGCATAACAAAGGTGTACCCGCCGCTCAATGTGGTGTTAATGCTGCCGCCTGAGCTGTTTAGCAGAAATTCAATTTCAGCACCATAAATTCTGGATTGTTCGATGTTATCTGCCATAAATCCAAGACCTAGAGGAAAAAGTCCGAACTGATATTCTATAAAGTCTTTATTCTGGGAATAGAATATTGAAAGGTCTGCCTGGCCGGTAAATTTCCCCAGCATTATTCCCTGTTTTATTCCGGCCTCGGAACTCCATCCCGATTCGGCCCTGAGGGTTGGATTGGGAAATATTGTAACCGATCCGAGGGTTGTTGAGGCATGTTTTTCGGCTATTGAGGGGAATCTGTAGCCCTGGCCAAATGAAGCCCTGAGGAAGGTGTAATCAGCTGCCTGCCAGTTCACGCCTGCCCTGAAAACAGGTACGATTTTGTCGGCATCCGAATCGAGTATGTTTTCTTCCAGTCTTAGTCCTGCAACAAGTTTCAGCCTTTCCGTCGGTTTCATCTCTGTCTGTCCGAAAGCGGCAAGATTAATACCGTTATGATTTCCGAAAAAATTCGAATTGATTTTGTTCCAGGTTTCGGATACTCCTGCAGTGAGGCTTATAAAATCTGAAAGTTTGTACCAGAGCTGATATTCAGAATAAATGGAAAAGGTCTGTGCATTGTTTTTTACTTTTACCGGGAAACGGTTTTCTGATGATTGTATTCTGGCTCTGAAGTCATGCCTGAAACGTCCCTGCCTGGATAAGGAGATGAAGGGGTCGGCAGCCAGAAACCTTCCATGAAGAAACGATACACTGGAAGTGTCCTGTATAAGAGCCGAATCTTTTGCGTTACCCCACAATAGGAAATCGGTTTTCTCTGTAAGGCCACCCGTAAAATTTATACCGTAATTTAGTCCTTCAGTTTTTTTACTGAAGTGTTTGATTTTCAGACTTATTTTACCCAGTTTTTCGTCGTTGAATTTTCTGTAGCTGTTATCTGTGAAAAGATTCACAATAAATCCCAGGTCGGTATTGCCCTCTTTTCTGAGGTGTGTGAATGAAACCGTGGAAAAGACTCTTGGTGTTGTCCACCATTTCCAATCGTGGTTGCGTGGTTTACAGTAGAGTCCTGCTTCGGTGAAGAATTTTGTAACAGGGATATTGCTTGCATCTGTTGTACGGAAGTTTATTATACCGTTAAGTGCTGAGGAGCCGTACATAACTGATGATGCACCTTTTATTATCTCCACCTGCGACAGGTTTTCGACCGGAAGGTACTGCCACCTGATGCTGCCGGCGTCGGGTGACAGAAGGGGCAGACCGTCAACGAGTGCCATTACCCTGCTGCCCACGCCATAACTGAATCCGCTTCCGCCTCTAATAGACGCCTGCCCGTCAATAACTTCAATGCCGGAAGTTTTGGTTATCAGCTCGGCAGCATCGGTTATATGGTTTCTTGAAAGGAAGTCGGCTTTAATTACTGAAACAGAGACGACCATCTCTGAAATTTTGTGCTCGACACGTTCGGCACTTACAATAATCTGGTCTATTGAATGAGTTTCGGTTTCGAGATGGATGTCTAAATTATGAACTTCACCCTTATGCAGGTTTATCTGACGTGTGACGGTTTTATAGCCTATATATTGAAAAGCAACGGTAACTTTTGCCGAATCGGTTCTGAATGAATAATTTCCGTTCTCGTCGGTTGATGTTCCGGAACCGTTTCCGTAAACGACATAAACTCCTGCAAGAGGTTCACCTGTATCCCTGTCGAATACCCTGCCCCTGACCACCGACTGGGCATGAAGTACCGGAAGAATATTGCCCGCGAATAGAATAATAGCGAGAAATAATATCCTCATTGCTTTGGTTTGAAAGTCATTCTGATATTAAACGGATTTTGAGGATCTGCCAGGTTGGGATAAATGGTTGTGATTTTAAGGTCCATTTCGGTAAGAAGTACAATTCTGGCTGTGAGGGGAACAGGCAGGGAATCGGATTCGATTACAAGATTCTCTTCCTCGTATGCGAACCTCCATGTTCCGGTGTATTTACCAAAGTATCCAGTACCGTCTTTTTCAAATTTTGCATCTCCTTTGAATTTTTCGAGCATACCGCCCGATCCTCCGGCATCAACACCATTGACAAGGAGGCTGTCGCTTCTCCAGATATGTGCCGTTAACAGCCTGAAACGTTCCGACTCTTTTTCCTTACTGCATGCAAAAAATATGAAAAAGATTGTTGTAAGAATTATAAATACTCCTGCTTTTTTCATATCTGTAAATTTTAGTTTATCGAAGATTCAAATCTTTTCGGGTCACCATTTCAAAATTATGAAAAAAATTGTAGCAATGCTACAATTCTCAGATAAAGAAGTACCGGATTTATTATTTGAAATCAGCTAAGCAGTAAAAATTTTTTATGAAAAAACAGAACCTATTTTCAGAAAACAGGTTTTGGAGACAGGTAAAATGTAAACCTGCTTCCTTTCACGATATCATCATGGGTAATTATCCAGCTGTAATACCTGGCTCCGTTACGTGTTATTGCGGATATCCAGGCTGTACCTGAGGGCCGGTCGAGACTGTTTATCAGAAAGGTATTTCTTCCGGGTACCACTATTCTTACTTCGTCGAACGAGGGTGTAGTTATTACATACTCGTTTGATGCCGGGCAAACGGGGTAGAAACCCATCATTGCGAAAACCAGCCATGCCGACATCTGACCTGCATCTTCGTTACCACTCAGTCCTCCTGGACCTGTCCCGTATTCTTCTTTCAGGATTGTCTGTACCCATTTCTGTGTTTTGTCGGGGCGTCCGGCCATTGCATACATGAAGGGTATCTGGTGCCCCGGTTCATTGCCGTGCCAGTAATGGCCTTCTTCAAAGAATTTATCCAGTTTCAGCAGGAATTGTGTTTGTCCGCCCATAGCCTGTATCAAACCCGGCACATCATGCGGGACGTACCATGTGTAGTGGAACGGTGTTCCCTCGCAGATATATTTTGCTTTGTTATAGGGATCGAATGGTTCCACCCATCGGCCATCTGAATGTCTTCCCCGTACAAAACCGGTTTCAGAGTAGAAAACATTTTTCCAGTTTCCGGACCTTTTCATCAGGATGGCAGAATCTTCAGTTTTTCCAATGGCTCCTGCAAACCGTGCAAGGGCATAATCGTCGAGTGCATATTCAAGGGTTCTTGAGACCTGCTCATTTTTGTGGAATGCATCCCAGACGCTATCTTCCATCGGTATGTAACCGTATTTCAGATAGCTGTCAAGTGCCCTTCTTCCTTTGCCGTCAATATATTCTTCATTTGGAGGAGTTTCGAAGGCATTCTTACGCATATATGTCCATGCAGTTTCAGTATCGAATCCGGTTATACCCTTAAGGTAAGCATCTGCAATGGTTGTGCTTACATGGTCGCCAATCATGGCTGAGGTGTAGTTAGCCCATGCAGGAAAGATTGGCATCCATCCGCCCTGTTCAGCCTTAAGCACCAGCGACCGGACCATATCACGCGTTCTTTCCGGTTCAATAATGGTAAGCAGCGGGTGAAGAGCTCGGTAGGTGTCCCACATCGAAAAATCATCATAATAGTCAAATCCTTCTGTTTTGCATATTTTACCTCCTGAAGCGAAGCAGATATAGCTGCCGTCAATATCGCTGGCAATACGTGGAAGCATATAGCAGTGATACAATGCAGTATAGAATTTTATTTTGTCTTCTTCGGGGCCATTTCTCACAATAATTTTACTGAGGGTCTGGTTCCACACATTTTCGCTTTCTCTACGCACCGTCTCGAAGTCCCATCCGGGTATCTCCTTTTCCAGATTTTTACTGGCAGCTTCAGCACCCGTAAATGATGTGCCGGCTTTAATAATAATGTTTTTTTCATATCCGAAGCTTACTACTACCTGCCGGGGGTTTTTCAGATATTTAACCTCCCTGAATGGTTTATCGGCTTTTATGACAAACCATCCGCTGAACCCGGCGGGTTTACCCCATCCCTGGTATATCCTGTGAACGGGGTTATATCCTGTAATCTCGTTTTTAACAGTGTCAATCCATACTTTGCCTTCCTTTTCATCGCTGTTCATCCTGATAAGCAGAAACCCTTCCTGTTTGCCGGGAAATGTCAGGCGTATTATTCCTGACCTGACCGAGCCGGTTAGTTCGGCTGTTATTCCGTAATCATCAAGCAAAACCCTGTAGTAAGCAGGGGTGGAGATTTCCCTGCTATGGCTGAATTTTGAAACGGGGTTTTTTGTCAGGGTGTCCGGCCGGGTGTTTGTGAACGGCATTATTGAAGCGCTGCCGTAGTCCTGGGTGCAGCTGCCGCTCATCCAGTGACTCCCTCTGAAACCGGTTATAAATTTGTCGTTGTAATAGTATGGTGCTATGCATTTTGTTTCGGTAGTGCGGGTTTCGGGGGTCCATTGAGTCATTCCGAACGGCCTGCCTACAGCCGGAAAGGTCTGCCCGAGTGCTTCGGTGCCTGCCCCATGACGTTTTGCACTTTCGGTAGTGGCAGGAGCAGTGCCGATCAATGGATTAACATACCGGAGGGGCGGCTGGGAAAATAGCATCATGCATGGAAACAACAGAAAAATTGTTATAAAATATTTCATCGGTAATTGATTCAAGTGCTGAATAAAGTCATGTTGAAGGAGTTTCTTTGTTCTTAACAAATATTGCAATGCAAATTCCCGTTAACAGAAATATTATCCCGATAAAAAATCCAACATAACTCTGAAATGATGCTCCGGTTTCAAGATAAGCAACATAAGGATCCTCAGGATTGTAATGGACCAGAACCTTTTTACCAACAGGATATTTTGCAAGGGTCTTCTCAATCGGTTCGTTAAAATCCCTGGATGAAATCATAAAACCGGTGTATTCCTCACCCTGAACATTAAATGAGTACTTTATATCCGCAAAATCATGGTATGAACTGCTACCAACTCTGACCCTTTCAGATCCTTTTTCTGATTTTATTATTACACCTTCGGCAGTTGGCCAGGATACGTTTGACCTTGCATCTGAAATGAGTTTCAATCCCCCCAGTGTGATTAGCAAACCCATTGCTAAAAAGAAGATTACTACCTGTTTTTTATTTTTCATATCAAGATATTTTAAAGATTTTGAAATATGCAGAATTTAAAACATACGCCATGTTTATCATGGATTTTACAACTGGCATCAAATCTTTTTTAACTCAGATATCTGACATGATTAACTAAAACAAGAAATTTTCGTTTTAGAGATATTTACAAAAAATCACTGCATTTCCCAGTCGTCTGTTCTGAACGACGATGCAGGTAAACCTTCGGTGTTGAAAAGGTCTCCTACAACGAAATCCTTAAAAGCATATCTCACCGCAACCGGTTGTGCAACTGATGGTGAGAAGAGTGTAATTCCTGCACTGGTAATAAATGCCTGTGCGGGGTAGAATCTTTTGTTTGCCCCTGCAATCTCAAAACAGGAAAGTGTTTTTCCGAATGAAGTCAGTCCGTTGGGTGCATTATCAAACGTGAGGTATACCATGTTCCCTTCCACTTTCATCTCTTTAAGTACAGGCCCTTCACATGCAAATCCTTTCTTCCCGTAAGTTTTTACCAGTGCCAGGTAAGCAAGTCTGTCGCCTGCCGCTTTTTTATTAGCCGGATGAATACAATCCTTTTCGCCGGTATCCATAATACAGGCCATCCCGAAGTTTGGTATTGCTGTTGAGGCTTTTAACTGGGCTTCACGCAGATAAGCCGAGTTCAAGCCGGTTGGTCCGTAATCATATGGTGCAATCTGAACATAGTACATCGGAAAGTCTCCTATGCCCCATACGGCTCTCCAGTTTAAGGCGAGTCCGGGCATAAGTTTCTGATACTGTACCGGTTCATTGCGGTTGGCTTCACCCTGGTACCATATTGCTCCACGGATGCCATAACCAACTATGGGATTGATCATTGCATTGAAAAGAACTGTGGGTGTCTGCTGGGATAGCTTTTCAGGCACAACATTTTTATCGGGAAGTTTCACCCAGTCGAATGGTTTCAGGCCTTCCTCGCTCATCCATGGCTCTATGCGTGTACCGCCCCAGCTGGTGCATATTAATCCCACGGGAACATTCAGAACCCTGTTTAACATCAGTCCGAAAAAGTATGCCGTAGCACTGAATTCTGCAACATTTTCAGGTTCACACAGTTTCCATGTACCTTCAAAATCGTCGAGAGGTATCAGACTGGCTTTCCGGGGAATTGTAATTAATCTGATCGAATTATTTGACGAGGTTGCTATATATTCATTTGAACCAAGTATAGGCTGGTTTCTGTAGCCTTTCATTGGCATCTCCATGTTAGATTGCCCCGAACAGACCCATACTTCACCGATCATTACATTTTTAAAGGTTACTGGTTTCCCGTCGCTTACTGTCAGGGTATAAGGGCCGCCGGCAGATGGTGTTGAGACCTTCAGTTTCCATTTGCCGTCGTTACCGGCACGCGTGGTATAAGTTTTACCATTCCAGGAAGTTTTCACCGATACCGTAGTTCCGGGTGTTGCTTTGCCCCATACGGCAACATCAGTCTGCTGCTGAAGAACCATATTGTCTCCAAAGATGGAGGGGAGTTTAACCTGAGCATTTACGGAAATTGTTTCATAACAGATGAAGATGATAACGACTGAGAGAATTGTTATAAGTTTTTTCATATCATTAAAAAGTTTTGTTTTAGTTTTATAAGGTGAATTTAAGTGAAAAAATTTTCAATTCTGACTTTTTTTATAAATTGTGCAAAAAAAAAATGAATTAATTTTAAAGCATTAATGCTGAATAATATATGTAAAATTAAATTTTTAAAAATATGAAAGCTGATTTTCTGAAAAATGCTGTTTTACTATTGATTGCAGTTCTGGTTGCAGCCTGCAGTGAAAAATCCTCAACGGATCCTATGGTTCTTTACAACGAGATAGACAGGAAAGCTGAGCCAAACACCCTTACATCGCGTGAGGCAAAGAAAGGCTGGCAGTTGTTATTTGACGGTAAAACAACAAACGGGTGGAGGGGTTATAACATGAAAGAATTTCCGGATTGCTGGGCAATTGAAGACGGGGCTCTTACAATGAATACCACGGGGGGAGCGGAGAGCCAGGATATAATAACGACCCGTAAATACAGGAATTTTGCATTAAGTCTTGAATATAAACTTACACCGGCTGCCAACAGCGGGATAATGTATCAGGTTGAAGAAGATACAATTTATAAATTTCCGTACGAGACCGGACCTGAGTTTCAGGTTATAGACCATGAAGGTTGGCCGGAGCCGCTTGAAGAGTGGCAGAAGAATGCCGCCAATTATGCCATGTACAATTCCAGGGTGAAATCGTATAACCCTCCTGGTGAATGGAATCATGCGATGCTGGTTGTAAACGGGAACAAGGTTACCCAGATTCTTAACGGGGAGATAGCGGTGGAATATGAGAAATATTCCGATGAATGGAATAAGCTGAGGAACAGCGGTAAATGGAATGATTATCCCGACTGGGGCAAGTTTGATGAGGGATATATTGCCTTGCAGAACCACGGAACGAAGGTGTGGTACAGGAATATAAAGTTGAAAGTTCTGGATTGAGAAGAGAAACCGTACGGATACTGTAAAAAGGAATATCTTACAATACTGGAAGCTATTTTTATGTAATTGACATTATTTGATCTTTAAGATTTTCAGGGTCAAATACTTTTTTCCAGTCATCTTTTATAAATTCTTTCAGTCCTCTCTGAAGGGCTTTATTTGCGGCATCTGAGAATACGGCACCGGGAAGTTCGTTGAAGAGAACGGCTATTTGTATTCTCAGGTGACCAAGCAGAAAATCTCTTGCGGCTTCGGCTGGTACACCTCGTTTAATAACTTCATTCAATCCTTCCCGGATAACATAAACACATGTTGAAGCGAGAGTTTCAACTAAAGCCGGTTCCAGCAAAGCCATCTGTTCAACGGTAATCCGGTGGGCTTTTGATACCGGAGCGTAGAAAGTTTTTGCAAGTGTTTCGCCTTCGTAATAATCTTTATCGCTGCCCTGAATCAGTGCACAAACGATGGCCTGCTTTGCCGCCACACCTCCGAAATGATCTTTCATGGCTTCGGGGTCGGGTTCCCAGTTGAAAACGGAAGGATGACAGGGATGGGTAATAAAGTATGCAATATCATCACGATGGAACAGTTTACCTGCCATTGCTGCTGCCGGATCGAGAGTCACTGCCATTGCACCGTTCTTCATAAGTGGTATATATCTGGAGGTTACCTGGTTAAGAGCTACATCGGGGACTGCAAAAATGACAGCATCAGCATCTGTCAGATCATCATATTCACTAACAGATGAAATCCCAATTTCCCTGAGACGTTCTCTTCCGGCTTCGCTGATTTCAACATATTTAACATGATAATCTGAACCGGAAAGGTTACGGGTTAATCTTATACCCATTTTTCCTCCGGCTCCGATAAGAGTTACATTTTTTATGTCCATATTTTGGTATTTTATTAACTTAAATTTATTCTTTTCCGAAATCATCCAGTATTATTGCTCTTCCAGTTTTTGCGGATTCGTAAGCTGCCCATACAAGTTTTACAGTTTCAAAGTTGTCGTCGCCGGTTGTTTCTGCCCTGCTGAGCCCCAGCATATCATTGAGAATATCCCTATTGCATGCAACAATACTTGGCGGTTCGGGTTCGAGCCTGTCAGTCTGCCACCAATATTTTTTCATTTGTATTGTTTCATAAGTTGTTTTACCACCCGATGTCACGGCAATTCTATAACCTGCATCAAGTCTTATGCTTCCTTTATCACCTTCCACAAGCATGAGTACTTGAGGGAATACCTCTTTTTCCAGCGGTGAACTGAATGATATGTGCTGAATACAGACCATCCCGTTCTTCATTTTGAGCATTGAGGTCGCGACATCTTCACCTTTAATTGTCGGGTTAACCTGTTGAATTAAGGTATAGATGGTTGAGACTTCTCCGAAAAGGAAACGCAGGACGTCGAACTGGTGAGAACCCTGGTCGGTAAGCGCAAAATGTTCCAGTGTTGCCAGGAAAGGTTGTGTTTCAAATACCGGGAAAGCAGTATTCCATACCGAGTTACAACGGAACGGACTACCGATAATTCCTGATTCAAGAATCTCTTTAATTCTTCTTATCTGTGGCTGCCACCTGTAGTTTTCATGGATATAGAATTTTATACCTGCTTTACGTGTAATATCCATCATCTTCACGGCAGCCTCAAAAGAAGGTGCCATTGGTTTCTGACATATTACATTTTTGCCATATTTTGCCCCAAGCGCAACAAATTTTTCATGTGTGTCAACATCGGTAATAATGTCAATGAAATCAATTTCTTCATTTTTAAGAAGTTCTTCCGGATCATCGTAGGTACGTGGAATATTGAATCTTTCTGCCAGGGCATCGGCTTTTGCTTTTGTCCGATTGTATAATGCCACGCATTCAGCGTCTTCAAGCTCCTTCCACCCTCCAAGCTGGAACTGTGACCAGAAGCCGCATCCGAATATTGCAAACCTGAGCTTCTTCATATAAATCGTTTTTAATATTATATTCCTTGCGGTATGTTTTAATCAAATTAATTCAAATTATTATTTTCCTGTTTTAACCCGAGAATTGTGCAAAGGAGTTGCTTCAATATAGAACACCAGATCACGCCAGGTGTCTACATCCGGATAACCGTTTGTGCCGGGAGGAATAGAAATTCTTTTGTTGAAATCTTCAGGAAAGTGTGCTGATTCCATGGCTTTTCTGTTTTCCGGATGTTTAAAATCCTTAAGAGGGTTAGCAGGAACCGGTGGAAAGACTCCGTTGCCGTCCCGTCGTATTGCATGACCATGTTCATAACTGCCGGTATAATTGTTTGCAAGTGTAAAGCCTGTGTTCTCTCCGGGTTTATCTATCATAAAAAGGAATGCATAAGTCTTTCCGGGTTCCAGGGTTATACTGTTGTTTTCCGATAAGGTAAATTTGAGATACCTGCCCTTCAATCTCCCATCATCAGGGGAAACGATTGAACTGTCATTCAGTATTCCAAATTCTTTTTTCCATGGAAACCGGAACCCTCTTATAACTGACAGACTAATATAAATTTCTCCTTCAATATAGTCGTCGTGGCGATGATCTATCGTCTGCCCGTCCCTGTTGTGGGGGAAACCATGAAGTGCTTCCATCCCGGCACCGGTACCGTTATCATTCAGAACAGGTGTACCTTTCACTTCAAAAATCTGAAGAGAGATATTTTTCCCGTACATCCCTGTCCGAACCACATTATCGCCATAACCGAGTTTAACTGTTATAGATTCAAGTCTGACTTTCTCTTCCGAATTAATTTTAAAAGTTTGTCCGAGGTCCCGGTCGCGTTTTATATATGGTATTTCCTTACCATCCAGTGTAAAATATCCCCAGCTGCCCGAATTGTAGGGTGAATATCCTGACCATTTAAAGGAGTTTTCAGTGTCATGTGCTATTGAGGTATTGCCGCCGGTATCGTATTTGTCATAGAAAGCTACTATATTTTCTGCTGGCGGTTCTGAGATAAGCTTTAAAGTCTGGGAATATGCCTGGTTTTTTGCTAGTGCAATAAAAAGGAATCCAAAAATAATTAAAGGGAATACTGCCATGTTTTTTATTTTCATTGAAGCAAAGTTTTCAGATATTGAATACTTTCAAGAGCCCATTTTTCTTCTCTGATTATTGTTTTCTTAAGAGATTCTTCGGGAGGTGTCCAGAGTTCCAGAATAGCTGACTTACAGCGTGAATATGAAGCGGTTCTGTTTATCAGTTCAGGTATATTAAGCATACCCTTTCCTGCCGGCCGGCCTTCGACAATAAATCCCATTTTATGGGGTACCCTGAATATAACAAAATCTTTGATATGCAGGTTTATCGTATAGGGGAGAAGTATTTCTGATACGGTTTCAAAACCCTCTCCCGCACCGATGGAGTTGACCGAGTCGAGGCATATACCTACCGTTTCAGGACTGGTGGACATGATTATTTTCTCAAAATCGCGCGCTTTGAGCCGGTCGTGATTTTCAATAGCAAGTTGAATTCCTGTTTTTCTGAATTCCGGAATCAGATCTCTGATTATTGAAATAATGTCATTTATTTCTGGCTCAAATCCGGTTGAATCAATAACCATTCTCAGGAGGGGAGACCTCATCAGTTCGGCGCACCTCAGACATTTGAGCGTATGTTCCGGCGTAAGGCCACGTCCACCCATTTCAAGATTAACTCCTTTTTCCTTAGCATAATTAAAAAGCTGTTTCAGGTCATCTTCCGAAAGTTTCTCTTCAACGGGAAAGTTATCTGCAATCTGAAGTATTGAGACACCGGCTTCTTGAGTTTTATCAATGAGACCCTGAAGGGTGAGTGGTTCCTCAGGGGGAGAACCGGGCACTCCCATTGCCCATGTATAGGTGTATGTGCTTAATCCGAGTTTCATAATTTATTCTTTTTAGATTGCCTACTTTTACAGGATGTAAGCGCTTCATTTAATTACACTTCCCGGGGTTTTAAATCCCTTTGAAATATCATCCAGTACGAGTATCCAGTCGTTTCCCCGGCCGGATGATGGAGGAGTGAATTTTGCAGACCCTTTCCCGTTGAAAGTGCCTCCCGGTTTTGCTTCACCGTTACGGGGGTTAAACCACCAGGCTGTAATTTTTTCAGCGCCTATCGGATCGAAAATAATTTCTGCCGGCCATCCTGTCGGGAAATATATCAGGGCATATCCGTCGCCTCTTGTTGCGACAACATAATCGGTTTCGGGGAAATATTCCGGTGCAATAATTGACTGATCGGGTATTCGTGAAAGGAAAGGCCTCGATTCGAGCAGCCTTCGTGCATGGATAAGCTGGGATGCACCAGGTAGGTCAAGTACATCATACCAGTTGTTTCTAGCCAGTCCCACAGCCTCTCTTTCGGGCGTTTTCATCTGCCATATCGGGTGACAGCCGTAGGTATGACCGAAAGCTCCGCTGAACAGATTCCAGTAGAGTGCCTGCCGTATGTCGGCATCATCAAACCATCCCAATACTTCAGGTTTCCAGCCAACCGGATGGTCTTCATAACGAGGTTCACCATCGAAGCATGGTTTTACGGGCTTCAGATTGTAATCTCTCACTACCAGTCTTTTATATATTGCATAACTTCTTTGTCCGTGACCGGTCTGGCACATATTAAAGTCGAGCCATGAGCTGTTGTGGAACCACTGTGAAGAACTTGTTTCTCCCCACGGATGAAAAGTCATCAGATGATTTTTATCAACCGATTTTATTCCTTCTGCAAGTGCATTCCATATTGGGGTGTTATTCCCTCCTCCTTCTCTGTCGCCTCCGTTAATCCATATAATATTAGGAAAGTCCCTGTAACGTTTTCCTATCCATTGTCCATATTTATATGCATTCTCCGCATTGAAAATCACAGGTCCTACTCCCCATCGTTTGTCAACTTTATCTCCCCATGTAGGAAGCAGGCCGATAAACATGCCTTTTTCTGCGGCCTTTTTGATTACCCAGTCAACATGCTGCCAGTAGGGTTCATTTGGTTTAAGCGGATCGTTGTCGATGAGTGGTTTATGACCTTCGGCATTTGGAGTGTTAAGTCCGTCGAGTTCTGCCAGTGCAACGGCCTGAATCACTGTAAAGCCTTTGTAACGGCGGTTTTCAAGGTATTTTTCGGTCTCTTCTTTGTTCAACCTGTGAAACAGTTCCCAGCCGGTGTCGCCAAGGTAGAAAAACGGAGTTCCGTTGTCATGTATTATAAATCTTTTGTTTTCAGATATTTTCAGTTTACCATGCGAAAGGATAACTGAAGGTCCGTTCCATTGGGCTTCCAGCTGTGAAGGTATGGATGAAGTAAAAATAACAGCGGTGATCAGAAAGAGAAGTTTTTTCATTTTGTTTTTATAATTAATTTAAGATATTCTTGCATATACTATCATTGCTAGCCCTATCAGGTAACATACGAACATAAGTGCGAGGAGTCTGTTTGTTCCTTCGGGGGCCTCTTTGAATTCTTTCCATACGAATATTCCCCAGAGAGCAGCCACTACGGGAGCGGCATTGCTGAGTCCGTAAGATATTGCAGGACTGGCAACTCCAGCAGCCATAAAACTGACCGAGTTACCAAGGCACCAGATAAACCCTCCGAGTATCCCAAGCAGGTGGGCACGAGCACTTCCTTTATACCAGTCACTCATTTTTACCGGCTCGCCCTCAACAGGTTTTGCCATAAAGACAGGGTTAACTATGATTGTGCTGAGCAATGCACCAAATGAAAAGAAAACCACCGCAGTGTATGAACTTATTTTACCTGCATCGGCAGGGGAGAAGTCGGTGGCAAGTGAAAGTGCAACAAAACGATAAAAGAATGCAATGCATATGCCCGCCAGGAAGGCAAGGAAAATGCCCTTGAATGAGGGTTTCTTCTGATGATGAGCCAGCTTGCGATACGATTGCATGCTGAAGATGATGGCAAAGATAATAACGATAGTACCCCCGAAAAGAAACCATGGGTTACCCTCAGGTTTTCCAAGGTAATTTATAACTATACCGAGTGTCCATCCAATACCTCCGCCAATGGGAAAAGCAACTGACATGCCTGCAATTGAAATGGATGCAACCAGAAGGAGGGTTCCGATATTCCATATGAAACCACCAATGGCAGAGGAGATAAGGTATTTGGGGTTTGCCTGTGCAAGGTCGGGCAGAAAACTCCTTCCCTGATTTCCAAAACTTCCGAAAGTGAAAGCCATCAGAAGGGCAAAAATCACTATACCTAAAGTATAGTCCCAGTAAAAAAGCTCAAATCGCCATTCACTGCCGATAAGGTTCCGGGTATTCTGCCATGAGCCCCAGCAAACCATTGCCAGAATGCATAGAAATACTGCAAGAGTGTAGTTTTGTACCAGTACCATATAATTAACAATTGAATAATTATAATTTTATTGTCACTTGAGCCATCCGGTTACAAAATTTAATGATTGTGGTTCCAGTAAAACCGTTTCAGAAGAGTTAAAGGTTTTTTCATATTTAATACCTGCCCATTTATGATCGGATTCAGCTTCTTTGACATTCTCCTTTGAGAGGGGAATTAACCTGCACATTCCTGAAAGTCCGTCAATTTTAATCTTTAATATTGAGTCAGTATAATTCATGATAACCAATCGTGCCTCACCGTCGTCTGAAAGTGTCAGGCAGTCGCAACAGAGGGGGTCGGAACATTTACTTTTTAAAATGTTGAAATTTCTGTGCATCATAATAAACCTGAACAGATGGAAAACCGGGAAGATCATTCCCTTGTATGAAGGGAAAAACTCCGGCCATTCAGGTTCATTTTCTCCCTGTATTATTCCCCGTTCTCCTGTTGTCTCATAATAGGTTATACTATCAACGTCCGCCTCACAGAGGTATTTTATGCTGCCGGCAGTCCAGCAGGCTCCGAAGAGTGTCATCTGCCGCGGGTCTATCTGGGGTGGTATTCCCTCTCCCTCAAAGGGCAATTCAAAAAAAGAAATGTTTGCATTAAATCTTCTTTGTATGGTTACGGGAGAAACTACAATACCTTTCCTTCCCGCAAATGTCCTGGCACTTCTTACAGTATATTCCTGAGCCTTCAGATTTTCTATAAGCGTGGCATCGTCTGATGCATGTTCCTGTGGATGGATCGAATAACAGATATAATCATTTCCTGTGTCACCGGGTCTGTTACGATTCAGTTGTGCAAAATTTGCATTGGTCCCGGTCGCTGTTCTGATGTCGGGATTCTTTTCCTGGAGTATGGTAATTACCTCTTTAGCCATATCATCCGGCAATACGGGCTTATCGCGGTGAAACAAAAGTATCCTTGCAATGTCGGGTTTTCTCGATTCAAGCCATTCTGCAAACAATTGAGCCTGCCTGTTTATGTCTCCGGTAAAAAAAAGTGCAACCTCGAGTGGCCACCCAAGCTCTATGGATTCATTTAATGACAGGTCTGCCGTAACAGACCAGTCGGCCGAGAAAAGATGGATATCGGTGCGGTAATGACTGAAACCAGCGGCACGCAACGTTTTAATTTCCTTCAGAGTAAGCATCCTGCCTGAAGAAGAACGGCATATGCCGATTGAAGGAAACGTAAAAGATTCCTCAGGATGAAGTTGAATATGAATAATATCATCCTTCTTCTCCGGTGTTTCCGGAACAGCTGAGGCATTAAAGACCACCTTCTGATAAATTTTTGTCCCTTTTTCAACTTTAACGGGGTGGGGTAATGAAAGAGGGGTTGAATAGGTTTTATAAGAATTGTCTGTCCAGTTTCGCTGATCCTCAGTTTCAAATATGTCTCCTTCGAATTGTAACTGGCATGTAATTCCTTTGTTTACCCACTTCATCGATTTTATATCTCTGAAAACCTGGTGTGGGCTTATATCCTCAGGGAAAACCGACTGCTCGATTGTACCGTCATGGTGTTCAATAAGACAATTCTGACCTGCATAAGGTTCTATCGGGTGCAGAATACAAAATCCTATGCGGTTTTTTTCAAATGTTTCGAGAGCCTCCCCGGTCATTATCAGGACAAGCGTATTATCTCCATGCCCTTCAATAAGGTATTCGGCTTCGAATTTAATCATGCCGTATTCGTAGAGACATTTGATTTTCACCGTGAAAGAATTGTCAAGCCGGTCGATTTTTTCCTCAACTATGCGGGGTACGACAGTTACCCAGTTTCTGTCCCTTACGGCAGGATATATCATCCTGAGCAATTCATTCTTCCCTGCGGATATATATCTCAAAGTACCCCTGTCATATACCATCGAAAGTCTTCCTGCTCTGTACAGTGTTTTCATTTTTAAAATTGCTGGCAAATTAGAATTATATCCGGAATATTATTTGTGCCATGAAAAAATAACGATTGATTAATTTTTAAACTACATGATTACAGTTTGCAAGTTGATATAAATTTGTTGTTATATCAATAAAAATGTAAATATTCACATAAAAATAGCAATTTAATTTTAAAAAAATTTCAAGCCATGGGATCTTCATCCGGGAATTTTTACCCTCTTAAAAGATTTTTTACGATCTCGTTAATAATAATGCCTGTCATTCTGACGCAGTTTTCATGCAGGACGAAATCTGTACAATTGTTTAAGGTTCAGGATACAGTATTGCTCAGTGATACAATTCAATATCATCCTGTAAGGATAAATAAATCGGATGGTTCCATCCTTCCCTGGTTTTCAGCCGATAAGGGTGAGTCGTACGATACGGTTATATTGCTTGTTTGGAATTTCTGGAAACAGATGGAAACTGATTCGAACGGTCTTAAATATTACATGAATCACCAGGTATGGAGTCCGTGGCATGATATGAGGGGGCTGGGAGGTGACCAGATAAACATGGCCCTTTCGTCGTGGGCATTGCTTTATGCTTATACCGGCGACTATGAGATAGTTGAGAATATGAAGTACATGGCTGATACTTATCTTGAGAGGTCTCTTTCCGGGCCTGATGATAAATGGCCTTATATTCCATATCCATATAATACTGAAGTACATTCGGGAATTTACGACGGTGATATGATAAACGGTAAAGGTTTTACCCAACCGGACAAAGCGGGCTCATTCGGCTATGAACTGGTGAATCTATACAAAATAACAGGAGAAGGCAGATATCTGGAAGCGGCTAAAAAAATTGCCACGACACTTTCCGGTAACATTACGGAGGGTGACAGCCTGCGTTCGCCTCTTCCTTTCAGAGTAAATGCAAAAACAGGAGAAATTGCTTCTCTTCTTGAAAGGAGAACCTCAGGCAGGAAGATCGGGGAGGCTTGTTATACAACCAACTGGACGGGGACAATGCAGTTATTTGAAGAACTTGCAAAATTTGATACCGTTAACCGGGAAATCTGTATGAAAAGTTTTTTCGCAATTCTTGAATGGATGAAAAAGTATCCTCTGAAAACGAATAAATGGGGACCGTTTTTTGAAGATGTACCGGGTTGGAGTGATACCCAGATCAATGCCATCAGCTTTGCAATGTTTATATTGCAGCACAGGGATTTGTTTCCGGACTGGGAAGAAGATGTCAAAAGTATATTTGACTGGACTTACAGGGAACTGGGCAATCACGAGTATGAGAAATACGGGGTTACGGTAATGAATGAGCAGACAGCCTACAGGGTGCCCGGCAACAGCCATTCGTCCCGACAGGCATCAGTGGAGCTTATGTATGCCACCCTTTCGGGGGGCACAACATACGTGAGAAATGCAATAAAGACTCTCAGTTGGGCGACCTATACAGTTGCTTCCGACGGACGCAACAGGTATATACGTGATGATATATGGCTTACTGACGGTTACGGAGATTACGTCAGACATTACATAAGAGCAATGGGCGCTTTTCCGGAACTTGCTCCTGCTTCAAAAAACCGCTTTTTAAAAACCTCGTCGGTTGTAACTTTTATTAAATATTCCCCGGCAGAAATATACTACAGTACTTATGATGAGGCAGTTGATGTATTAAGACTGAAAAAAAAGCCCCGTTCAGTAACATGTGATGGAGTAAAGCTAAAAGAGGGAACTGATGAAATCCCTGACAGCTATTCATGGAGAGCTCTGGAAAAAGGAGGAGTATTGATTGTGAGGCATAAAGGTAAAAGTGTCGAAATAGGATTTTAATAAGTTTTAATCCTCACCCTTTTATTGTATGGCCAGTTGCTATTATGAAAACGACTATCTTTTTCCTGTTGTCCATAGTTGTAAATATTTTATCGGGCAGATGGAAATTTAAGACATTAAACATGAACGTCAGGTTTTCCGATATTAAATAAAAAAATTATATTCGAAGGTTAAATTACCTATGAAAAGAAGATTTTAGTTCAAACAGCATAAAATGATTTAATGATGAAACTTAACTTTTTTTTCCTGGGGGTCGGTGGTGTCATGTTTATCCCTGCATGTACAGGTGTTCATTCTTTAAAGGAGAAACCGGATATAGTTTTTATTCTTGCCGATGATCTGGGATATGGTGATATTAGTTGTCTCAATCCGGAATCAAAGATAATGACACCTAACATTGACCGTATTGCGAAATCGGGTGTTACATTTACTGATGCCCATTCGGGTTCGGCTGTAAGTACTCCGACCAGATACGGGATTCTGACCGGCAGGTACAGCTGGCGGAGCGAACTTAAGAGCGGGGTATTGAACGGTTATTCTCCTGCTCTTATCCCGGAGAATCGCAAAACCATGCCACAGATGCTTAAGGAGAAAGGGTATAACACTGCCTGCATTGGTAAATGGCATCTTGGGTGGAAATGGAGCAATATTGAAAAAGGAGAGGACAGTATAGATTATTCGCTACCAATAAAAGAAGGCCTGACGGAACGAGGTTTTGATTATTTTTTTGGTATAAGTGCATCACTTGACATGCCTCCTTATGTTTATGTTGAAAATGACCATGTAACGGCATTGCCCGACAGGATAACTTCAGGAAATAACATTTCGGCAGGCAATCCCGGATATGATGGTTCATTCTGGCGTGAAGGCCCGACAGGCAGCGATTTTGAACACATTGATTGTACACCCGAGTTTTTCAGAAGGGCAGCTAAATATATTCAGGAGATGTCATCGCAGGATAAACCATATTTCCTGTACCTTGCATTGCCATCACCCCATACTCCCATTTTACCTACAGAAGAATTTAAAGGGAAATCGGGCATTAATCCCTATGCTGATTTTATTATAATGATTGACAAAGAAATCGGAGCCCTGCTCGATATAATTGAAAAGTCGGAAAGAGGTAAGAATACTATAATTGTATTTACCTCCGACAATGGTACTGCTCCGTGGGCTGATATCAAAACCCTTGAATCGAAGGGGCACAGGACGAGTTACATTTTCCGGGGCCATAAAGCTGATTTATATGAGGGAGGACACCGCGTGCCTTGCCTGATGATGTGGCCTTCAAAAATTAAAAGGCCGCATGTCGTTGAGCAAACGGTCTGTCTGAACGATTTCATGGCAACATTTGCAGCAATAACAGATTATAAGATTAAGGACAATGAAGCGGAGGACAGCTATAATCTTTTACCGGCAATATTAAAACCCGGCTATAAAAAGATAATAAGGGAAGCAACGGTTCATCAGTCGGTTTTCGGAAATCTTGCCATCAGGAAAGGTGACTGGAAGCTCCTTATGACTCCCGGTTCGGGAGGATGGAGTTATCCGAGGCCGGGTAAGGAAGAGGAAGGTCTTCCTCCGGTTCAGCTTTTTAACCTTAAGGATGACCCTTCGGAACAGAAGAACCTGCAGGCTGAACACCCTGAGATTGTGAAAGAATTAACAGAACTCCTGATTAAATATATAAAAGAAGGACGCAGTACTCCGGGTGTTCCTCAGAAAAATGAAGGAGAATTTCCCGAAAAGCTCAAATTCTGGTGAACACAAGATTTTATTATTGGATTGATTTTAATATGATTAATCTGTTCGGATTATTTTATGCGGATATCGTTATAATCAGTTTTTATTTTGATCATTATATCAGTGAAATCAGGATGGCCATCCGTTATTAAATGAACTTTTTCTGAAAATCACTGTTTGTGATTTATATAAATGTAAAAGAAGTTTAAAAAATGAGACATTCAATTTATTTAATTTTTATCCTTTTTCTTTCGGTGACATTTAAATCTGTAGCCCAGAATACCGGGATTGACATTGAAACAGGAGTGGTTTTTACGGGTTATAACGATGTTCGCATTCCGGGAAATTCCGGTACACTTTTTTCTCTAAGCAATGATCTTAATGCAAGGGAAAAGATATTTTACAGGATAAGGGTAAATCATTCTTTCGGCAAAAGGCATGATATATCAGTTCTGTATGCACCTCTTACTGTTGTTTCCTCCGGTGTTTTTAAAGAGAATGTGATTTTTGAAGGGGTTCTTTTTCAGCAGGGAAGAGAGACGGAGGCTGATTATAAATTCAACTCCTACAGGATTACATACAGGTACGACATAATAAAGAAAAGCAAACTGGAACTTGGCGTAGGTTTTACGGCAAAAATACGTGATGCTAAAGTGGCTCTGCGTTCGGGAGAGATTGAGAGTATAAAAACCAATATCGGATTTGTTCCCATACTGAATTTCAGAGTGCTCTGGAACGTAAAGGATAATTTAGGGCTTCTGCTTTACGGCGATGCACTTGCAGCACCTCAGGGGCGGGCTGAAGATGTGCTTCTGGCACTTCAGTACAGACTGAACGATAATATAACCCTCAAAGGCGGATACAGGATACTTGAGGGAGGTGCCGACAATGACGAAGTCTATAGTTTTGCATTGTTTAATTACGCTGTATTAGGTTTGACCATACGCCTGTAATCGATAATAAATTAAAAAGAAGATTTCGTAGATTTACGCTTATGGTTTTTTCCCGCTGATTACGCGGATTTACGCAGATTGAAGGAGTAAAAAATCTGCGGTAATTTGCGCGATCTGCGGGAAATAGAAATAAATTATATTTTTACTTGTTAATGTTTTATTTTTTCCCTGCTGATTACGCGGATTTACGCAGATTGAAGGAGTAAAAAATCTGCGGTAATTTGCGCGAT